>Ga0080004_1120795_pt1 | contig 212484 bp, 239 predicted proteins | sample WasSprMetagenome_FD_69207 | JGI IMG/M metagenome (GOLD analysis project Ga0080004, IMG submission 69207) | Sulfidic aquatic microbial communities from Washburn Spring, Yellowstone National Park, USA - WS (SPADES assembly) (version 2) | ecosystem: Environmental > Aquatic > Thermal springs > Hot... | reverse complement strand
CAAGGGCGTTCAATCATGAGGGAGCAGGGAGAGGTCCACAATTTGTAACATCTTCTATAGTTAGACAGTGTGTGATGCTGAAATTCAGCGAAACCGATAAGATACTAATTGGAAACGTGAACGCTTTCAGAGACTGGAGCCATGTCGAGGATATAGTTGAAGGCTACATACTATTAGCTGAGAAAGGTTCTTCAGGTGAGGTATACGTTCTAGGTTCCATGAGAACAAACTCAGTGCTAACATACATTCTTCTAACCCTCGAACAGTTAGGCTACAAGATTCATGAGATAGAGACCATGAATGATGGCAAGAGAGTTAAAGATCCGCTTGAAAGAGATTACAAAGAAGCTTTCGGACTAAACTTTGAGAAGACCAAGATCGATAGATTGTTACTTAATGGAGAGATAGAGTTCATACCAGAAGATAAAGGTATATGGGTAAAAACAGATAATGGAATTATAACTGTGGAATTCGATTCAAATAAGTTCAGACCTGCTGATGTCCCGATACTTCTAAGCAAACCTAAAAAAGCCATGGACAACTTAGGCTTCAAACCAACAAAAACACTGACTAATCTTATAAGAGATCAGATAAACTACTACCTAAACCCTGAGAATAGGAAATTAAAGTAATCATGTCATAGGCGAGTTTTATGAAAGTACTGATTTTTAATCCTAGAAGTATAAATTGTAGTAGAGCTGGTGGAGCTGAAATATATATTCATGAAATTCTTAGTCGTATCAAAGAATGCAAGTTTCTCGTTATATCATCTTCAGATAGAAAAAGCCGTTATCAACACCTAAGCTACGCAGAGGACATAGTAGCAAAAAGTGAATACCTTTTCCCTATATTTTCGGCTAAATATGCAAAGTATATTAGAAACTTTGATATAATTATTGAAAACATCAGCAAATTTCCTATTATATGGCCCCTCCTTTTATCGAAATTGTTATCAAAACCTTTCATAGCAATTATATATCATATTCATGGTAGAACACTCTTCAGAGAACCTCCCTTTCCCATCGCACTAATGTTTTACATCTATGAGTTACTCTCCCTAAAACTATATTCATTGCTTAACGTCTTAGTAATTACCATCTCTGCATCTACAAAAAGAGAACTCCTAAGGCTTGGATTCTCTAAGCATAAGATTTTAATTGTACCTCCAGGTCTTAATCCAAAAATGGCAATCTCATGTAATACTTCTAAGGCTGAAGAGCCCCTTTTAGTTTATGTTGGCAGAGTTAAAAAGTACAAGAGACTCGATCACCTCATTAAAGCCATGGTAATAGTCAAGCAGAGAGTACCTACTGCAAAATGCGTGATAGCAGGAAAAGGTGATGATAATGTATACAGAAAGTTAAGATCTCTTGCTGAAAGACTGGGTCTAAAAGAAAATGTTATGTTTGAAGGGGAAGTTGATGAGGAAAGAAAGTTCGAGTTGATGAGGAAAGCGTGGGTCTTTGTTAATCCTTCAATGAAGGAGGGATTTAGCATTAATTCTCTTGAGGCACAGGCTTGTGGTACACCTGTTGTTGGATACGAAATACCGGGGCTTGTTGATTGTGTGAAGAATGGTATAACAGGACTATTAGTTTCAGATGAAGATTACAGAGCTCTAGCTGAGGCTATAACTAATCTTTTATTGAATGAAGAACTTAGATCGAAAATGTCAAAAAATGCGATGTTACATGGGTCTAGTTTTAATTGGAAGGCATCAGCGAAAAAATTCTTGATGTTCTTAAACAAGGTGATAAGATGCTAAACTTGCATAAGCTAAAAACTGAAAGCACCACCTTATTACTTGTATTAATATGCATAACGATCATATCCTTTGTGATCCTCGAAGGAGGAACCTTTATTAGTGCATCTCGTTATTCTAAGCCTTTAAAATGGCACTTCTTTGAAATAGGGATTAACTATGTTAATGCTTCCGGAATTTACATGCATGCAGGAACAGCACTAAGATTAAATAACTTGGAGCTTGAAAATACCTCTACTTCACAAGCCTTTTGGAAAATTTATGTTTCTCCTTCTTTATCGACTTATAAGAATATCAGGGTAAAGCTTTATATATCAAGTATTCCATTCAGTAATATCAATGGTTCTGTGGTTATAGTTGGCTTTAACGACTACAATATAACGTTAAGTCTTGATAAGTTTACAAGGTTTCCTGATGGGTCTTTCTTTTATGTACCTAAATGTGATGTGAAGGAGGAAGTAGAAGGTGTTAAAGGAAGTTTCATTAGTCTTGAAATTCCACGCATATACCTTCTTCCATCAGAAAACCAAATACGCATAATAACTACCCCTCGGTCTGAGTGGTACGTAGAGAAACTAATCCTTGAATTAGAAGTTCCTCCGGAAACTTTTTCACCTCTTACTTTATCACCCTTAACCACTACTTTACTTGCTGTTGCTTACTTGATTTTCACAGCATATCTCTTAAGAGAATACTTGAAAAAGCCAAAGGTCATTCAAACAGCGATTCTAATTGGGTTCGCAATGAGGATACTTCTTGCCCCTTTTACTGAACATCCATACGATGTAGAAGTTTATAAGCAGTATATAAGACTTTTCTACGATCATAGTGTCTTGAATTTAGGCTACTGGATATATGGACCCTTATGGCTTTTCTTTATGCTTTTTTCTACCTCCCCTATATATTTATTTCATGTTATATTAAATAATGATGGTATGTTGAATCTTCTCATAAAAATTCCACCAATTATTTCTGATCTTGCTATTTTTTCTAATCTCTATAGTTATTTAAGAAGATTTGGTGATGAGAACAGAGCACTCAATTTTTCAAAATGGGGGTGGCTTTATAACCCCATGGTAATATACTTCTCATCAGTACATGGCATTTATAGTTCTACCGTAGCTCTTTTCATATTTCTTGCATATAAATCAAAAAAAACTTGGGTATCTGCCATATTCTTAGCTCTTGCTGTCGGCTTCCTACCTATCTCAGTAATTGCTTTTTTCCCGCTTTTATTGAAATATCTAAGCAACTGGCGCAACATTATATGTTTCACTTTATCGAGTTCCATTTTCTCTGTATTAACCTATTTAATGCCATATACAATACTTGAGGATGGGTTTATCTTTCATAGGATTAAATCGTACCTAGCCATGAAAGACATAGAACCTTACTCATGGCTTAATCTTTTGAAGGAGGTTCTAGTTACGCATCCAATATTGGATTTTGTTAAAAATAACTTCCTTCTATTATATATAGTAGTGTATTCCAGTATGGTCATAATTTACCTCATGAATTATTACAGGAAAAGCGATCAAAATCTTCCCCTAAAATTTCTGATTTCCTCCTTCTTGCTCTTCTATTTTATGTATCCAAACTTCTATCCACAACATTTACTCTGGATCTTGCCCATATTGTTACTATCATTTCCGACCTTCAAATGGAATAAAAAAATGCTTTACTTAATCATTACTATTATAGTGCTCATAGCAATCTTTTCCTTACTTTACGATCCAAACGTATATAGAGTTATAATTGTTAAACTACCTTTGACTGATAATCCTAATATTGGAGAATTAATAACACCGGGTCTTTACGCCTACTTTTATTCAATATCAGTGGTGCCAGCTACTCTATTCATTATTTATGTGATTACTCTATTCTCTCAGAATAAATTAGTCGAGAAGATATTTGGTTGGATTGTTAAATTCTTTCCTTTCCTCTTGGCTTTCACCATTATCGTGTACATCTTTTTTCTATTAGAGAGTAATCTTCTACTTTTTGTAGCTAAAATAGCACTCATGAGTATTTTTCAATATGTAATCACTAAAAAATATTCTCTTTACTCTGTTCAGGGTTTGTTTATACAAATGTTGTGTTTCTTTGATGTATCAAATACAGCATACTTGCTTAGAGAAGCTCATTTTACCTTCTCATGGATGTTGTTACCTCTTATTATTCTTTATATTCTAGCTTTTTTTACAATACTAAGTAAACAAATGACTTATACTGAAAGTGAATAGGAATGTTTAAACTGGTGATAATAAATCATGCGAGCTTAAGAGTAGGGGGTGGTTCTGAGATATTCATTTTAGATATTGTGAAGTATCTTAAAGATATGGGTTTCAGTATCACAGTCTTAGCTCCTAATTCTACACTGGGAGAACCTGAGAGGATCCCCTTAGAAGTTGTAAGAAGAAAGCTTGGAAGAGTGGATTATATGGAGCTCGCAAGCTTTGAGCTTCCTCTATTTAAAAAACCCGCACTTCTAAAGAACGCATCTGAAATTGTAAAGATAATTAAAGAAGCAGACTTAGTGTACATTTCCAATTACTATCTTCAAGGTTTACTAACAGCCAGGTTTAAGTGGTCATTAAGAAATAAGTTGAGCATTATTGCTGGAATCCATAGTCCTCTCTTACGCAAATATATCATTTCGATAAGGGACATTCTGCATAACTTTTACATAAAAAAGGTTAATCTAATGGAATTAAAACTAGTCGACGCTCTACATACTGTAAATCGTTACGACTATCAATACCTTATAAGTAAAGGATTCAGAAACACTTTCTATATTCCTTGTGGAATAGATCTAGAGAAATTCTCCTATTGTCCGGTTGAAAGAAAAGATAGTCATATATTCAAAGTACTCTTCCTTGGCAGGCTTACTCATCAAAAAGGAATAGACGTTCTAGTTCAAGCTATAAAAATAATTAATGAAAAAATCCCATCTAGTGGAATACACTTTTACATAATTGGTTCAGGATCCCTCCTCCCTATTATTGAAAAACTTGAGAAAACCAATAGTAATGTTAGATATATAGGTTTCATAGAAAATGGAAGAAAACTAGAAGTCCTAAAAGAATGCCATGTACTAGTTATGCCATCCTTCTACGAGTCCTTTGGCTTAGTCTGGCTTGAGGCACAAGCAAGTGGTCTTCCTGTAATAGCATCAAATATACCACCACTAAATGATCTAATAGACATGAAAGCGGGAGATCTCTTTGAAGTAGGAAACCCAACAGCATTAGCTCAAAAAATCATGAAATATTATGTGATATGGAGAAATCGTTTTGACGATTTTGTTAAGGCATCACTGGCAGCAAGGAAAAATGCCGAAAAGTACGATATAAGAAAAGTCTCCTATCAATTAGCCAAAAAATTTTTGGCATTAAGAAAAGGGAGTTTGTAACAGTAAGTTTCCGACAATCTTAATAAGCAGAGAGGGTGAGTGGGCTCTGTTTATAAATCAGAGGAATTACATCTTCTCTTGAACACTTCACAACAATCCTTATAACTTTATAAAGAAAGTTTAAATCTTAAAGGAAATTTTTATGGATGTGATGTAGTTGGTTAAGAAGGTTGTTACTGCCAGGCCTTGACACTAGGTTGCTACCTATGAGTAAGGAACTTCCTAAGGAGATGCTTCCAATCTTCGTTAAAGGCGATAAATGACGAAAAAGCCACCGCTGACAAGTGAGCTAAGCTTATAGAGCATATGAGATAAAAAAATAAACGTTGAATTGCTTAACGTCCTGTATGAAGGCAATTTTGGCTGGTAGTCATGGTAAGAGGTTGAGACCTCTAATCAACGACAGGCCTAAGGCGTTGGTTGAGGTTGATGGCAGATCGATTATCGAGTGGCAGATCAGCTGATTCTCATTTCATGTGATCATTTCAACTCTGAAGGGGGCAAAAATACTTAAAGCCGAATACAGAATTAATAATGTAACCTTTATTCCCTACGCAATACATAAAAGTAAAGTCAAAGTATGACTACAGATATGCAAAAGATAGATTGAATCTTTCTGGCAAAAAAGTATTAATGTGCTTTGGATACCCTTACCCCAATACACTTCGAGTAGTAGTGCTTTGATGAAAACACTATACTACGGAAAACCACATATACTATCTGATATACCTTCATTTGAGTTTCTCAAAAACTTAAAGCTGAAGAATGCCAGATTTGTTAAGCCCATGTCGCCAAACGAAATCGCAAAAGCAATATTAGAATTACTTAATGAAAGTCCAAGTAACGATAAAAAATTGTTGGATATGTTCAGCTGGGAATGCGTTGGAAAAATGCATGTTAGGTTATACATCCTCCTTACCTGATAAAAATCTCTCCAGATCTAACAGTAAATACTGAATTCTTCCAACCTACAACAAGAGAGACCAGAGGAGACTACATGCTGACATATTTTGGTAAGGAGGCAGAGTATATGGCTGTTAAGAAGATTGTGGATAAGGGGGTCAAGATTAAGACATTCAGTTGTAAGGCTACATCTATAGTTCCAAAGTATGTTCTTAATCATCCGAATATAGAGGTTTTAGGTTATGTAACTGATAGTGAGTTGGTAGAGCTGTATCGAATGCACTGTTTACTCTCTTCCCATTTACCGAGGAGCCCTTCGGTTATGTACCTGTTGAGTCTATGAAATGCGGAATACCGGTACTAACATATAATAGGCAAGAGTCTAGCGAGATGGTCATTCACGATGTTACTAGATGGCTTGCTAATAGTGATGAAAAGCTCTTGAGGGTCGCCTAAAGATATGGAAAGAGGACTATCCTCTTGGACGAGGTCTAGATGCAGGGAAAGAGCCTTGGAGTTCAATGTAAAGGTGATTGCTAACAAGTGGCTTGACATTTTGAAAAAGCTCAAAAATAATATCACATAGTTTTTGCATAGCTCAAAGCGATTTAAAGTTCATATTAATGTATGCATGACATCATTAAATATGTTCACAAGAACATTGTATGAATTCATAGAGTAATTCTCCTATGAGTTAAGGTTCACGCTTTACATCGTTTTCGTGAACTTTTTGATGTGAGGGCTGGCCTCTCGAGCCAGTGACCCGGGTTCAAATCCCGGCCGGAGCATCAATTTTTCATTAATGAAATAATTTCATCTAGGATTAAACTTATATAATAATTTTATATAAGTTTCATCATGCTGGAGGGTGGCCCGGGTAAGTAATACCCCGAAGGGTAGTGGTTATCCCGGGGGCCTGTGGAGCCCCAGATCGCGGGTTCGATCCCCGCTCCGGGCCCTCCAGCTCAAATATAAATTAATTTGTATTTTCTAATTCCCATTCCCAGTTTTTCAAGAGATTTTATTTGAATTCTACTATCAGTACCATTTAATTTACCTAATGGGTCAGGATGTGGAATGCCAGGAAATAGAGGACTACTATCTATTAAATCTAAAGAAGCTTCATCTATTGCTACTGGATCTTTTGATGCTAATACTCCAATATGATGAGTAATAATATTGCCAGCAGGTGCACAGCAATCACATAAAGTAGTTATATCCATTAAGAAGTTTATGAAAACTAATGGTTTTATTAGTCTTAATACACATGCAGCAGCATAAGCTAAAGCAATTTGAAATCTTTCTTTTCCATCTTTAAATATGTCTATTGCATTATTTTCACATGAAAAAATGCAATTTCCACAGTACATACATTTATCCTCATTTCTAATTGGTCTATTATCTATCATTTCTATTGCAGAAAATACACATGCTTCCATACATTTACCACAACTATTACATTTTTCATAATTAAATACAATTCCATGTGCTGCATGTTGAATTTTCTTACTACTTCTTGTTGTACATCCCATTGCAAGATTCTTAATTGCTCCACCAAATCCAGAAAATACATGTCCTTTTACATGACTTACAATAATAACTCCATTAGCTTCTGCTATTTTTCTTGCTACCTTTATACTTTTTATTGGAGAATCGGGAAAATCAGAAAGAACTTCAATACCATCTTCTCCATCATTTCCATCAGCTACAATAATAGGACAGCCTAATCCTTCTTCTTTGACACTCTCCACGGCTAAAGCCAGGAGATTCTTGCTTCTAAGGTGTTCATCGGTCTTGTGTTCATAGCCCTTCTAGGCTCCCACTTCATTCCATTCCACCTCAGAAGCAAGGGGTGTGTCACCACCCTGTTAACGCTACCTCCATAGAGGTAGCTTATATTTGCTATATTCAGAACCCCTACAGCATCCCTATTTGCTTCTAATCCGCAACAGAGGCATTTGAAGAGTCTTCCTCTTATCATTATATCCTCAGAATAGCAGAATGGACATTTGCTTGATGTCTTGTATTCACTTTTCTCCTCCACCTCTATACCATATTCTTCAGCTTTCTCCTTGAACCTTCTAACAATGTAGTTAAAGCTCCAGAAGTTGTTAATCATGGCATTTGCTTTATTGTTATCGTGACTTTCGTTCCTTATATTCTTCAATCTTCCCAAAACTATTTTTGAAATTCCGAGCTGATAGGCATCTTCAACTATGGTTTTTATCATGGCGTTTACAGCATGTCTGAATCTCCTCTGGCGGATTCTGTACAGCCTTCTAAGCTTCCTCGACGTCTTTGCCCTGTTGACTCTTGCTAATCTGCTCTGCTCTTTAGCTATCTTCCTTGTCCAGTACCACCAGGCTGATAGAACTGTTCTACCTGAGAAGGCTATGGGCTGTTTTAAACCTTCGAACCATACCGTTGCAAGGTTTACAACACCAAGGTCTATGTAGAGGGGCTTATTGCCTCCTTTGGATAGAGGCTCCTCTACTTCAACTGTCATAAAGCCCCTCCAAACTTCATCAACTTCGTCATAGACTATTTCCAGCCTTCCTTGCTTGCCCTTCCACTTCAGCATACCCTTATACTTTAGCTTAAGTCCTTTTGGAAGGTATATGTATTTATCATCGATCTTGTAGCAATCGTTTCTTAAGATTATCCTCAGCTCCCTTTTGCCATTTTTCTTCCAGTATCTAGGCATTGAAACCTTTGTTACCTGCTTTGGAAGCTTTCCTTTCTTTTCAAGCCTCTTTAGTGCTAGGAAGCTCCTCCAAGCCTCATTATTCTTGTTTATTATCTGTTGGGCAGTTGCTGAGCCTATAAGTGGGGTATATTTTTCATAAAGACGCTTAGGATACCACTCGAATTTCCTGTAGTGTATATATGCCTGCCTCCTTTCAAAGTTTATCTCATTGTACAGCCTAACACATCCGTCAGCAAGCTCCCATAAGGCAAGGCAATCTTCAAGTACGAACGTGTTAGTTCTCTTCACTTCAAACACCTTTCTGGGCTTCAATGTATTTTTTAATGGTCTCTTTAGAGACAGTGCCTATTGTTGAAACGAAATAGCTATGCGTCCATAGAGACGGTAGTCTAAGCAGTTCTGGAAACTCCTTTCTAAGGATATTTGAGCTTCTACTTTTAATTCTTCTTACAATCTTGTGGACTGGTATTGTTGGATAGGCTGATATGAATAGATGAACATGATCTGGGTTTATAGTAAGTTCAAGGATCTTAATTCCTAATTCATCTGCGACCTGATAAATTATTTGCTCAAGTCTCTCCTTAATCTTTCCTACTAAGACTGGTTTTCTCCTCTTTGGACACCAGACTAAATGGTACTGGATTAGAAAGACTTTGTTTCTCGAATGTTGATAGGCTTTCACAAATCTACATAATATGTCGCTATACTTAAGCTTATTGACATTTCATTCTATGGTTAAAACTGTAGGCTTTCTTGTTGATTTAATGTAAAATTTCCTCTTTCTCCAATATGTACTTTTATAGCAATACTAGAACCTGGTTCTATATATGGAATGGATTTTTCCAATAGTTTATCCATTTCCTTAATTGTATTACTCATTCTATTAAAATCAAGAAAATAAACATTAGATATCATAATTATTATAATACAAAAATACTTAAAAATTATTATGATCTAAAAAAGAATGTGGGAATAGTAATAATTACAGTACCTCATAATAAGGAATCTTCTGCAAAAATTGAAATTCTAGATTGTATCCTTCCTAGAGATTATGAAGCTGAGTTTTTAGAAAGTGGATATCGTGGATTATTGATACTTAAATCTAAAATTAATTCAGATGAAATTGTAGATATATTAAAAGAATGCCCTACAGCCTATGTTTATAGAGTAATTCCAGTAGATATGATAGTAGAATCAAATATTTCATCAATATTAAAAGCTATAATTGAATTAATAAAAGGAAGAACTGGAAGAATAAAAATTGAATGCCATAGAAGAGGAAAGGTAATATCATCTGCTCATGAATTAAAAGTAATAATAGGGGAAAAATTAAAGGAATTGGGTTATAAGATTGATTTTAGGAATCCAGATTTTCTATTATTTATAAATGTAATAGGAGAAAAAACTGCTATAACTTTTGGTAGTCCAAATAGAATTATTAAAAAACTTTCACTTAACTCACTAGGTAATATTTAAATACAAAAATCATAAATTCTCTAAAAACTAATTAATAATTGATATGACATATGATATCATATTAAAAGAATTAGAAAAACCATCTGTATTTAAAAATGAGGCTGTTCTTTTTCCAGATTATGTACCAGTAAATTTAGTTCATCGTGAGGAACAGATAAGAAACTTGACTAGATTATTCAGAATAATGATCGATTCTCCTGGAGCTATTTTACAAAGAGCCATATTAGTTGGTGATATAGGTGTTGGAAAAACTGCTGTAGCAAAAAGATTTGGTACTACTATGGAAGATATTGCAAAAGAAAGAAAGATCAATTTAAAATATATTCATATAAATTGTTATAAAGATAGAACTTTCTTTCTTATTATAAGAAAAATTGCTCAAAGTTTAATACCAAATATTCCAAATAGGGGACTTTCTGTACAGGAATTTTTTAATTTAATATGGAATTATTTAGAAGAAAATAATTTGTATATTCTATTAACTTTAGATGAAGTAGACTTCATAATAGAAAATGAGGCATTATTATATTTCTTATCACGTATTAATGATGAATATGTTAATAAAAAACAAAGAATAAGTATTATTCTAATTACTAGAAATTTGAACTTATTATATGAAATAGATAGATCAATTCAAAGTACTTTACTTCATAATATAATAAAATTTGATCCTTACACTTCAAATCAGTTATATGATATTATAAAATTAAGAAGTAAGGAGGCATTAAAAGAAGGAGTAATTGATGATGATACTTTAAATATGATTGCTGAAATAGCTGCTTCAAGAGGTGATGCTAGATATGCTCTTGAATTGCTTTGGAGAGCAGGAAAATATGCAGATGCTGATGGATCTAATAAAATATTACCTGAACATGTAAGGAAAGCACAATCAGATGTCTTTCCTTTTCCAGTAAATATTATATTGGAATTATCATTACATGAAAAATTATTATTACTATCAATAGCAAGTATTCTAAAGAAGAGTAAAAGTACGCATACAAACATGGGAGAAGTCGAATCTGTTTATAATATGATATGTGAAAATAAGAAAATAGAGCCTAGAAAACATACTCAATTATGGGAATATATTCAAAATCTAAAAAATATTGGTATTATTCAAACTAAGGTGATAAATACTAAAGGAAGAACAACAATAATAAATCTTACAGGAATTCCAGCTGAGAAATTAGAATCAATATTAAGTAGTGAGAAATAATGTCAGTAGAAGAAATATTTTCATCAAAAGGAAGAGTAAAAATACTTAAAGTTCTTGCTGAAAAAGAAGAATTGAATATTTCAGCTATAACAAGAAAAACTGGATTGAATCATGCTACAACATGTGCACATTTAAAAAAACTTTGTGAAATGGGAATTGTAGAAGAGAAAAGATTTGGTAGAATAAGAATTTTCAGATTAAAAAAAGAATATGCTAAAGCCCAAGCTATTAAGAATCTATTTAATTCTTTTAAGAGGTAATAAAAATGAGTATGGTAGATATTAGTCATAAGGAAATAGTAATGAGAGAAGCAAAAGCAATTGGTAAAATTATTTTAAAAAAAGAAACGATTGAATTAATAAAGAAAAATGCTATAGAAAAGGGAGATGTTGTTACAATAGCAAAGATAGCAGCAATTCAGGCTATTAAGCATACATCAGAAATAATACCATTATGTCATCCAATTCCCATAGAACATATATCGATAGAGTTTAATATTAAAGAAAATGAAATAGAAGTTTTATCATTAGTAAGAACTAATGCAAAAACAGGTGTAGAAATGGAGGCATTAACAGGAGCATCTGTAGCATTATTAACAATATGGGACATGGTAAAAAAATATGAAAAAGATGAAAAAGGTCAGTATCCTAATACATTAATAAAGGAAATTAGAGTAATTGAAAAAAGTAAGTGGTAAGTTTAAAATGGTAAATTTAAAACATCATATAGATTTGCCAAAAAGAATAAAATATGCATTAATAATAACTAGTGATAATATATATTCAAAGATTATAAGAAATGAAAAATTTGAAGATTTAAGCGGAAGAATTGCTGAAGATATGATAATTAATAGTGGAAATATTATTATTGAGAAAATTTATCTTCCAAATAATAAAGAAATCATAAGGGAAAAAATAGAAGCTATGATTAATAATCCAGAAATAGATATTATTATAGTAAGTGGTGGAACAGGTATAAGTAAGAAAGATGTAAGTATAGAAGCAATTTCCCCAATATTTGAAAAAACATTACCAGGATTTGGAGAATTATTTAGATTTCTTTCATATAATGAAATTGGAACTTCAGCTATAGCATCAAGAGCTAATGCTGGTATTAAAAATAATAAAATTATATTCCTTTTACCAGGATCTCCAGATGCGGTAAAGCTTGCATTAGAGAAGATAATAATACCTGAGGCTCCACATCTAATAAAAATGATACGTGAATAATTATGAAAATTCCAATAATTTGTATTTCTTCATTTGAAAAAAATTATGGAAAAACAACATTAATAGAAGACATTATAGAAAATCTTAAGGATTTAAAAATATGTGTAATAAAGCATTCCTCTCATAAAATATTAGATGATTATGGAAAAGATACTTGGAGATATAGAAAAGCTGGAGCTTCTATTTCTGCTATTATATCAAAAATTGAGGATAATGCAATAATTTATTTATCAAATAAAAAAGACACAATGAAGATTTTATATAAATTAAAACCTGATTTAATAATATGTGAAGGATTTAAGAATTCTAAATATCCTAAGCTTTTAATAATAAAAAATCAAGAAGAAATTAAAAAAATTGAAAAAATTCCAAAAGTAATTGGAATAATATCAGATATTGAAATAAAAAATCTAAGTATTCCAATATTAAAAAATGATCCAAAAATTATCTCAAAATTCATAATTTCATATATGAAGGGAATTAAAAATGATAGATCCTTATAATAGAAAAGTTACTGGATTACGCATTAGTATTACTCAGAGATGTAATCTTAATTGTAAATACTGTCATCATGAAGGTGAAGAAAAATCATCTAAGGAAATGAAATGTGAAGAAATAATAAGAATAATAAAAATTGCAAAAAAACTTGATATAAAAAGAGTGAAATTTACTGGAGGAGAACCTCTTATAAGAGAGGATATAGGAGAGATTATTAAGAAGACTATTGATATGGGATTAGAAGATGTTGCTATAACTACTAATGGCTCTTTATTAAATAATAAAATAGAGGAATTATCGAAAGCTGGTTTAAGAAGATTAAATATTTCAATTCCAAGTTTAAATCCTCATGTTTATTATTCTATAACTGGTGGAAATTTATTAGATGTAATATCTGGAGTTTATAGTGCTATAAGAAAAGGCATGAGCATAAAAATAAATACTGTAGTGATGAAAGGAATAAATGATAATGAAATTCATAAATTTATTGATTTTGTTTCTTCTTTAAGATGTTCCTTACAATTAATAGAATTAGAAAAACTAAATTTAGATGATAATTTCTTTGAAGAATACTATATTGATTTATCATTTATTGAAAAAATACTCAAGAATTTAGCTGAAGAGGTAATAATAAGAGAAGATATGAATGATAGGAAAATATACATAATAAATGGAGTTCCAATTGAAATTGTAAGACCTACAAATCCTAATTTTTGTAAGAAATGTTCCAGAATAAGAGTAACAAGTGATGGAAAAATAAAACCATGTTTAATGAGAAGTGATAATTTAGTAGATATTCTTACTCCAATGAGAAATGGAGCTTCTGATGAAGAAATAGAAGAACTATTTAAAAAAGCAATAATGCTCAGAGCTCCTTATTATGTATAATATTGATATATGGAAGATATTCTGATATTAATTTTCTTGTAGATACATGAAGTTCTTTTGCTAGTGCTTTTAATTCTTCTCTTCTTTTCTCTCTTTCTTCTTTATTTTGACTTAATAAGGAAATTATTCTAGGAAAAGAATACTTTGTAAATTTATAAGGAGTTCTTTTTGCTAGTGCAACACCTCCTACTGCAAGTTCTATTGCATAGCTCATTAAATCCCACATTTGTTTTCTTTTTGCTCTATTCAAAAATACATCAGCTTTAGAAAACCAATCATATGCTTCCGCTCTTTCCTCAGGTGTAGTATATTGATTTGGTATATTTTCATTTATCCATTGCATTAGTAAATCTATATCTATAGCTGAATTTTCAGCAGTAATTTTAGCTTTTAAAATAGTATTAGCTGAGAAAATTCCTTTCATGACTTCAAATATTTCTAATTCTTGAGTTCTAGGATATAATTTTACAACATCGCCTTCTCTTAGGTATTTTTTACCTTGAGAAAGCATTTGAAAATCATTAATAGCTGCTCTCATGTCTCCATTTGCTACTTCTGCTATTCTTTTTAAAGCTTCTTCTTCAGCATTTATACCAGCTAATTGAGCAATTCTCTTAAGTCTTGCAACAATACTTGGTGTTCTTATTCTGTTGAATCTTATCATATGACATAATTCTCTTAATTCTCTAAGTTTTGGATCCCAAGGATTATTTGCTATTAATACTACAGGGTATCTTGAAGTATTGATTATTTTTTTAATTGCATTAATTCCACCCCTATCTTCCTTTCCTGATATACCATCAACTTCATCAAAAAGAATTATTTTCCCTTTTTTTCCAAACAAAGAAGATTGAAGTGATGCACTACCAGCTATGGATTCAATTATTTCTTCAGTTCTAAAATCACTTGCATTCATCTCTAATAACTCTAAATCAAGAGTTTTAGCAATTAAATGAACAGATAATGTTTTTCCTGTACCAGGAGGACCATACAATAATACTGCTTTTTTATCTGTTTTTCCAGACAAATAAGATTTAATCCACTCTAGTAATTCTAGTGCTGCATTATAATTTCCTACAATTTCTTGTAAAGAATTTGGTTTAAATTTTTCAGTCCAAGGTTCCATTAACTTACTTTACCTCCACCCACTAAAGCAATTTTTGCAATCATTGCATTCAATTGTATATCATCAGTTCCTCCTTCAAGAATTCTATATTCAGTTTCTCCTAATATTTCTATTAATTTTAATTTAGTTTTTTCATCAGTATCTAACATTATTACTTCTCTATGAAGTTGTTTTATAATATCAAGACCAGAAAGTCCATGTTCAATTAAAAGTTTTATCAATTCATTTTGTGCTGATTTGAAATCTCCTGATAGAGCTTTTTCTAAAACAATTCTCAATTCTTTAGGATTTACTCTTCCTGATACCTTATATACAGATTCTTCATCCACTTTCTTTCCTAAAGCTGCAGCAGCTTGTAATGTATTTATTACTTTTCTTAAATCTCCATTTCCAATATAAATTAATGCTTCCATACCATCTGGTGTTATTTCTACTCCTTCCATATCACATATGTACTTAACTCTAGCCTTAATATCTTCAGGTTTTAATGGCATAAATCTAAATAATGCACATCTTGATTGTATAGGTTCAATTATTTTTGTATAATAATTACATGCAAGAATAAATCTACATGTTGAAGTATACATTTCCATAGTTCTTCTTAAAGCTTGTTGAGCATCTGCTGTCATATTATCAGCTTCGTCCAGTACTAATATTTTAAAAGGTACATCTCCCATACTAATAGTTCTTGCAAATTCTTTTACTGTAGTTCTTATAACATCAATTCCTCTTTCATCACTTGCATTTAACTCTAAATAATTCTTATGAAAATCTTTTCCAAATAAATCCATAGCTAATGCCATAGCTGCTGTGGTTTTTCCTGTTCCAGGAGGACCAGCAAAAAGACAATGAGGCATGGATTTTTCTTTAACAAATCTTTTTAATCTCTCTACAACTTCTTCTTGATTTACTATTTCATCAAGAGTTTTTGGTCTATATTTTTCAGTCCACATTATTTCCTTAATTGCTCTAACTGAAGACATGTTATACCCCTAATAATAATAAATAAAACAGATATTTAACTATCTTCTAAATCTAAATTGTTAAATTTCTGTTCTGTTAGAAATTATATGAGAAAAATGTTTAAGAGAGCTTATGAAGAAATAAAAGATTCTCAATTTCTTTATGAAGAAGATCTTATAGAAGTAGTATTTCAAAAACCTATTTCAAAGCTTATTATAGAAGGAGAGGACTATGGATCATTAGTTAAAGGAAAGGAAATAAAAATACCAAGATGGGCAGCAAAAATACTTGAAGAAGAAGGTTATGTAAAAATAAAAAGTGAGGACTTATTAAAAACAAGTGATGTAATAAAATTGGCATGGAATGAAGAAAGAGTAGAAACACTTTGTAAACTTCCCGAAAAGTTCTATCCAAAATTGAGAGAACTCATTAAGAATTTAAATGAAAGTATAAAAAAGAATCCAACAGCTACAATAATAAATGAGCAAAAACAAGTTACTATGAAAGCATTAGATCTAATAAATTGTAGAATTCAAAAAATATTACGTTTATGTTTTGAGAGGACACCTTCTAAATCAATAATTGATATGCTTGAGCCTGAAGAAAATGCTTTATTCCAATTACTACATTCAGAAATTGAAGAGTGGAGAAATAAGATTTTAACAGAAGGTGTAGAATAATGGAAATAATTCAAGAGACTATTGATTATAGAGAAAAATTTGCAGAATTCCTTAAATCATTTCAAGATAGAAATGGAAATTTTAAATATAGAGATGCTATAGCACAAATGGCTTCTTTAGGAAAAACCTCATTAGTAATAGATTTTGAAGATCTAATGTCTTATGATGCTAATTTAGCAAAGGAATTAAAAGAAAGACCAGAAGTTGTTATTCAAAGAGCTAATCTTGCTATAACTGATGTAATGCGTACAGTTAATATGAATTATGCAGCAAGAGTAAAAGAATTTAGAGCTAGATTTAGGAAGCTTGATGAAGTTATACCATTAAGAGCATTAAAGGCTTCTTTAATTAATAAGCTTATAATGGTAGAGGGCATAATAACAAGAACTTCATTTGTTAAACAATTAATAAAAATTGCAAAATTTCAATGTCCATTATGTAAGGAAAAGTTTGAAATAGAACAAACTGGAACAATATTAGTTTCTCCAGTTCAATGTCCAAATCCTGATTGTAGAAAGAAAGGTAATTTCAGATTATTAACTGAAGAATCTAAATTTGTTGATTGGCAAATGATACAACTTCAGGAAAGACCTGAGGAGTTACCTCCTGGTAGACTTCCAAGATCAATAGATTGTATATTACAAGAAGATCTTGTTGATACTATTAGACCTGGTGATAGAGTATACATTATTGGAGTACTTAAAGCAAGACAAGATGCAAGTAAAATGGCAACATTTTCTTCATTTATTGATGTTAATTATGTAGAAATTTCTGAAAAAGGATTAGAAGAAATTGAAATAACACCTGAAGATGAAAAAGCAATTATTGAACTTTCTAAAGATCCTCTATTATATCAAAAAATATTTTCTTCTATAGCTCCATCAATATATGGATATGAAGAAATTAAAGAGGCAATAGCATATCAATTAGCTGGTGGAGTACCAAAAGTAATGCCAGATGGAGTAAAAGTTAGAGGAGATATTCATATATTACTCGTTGGAGATCCTGGTACTGCAAAATCACAGTTACTTCAATATGTAGCTAGAATTGCACCAAGAGGTATTTATACTTCAGGAAAAGGTTCTACAGCTGCAGGATTAACTGCTACTGTGGTAAGAGATAAAACAACACATGAATTTTTCCTTGAGGCAGGAGCATTAGTATTAGCAGATAGAGGATATGCCTGTATAGATGAGATTGATAAAATGCGCTCTGAGGATAGAGTAGCATTACATGAGGCTATGGAACAACAAACAATAAGTATAGCAAAGGCAGGAATTGTTGTACAATTAAATGCCAGAACTAGTATATTAGCAGCAGCAAATCCAACATTCGGAAGATATGTTCCACAACGTTCTATAGCAGAAAATCTTTCAGATTTGCCAGTTACAATAATTTCAAGATTTGATTTAATATTTACATTAATGGATAGACCTGAAGAAGCAAGAGATAGAGCTATGAGTGAACATATATTAAGTCTTCATCAAGGAGCTACAAGTGTAAAATCTCCACCAATAAGTCCAGATCTTTTAAAAAAATACTTCTATTATGTAAGAAAAAATATAAAACCAATACTTACTGATAGGGCAATTAAGAAAATTGAAGAATTTTTCTTGGAAATGAGAAAAAAAGGAGAGGGTAGTGATTCTCCAGTTCCTATTACTGTAAGACAACTTGAATCAATAATTAGACTTTCAGAAGCAAGAGCAAAATTAGCATTAAAAAAAGAAGTAACAGAAGAAGATGTAGAGCCTGTAATAAAATTAATGAAATCATTCTTATTCCAAGTAGGAATTGATAGAACTACTGGAAAACTTGATATAGATACAATAATGGTTGGAAGACCAAAATCAATAAGTGATAAATTAGCTGCTTTATTTGATTTATTGATAACAATGGAAAAAGAGAATAATATGGCTCCAGTAAAGAAGGAAGCATTTATATCTAGAGCTGAAAATGAAGGTTTTTCAAGAAATTTTGTTGAGAATGCTTTAATTAAATGGACAAATGAAGGAATAATATATGAGGCAAAACCTGGCTATATAAAGAAAGCATAGGAGGTTTAAATTTATTAAAGTAAATGAATTGCCATTACCTAATGTAGCAAAGGAAATATTATTAGAAATGGGAATAAATGAACTTTATCCTCCTCAAGAAGAAGCCATAAGAGCAAATATATTAGAAGGAAAGAATTTATTATTATCAGTTCCAACTGCTGCTGGAAAAACACTTATTGCTATGATTTGTGCCATTAAACATGTACTAGAGAAAAAAGGAAAAGTATTATATATACTACCATTAAAAGCATTAGCAAATGAGAAATATGAGGAATTTAAAATTCTTGAAAAAATAGGAATTAAGGTTACAATATCAACTGGGGATTTTGATAATATAGAGCCATATTTAGTGAATTATGATATTATCATTGCTACAAATGAAAAAGCAGATTCTATAGTAAGACATAAACCAAGTTGGATAGATAGAATATCACTTATAATTGCAGATGAAATACATTTATTAGGAGATAGTTCAAGAGGGCCAACATTAGAAACTCTTCTTACTTCTTTGAGAATATTGAATCCAGAATGTCAAATTATTGGATTAAGTGCAACAATAAGAAATGCTAATGAAATAGCAGAATGGTTAAAAGCAGTTTTAGTAACTAGTAATTGGAGACCTGTTCCATTAAAAGAAGGAGTTTTCTTTAAAAATAATATTATTTTTAAAGATGGAAGCATAATAAAGATTAATGAGGTTTCTGATGATCCCATAGTTTCTCTAACTATAGACTCAATAAGATCTGGTGGTCAAGTATTGATATTTACTGAAAGTCGAGCTTCTGCTGTATCCCTAGCAAAAAAACTTTCTGAGCCTGTAAGAAAATTACTTAAAAAAAATGAAGAAAGAATATTATTAGAATTATCATCAGAAATATTAAAAATAGGAGAAAGAAATAGAGTATCTGAAATACTTTCAAAATTAGTATCATATGGTGTAGCATTTCATCATGCAGGATTAACATATGAACATAGAAGAATTATAGAAAATGCTTTTCGTTCATCTTTAATAAAATGTATATGTGCAACACCTACACTTGCTGCTGGTGTTAATCTTCCTGCAAGAAGAGTTATTATATATGATTATAAAAGATACGAGCCTGGAATAGGAAGAGTAAATATTTCAGTAATGGAAGAAAAACAAATGGCAGGAAGAGCTGGAAGGCCAAAGTATGATAAAGAAGGAGAAGCAATACTATTAGCAAAAAGTGAAAATGAAAGAGATTTTTTATTTGAAGAATATGTTCTTGCTGAGCCTGAAAGAATTTGGTCAAGATTAGGAAATTCTTCTTCACTAAGATCTCATGTACTTGCAGTAATAGCAACAGGATTGGCATATTATGAAGAGGAATTACTTGATTTTTTTAGTAGAACACTTTTTGCATTTCAATATGGACTACATTCATTTAAAAGAAAGATATTAGAAGTTTTGAGAATGTTAATAAAAGAAAAGTTGGTAGAAGAAAGAAAAGAAAAATTAATAGCTACAAAATTTGGAAAAAGAGTATCAGAATTATATATTGATCCATTATCAGCAATAATGATAAGAGATTATCTTAAGAAATTCAATTCCAATACAACTGCAATGGAATACTTAATATTAATATGTGAAACACCAGACATGTTAGGACTTCCTATAAGAAAAAAAGATTTGCCAATGTTAACAAAATTTATTCAAAGTAATTCTATTCCATTTGAAATCCCATATGAAGATACTCCTGAATATATATCATTCTTAGAGAAAATAAAAGTTGCCTTAATGCTTAATGATTGGATAGAAGAAGTACATGAAGATAGAATAATTGAAAAATTTGATGTTGGTCCAGGAGATATATATTCATTTGTTGAAAATGCAAAATGGCTTATTTATTCTTCTTATGAGCTTGCAAAATTATTTAATTATAATGAAGTAATAAATCCATTAATGAAATTATACATAAGAGTAGAAAATGGAGTAAAAGAAGAACTTATTCCTCTTGTAACATTAAAAGGAATAGGAAGAGTAAGAGCAAGAGCTTTGTATACTGGAGGTTTTAAAACTATAGAAGACTTGAAAAAAGCATCACCTTCTTCACTAATGAAAATACCCCATATTGGTCCTGAAACTGTAAAACTAATAAAAGAACAAGTGAGTAAACTATAAAGTTTTTTAGTATTTTTTATAAATTATTTTCAAGGAAAGAATAATAGAGAGATTATGCTGACGGCTTCCCACTATGAATAGTGAGGGTTCTACACCCTCTAGGGCTTTCCCTCACCTCTCGGGAGCCCCTCACGAGTGCAACATCATTATTCAGTCCCCGCCGTCAGCTTCGGGGAGATGCAGGCTCATAGCCTGCTAGACTCGCCCACATCCAACACCAAACATACTATTAAGGCAAGAAGCTTATAAGCTTTTTAGCAAATAATTTTCTTGGGGCAATAAAACACCTCTGCCTTGAAAGGCAAGGCTTCCAGTGGTGGTGAAATCTATGAGACGTTTTCATATTGCAAATGATGAAGAAATAAAATCAGGCTTAACATCTGATATATATTATATTAGGACAAAAGAAATCCTTGAAAAGAAAAATATGGATAAAGAGGTTACTGCAGAGATTACTACAGGAAAATTACCAAGAAACTGGAAATGGGCAGTATTTTGTGGTCTTGAAGAACTCTTATATCTATATGAAGGTATTCCTGTAGATGTATATTCAATACCTGAAGGAACTATTTTTACAAGTAAAGATATAGAGGGGATTAGAATTCCATTAGTTGAAATTATTGGAAAGTATACTAATTTTGTAAGTATTGAGACTGCAACATTAGGATTTTTATGTCAGGCATCAGGAGTTGCAACAGCAGCTGCAAGAGTAAGAAAAGCTGCAAAAAATAAAGAAGTTTTTGCATTTGGTATTAGAAGAATGCATCCTGGAATTTCACCAATGCTTGATAGAGCAGCATATATTGGAGGATTTAATGGAGTCTCAGGAATATTAGGTGCTAAAATTATAGGAGAGAAACCTGTTGGAACAATGCCTCATCCTTTAATATTAATATTTGGAGATCAAGTCTCTGCTTGGAAAGCTTTTGATGAAGTTATCGATCCTTCTGTCCCTAGAATTGTATTAGTTGATACATTATGGGATGAAAAATATGAAGCGATCATGGCAGCTGAAAATTTAAGAGACAAGTTGTATGGAATAAGACTTGATACTCCAGGGTCTAGAAAAGGAGACTTATTAGAAATTATAAAAGAAGTGAGATGGGAATTAGATATTCGTGGTTATAAACATGTAAAAATATATGTTTCTGGTGGACTTGATGATGAAATTGTAGCAGAATTAGCTAATGGGCCTGTAGATGGATTTGGAGTAGGTACTTATGTTTCTAATGCTCCAACTATTGATTTTTCAATGGATATAGTAGAAGTAGAAGGTAGACCAGTAGCAAAAAGAGGAAAATATAGTGGAAGGAAAAAAGCATGGAGATGTGAAAATTGCTATAGATGGAAAGTAACATTATTTGATCAAAATATTGATAAATGCCCATTATGTGGAGGAGAAATGGTACCAATGTTAAAAAAATATATAGAGAAAGGAAAGATAATTGAAGATATTAAGAAACCAAAAGAAATAAGAGAATATGTATTAAAGCAACTTGAATATTATACATTAGAGTGAAATTTATGGAAAGGGAATTTATAATAAAAAAAGTATACGGAAGAGAAATAATTGATTCAAGAGGAAATCCTACTGTAGAAGCTGAAGTATATACAGAAAAAAGTTTTGGGAGAGCATCAGTACCATCAGGTGCATCAACTGGAACTCATGAGGCTATTGAGTTAAGAGATGGAAATAAAAGATTCAAAGGAAAAGGTGTTTTAAATTCATGTAAAAATATAAATGAGATAATAGGACCATCTATCATTGGAATGGATGTGAGAAATCAAAAAGAAATTGATGAAATTATGATAAAAATTGATGGAACTGATAATAAGAGTAAGCTTGGATCAAATTCAATATTAGCAGTATCATTAGCTATAGCAAAAGCTGCAGCTAATACCATGGAATTACCACTATTCATGTATTTAAATAAAGATTCTAATATACTTCCAGTACCTTTAATGAATATTATTAATGGAGGAAAACATGCAGGAGGTAAATTAGCAATACAAGAATTTATGATAGTTCCAGCTAAATTCAATTCCTTTAAGGAGGCTTTAAGAGCTGGTTGTGAAATTTACATGGAGTTGAGGAATTATTTAAAAAATAAATATGGAGTATTTGCCATAAATATAGGAGATGAAGGTGGTTTTGTTCCTCCAATTTCAAGTACATTAGAAGCATTAGAGGCTATTGAATATTCAATAAGAGAATTAGGTTATTCAAATGAAGTTTTTTTAGCATTAGATGCTGCAGCTACTAATTTCTACAATGGAAAAGAATATGTAATAGACGGGAGAAGTCTATCATCTGAAGAACTTTTAGAGTATTACTTAGAATTAATATCAAAGTATCCCATAATATTAATAGAAGATCCTTTTCATGAAGAAGATTTCTACTCATTCTCTGAAATAACAAAAAAATCAAAAATTGAAATTGTTGGAGATGATATTTTCGTAACTAATATAAAGCGTCTTAAGAAAGGAATAGAGAATAAGGCTGCAAATTCTATTATTATTAAAGTAAATCAAATTGGTACACTTACAGAAACAATAAATGTAGTAAAATTTGCATTAGAAAATAATTATGGAATCATAGTAAGTCATAGATCAGGAGAAACAGAAGATAATTATATTGCTGATTTAGCAGTAGCCTTTGGAGGAGGAAAAATTAAAACTGGAGCACCTGCAAGAGGGGAAAGAATTTCAAAATATAATCAGTTATTAAGAATTGAAGAATTGCTAGGTTCAAAAGCAAGATATTTAGGATTAAAAGCATTTAAAGGATTTAATTGATTTTTATTAATTTAAAAATATTGTCATTAATAATTATTTTATTATTAATACTCTGATTTTTCTAAATTCTTTAGAATTTATTTAGTGCGGCCGCCGGGATTTGAACCCGGGTCCTCGGCGTTCTTCGATTTATCTTGGAAGGCCGACGTCCTAGACCATGCTAGACTACGGCCGCACTAAGCTAATTACTAAAAACTCTAGTATTTAACTATTATTTGAGATAAGTGTCCTAAAAATATTTAATTTTTCAATATATTTACCCGATTTTATTTCAGAATCTCTAAAAGCTTCTTTAATTATTGGCTTCTTATTACATGCTTCTTCCAGATCTTTGAAAATATTTGATGGAGAAAATGAAAATGTACAGAAAAATGCAACTTTATTAAATTTATCTTTATTATTTAAAATATAAGTTCTTATGGGAACAGACATTTTTCCTGCCCATATAGGAGTTCCTATTATTACAATATCATAATTTAATGGATCATATTTTAATTCAGCTATTTTTGTAGTCTTCTTTCTTGCAGCTTCATAACCTGAAACTAAAAATCCAAAAAATCCACTTCTATTTTTTGTATCTTTAATTTCTTCAATATCACTTTTTGTTATTTCAGCAATTTTTTGAGCTACTACTCTTGTATTTCCAGTTCTAGAATAGTAAGCAGTAAGAATTTTCATAATAGAATTAATAAGAAAGAAATATTTGTTTTTTTCTAAAAAATAAAAAAAGAAATATTAAAGAAAACTTCTTATTCAGTAAATAATTAGTGAGGGGCCGTAGTCTAGCTTGGTCTAGGATGCAAGCCTGGGGCGCTTGTGATCTCGGGTTCAAATCCCGACGGCCCCATCATTACAATTATTATATTATTAATTAAATTATAAAATAATAATTTAATATTAAAAATATTAATTTAATTAATAAAATTAATATTTCTGTTTGAGATAAAAAATAAAAATATGAATTCTAATACTTAATCAGATGAAAATGCCTTATCCATTTGATATAGGACGTTATGTAATTGCTCCTAATAGAGAGCTCCTTGGTCTTTTAATTAAGAAAAAAGATAATATTGTAGAATTATGCTCATTATTTACTTCAGTTACTTCAAAATATAATATAAAAGTGGTTAATATTATAATTACTTATGATAAGGATAGTGAACTAAAATTATTAGTTTTTCTTGATGTTACTGAATCTACAATACCAATTGAAAGAATTATATTAGAAATAAAAAAAGAACTCAATATTTTAGAAGTTATAAAATCTAAAGGAATTTTAATAGATACTACATCATTTCCATTAATGGCAGGTAATTCAAGAATTATACTATTTAGGGATGCAGCATATATACAAATGTTTAAAGGAATTAGAGAAAGATTTGGTTCTGCAGGAGAAGCAGTTCTATACTATATAGGATTTGAAAGTGGAAAAGGATTTGCAAAAATACACAAAGAAATTGCTGAAAAAATAGGTTTAATAAATCCATTAAGAATATATGAAGAAATTAGTAGAAAATTCTTTCAATGGGCAGGATTTGGGATAATAGAGATTATTAAACTTCAACCGAATTATAGTGAAATTATAATACATGATTGCTTTGAATGTGAAATTGCAAAAAATCAATTGGATAGACCATATAGTAATTTTGTGAGAGGAATATTAGCTGGAGCATTTACAGAATTATTTGGTACAGAATTTAAATGCAAAGAAGAAAATTGTATAGCTAAAGGAGATAAAGCTTGTAAGTTTATAATATATCAGTGATGTATTCTTATATACTCTTTTAATCTTCTTGCAATTATAATTGCTAATATAGCTTTTAAAATATCCCATGGAAGAAAAGGTATAATACCAAATAATAAAGCATTATAATATCCAATCCAATAAGAAAGCCATAACCATCCTAATCCAAATATTATTAACATACATATGAAAACTTTTAGAATATCTCTCTTAAATAGAGATGAAAATAAAGCTCCTAATAAGAAGCCAATTATAAATCCTCCTGTAGGTCCAGGAATAGCGATATAACCTGGCAGACCTTTAGCAAATACAGGCAGTCCAGTAAGACCCATTGCTATGTATATTGCTTGACTTAAAAAAGCATATTTTCCCAATAATAAAACAGAAAGATAAACAAAGAAAGTCTGAAGAGTAAATGGTACAGGAGATATTGGAATAGTAATCCATGCTCCTATTGCTGTAAGTGCTGCAAATATAGATGAAGTTACCAATATTCTTACAGAAAACATAAGTTTTTTATTGTTAATATAATATATAAATGCTAGGTTAACATAGTAAAAATAATTTAAATGTATAAAAAATATATTTATTTAATAATAATTAGAAAAGATCTTTTAAGGGAATATTAACTTCAGGTTCTAATTCAGAAAGATGAGATAGTTTTCCACGTAAATTTATCATATGTTTAGAAGTTTTTGGAGGAAGAAGTTTGCCTTTAATTCCAGCCTCTATTATTAATTCTTTAGATAATGAAATATTATTATTCCATGATGATACTACAATTAGTGGTGAGAAATAATCTAAAAGTAAACATGGTATAAATCTACATCCTAATATTTCTAAAGCTTTTACTCTATGATGTCCATCAAGAATTATATAATTTTCCTTGTCAATAGCTATAGCTCTTCTGAAAATTCCTTCTTTTTTTATTATAATAGCAAGTTCTCTTACTACTTCAAAGTTAATTTCTTCATGAGGCTTTAATGTACTAATAGGCAATATTTTGACTTCTATGTTTAACTCCATATTTTTCATAGATTCTCTTTTTATTATTAAAAATCTAAAGTATTTAAATAGCTTTGGAAATAATGGTGGACCGGGAGGGATTTGAACCCTCGACCTTCCGCGTGCAAGGCGGACGATCTACCACTGATCTACCGGCCCTATTTTTCATTAAATAATTGAGGTTTTTATTTTTTATTCCTTAATCTTTAGATAGTTTATTAGAAATTGCTATCATATCTGAAATTAATGCATAACCTGTAGCTCTTTTTCCAGCACCAGGTCCCACTATAGTTACGTCACCTAAGCAATCAGTTTTAAAGGTTATAGCATTCATTACACCCATTATATTTGCTAAGGGATCACTTATAGGAATATACTGTGGTGATACTTCTGCTAAGATTTTATTATCAATTTTCTCAGCTTTTGCTATAAGCTTAATTCTTTTTCCCATATTAAGAGCTTCTTTTATGTCATTAATCCTTATGGAAGTAATACCCTTTCTTCTTATATCACTTAATTTAATATCCATATCAAATATTGTATTTATTAATATAACTAATTTTGCTGTAGCATCTAAACCTTCAACATCCATTGTTGGATCTGCTTCTGCATAGCCTAATCTTTGTGCTTCTTTTAATGCCTGCTCATAATCTAGACCTTTCTCCATTTCAGTGAGTATAAAATTAGTTGTACCATTAAGTATTCCTCTAATAGATTCAACATTACATCCAGCAAGAGGGCCTTCAAAAATATTAAAACTAGGAGTACCACTCATAACAGTTCCTTTATATCTTAATTGAGCATTTTTTCTATTTGCTAATTCTTTTAATTCTTTATAATAAAGAGCAATAGGACCTTTATTTGTAGTAATTACATTTTTTCCTAAGTTTAAAGCTGTTTTCACATGAGAATAACCTGGCTCACCATCTATTAAATTTGTCCATGTTACTTCTACTATGAGATTAGAATTAGACTCTTTTATTACTTCAATTGAAGAAAGTCCTCTTTTTCCATTTAAAAATTTAAAATCTTTATTTGATTCCACTAAGCTTAATGCTTCTTTGAGATCAATTCCATTATCATTAATAATAGAACCATAACGTAAATCAGATATGGCAACTACGCGCCATGTAATATTATAAAGCTTTTCTAGAATAGATTTTTTTTCTAATAGTAATTCAGCCATTCCTCTTCCTACAGTACCAAACCCTATAAAGGCTATATCAAAGTGCATAACATATAGTAAAAAATTCATAATAATTAATTTTACTAATTAACGAAATACTATTGATAATTTATATAACACCTAAATGATAATATAATAATAGATAAAAATGGTTAAAAGAATTTCAGTAGTTGATGTTGATTTATGTGTTGGATGTCAATTATGCATGTTTGCTTGTAATAGAAGATTTGCTGAGGCTGGAATTTCAAGAGCTGCAATATTTGTACAATCAGTAGGAGGAATTGAACGTGGATTTATTATAAAAGTATGTAGAGCTTGTAAAGATCCTCCATGTGTAAAAGTATGTCCAACTGGCGCTATAAGTAAAAGAGAAGGAGGCGGTGTGAGAATTGATCATAAAAAATGTATAGCATGTGGTAATTGTATGAAAAATTGTCCTATTGGAGCAATATTCTGGGATGACTCATTAAATAAACCTACAGTTTGTACATATTGTGGATATTGTGTTAGTTATTGTCCGTATGGAGTAATAAAATTGGAGGAGGTATAATGGAAGCACATTCTCTTTCTAAAATTCTTTATATTGATTTAGATAATAAGAGATATTGGGTAAAAGAAAGACCAGAATTATTTAAAGAATGGCTTGGAGGAGTAGGTGTAGGAATAAAATTATTAATTGAAGAATGTCCAAAAAATATTGATCCATTATCAGGAGAAAATCCTATAATATTTGCTATAGGCTATTTTAATGGTATTTATCCTCTTGCTTCTAAAACTATAGCACTTTTCAAATCACCATTAACAAAAGATCTTGGAGAAAGTCATGCAGGAGGAAGATGTGGAATAGCTATAAGAATGGCAGGATATGGAGCTATTGTAATAAAAGGTAGTAGTGATTATCCAATTTATTTAGTTATAAATGAAAATGGAGTAAAATTTAGAGACGCCTCTGCATTATGGGGAATGAGTAGTACAACAGCTGTAGGAAGAATTTTAAGAGAAAGAGAAGGGACTCCAGGAATAAGAAGCATTATGAGAATAGGTAGAGCTGGAGAAAAAATGATTCCTTATGCTTGTGTAATAACAGAAACTTTTAGAACTTTTGGAAGGCTTGGATTAGGTGCAGTTTTTGGTTCTAAAAAACTTAAAGCAATTGTTATATCAGGAAGAGATAGCTTAAAGGTAAAAGATCCTAGAGGTTATAGAAGTATCTATGATGAGCTTTATAATTCTTTTATAAAGAGTGGAGCAATGAAAAAGTATCATGATATAGGTACATCAATGAATGTTATGTCACTAAATTTAATTTCATCATTACCAGTAAGAAATCTCCAAAAAACAAAATTTGAAGGAATAAATGAATTATCTGGTGAGGCTTTAGCAGAAAAGTTTCTTGGAAGAAGAATTGCATGTGCTCATTGTCCTGTAAGTTGTATTCATATAGCCGCATTGAGAATACCTTATGAAAATGAGCCATATTTCTATAAAATAAAAATGATACCATATGATTATGAGCCAATTTATGCATTAGGCTGTATGCTTGATATAAGAAGTGCTGAAGGCTTTTTAAAAATAATGGATAGAGTTGAGGAATTGGGATTGGATGCAATGAGTACAGGAGTAATACTTGCATGGGCAACAGAATGTATGGAAAAAGGAATAATTACTACAAAAGAAACTGATGGATTATTATTAAAATGGGGAGATTATAAAACATACATAGAGGCCATTAATAGAATTGTAGAAATGAAGGGAGAATTTTATGAGGCTTTATCAAAAGGTGTAGAATATGCATCTTCAAAATATGGAGGAAAAGATTTTGCTTTATCCTTTGGAGGAAATGAGATGCCAGGATATCATTGCGGATTAGCTACACATATTGGATTTTTAGTTGGAATGAGACATAGTCACTTAGATAATGCAGGATATGATATTGATCAAAAATTGAATGCTGAGGGGAAAAAACTAAGTCCAAAGGAAATTGGAAAAATGATATTTGAGGAAGAATCTTGGAGACAAGTATTATCAAGTCTTGTAGTTTGTTTCTTCTCAAGAAAAGTATACACTCCAGAAGTAATTAGTAAATGTTTTTCAGTAATTGGAATTGACATTAATCCATCTCAATTAAAAGAAAAAGGAATTGAGATTTTAAAAGAAAAATATAAATTTAAAGTAAGAGAAGGATTTTCTCTTGAAAAATTAAGAATCCCCAAAAGAATTTTAGAAACACCTACACCTCAAGGGGTATTAAAAGAAGAAGATATAAGAGAAGGAATTATGGAGTATAAGAGATTATTAGAGGGAGGATATTGAAAAGAATCTTATTCTTTTTTGAAGTTCATCAACCAAGAAGAATAAAAAAGTTTTTTGGAAAAGAAAGTATTCAAAAATTAGATTATTTTGATGATAATTTGAATAAAGAAATTTTTCAAAGAGTTGCAAAAAATTGCTATATTCCTACACTTGAGATTTTCTTAGAAAATGCAAAAAATTATAATTTTAAATTCTCATTAGGATTATCTGGAATATTTTTAGAACAATGTAGCTGGTGGGAGCCTAAGATTATTGAAATTATTAAAAAATTAATAGATGAAAATTCATGCGAACTTGTGACAGAAACATATTATCATTCTCTTTCATATTTAATAAATGAAAAAGAGTTTATAGAACAAATAAAACTTCATAAAAGAATAATAAAAGAAATCTTTGGTGTTGAACCTATGGTAGTAGAAAATACAGAATTCATATATGATAATAAAGTTGCAAAAATAATGGAAAATTTAGGATTTAAAATGATATTAACTGAAGGTGTGGATAGAATATTAGGCTGGAGATCACCAAACTATTTATACAAAGCAAAAGATTCAAATATATTATTATTAATGAGGAATTATAGATTATCAGATGATATAGGATTTAGATTTACACTTAGAAATTGGAATGAATGGCCATTAACTGCAGAGAAATATGCAAAATGGCTTTCATTGACCCCTGGAGATATTATATTTATAGCAATGGATATAGAAACTTTTGGTGAACATTATTGGCCAGAAAGTGGAATTCATGATTTTATTAAAGCTCTTCCAAGATATATAGAAAATATGAAGTTCTCAATACCTTCTGATATTATTTCTGATTTACATCCTTTAGATGAAATTGATGTTAAAGAAACAATATCATGGGCTGATGTAGAAAGAGATCTATCAGCATGGCTTGGAAATGAAATGCAAAAATATTGTTTTGAAGTATTGAAATATTTAGAGCCTATGGTGAAAAGCATAGGTGGAGAATACTTAAGAACATGGAGATATCTCACTACAAGTGATCATTTTCATTATATGAGTACAAAAGAAGATGGTGCAAAGGCAGTACATTCATATTTTAGTCATTTTAATGGTCCAATTGAGGCATTCATATCATTTACATGGGTATTAGCAGATTTAAGATATAAAGTATATGATTTAATAAAAGATAAAATGTTTTATTATAGAATATTATTTGAAGAATTACCAGATAGTCATTCATTTCATTTTTACTCTGGTTTTGCAAGACCATTAGGAATAAAAGCAAGGAACTTAGTAGAACTATATAATGTTATAAAAGAAGTAGATGAAGAAGTTTTAAATTTCCATATGAGAAGGAATGATTTTAGTAAATGGATTAATGATGTTTTTGGACTTAGAGAATTATCAAGAGAAATTAAAAATGCTAAAAATAGAGAAGAATTAATTAAAATCTTAGAAAAAACAATAAAAGAAGCTGAAAAAATGATTTATAAACATGAAGAATTTGAAGTTACTTGAATTTTCTAAAATAATAAAAAACAATATAGAGATCTCTCAAGAGATAGAAATTAGAAAAGATCCATTAACTAATGTAATATCAAGAATTAATATGGAAAGACTAAAAAGACCAAAACAAAAAGGAATTAGTGATTATTGTCCTTTTTGTCCACAAAATATAGAAATTGCTACACCAAAATTTCCAAAAGAAATTATTAAAGAAGGAAGGATAAAGATAGGAAGGGCAATTATCTTCCCAAATATGTATCCATTAGCTAGTCTACATGGAGTTTGTGTATTTACTCAAGAACATAAGGTTAATATAAATGAGATTAATGAAGATGAAATTTTTGATGGATTGAAATGTTCAATAGACTTTTTTAATATTAGTAGGAAATTAGGATATCTATATCATTTTATTGGATGGAATCACTTACAAGAAGCAGGGGCTTCAATTCTTCATCCTCATTTTCAATTAATATCATCAAAGAAGGGATTAAAAAATGAGAGATTTATCTTTAAAAAATGTGAATACTATTGGAAAAGGAAAGGAAAAAACTATTGGGAAGAAATAATAAGAAATAATGAAAGATTCATTGGAGAAACTGAAGGATTTTCATGGATTGCTCCATGGGCACCTATAGGAAATTATGAAGTTATTGGAATTAGTAAGAAGAGTTCAATTATAGATTTAAATGATAAGGAATTAAGAGGAATGGCTAATGGAATTATTAGGATATTAAAAGGATTATGGGAAATAGGAATAAGAGCTCTAAATATGGTAATTTTTTCATATCCTTATCAAGTAGAATGGTTTAATTTAAATGTAAGAATAATAGCAAGGAGATTACCATCAGATAGAGCTTTTTTAGAGATTTATAGTGGGGAAGTAGGAATAGAAATACCCCCAGAAGTTTACTCAAAATTTTTTAAAAAATTCTTTTAAATTAATTCTTCTACACTTCTTCTTGCACTCTCTATACCTTTTATATACCAATAAGATGCTGCTATTAAGCCAAATAGCCATATTATTCCAGCACAAATAAGAAATTGAGTTGCTGTCAACATATGTTCAATATATACTATAGAAGCACCAGATATTCCTGTTAAGCTTACAAGAAGACCTACAATTGATGATCTTACACCTGTTGGAAATAATTCACTTTGAAGTACACTTATTGAACCCCAAGCCCATTCTGAAAATACTAGATTTAGAAATAATAAAGAGTAGAACATTAAAATATTTTCAAAATTATGAGATAATAGAATTAATATTGCAGTTATAAATCCTCCTAAAAATGCTAAAAACAATGATAATTTTCTTGCTCTATCTATAATTGGTAATAATATAAAAGCTCCAATTGAAGCTCCAAGATTTGCTACAAATATTATTTTTGGTGCTTCATTAATTCCAAAAACAAATCCAGAAGCATAAGGAGCATAATAAGCTAACATTCCATAAGTTACATATTGAGCTACTGTCACTACTGCTAATATTATTAATCTTAAAGGATATTTTTTAAAAGCATCTTTTAAGCAAATAGGTTGATCTAAAGGAAGTTCAAATGAAATTTCAATATTTTTATCTTTTATAAATTTTTCAATAATACTTTTTGCTTCATTTTTTCTATTTTTTATTACTAACCATCTTATACTTTCTGGAAAACCAAATCTCATCAATCCTACAATTATAGCGGTAAATAAAGAAGATAAAAGTAGAAGTCTTATCTGAGTTTCAGGATCTGAAGAATATATAGCATATATTAAAAACATTGCAGCTATTAAAGTAGCACCTATATTCCAAAAGTTTGAAGAAATCATTATTGTTTTTCCTCTATGATTTTTAGGTATGATTTCTGCTAAAGCAGCATAAGCTGCTCCAAATTCTCCTCCAATACCAAAGGTCATTATTGATGTAAGTATGAGAAATGCTATTGAATTGGTATAAGTGAAATATAAAATAATTAAAGATAAAACTTCTAATAAAAGGACAAAGGCAAAAATAGGTCTTCTTCCATATTTATCAGCTAATACTCCAAATATTAAAGCGCCAAGCATTTCAGAAATAAGATTAGCTGCTAATACAATAAAAGCAATATCTTGAGCTACAATATATGCCATAAGTGGAGCAATAGAAAACATAATCCCATCTAAAAGATAGTTTGTAGAAACCAAACCAAATAATTTCCAATGCTCATTATTCCATGGCGTATTATCTAGAACTTCAGTAAAATTTTTCATAGAATAATGACCTATTATACTTCTTAAAATATTTTTATATAACTAAGTTATAAAAAAATTGAAAAAAGTATAAGTATATTTAAAATGATGATTTTTTAATACCAATAAATTTTCTTCCTCCTAAATCCATCAAAACTTTTCCTTCTCTTTCATAAGCAGCTAATATCCTTGCTATAAATAAGATATGATCGCCTGTTTCTATTTCTTCTACAACTTCACATTCTAAATTTGCTACACATTCCTTAATTAAAGGAGGCCTTACGTATTTGGCTTTTATGGGTGTAAGTTTTGTCTCCTTAAATTTATCAATATTTCTTCCAGAAGATGATCCACAAAATAAAACTTCCTTTTCCATTCCTTCACTTGGTATTGCTACAACAAATTCTTTAGTCTCTTTAATAAGTTCAACAGAATATCTTTGTTTTCCTACTGCTATACATAACATTGGAGGATTAAAAGAAACTGGAGAAGACCAATTTAAAGTCATAATATTTGGTTTTCCTTCTTTACTAATGGAAACTATTAAAACTGTTTGTCTTGGATATAACAAAGTATACGCTTTATTTAAGTTAATTTCTCTCATAAGACTCATTAATAATCTATTAGAATTTTTAATTTTTTAATATTTTCTGAATTCTTAATATTAAATTGGGATTTTGATATTTTCCATGACTTAAGTTAAGAAATTCATATTTGTAGATAGTCCTAATAGCCCTTTAGGGTGAAGAGGAGATCAGAATAGATTTTAATGAAGTAATAATTTCCGATATAGTTTTTCCTTCCAAGACATTTATACCATAAGATTGTGCAAGTTTTTTCCCTCCTTCAGTTAATGCTGGTATAGTAATTATTACTAATTTCTTTACATTAACATCTAATGCCTTAACAAAAGTACTAATTATGGTTGTTTCGCTTATTGGCTCAGTACTTGTTAATATGTCTATAGCAATTATTTCCCCTTTATCATTAATTCCTATTATGTCAAATTTGTGAGTAGTTCCAGATTTTCCAATTAATGTTCCTGGGGAGTTTATTGAAAATTTCATTTCTTTTAATTCCTCAATAATTGGTCTAATGGCTAAATGTTGTCTTGAAAATTCTTCAAGAGCTGATTTATTTATAATAATTTTTGATATAGAAGAAATCACTAAGCCATGAGCAGTAACTTCTTTTTTACAAATTCTACATCGATACATAATTTTTGGTAAATCAGTTTGTCTATAACATACAAGACATCTATACCATACTCCCACTACTCTATAATCCTTCCCTTCAGTTATTAACTTATTACCACAACTTGGACATACTAATGTACCATTTTGGGATTTAAACTTAGAAATTGGTCCTATTACTCCATCTCTTATATGCTCTATTAATAATTCTTTATAAAGTTGAGTAGAATTACAAAATGGACAATAAAAATAAACTCTTATATGCTCACTATTACAATAAGGACATCTTAATATTTGATCATAATATTCAGCTTTTCCTAATCCTAATGTAATTATTTTACTTATTAATTCAAAAACATGATCATGTGGAATTCCAATATCTATTATATCATTATATGTATGACCATGGTTAGGATCATATTCTGGTATAAGAACATCTTTTCCTGTTTTTACTAAATATTCAAATAATCTTATAAGCCTCTCATCACTTAATATAGAGGCATAATATGACAATAATTTCACCTCATATAATATGTAAGCCTCATTTGTCCTTTTTTCATAATATTGAATTCTTTTAATTCTTGTGTAAATCCATATATTTTTTCCACTTTCCTCATTACTCCTAGTAATTTTCTTTTTTCATGAGTTCTTTTACTTATAATTACATATGTTTTTGCAATCTCTTTTTTATTTACTTTTCTTAAGACTCTTCCAAATCTTTGTATCCATTTCTTTGGATTACTTGGTGGATCAAGCCAAATCTCTAAATCAGCTGATGGAATATCTAAACCTTCTTCTCCAATACTTGTTGTAACTAATATTTTTGCAATCTCTCTAAAATGAAGTAAAGCAGATGCTTGTTGTTCTAAATTCATACCTTCTTTTCCTATAAGTATTGCCACATTCTCAATACCATACTCCTTTTGTAACATAACTCCTAATTGTTTTGCTGCTTCTACAGATTCTACAAAAATTATTGCTTTCTCAAATTTTTCCATGTCTAATATTTCCTTAGCTATTGAAAATTTATGATTAAATGATCGTTTTATTAATTCTTTATATTTTTCATAAATTTCTCTTAATTCTCTTATTTTCCATATATTGTAATTAATAACACTACTAGCTCCATCTTCTACTATTCTCATCCTCATCATTTTTAATGCTAAAAAAGTAATACAAACTGAATGTTCTTTACAATGTTCTTTTAAATGCTCAATACCATATTCTTCCTTTATTTTATTACGATACTCCTTAATTATATCTGCTAGTTGTTTATATATTGAAAGAAGATCTTCTGGAATATCTACACTTACTAATATAAGTGATCTTTTTGGAATAAATGATTTAATTTCTGGATCATCTATGGATAAAACTTCTATACTTTCAAATATTCTCTTTAGCTCTTCTAGTCTTTTTTGTGAATGAAGTTGTGGTGTTGCACTTAATGCAAGTATTTTACTCCCATAGGCTTTTCCTACAAATAATACAGAATATCCATCAGTTTCTCCTATATAGCTATGGCATTCATCAGCTATAATTATATCAAATGGAAATTTAAAAAAATCAAGAATATCTTTTAAATTTATATTATTAGATTTTGCAAATTCTATTTCTTCCTCATAATTAGATAAAAAATCATTGTAAAATGTTTGAGGGGTTGTAACTACACAGCCTGCATTCCAAACTTTTAATTTTTTTCTTTTTTCAGGTGGAATATTTCCAGATATGAAAAATGCATTATCAATATTCAACATTTTTCTTAAAAATAATGTTTGTTGAACACCAAGTGGAACAGAGGGTGTAAGAAATAATATCCTTTTAGGATCATTAAAAGTTTCTCTTAGAAGAAAGGCTCCAGCAATATATGTTTTACCAAGACCTGTTGGTAATCCTATAATAAGAGCAGTATTTTTTATTTTATCTAAGATCTTTTTTTGAAAAGGATATAGTTCATAATTTAATTTTTTAATACTAACTTTTTGTTCTTCATATATAACTTCTTTTGGAATTAAATCTAATGCTAAATTTTTAATAGAGTATGAACTTTTATCAATAAATTCTAAGTAATCTTTCCAACTCACAATTTTACTATATATTGCTAAAGATAAAAATATATTTCTAAAAGCTATAGTCCTAAAAATCTTAAAATTTCATTATAATTAGATCTTGTCTTTTTATATTCTCTTACTAATTCTCTTAATTTTATACTATCCCATTTTATAATTTTTTCTAATATTTTTGAATTACTAAAAAATAAATAACCAATAATTGATGATAGATTACTATTTTTGCTTTCAAGACTTATTGTCTCAAAATCAATTATTACTGGCTTTTCTTCATTTCTTATTATTATATGTGTTTTTGGATTTGATAATTCTTTATGAAATATTCCCAATAGATCTAATTTATAACATTGTTCTAATAAATCTTTTATAATCATACGCATTTTTAAATTATCTTGTTCTCTTCTCAACCAATTAGATATATATTCTCCTTCTATATACTCCATTGCAATTACTTTATTTTTATAATCTATCAATTTAGGCCCTATTCCTTCTCTATTTACAATACTCAAAATTCTTCCTTCTCTTGATACTGATTCTCTATTTGAATCTACTCTTAAAATTTTTAAAGCAATAATATTATTATTCCTTAATCCCTGTACAACTATGCTAGTACAGCCTTTTCCAATAACATTAATTTTTCCTATGTTTACTCTTCCTCTAGAAATTAACTCATTAATTCCCATTTCTCTTAATTCTCTCAATACTTCATTATAAAATTCTTCTTTAAATATTGGATATGATAATATCACTTTTAATCTTTCATCTTCTATTTTTATTACTTCAACCATAAAGGCTTCTTCCTTATGAAACTAAAAATTTCATCTTCTATTCCTTCACATTCTTTTAATATTTCTTCATCTACATAAACTTCAAATCCCTTATTTATTTCATTCATAATATCCTTACTTAATTTTAAATTCTTAATTTCATTTATTAATAAGTCTTTTATATCATTATACTTTCTCAATATTTCAACATAAATTCTCTCATTTTTTATAAACGGTCCAGCTAATACTTTTTCATTATTAATATATTTATCTAAAAATTTTTTCAAATCTTCATCATACCAAATTTTTGGTCCTTGATGGATTTTTCCTCTTCTTAATTTTCTTTTTTCTACTTCTATTAGAAATATTATTCTATTTTCTTCATCACTCCATGATTTATAATCTATAACTTCAAAATCATAATTTTCTATTAACTTTACAAATTTATTTATAGTCTTTTTTATTTCACCCCATAGTATATCTGATGGAATTTTTGGGCATTTCATTTTTATCATTACTAATGATATTTCTCTTTTTTTAATTTCATTAATAATATCATTTAAATTTACATTTAATTTACTAGGAAAGAAAAATTCTATACTTGGTTTTTCTAAGAAAAATTTTGAGGCCATTACAAATATAGAATATGATTGAAGAGAAACAGCTGCAGCTACATTTCTTCTCCTATCAATGGGATCAATAACTATCAGTGGCGCATCAAAAATCTCTTCACATGGAATATCTTTATAATAATTCATATAATCTATTATTGTTTTTGGCCTCCAATTACTTGCATTTTTTATTACATTTTTAAAATTTTTATAATATAGTACAAGTAATTCACATAAATAACCAGAAAAACCTTCTATTTTTAATTCAGCACCATAAACACCAATTCCTTTCATAAATTGCTTTAATAATCTAACTTCATCTTTCATTTCTTCATTCATTTTACTTTTTATAAATTTTGTATGTAGAGGCGTTCTATCTACTGCAGTTAATGGTCTTTCGCCTTCTTTAATTTCAATTCCTGGAACTATGTCTACTTCATATTCATCTATTTTCTTTTTTATATATGGATGTTCTGCATAAGCAATTTTCCAATTTTCTCCAGCACCATATTTTGCAATTTCAAGACCAATTTCTTTTGCCTTCTCCTTATCAGTTCCATGAGGAAATAAAATAAATATATCAATATCTTTATCTGTAGAAATCCATGTATCTTTTGCAACTGATCCTTCTAATTCCACTCTAACATTTATTCCAAGAGATTTTGCTTTTTCTTCTATTCTATTTTTTATTTCTTCAAATATTTGTCTTACTTTATTCCTTTCTTCATCTTTTGGTTTTATTCTTGATAATACTTCTTTTAATATTTCTTCCATTAATCAAAGAACACCTCTTTTAGATTATGGTATATAGGACCATGAGGTGTTAAAATACTCTTTTTTAATACTAATCTATCTATTATACATTTTCCAAAGAAATATCCTCTGTATTCTTCAAAAATCTTCATTAATTTTTCTTTATTTTTAAAAGATCTGATTCTACCAAATGTTATATGCGGAATAAAATCTTCTTCTTTTTTAAATCCTAATGATAAAAGCTTATTATCCAATTCTTTTTGAATTCTTATTATATTTTCCCTACCCTCTTTTATCCCTACCCATAAAACTCTCATATACTTTTCATTTGGAAAAGCACCAATATCTTCTATACTTATTTCAAATTTTTTCTCTTTAATATTATCTAACATATTAAAGATTTTTTCTAATAGTCTTCCTTCAACATTTCCTAAAAATTTTAAAGTAATATGAAGATTTTCTCTTTCAACAAGTTTTACATCTATCTCATTTTCTTTAATTTTATTCTCAATTTTCATAATCTCATTTTTTATATTTTCATCTATTTCAAAAGCAATAAATGCTCTTATTACTTCCATAATAATCACCAAATATATTAGTGAGATAATTTTTCTCTTTCATATGATTAAGCTTTTCTGTATCACTGGAATGCCAGGAGCAGGAAAATCAGTAGTAGCAGAAGCCGCAAAATCATTAGGTTTAAAGGTTATTGTTATGGGTGATATAATTAGAGAAGAAGCAAAAGCAAGAAATATAAAACAAACTCCAGAATCCCTAAGAGAACTTATGATTAAACTTCGTAATGAAGAGGGATTGGATGTAATAGCTAAGCGTTGTTTAAAGAAAATTTCAAATGAAAAAATTATTGTTATAGAAGGAGTAAGAAGTTTAGAGGAATTAGAATATTTTAAGAAGAATGCATCAGTATGTTTAATAGCAGTTCATGCATCACCTAAAACTAGATTCAATAGACTTATTAAAAGGAATAGAGAAGATGATCCAAAAGATCTTAAAACTTTTATAGAAAGAGATATGACAGAATTGCGTATAGGTATAGGATCTGTAATTGCCCTAGCAGATAAAGTATTTGTAAATGAAGGGACTATAGAAGAATTAGTAGAAGCTGCAAAAGAATTCTTTAAGAGGGAAATAAATGAAGGTAAAAGTAATTGTTAGAACAAGAATTAATCCAACTGAAGATGAATCTAAAGTATTAAAAGCAGTTATGAACTTAACCAATTCAGATAAGTATATTAAAGAAAAAGAAGGAATTTTTGAGTATATAGTTCAAGAAGGAGATATTTCTTTACTTACTAAATTAAGAGAAATTTTAAGAAGAGATAAAATTCTTGATGCCTCAAGAAAAATAATTATGAGTGGACTAGAAGGTTCTACTATAACTTTTCATGTGAATAAACAAGTAGCCTATATAGGGAAAGTAAGTTTTTGTAAGCCTGAAAGGGAATCTCCACTAGGTCCAATAAGTTTTTATATATGGACTGATGATCCAAAATCATTAATAGATTGGCTTGCTACAAAAACCATAGGTGGAATACCTGTTGATGAATTATGCCACTTGGAATCTCAACATTATGTACGATCGGTAAAACCTTTGAAAAAATAAATGAACTTGTAAATACTGGAATTGATGTATTAGAAATAATGGATGATTGGAGGGATAGATTAACAAAAAGAAGAATTGATCTACTTAATGATATAAGTAATTCTTTTGAAATAGAATATACAGTTCATTGTCCTATTCTTGATATTAATATTGCAGCTACTAATGATAGAGTAAGAAAACTAGCAATAAAGATAATTAAAGATTCTATGGAAAAAGCAAGAAATATTAATGCTAAAATATATGTAATTCATCCTGGCTTTAGAACTCCATTAGAAAATTTTGTACCAAATATAAATAAAAATCTTAATATTTTATCATTAAAAGAAATATTGCACTATGGTGAGGAATTAGGACTTAAAGTAGCGATAGAAAATATGCCAGCAAGAACTCGATGTCTTCTTCAAAATGTTAATGAGTTTTTTGAACTAGAAGAAGAAGGAATTTCTCCATATATAGTACTAGATGTTGGTCATGCTAATACTACTTCACAACTTGAAATTTTCTTATCAAAACTTAATAATAAAATAATCCATGTACATCTTCATGATAACTATGGTATAGAAGATGAGCATAGAGTAATTGGTGAAGGAAATATCAATTGGAAATTAGTAAAATCATATATATCTTTTGATAAAATTTATGGTGTAGTTGAAAATAATACATTAAAAGAAGCAAAAATCTCTTTTAAAAAAGCCCTTCAAACTTTAAAATCATAGGTTTTAAAATCTTCAGCAATTTCTACATTTTCAAAAATTTTTCTTGCTTCTTCTTCAAGAATTTTTGTATCTTTATATCTACTACTTATATGAGTTAATACTAATTTTTTAACATTAGCTAATTTTGCTATCTTTGCAGCATCTTCTGCTGTAGAATGTTTTTCTTCATGAGCTCTATCAGAAAGATCTGAAGCAAATGTTGCCTCATGTATTAATAAATCAGCTTCTTTTGAAATTTCTACAATTTTTTCACAATATTTTGTATCTCCACTATATACTATTTTAATTCCTGGCTTTGGTTCTCCTAGGACCTCTTCAGGTTTTACAATTCTACCATTTTCTAATTTTATACTATGACCTGATTTTAATAAACCCCATAATGGGCCCTCTGGAATGCCTAATTCTCTTGCTTTTTCTGGTAAGAATTTTCCAAGACTTGCTCCTATGGTTATACTATATGCAATATTCTCCTCAGAATGATCAGCTAAAGCTCCAATGACTTTAATTTTTTTATTTGAAAAAATTTCTCCTTCTGAAATTTCATTTACTATTATATCAAAGCTTGGTTTACAAATATCAAAATTTTTATAAATAAATTCTTTAATTCCCTTAGGTCCATATATTTCAAGTGGATGTACTCTATTTAGTAAACTCATACTCTGAAGCATTCCAGGTATTCCTAATATATGATCTCCATGTAGATGTGTAATGAATATTTTCATTTTCTTACACAAACTATATCCTGCTATCATCATTTGTCTTTGTGTTCCTTCTCCACAATCTAATAGTATTATCTCACCATCAACACTTATGAGTATTGATGGAAGATTTCTTTCAGGTGTCGGTATTCCACCAGCTGAACCTAGTATAACTACTTTAACACTCATAATTCTCCACAACTATTATTGATCTTGTAAGAGACTTATGAACTTTCATTATATGAATTTCATGAACTTTATAACCTTTTTTTCTTGCTTCTTCTTCAATTTTAACTTCCCTAGGAGAAGCAATACACATAAATCTATTTTTTCTCAGAATTCCCTTCACTTCTTCTAAGAAATTTGATATAATCTCTTTAATACTTCTTCCTTTTGTTGAAGTCCCCCTACCATAAGGAGGGTCTGTTGATATTCCATCAACTTTATTTATTGGTAATTTTCTTGCATCTGCTAATATTAAATTTGCTTCTAATCCATAATATTTTAAATTTCTATAAGCTCCTTTAATCATTCTTAAGTCAATATCTGATCCATAAGCTTCTAATTCCATTAATTCTGCTTCTATTAAAAATCCACCTGTACCACAAAAAGGATCAAGAAACTTTTCTCCCTTTTTAATTCTACATAAATTTACAAAAGCTCTAGAAAGTTTGGCATCTAAAGCTCCTGGATGGAAAAAAGCTCTTTTTCTTGGTCTTCTTTCAACAAATTTTTTTCTATTAGTCATAAAATTACATTCATAAATGAAAATTCCTCCATTAGTTATTATTCCTCTTATCCAAACTTCTGGGCTCTCTAGATCTACTTTAGAATTAGTACATTTTTTTATTATTCCACCTAATTTTCTTTCTACTTCTACTGATGAAACTTCCCTCCAATAATCTTTTATTCTTTTTACTCTCACTCCAAAACTTCTCCCTTCTAAAAAACTCCAATCTATATTATTACACTGATAAAATAAATCACTAATGTTAGAAATATGAACTATTAACCTTCCTCCTTCTATTATGTATGCTCCTCTTTTTTCTAATATTTTAAATATTTCTTTTCCTCCATTTATTATCATTAATTGATCAAATCTACTTACTTCATTAAATAATACTTCTTCACCCTTTAAGATAGCATTTACTTCTGAATAAGGAATAGAAGGATGTTCTCCTGAAAGTAATATTGCTATTAACATAGTTCTCTTGCTATAAGTGGAGCAACTGTTATCTTACTAAATTCATTTTCTACAGTATCTGTAGAAATAATTTCATCAACACCTGCATTTTTCATTTTTTCTAAAGCATCTTTAATTAAAAGTGCATGAGTACATATTGCAATTATTCTTTTTGCTCCTTTTTCCTTTACAATTTTTGCAGTATTTGCTATAGTTCCACCTGTACTTATTACATCATCTACTATTATTACATCTCTATCTTTGAAATCAATATCTATTCCTTCTATTCTTATAGCACCACTAATTCTATCTCTATATTTTTCAAAATATCCATATTCACATTTCATAATTTCTCCTAGCTTTTTTGCTCTTTCTAATGCACCTTTATCTGGAGCTAGTACATATGGCTCATTAAAACTAATATTCTTTAAATAATCTGCTATTACTTCTATAGCATTTAAATTCTTTGCTTTTATCTTAATTGTATTTAAAGAATGTTCCTTATGAATATCAATAGTAATAAATTCATCAGCTCCTATTTTTTCTATTAACTTAAGTATTGTATTTATACTTATGACTTCTCCTTCTCTAAATCTCATATCTTGTCTGGCATAGGCAATATATGGGACTACAACCTTAATTTTCTTTGCACCAAGATCTTTTAAATTATCAATTAGTAAAAATAATTCAATAAGTCTCTTGTCTTGATTAGGATATGTTGAATTAACAATTACTACATCATCTTTTACATCATCTACAATTCTTATATATGATTCACCATCTGGAAATATTTTATATTCTAAATTAGCGATTTTTGCATTCATTATTTTTGCAAGTTTTTTACTTAAGTTTATTGATGCAATACCTGGTACTATAATCATAAAATCCCCATTTTAAAAATAAATATCTAATTGAGAAATAAATTTTAGGGATTAAATTTGGAGGCAATGTTATATAATAAATTAGATTCTGATAAAGTAAAATGTAATCTTTGTCATTTCAGATGTGTTATAGCTAATGGAAAAAGAGGTATTTGTGGTGTAAGAGAAAATAGGAATGGTACTCTTTATACTCTTGTATACGGAAAAGCTATTTCCTATGCCATAGATCCAATAGAAAAAAAGCCTTTATTTCATTTTTATCCTGGTAGTACTGCATTCTCTATTGCTACCATTGGTTGTAATTTTAAATGTATATTTTGTGATAATTGGGTTATAAGTCAGGATAGAGAAATAAAAGGTGAAGAATTATTACCAGAGGAAATTGTTTATATGGCAAAAAAATATGAATGCAAATGTATTAGTTATACCTATACTGAACCAACAATATTCTTTGAGTATGCTTATGATACGGCTAAACTTGCTCATAAAGAAGGAATATTTAATACATTTGTAACTAATGGTTACATGACATTTGAAGCAATAGATCTAATTAATGGATACTTAGATGCAGCAACAATAGATTTTAAAGGAAGTGGAGATCCTGATTTTTATAAGAAATTCTGTAAAGTACCTGATGTAGAACCTATTTTTCAATCTTTATCAGAAATGAAAAGAAAAGGAATTTTCATTGAAATAACCGATTTAATTGTAACTGGTGGAGGAGAATCTAAAGAGGCTTTTAAAAAATTTATTAAAAAAATAGTTGACATTGTTGGAGATTCTGTACCATTACATATACTTAGATTCTTTCCAAGTTATATGTATATGAATACTACTTCAACACCTATTACAATATTAGAGGAATTTTATGGTATAGCTAAGGATTTTGGATTAAAATATGTTTATTTAGGTAATGTTCCAGGGCATAAATATGAACATACTTACTGTCCTAATTGTAATAACATAGTGATAAAAAGAATCGGATTTGAAATTATTGATATTAAACTTAAAGGTAGAAATTGTGCATATTGTAATAGTGAAATTAATATAATAATATAAAAGGTGATAATTATGTGGTACTTTATTCGTCCAGATGCAGTATCTGCATTAGAAGATCCAAAGGTAATAGAAGCTCTTCCTAGATATGTGGATATTGTTAAGAATAAAAAATTAGCAAAATTTAGAATATGTAGATTAATTCCAGTAGAAATTTCAGGAGATGAATCAATGGAAGAACTTTGGAATATTCATAAGAAACTTATGAATGAATATATTAAACTTGAAAAAGAGTTAGATGAAGGAAAAACTATACCTTCAGAAACTCCTAAATTTTCTCTTCTTCATCTCAAATCTACTATAGCACAAAGAATAATGAGATCATGTATATTATGTGAACGTAGATGTATGAAGAATAGAGAAGAAGGAGAGCTTGGATATTGTAAAGTAGGAAAAGAAATGTTAGTATCATCATATTTCGATCACATGGGGGAGGAACCTGAAATTGTTCCCAGCTTTACGGTATACGACTTTAAGTCGGCCGAATTAGCTTGGGATGCAATTTCAGGTGCCTCCACTGTCAAAACTGGACTATAAGTCAACAATTTGAAAAAGGGGAATATTATACAGAAAAAGAATTAGCATTACTAATAGATGATGCACGTAGAAGAGGTTGTAGAAATCAGAATTGGGTTGGTGGAGATCCTATACCTCATATACCATTTTGGTTAAGAGTTTTACTTTATGAAAAGGAAAATATGCCTGTCTTCTTCAATACCAATGGATATTTAACTATTGAAGCAATGGAATTATTGAGAGGTATTGTAGATATTTACAAAATAGATTTCAAATATGGTAATAATAGATGTGCAGAAAGAATTTCTGATGTAAAAAATTATATGGAAGTAATTACAAGAAATTTAAAACTCGCAAAGGATTATGGAGAATTATTGATAAGAATTCTTGTTCTACCAAATCATTTAGATTGTTGTTTATCTAAAATATTAGAATTCATATCAAAAGAACTTGGGAAAAATACAAGAGTTAACTTAATGGATCAATATACTCCACATTGGAGAGCAAAAGAAGTACCAGAAATTACAAGACGATTAAATGCATACGAATGGAAGAAAGCAATTGAAATGGTGAAATATTATGGTCTTACTAATGTTATATCATAAAATGAAGGAATATGGAATTAGAATTTCAATATATTCGCTTTCTTTATTAGCTCAAAGGTTTACAGGAAGCTTAGGAGAAAAAGCAATAATTTTATGAACCTAGTAGAAAGTATGACTACAATCCCTACAAATATATCTTCTCTTTTTCCCTTTCACCGTCGGTACAAATCCAAATCTATTCACTCTAGTAGAGCCACAATATTTGCATACTTTTTTCTCTTCTTTTACTTCCTTTATATAACTGAAAACCTCGCCGTTCACGGCGGGGATGGGAGAGCCGTGAGCCCCCCGAACCAGCAGATGAGGCTGGAGGCGCGAAGCTGTTCTGGTCTAGAATAAGCTTTCATCCCTTCCCCCCTCGTATTCTTCATCCCTCTCGGTCGTCATGGGAGGGCCTTCGGGGTGAACGGACGAAGCCCCCACATCCATCTGTTCGCCTTCCCCACATACCGCCTCAAGGGCATTCGGGCTTCTTTGTAGGTTGTGAAGACGCGTTGCTTATTAAACTTTACGCTAGGGAGAAACAGCTCCGAACCCCCAGCTGAACGCTGGAAGCCTCGCCCTTTAGGGCGGGACAGCTCACTTTCTAAAGAAAATTGGTTTTATGGAGAATATTATTACTAAAAATCCACATACTAGAACACCAAGTCCAGATACCAAAAGAAAAGGTATTAAACTTGCCTTTGGATTTGTTATAATTAAACTTGCCTCAATTACTATTTGTCTTATGAATAATAAAGCAACCAATCCTACAATTTCATGCCATATTTTTTGTGATTCTTCTAGATATTTTACTATAAGCCTTCCTGTAATGTATATTGCAATTCCTATGGAAAATAAATCAATAGTATTCGATAATATTGATCCTATAAATAATTGTAAATTTTCTAATGAGGTCTCTATTAATGCTATACTTATTCCTCTATATATTGCAATTGATGAAATTATTGTTCCTATTACAGAGGTAATAAGTCTTATTGGAGATTCTTTCCATGCTTCCTTTACTATTCCATCAATATTAAATCCCTTTATTATTAATATTATACCAATGATAATTCCTAAAGAAATAATCACATAACTTATTAAATTAAGGAAATATAATACTGTTATTATAAGAAGAATTAGTCCAGGAATACCTAAAAATGTCTTTGAATATTCAGGGTCGGTGAGTTTTTTTAAATATCTATAAAATAATACATAAGTTTCTTCTACACTTTTTTCCTGTTGAACAAATACTCTCTTTACTGATATTATAGGAATTCTAGATTGTACTATTGGTATTGCTTGTTCATCGGAAACTCCATCACTTACAAATATTGCTCCATCAGCTTTAAAATTTTTAAGAACTTCTTCTAATTCTGATAATATCTTTATATCTGATTTATATCCTCCTTCTGGTAAACCTGTTATTATTGCAATTTCACATTTATAGTCTTCTTTAATTAGCTCATCATATACCTTTATTGCCTCAAATATAGAATTCACATCAGAATCTTCTGGATTTTTAAGAGCAAATGAAATTGCAGCAGATAAAACTTTTTCTCTTCCTATAATTGGTGTAGAAAGTCCTATTACTCTTCCTATATCATTATCCTTATCTACACTTAATATCAGTAAATTCTTTTCCATTTTTTTCAATAATGAATTTGTTTTATAGGCTTAAAACTATTATGGAAAAATTTAAATATTACTCTTTTGTGGACAACAAAGCTGCAAATTCATCAAAAGTCAATCTTTCTCCATTTTTAATTTTCTCTTCAGCTTTTTTTGCTAATTCTATTCTTTTCTTTAATATCTGCTTAGTTTCTTCTGCTATAACTTCAATTTTCTTTTCTAGCATTTCTTCCTTTATCTTATTATACTTAATATTATTCTCATTATATTCTTTTTTTAGATTAATTATTTCTGTTTTTAATGAGGAAATTCTTTCTTTTATTTTAACTAATTCAGATTTAATTAATTTTAAATTCTCAATTGATTTTATCATAGATTCATGATATTTCCTAGATTCTTGTGCTAATGATAAAATTTCATTATGTATATTATTAGCCTTTTCTTTAAGTTCATTATAGGAGGATCTATATAAATCTATTTTTTCATTTATTTCTTTAATATGTTTATATACTAATAATTTCTTTTCTATTTCATTTCTTCTTTGAAGTAATCTTTTTTCTTCTTCAATAGAGAGAGGGTTTGTTTGTTGTTTCCAGTCTATAAATTTAATTTGATTTATAAGATCTTCTTCTTTTTCCCTTACTAATGAAGATAGTTTCTTCTTTTCTAATATCAATTCTTTAATTTTTCCAGAAATTTCTTTACATTTATTATTGAGTTCTTCTCTTATTTTCTTCTTTTCAGCTATTTTTGTATTTACATCATTTCTTAAATTTTTTAAATTTTCTATTTCTTTTTTCATTTCATTTATTTTTTCTATAATTTCCTTCTTTTTTTCTTTGAGTTGATTTAATTCTGAATTTTTTTCATTTATTTCTTCACCTAAAGACTTAATTTTTTTAATTATTAGCGATATTTCTTCCATTAATCTCACCTATATGTCTATTCCACCAGTATGAATACGTTGAAGTTGTGCAAATAGATCAGTCATACCTTGTCCTGTATATGATGATACTAATAAAAATTCTCCTGGTCCGCCAATTTCTAATAATATATCAAATATTCTTTCAGAGAACTCTCCTTTTATATCTGCAATTTCAGAAAAGAAGCTTTCTTTAAGTGATAATGGTTCTGTTACCCACTGAAGTGCTTTTTCCATTACATCTTCAGATAGAAGATCTATTTTTGATATGCAATTTATTTGTGGAGCTTTAAATCTTGCTTGGACTGAGTAAGCTAATAGCATAATGGAAACAAAATCAGAAGGCCTATTTAAGAAAATCGCATCTGCAAGAAATATAATTGAAAAATTATTTTTTGAGAGAGCCGATGTGATAAATCTTCCAGAATCTCTATAGGCAAAAAGTTCAAGCTGTCCTGGTGTATCCACTATGACGTAATCAGGTTCGAATTTTTCAATTTCTTCTCTCATTTTTTCAATATAATTCACAGCAGTATCAACACATACTATAAGAGCACCATTAGGACCAAGTTGATACTCTTCAACAATTTTATCATAATCAATATATTCTCTTATATCCACTTCAGGATAATAAGGAAGCCATCTTACTCCTGGATCTAGATTTACTGATATAACATTAAGTTCAGCAGCTCTTAATGTGTCCAAAAGAGATGAGGCTAATGTAGATTTTCCAGATCCAGCGGTTCCCAAAATATACACAAAATTCATAATAAACATAAAAAATGAAAAAGTAAAAAACTTTACTTCTTTGTAGTCCACCATTTTATGTATTCTTTTTTCATTCTTTCTTTTTCATCCTCATCTTTACATACTCTATATTTAGCCTTTATTTCATCTATTTCATCTCTTGTTAATGATATACCACAACTTTTACAAACATATCTCCTAATTGATTGTTGATAAAGCATTTCTCCACCACATTCAGGACATATTGGCATTTTGCTCACAATTTAAAATTAATTTTCAAATTAATAAATTCATTTATAAAAATTTATAAAAATTCAGAACTGAATTTCTAAGATGAAATAAATAATATATCTTAGACAATATGAATTTGGGATTTATTTATGAGGATAAAAACCTACATGGATATTTTTCATAAGTTAATAAGATATGGAAATCCTAGATAATAAATAAGGACAGATATAAATTCATCTTTAAAAATTTCTACCTTAGTTATGAAGAAATTCATCTGCCAAATCTTCTATGTCTTTTTTGATATGTTCTAATTGCTCTTAGGAGATCTATTTTCCTTATTTCAGGCCAGTATACATCCATGAAATACAATTCAGAATAAGCACTTTGCCAAAGTAAAAAACCACTTAATCTCTCTTCACCGGAAGTCCTTATTATAAGATCAGGATCTTTATCTCCTTGTGTATATAAATATTTTGAGAAAATATCTTCATTAATATCATTAATATTTAATTCTCCTTTTAATACAGCCTCAACAATTTTTTTAGTAGCATCTAAGATTTCTGTTCTTCCTCCATAGGCTATTGCAATATAGAGCTTATTTTCTGAATATTTCTTTGTTTTTTCTTCGGCTTTTTTGATTAAATCAATAAGTTCATCGTCTAATACTTCTAACTTTCCTATTGCTTTTACTCTTACTTTATACCTATCTATTTCTGGATTTTCTAAAATCTCTCTAAATCCTATTTTTGCTAATCTAAATAAATTATCTAATTCTTCTTTACTTCTATTTAGATTTTCAGTAGAAAGTACATAGATTGTTACAATATTTATTCCTAATTCCCAGCACCATTTTAATACTTCTTTTACCTTCTCAAATCCAAATTCATGACCTTTTTCTGGAGAAAAACCCATCTCTATTGCCCATCTTCTATTGCCATCAAGTATTAATCCAATATGTTCAGGCATTTTACCTTTTCTTACTTCATTTAATAATTTCTTTTCATAATATTCATATATATATTTAAGTACACGAGATCTAATCCAATTTATTATCATAGTTCTCCTCTATAACATAATTAATGTTTTCTCAAAACTAGTTAAATTTTTATTACCATTTTCTGTTATTAATATTATGTCTTCTATTCTTATTCCTCCAATTTTAGGAATATAAACTCCTGGTTCTATTGTTATAACATTTCCACATTTTAATTTCTTTTCTTGTTTTCTATTTATAAATGGTCCTTCATGAACATTTATTCCAACTCCATGACCAAGTCCATGATTAAAATATTTTTCTAATTTATACTCTTTTAAAATATTAATAGCAATTTCATTAAGTTCCTTTCCGGTAATTCCTGGTTTTGCATTTTTTATAGCTTCTTCTTGAGCATATTTAACAGCATAATAAATATCAATAATATTTTTATTAGGCTCTCCTATGAATATTGTTCTAGTCATATCTGAACAATAACCATTGTATCTTGCTCCTATATCTATTATTATTCCTTCATTTTTTTCAATAATCTTTTTTGTAGGTCTTCCATGTGGATAAATACATCTTATACCAGATAATACTATGCTATCAAAAGCATAAGATTCTGCACCATAAATTCTCATAAAATATTCTATCTTTGCTACAATCTCTAATTCACTCATTCCTATTTTTATTTCTTTTAAGCATTCTTCAAGTGATTTTTCTGTAATTTTTTGAGAGTTCTCAATTTGTTTTATTTCATATTCGTCTTTTACTTCTCTCATTTCTTCAATATAGCCATTTATAGGAATAAGTTCTAGATCTTTCTTTAACTCTTCATAAGTATAGAATGAAATTTTCTTATTTTCAAATCCTATCCTTTTACCTAATTTTTTAATTTCCTCTACAAAATTTTCTGTTTTTATTACATTTATATCTTCTACACTATCTTTAATTTCTTGATAATTTAATTCATTTGTTATTATGTATAAATTGCCATTACTACTCAAATAGAGAAACTTATCACAATTTAATGGAGCACCTGTAAGATAAAATATATTCTCATTAGAAATGACTACTATTCCATCCATTTCTTTTTCTTCTATTAATCTTAATAGTCTTCTTTGTCTTTCTTTATAATTCATAAGAAAATATAAGGATATCACTTTAAATAATATTACTATTGGGGATAATATGATTATTGCGGTTGGTACTTCAAATCCTATTAAAGTAAAAGCTGTTGAGAATGTTTTCTCAAAATTATTTAAAGTAATTGTTATAATGAAGCCAGTTTCCATTAATATCCCATCTCAGCCAATAGGATTAGATAATGTAATAAGAGGAGCAATCGAAAGAGCAAAAAAAGCTTTAGAATTAGAGGAAAAAGCAGATCTTGGTATAGGTATAGAAGCTGGAATAATACCAATACCTTATACTATAACTGGATACATGGATCAACAATTTGCTGCAATAGCTGATAGATCTGGAAAAGTCACTATTGGTGGAGGACCTGCTTTCGAGTATCCTCCTATTGTCATAAGAAGAGTAATTAATGAAAAATTAGAAGTTAATACTATAATGGAAGAAATCGCTAAGAAACCTAAAATTGGACAAAAAGAAGGAGCAATTGGATTTTTATCTAAAGGGATTACAAATAGAACTCAAATCACTGAAATGGCTGTACTAATGGCTCTTATACCTCGTCTTAATGAAGATTTGTTTAACAAATTCTAGGAACAGGCTCTCCTAATGGAGGATTAATAATTCTTTTCCCTCCTATTATTGTATTCATAATTACGTATCCAGGCATTTCTTTTTTCACATAACCAATAATTTTTGCATCTTTTCCTTCTTCAGTTGATCTAATTGCTTTAAGCACATTATCAGCATCTTCAGCTTTTACACCCATTACAATCCTTCCTTCACATGCAAGCTCTAAATAGTCTATACCCAGCATTTCACATGCTCCTTTTACTTCATTTCTAATTGGTATTTCATCTTCATTAATCCATATACTCACATTAGATTTTGCAGCCATCTCATTTAAAGCCATGGCTAAGCCTCCTCTTGTTGGATCTTTTGCAGCTGTAATTTCTCCTGCATCCATAGCTTTTTTCATTAAATTCCATAATGGTGCCACATCAGATACTATGTTTGTTTTGAAAGAAATTCCTTCTCTTAAAGAAATTATAACTATTCCATGATCTCCAATAGGACCGGTCACTATAATTTTATCACCTTCTTTTAATCCAGAATCTAATATTGGTCTTTTTTTATAAAGCATACCTATGCCCATTGTAGATATAACAATTCCATCAAGTTTTCCTTTTGGCATAACTTTAAAATCTCCATGTATAAGAGAAATATCAAATTTTTCCATTATCTCATTCATAGAAATAAAAATTTTATTCAGATTTTCTATTTCAAAGCCTTCTTCTACTACAACTGTATCCATTATAGCAATTGGTCTTGCTCCCATTACTGCTAGATCATTTATAGTTCCACAAATTGCAAGTTTTCCAATATCTCCTCCAGGAAAGAATATTGGTGTAATAGTATAAGCATCTCCAGTTACTACAATTTCCTCAGAATTTATTGGTATAGTTGCCCCATCATCAAGTTCATCTAATCCTATTCCCCTTCCAACTTTTCTATTTTTTATATTCTTTAATATAACTTCTTTAATTAAATCATTCATTATTGTTCCGCCGGCACCATGACTAAGTTGTATCTTCATTTTTCTCAAAAAGATTTAGAAAAAACTTATATTTCTATTCTTCTTTTTTCAAAATATGAGTTATTACCAAGGTAGGGATACAAAAAAACCTAGTGGTGGAAGATTACCATATAGTAGAGAAAAAAGAAAATATGAGCTTGGTTCTCCTCCTATAGAGACATCTTTAGCAAAGGAAAGTGAAGTCAGAGAAAATGTTAGAACTTATGGTGGAAATAAGAAAATAAAATTAAAGGAAGCTCTTTTTGCTAATGTAACTGATCCATCAACTAATACTACAAAGAAGTGTAAAATACTAAGAGTTAAAGATAATCCATGTAATGTAGATTATGCAAGAAGAGGAATAATGACTAAGGGAGCAATTATTGAAACAGAAATTGGAACTGCTAAGATAACATCAAGACCAGGACAAAATGGTATAATTAATGCAATTCTTATTAAGTAATTTATTAAGTGATGTCCAGAAAACCTATAGCTCTAGGATGAATGATCTAGATTTAAATAGTCGTAGCTAAAAAATTCTTGGAAATTTTTTCGCAGGGTGGTTCATCTTATTCCTTTAATCTTTTTAATTACTAATTCTTTTCCTCTTTCTAATTCAATCTTTCCTTTACAATATGGGCATTTCATTTGAAAAGCTATAATTTCATTAACATCTTTCTTAATCCTTCTTTTACAATTCTTACATATAAAAATAGGTTTACGTTTCCTTATGTATAATCTACTATTTTCTCCTATTGTTCCTTTACTTAAAACTTTAAAACAAAATCTGAATTGTGAAGGATTGATATGTGTCATCTCTCCTAGTTCAATATGTATGGAAGTTATTTTCTTTAGTCCCATTTTTCTACTTAGATCTTCTATATAGTTTATTACAGATGATGCTAAAGAGAATTCATGCATAATAAAAGAATTTAATTTCGTGGTATATATATAATATTATGAATAGAGATGAAATAATAATTTGGCCAGTATATTTTGATGTCTCTAAATCTCGTAAGGAAGGGAGAAGAATTCCAAAAAGTTTTGCTATCAAATCTCCTTCAATTGATGATATATTCAATGCTTGTATTAAACTTGGCTTAGAAGCAATAATAGAACATGATAAAGCCTTTCCAAGAACTCCTTGGGAAAAAAGTGGAAGAATTATAATTAAAAAAACAGCAAAGAAGAAATCTGAAATCATACTAGAGATTAGTGAAATATTAAATAAATTACATAGAAAATAATAGCAAAGGATATATTTTCGTATGGCTATTAAAATTAGTAATGACAACTTCTAAGAAAAAACAACTTCAAAAAATAGGAAAGATTATTAATATTTCAAAAAGTAATTTGGTAACTATAAAAGCATATTCTCTTGTAAAACCTGGTTCTCGTATTTTATCTAAAAATGGAAATTATTTAGGGATAGTTGTAGATGTATTTGGGCCTATTCATTCTCCTTATATTTCAGTTAAACCAGAAAATATTAAGGATATTGTTATTGGCTCTGAGGTCTATACAATAGAAAAGAGGAATCAATAATGCAAAAACATATAAATTTAGATGAATTTGTTTGTCCTGAATGTAAATGTGAGAAACTAGTAAGAGATGATTTTAGAGCTGAAATTATATGTACTTCTTGTGGTCTTGTAATAAATGAGCGAATGCTTGATCTTGGTCCTGAATGGCGTAATTTTAATAATAGTCAAAATGATAAACGCTCAAGAATTGGTGCTCCTTTAACATTAACAATTCATGATAAAGGTTTATCTACAGTTATAGATTGGAGAGATAAGGATAGTCATGGGAATTCTTTGACGCTAAGAAAGAAAATTCAAATTTATAGACTTAGAAAATGGCAACAAAGAGCTAGAATCTCTAATGCATATGAAAGAAATCTTATTTTCGCTTTATCAGAAATAGAAAGAATGGTTTCACAATTAGCACTTCCAAGAAATGTACAAGAAACTTCTGCTCTTATTTATAGAAAGGCTGTAGAAAATCAATTAGTACGTGGTAGATCCATAGAAAGTATGACTGGTGCAGTCATATATATTGCATGTAGGCAATGTAATGTACCAATAACACTAGATGATATTTCAAAAGTTTGTAGAGCAAGTAAAAAGGAAATTGCAAGAAGTTATCGTTTTCTTTTAAATGAATTAATGCTTAAGATCTCACCTATCGATCCTACAAATTATGTACCCCGTATAATAACAAAGCTTAATCTAGATGGTTTAGTTCAAAAGAAATCTATAGAAATTATAAAAACTATGGAAAAAGCTAGACTTATATCAGGGAAAGGTCCAATGGGAATTGCTGCTGCTGCAGTTTATATAGTAAGTGTAATAATGGATAAAAAGAGAACACAAAGAGATATAGCAAATATTGCAAAAGTAACAGAGGTTACTTTAAGACATAGATATAAGGAAATTTTAGAGAATATTGATTTAGAGATATTTTTATAGATTTTTGCATATCTTTTATTCTTGAGAGTGTAAATTATTGATGGAAAAACTAAGAGATAAAGTACTAGCAATATTAAAGAATTCAAATGGTATAGAGCAAAGTAGTTTACCAAAACTACTTAGAGTAGATAGAAGAGTAATTTACAAATTATTACAAGAATTAGAAAAAGAAGGAATAATAAGAAAAGAACCTACTGAAAGTAAGAAAACATACAAGATTTTTCTTACAAAAAAAGAATTAGAAATTGATATAAGTGATATAAGTTGGTCTCCTTGTGCAATATGTCCAGATATTGAACGTTGTGGAAGAGGACAACCTATTTCTCCTGAAACATGTATTAAACTTACTAATGCACTTAAATCTGAATATATGAACTTAATTGGAGAGAAATCTAATGGTTAAAAATCTTGAGGATATATATTATAAAGAAGCTAAAAAAAGAGGTTTAAGATCAAGATCTGCTTTTAAGTTATTAGAAATATCAAAGAAATTCTCTATTATAAAAAAAGGAGATATTATTTTAGATTTAGGAGCTGCACCAGGAGGATGGCTTCAAATAGCAAGAATGCTTACAGGTAAGAATGGAAAAGTAATTGGTGTAGATATTTCTTCAATAAAACCTTTTCCATATGATAATATATTCATTATAAGAAAAGATGTAAGAGATCCTTCTCTAATAGAAGATATAAAGAAAATATCTGGAGATCAAGTAGATGTAATACTTTCTGATTTGGCACCAAAATTCTCTGGCTTTCATAATTTAGATCATATGAGGCAAATTTTACTTGTAAAATCTGCTTTATCTATTGCAAATTTTCTTTTGAAAAAAGGAGGAAATATGGTAATTAAAATTATCATGGGATCAGAACTTAATGAACTATTAAAAGAAGTAAATAAAAATTTTAAATATGTTAAATTATATAAGCCTAAAGCCTCAAGAAAACATAGTAGTGAAATATATTTAATATGTAAAGAATGGAAAGGAAAATCATAAGAGTAAAAACTTACGAAAATAAATTAGGTGTTAAAATTTGAAGTGTTATATTGTAGATTCATTTTATGGATTTTTAGCATATAATGAAGATTTGAAAATATTACTAGCAAAGCAATTTAAAGATACTAATGATGCTGTTTCTCAATTGCTAGAATTAGAAAAAACAGGAACATGTCCTTTATTAGAAGAACTTATAAAAGAATTAATAGATATGGGTTGCAATTCCATTATAGTCGAAGATGAAAAAGAAGCTAGTGCCTTAAGATCAAAATTTAATATTCAAATAAATGTAATATCTCCAAGTGCTGCTGGTAGGCTTTTTAGATCCTCAGTAATTTATGAATGGCAAAAAGTTGGAATTGATCCTAATTTTATAAAATCTATACAAAAAGAAGTAAGTGAAGCATTAGTAAGAGCAAAAATTCGTTTGGCATTTGAAAGAAGAGATAAACTTGTAGCTCAAGCAATATCAGCACTTGATGAAATTGATAAGATTATAAATATTCTTGTCTTAAGGATAAGAGAATGGTATGGGCTTCATTTTCCAGAACTTGGTGATTTAATTCAAGATCATAAAATCTATTCAAAAATTGTAAGTGAAATTGGAGAAAGATATAATTTTAATATTGAGAATATTAATGATATAATTCATAATGAAAATAAATCAAAAGTTATTTGCGATCTTATAAATAAATCAATGGGAGCTGAAATAAGAGAAATTGATTTAGAAATGATTCAAAATTTAGCAAAAATATGTTTATCCCTCTATTCATATAGAGAGAATTTAGAAAAATATATAGATGAGACAATGAAGGAAGTAGCACCTAACATAAGAGAATTAGTAGGTGCTAATCTTGGAGCGCGTTTAATAGCTCAAGCTGGAGGATTAGAAGCATTAGCAAAAAAACCAGCTAGTACTATACAAGTACTTGGAGCAGAAAAAGCATTATTCCGAGCCTTAAGAACAGGATCAAAACCTCCAAAACACGGCATAATATTCCAGAGTCCTTATATTCATTCTGCTCCAAAATGGCAAAGAGGAAAAATTGCAAGAGCATTAGCAGGAAAGCTCTCTATTGCAGCAAGAATTGATGCTTTTGGAGGTACATTTATGGGTAGTGAATTAAAGAAGAGTTTAGAAGAAAGAATAAATGAAATAAAGATTAAATATCCAAAACCACCTAAAAAGAAGCGAAAGTGATATTTTATGGTTATGGTAAAATCTCATCCTAAATTTTCTGGTGTTTATATAATAGAAGATATTGAAGGAAGGAAATTAGCAACAAAGAATCTTGTTCCTGGCTTCAAAGTTTATGGCGAACCTCTATACAGAGTTAATAATGAAGAATTTAGAGCTTGGGATTTATTTAGAAGTAAGCTTGCAGCATCTATAGAGAAAGGCATAGCAGACGTACCAATTAGAGAAGGAAGTTATGTATTATACCTTGGAGCAGCAAGTGGAACAACTGCAAGTCATGTTTCTGATATTATTGGAGAAAAAGGAAAAGTTTTCTGTATAGAATTTGCTCCAAGAGTAATAAAAGAGTTAATTGAAATCTCTTTACATCGTAAAAATATGATTTCCATACTTGGAGATGCAAGATTTCCTATGTCATATAGATATCTTGTAGAAAACGTAGATGTTATATATTGTGATATAGCCCAACCAGATCAAGCTGAAATACTCTTAGAAAATGCTAAAATATATTTAAATAAAAAAGGAAAGATAATGATTGCAATAAAAGCAAGAAGTATTGATGTAACAAAAGAACCTAGTGAAATTTTCAAAAGAGAAATAGACATTTTAGAAAAAGGAGGAATAAAAGTACTAGACATAAAAAGACTTGATCCTTTTGATAAAGATCATGCAATGATATTAGGAGGGTATACTTAATGGAGGAAAATGAAGAACGTTTAACAAAACTTTTCTGGGAAATAGAAATTAAAAAAATAAATGAGAGTCTGCCTAAATTCAGAAAGCCTATTTCTTTATTATTAAATGAAGAAGATCCACATTACATAACCATAAATAATGAAAAAATTTCATTTGATAAGAAAGAAATTGAAGAATTTTCTTCTTTTGCTTCTAAGGATGAACTTAATTCAATATCTTTACCTATAGTGATAATAAAGGAATGGGAAAGTAAGAAGGGTGTATATAAAATTTTAGGAAATGAATTAGAAATAAAATTAGTTAATAGAATTCTTGAAAGACCTGAGGATGCTAATTATATTTACTTACCAGAAATTCTTGAGCTTCTCAAAAAATTTCCTTCTTTATTTGTGTTAGGTTATAAGTTTTCATCAGATCATTCACAAGGAGATTACAACTGAAAGCCTCGCCATTTATGGCTGGAATGGAATGGAAAAGATTTGATAGGTTTTCTTGTATTAATTGTCATGAGTCTAGAGATGTGGTTGCCCTAAGCATTCAAATGCTTATAGCAAACACATGAACAAGTTGGGATGTGGAAAGCTCTATCCTCCTGAATGCCTCTCAAATGTAAATACAAATAGATGAGAGAAAACGAGCCGCTCTAAAGGGAACCTTTACCCTTCAGAACAGGGAGGAGGTCAGTAACTTTAATTAGTTGCAAATTAATAAAATAATGAAGAATATTTATTTATACTTCCATTATCTTTTTTATATTTGATGGAAAAATGCATGAAAGGATTACCTCAGAAGTAGTTGATATATTAAATAGAGCAGGATTCAGAGTATATAAGGTCAATTCAAATTATTGTTTAGATGTAATAGCAAGTAGAGGCTATAGAAAATTAATGTTGAGAATTGCCATAAATATAGATAATGAAAAGAAAGAAACTACTGAAGACTTGAAAATGTTTGCATATACTTTTTCAGCAACACCTATCATAGTTGGACTTAAATATCAAGGTGGTATGATTGAAGATGAGACACTTCATGAGAGATTTGATGTTAATGCTATAAATTTGAATACATTTAGGAATATTCTACTTTATGAAAGATTTCCAATGGCATATGCAAAAAGAGGTGGTTTATACTTTAAAGTAGATGGTCAAAAATTAAGAAAATTAAGAATAGAGAGGAAAATGTCTCTTGGAAATCTTGCAAGTAAACTGGGTGTAAGTAGAAAAGCTGTATATGAATATGAAAACTATAATATGGGTGCAACACTTAAGACTATATTGAGAATGATGGAAATTTTTAATGAAGATTTAACAATGAAAATTGATATATTCAAATGGAATTATTATAAGGAAGTAAAGGAAATACCTGATAGAAGTCCAACTGGTCGTATAGCAAAAAGACTTCATAATAAGCTTAAGAAAATAGGATGTAAAGCTATTGGTTTTAAATACGCTCCAATAGAAGTTCATGCAAAAGACTTAGAAATAAGCTTTCTTACAGATGAAGGTTTAGATAAAGACTACTTAAGAATTAAAATTGAAGATGTTATTAATATTGGAAAGATATTAAATATAACTCCAGTACTAGTAACAGAATCCTTGAGCGGTAAAAATTTTGACATTTATACTATTCCTATAGCTACAATTGATAAAATTAAAAGTTTAGAGGATCTAAAACAATTTATTAGTTAATAATTATAATAAGATAATAAGTTAGAAAAAGTCTTCCAGCTTTTTCTTATGATATTGGGAATTTGTCCATTCTTAATGGAATTCATTATAAAATTTATAGTTTTTTTATCAGAAGGATAACCAGATCCAAAATCCCCAAAATCTTTTTTTAATTTTTCTATAATTCTATCTCTTGTTACTTTTGCTAATATAGAAGCTGCTGCAACTGTAGGAAAAACATCTTCAGCATGATAAACTGAAATTATCTCTATATTTTTTACTTTTCTAGTAATTTTTTCAATAAAACTTTTAGCATTATTTTGTGGACTTCCTATTTGTACAATATCTGGTCTTAATTTCTCTATAATATTGATCATTGCTTCTGCTTCTATATCATTTAAAGTTTCATACTTTCTTTTTCTATCAATAACTTCAGCATCAATAACTTCAATATGATATCCTTTTATATTGTCTATTATCTTTTTGAATAACAATTCTCTTTTTCTTGGGCTTAATTTTTTTGAATCTTTTACACCTATATTCAATATAGTATTTATATCTTCAATTATAATGCCTGCTATTACCATTGGGCCTATAACAGAACCTCTTCCAGCTTCATCAATTCCTGCTATAATACTCATAAAAATAAATTATTAAGATACATCTTATATATTCTTATAATGAAAAATATGAAAAAAGCCTTTATAACAGGCCGTCCTGGAATAGGAAAATCTACTGTTTTAAAAGAAGTAGTTAATGTGCTCAGAAATAAAGGATGGAAAATTGGTGGAATAATTTGTCCTGAAATACGTAGAAATGGAATAAGAATAGGTTTTAATATCATAGACATTCTTTCTAATACAAGTGGAATATTAGCATCTATTGATTCATATAATGGACCAAGAATTGGACGTTATTATGTTAATATTAATAATATTGAAAAAATTGCCATTCCTGCTATTAAAAAATCATTGGAAGAAGCACATCTTACAGTAATAGATGAAATTGGTCCAATGGAACTATTATCTGAAAAGTTTTATAATTTAATAAAGGAGATCTTATCAATTGATAAACCCATATTATGTGTAATTCATAAGTCCTTAGTAAAAGAATTTTCTCTAAGATTCCCAAATATTCCTATTTTTGAAGTGACAGAAGGAAATCGTTCATTTATTTCAAATAAAATCTTGGATTATTTATTGAGGTGAGAGATTGGACATTATTCAAATAAAGGAAGGAAAAACTATTTTATTTGTGCCAAATTTTAAGGAATATGAAATAAAAGGTAGTTATGTTCCTTCTAAGGCTAAAGTATTTTATAATCCAAAAATGGAATTTTGTAGAGACATAGGTGTGTTATTCCTGAAAGAGTTTTCAAAAATAGTTAATCAGGACATCATTATTTGTGATCCCCTTGCAGGTGTTGGAAGTAGAGGAATAAGATATGCAAATGAAGTAAAAGGTATTAAGAAAAGCATAGTAAATGATATAAATAAAGATGCAATCCCAATTATAATTCAAAACATAAAAATTAATAATTTGGAGGATATTGTTGAAGTAGAATGTAAAGATGCTAATTTACTTTTAATAGAACATGCAAAAGCAGAATCAAGATTTAACTTTATAGATATAGATCCATTTGGGACTCCAATCCCTTTTATTACTTCTGCTATTAAAGCCTTAAAAAATCATGGAGTTATAGCAATTACTGCTACTGATGCTTCATCACTTTGTGGTGTATATCCAAAAACTTGTTTAAGAAAATATGGCGCTTTAAATGTTAAAACTGATTTTTGTCATGAAGTTGGATTGAGAATATTGCTTAGTAGCTTAGTATTTTCGGCTATTAAAGAAGATTTTGGTATTGAGGTATTATTATCATATAGTACTGACTATTATTTTAGAGCTTATGTACAATTTCATCTTGGCTCAAAAAGAGCAGATAATTCAATTTCTATGTTAGGTTACATTTCATATTGTAAATATTGTTTATGGAGAGAAGTATTCTCTTTTTATGATAAACTTAAATATACATGTCCATTTTGTTCAAAAGATACTTACATAATAGGTCCAATTTGGTGTGGTCCCATAATTAAAAAAGAATTAGTAACATTATTAACAAAATATGATCTTTCTGATTTTAATAGTAGAAAAAGAATTGAAAAATTATTAAATTTATTACTTGAAGAATATGATATGCCCATTTCCTATTATTTAATAGATGATATTGCTAGTAAATTAAAAATTTCAACACCTTCAATTCAAATAGTAATTGAAAAATTAAAAGAACTAGGTTATAAAGCATCAAGAACTCATTTTAATGCAAAAGGAATAAAGAGCAATGCGCCATACGAGGTTATTCTTAATGTAATTAAAAAACTTGGAAGATAGCAAAAAATTTTTATTCTGATTTTCATTAAATCAAATTGTGAATAATCATGCCATCACATGGTTCTCTTACTAAGGCAGGAAAAGTTAGATCTCAAACACCAAAAATACCTGCTAAAGAAAGAAAGGGATTAAGACCAATTCATAGGAATAAGAGAAATTATATTAGAAGAATTTTATATGCAAAAGCAGAATCTTCAACAAATCAATAGTTAAGTTTATATACTACTAGTATTTTGCTCAGAAATAGAATATCCTAAATAGGAGGATCTTGAAACAAAAGTGGTAGATACATCTCAAGTTGTTGGAAAGCACATATACGGTAATCTATATGACTGTGATCCAGCACTCCTTGATGACGAAAATTTCATTAAGAATATTGTCATTGATGCGGCAAAAATTGCAAAAATGAATATTTGGGACATAAAAGTATGGAGATTTGGTGGAGAAAAAGGCGGTATTTCTATAATTGCTCTTGTTTTGGAAAGCCATATTGCAATTCATACTTGGAAGGAATTCAACTATGCAACAGTTGATATTTTTACGTGCGGGGAAAAAAGTGATCCTGAATTAGCCTTTAATTATATAGTTTCAAAGATAAATCCAAAACGTATAACTAAGGGCTTCATTAACCGCTCTAATTTTTAATATTTTTTATTTTTTTAATATGACCTTGCTATTCTTATCCAATTAGTTGCAGGGATATTACAATTAGCACATAAACCAGATGGCTTTTCGTATAATTCATAAGGTGTACCAAGCACTCTTACATCTATTTTATTCTCAATATCTTGACCACATGTATCTCTACCACACCATGGAATTTCAATTATTCCTCCTTTTTCACTTAATATATCTCTTACTTTATTAAGATCATTTTCTCTTGATATATGTTCATTAAACCAATTTTTTGCTCTTTCCTTTAGACTTATATCAATTTCCTCTAATAATTTCTTTATTTCTTCAATAATTAGATCTCTACTTATTGTGAATTTTTGTAAAGTATCTCTTCTTACTAGGACTACTGTTTTCTTTTCAATATCTTTTGGTCCTATTTCTACTCTTATGGGAACTCCTCTTAATTCCCATTTAAAGTATTTACTTCCAGGAGTTTCTTCCTTCTCCTCATCTAAATATACTCTTAAGTTATTTTTTTCTAAAATTTCTTTAATCTCCTTACAAATACTTAATGCATCTTCTTTACCTTTATAAACTATTGGTATTATAACTACTTGAAAAGGCGCAACTATACTTGGTAATACAAGTCCATGATCATCTCCATGTACTGATATTAATGCTGCAATTACTCTCTCAGAAATACCATAACAAGTTTGCCATACATACTCATAATTTCCATCAGCTTTCATATATTTTATATCAAATGGTTTTGCAAAATTCTGTCCAAGAAAATGAACAGTTCCAATTTGTAGTACTCTTCCATCTGGCATTATTGTATCAAATGCTATAGAATATTCTGCTCCAGGGAACTTATCCCAAGAAGGTCTTATTGATATTACATATGGTATTCCCAATTTTTCAAAGAATCTCTTATAAATTTCTATTCCTTCTTTTATTTGTTTTTCTGCATCTTCTTTTGTAGCATGAGCTGTATGTGCCTCTTTGAATGTTGAAATTTCTCTTACTCTAATCATTGGCTTTGTTGCTTTTGTCTCATATCTAAATACATTAACAATTTGAAAAATTTTTAATGGAAGATCAGAATAACTTTTAATCCATAATTGAAACATTGGATAAATTGAAGTCTCGCTAGTAGGTCTAAGAGCAAGCTTAACATCAAGTAAAGAAGTTCCACCATAAGTTATCCAGAATACTTGATCTTCAAAACTTTTTATATGTTCACCTTCTTTTCTTATCATATACTCTGGTATAAGCGTTGGGAATAATACTTCTTCATGTCCTCTTTTTATTAATTCTTCTCTTATAATTTCAATTACTTTTTGCCTAATCTTAAATCCATATGGCATCCAAATACCAGTTCCTTTTACAGGATATCTCGTATCATAAATTGGGATCTCAAAAATAACTCTATGAAACCATTCACTAAAATTTTTTGACCATTGATTTCTTTCAGGCATCATCTGCCCTCCTTAATATAATCTTCTAAACTTTTTCTTCTAATTAAAAAATTTACTTTAATTTCTCCATATTTTCCATCATATCCTGGAATGATTTTTATATCGTTTCTCCTATTCATCATGATTAATTCTGTTAACTCTTTTCCACAAACTTTTTTTAAATTATCCTCAGGTTCTTCTAAAAGTACTTTTAATTCACTACCAAATTCATTAACTATCTCCCAATACTTTTTTTGTACCTCATTTGAAAAACTCTCCTTTTTTAGCACAACAGAGATTAAGTCTATAAGAGGAAGAATTCTTAAAAAATTTTGTTTATCTTTGGGCCCTTCTCCTTCTTCTCTATCTGCTAATTCCTCAACTCTTTCTGCAACACCTTTTGTCATTTTCTTTCCGCATACTGGACAAATTCCTTTAAGTTTTTTTGCCTCTTTTGGTGGAAATGATACTCCACATTTCCTATGACCAGTCCAGTGATATTTTCCATATGCTGGATCAACTTCTATAGTTTCAATCTTACATTTATTAAACATTATTGTCTTAATAATTTCATTATAGCTTAATTCTTTTACTTCTATTATATTTGCTTCTCTTCCAATTTTTAATAAGCTATGACTATCACTGTTTGATACTAATGTATATGAATCTAAGGCACTTACTCTCCAATTCATTGGAGGATCTGATGAAAGCCCTGTTTCTATTGCATAAATATGTGGTGTTTGATCTTCATAACATTCCTCAATACTATCAACTCCTCCTCTATCTCCAAAAAGAGAAAACCAAGGAGTCCATATGTGAGCAGGAATTACCATACAATCTTCTCCAAATTCCATAACTTCTTCTACTAATTGAGCTCCAGTCATTGATAAATTTGGTCTTCCATCAGATTTAAGATCACCATAAACTGATAATCTATTTGAAAGTTCTTCAGCTACTTCAATAGAGGGTAATATAATTAAATGATGAATTCTTCTTGTTTTTCCTTTATATTTAAAAGTCGTACAAACTTCTCCACTAATTATAAATCTTGTTTTTCCTTCTTCCAATCTATAAAGTCCATTTTCTTCAATAAGCTTCTTCATTTCTTCCCTCCATTTTGGATATGTAAAATCTCCTGTTCCTACAATATCTATTCCTTTCATTGAAGCTATTCGATCTATATTTTGAAATCTCATATCTTCACTACTTGCTCTACTATAACAACTATGTATATGTAGATCAACTACTATTTTCATATAACTCAAAAACTATTAATACCACCCAGATATATAAATTAATAATTATAGGCGAGCAGCCATGGCTCCTCCTCTATTTGCACGATTTTACACTAATGGTCAAATACTTTATGAAAAAGTAAAAGAAATTGCAAAACATCAAAATTATGAAATTATTTATGAAGATCCAGTAAATAAAATTATTCATATTCATAAAAAAGCTCGTGGTAAGACAGTTCATTTGATTATTCATATTGGTGATGGAAAGGATAGAAGTTTAGCTATAGATGTAAAACCTGGTTATGAAGGATTTTCTATGGATTATGGAAGAAGATTTCTTGAAGAAATTAAAAAAGTAGCTAGGTGATATTATGAGTTTCTTTTGGGGAGTTCGTTTTTGGTTGAGATTAATAAGGGAAATATTAGTCTCTATTATAGATGTAAGTAAAAGATGTTTAAATGGTGATATTGATCCAGTAATTCAATCAGTAGATTCAATATTAGCTAAACCAATTTCTCAAACAATGTTGGCTAATAGTATAACATATACACCTGGTACTGTTACTATAGATGTAAATGTATCAGAAAAGCGTATATTTGTAGGTGCTATTAATCCAAGAAAGAGAGAAGAAATAATACCATTAGAATCACATGTAGAAAGGTGGCTTGGAAAATGATTGATGCATTAGTATTAGAAAAAATTGCAGATTTAACTTTCTTCTTTGGAGCATTTATATTCATGATAGCAACAGCTTTTGCTGGACTAGGTGCTTTAAGACTTGCTCTTAAAGGTGAAGCTGTTACATCACTTATGGGAGTAAGTTCTCTAACCACAGCTGCTGGTGTAAGCTTATATATAATACAAATTATATTTGGAGTGGAATTTGCTAGAGATACAGCAATAGCTTTACTGATTCTCGGATCAGTTGGAACTATAATATTTGCAAGATTATTTAGAATGGAGGAAGGAGAATGATATCTGAACTTTTTGTATTAATATATGCAATTATTATAATTGGATTTGTAGCATGGAATATAAAAAAAGGATCATTTGTCATAGAGCCTAGTAAGCTAGTAATTACTATTATAATATTATCAATAATTGCTACAATTATTTTAAGTCGTAATATTGATATTTATGTTACCATTCGTTCTATTGCAAAAATTTTAGCTGGTGGTATAATGTTTGCTGGAGTTTTACCTATGATTTCTGCAGGAATTGGCTTATTTAGATTTGGTGATGAATATGGTCCAAATATTTTCTATGCTAGAAATCATATTACTGGTATTATTGATACTACAGCTTCTCTTGTTATGATTTTTGCCGGTTTATTAATATTTAGATTGGATTTAGTTGCTGTAGGATTTTTCTTCTTTATATTAATACCTTTTGTTGGTAATGCTTTAGCTAATGCTTATTATTATTCATATCAAAGGAGGTTAAAAGAATGATAGAATTATCTTCAAGTTTTATGATAACTGCATATGTTATGTTAATTGCAATAACTATTGGTGCTATTGCTGCTTTACTTCAAAAAGATCTATTAAGAGCTGCTTTTATTTCTGGAGCAGAAAGTGTTGCTCTTGCTTTCTTCTTTCATGCTTTACTTGCACCAGACTTAGGATTAACACAAGCAATTGTTGGCACAGTTCTTTTGCCAGGAATCATAATTCTTGGTATATTTAAAACAAGGAGGACTGAAGAAGAATGACTGAGGTTACTATACAATTATTAGGATTTATTGCAGCAGCAATACTTATTGTAGTAGGTATGGGAGGAATGTTATTCTTAGATAATTTAATTAAGAAAATAATTGCATTTACATTACTTTCAGATGGTGTTAATTTATTACTTGTTGCACTTGCATATAGAGAAGGGGGAATAGTTCCTATTTTATTACCTGGCATGTCTATATATGATTTCACTTCAAGAGCAATTTTAATTTTTCCTGCAGGAATAGTTTTAACCAACATAGTAATAGGTGTAAGTACTACAGCCATACTTGTAGCTTTAGTAATAATGCTTTATAGAAGATATGGAACTTTAAAGGCCTCTGTTATATTAAAAGGTGAAAGAAGATGATAGAAAGTATTTCAAATCTTTGGTCAATTCCATTATTAGTAATAATTCCTATGTTAACAGCTATAATAGTAAATTTCCTTTATGATAAAGCTATAAAACCTATTGCTATTTCTTCTGCTATAATAATATTAATAATTTCTATAATTTCACCTTATGGTTATCATTGGTTCTGTGGACATCCTGCTTTAAATCCAGAGACTTTAACATTTACATTTAATCCTAATATTTTTGGATATAAGCTTTCATTAGAATTTATTTTTGGTCCTTTACAGCATATAATGATCTTTATATCATCTTTAATATTACTTTTTTGTGTTATATTATCAACAATAGGATTAACAAAACATCAAGGTCCATATATAGCTTTATTATTCCTTCTTTTCATGTCTTCTGCTATAGTAATAATGGTAAATGATCTTTATCATTTATGGATTGCTGTGGAAATAGGCAGTCTCATAGTAGTTGGTATAGCTGCAGCTTCTGGTACAAGTATTAGTCATAAGGCTGCTTTAAAATATGGTTTATTTTCTGCTATAAGTGGAGCTGGATTAGCTGTTTCATTAGCATTAGTACTTGGATTAACAGGATTTTCAAATATTTCAGATGCTATAATGTATTTAAAGCAATTTGGTATTGGAGAAATGTCCACTGTTTTATATATAGCATTCGGATTTTTTGTACTTTCTTGGATGTATGCAGGAGGATTGGCTCCTATTCATCCATTAAAATCTGAAGTTTATGGGGCTTCATATCCTCATGGTACTGCATTATTACAAGCTCAATCAAAACTTATGCTTGTAGCTATAGGTATTATAATGCTTCGTTTATTTGGTATGCTTCCTTTTGTAAAAGAAGTTATGATATTTCTTAGTGTCATAACAATGATGATTGGTGTAATAATGGCTTTGATACAGATAGATTTTAGATGGATTATTGCTTATTTAATAATAAGTCATAGTGGTTTTGTAACATTAGGTATAGGACTTGGTACTCAAGAAGGATTAATTGGAGGAATATTTCAAGCAGTAAATGATATAATATATATGACTATATTATTACTTTGTTGTGAAGCATTATTTTACTTTGGAGGAAAAACTTCAACAAAGGAAGCTTATGATATTGCAAAAAAATCACCTTTTATTGCTACAGCAACAATACTAGGTGCTATTGCAGCTTCAGGTATACCACCATTTAATGGTTTTCAAAGTGAAATAATATTAATTCAGGCATGCTTAAAAGAGGGTCTTCCAGAAATTGCTGTTTTAATACTTATGGTATCAGTAACTACATTTATTGCTTTATTAAGAGGAATTTATAGGATATTCTTAAAGCCACCTGAATTACAAGATCAAGATAATTCTAATGTTGATTTACCAAAAGTTCTTATTATTGGTATTATTATATTTATTATTCTCTCAATTATAATAGGTATATATCCTGATATTGTATTGAGATTTATTATTCCAGTGGTAAAGGAGGTTCTTTCAATATGACATCAACTGAAACCTTTTATGAAAAACTAAAAAAATGGTTGGATAATTTTATAACTGGAAGTGGTTATACAAACATAACAACTGGATATATAACAGGAGAATTACAATTTTTAGTCTTCATAATAATATTATCAGTATTCTTCAGGTTATTTTCAGTTCCATTAGCAATTATATTACTTATTTTTATTACAGCTTTTGCATTATATTTTGCACCAGTAATAAAAGATGTAGAAAAGGAAAATATGAATGATTTAAATAGGGTATTGTATTGGATGGTCATATACTTTGCAATTATAATTGCTATAACTCTATGGGGTGGATAATATGGAGGAATTAAAAGGAAAAAGAGGAATAATAGCATTAATAGCATTAATAATTATAACCATAGGGCTTCTTTCTTCACTTGAAAAATTAACAGGAAGGGTTAATCCTGGTATTAGTGAAGTATATAATGCACTAGCATATTTAGTTGCTCCAAATAACCTAGCTACATGGGTTTATGATTGGCGTGGTTTTGATACATTAATTGAAACTGCAGTAATATACGTTGGTGGGCTAGTTTCTGCTCTTGTTATAGGAAGAGGAGTAGTACAAATGAAAAAATGTAAACAAGAATCACCAGTTACCTCTAAACCCTTAGAATTCAGAGTTGAGTCTCTTACAGTAATATTAGAATATCTTGGAATCCCCGCAGCAATTCTCCTTATTTCATATGGTATAATGATAGTAACAGGTTCTTCTACCTCTGGTGGTGGAGGATTCCAATGTGGTGTAATAATGACATCTGCATATTTATTAGCTGCAATACTTTATGGAAAAAATAATCCAATAAAATTTGGAAAAAGATTCATAATAGGAATTGGTGCAATTGGACTTGGTGGTTATGCATTATTAGGTCTTCCAGGTTATTTAGCAACAGGATATTGGCAGTACAATATTGGTGCAGATGTATGGAGTTTAGTTCCTAGTATATTACATACAATATTTGGAGATCCATTTAGACTATCATTAATTTTAAAAGAAGGAGTATTTTATTCAACCCCTGGCATAGTTCCATTAATAAATATTGCTGAAGCCTTTAATGTTATTGGTGCTATTGGTTTAATATATTTTGCATTTCTATATGGTTGGTCTGATGAAGGTGAATAAAATGATGCTTGGAGAAATCACTCCTTCTTTAATTGCTTTTATATTAGGTATAATTTTTGGTACACAATTAAATTATAAACTTACAAAAGGAATGATTATACTGCTGATTAGCTTTAGTATAGTAGCTAGTTTACTATTTGGAGTTTTTACATTTACATATTCTATCTATGGAGGATATATTGCACCTGGTATAGGATTTTCTATGCCCTTAATAACTGCTACTATTGGTATTATTATAGGAAAATTATTAAAAAGGTGATATCATGTATCTTACAACTACTGATTGTGATAAATGTGGAAAATGCTGGGAAGTATGTCCTACTGATTGTATAATACATCCTGATGGCTATCCTTTTAGTTGTACTACTTGTGGTGAATGTTTAAAAGCATGTCCAGTTCATGCTATTAAACGAAATAGATTTGGTGGACTATATGTAGATAGAAAAAGATGTACTCTTTGTGGTGAATGTGTTAAACATTGTCCATTTGGATTTGCTAAAATTGTATTTGATGAAAATTTAGGAAAAGAAGTTGTAAAAGGAATATGTGTAAGATGTGGAAAATGTGTAAAAGTATGTCCAAAAAATGCAAGATTTGATATAGGAAGATATATTCCTCATCCAATAGATTATTCATTTGTTCTTGAAATTACTACACCTGAAAAACTAAAAGAAATTCTTAAAGGAGTTGTTAATAAATGAAAGTCTCAAAAAGAAAGATCTATAGAGATTTCTCAAAATGTATATTATGTGGAAGATGTAGAAATGTATGTCCTACAAATGCTATTAAATATGAAGTTAAATATAATGGATTATGTACACATTGTAATTTATGTGCAGAAGTCTGTCCTGTAAAGGCTATAGATTCTTATGAAGGAAAAATAAGTCAAGAAGAATATGGTAAATTATATGTAAATTTGAAGAGTTATAATGAAAGAAAAGTAAAATTAAATTGTGTTATGTGTATGGAATGTTATGAAGAATGTCCAGTTAATGCTATAAAGATAGTTGATGGAAAATTAGAAATTAATAAGGGAAATGCTTTTCCATCTATCATAAATTGTAACTTATGTTCTTTATGTACTATGGTATGCCCAAATAATGCCTTAAAATTTGAAATGAATAGAATTAAATTAAATCCTGAATTATGTACTCTTTGTGGTGAATGTGTTAAACATTGTCCAACAAATACTATGTATCTTAAAGATAGATATCCTGCAGGATATTGTGTTATGTGTGGTCGTTGTATAAAATCTTGTCCTGTTTCTGCATTATCTATAAAAACTATTACTTGGGATAGTGAAATAAATACATGTATAAAATGTGGTACTTGTGTAAAAATATGTCCAGTTAATGCTATAAGTCTCAATCCAATAACTGATGATAAACCATTAGTCAATACAAATAAATGTATTCTCTGTGAGTTATGTGCTGCTTATTGTCCTGTTGATGGTATTCCTATACTATATACACTTAAAAAGAAAAAATTAGAACAATGGTCAATATCAATAGATAGGAATATATGTATTGGATGTGGACTTTGTGTAGATGCTTGTAAGATATCACTTAAAGGAGATAATGCAATATATCTTAATAAGGGATTAGCTTATGTAAATAAAGATAAATGTATTGGATGTGGTGCATGTGCTATGACATGTCCAACTGATTGTATTAAATTAACTAAAATTTATGAAACAAAGGAGGTTGTTATAATACCATGATAACTTTATTAAGACTTATGCTTCAAGGAGCTTATAGGAATATTGCAAGAATATTAGCAAAAGCTGATAGAGCTACAAGTATTGAAATAAGAAATAAAGTTTTAAATCTATCTGTACCAGCTTGGGAGACTGTACTTGATGAAATGTGTATTGGATGTGGTGCATGTGAAAAAGTCTGTCCAACTAAGGCTATAACTATGATAAAATTAGATAAACCAGTAGAAATAATTGAAGGTTATAAAAGAGAAAAAGTTCCTAGAATAGATTTAATGAAATGTATTTTCTGTTTAAATTGTCATGATTTCTGTCCTATTTTTGCATTATTTGGAGAAGCAGCACCAATTCATGCAAGAGATGTAGGTAGTCCTAGATTAACTCTTAATGAAATACTTAAAAAGCCAATAAAAGCACCACCAGAAAAAATTGAAGAGCTTAAAAAATTAATTCCATCTGAATTTTTCAAAAGTATAAGGAGGTAAGATAATGGGATTAAAAGCTATTGCAAGAAAAAATGCAATTCATGTTATGTTGATTTATACTGGAGGATGTAATGGTTGTGATATTGAAGTTGTTAATGCAGTTTATTCTCCAAGATATGATGTAGAACAATATAGAGTCCTCTTAACATGGAATCCAAGAGAAGCAGATGTACTCATTGTCACGGGAGCTGTTACTTGGCAAATGATTGAACCATTAAAGAAGATATACTCACTAATACCTGAGCCTAAAGCAGTTGTTGCTGTTGGTGCATGTGCTATAAATGGTAATGTTTATAAAAATATGGTGGGGGAAATTGAAGTGAATGAAGAAGTATTCGCACCAGTGGATAATATAATTCCTGTAGATGCTAAAGTACCTGGATGTGCTCCGAGACCTGAGGATATATTAGCAGGAGTAGTAAAAGTAGTACCAAAATTAATGGAGGCGCCCTAAATGTCTGAAAGAATAATAGAAAAAGAAATTTCCATAGGTCCAGTTCATCCTGCTTTAATTGAGCCATATAGAATTAGATTTTTTGTAAATGATGAAATTGTTGAAGATTGTGAAATAAACATAAATATGGCATATAGAGGTATAGAAAGATTATTAGAAGGTCTTCCTGTAGAAAAAGCATTACTAATTACAGAAAGAATTTGTGGAATTTGTTCAAATGTCCATGCATGGAATTCTGTTCGTGTTGTAGAATCAGGTCTTAAAATAGAGGTTCCTGAAAGAGCCAATTATATAAGAGTTCTAATTAATGAAATTCAACGTATAGCAAGTCACTTAATATTTTTTGGTCATGCCTTTGAAGTTGTAGGGCATGAAACTTTTGCCTATAGATCTTTTCTACTCAGAGAAGTATTTATGGATCTAATGGCTTATATTGGTGGTAATAGAGTAATGCCTTCTGTTCCTGTAATTGGAGGAATAAGACCAAGAGCAGATTTAACTGATACTCTTAAAAAAGTAATATTAGAAAGAGTAAATGATTTTGAAAAGAAATATAAAGAGTATGTTGATAGAGTTCTTGCAGATCCTATGGTAATGTCAAGATTAACTGGTGTAGGATATTTATCAAAAGAAGACGCTATAAAGTATCATGCTGTAGGACCAACATGTAGAGCCTCTGGAGTAAATTACGATGTGAGAACACTTATGTATGAATATAAACCATTTGATTTTGAAGTAATTGTACTTACAGAAGGTGATAACAAAGCAAGAATTGTTCAAAGAGCTCTTGAAATATTTGAATGCTTAAAAATAATTAGACAAGCTGTAAATAACCTACCAGAAGGACCTGTTGTAAATAGAAATTGGACTCCAAAAGAAATGCCATTTACTACTTCATATTTTGAAGCATACAGAGGGGAATTAATGCATTCATATGGTTTAGATTCTCAAGGATTAATACGTAATTATAAAGTTAGAACACCAACACCTACTAATCTTGCTGCTATGGAAAAGGCATGTATTGGGGATCATATAACAGATGCTGTTGTAACTATAGCAAGTTGTGATCCTTGTCTTACTTGTTGTACAAGAATTGAATTAGTAGAATCTGGAAAAACTAAAGTTATGAGTGATATTGAAATTGTAAGAAAATATGGATGGAGGAGATAAATATGGAAGTATTTTTGAAAATATTAATAGCTTCTATATTAGCTATAATTATTTCAATTCCATATTCTTTAATACTTCCAGGAATTGAAAGAAAAATTCAAGCAAGAATACAGCAAAGAATTGGACCACCTATACTTACTCCAGGATTATGGGCAGTATTAAAATTCTGGTACAAAAAGGATATAGAACCTGTTGCTTATTTACCTAGATTCTATAAATCATTAATAACATTTGGTATTATCATATGTATTTTCTTATTTCTATTTTCTACACCATATTGGTGGCAAATATTAGGTTGGGGTAGTGTACTTGGTTTAATTGGAATTTTGAAATTAGAAGAATTTCTATATGTATTAATGGGTTCTCAATCTCAATCATTCTTATCTACAACTATGCCTGTACCAGATCTTGCTAAAGGTGCTAAAGGTATTGGTATATTTAGAGAATTTTTAGAACAACATTCTGCTGAAAGATCAATAAAAATGATGGCAGTAGGTTCGCTTCCATTATACATTGCTCTTATAGTTCCTTTTGCCATGGCAAAAAGTGGAATGATCTCAGATGTAATAAGAATTCAAAATCCATTATACTTTAATTCTTCATGGCTTTCTATTCCAATTCCATCTAATCCAATAATTTTCACAATTCCAGGCTTTCTATCAGCTATTGTATACTTTATAGGATATGTTATATTATTAAATGAAAGACCATTTAATATATTGAAAGCTAAAGTAGATGTAATTGAAGGAGGAATTCTTGAATATGCTGCAAAACTTAGAGCAGGATACTATATAATAAGAAATCTTATGTTATTCATACTTTCAAGTATTTTTGTTACATTATTCATTGGAATACCATTTGATCCCTTCATGCCTTTATGTATGATTATAAATATAGTATTAAGCTTAATAATGCCAATTGCTCTTTCTGTACTTGTAGCATTTTCTCCAATATTTACCTTCCGTCAAATTTATCCGACTGCTATAGGATTTTCTGCAATAGGAACACTTGCTTTAATAATTTCTATAATCTGAGGTGATAATATGCCAAAAATTGTTCTAAGAGGAAAACATGTAATAAATCTTGGTGGATGGATTGTAGAGAATGTAGCAAATTTACCATATAGAGATTATATCGTTGGAAATCCATTTGATGAACCTGTTAAAATAGAAGCTCCTATATATTCTATTGATGGTATAAAAGCATTAGAAAAACTTGGTTTAATTGTTGAGCCTTTATTGCCATATGAAAATCTTGTAGAAAAAATTAAAAAAGTTAAGTCTTTAATTAAGTGATAAAATGAAAATTGTTTTTATTGGTAATCCAGGACTATCATATGGATATAAAATATTTGGCATAGAGCCTATACCAGTAACTTCAAAAGAAGAATTTTTAAAAGCAATTGAAAAAGTATTAAGAATGAATGATATTGGAATTATACTATTAGATAGTGATTTCTCTTCATTAGTAAAAGACTATATTCGTAATTTAAAAATAAAAACAACAATTCCCTTTATAATAGAAGTTCCTGGATTAAAATTCATTCCAGAAATGGATATTAAGCTCATTTCAATAAAGCGATAGGTGTGAAATATGAGCCAAAACATAGAAGCTTTTAAACAAATGGTTGATAAATTACTAAATGATGCAAAAGAGAGAGTAATTACTATTATTAATAATACATTTGAAGATATACTAAAAATGTTTAATGAATCTGAAAAATATACTATATCTCATTATAAAGAAATTTTATCTTCATATAAAGAAAGAGCAGAAATAGAATCTAAAAAAGAGATTTCAAGAGCAGAAATAGAATCTAGATTATATTTGCTAAATTTAAAAGATACATGTATTAATAAAGTCTTTGAAGAAGTAAAATCTAAACTAATAGAATATTGTAAAAGTGATGAATACATAGAGATTATTTTAGAAAAATTAAAAAATATATCAAAGGAAATTCCTATAGAAGAACTTCTTATGAAAGAAGATGATATTAAACGTATAAAAATCACTAGACTCAGAAAAATCTTGGGCTCTTCAGAAATAAAGCCTCATCCTATTGAAATAGGTGGATTCATTATTATATCTAAGAATGGTAGATTGACAATAAATAGGACATTTGATTATTTAGTAGAAGCAGAAAAACAAGTTCTAAGATCAAAAATTGCATCAATTTTATTTAGGTGATGAAAATGAAAATTGGTAAAATAATAAGAATCAGTGGTCCTGTTGTACAGGCTGAAGGTGCTTTAGGTTTTGAAATGCATGAATTAGTAATGGTTGGAAATGAGGAATTAATAGGTGAAGTTGTTAGAATAGAAGGAGACATTATAACAGTACAAGTATATGAAGATACTATTGGTTTGAAAATAGGAGAACCTGTTAAAGGCTCTGGAATGCCTTTAGCTGTAGAATTAGGCCCTGGATTATTACAAAGTATATTTGATGGAATTCAACGTCCGCTTACTATCATAAGAGAAGCTACTGGTGATTTTGTAAGAAGAGGAGTTAAAACAACAGCATTACCAAGAGATAAAAAATGGCATTTTGTTCCATTAAAGAAAGCAGGGGATTATGTAAAACCTGGTGAAATTATTGGAAAAGTCCAAGAAACACCATTAGTAGAGCATAGAATTCTTATTCCTCCAAATAGAGAAGGTAAAATAGAATACATAGCAGAAGAAGGTGATTATACAATAGAAGAAATAATAGCAAAACTTTCATTAAATAATACAACATATGATTTAAAAATGTATCATAAATGGCCTGTAAGAAAACCAAGACCTTATGTAGAACGTCTTGAACCAACAGAACCTCTTATAACAGGTCAAAGAATAATTGATACATTATTTCCAATTGCAAAAGGAGGAGCAGTTTGTATTCCTGGAGGATTTGGTACTGGCAAAACTGTGACTTCTCATCAACTTGCTGCATGGTCAGATGCTCACATAATTATATACATTGGTTGTGGAGAAAGAGGAAATGAAATGACTGAAGTTTTAATAAACTTTCCAGAATGGAAAGATCCAAGAACTGGAAGACCATTAATGGAAAGAACAATATTAATTGCAAATACAAGTAATATGCCTGTAGCTGCAAGAGAAGCTAGTATATACACTGGTGTAACAATAGCTGAATACTTTAGAGATATGGGATATGATGTCGCAATAATGGCAGATTCTACAAGTAGATGGGCTGAAGCATTAAGAGAAATTGCTGGAAGACTTGAAGAAATGCCAGCTGAAGAAGGTTATCCTCCATATCTTGCATCTAGACTTGGAGAATTTTATGAACGTGCTGGAAGGGTCAAAACATTAAGTGGACTATATGGATCTGTAACATTAATAGGTGCAGTTTCTCCACCTGGAGGAGATTTTTCAGAACCTGTTACTGTTCACACAAAAAGATTTGTTAGAGCTTTCTGGGCACTAGATACTGCATTAGCAAGTATGCGTCATTATCCTGCAATAAATTGGTTAATATCATATTCTGAATATGTTGATTATGTTGAAAAATGGTGGAATGAAAAAACTCATGGAAATTGGAAAAACCTAAGATTAAAAGCTCTTGAGATATTAAAAAGAGAAGATGAATTAAAAGAAATTATAAGATTAATTGGTATAGAGTCTCTTCCTGAAAGTGAAAAATTAATTCTTGAAACTGCAAGACTCTTAAGAGAAGGTTTTCTTCAACAAAATGCATATGATACAATAGATACTTATTCTTCACCAGAAAAGCAATATAAACTTTTATATGCAATTCTTGAATTCCATAATATGGCACTTAAAGCAATTTCAAAGGGTATACCTGTTTCAAAGATCATTTCATTAAGATCTGTTGTTGATTTAGCAAAAGCAAGAATGAATGTACCAAATGAGAAAATTGATGAAATAGACAATATTTTGAAACAGATAGAATATGAAATTAATAGTATTATGGAGGAGAAATCTTCATGAGTATTGAATATAAAACCATACAAAAAATTAGTGGTCCTTTAATATTTGTAGAAGGAGTCTCTGGAGTAGGATATAATGAACTTGTAGAAATAAGAGATCCAGAGGGAAATTTAAGAAGAGGAAGAGTTCTTGAAATTAATAGAAATATTGCAGTAGTTGAGGTTTTTGAAGGAACAACTGGTCTTTCTATTACATCTTCAACTGTAAGATTTCTTGGTAAACCTTTAACAATACCTCTATCAACTGAAATGCTTGGTAGAATTTTTAATGGGCTTGGAGAACCAATAGATGGCGGTCCTCCTCCATTTACAGAGGAATATAGAGATGTAAATGGATTACCAATGAATCCATATGCAAGAGATTATCCTACAAAATTTATACAAACAGGAGTCTCTGCTATTGATGGTATGAATACATTAGTAAGAGGACAGAAATTACCAATTTTTTCAGGTTCTGGTTTACCTCATAATTTACTTGCAACACAAATAGCAAGACAAGCTACAATAGTTGGTGAAGAAGAAGGATTTGCTGTTATATTTGTAGCTATGGGTATAAAACATGATGAAGCTGAATTCTTTAAGAAAAGCTTTGAAGAGTCTGGTGTACTAAAGAACTCAGCTCTATTCTTAAATTTAGCAGACGATCCTCCTGTAGAAAGATTAGTAACACCAAGATGTGCATTAACATTAGCAGAATATTTAGCATTTGAACAAGATATGCATATACTAGTAATACTGACCGATATGACAAATTATGCAGAAGCATTACGTGAGATTAGCGCAGCAAGAGAAGAAGTTCCAAGTAGAAAGGGATATCCGGGTTATATGTATAGTGATCTTGCTTCTATTTATGAACGTGCTGGAAGAATAAAAGGAAAGAAGGGAAGTATAACTCAAATGCCTGTACTTACTATGCCAAATGATGATATAACTCATCCAATTCCTGATCTTACTGGTTATATAACAGAAGGACAAATTGTACTTGATAGAGATCTACATAGACGTGGTATATATCCACCAATAAATGTTCTTCCAAGTCTTTCTAGATTAATGAAGGATGGAATAGGAAAAGGAAAAACAAGAGAGGATCATGGTCCAGTATCTAATCAGCTTTATGCTGCATATGCAAGAGCTCAAGAATTGAGAATGTTAAGTACTATAATTGGAGAAGAAGGATTAACTGATAGAGATAAATTATACTTAAAATTTGGAGAATTATTTGAAAGAAAATTCTTAAGCCAAGGAATAAATGAAAATAGAACTCTAGAGACAACATTAAATATTGCATGGGAGTTACTTTCCATATTCCCAGAAAGTGAACTAACAAGAATTCCAGATCATATATTAAAGAAATATTATAAGAGGATATGACTCTTGTCTCTAAGAGTTATACCCTCTAAGATGAATTTAATTCGTTTTAGGAGAACTCTTAATTTTTTAATTAGAGTTCATGATCTTCTTGAAGATAAGAAAGAAATTTTACTTTTAGAAATAAGTAAAAGGATAAATGAAACAATAAAATTAAGAAAAGAAGTTAATGAAATGCTGAAAAATGCATATGAACTTTTAAATAAAGCTAACGTAATAATGGGCAATAAAAAAATAGAAATTATTGAACCAATAAGTGAATATAAAATTGAAATTAAAAAAAGAAAAATCATGGGAATTTCCATACCTGCTATTTCTTTCTCAAAAGAAAAAAAGCCTATTTCCTATGGAATCTCTCAACCTACTGTACTACTAGATAATTTTATTGAAATTTTTGATAAATGTACTCCAATGTTATTAAGATTAGCAGAAATGGAAATGATTTTAATAAAGCTATTAGAAGAAGTTAAAAACACTCAAAAAAGAATAAATGCATTAGAATATGTTTTAATTCCTCGATATAAAAGCCTAATAGCATTTATATCTTCTGTTTTAGAGGAAAGTGAAAGAGAAGAATTTGTAAGAATTAAAAAACTTAAGAGTATTTGGATGAGGAGGGCAGTACATGAGTGAAGAGGAATTAAAAATAAAAGAAATTTATGAAATGAAGAAAATTGAAATAAAAAAGCAAATTGAAGATGTTATTGATAAAATATCAAAAGAAATTGAAATGAAAAAAGAAGAAATATATAAAAGGGTTTTATAAGTAAATTTAATAAAAATAAAAAAAGAGGCGAATACTTTGAAAACAACTAACTCACATAAAATTACATTATTCTGGGCTTTGGTCATTATTATGGGAATATTTATGGCAATATCTTCTATAACTTTAGTAAAAGCAACAGTAATTCCATCTAAAGCCCAAGTTAGTGCCATTGAGTCAAGTGATATTGGTATGTTAGCAATTTCTTCAGCTATATCAATTGCAGCATGTGGAATTGGTGCAGGATATGCATTAGCACGTAGTGGTAGTGCTGCAATTTCTGCTTTAGTAGAAAAACCTGAAACTTTCTTTAAAGCATTTCTTGTTGTTACACTTTGTGAAGCTATTGCTATTTATGGTCTAGTAATATCTGTACTGCTATGGATTAGAATACCTTGATGATTAGGTGTACTTAATGTTCCGTCCAGAAAGGATATCAAAAACTTCTCTAATTTTTTTTAAATCTGATGCAGAAGAAGTCCTTAAAATATTAAGTAAACACGAAGCATTTCATATAATTATAAAAGAAAACAATATAGAGTCTGGAAATATAAATAAACTAAAATTACTAATTGAAAAAATAGATGATATAATAAAAAGAATAAGAAATATTTCTGGCGAAGTAGAAATAGAATCTTATTATCAAATTCCAGAATCAAAAGATATAACATCTTTGATTTCTAGTATAGAAAATGAAGTAATTAATTATGAGAATAAAGTAAAGGAAATTGAACAAATACTAAATTTAGAAAATTCACTTAGCTTTATTATTTCACTTTGGAGACCTATTGCTATTAAATTGAAGGAAATATTTCCAATTAAATTTTACTCAAAGTATTTCTCATTTATTGCTTTTTATCAAAAAGAGTATCATCCTACTGTATTCAATATTCCTCTTCCAAATATCATTATTAATATATCACAAAATCCTAATATAATACTATTAATTTGTTTTAAGAATGATGAATATAATATTAAAAAATATCTTGAAGAAGCTGGTTATGCAGAAATACCTAAATTCAACAATATGCCAAAAGATATATTCGAAGTAGATGAAGTTATTAAATTATTGCAGGATAGAATTAATGATATATCTAAAATAAAAAATGAATTAATCTCTAATATATCTAAAATAACATCGAGATTATTTTACTTCAGATCAATTTTATCTGATTTTCTTTCTATTATTAATATCAAGGAAAATTATTCTTTTGGAAGAAATTTAGTTATATTAGAAGGTTATGTTCCAACAAGAAATACTAATTTATTATTTAAAGACTTAAGAGAAAAATTAAATGGTAGAATAATTGTAAATTATGTAGAAGAACATTCATCAAAGGATATTCCTGTTATATTTAGATATCCTAAATTTATTTCATTATTTGAAAAAATAACATGTTTATATGGTACTCCTTCATATAATGAAATAAATCCAACACCAATTTTAGCCATAACATTTCCTTTATTCTTTGGACTTATGTTTGGAGATATTGGACATGGTATTATGTTATCACTTTTAGGATTATTCTTATATAAATATACAAAATCCTTATCAAGAATTGGAATCTATCTTTTTATATGTGGTATATTTTCTGCTATTATTGGTGGTTTTCTATATGGTGAAGCATTTGGTAAGCATATTTTCCATGGCATATTTTCACCTGGTGAAGATTTCATGTCATTACTCAAATTTTCATTATATATTGGTATAGCTCATATTTCAATTGGCCTATCAATACAAATAATTAATAATTTAATACAGAATAAGAAAGTTGATGCATTTTTATTAAATCTACCAAGACTTATGCTTTACATTTGTTTTATATACTTAGTATTTGGTTTTGGTTTAAATATAATGAGATGGTTAGAAGGACCTATTCTAATAATGATCATTCCCATGATATTTATGATGATTGGAAAGCCTACATGGGCTCTTATATCCCATGGAAAAAGAGAATTTCTTTCAGTTTTTGGAGAAATAGGATTTGAAACTATTGATACAGTAATTCGCTTCATTTCAAATACCGTATCTTACTTGAGAATATTCGCAATGGTAATGGCACATATTTATCTTACAAATGTATTTTACAGCTTATCATATATTGCTGGAGAGGGAATTACTGGAATTATATTTTCATGGTCAATGGCAATAATAGGAAATATATTTGTTGTTCTTTTAGAATCAATTGTAGCAGTAGCTCAAGATCTCAGGCTTCACTTCTATGAGTGGTTTAGTAAATTCTTTGAGAATAATGGAGTAAAATTCTCTCCATTTAAATTAACAATATTAACTAGATGATAAACTCCTGAACTATTGTACTTGGTATAATTCCTTTTTCTATACTAATTGCAATTCTTATTATGTTCTTTATTTCAATTTTCTTCATTTCAATATATGCAATAATCTCTCCTAATCCTACATAATCTTCATAGTACATTTTTTTCAATATTGATATTAACTTTTTTTCAAAATCTCTTTCTATTGCTCTTTGATTATCTTTATATTCCTCCATACTTAGTATGGATAAAGCCTTATCAATATTTTCTTCTTTTAATGCCTCGGAAAGTATTTTTTTATCAATTTTTCCTCCTTCTAATATTAATAATTTCATTAAAATATCCTTTCTTATATTATTCTTAATTCCTCTTATTATTGTCAATACATTATGTTCATCTATTTTTAATGAAATATAGCTTTTCAATACATTGTAAATGTTATATTTTTTTGTCAATTCTATAATCTTTAAAATTCTATTTTTAGCTATAAATGAAATAACAACTCCTGGTACTTCATATTCAATAATTTTCTTGAATTCTTCATTAATTTCATTTAATAAACCCTTCTTATACTTCTCTAAAATTGTTTTTGCAATATTCTCTTCTTCAAATTCTTGTTTTAATAATTCTAATAATTCTCTATAAGAAGGTGCAATTTTTATAAATTCACTTAGTTCTGTATAAAACAATTCTAATAGTTTTTCTTCTATATTTCTTGAATCAGGTTTTACATCAGCCAATTCTGGATATATACTTCTTAATCTACTTACTAATTCATTTAAATCTTTAGAAGAAGTAAGTTCAATTAATTGTCTCTCACTGAGCATTTTACTTCTTTTTGCAGAGGCTTTAACTGCTGTATATACCACATCGCTCAAATTTTACATCTCCTTAAATTTATTAAGGATATACTGAAGAACTTCACTTACAGCTTCATTCATGTTTTTTTCGCTTTTTCTTTTAATTTCTTCTCCTTCCTTTTCTACCATTTCTTTAATTTCTTCTATTTTCAATTTTGTATCTTTTTGTATTTTTAAAAATAAATTCTCTCCTTCTTTTTTCGCTTTTTCTTCAATTTCTTTTTCTATTTTTTTTGCTTCTTCTTCAGCTTTTCTTCTAATTTCTTCAGCTTTCTTTTTTGCTTCTTCTTCTATAGAAATTGCTAAATCTTCTGCTTTTTTAAGTCCTTCCAATATTTCCTTCAACTTGCCCTCCTCCCTGATGTTATATATCCAGTATGACCAATCATTATTGTTTCAGGTCTTGTCTCATTTAATTTTACTTTATATCTCCTAATAATTAATTCAATAGTTTTTATATTTATAAATCCTGCTAATTTCATTGCTTCAACAGTTTTTTCAACTTGATTTATTGTAGGGCTAAAACTTACAAATCTTCCTCCTATTTTCAAGGCTTTTTTTGCTTCTTCTACTACAAGCCATGGAGTTGCCATATCTAGTACAACTGCATCAACATTTCTTTCATCAATTCCCTTTGTAATATCCTTTAGTTTAAATTCTACATATTTACTTAGTCCTAATCTTTCAATATTTTTTTTAGCAATTTTTTGAAATTCTTCTCTAATTTCATATGTATATACTTTTCCATCAGGTCTTATTAAATTTGCAATATAAGATGTTAATACTCCGCTTCCAGTTCCAGCCTCAACAACTATTGATCCAGGATGTATATTAGCTTGAAAACATATATAACATAAATCCTTTGGGTAAATTATTTGAGTTTTTCTTATAATTCTCTCAAGAAAATCTATATAGTCTAATGGTAAGACTTTTAATGAGACTGCCATATTTGTTTGAATTTCACATCCATATGATTTTCCTATGATATCATCTAATTTTACTACTCCTTTATGTGTATGAAAGGTTTTTCCTTTTTCTATTTTTACAATCCAACTATTCTTATCATTTAGATATAGAAGAACTTCATCTCCTTCTTTTATTTCCATTTTTCTTCCCCATAATTATTTCCGTGAAATTTTTATATTTGTTATCTTTTTTTTAAGCTGGTGATTATATGCAAAAACCCTTGGAAGGAATTCGTGTATTAAACGTTACACAGGCATTATTCGGGCCATACTGTGCTATGATTTTAGCAGATCTTGGTGCAGAGGTAATAAAAATTGAGAAACCTGGAACTGGTGATATGAATAGAGAATGGGGGCCATTCTTTCCTAATGTTCAAGGTCCAGATAAAAGTGGATATTATGTGAGTTTACATAGAGGGCAAAAAAGCATTACATTAAACTTAAAAACAGAAAAAGGAAAACAAATACTTAAAGAATTAGTTAAAATAAGTGATGTACTAATTGAAAACTTTAAGCCAGGAACACTAGATGGTTGGGGAATTGGATATGAGGAATTAAGAAAAATAAATCCAAGACTTATATATGCATGTGGCTCAGGTTTTGGACACTATGGTCCATATAAAGATTGGCCAAGTTATGATATTATAGGACAAGCCATGGGTGGATTTATGGATTTAAATGGATGGCCAGATAAGCCTCCATGCAGAGCAGGTTCTTCTATAGGTGATATAGTAGCAGGAATGTTCCTTTGTATAGGTATACTTGTTGCACTTAGATATAGAGATATGACTGGAAAAGGACAGAAAGTAGATGTTGCTCAAATGGACTCAATGATTGCAATATTAGAAAATGCTGTTGTACGTTATAGTATAGAAGGAAAACCTCCAACAAGAATAGGTTCAAAACATCCAACAATTACTCCATTTGATGTATTTAAAGCAAAGGATGGATATGTAGTAATAGCTGCAGGTAATGATGCTATATGGAGAAGACTATGTACTGCCATGGGAAAACCAGAATTAGCAGATGATCCAAGATTTCGTACAAATCCATTGAGATGTGAGCATGAGCCAGAACTTAAACCAATAATAGAGGAATGGACAAAAGATAGAACAAGATGGGAAATAGTTAATTTATTATTAAAGCATGATGTTCCTTCTGCTCCAGTTTACAATGTAGCAGAAGCTGTTGAAGATCCTCATACAAAAGCAAGAGAAATGGTTGTTGAAATTTATCAACCCCAATATGGAAAAGTAAGAATAGCTGGTTGTCCAATTAAATTCTCAGAAACTCCAATAAAAATAGACAAACCAGCACCACTATTAGGTCAACATACTGAAGAAATATTAACACAACTTTTAGGATACACTAAGGAACAAATAGAAGAACTAAAAAAAGAAAATGTTATATGATTTTTTCCTTACTTCTGATTTTATTTCAGGAGAAAAAATAGCAAAAAAATTGAATATAAGCAGAGTAGCTGTTCATAAGAAAATTCAAAATCTTAGAAAACAAGGTTATGTTATAGAGGGTATTCGTGGAAAAGGTTATAGACTTATACCAAGATTTGATGGTCTCCTTCCATTAGAATTAAAACTAAGATTAAAGACTAAAATTTTTGGAAAGGAGATTATAACATTAGAAAGTATAGATTCTACACAAATATTGATAAAAGAATTAGCAGAAAAAGGTTTTCCAGAAGGAACTTTGGTGATTGCATTAGAACAAACGAGTGGAAAAGGAAGAATGAATAGAAAATGGATATCTCCTAAAGGAGGACTTTGGTTTAGTTTATTATTACGTCCATCAATACCTTCTAAAGATATTTATAAACTTTCATTATTGTTTGGAGTAGCAATAACTATTTCTTTAGAGCATTATGGTATAAAAGCATCACTTAAATGGCCTAATGATATTATAATTAATAATAGAAAATTATGTGGAATATTATTAGAAGGTGATATTGAATTAGATAAAGTAAATTTTGTAACCGTAGGAATAGGAATTAATGTTAATTTTCCTTCTAATATTCTTCCTAATGATTTAAGATCTTCATCAATATCTATTTACGATATATTAGGAAGAAATATAGATAGAGCAGAACTATTATGTAAAATCTTAGAATATTCTGAGAAACTATATCTTCAAGCAATTAATGAAGGTTTCTCTAATATTATTTCACTATGGCGCTCAAAATCATCTATATTTGGAAAATCTATTGAAGTTAAATTACTAGATAAGAGTATTAAAGGTATAGCTATAGATATTGATGATGATGATGGTTCATTAATTTTAAATCAGAATGGAAAAATAATAAAAATTTATTCTGGTGATGTTATCTTCTTATAGCAGTGAAAATTTTCTTCCTTATTTCAGATTGTAAGATCTCAGGAATACCTGGTAATCCTGGATCTAAGAAGCCTTTTACAAGTATTCCTATGGCATCATCAGGAGGAATTCCCCTTGCCATTAAGTAATTTAATTGTTCTTCTTGTAATTTTCCTATAGCAGCCTCATGTGATAATTCTGTTTCAGAATGTTCTGCTATTAATTCAGGTATGGCAACTATTGAAGCTGTAGGACATAATATCATTCCTCTACATTCAAGATGTCCTTTAGTATTTCTATTTTGTCCTATAATTTGACCTCTATTATAGACTTTTGCATTACCAGTAGCAACAACCTTAAAAATTGATTCTCCAGAACAGCCTTCATTCATTAAAATAATTCTACTTCCTAAGTCTATAATAGAATCTTGACTCCCATATATTATAGAATTAAATTTTGCTTTTGCATCTTTTCCTATAAGATAAGCAGTAGGATATGCTTGTAAATCTCTTACTGGTTTAAGTAATATATAGTTTGATATAAATACTCCACCATCTTCTATAATTACCCCTGTTCTAGGTCTAACATATGTGCCTTCATTCCAACTATGTACCATAGTGAATATTATTTTTGCATTTTTCTTTACATAGAATTCACTAATACCAATATGAAGACCATAATTGACTTTACTACCTATTGTACAACCTGTTATTATATTAATTTCAGACCCTTCTTCTGCTATTATTATATTATGTGGAGCTTGTAATAATCCTTGAGAATGTATATACAAACAAGCTTGAATTGGTTGTGAAATCTTAGTGTAAGGAGCAGCTCTTATAAAATATCCCTTAGTTGATTTTAATTCAGCTATAGCTGTATATTTATCTTGATCAACAGAAATTGCCTTCCAATAATATGATTTTAACCAATCATATCTTAATAAAGCCTCATCTATGGGTAAAATCTCCAATCCTTTTATATTAGATGCTACTCTAGATAATACTACTGAATGATCTACTTGAAAATAAATACCACTTTTCTCTTGAGATAATTCAATACCAACTTCTAATACCTTATTTTTTATTTCATCATTAATCATAGTTTTCTCTTCTGTTTTATCAATAAATTTATTTATATCGATATCACTTCCATAGGCTGCTCTTTTTGTTAAGGCCTGAAGTGCAAGATCTCTATATCTATCCTTCCAACTCATTTTTTAATACCTCTTTTATGAGTGCCTCATATCCTAATGCTTCTATTTTAGGAATCAATTCTTCATAACTTCCGGTTAGAACTATCTTGCCTTTTGACATTATATAAACTTTATTTGGTTTTACATATTGAAGTATATGTCTATGATGTGTAATTATCATTACTGCACAATTATTTTCTTCAATATAATTTTTTAAGCTATTTCCAAGTATTCTCAAAGAATCTATATCTACGCCACTATCTATCTCATCAAGAATCATAAGCTTTGGTTTCATTGCAAATAATTGTGCAAGTTCACTTCTTTTTCTTTCACCACCAGAAAATCCTACATTAAGTTCTCTATCCATATAAATACTAGGCTCAAGATCTACTTTTCTTAAGATTTCTTCTATAAATTTAGAATCTTTTAATATCCAAGGATTTTTACCAGCAGCAAAAGCTATCATATCTCCAAATCTTAAGCCACGTATGGTAGGCGGTGATTGAAATGCTACTGCAATTCCTAATTTTGCTCTTTCATAAATTGTAAGATTAGTAATGTCTTTACCATCAAATACTATCTTCCCCTTACTTACTATATATCGAGGAAAACCAGCTAATGTAAGTACAAGTGTGGTCTTTCCTGATGCATTATGACCCATTATAGCAATTACTTCTCCTTTTTCCATTGATAAATTTATTCCCTTTAATATTTCCTTTCCTTCTACTACTACATGTAGATTATCAGTTTCTAATAGCAATTTAAATCCCTTTATAGCTTTATATAACTCATTTATATTTATTCTTTTATGAGATTAATTTTATTATATTCTGGTGGTAAAGATAGTAATTTAGCATTATATAAATTAATAAATAAAGGATATAAAGTTGATCTTCTCACCATTATTCCTAAAACTTTCGACTCATGGATGTTTCATAGACCAAATGTTGAATTTACAAAAGTACAAGCTGAGTGTATGGAATTGAATTGGCAATCCTTTATTGTTTCTGGAGAAAAAGATAAGGAAATTCAAGAAATTATTGATTTTCTTAAAGATAAGGAAATTGATGGTATTGTTGCAGGTGCTATTAAGAGTAGATATCAAAAAGAAAAAATAGAATATATTTGTGATAAATTGAATGTTAAACCCATATTTCCATTATGGGAGCTTTCAGAAATGGAGATTTTGAATAATATTATTGAATTGGGCTTTGAGGTATATTTTTCATGTGTAGCTGCAGAAGGCTTTGGAAAGGAATGGCTTGGTAGAAAATTAGATCTAAAAGCTATAAATGAGCTAATTAAATTAAAAGAAAAATATGGAATTAGCATAGTAGGTGAAGGAGGGGAATATGAAACTTTTGTCTGTGATTCTCCTCTATTTAAAAAAAGAATAAAAGTAACTACAAGCGAAATAGTATGGCATAGAAACTATGGCTATTGGTTTATAAAGAATTATGAATTAATTTCAAAAAATTAAAAAAAATCAAATCGCTTAGAAATATGTATGAGCAAATTCATATTTGTAACTGGAGGAGTTTTAAGTAGTGTAGGAAAAGGAATTCTCACAGCTTCTATAGGTAAGATGTTACAAGTAAGAGGATATAGTGTTTCTGTAGTAAAAATAGATCCCTATGTAAATGTAGATGCAGGAACAATGAATCCATATATACATGGTGAAGTATTTGTAACTGAAGATGGAGGAGAAACAGATTTAGATCTTGGACATTATGAGAGATTCTTAGATATAAATTTATCAAAATTAAATAACATTACTACAGGGCAAATATATGCAACAGTAATTGAAAAAGAAAGAAGAGGAGAATATCTTGGAAGCTGCGTTCAAATAATACCACATATAACTGATGAAATTAAAAGACGTTTAAGAGAAGTTGCCAATAAGTCAAATATTGATGTACTTCTTGTAGAAATTGGTGGAACTGTTGGAGATATAGAAAGCTTACCTTTTTTTGAGGCTGTAAGACAAATGCGACTTGAAGAAGGTTATTATAATACCTTATTTGTTCATATCGCTTTAGTGCCAATATTAGATGTTACTCATGAACAAAAAAGTAAACCTTTTCAACATAGTATACAAGAATTAAGAAGAATAGGTATACAACCAGACATACTAGTAGCAAGATGTCGTACACAATTAGACAAGGAAGTTAAAAGAAAAATTTCATTATTTGGTAACGTTACTCCCGATGCAGTATTCACATCATATGATGTTGATAATATATATGCACTTCCAATAGAATTAGATAAACAAGGTATGGGTGATTATATTGTAAAAAGACTAATGTTAAATAATACTATGCCCAACTGGAGTGAATGGAAATCAATTGTTGAATCATTTAGAGATACAAAGGATAAAGTAAAGATAGCAATGTGTGGCAAATATACCAAACTCATAGATTCTTATATGAGTATTGTAGAAGCATTAAAACATGCAGGAGCAAAGCTCAAAGTCTCTCCAGAATTTGGATGGATTGAAACTACAGAACTTGAAGAAGACCCTCTATCTATATCAAAACTTAGTGATTATCATGGTATTATAGTTTTGCCTGGATTTGGTGTAAGAGGTTCTGAAGGAAAAATAATGGCAATAAAATATGCAAGAGAAAATAAAATTCCTTTTTTTGGAATATGTTTTGGCTTTCAATTAGCAGTTGTAGAATTTATGCGGAATGTAGTTGGTTATAAGGAGGCACATACTACCGAAATAAATCCAGATACAAAATATCCCGTAATAGATCTGTTACCAGAGCAAAAAAATGTGATGAAATTAGGTGGTACAATGCGTTTAGGATCATATAAAATAATTATAAAAGAAGGAACATTAGCTCATAGTATTTATGGTTGTAATGAAGTTTTTGAAAGACACCGTCATAGATATGGAGTCAATCCAGAATATATTCCTATATTAGAAGAAAATGGTCTGATTATAAGTGGAATTTCTTATGATGAGAAAAATGTAGAATTTATAGAAATTAAGAATCATCCATTCTTCTTTGCCTCTCAAGCACATCCCGAATTTAAATCTAGACCAGGCAGACCATCTCCACCTTTTTTAGGATTTATTAAATCATGTATAGAGAGGAAAAAAGCTATTCAAAGATAAATCTTATTTCTTTTAGGTTTGTTGTACAAATTTTTTTAACTCCTCTTATACCTGGTTTATATAATGTTTTAATAAGTCTTGCATTTTCTAAAATTTTCATTTGAGCACTAGCATTAGCTTTACTTTGTTTTATGAATTCAGCTATCTGTTGCATATCTACTTCTTTTCCTCTTACATAATTCAATATTTGAATTCTTGTAGGAGATGATAATGCCATTGCCACATTTACAATATCATTTTCTCCTTTTACTATTAGAACTCCATTTTCATATCTAATTTGTTCTTTTTCTTCTTTCACTTTATTCACCTTTTTTATGAGATTTTCTTTTAATTTAGAAAAGAATTTACTTTTAAACTTTTTGTTTATATAATAAAGTGTAAAAATAATAATTTTTATTTTTTATTTATTAATAACTTTAATTATCTTATTTAAAATAATATTTATAACAAAAAATATAATATAGTTAAAAAGTAATAAAAAAGTAACGGAATATAAATGCAGTTGTATAGAATTGTATTAGGAATAGATAGACTTCCTTCTTATGATAAGTACTCAATTGTAGTAATGAATACCTCTGATATTCTATTAAGAAAAGAAGGTTTGTCTAAGACTGAAATATTAGAAATTGCCCAACAATATAAAGTTGATGCAATTGCAATTGATAATATATATGAACTTGGATCAGAACAAGAAATTAAAAATTTTATGAGTTATATCTATAGGGCTGATCTTATTCAAATCTGTGGCTCTCCTTTTCATGGTTTTAAATCTCTCTCATTAATTGCAAAAGAATTAGGTCTTTCAAAAGGAGGAAAGCTCTCTTCTATAAAATCTGCAGAGGTTTGTGCTATGGCAGTTTTATTGGGTCATGGATACATAGTAAAATTTTATGATCCTGAAACTAAGGTAATAATCTCTCGAAGAAGAAGTTTTGGCTCAGGAGGAATGAGTGCAAATAGGTATAGAAGGAGTATTGAAGGAGCAATATTAAATTTAACAAAAATTATTCAAAATCGTTTAAAATCAAAAAGAATAGATTATGATCTTATATTTAAAAAAGGGTCTCATGGTATAGATAGTGCTATATTTGTTATTTATTCACCCAGAAATCAATTAACTGGAATTATTCGTCCAATGCGTACTTCAAGTGTAAATATAAGAATTGTTCCTATTTTGTCTAAATCATTTGATTACATTCCAATCTCTCATATTGAAGAGAAACGAAAGAAAAAATATCTTATTATTGGAATAGATCCAGGAACAGTTTGTGGAATTGCCATACTCGATTTAAATGGAAAGGTATTATATTTATCAAGTGGTAGAAATATTACAAGAGGAGAAATTACAAGAATTATAATATCATTGGGTAAAGCATTAATATTCGCATCAGATGTTAACCCTCCACCACTAATGATTTCAAAATTAGCTGCTTCTCATAATGCACTTATATTTTCACCAGAGTCTTCATTAAAAATAGATGAGAAAATTTCTCTCTTAAATAAAATTACTTCTGAACAAAACATCATAGTCAGAGATTCTCATCAAAGAGATGCGCTTATTGCAGCTTTAAAAGCCTTTATGTATTATAAAAATAAACTAGAACAATGTGTAGCACATGTAAAAGAATCCGGTGTAAAAGTTGATATAGAGGAAGTTAAAGCATTAGTAATTAGAGGTGTAAGTATTAAGGACGCAATCTCTTTATCAGAATTACCACAAGTAGAAAGAAAACCATTAAGTATCAAAAAGCGTATGTCTGAAAAAGAGAAGATATTATTACTTAAAAATAAATTTAATTCTATAAAGTTAGAACGTGATGCCTTACTCCTCAAAATAAAAGATTTAGAATCTAAAATAAATGAATTAGAGGAAAAATTGCTTTTGGCTAAAAGAGAGATTAAACAAGCCCCCAATGATTATGAATTAGATCGTCGTTTAAAATCTTTAACAGATGAAATAAATAAATTAAGATATGAACTTGAAAAAGAAAGAGATGAGAAAAAAGATATAATAAACAATATGATCTCATTAGCAAATGGAAATGCTATTATAATTAGAAAATTCTCTACACTTAAAGAAGCCATAGACTCTAAAATTAATAGATTTGTTATTAAAAAAGTAGGAGAAATCAATGAAGAACTTAAAGATAAATTATTAAAATCTCCTCCAGAATTTATAATAACTCAAGAAGTTTCTAATATTCTATTTGACTTTAATGTACCTATTATTTATCTAAATGAAATTAATTTTAAAGATTATAATGATTTTATTATAATTGAGAGAAAATTATTTGAAGAGATCTTAGAAAATTCTAAGAAAAGACTAGAGGAAAAAAATAAAGAAAAAACTAAAAAATTGATTTCATTATTTGAAGAATATAGAAAAGAGAGAATTAAAGAATTTAAAAAAGTGTAAACTTTCTTTCTAATAATCCCTCAATTATCTTTTCAATTTGATCAAATTCTTTATTAACAATACTTTCTATTTCATATTTCATATTACTAGTTAAATTATATGATTTTTCCAATACTAATTGTATATTTGTTAAATAAGGATTATCAATGGCTCTACCTATTTGACTTACAATTTTTACATATACTTCTTCTATTCCTTTTATTTTTGCAATTTCATTTGCAATATTACATGCAATCACATTATATATCTTACCTACATGACTCATTGGATTTTTGCCTGCAGTAGCTTCAAGTGACATTGGTCTTGATGGTGTTATAAGACCATTAACTCTATTACCTCTTCCAGTTTCACCATCATCTCCCATTTCTGCAGAAGTCCCTGTTACTGTTAGATAAACACTATTTATCTCAGGTCTATCTGCAGTATTTATTTCTATTTCTATAGGTACTTCATATTTTTTGACCAAATAATCTTGTAATTTATTCTTAAGTTCTTCTTTTACAGATATATAATGATTTATATCATGTATAAATTTTGAGATCATTGCTACTGCAATTATCAACTTGATTTCATTACCTATACGTAATCCCATGACTTTTACATCTTCTCCAACCTCAGGCATTTCTTTTTTTAATTTATTTGAATTAATGAATCTTTCAGTATCATAAACTATTTTCTCTAGTGTAGTAAGTGGTGCAAAAGCAACACCAAAAGATGTGTCATTTGCACATTTTATCTTACTTTTATAATTATAAATAGAAACAAGATCTACAGAACCTCTTCCAACTCTATAATCGACTATTACATGAGTCTCAGGGTCTAAAAATCTCATATTATTTTTTATCCAATTCTTTGCAGCTTCTATTGCAATTCTCCCAACAGGTATACATTCTCTTACATTATTACTAATTATATCTGTAGTAGCTCTTCCAGACATTAATATGTATATTGGCGTTACTACTTCTCCTCCACCAAATCTTACATTTGTTTGTCCTCCAACTATTAGCACTTTATCTACATTATGATGAAGTACCTGACCAAATCTTTCCATATAGTATTTACAAAGAGAAAGACTAAATTCTTCTGATAGACTATCTGCCATAAAATCAGGATGACCTGTACCTTTTCTTTCTACAAATTCTACTAATTGATTTTTAACAGTTTGAGAATAAAGTTCTTCAACTACAATATTTCTACTCATCAATTATATTCACCACATAGATTCTTATGAACGTTGTAAAATTTCTTTAGCAGGAGATGTTACAATATACAGTATATTACTTCCTCTTACTAGGACCTTGCCATATTTTGCTAATGGACTACCATTATCTATTGTTTCTATAGCATCAGTTAATACTAAATTCATTGTTTGATCATATCTAACAAGATTTCCTATATATTCATGGCCATCTTTTAGTTTTACTAATATTTGATTATTTAGGGCTTTATTAAGTAATCTAAATGTTTCATTTGGCATTAATCAACACCATATGGATTCTCTATTATAGAGTTTGTAGTTTATATTTATTAAGCTTATTATTATTTTTTACCAATTAGGAAAATACTTTTCATAGTATCCGACTCATAAATTTCAGTATCTTCTGGTATATTTTTTGGTATATTTGAATGTTTTAAAATACTAATCCCGAATCTACCATTTCTTTTTAAACATCTAATAATTTCTGAGAAAAATTTTTCTTTATTTTCTGCAAGATCAATTACTGTAATACTCATTACTATATCTGCAATTTCATCTCTTAGTGGAAGATTTTCTCCATCCGCTAAAATTAATTCAGCTTTTCCAATTTTCTTTGCTTCTCTGATCATATTTATAGAAATATCAATACCAATTATTTCTTTACATTTTACCATTTTGAATAGAATACCTGTACCACATCCTACATCTATTAAAATTTCATCTTCTTTTGGCTTAATTCTTCCTAATAGAAAGCTTATTTTTAATTCCTGTTCTTCTTTATATCTCATATTATATAAATATGCAGTTGTATTATATTCCTCCATTAAATTACGTTTTTTCATGAGATAAAGATTTATTTAAGAGTTATATTTTTATTTAGGATAGTTTAAACTTAGAAAAATATGAGGTGAAAATATGGCAGAAACACAGAAATCACAACCACAAAAACCTAAAGAAGTCCTTAAGGATGTTGTATTAGTTGGTAAAAAACCACTAATGAGCTACGTCATGGCAGCATTAATGCAATTAACTCAAAGCGATTCCATTACAATAAAAGCAAGAGGAAGAGCGATTTCTCGTGCAGTAGACGTTGCTCAAATACTTACAAATAGATTCCTTGGAGATTCTTCAATAAAGTCAATAAAAATTGATACAGAGACTATAGGAGATCCACCTAGGAATGTATCAATAATAGAAATAGTGGTTTCTGGCAAACCATTAAAGAAATAAGCATACTGCATACTTTTACATCTTTTTTATTTTATTAATTAATTTTTTATCATATAAATTTTCAATTTTATAATAAATAAGCAATTTAGACGAAATAGAGATATAAACCAAAAAGAAGTACTAAGGTTTTGTTACGAAATATTTCATCCTCCTGCTATTGGAGGAAATATTGAGATACAATCTCCATCTTTCAATTCTGTTTTAATATCATTTAATCCTCTTATATCTTTTCCATTTAATAAGATTTTTACCATATCTTTTAATCTTCTTCCTTCAAAAATTATATTTTCTAAAATCGAACCAAATCTCTCTAATAATAAATTTAGAACATCTTCTATAGTAGTTCCTTCACATTCTATCTCCATACTTGATATGTCTAATACCTCTCTCAATATTGCGAAAAATTCTACTTTTATTTTCATTTCTTATCGATTAAATTTAAATAATCCTCATGATTAAATTCTTTTCGATTAAGAGATGATAAATACATGAATGGATATATGGGGAAAATATTAAGAGTTGATTTATCTTCAAAAGAAATTTCAATTGAAGAATTAAATATGGATATAGCATATCAATTTATTGGTGGAAGAGGATATGGTGCTAAGGTATTATTTGATGAACTTCCTGTAGGCATAGACCCTTTAGGTCCAAAAAATAAGTTAATATTTATGACAGGCCCTCTTACAGGCACACCTGCTCCTACTTCTGGCAGATATTCTGTATCTACAAAATCCCCTCTTACAGGTACAATATTTGATGCTAATGGTGGTGGATATTTTGGAGTTGAATTAAAAAGAGCTGGATTTGATGGAATTATAATAGAAGGAGTAAGTGATACTCCTGTATTTCTTTCTGTAATAAATGGAAAAGCAGAACTTAATGATGCAACTAATATTTGGGGCTTGGATGTATTTGAAACAGAAGCTCGTCTTAAACAGATTATAGGTGAGCCATATGCTAGAGTTGCTTGCATTGGTCCTGCTGGAGAAAGACTTGTTAAAATAGCAGCTATAATGAATGATAAACATAGAACTGCAGCTAGAGGTGGTGTAGGTGCTGTTATGGGATCAAAAAAACTTAAAGCAATTATAGTTAAAGGCTCAGCAGAGATTCCTATTGCAAATCGTTATGCATTTATGAAAGAAGTAAAGCGTTGTATAAATGTAATTAAAGGTCATCCAGTTACTGGTGATGGACTAGGAAGATATGGTACTGCTATATTAATTCATATAATTAATAAAGCTGGAATACTTCCAGTAAGAAATTATAAATCAGGTTTCTTTGAGGAAGCTGAAAAAGTAAGTGGAGAATACATGGCAAAAACAATTTTAAAAGGAAAAAAAGGATGTTTTGCATGTCCAATAATGTGTGGAAGAATTACAAATGTAAAATTACCTAATGGTAATATATTAGAAACAGAAGGACCAGAATATGAAACAATATGGGCTTTCGGTCCAAATTGTGGTATAAGTGATATTGAAGCTATAGCCATTGCTAATGATATGTGTAATAAATATGGAATTGATACAATATCAATGGGGCAAGTAATTGCTTTTCTTATGGCATGTTATGAAAATGGTAAAATTGATGCTAAGAATATAGGATTTGAACCAAAATTTGGTGATATAGAGAGTTTATATAAATTAATAAAAATGACAGCTTTTAGAGAAGGCATTGGAAATATATTAGCTGAAGGGGTTAAAAGAGCATCTGAAATATTTAATGCTGAGGATTATGCTTTTCATGTTAAAGGACTTGAGCTTCCTGCATATGATCCAAGAGGAGCAAAAGGAATGGCTCTCGCCTATGCAACTTCAAATAGAGGAGGATGTCATTTAAGAGCCTTTATGGTTGCTCCTGAGATTTTAAGTATTCCAAGATACTTAAATCCAAATTCTTATGAAAATAAGGCATTACTTACAAAAATTATGCAAGATGTATTTGCAGTTCTAGATTCGCTCATATTATGTAAATATTCTACACTCGCATTATTCTCTACACTAAATTTTGAGCCTGACTTTTATGCAAGATTGCTTACAACTGCTACAGGATTTTATGTTGATAGAGAGGAATTCTACAAAATTGGAGAAAGAATATACAATTTAGAAAGACTCTTTAATGTTAGAGAAGGCTTTTCAAGAAAAGATGATACTTTACCTAAAAGACTATTAACTGAGCCATTACCAGATGGTCCTGCAAAAGGAGAAATAATTAATTTAGATAGATTACTAAATGAATATTATGCTATAAGAGGTTGGGATTATAATGGAGTACCAACAGATAAGAAGGTGTTGGAATTGGGTCTAACTCCACTTTATGATGGTCCAAAAATTCAAGTAGCTATTGATGAAAGATATATGAAGGATGCATTACCTATTGCTGAAGCAGCGTATCGCGGAGGAGCTGATATAATAGAAGCAGGAACACCTTTAATTAAATCAGAAGGTCTAAGAGTAATAAAAGAATTTAGAAAATTATGTCCAAATGCTACAATTGTAGCTGATCTTAAAACATTTGATACTGGATGGTTGGAAACAGAATTAGCTGCTGAAAATGGTGCTGATATAGTAACAGTAATGGGAGCAACAGATGATTATACAATAAAAGATGCAGTAGGTGCAGCTAGAAAGTATGGTCTTAAGGTAATGGTAGATTTAATGAATCTTAAAGATCCAATATCAAGAGCTATAGAAGTTGAAAAATTAGGTGTTGATATTGTTTGCTTACATGTTGGTATAAGTGCACAAATAAGAGAAAGAGAAGTAGATCAAAAAATTGCTATGGTAGAAAGTCTTGTTAAATCAGTAAATATACCAGTTGCAGTAGCTGGAGGAATAAAGTTAGAAGTTGTACCATTATTAGTAAAAGCAGGTGCTAAAATAATTATAGTTGGTGGAGCTATTACAAAATCTGCAAATCCAGAAGAAGCTACAAGAAGATTTGTTACCACAGTAAGGAAATTATGGAATGAGTACAAACAAAAATTGACTTCTTCTTCGCCTAAAGGATGAATATCTCTTAGAACTTTAGTTTTTCACATCTATTTTGATTTATAAAATGGAAATAGATTTCTATAAAAAATAGCATTTTCCTTAAAATATTTTTACAAATATTTTTGTCTCTGTTGTTTCTTGATGAGTATATAAAATATAGTTGCTACTAAACTTACATGATGTTACTTTTATATTCATCTTATTTTATTTCCTCTTGAGTCCATAGTAACAATGCATGGTCCAAAATCTTTCACTTCAAAAACCCATACTGCTTCAGGATCTCCTAGATCTCTCCAATATACTTCTTTTACATTTTTGATTTGTTTTGCTGCCAAAGCTCCCGCTCCTCCTGGAAATTCCATATATATGCAATGATACTTCTTTAGAGCATTAAGAGTTTTTTCACCCATTCCTCCTTTTCCTACTATGCCTTTTAATCCTGTTAATCTAATTAACTCCTCTTCTAATTCCTCCATTCTCATGCTTGTCGTTGGACCAGCAGAAACAACTTTTAATCCCTTAAGTAAAGGACCACAATGATATATTACTCTGTTTTTTAAATCAAATGGAAGATATTCACCTTTTCTCAAGAGTTCTACTGCTCTTAGATGTGCCATATCTCTCATAGTAAATAAGATTCCAGAAAAGTACACAATATCTCCTATGCTTATTTTCTCAATTATCTCATCATTTAATATAGTATCCAACTTCCATATCTCCATATTTTCACCTAACAATCTTAGTTTCTTTTCCATCGTATAGAATAGATATTCTTCTTAAAGCCCAACATTGAATATTTACGCATAATGGAAGACTAGCTGTATGACAATGTGCCCACTCTATTGCTACATTAAGTGCTGTAGTTTTTCCACCAAATCCCATAGGTCCTATTCCTAAGTTATTTATTTCTTCTATTAATTCTTCTTCTAAATTTCTTGCAACTTCATAAGAACTTCTTTGATTGATAGGTCTTAGAAGAGCACATTTTGATAAATGTATGGCTAATTCCATATTTCCTCCTATTCCAATACCTACAATTATTGGTGGACATGGCTTTCCATCAGCTTTTCTTACAGTATCAATTACAGCTTCTTTTATTCCCTTTATTCCTTTTAATGGATCTAACATATAAACACGACTAACATTTTCTGAACCAGCACCTTTTGCTAAGATATCAATTTCTATAAAACCATCATCTTCATATTCAAAATGAATTATTGGATGAAATCTTCCCAAATTTTCTCCTTGATTTTCTCTTGTAAAAGGATTCACTGTATTTGCTCTTATGGGAACTTCTTTTACTGCTCTTCTTATTGCTTCTTCTATTACTTTCTTAATTTTTTTAAATTCTTTTGAACATTTTACAAAAAATTCAATTATTCCTGTATCTTGACATATTGGTACTTTTTCTTCTCTTGCATATTTAATATTCTCTATTATGGAATCGACAACAATTCTACTTAAACCTTCTTCTTTTTCTCTTATTTCTAATAATTTTCTCTCTATGTCTTCTGGTAAATCACATTCTAATTTTCTTATTGCCTCAACAATAATATCAGTATCTATATCATTCATAAAAATAAAAAACCAAAAAGTATTAATAAATCATGCTATTTTCTTTTTTTATGTATAATGATTATGATCAATTAAGAAAATTTTCTTCTGAAATATCACAATTAGTTAAATATATCTATTTTAATAATTTAGTAAGAGCTGAACAAGAGTTAGTATTATTAAAAAATAAATTAGAAAAATTTGGAGAGATAGGAAATGGTTTTTTTAATGCTATAAAAGGCGTATATGTTGCTATGAAAGAAAAAGACAAAATTGCTTTTTTTACAAGAGTTTATCGATATGAAAGTCCAGAAAAAATTAGAGAATTAGCTGATAATTTTAAAAATGAAATTTTCAGATCAACTATTGATGACTATGAAAGAGGTTATCTTTTATGTTGGGAAATTATTTTAAGAACTTTATCTGAACTTAAGGAGCAATATCCAGAATATCTATTAAAAGAAGAAAATACAGAACCTACATCCAAATAATATCATAGGTAATAACCCAAATTACATACCAAATTAAAAAGTATGAAAAAATTCCTGTTGTATAAAGTTTCCTATAATCTTTCACATTAGAATATATTCCTCTAATTACATACCTAAATAATATGTAAGTTAGAATAAAGAATGAAGTTCCTACTATCAATCCTAATCCTTCTTTCAAATTCAATATCCCGCATAATAATCCAGCGATTATTGCAAATATTATCCTTATATAGTAAATTTTTCTGTAAATAGAATGATGTGTAGGTGCCGAGCTTGAAATCTTATCTGTCATCTATAGATCTCCTCGCCATTATTAGAGAATTGAATTCCATACTTATAAGTACTCGTATAGAAAATATATATAATTTAGATAATTTTGCTTTTCTATTTCGCTTTCATAAGGCTAATGGAATTAATTTTGATCTAATATTTGAATTAGGAAAAAGAATTAATTTGAGTAATTTTAAATATCCATTACCATCTTCTCCTTCTCCTTCTGTAGCTAGAATAAGATCATTAATAATGGGGACTCAAATAGTTGCTATTAATCAAATAGATCTAGATAGAATTATCTGTATTATATTGAAATCAAATGAGGAAAAAATATTAAAATTATATTTAGAATTATTCGAAAAAGGTAATATAATAATAACTGATGAGTTCGATAAAATTATTTTTGCATTATATCAAAGAAGAATGAAGGATAGATGTATTATAGTAGGAGAAACATATAAACCTCCTCCTATTCGAGGTAAGAGTATTTATGAAGAAATTAACTATGATGATATAGGTAATGAGGATATAAGAAATTTAAATGTAGTAAAAGTCTTAAGCAAATATTACAATTTACCCCCAGAATTTATAGAAGAAGTTTTAGTAAGATGTAATATAAGCTCTAGTGCATTATTTTCAGAAATTAATAATGAAGTGCTTCAAAAATTTATAAAAACTGCTAGATCAATAATAGAAGAAATCAAATCCTCAGCATTAAAGCCAAATATTGTAGTAAAGAATGGAGAAAGAATATCAGTTCAACCTATTGAATTTATTTCATTACCTTATGATCGGATATATTTCGATTCATTTAATAATGCAGTAGATGAATATTTTTCATCATTTATTACACAAAAGTTATCAGAGAAACAAAGGAAACCATTAGATGAAAAAATAAAAGAATTTGAGAATATTATTGAAAGACAAAAGAAATACCTAAAAGAACTAGAAGAAAAACAAATCAAAAGTAAGAAAATTGGAGAAATCATATTGACTAACTTGGATAAAATTCAAGCTTTAATAGATCATGTAATTAATATGAGGAAGAAAAATGTAGATTGGGAGGAAATAAAAAAATTATCTCCTATTGAGATATTGGAGATAAATCCTTCAAAAGGAACTCTTAAAACTATTATAAATAATCAAGAATTAGAAATTGACTTTAAAATTTCTGCTACGGATAATATGAATAAATTCTTTTCAGAGTATAAAGAAATCTCAAAAAAAATTAATGGTCTAATTAATGCTATAAATGAAACTGAGAGAAAAATTAATGAACTAAAAAAAGGTCTAGAAGAAATCAATAAATTAATTATTGTAAAAGAAATGAAAAAAGAATGGTATGAAAGATTTAGATGGACTTTTTCATCTCAAGGATTCTTAATAATTGGAGGAAAAGATGCTAAGCAAAATGAAATTCTTGTAAAAAAATATATGGATGAAAAAGATGTTTTTGTTCATTCAGATGTACCTGGTGGTTCAGTAGTTATAATAAAATCTAATGGTTTAGAAGTTCCTGAAGAAACAAAAAGAGAAGCAGTATCCTTTGCTGTTATTTATTCAAAAGCATGGAAGGCCGGATTAAGTGCTGCAGATGGCTATTGGGTTATGGCTAATCAAGTAAGTAAGAAGCCACCTTCAGGTGAATTTCTTAAAAAAGGCTCATTTATGATATATGGTGAAAGAAATTATATTCGTAATGTGCCTCTAATATTATTTTTAGGTGTGAAAATAGTGGATAAGGAATTTAAGATTATTGTAGGCAATGAAAATTTTGTAAAAAATAATTCTATTGCTTTTGTCAAATTAGTACCTGGAGATTTAAAAGGAGAGATTTTAGCTAAGAAAATAAAAGAATTATTAATAAAAAGAGCAAGTAATGAGTATAGAGAAATTATAAATGCAATTCCTAATAATGAAATTTTATCTAAATTACCCCCAGGTGGTGCATTACCTTTATAATTAATCTATAGAAATATTCATACAAATTTAAATAATTTATAAACTATTATATAATTCAGATGATTTATGGCAAAGATAAGAACTTTACACGTAGAAGACGTAATGCGTAAAGATGTAATAAAATTACCTGAGGAAGCTAATGTAAGAAAGGTAGCTATAGAGATGAGTGAAAAAGGAGTGGGTTCTATAGTTATAACACATAATGACCATCCAGTTGGCATAATAACTGAAAGAGATTTAGTTAGCAGAGTTATTGCAAAAGGTTTAGATCCTGAGAAAACATTGGCAAAAGAAATAATGTCATCACCATTATTTGTTATAAGTCCAAAAGCTGAAATTATGGAAGCAGCAAGGAAAATGTCTTCATTAAATGTTCGTAGATTAATTGTTGTTAAAGATGGAAAAATGATTGGAATCATAACATCAAGAGATATATTAAATATAGCACCAGAATTTATTGAAATATTAATAGAAGCATCAAAAAATAGATTAATTAGAACATCAGAAGAAGAAATGGTAGGATATTGTGATAATTGTGAAGAATGGTCAGATTCGCTTAAGGAAGTTAATGGTCAATTTCTATGTGAAAACTGTCGTTTAGAATTTAGTCAGTAATCCTAAAATTGGTGAGAAAATGAGTGTAAGTGACTTTATGTCATCACCTGTTATTATAGCATATCCAACTGATAATTTAGCCTATGTAAGAAATTTAATGTTAAAGAAAGGAGTAAGTCGATTAGTTGTCATTGAAAGAAATCATCCAATAGGTATGATAACAAGAAAGGATATTATTAGGAAACTTAGAAGTTATGACTTTCAACAGAGAGATTTTGATTCCATACTCGTATCAGAAATAATGCGTAGTCCTATAATTTCAATAAATGAGAATTCTTCAATAATTGAAGCTGCTAAAGAGATGCTTAATGAGAATATTAGAGGATTACCTGTAGTAAACAATAAAGGAGAATTAGTTGGTATAATAACAAAAACTGATATAACAAGATACTTTGCTGAAAATATTGAATCCAAATATACTGTAAAATCAATTTGTCAAACTAATAACATTCCTATTGTTAATAGGCATCATAGTGTATATAGAGTTATTGATATATTAGAGAAATCTAATAATGATAGAGTTATAGTAGTTGATGGTGGAAAACCAGTAGGAATAATTACTGAAACAGATTTATCTTTTATCACACTTCCAAAGAAAGTTGAAAGTTTTATTAAAAGAATTAGAAAGGAATATGGTGAAGTTTCTTATGAACGTATTTATCTAATACCTGTTGCTGAAGATATTATGACACCAGATCCAATAACAATAAAAGAAGATGAAGATGCTAATTTAGCAGCTAAAATGCTAATTGAATATAATATTGGTGGAATGCCAGTAATAAATGATGATAATAAATTGACTGGTGTAATTACAAAATTTGATTTTGTTAAAGCATTAGCAAAGGGTGGATAATATGAGACTAATGGACATACTAGTAAAGAATCCTCCTATGTTGAATAAGAATAGACCCATAACTGATACGCTGGAGATTTTAAGAAAGGAATCAATAGATAGTGTATGTATATATGATGAGAAACCCATTGGTACAATTAGTTATAGAGATATTCTAAGTAAAATAGGTCTAGAGAGAGTAAGAAGAATAGTCCCAGAAGCTCTTTATAATTCAAGTTTTGTTAGGTATTTTCCTACCTATGTATCAGATGAATGTTCTATTAGAAAATGTGCTGAATTAATGATAGAATTTAATACAAACTCTCTTCCTTTTTTCTATGGTGATACTTTTCTTGGTATGATTTATAGACGAGATATGATAAGATTTATTGAGGATTCTTCTATAACTATAGAGTCATTAATGAATAGAAATTCATTAGTGATATATCCATATAGTAGAATAATACATGTGAGAAGGATGATGTTAGACAATAATCTATCTTTTTTACCAGTCTTAAGTGATAATGGCAAAGTTTTAGGTGCAGTAACCGAAGGGGAAGTTGTTGATACTCTAATAGAATTTTATAGAAGAACACCAGAAAAACATCAAAAGGCTAGAATAAGGGAAATATTAGTTACAACATCAATGGTTGTGGATGTTCCTATTGTAGAAAAAGAAGCTATTCTTTCCGATATTGCTGTAGAACTTAGAAAAAAAGGATTAATAGGAGCTATCGTTACTGAGAATCAAAAAGTTATAGGAATTCTTACTTATAATGAAATACTAAAATATATAGTTCATAGCTTTCCAGAGGGATTATAAAATCTCTATGAAATTCATAGTAGATGCAATGTTAGGAAGACTTGCAAAGTGGTTAAGACTACTTGGTTATGATACTATATATGATAAAACGATTACTGATGATGAATTAATAAATATTGCAAAAAATGAAGGACGGATACTATTGACAAGAGATGAAATTCTCTTCAAGAAAGCAATAAAACAAAACATAAATGCAAAACTGATAAATTCTACAGATTTTATGAGAGCTTTAAAAGAACTTGATCTTCACTTAGATGAATCCATAATAGGCTCTAGATGTATATTATGTAATACAATATTAACTACAGAAAATTCAAATATTTGGAAATGTCCAAATTGTGGAAAACTTTATTGGCAAGGAAAACATTGGAAGGATATAAATAAAAGGATAAAATTTTTAAAAGGTGATAATTATGTTGACTCTTGAGGAAGGAGAATTTTTAGTCAAACTTGCTAGAGAAGCAGTAACAAGATATATTGATAGAGGAGAAAAAATCACTCCTCCTAAATACCCAAGTGATAAAATTTATGAAAAGAGTGGAGTTTTTGTCACAATAGAAAAATTATTTCATGGAGAAAAAATATTAAGAGGTTGTATCGGCTTCCCATATCCCTATTTTCCATTAATTGAGGCTGTAATTGAGGCTGCAATAAGTGCTGCTACAGAGGATCCACGTTTCCCTCCTTTGAGAAAAGAAGAACTTTCTGAGGTTATATTTGAAGTTAGTGTCTTAACACCTCCAAAATTATTAATTGTTGAAAATCCAAAGGATTATGCTAAAAAAATAAAAGTAGGAAGAGATGGTCTAATTGTAGAAATGGGCCCATATTCTGGGCTTTTATTACCTCAGGTTCCAATAGAGTATAAATGGGATGAAGAGACTTTTCTTTCAGAATGTTGTATGAAAGCAGGCCTTCCACCAGACTGTTGGCTTTCAAAAAAAGTTAAGATTTATACTTTTACTGCAGAAATATTCTCTGAACTAACTCCATGTGGTAAAATCATAAAAAGAGAAATTGGATGATAAAATGCGTCTATACTTTGCTCCATGTGGTATAGGATTAGGACATGCAGGAAGATGTATTGCAATAGCTAATATGTTTAAAAATAATGCTAAGATTTTATTTTCTTCATATAATGAAGCTGTAAATTATATTAGAAGGGAAAATTTTGATGTAGAAAAAGTACCTGAAATTTATTTCTATGAGAAAATTGATGGTACTTTTGATCTCAAAAGAAGTCTATCTGCAGGACCTAAGATTATTATTAATTTCCTTAGACAAATAGGTGCAGAAATACATCTTATGGAACATTTTAAGCCTAATGTTGTTATCTCAGATAGTCGTTTGTCATCAATTATTGCTGCTAGGACAATGGGTTTTAAATCAATTCTAATTTTACATCAGCTAAGAATAATGATCCCACATATTAAACCTATTGATAAGAAAATAAAGCAGAAAATAAAAGATCATGCTGAAAGATTTATTTTAGAAACACTTGGTAGCTTATGGAATTTAAGTGATATGATATTAGTACCAGATTTTCCCCCTCCTTTTACAATAGCCAAATATAATGTTGTTCCATCTAATAGATATTTAAATAAACTAAAACTAATTGGACCAATTATACCAAAATATCCTTGGGAATTACCTCCAAAAGATGAAATAAGAAAAGAATTGAGAGAAAAACTAGGAATAGATGATAGTCCACTCATATTTATTGCTATGAGTGGTACATTAACTGAAAAAAAGTACATTACTGAAAAGTTAATTAAAATACTTCAGGATTTCCCTCAAACATACAATGTAGTATTAAGTAGAGGAATTACAGATAACAATAATGTTAATAGAATAAGTAAAATAAATGAAAAGATAATAATATGTGATTGGGTAGATGATAGATATAAGTTATTAAAAGCATGTGATCTACTAATAACAAGAGGGGGTCATAACACTGTTTCTGAGGCAATATATTATGGAAAGCCAATGATAATAATTCCAACACCGGCTCATTCTGAACATCAAGGAATTGCAAAATCTGCAGTAAATATGAAAATTGCAAAATGCATTCAACAGTATAATCTTTCTAAGGAAAATCTTTTAAGTAGTATAAATGAAATTTTGAATTCTTCTGGAGCTCTTTTAAGAGTTAAAGAATTAGAAAATTTTGCTTCTAAGTTTAATGCTTTAAAAACAATATATGAAATAATAAATAAAACAATATAAAAAATTTATTGCATGGTTATTAATGTGGTTGTTCTTAATAGGCCATCTACTTTTCTAATTTCTTCAATACGCTTTGTAAGTTCCTTAATATCTTGTGTTTCTAATTTCAATAATATATCAAATTCACCAAATACTAAATATCCTTCAATAACTCCTTTTATTTTTAAACACTTTTCTAATACTTCTCTTTCTTTCCCTATCTGAGTTACTCCTAATACAAAAGCTGATAAACCCATTCTTATCCCCTCATAATTATATATCACTTTTCATTAAATAAACATATATAAATAATTTTTGTAAAAAGAAGTATATGATAATTTTTATCCCTATTCTATTATTAATAAATCCTATTGCTTATCAATATAATATTACAATAACATTAATCAATAAAGGAGAGACTCTTTTTCCTAATACAACAGATTCCCCATATTATTATTTATTAAATCAGAATATATTTCCTAATACAACATATCAAGAAGTTGTACTAGAAAGCGTCTTAATCAATTCCTCACCAGTATTATTTAAAATACATTCAGATATTGATGGAAATCCATGGATAGAAGTTATTACTGATAAGCCAATTAAAACAAATGAATCGCTATCACTATCACTATCTTTTTTAATTAAAATTAAAAATAGAGATTTTGATATTTCTGGAATAAGTAGTATAAATGACCTATCAAAGAATCTTTCTGAAAAATATCCATTAATTGGCATATGGAATTTATCAAATAGAGGATTAGAAGAGGTTTCAAAACTTGTATATTCCATTAAAGGAACTGAAGATAATACGCTTATAATAATATTAAAAATATTAGAATGGTTTGAAGAAAATATAAAATATAATCCCAGTCTTACCTATCCTCAAGAATTATTAGATACATATCACAATAAAAGTGGTGATTGTGATGATCAAGCAAATTTATTTGTTCTTTTTTGTAGGATTTTGGGAATACCGTCTTATACTTCCATAGGTGCAATATACATTCCTGGAAGTAGAATTACAGATGAACATGATAATATGAGATTCATTCTAAATAATGTAGTTTGGCATGGATGGGCAATGGTCTATTTACCAAAAGATTCTACAGGTAATTGGTTTTCTGTAGATTTAACTTTTTTTAAAGGAGCATATATTGTGAATAATTATATTAGAAGTAGGAACTTACTGGATCATATTACTGGATCTGCTTTTTCAAAACAAGCTACGTTTGAATATATGAGAATTAACTCTACAAATTACATTAGTGCTTATTTTAAAATGAAAAATATAATGAATAGCTATAATGTAACATGGATAGAGGAACATTATGTATATCCAATTTATGAAATTCCATCATGGTTATTAATATTAATAATTAGTATCATTTCTATTTTGATCCTTTATAAGATTCGAAATGTATTACTGAGAAAATGTCCTTTCTACCCCTAGGCATAGGTCTTTCTGCTGGTACTCCAATTGGTATTAATGCTACTGGTCTTACTCCTTGTGGTATTTTTAATATCCTTCTTACTTCTTCTTCTTCAAAAGCGCCAACCCAGCAAGAACCATATCCTAATGCTGTTGCTGCTAATAACATGTTTTCTATTGCAGCAGCAGTATCTTGTATACAATAAAGTGTTTTTCCTCTAATTCCATAAACAGACTCAGACTCATACTCCTTAGCACATACTACTATTATAACCCATGCATACATCATCCAATATTGACCTAAAGCTGCCTCGCATAATTTTTCTTTTATATCATTATTTGTAACAATTATAAACTCCCAAGGTTGAATATTTCCGGCTGATGGTGCAAGTATACCAGCTTTTAAAATCTTCATTAAATCTTCTTCTTTTATAGGAACATTCTTGTACTTTCTTATGCTTCTTCTTTTTTCTATGCATTCAAATACATCCATTTCTCTCTCACTTATAAATATCATTTTATTCTTAATAATATTTATTATTTAAGGTTAATATAATGAAAGTATTATATTTTTAGCTTAATTATCCTTTGAACTGAGAAGAAATCATGTGCTTTTTGATGTTTTTTCTAGCATACGTTCAAAAGTCCATCGTACAACACTTCTAATTTCTCTAATTCTTGTTTCATCACTCACATTCTTAATGATTATTTCTTTTATTAGATCACCATCTGTTTCTACAGTATAGTCAATAACTTCTTCTGGATTTTTCTTCTTACGTGCAACTTCTTCTTCATCTTTTTTCTTCATCTTTTCTAATACTCTTTCAATAAAGAAAGATTGAAAGGGAGAGGTTTTTACAGTTAATCCTAAATCTTGTCTTGGAACTATTTTAATCATATTTTTTCCTATATAAATATTTCCTAAATCTTCTCCAGATTTAGATTTTATTTGAAAAACTTCCTCAAAAGCTTCTTCTGAAATTTTTTCTTCAGGTTCTTCTATGATCTTACTTGCAGGTTTAAAGCTTACCTTTGCTAAAGCCTCATCAACAAGCTTAAGTGATGTTTTCAATAATGTTAATTCTTTTTCCATTTTCATAATTTTTTCTTCTAAGTCCTTTTTTAATTCAGCTAAAATTTTAACATCTTCTTGTGACATTTTTTCACCATAATTATGTCATTTAAATCTGTTATAATTTTATATAAGAAATTTCGAATATATAATATTGGTGATAAATTGAAATATAGTGAACTTGTTGATTTTTATGAAAGAATTGGACAAACAACAAAGAGATTAGAGATTACTGATCTATTGGTAGGATTATTTAGTAAATGTCCTTCAGATCTAATTGATAAGGTTGTATATTTAACTCAAGGAAGAATTTTTCCTGAATTTATTCCTTTGGAATTAGGAATGGGAGATAAAATGATTATGAGAAGTATTGCTCAAGCTGCTACAGTTAAAGAATCTGAAGTTGAGCAGCTTTATAAAACCACAGGTGATCTAGGTAAAGTTGCTAATATTCTTCTTTCTAAGGGTAAAAAACAAGTAACACTTGATTTATTTTCTTCCTCTCAAAAGAAGGAACCTATTACAGTAGAACGAGTTTATAGAGATTTAGAAAAAATTGCAAAAGCTCAAGGTCCTGGTTCTCAAGAAGAGAAAATTCGTATATTATCTGATCTTTTAAGAGATTCTTCTCCAAGAGAAGCCATGTATATAGTACGTACAGTAAATGGCACTCTTAGACTTGGAGTTGCTGATATGACAATACTAGATGCTCTAACAATTACTTATGTTGGATCAAAAGATGCTAGACCTATTGTTGAAAGAGCTTATAATCTTAGAAGTGACTTAGGTTTTGTAGCCAAGATATTAGCGACTCAGGGAATAAATGCATTAAAAGAAATAAAACCAATGCCAGGCATACCTGTAAGACCAATGTTAGCAGAACGTCTTTCTGATCCTATTGAAATTTTAGAAAAAATGAATGGTAGATGTGCAGCTGAATATAAATATGATGGAGAACGCGTACAAATTCATAAAATTAATGATAAAGAGATTGTATTATTTTCAAGAAGACTTGAAAATATTTCACATCACTATCCTGATGTAATGGAATTTGTTTCAAATAGCATTTCCTTGAACTCCTATATTGTAGAAGGAGAAATAATTGCTATTGATCCTGATACTAATGAATTCTTACCTTTTCAAGAATTAATGCATAGAAGAAGGAAGTATGATATTGATGAGGCAATGAAAAAATATCCTGCATCTATAAGATTATTTGATATAATTTATGCTGATGGAGTAGACTTTACACTAACTCCGTATCCTAAGCGTAGAGAATTTTTAAGTAAAGTTGTAAAAGAGAATGATAGAGTAAAACTTGCTGAACAGAAAATAATTGAAAATGTAGAAGATTTAGAAATGTTCTTTCATGAGGCTATTTCAGATGGATGTGAAGGACTTGTTGTGAAATCTATTTCATCAGAATCAATATATAGAGCAGGAGCAAGAGGATGGCTTTGGATAAAATATAAACGTGATTATAAGAGTGAAATGATAGATACTGTTGATTTGGTTGTAGTTGGAGGCTTCATGGGAACTGGTAGAAGAGCTGGTTGTATTGGTTCATTACTTCTTGCTGCTTATAATGATAAAAATGATACATTTGAAACTGTATGTAAATGTGCGACAGGATTCAGTGATGAAGAAATAAAGAATATGCGAAATATTTTAGCTCCTTATATAATTCCACATAAACATGCAAGAGTAGAGTCTAAAATAACTCCTGATGTTTGGGTTTTACCAGCTATTGTTATTGAGGTTATCGGAGCTGAAATAACATTATCCCCAGTACATACTTGTGGATTAAATGCAATAAAGAAGGGTACAGGTTTGGCAATCCGTTTTCCAAGATTTACTGGTAAATGGAGATATGATAAAAAACCTGAAGATGCTACAACTACTGATGAAATAATTGAGATGTATAAAAGACAATTAAAGAAATTATATGAAGAAGTAGAGAGTATTTCATGAAATAGAAAGATTTATATGTTATTTCTTTAATATCAAATTACCGATTCATATAATTAGAATCGGTTGACGGATGAGAGGAGAAGCCACCCCCTTGAATGCCCGATTGGGAACCTACGCTCAAATTTTGAGCGAGGAGGTAGGCACTAAAAACTTAAAGGAGGGAAAAACGTGGGATATCGTAATAAAGGCTACAGGAAGTTTGGACAGAAGTACGATAAGATGAATTTTGGTCCAAAACCAGTAAAAGAAGGCGAGGAATACGAAGTCGATATAAAGGAATTAAGTAGACGTGGAGAAGGTATTGCTCGTATTGAAGGATTTGTAATATTTGTTCCAAATACAAAAGTTGGGGACCATATAAAAATTAAAGTAACTAAAGTAGCTAAGAGATATGCTGTAGCCGAGATGATTCAATAAACTAAATTTAATAAAGATTATTATAATCTTTATTATTTTTTTATTTTTGTGATTAAAATGATATCCATATTCACAAGCTTTGGTACATTAAAAGTAGATAATGATTTATCCTTATCCATTAATGATAAAAGATTAATACCACAATTTAGAACTCTGAATGATATTTTTCCAGTTCTTTATAGTACAGAAAATATCAATATCCCAAGAAGTACTCCATTATATGCTATGTATAGAGGAGTTTGTAATAAAAAAGATGAAGGAATTTTCTTACAAAGAAAGATAAGATTTGATATTACTATAATGTCAAATATAAATATAGGTAAAGAGTGGAATAAAACACTAGGTCATTATCATCCTATTGCAGAAAATAATCTTTCCTATCCAGAATTATATCAAGTATTATATGGAAAAGCTACATTTCTTCTTCAAAAAAAGATAGATAATGAAATTATAGATTTTGTAATCGCAGAGGTAAAACAAGGCGAAGCTCTTCTAATACCTCCTAACTATGGTCATGTAACTGTTAATTCTAGTGATGAAATACTTATAATGGCAAATTTAGTATCTAGCATTTTTCAATCTCTATATGAAGATTATATAAGACATAAAGGAGCTGCATATTATTTACTTATAGATGGCTCTCTTATACCAAATCCAAATTATGAAAAGATAGCTAAACCAAGATTTTCATATAAAAGATTTCCTATATCAAAGGACATTTATTCAGATTTCATATCATGTCCTTCTTGCTTTAATTTTCTTAATCATCCTTCATTAATATCTGATTTTTCTATATGATCTTTTTTTTTAAATTAATTTTATATATTATTTCTGTTTCTCTCTTTATATAAGTCAATAGGTGATTAAATGAAGTTCGGATTTTACACTATGGATGATTTCGATTTTAATGGCAAAAAAGTTCTTCTAAGAGTTGATATAAATTCGCCTATTGATCCCAATACAAATGAAATACTTGATGATTTTCGTATAAAATATCATGTACCTACAATATTAGAACTTTTAGATAAAGGCGCCTCCATAACTATTCTAGCTCATCAAGGTCGACCTGGTGATAATGATTTTACAACTTTAAGTAATCATGCAAGACTTTTATCTTGTTATCTGAATAGAGAAGTAAAATACATAGAAGATATTTTTGGTCCAACAGCAAAATCATCAATATCATCATCAAAGCCAGGAGATATTATATTATTGGAAAATGTTCGTTTCTATTCAGAAGAAGTTATTGAAAAAATGCCTGAGGCTCAATCAAGAACATTTCTTGTTCGTTTTCTAGCCCCTCTTTTTTCAATCTACATAAATGATGCCTTTGCTACTTCACATAGATCTCATCCATCTCTTACAGGCTTCCCCATGGTTTTACCATCATGTGGAGGTAGACTTCTAGAAAAAGAAGTAGAATCTTTGAGCTTAATAATGGAAGATTCCTTAAGACCAAGTATATTCATACTTGGAGGAGGAAAAGTTCAAGATTCTCTACAATTAATAGAGGCACTTCTTCAAAGAAATATTGCTGATAAAATACTCCTAACAGGCTTAGTTTCTCATTTATTTATGATTGCAAAAGGCTTAACTCTTAATAGAGAGACTTTACGTATTCTTGAAGGGAAAGGAATATATGCTCTCCTACCAAGAGCACAACGCTTAGTTCAATCTTTTCCAAATAAAATAGTGACACCTATTGACTCAGCTTTACTTAAAAATAATGAGAGAATAGAAGTTGATATTGAAAACTTACCAAACTTCTCTCCAATATATGACATTGGAGAAAATACTGTTAAACTATACTATGAAATTATAAAAGATGCAAAGGTTATAGTAGTAAGAGGACCAGCTGGTTATATAGAAGATGAAAGATTTAGTAAAGGAAGCGAGGATCTTTTAAAATGTATTATAAATAGTAAAGCAAAGAAAATACTAGGTGGAGGTCATTTAAGAAGAATAGCAGAAAAGCTAAACATTGTTGATAAAATTGATTATTTCAGTACTGGTGGTGGAGCATTTATTGCATTTCTATCAGGCGAAAAATTACCTGCAATCGAAGCTCTTATTAATTCTGCTAAGAAATTTAAATCTGATAAGTTATGAGGTGAATAAATTGGTAGTTAGAATTGGAATAAATGGATATGGAACTATTGGTAAAAGAATTGCTGATGCTATATTGAAGCAAAAAGACATGGAATTAGTAGGTATTACAAAAACAAAACCAAATTTTGAATGTAAAATAGCTATGGAAAAAGGCATATCCATTTTTGCTTCTTCTTCTGATAGAGTTAAGCTATTTGAAGAAGCAGGTATAAAAGTTAAAGGAACATTAGAAGATTTACTTAAAAATTGTGATATTATTGTAGATTGTACTCCAGGAGGTATTGGAGCATCATATAAATCAATTTATGAAAAATATAATGTAAAAGCAATATTTCAGGGAGGAGAAAAACATGATGTTGCAGGATTTTCTTTTAATGCCTATTGTAATTATAAAGAAGCAATCGGGAGAAAATATGTCAGAGTAGTCTCATGTAATACAACTGCTCTTTGTAGAGTCTTATATGCAATAGATAAAGCATTTGGAATTAGAAAAGCAAGAGTAGTCTTAATTAGAAGAGGAGCAGACCCTCATGAAGATTCAAAAGGACCAATAAATAGTATTGTTCCAGATCCAGTTTCTATACCTTCTCATCATGGACCAGATTTAAACAAAGTATTACCACACATTAACATTACTACAATAGCATTTGCAGTACCAGAAACACTTATGCATGTTCATGTTGTGAATTTAGAAGTTAACAATTCAGCAACAGAATCTGATGTAATAAATATACTATCAAAATATTCAAGAATAAAAATAGTTTCTGCAAAACTAGGACTGGATTCTACTTCAGCTATAATTGAATATGCTAGAGACTTAGGAAGAAAACGTTATGATATTCCTGAATTAATAATTTGGAAAGAATCTATAAAATCATATGGAAATGAAATATATCTCTCTCAAGCTGTACATCAGGAGTCTATAGTAATACCTGAAAATATTGATGCAATAAGAGCAATGATGAAGATAACAGAAGATCCTGAAGAATCAATAAGATTAACTGATGAATCACTAGGCATAGGAGGTGATTTTAATATTTAAGAATATACTTGTACCAATAGATAGCTCACTAGCTTCTCTAAGAGCTTTAGACTTAGCAATAGAATTTGCTATGAGGGATGGTGCAAAAATAACCTTAATCTATGTTATTCTTTCATCTTCTAAATTAAATGCTCAAACAAGTGATGAACTTAAAAAATTTGGTGAAAATGTTCTTCATGAAGCAGAAGAAAAATGTAAAAAATATGGCATTATTCCTAGAAAAGTTCTTAGGATTGGAGAATTAGATCAGTCTTCTATAGCTTCAGAAATTTATGATGAAGTATTAAAAGGAAAATATGATCTTGTTATTCTTGGCACTAAAGGATATTGTGGGGAGAAAGCTATACTTATGGGAAGTATTGCTATTGCTTTAGCAATTACTCTTCCATGCACCATAATAATTGTTCGTTAATTTTTTCTCAATTGGTGTTATTTCTATGAATCATAAAGCAAAGATTATCTTTGGTACAGATGGTTGGCGCTCTAGAATGGATAGTGATTTTAATATAGATAATGTAAGAATAGTTGCTCAGGCAATTACATATTACTTAATAGACTCTGGCTATAATAAAGGCATATTTATTGGGTATGATGGAAGAAAAAATTCTCAAATTTTTGCTAAAGCATGTGCTGAAGTAATTTCATCTTTTAATATTCCTTCTTTTATTCCACCAAGACCTGTACCTACACCATTAGCTGCCTTTACTACAGTAAAATATTCACTTGATGGTTCTATTATGATAACAGCATCCCATAATCCTCCAATATATAATGGAATAAAGTTTATACCCTACTATGGTGGACCTGCTACAACTACTATAACAAATAAAATAGAAAATTATATTCAAAAAATTAAATATGTCAAATATGAGGATTTTGATAAATTGAAAACAAAGGGGTTAATCACAATTATAAATCCAATTTATGATTATATAGATCATCTACTAAACATGCTTTCTGTAAATAAATTAAAAATGAATATTTGTATTGATGCTATGCATGGTGCAACTGCAGGAATAATTGAATTGCTGATTTCTAAGCTCAATGCTAATATTCATATGATTAGAGGAAATATTGATCCAGAATTTGGTGGAACTACACCAGATCCTATTCCAAGTAATTTGGAATTATTACGTAATGAAGTAATTTCAAAAAAATTTGATATAGGATTAGCTTTTGATGGTGATGGAGATAGATTAGCAGTAATTACTAACGATGGTACATTTTTATTAGCAAATCAAATCTTACCATTACTTTACATTCATTTACATGATAATAGAAATAAAATTGGAGATGCTGCTAGAACTATTGCAACTTCTCATATGTTAGATTTTATTGTAAAAGAAAGAGGACATAAAGTAATTGAAACTCCTGTTGGTTTCAAGCACATTGCTCCTTTACTATACGAGAAGAAAGTAATAATTGGAGGAGAAGAAAGTGGAGGAATAGGTTTTATAGATCATATACCAGAAAAAGATGGTCTTGCTTCTGCAATTTTACTATTAGAATTCTTAAGTTTTAGTGATATCAAAGAGGTTATTAAAGATATTAACTCTAAATATGGATATTTTGAGTTTAAAAGAATTGATGTAAATAAAACAATAAATATTCCATCAGATCTTCCTACTAAAGAAATATTCAATAAAAAAGTAATAGAAGTAAACAAAATAGATGGATTAAAAGTAATATTAGAAGATGGTTCTTGGTTTTTAATAAGAAAATCAGGTACTGAGAATTTAGTACGTATTTACATAGAATCAAATACAAAGGATAGCATTAGAAAATTAGAAGATTTTATAATAAATTTCTTAACTTCTCAATAGGATCATTATTATAAATAAATTAAGTAATATTAATTAACAATTCTTACTAATATATTATAAAGGAGATGTAGATTGAAGCGAAAATTTGTTGCTGCAAGAGCAGATTTAGTAGAAAAAATTAGTGAATTAGCAAAGAAAAGCGGTAGAACTATGTTTAGTATATTAAATGAGGCACTTGATGCTTTTATAAAGGCAAAGGAAAAAAATAAAGATCTTTATACTATATTAGAAGAAATGAGTGTTATTGAAATAGCAAGAAATGCAGGAATGATATTTGTACCAGAGGCTATTTATAATATAATTATGGAAAATAATAATATTGAGAATTATTGGAAGAATTCAGGTCAGTTATTTGGAAAATATTTAGAAATTAATGGTTTTAAGGAATTAAAAAATATTGAGAAAGCAATAAAAGAAATTGTTGGAGAGGATATTGATATTTCTATTTCTAGTAATAAAATTATATGCATCTGTCCTAGATTAATGGAAAATAGACTTAGAGATATTGCATCTTTTTTAGAAGGTGTAATGGTAAATTTTGGTTTTAATATAATAAAAAAAGAGATATCAAAAGGTATAGTTATAATAAGAATGAAAAAAGGTGAGACAATTGCCAGAGAAGGTCGAGAAAAAACTATTAGTGGTTAGATCTGACATCTTAGAAAAATTATATGAAATTGCAAGAAAAGAAAATAAAACTCTTTTTGCTCTTACAAATGAAATTCTTCAAGATGCTATTAAAGTTAATGAAATAAATAAAACCATAGGAGAATTATTAAATTTTCATAATTTGATAAAACTTCAGAAGGATTCTGGTGCAATGATTGTTCCATCTGATATATTATTGAAAGCATTAAAAAATTGGAATAATAAGGAGGAAATGATAAAAGCATGGGAGTTAGCAGGTGAATGGTATGGAAAATACCTAATAGCAAAACTTGAGAATCCGCTTGAAGTATTACCATCATTATTTTCTACTTCATTTTGGCATCTATCAGAGATCAAAATGAATATGAGAAATGATGATAAAGTGATTATAAGCCTAATAGCACCAAATACAGAGCAAATTCTCATTGAAATTACTGTGGGATATGTAAATGGTATAATGAGCGCTCTTGGTTTTCAAAATACTAAATGTGATATAATTCGTGGAGTTGCAATATTAGAATTTTCTAAAAAAATATAAAGTTTCTTTTAATTTTAGAAATTTTATGAAATACCTGCCTTGGAGTAAAGTTTCTGATTGGTATTGCAAAACTTGTGGTAAATGTTGCAAAATTTTCAAAGTCCCTCTTTCATTTATTGAGGTTAATTTACTATCTAAAAAATTTGGCTTTTATTGTATAGAAGCAACAACAGGAAGTTTTTATTTGAAAAGAATAAATGGGAAATGTATTTTTCAATTTAATAATCTATGTAGTATACATCCTTTTAAACCCATGGCATGTAAATTATGGCCTTTTTCAATAAATGAAGTACCAAAATATGGTGAAAAAAATAATGCATATTTTGAATATAAAGGCGAAGTATTTTATGTATACTTAAATTCATATTGTGATGGAATAATACCTGGCAAACCCTCTTTTAGACTAGTTAATAAGATAATACCAGAATTAATAGAATTAACTCGAAAACCCTCTAAATTATATAGTAATTGGGAAAAACTTTCTTTTAGAATTTTTAGTTTTCATAATTAAATATATTTAGAATTTAAAATAACATAAAAGGGATAAAAATGAAAGCAATGGTTCTTAAGTCTATATCTCAAATAGAAAATAAACCACTTATACTTGAAGATATAGAAGTACCTGAACCTTCTAATAATCAAATTTTAGTAAGAATAAATGTATGTGGAATATGTAGAACAGAACTTGATGAGATTGAGGGTAGATTACCACCAAAATTACCTATTATTCCAGGTCATCAAATTATAGGTAGAGTATATGAGATAGGATCTTCTGTTAAAAAATTTAAGAAAAATGATAGAGTAGGAATAGCATGGATATATTATACTTGTGGCAATTGTAAATTTTGTAAAAATGGACTTGAAAATTTATGTAATAATTTTATTGGCACAGGTCATGGAGTAGATGGTGGATATGCAGAATATATAGTGATAAATGAAGATTTTGCATATTCCATTCCTGATGTTTTCTCAGATATAGAAGCAGCTCCACTATTATGTGCTGGAGCTATTGGGTATAGGGCATTAAAACTTACGGGGATGAAGGATGGAGATATTATTGGTCTTTATGGTTTTGGTTCTTCAGCACATATACTATTTCAAGTGATTAGATATTTATTTCCAAATTCTAAGATCTTTGTTTTTACCAAAAGAAAGGGTGATTTACCAAGTGAATTAGCTATAAAAATGGGAGCTAATTGGGTTGGAGAAACAGGAGAGACTCCACCTGAAAAACTTAATTGTGCAATAGATACTACTCCTTCTTCATTTCCAGTAAGAGAGGCTTTAAGGAATTTAGAAAAAGGTGGAAGACTTGTAATGAATTTAATAAGAAAAGAAGAAATGATAAATAATTTAGATTACACTATACATTTATGGGAAGAAAAAGAAATTAAAAGTGTAACAAATATAACAAGAAAAGATATAAAAGAATTTTTTGAAATAGCAGCTAAAATACCTATAAAACCTGAAGTTAAAACATTTAGTCTTGAAGAAGCTAATGAAGCTCTTTTAATGCTAAAATATGGAAAATATAGAGGAAGTGGAGTTTTATTAATAAGATAAAAATTTCATTAATTCATTAACATTTGGAAGACCATTTCTTGCGCCTTTCTTTTGAATTTTCAAAGATGCTGTTGCTATTCCCCAATGTAAACATTCTTCTAAACTTAGACCTCTTATTAATCCAGTTATAAATCCAGCATTAAAAGCATCTCCTGCACCTGTTGTATCTACAACATTTACTTTTATAGCAGGCATCTCTATTTCTTTATTACCATCAAATAGATAAGCTCCTTTTTCTCCCATTTTTACAACTATTATGTCCACATATTTTGAAAGTAAGTAAGCGCCTTCTTTATAATTCATATTAGTAAGTTTTTTACATTCTACTTCATTCAATAATAATAAATCAATTCCTTCTAAATCATTTAAAGATAGTTCAACTACTCTTCCTCCAGGATCTAATGATATCTTTGCTTCTTTAATTTTTTCTTTTACTTTTGTAAGTACTCTTTTATTAACATTACATAGCTGTATATATCTACAATGTGGAATTTCATTAACTACTTCATCAATAACTTTTTCTAAATATTCATTTGCACCTCTATATGCTAACATTCTTCTATTTCCATTTTTTTCTACAATTACACAAACCATTCCTGTTAATTTTTCATTAACTATTTTAATGAAATTGGTAATAACACCTTCTTTTTCTAATTCCTCTATAGCTTTCTTACCAAAATAATCATTACCAACACATCCTATAATTCCTACTTTAAGTCCGAGTCTAGATGCTGCTACTGCAAAATTTGCTGCTGCTCCACCATGAAATATTCCCAAATCAGCTAAAACTTCATAATCAATTTCAGGTATTTCATCAACATAAAATGAAATATCTATATTTATATTACCTATAGATATAACATCAAACAAAATTCCACCTTATGAAAGGATTATTCTAGCGTCTACAACTCTATATCCTTGTTTATATGCTATTACTGGATTAAGATCTACTTCCTTTATATTTGAAATATCCATTATAATCCTTGAAACCTTAAGTATTAAATCAGCTAAACTCTCAATATCACAACCTTCTCTTCCTCTTATTCCTTTTAATATTGGATATGCTTTTATTTCTGAAATCATTTCTAAAGCCTCATTTTTATCTATTGGAACTATTCTCAGTGATATATCATTAAATACTTCTACAAATATACCTCCAAGTCCAAACATTACAACAGGTCCAAATTGTTCATCTCTTTTAGCTCCTATTATTACTTCAATTCCTTGAGGTGCCATCTCTTCAATAAGAATACCTTCAAATCTTATGTTCCTTTCTTTAGCAATATTTCTTATCTTATAGTAAGAATTTATGGCTTCTTCTTTATTTTCAATATTTAGTATAACACCACCTATATCTGATTTATGTAAAACATCATGTGATACTATTTTCATTACAATTGGAAAATTAATTTCTTTCAATACATCATCAATTTCTTCTTTTTCCTTTATAACTCTCCATTTTCCAGTAATTATTCCATAATCATTACACAACTTTTTTGCCTCTGGTTCTAAAAGCCATTTTTTATTTATCATTTATATCACTTAATTTTATTTCTTTTATTTTATTTCTTACAATTTCATTTACAAGCTTTGGATCCCCTCTACCTTTTGTTTTCTTCATTACTTGTCCTATAAGAAAGTTTATAGCATTTTCATTTATAAGTGCATCTTTTACAGCTTTTTCATTTTCCATAAAAACTTCTTCTACTATTTTTCTTATAAAATCTTCATCACTTATTCTAATCATGTTTTTTTCCTTAACAATTTGTGAAGGCATTTTTCCTGTTTCCACTATTTCAGGCAAAATTATTTTTCCTATTTTACCACTTATAATTCCATCTTTTATCATTTTTAGCATTTCAACCATTGCTATTGGTGTAATCTTAGTTTCTTGAATTTCTAAACCTCTATTATTTAAAATACCTAGAAGATCACTTATTATCCAATTACTTATAGTCTTTGGCTCATTAAACAATTTTACACATTCCTCAAAAAAGTCTGCAAGAGCTTTTTGTGATACTAGAATATTTGCATCATATTGTGGAATACCATATAATTTTATAAATCTTTCTGCTCTCTCATCAGGCAATTCAGGCATTTTTAATCTTATACTTTCTATAAGTTCTTGTGTTATATGAATTGGTAATATATCTGGCTCTGGAAAATATCTATAATCATATTCTTCTTCTTTTTCTCTTAAGGAAATTGTTACTTTTCTTATTTCATCCCAATGTCTTGTTTCTCTTAATACTTTTTCTCCTTTACTTATTAAATTCATTTGTCTTAATATTTCATAATTAAGCGCTCTTTCTACTTCTTTGAATGATGATATATTCTTTATTTCAACTCTTGCTCCTTCTTTTATAGAGATATTTGCATCACATCTCATTGCCCCTTCAAGACCACCATCAAATATTCCTATATGTTCAAATACTGATCTTAGTTTTTGTAGAAATATTCTAGCTTCTTTTGGTGTAGAAATATCAGGCTCTGTTACTACTTCTAATAAAGCAATTCCTGCTCTATTGTAATCTACAAGTGTATATGGTGATATATCTATAGGCCCTATATGAACTAATCTTGCTGGATCCTCTTCTAATTGAATACGTCTTATTCTTATTCTTTTTATTTTTCCTTCATAACTTATATCTAAATATCCACCACTACAAATAGGAGGAGAATTTTTTGTCTCATACATAGAAATTTGAAAATTCTTATTCATATCAACATAAAAATAATTTTTTCTAGAAAATAGAACTCTTTCATTAATTTTACTTTTTAATGCTAAACCTGCCATTATTGCATACTCAATTGCTTTTTTATTTGGTTTTGGAAGAGTACCAGGATGTCCTAAACATATTACGCATACATTAGAATTTGGTTCTTTATTCCTATAATCTGAACTACAACCACAGAATAATTTTGTTTTAAGATTTGTTAATTGGCAATGAACTTCCAATCCAATTTTTATACCATCCATCATAATTTCTCCCACATTCGTAAATTAAGTTCTTCTTCTAATTTTTTAGCAATACTAAATATTTTTCCTTCCATTAATGGTGGAGCAATTATTTGTAATCCTACAGGTAATCCATTTGAAAATCCACATGGAATTGAAATAGCAGGAAGACCTGCAAGATTTACTGGAATTGTATCAATATCAATCATATACATAGCAAGAGGATCATGAATTTTCTCTCCTATTTTAAATGCAGTTATGGGCATAGTAGGCGTAATTAAAACATCAAATTCCTTAAATGCTCTTTCAAAATCCTTTCTTATAAGTGTTCTAATCTTAAGTGCTTTAACATAGTATTCTTCATAAAAGCCAGCAGAAAGAGCGAAGGCTCCTAGAATTATTCTTCTTTTAACTTCTTTTCCAAAAAGTTTTCTATTATAAGAAAAAGCAGTTGACCAATCCATCCCTTCTTCATCTATTCTAACACCATATCTTATACCATCATATCTTGCAAGATTAGAACTAGCTTCAGACATAGCAATTAAATAATAAGCAGGAAGTGCGTATTTTACCATAGGAAGACTTGTTTCTTCATATTTTACACCTAAATTTTCTAATATATGAATACTTTTCCAAATCTCCTTTATTACATTTTCATCAGTTCCTTCACCAAAGAATTCTTTTGGAATTCCAATTCTCATTCCTTTTATATCTTTATTTAAGTATTTCAAATAATCTTCATTGGGTCTGTTTATAGAAGTTCCATCCATTTCATCATATCCAGCAATAATATTTAAAAGAAATGCACAATCTCTTACATCTCTTGTCATAGGTCCTATTTGTTCAAGACTATTAGCAAAAGCAATGAGCCCAAATCTACTTACAAGTCCATATGTTGGTTTAAGACCTACAATTCCACAAAAACTAGCAGGACATCTTATTGAACCTCCAGTATCAGAACCTAATGCGGCAACAGCTTCTTTCATAATAACAGCTATTGCACTTCCACCAGAAGAACCTCCTGGTACTCTTGTTTTATCCCAAGGATTTCTAGAAATGAAAAATGCACTATTTTCTGTTGAAGATCCCATAGCAAATTCATCCATATTTGTTTTTCCTATTATTACTGCTCCAGCTTCTTTTAATTTCTTTATAACAGTAGCATCATATGGTGGAATATAATTTTCAAGAATTTTTGAACCACATGTAGTTCTTAATCCTTTTGTACATATATTGTCCTTTATTGCTATAGGTATACCTTTAAGAATTCCATTATTATGTCTCTCATTTTTAATTTTCTCATTTATTGTAATATATGCTCTTACTTCTTCATCATATTTTTTAATTCTTTCAAAATATGCATCAATGACATCTTCCCAGATTATATCACCATTTTCTATACTATTTATAAGTTCAAATAATGTTAAATCAAGTATTCTCAATTTTTCACCTCAAAAGATTTTTGGAGCCACAAAGTATCCATCTTTTACTTTTTTAGCTGTAGAAAGCGCCTCTTCTTGACTAAGAGAAGGCCTCACTTCATCTTCTCTAAATACATTTACTATCTCCATAACATGATATGTTGGTTCTATATTTTCTAAAGATAATTCATCAATTATTTTAAAAGCCTCTAATATCTTATTCAATTGATTTAAGAATTCTTCCTTTTCATTTTCCTCTAATTTTATTTTAACAAGCCAGGCTAGTTTTTCTAATCTATCCTTAGAAATGATCTTATACATCTCCATAATGATCACTTTGTAATTAATAATAAGCGAATATTATAAAAATAAGTCTTAATATTTTAATCTTATGCAAGAAGAAACTTTAGTATTAAGAGTAGCAGAAGCAAGACCACAAGATGTTGGTAGGAGAATAGCTAGAATAGCACGTCAAAATATGTTAAAGCTTAATTTAAGACCTGGTGATTTTATTTCTATCACTGGACAACGAAGTACAGTTGCTCGTGTTTGGCCTCTTCCTGATGAGGAAGATTCTGATATAATAAGAATAGATGGTATTATTCGTCATAATGCTGGAACGACTATAGGCGATGCTGTAAAAATAAAGGCTATTGAACTAAATTCTGCTACAAAATTAATTTTAGCACCTATAGAAAAAATTTCCTTCGGTCCAGATTTTACTGATTATGTAAAATCTCTGCTTAAAGACATGCCAGTTACTAAAGGTGATACTATTTTAATACCAATACTTGGAGAGGCCTTAAAACTTGTTGTTTCATCAGTACAACCATCACCATCAGCCTATGTAACTCATGATACAGAAATAATAATAAAAGAAGAGCCAGTAAAAGAAATAGAAGCAGTAGTCTCAAAAGTTACCTATGAGGATATAGGTGATCTTGAGGATGCTAAAATAAAGATAAGAGAAATGATTGAGTTACCAATGAAACATCCTGAATTATTTAAACATTTAGGCATTGAACCTCCAAAGGGTATATTATTATATGGTCCACCTGGCTGTGGTAAAACATTATTAGCAAAAGCAGTAGCAACAGAATCAGGTGCTAATTTCTTCTCTATAAATGGTCCTGAAATTATGAGTAAGTTTTATGGAGAATCTGAAAGTAGATTAAGAGAAATATTTGAAGAGGCTGAAAAAGCTGCTCCAAGTGTTATATTTATTGATGAAATTGATTCTATCGCTCCAAAAAGAGAAGAAGTTACTGGAGAAGTTGAACGTCGTGTTGTTGCTCAATTATTAACCTTAATGGATGGATTAAAATCAAGAGGTCAAGTTGTTGTAATAGCTGCTACAAATAGACCAGAAGCAGTAGATCCTGCATTAAGAAGACCTGGAAGATTTGATAGAGAAATTGCTATACCCATGCCAGATAAAAAAGCAAGAAAAGAAATATTACAAGTTCACTTGAGAAATATGCCATTAGCTGATGATGTTAATATTGATGAATTAGCAGAATTAACACATGGTTATAGTGGAGCTGATATTGCAGCTTTAGCTAGAGAAGCTGCAATACGTGCATTAAGACGTTTTCTACCAAAAATTGATTTAGAAAAGAAGACAATTCCTGCTAATATACTTAAGGATCTCAAAGTAAGTAGAAATGACTTTTTTGAAGCAATGAAAGATATTACACCATCTACATTAAGAGAAGTCTATGTCGAAGTACCAGAAATTCATTGGAATGATATTGGAGGATTAGAAGACGTTAAAAAACAATTAAGAGAAATGGTGGAATTACCAATGAAAAATCCTGAGTTGTTCGAAAAAATGGGAATTACACCTCCAAAGGGTATATTATTATATGGTCCACCTGGCTGTGGTAAAACATTATTAGCAAAAGCAGTAGCAACAGAATCAGGTGCTAATTTTATAAGTGTAAGAGGACCTGAAATTCTCAGTAAATGGGTTGGAGAATCTGAAAAGGCTATAAGAGAAATATTCAAAAAAGCAAGACAAGCAGCTCCTTGTGTAATCTTCTTTGATGAAATTGATTCTATCGCTCCAGTAAGAGGAGGAAGATTTGATTCTGGTGTTACCGAAAGAATTGTTAATCAACTTCTTGCAGAAATGGATGGTTTAATTCCATTAAGAGGTGTAGTTGTAATAGCTGCTACAAATAGACCAGATATTGTTGATCCAGCACTACTAAGACCTGGAAGATTTGATAGACTTGTTTTCATACCATTACCTGACAAAAAAGCAAGAGAGGAAATATTTAAGGTTCATACTAGAAAAATGCCTCTTGCAGAAGATGTAAATATTTCAGTACTCGCTGATATGACTGAAGGCTATACCGGTGCAGATATTGAGGCAATATGTAGAGAAGCAGCACTTAATGCTATAAGAGAAGATTTGAAACCTAAAAAAGTTGAAATGAAGCATTTCATAGAAGCTATAAAGAACACACCAAAGAGCTTATCTCCTGAAGATGTAAAAAGATATGAAACAATGAAAAATATGCTAAGATTCTATCAATAGACTATCGATACATTCTAAATATTTTATTTATTCCATCCATTATTGCATTTATAGAAGTCATTACAATATCTCCACCTACTGCAATACCTCTAGCATTTCTTCCTTGTTTATCTTCTAATAAAACTTCTACTGTGCATAATGAATCAGTTCCACCAGATATGGCCTCTAATTTATAATTCAATAATGTTATTTTTTCTTCAATGGCATTTTGTATAGCTTTTGCTGCAGCATCAACTGGACCAATTCCAGTACTTGCTACAATTTTTTTAGTATCTCCTATTGTTATTTGGACTGATGCTGTAGGCGTTATTTTATTTCCTGTAATTATTAAAACTTCATCTAATTTTACGATCTTCTCAACTTCTGGAATTGTTCCTATTACTTCATCCACGATTGCAATTACATCATCTTCTATTATCTTCTTTTTATGAACTGCTAATTTCTTAACTTTTTCTATAACTTCTTTTATTTTTTCATCTGGAAGATTAAATCTCTCCTTTACAAATGCTGCAACAGCATGCTTTCCTGTATGTTTTCCCATAACAATTCTTCTTTTTTGTCCAACCATTTCTGGTGTAATAGGTTCATAGCTTTCAGCTTTTGCAAGTACTCCATGTACATGTATTCCTGCCTCATGTGCAAATGCATTATCTCCTACTATTGGGAAGTTGGGCATTAATTTTATCATACTATATTTTTCAACAAGTCTTGAAGTTTCCTTTAATAATCTTAATTTTATTCCTGTTTTTATCTTATACATGGCTGTGAGAATCATAACTGTTTGTTCCATACTAGCATTTCCAGCTCTTTCTCCCAGTCCATTTATTGTAGTATGAACTTGTTCAGCTCCTGCTTTTACTCCTGCTACTGTATTTGCAACAGCTAATCCAAAATCATTATGACAATGTACTGATATAGGTTTTTTCAATACCTTCTTTAATTCAGATATTAAATAAAACATAGCTTCTGGTTCCATTACTCCTACAGTATCTGGAACATTATGTATATCTGCACCACATTCTTCTACGCTTTTATAAAATTTTATTAGTCTTTCTAATGGTGTTCTTGTAGCATCTTCACATGAAAATTCACATTCAAAACCATGTGCCTTTACATATTCAGTACATTTTATTGCTTGTTTAAGTGCTTCTTCTTCATTCATTCTGAGTTTATATCTTAAATGAATATCAGAAGTTGCTATAAATATATGAATTCTATCAACATCTGCTCTAATACATGCGTCTATATCTTCAAATGTACATCTTGCTAATCCACAAATCTTTGCTCTCAATCCCATCTTCTTCATATCTCTTACAGTTCTCTCTTCTTCTTCAGAATTTATAGGAAAACCTCCTTCTATTATATCCACTCCCATTTCATCAAGCTTTCTTGCAATATCCAATTTTTCTTCATAAGTAAAACATACACCAGGTGTTTGTTCTCCATCTCTTAATGTTGTATCAAATATGTAAACTCTTTCAGGAAGTTTATATTTGTCTCTTATTATCTTATTAAAATCACTAACAAATATTCCCTCTTCCATAAGTTACACCTTAGATAGTATTATATATGGGAACGAAATATTATAATTTTATGGAACTACAAGAAAGTTTTAAAAAGAAAATGGGATTTGTACCTAAAATTATGGATTTAGCTACTGAACTTGATCCAAAGTTACTTACATTCTATGATTTTTGTGATAAAACAGTTCAAGAAGATGGTGCTTTACCATCAAAAATAAAAATGCTTATTATTATGGCAATGGGCGCTCAACGTCATTGTAGTGAATGTGTAGTTTCTGCAATGCGTGCAGCATATAGGAAAGGAGCAACAGAAGAAGAAATTTTAGAGGCCATTCGTTGTATTGCAGTAGCTGGTGGAGCACCAGCATTAACTGCTTGTAAAGATGCTCTTCAACTTCTCAAAGAGAAAAAACTAGATGAAGAAGGATGTTAGTGCTACTCATAAAGTACTCCTAATTCTTTAAGTCTTTCGTATACTTTTTCTACTGCTATTTTCACTTCATCTTCATGCTTTGCACCAGTACATACCATTTTTCCAGATGAAAATATTAATAATACTACCTTTGGTTCACTCATTCTGTAAATAAGACCAGGAAATTGTTCAGGCTCATACATAACATTTTCTAATAAATATGCAGCTTTTTCAAGATTAACTTCAGCATTTAGATTTGCAGAAGCTACTATGTTTTGTATTTGAATCTCAGGCTCTCCTACAATTACAATATTTCTTTCTTTTAGATTCTTTAAAATTTTCTTTATTGCTGTATGTACTTCTTTTTCTGATTTTGCACCAGTACATACCATTTTTCCAGATGAAAATATTAATGTAGCAGTTCTTGGTTTTGATAATCTATATATAAGACCAGGAAATTGTTCAGGATTATATTCTACACCAGGTACATTTACAGATATAACATCTAAATCTATATTCTGATTAATTGTTATTGAAGCAACAACATTTTCTATTCTGAAAGAAGGTTTCGCCAAAATTTTCACTTCCGATTCCGATTTTTCTTATTTCTCTCTTTGTTTCATTAACCTATAAAGATTTCTTTCTTTCTTTCCGGTATGATTATTATAATAATTGCAATTATAATAATAAACAGAATTATATAATATCCCATATAGGGAAAATACCAAATTACTTTTCCTATAATTCTATCTTCTGGAACCCATGTTAAAGGATTATTTGGATTTCCGTCTGGTAATAAATTTGCATCACCTTTTGTTAATACATAAATTTTATCATTAATTTCTCTTTTATCTATTGCTCTATGCATTATTGGTAAGGGATCATATATTACAAATATGAAAAAATCATAAACTTTTGTATTTGGCAACATATATACAATAATATCTCCATTGGTTCTATTAGCAATTATTTCATTAGCATTGGCTTTTTTTATAAAGACAAGAGAACCAGTAGGTATTGTAGGTTCCATACTCCCTGAAATTACAATAGTGAAAGGTGTATTAGTTCCTGATATAACTCTAGAGCTACTAATAAAAGAAATAAAAAGTATTAAAAATAATAAAGTCACTATATACGATTTTGATATCTTCATGTCTTTCTTACTGGTCCCAATCCAAATTTTTTAGCAAGTTCATCAGCATATTCTTGAATCTTTTTAATTTCTTCTTCTGGTAAATGTCTAAATCTTCCTTGCATTTTTAGATACTTTTCTACAGGTTCTCTCATTGGTACTTGAACTGTAACTCTAACTTTTCCATTTTCAACTTCATAAAGTGGCCAAAGTCCTGTTAAAACTGCCATTCTTCCTATTTCAATTCCCATATCAGTCTCAAATCTCCATCCAGTTGTACAAGGTGTTAATACATGAATTAATGCAGGACCTTCAACATCTAATCCTTTTTTTACTTTATTCATTAGATCTATAGGATATGATGGACATGCTGTTGCAGCATAAGGTATTCCATGAGCTACAGCTATTCCAACTAAATCCTTCTTTTTTGTCTTCTGACCTATGGACTTCTTACCAGGTGGAGTAGTTGTTGTTGCAGCACCATAAGGAGTTGCAGAACTTCTTTGTATTCCTGTATTCATATAAGCCTCATTATCGTAACATATATACAAGAAATCATGACCCCTTTCTAATGCACCACTTAATGCTTGCAAGCCTATATCAAAAGTCCCTCCATCTCCTCCTATTACTACTACATGAAATTTCTCATTACTTTTTCCTTTTCTTCTTAATGATTTCATAGCTCCTTCTATACCTGAAGCTACAGCTGCAGCATTTTCAAAACCTAAATGAACCCATGGTACTCTCCATGCTGATTGTGGGAAATATGAAGTTGCAACTTCTAAACAACTTGTTGGAGTCACTATTACAACATTATTTCCAGTTACTTTTAGTATTTGTCTTACTGTAGTACCTACTGTACAACCAGCACAAAGTCTATGACCTGGAGCAAGATACTCCTCTTTTGGCAATTCTTTTATAGTTTTAAACATAACTCTTCACCCTCTTAGTCCTATATATACACAAGGTTTAGGTCTTCCTTCTTCTGATACTTCTTTTACTATTTCAAACATTTTAATAAAGTCATCTACAAGTATATCTCTTCCACCAAGTCCCCCTACAAAGCTTTGTATTATTGGTTTATTTTTGGCATTATAAAGAGCACAACATATATCAGTATATAGTGGATGACCAGGACCACCTGGAGTTAACGCTCTATCTAATACACCTACTCCTTTTACATCTTCTAATAATTTTATGACTTCGTCCATTGGAAATGGACGAAAACATCTTATTGATATTAATCCTACTTTCTCTCCTTTCTTCCTAAGCTCATTAACTACAAATTTTGCAGTACCTGTAACAGCTCCCATTGTTATTAAAGCATATTTAGCATCTTCCATCATGTAATTATTAATATTACCATATTTTCTTCCAAATATTTTACTAAACTCTTTATTTACATTATTGATATTATTTCTACTCCTTTCAATTGCTTCTAAAACTTGATACTTCATTTCAAAATAGTACTCTGGTGGTCCAACTACTCCAATAGTATATGAAAGCTTTGGAGAAACTCTATTTATTAAAGGTTTTGATGGTATATAATCTCTAACCAACTCCTCATCAGGTAATTCCACAGCTTCATATACATGACTTAATATAAATCCATCAAGATTTACCATTACTGGTAACAATACTTCTTCAGCAATTTTAAATGCTTGTATTGTTGTATCAAAAGCTTCTTGAGCTGATTCTACCCAAAATTGTATCCAACCACAATCTCTTTCTGGCATGGCATCTGAATGATCATTCCATATATTTAATGGATGTGATAATGCTCTATTTACATTTGCCATTACTATTGGTGTCCTAAGTGAGGATGCCATGAAAAGTACTTCATGCATATATGCAAGACCTTGTGATGAAGTAGCAGTAAATACCCTAGCACCAGTTAAAGAAGCTCCTACACATGCACTTATTGCTGAATGTTCAGACTCTACATTTACATATTCTGCTTCTAATTCACCATTAGCTATGAACTCAGAAATCTTTTCTACAATTGGTGTTTGCGGTGTTATAGGATATGCAGCTACAAAATCAACATCTGCCATTTTTACAGCATATGCTACAGCATAATTTCCACTAAGTGCTACTCTTTTCATCTTCTCTCACCATTGTTATTGCTTTTACATTACAACTTTTTTGACAAATTCCACATCCTTTACAATAAGATAGATTTATCTCATAAGATCCATCTTCTTTAACCATTATTGCTCCTTCAGGACAATAAATCCAACATAGACCACATTTAGTACATTTATTCTTATCTAATACAGGTCTAAATACTCTCCATAAAGTGACATCAAATTCTATTGAACTACCTGGCTCTATTATCATAGCTCCTATAGGAATTTCCTTCCATGTTTTCATTCTTCTCACCTTTCAAATATTATTGTTTGATTAAAAGCTTCTCTAACAGCTTTAATGTTTTTTTCTGCAATTTCTTTTCTAAATCTCTCTTTTATTACCTTTTCAATACTTTCTAGTCTAACAATATTTGTAGCTTTAGTTACTGCACCTAATATTGCAGTATTTGTTATAGGCGTTCCAATTTCCTTTATAGCAATAGTTGTTGCATCAACAGTAGCAATTCTCTTAGCATTTTTAAATTTTTCAGAATAGTATTCAGGTTTTAATGTTGTATTAAGAACAACAATACCATTATCCTTAAGTCCATCTTCAATACCATCCATATCACATATATGACTATCAAGTACTACTATAATGTCTGGATTATAAATTTGTGTTCTTAATGAAATTTCATTATCATCAATTCTTGTAAATCCTAAAACAGGAGCACCTCTTCTTTCTGGACCAAAAGCTGCAAATGCTTGAGCATATTTTCCTTCATTAATTACTGCTATTGCTAATATTTCAGCTGCAGTAACAACTCCTTGACCCCCTCTTCCATGCCATCTTATTTCTAACATAATTATCACACCAATATATTGGTATTTTATTGTTAGAAGAATATTTAAAAATTATTATTAATAATGTTATAGTTTAGTGAGAGCTTATGGAAAATGATATTATATCTGCTATAGAAAAACAACTAAGTGAAGGAAAAGGATTTGAAATAAATTTTGAAGGTGAAATACCAAACATCAGTGACATTAAAGGGCTTTCAAAAATAAGTAAAAATGAAATTAGTGATATTAAAGGAATTAAGAAAATTAGGAAAAAAAAGGTATTAGAAGATCATAGAGACTTCATTATTGACGCTTCTAAGGTTTTAATTAAAAATAAAATTCCTTTTAAAGTCACAGTATTTCCTAATGAAATAATTCTACGTTTTGATTTAGATCATTATATTCATTTATATCCTGATAAATTTGTAGTAATAGGATTTAATAATCTAGAGGAATTCCCAATATCTTTAATGAAGTCTTATTTCCCAAAAAATAAAGAAATTAAAATCCTTCGTCCAATTAGGTGATTTTATGAAAATATCTACAATTATCTTTGGTATATCTTTGATTCTAATTTTTTCACCTACTTTTATTTTCTATTTGTATAGAAAAAATGATGTTTTTTCCATTATATTGTACTTTATACCATTTTTAATAGGTATTACTATTATTACAATTTCAGAAAAATTATTTAAGATAGAGCTTAGTTAGATTTCTATAAGTATCTATTGTACTTTTTATTCTCATCAAATCTTTTTCTTCTACATTTCTAACAACTTTTCCTGGAATCCCCATTACTACACTTCTATCTGGAATTTTCTTTCCCTCAGGAACTAAAGCTCCTGCTCCTATGATGCATTCATTACCTATTTCTGCACCAGTTAATATAATCGCTCCCATTGCAATAAGACAATTATTTCCAATTTTACATCCATGTAATATACAACCATGACCTATTACACAATTATCCCCTATGATAGTTGGAAAACCAAAATCAGTATGTATAATAGATCCATCTTGTATGCTAACATTTTTCCCTATTGTAATTCTTTCTATATCTCCTCTGATTACTACAAATGGCCATATATTACTATAATCCCCTATAATCACATCTCCTATAATGACTGCATTTTCATGTATGAATACTGATGATGATATTATTGGTTTTTTTCCATTAATTTCTTGTATCATTTTTCCTCACTCAATTTAAATAATGAAACTAACATTTCTGCATTTATAAAGTATGTAAATTTAAATGTATTTATCCATTCTGGCTTATCCATTACTCCTTGAAAACAAATACCTATTACACAATCTAGTTTACTTATTTTTTTGAGTTTTTCTTTTAATTCATATGGATTTACTTGTGATTTTAGCATTGCTAAACCACCTAGTAATACTACAATATCAAAATCTTTTTCATCAGTTTTCTCTCCTGCTATATAACCAATTCCTTCTTTTACATTTAAAATTACAGGGACATCTCCATTAGGAGAGAAATAAGTCTTTATTGGTAAATCTCTAATGCTATATGTAAGAAATTCAGCAAAAGGTATACATGTAAAAGGTGTACCAACAAATAACAATTTACCTGTCTTTTTAGAATCAATTATTGCTTTTCTAAAACATCTACTCAATCCAACAAGTCCTTTTTCTGTCATGATTTCTTCCTTCATAATTTTCTCACAATTTTTAAATAATATTTTTCATATTTCTATTTTTGGGATGAATTTTGTCAACAGATTTAAAAACAATACTTAGTGAATTCATTAAAATATATTCTTCTAAAGGTCCATTACCTTCTTTCTCAATTTCTCATATAGTTAAAACCTTATTGTTATTAGAAAGTTCTACTATAGGAAGACAAGCTCTATCTAAAATGTTAAAAATTGGTGAAGGGACAACACGTACAATCATAAAAAAACTTTATGATAAGGGCATAATAGCTATTGATCCTGTAGGTGGATGTTACTTAACAGATTATGGTAAATTAATTACAAAAAAACTAAGAGAATATGTTATTTCTGAAAAAGAAGCAGATCTAAAGGAATTTGGAGTATTTCTTCCTGCATGGGCAATACATATAAGATCTTCTCATATTCCTAATATTACAAAAGCTAGGGATATTGGTATAAGATATGGTGCAGAAGGTGTACTTATTTTTCATTTTAAAAATTCCAAAATTTCCTTACCAATGATAACTGATGATATTTCTAAGGATTATCCTAATACTTCAAAATTTATTAGATCTTTTACGCTTAATGAAAATGACTTAGTAATTATAGGATTTGCAAAAGATATTATAACTGCTGAAATAGCTACAATTGCTATAGCAATTCATATAATATTAGAAATTATTTAGTAATATTATAACAAATGGTATAAATATTAGTACAATTGTATATAAATAATGGGGAGAATATTCATGAAAAAAAAAGTACAATTGTACTCTCTGTTGTCCTGCTGGTAATAATATTCTCAGCAATTGGTATCTACATTTCGCAGATATCAACTCCTAAGGTAAAAGTGAGAATTGGCTATTTAACAGGAGATTTACATCATCTGGCATTATTTGTTGCTATAGCAAATAACTACTTTGCAAACTATGGAATAGAATATGAAGTTTATGAATATATAAATGGACCTACATTAATGCAACATTTTCTTGCAGGAGAGCTTGATTTTGGTTATGTTGGAACACCTCCAGCATTAATTGCAAGATCACAAAGTATAGGTTCTCCTAATGCACCTATTGCTATTGCTTCTGCCAACTTAGAAGGATCCGCATTAGTTGTTAATCCTAATATAAAAAGTATATCAGATTTAAATGGAAAGAAAATTGGAACACCAGGTACTGGTACTATACAAGATGTAATGTTATCAATATTTATTAAAAATAATAATTTAAGTGTTACAAAATATCCTATGACTGTAAGAGACTTACCTTTAGCATTTGCTAGAGGAGAAATAGATGGTTTTATTGCATGGGAACCATATCCTTCAATTGCAATTTATCAATATAACGCATCAATATTACTTACATCTAAAGATTTAATGCCAGATCATCAATGTTGCCTATTAGTGGTTTCAGAAAAATTCTTAAATTCAAGACCAGATATTGTTGAAAAAATGGTTAAAATTCATATTACTGCAATAAACTTTATAAATAGTAATCCATTAAAAGCTAAGGAAATAGCTATCAATAAAACTGGTCTTCCTGAAAAAGTTATTGAATCTGCATTATCAAGGATAAAATATAATGCAACAATAAATACTGAAAGTATAAAAACATTCCTAAAAGAATCAATATCTCTAGGCATTATTAAAAATGTAGATCCAGAGAAAATAGATGAATTTTTAAAGGGCTTTATTTCAACTAAGTTTATTGGTGGCTAATATTGAAATATCATATTAATTATCTTTTTTCTTTTCTTTCTATTATTGTATTTTTGATATTATGGCATTTATTTTCAATTATAATTAATATTCCTTATTTTCCTAGTCCCATAGCAGTTATTAAAGCAATTTTAGAAATTGCATTGGTTGGTGATGTTGATAAATATACATTAGCTCAACATATCTATGTTAGTGTAGAAAGAGTATTATTAGGATTTTTTATTGCTATTATAACAGCAATTCCCTTGGGTTTAATTATTGGAATAAAACCTTTAATTAAAGATGCTCTTACACCAATTATTGAACCTATAAGATTTATTCCTCCAATAGCTTGGATTCCTTTAGCAATAGTTTTACTAGTAGGTATTACAAGATACATCTTTGTTATATGGGTTGGAGCTTTCTTTCCTATTTTATTAAATACTATTGCAGGCATAAAAAGAACATCTAATATTCTAATTCAAATGGCAAAAAGCTTTGGTTCAAGTAGAAATCAAATAATATATAAAATTATTATTCCAAGTTCACTTCCTGAAATAATGACAGGTCTAAGAGTTGGTCTTGGAGTAGGATGGATGTGTATTGTAGCAGCTGAAATGATAGGTGGAGAACCTATAGGTCTTGGAAGACTTATAATAAAATATGCAGAATTACTTAGATTAGATGTAGTAATAGCTGGAATGATAGTTATAGGAATAGTAGGTATGCTAATGAACTATATTATGCTAGCAATAGAGAAAAGACTATTCAAATGGAGACCAGAAATTACTATAACATAGGTGATTGTATTGGGTAAGGAAATAATTGTAGACTCACTAACAAAAATATTTACACAAGGAAAATCAAAACTTGAAGTTTTAAAGGATTTAACCTTTGATGTAAATAAAGGAGAGTTTTTATGTATTGTTGGGCCATCTGGATGTGGAAAGACTACACTTTTAAAAATTATATGTGGCCTTGAAGAGCCTACTTATGGTAAAGTATTAATAAGAAATGAACCTCCAAATCCAATAAAACATCGTTTTGGTATGATATTTCAAGAAGATTCTCTATTGCCATGGAGGAATGTTATAGGAAATGTAAAATTTGGATTAGAAATTAAAGGACATAATAAAAAAGAGTCAGAGGAAATATCTAAAAAATATATTGAAATGGTCGGTCTTAAAGGGTTTGAGAACTACTATCCATATCAATTATCTGGTGGTATGAAGAAAAGAGTAGCTATTGCTAGAGCCTTAGCAATTGATCCTGATCTAATATTAATGGATGAGCCTTTTGCAGATTTAGATGCTCAAACTAGATCATTAATGCAAAGAGAATTACTTAGAATATGGTTTGGAGTAGGAAAAACTGTATTATTTGTAACTCATAATGTAGAAGAAGCTGTATTCTTAGCAAATAGAATAATAGTTTTAACAAAACGTCCATCAAGAATAAAGTCTATGATCAATATAGAATTACCATATCCAAGGAATAGACTTAGTCAGACGTTTATTTCTTATCGAGAAAAAATACTTAAATTATTTCATGAAGAGATAGGAGGAGCTGAATTTGGAACGTAATGTTTTTGATGAATTAATAGAAGCATTTTTAAAATCTAATGAAGATTTTTCATCAACCTTACGTTCTATTATGAAAAGAATGAATATATCTATAAAAAAAATTTAAGTCAAGAAACAGGCATTCCTTTAAGTACATTAAATAAGATATTAAATGAATCAAGAGATATAAGAATTTCAACTTTAAGAGCTATAATTTCATATTTTCGTAAAATTGAGAGAACATCTTCTGATATAGTTATAGGAATTATTGCCTCTAGATCTACATTAGATAACATATCAAAAAAACAATTATTAGTAAAAGGGAAAAAAGTTTTGATAAAAGAATATCCTGCATCTAATATTGAAGATGCCATAATAAGTACAATAAAAGCAGAATGTGATAGAGTGGATGGAATCATATGTGCTCCTATTATTGCAAGTATAATTGAAAAATTTATTAAAATTCCAATAGTTACTATTAAAATTAAAGAAGAAAATATTATTGAACCCGTTGAGAAACTTATTGAAAAAATTATTTCATATGAAACAAAAGATTAAATAATAATTTAAGATAAACTTTTATAACCTCCTATCTTTCATTTTTAAACAGTGAAGGGTATGCCAAAATATCCTGATAGAATTGATTTATATGACGATCGAGGCAAACTTTTTGATACCAATGTACCAATAGAGGCAATAAGTCCATTGAAAAATCCAGCAATACATCAAATAATCAATAACATAAAACAATTTGTAGCAGTTAACCTAGAAGGAATAGAAAAGGCATTAGCAACAGGTGAAGTTGGAGGAAGATTTTGTATTATAAGAGGAAGAAATTTGAAGCTTGATTTAGTAAAAAATGCTGAAAGTGTTGCTGAGGATCTTAAAAAATGTCTACAAGTAGATCCAAATGATGATACTGAAGTAAGACCAATTAAAGGTGGAAAATATTTACTTGTAAGAGTTCCAGCTAAAAGATTGGCTGCTGGTGTTGAATACACTACAGGTGTAACTGCAGTAGCTGCAGCTCTATGCTGTACAATAATTGAAAAGTTTAATGTAAGTATATGGGATGCTGATTTAGTACATACTGCAGTTTGGGGAAGGTATCCACAAACCATGGATATGTTAGGAGGAAATGTTTCATCATTACTTGCAGTACCACAACAAAATGAGGGTATGGGTTATGCTTTAAGAAATATACCATGTGCACACATTGCATTAATAACAAAAAGAAATGCAATGAATGCTGCAGCTTTAGCTGCTATACTTGAACAAACTGCAATGTATGAAATGGGCGATGCTATTGGAAATTTTGAAAGATTCCATCTTTTAGGACTTGCATATCAAGGATTAAATGCTAATAATATGGTTTACGATCTTGTAAAAGAAAATGGAAAAAATGGCACTCTTGGTACAGTAGTAATTTCAACAGTGAAGAGAGCATTAGAAGATAAAGTCATCTATCCTCTTAATAAAACACCTTCTGGCTATACTATATATACTACTAATGATTTAAGTAAATGGAATGCATATGCTGCAGCAGGACTACTTGCTGCTACCATGGTAACATGTGGTGCTGCCAGAGCAATGCAACATGTACCATCAGTTCTAATATACTTTAATGATTTAATAGAAAGAGAAACAGGTCTTCCTGGTGTTGATTTTGGTAGAGTTGCAGGTACAGGCGTTGAAATGGCATTCTTTAGTCATTCAATTTATGGTGGAGGAAACCCAGCAGTATTTCATGGTAATCATATAGTTACAAGACATAGTAAAGGATTTGCTATTCCATGTGTTGCTGCAGCAGTTGCATTAGATGCTGGAACAACAATATACTCCCCAGAAAAAATTAGTGGTGTTGTAGGCGAAGTATTAAGTGAAGTACCTGAGTTAAGAGAACCATTAAAATATGTTAATGAAGCTGCAGTTTCTATAAAAGGAGGTGTTTAAAATGGTAGAATATAAACCTCAATATTATCCTGGAAGCTCTCCTATAGCTGCCAATAGAAGGAAATACATAAATCCAAATTATAAATTAGAAAAACTAAGAACAATAAGTGATGAAGATTTAATAAAAATATTAGGCCATAGAGCTCCTGGTGAAGCCTATAAAAATGTACATCCTCCTTTAGAGGAAATTGGAGAACCAGAATGCCCAATAAGAGAATTAGTTGAGCCAACACCAGGTGCTAAAGCTGGTGATAGAATAAGATATGTTCAATTTACAGATTCTGTATATTTCGCTCCTTTAACTCCATACATGAGAGCATGGATGGGACATATGAGATATCGTGGCGTTGATATAGGTGTACTATCTGGAAGATCTCCTTTAGAAGCACGAGAGCGTGATTTAGAAAAAGTTGCAAAAGAGCTTATAGAGACAGAGGTATTTGATCCTGCAAGAGTTGGAATTAGAGGTGCTACAGTACATGGACATGCTTTAAGATTAGATGAAAATGGATTAATGTTTGATGCCCTACGTAGATATCAATTTAATAAGGCTACTGGTGAAGTGATATATGTAAAGGATCAAGTAGGAGTACCATTAGATAAGCCAATATCCGTAGGTAAACCATTACCTGAAGAGGAACTTAAGAAGAGAACATGTGAATTCAGAGTAGATGGAGTACCATTTAGAACAGACTTAGAACTTATTCAATTTGTACAGAGAATTCATATGCTCAGAACAGAAGCAGGTTTTAATCCTGAGAAAGTTAAAAATATTTAGGGGGGTATAGAATGAGTGAAGAAAGAATGTTTATAGAAGCCCTCAGGAGAAAATTTAAGGAAGCTCCTGAGGAAAAATATACAAAATTCTATATATATGATGGTTGGAAACAATCAAAAAGAAAAAGGGAGTTTGTAGAAATAGCTCAAAAAATTGCAAAAGAAAGAGGAATCCCATTCTATAATCCAGATTTACACTTAGGAGGAATTCCATTAGGTCAGAGAGTATTAATGCCATATCGTCTTTCTGGAACAGATATTTATTGTGAAGGAGACGACTTACACTTTATCAATAATGCTGCTATGCAACAAATGTGGCATGATATAAGACGTACAGTTATAGTTGGATTAGATGCTGCACATATGGTACTAACAAAACGTCTTGGAAAAGAAGTAACTCCTGAAACAATTAATCACTATCTAGAAGTATTAAATCATGCTCTTCCTGGTGCAGCTGTTGTTCAAGAGCATATGGTCGAAACTCATCCAGGGCTTGTGGCTGATAGTTATGTAAAAGTATTTACTGGTGATGACGAACTTGCAGATGAAATTGATGATAGATTCTTAATTGATATTAATAAAGAATTTCCAAAAGATCATGCAGAACAATTAAAGGCAGCTATTGGTAAACGATTATATCAAGTATGTCGTATGCCAACTATAGTTGCTATGACATGTGATGGAGCTACAATGTCTAGATGGGCAGCTATGCAAATTTCAATGTCAATGATAAATGCGTATAAGCTAATGGCAGGAGAAGCAGCTGTTGCTGAGTTTGCTTTTGCTGCAAAGCATGCAGAACTTATTGAAATGGGAACACTATTACCATGGAGACGTGCAAGAGGTCCAAATGAACCTGGAGGAATTCCATTAGGATATATTGCAGATATATGCCAAGCTTCTAGAGTCAAACCAGAGGATCCTGTTTGGGTAGCTCTTGAAGTAATCTCAATGGCAGCAGTACTTTATGATCAGTTCTGGTTTGGTAGTTATATGTCAGGAGGAGTAGGATTCACTCAGTATGCTACATGTACTTATACTGATAATATACTTGATGATTTCTGCTACTATGGTGCAGATTATGTTAAAAAGAAATATGGAGGATTTGCAAAAGTAAAACCAAGCTGGGATATAATTAAAGATATTGCAACTGAAGTAACATTATATGGTTTAGAACAATACGAAAAATATCCAGCATTAATGGAAACTCACTTTGGAGGTTCTCAAAGAGCTGCAGTTGTTGCTGCAGCTGCTGGAGTTTCAGTATCTTTAGCAACAGGTCATTCTACAGCTGGTATTAATGCATGGTATTTGAGTCAATTGCTTCATAAAGAGGAAATGGGTAGATTAGGATTCTATGGCTATGATTGTCAAGATCAATGTGGCTCTGCAAATAGCTTCTCCTGGAGAAGTGATGAAGGTTTAGTATTTAATCTTAGAGGTGTGAACTATCCAAATTATGCAATGAATGTAGGACATCAATCAGCTTATGGTGGTATAGTATCAGCAGCACATGGAGCAAGAGGAGATGCATGGACTACAAATCCATTAATAAAAGTTGCCTTTGCAGATAAAGATTTGAAATTTGATTTTACTCATCCAAGGCTTTGCTTTGGAAAAGGTGCACTCAGAGAATTCATGCCTGCTGGTGAAAGAGATCTAATTATACCACCCCATTAACCTTTTTTATTTTTTCTTTTTATGAATGGTTATTTGGCTTTAAGAAAAATTATAGATACTATTTTTGATATTTTTACATTATCACCAAAAGAAGCTAGAGAAAAATATTTTCTTTTTCCTAATTTTGCAGAACATATTTCTAAATTATTTCATGAAGAAAGATTAATTGATATACCAGAAAGATTAGAAATTCAAGCTGAAATTGTTAAAAAATATAATCCACCAGCAAGACCTGCCTTAGATCCTTATGTCTCTATGCAAATAGGTGTATTCAATAAGAATTTTTCAGATTGGGAAATAGGACATTTCTTAAATTATCCTGATTGTTGTATTAAATCATTTACAGAAGAAATAAGATATGGTATTGATGAAAAACACTTTAAAGAAATGGAAAATTTTGATAAAATTATTTTAATAACTGCAGGTTTTATTCCACATAGTCTATTTTGCAAAAAAGCTTTTCAAAACTCATTAATTTGTATATTAGAGGAAAAAGAAATTCCAAAAATAAAAAAATTAGAAATAGAACTTTTTAATTCATTACCTCATTTTCATTCTGAATATAAATATCATTATTATGAAATAATTTCCAATAAAATCCTTGGTAGTTCATATAAAGAACTTATTAAATAATCAGTATCAAAATTAATAGCATTTCCATCTCTATTTATAAATATTGAAATATTTGCTTCTCTTAATGCCATAATATCATTTATATCATTTCCAATCATAATTACACAACCATAAAATAATTTCAATAATTTTATAAGTTCCATTTTTTCTTTTGGTGTTGCATTATAAATTGCAAATTTTTCTTTTATTCCTAATATTTTTGCGCATTTTAAAGTTGCTTTTTTACAATTCCCAGTTGCTATAAATATATCACTTATCTCTCTCAACTTACTTATAGCATATTTTGCATCATCATAAATTCTACCTCCTAATCCTACAGCATATCTTATATTTCCTTTTTCATCTAATATTAATGCTTTACATGTACCTATTTCAGAACGACAATGATTTAATGCCTCATTTTCAATTCTTTTTAATATATCATAATTTCTCCTTATTTCTTCTATGTTTATTTTTGGCTTTTCAGAAGAAAAAGAATAGCTTATTTTAAATCTATTATTCTCTATATTTAATAAAAATCCTTTAAGTTTTTTAACAATATTTAATGTACTTACATGATATATGAATTCCTTCTTTTCAAAATCAAATAATACTCTACAAGGATTTAATATAGTTCCTGATTTATCAAATACAATAGCAGTTTTCATCCTGCTCCACTTACACTAGCACTTGAATCTATGTTACCTTCATCTCTTATTTCAATAGATTTAGATTTTTCCTTAATTTTTTCAGGAACTTTTTCCTTGGGCTCTTCTTTAATTCTCTCTTCAGAAGGCTCAATAAAATCTATATCATAAAGAAGTCCTGTAGAATCCAATCTTACCCATTTTTTACCAGCAATTTCTACAATTTCTAAAATCCTACCAATGGTTCCAGTTCTTTTATAAATTACTATACTTCCTTCTCTTAACAAGCACTACCCCCATAATTTTTAATTATATCCTCTCTTATTAATTTAAGGGATAAAAATTGAAGACCTTGAAAGAAATTGTAAAAACTATAAAGGAATTCAAAGGCTTTTCAAGGAAAGCTGAGATTAGCGATATAATAAAAATAATTGGTAGTATTGAATATGATGATGCTGGAATAATTGAACTTAAAGAAGGCTATATTGTTGTATCCACCGATGGAATAACTGAGGATTTAGTAAAATTAGATCCTTGGCTTGCAGGATATTATTCTATACTTGTAAATGTTAATGATGTTATAGTAAAAGGAGCAAGACCTATTGGTTATGTTAATGTGATTTCAGGACCAAAAGAAATACGTAATAAAATTGCTCAAGGTGTAAGTGATGGATTAAAAAAATATAGTTTAAAGCTATTAAAAGGTCATACTCATCCAGATACTTCATATTCTGCAATAGATGCTGCTGTAATTGGTATGGCAAAAAAAGTTATTAGAGGAACTACTGCTAAACCAAATCAAAAAATCTTAATGGCTATTGATATTAATGGATCTCTTTTGAAAAAAGGATGGACAAATTGTTTTGATAGTACAATAAATAAATCCTCAGAAGATATAGAAAATATGATATCTTCTTTAATTAACTTCATAGAATTAAATAATAATATTACAAGTTCAAAGGATATCAGTAGTCCTGGCATTATTGGAAGTTTAGCCATGTTATGTGAGGCAAGTAATGTTGGCGCAAAGATTTATTTAGATAAAATTCCTAGACCAAGGGATATACCTATTCATGAATGGCTAACTGTATATCCTGCTATGGGCTTAATATTTGGTATTAATGATTTTTGTGAAACTAAGATGTTAGAAAATGCAGGATTTTCAGTTAGTTATGTGGGCAAATTTACATCAGATAATAAAATAGTATTGAGTCTTAATAATGAAGAAGAAACATTTATGGATCTATCTAAAGAATCAGTTATAGGTATTAAAAAATAATTATTTCATATTGGCTCTTTCTTCTGGTAATAAATGTTTTATTACTTCTAATGTTGGTCCTTTTGTAACTATTTTACCTTCTCTAAGCAATATTGCCTCATCGCAAAGTCTTATTACGAAATCCATATCATGAGAGACTACTATAAATGTTTGTCCTAATTCTTTCCTTGCACTTTTTATTGATTTTATTATTTCTCTTTGAGTCAATAAATCAATTGTACCTGAAGGCTCATCAAGTATAACAATTAATGGCTCCTTTATTAAGACTTGAGAAAGAGCTATCCTATGTTTTTCTCCTTCACTTAATTCATCAGGATATTTATCTAATATTGTTATGATATAATCCTCTTTAAAGCCTACAGCTTTTAGTGTTAAAATGACTTTAAATCTTGCAAATTCATCAGGTAATTCCAATCCTATAGCATCAGTTAAATTCTCCAAAATTGTTCTATATGGATATAATGAATACTCTTGATGTAATATTCCTATATACCTAGTAGCTCTTCCCCTTCCCATTATTCCCGGTTCTGACATATCTATCCATTCATCTCCTATTCTAATTAATACTTTTCCTGATGTAGGATTTGTTATTCCTGCTATAATTCTTGATAATGTTGTCTTTCCAGCACCACTTATTCCAATAATTCCAAAGATCTGTCCTTTTTTTACTTCAAAAGAAACATCATCTAGTGCCTTCACAACACCTCTATCTATAGAGAAATAGTATTTTTTTACATTTTCTACTTTTAATATTGTTTCTTCTATTCTTTTAATTTCTTCATGTTCTTCAGCTTCTTCTCTTATAAATATATTTATAATTTCCTTAGGATCGCCTATAGCTTCAATTTTCCCTTCATTTAATAATATTGCTTTTTCACATAATACCTCTATTACTTGAGGTAAGTGAGATGTCACTAACATAGTAATATTATTCTTTTTTGCTTCTTCATTAAGTATGTTGTTTATAAGTTTTGTACTAAAAGGATCTAATGTTCCTGTAGGCTCATCTGCAAGTAATAATATTGGTTTAGTTGCTAATAATCTTGCTAAGACTACTCTTTGTTTTTCTCCTCCACTTAAATCTCTTGCTATATGAATTATTCTATGTGAAAGACCAAATTTATCTATAATCTCTATAGCCTTTTTATTAATGTCTACTTCATTTTTCTGTATAGATTTTGAAAGAGCTTCTACTATATTTTCATATACTGTTAAATTACCATAAAGACCAAATGTCCTTTGAAACATCATGGCTATTCTATTCTTAATTCTTTTGGATATTCTATCATCCTTCCAAAAATCTACTTCTATGAGCTCTAATTTACTATTACATAAAGGACATGGAGTATTTACACTACTTGGCTTATCTACATATCCACATGATTTACAATATGAAATTCTATATACTACTCTTCCAGAAGTTGGTTTATATTCAGGTATTCCTTTTAATATTGATAAAAGTACACTTTTCCCTGAACCACTTTTTCCTAATATTCCTATTCTATCTCCTTCATTTATAGTCAATGAAATATCCTTTAATACATATTTTCCATTAAATTTTTTAGAAATATTTTCTAAGATTATGAAAGGTTCTCCCATTAAAACACCTCAATTTCTTTAATTTTCTTTAGCACCTCTATTGCATCTTCACGTTTTTGATCTATCCTTTCTAATTTTATAATCTCAAATATTTCTTTCGCTCTTTTTATGCCCAATTCAGATATACTTCTTTGTATAATCCTATTATAATTTCTCAAATAAAATGGCACTTCCTTAGCAATTCTTAATATTACTTTTGCTTCTTCTTCACTTATTTTTGATTTACTTAATAAATGGTCTAAAGTTGCTCTTATATTAACTAGAGCCTCAGAAATAGGTTGATAAGTTGAAGGATGATATGCTACTGCAACTTCATCATCTGCATTTATTTTTCCTTCTTTATACCAATTATATATCTTACCAATACCTATCATTCCATAATTATCTAATTCACATGCTCTTAATGCTCCTATACTTGCTCCACCTATCACTATTACTCCTCTATCAATAGCATTCATAATTTCTCTAGGAGTAACTGTTACTCTATGATAAAATACTCCATCAATTAATCCTATTACTTTTGCTCCATCTTCTATTGCTTTTAATACATCTCCTCTTCCAGCAGGAGGTCTATAATCAGCTATTGGTAGTATTCTTAATGCTTCTTCTTTAGATAAACTTGGACCTAAAAAAACTATGATTTTTTTCATAGTTTTCCCCTAACACATCTTTTTCCTATTCTATCTTTATCTATAGCATAAACCTCTAATCCTGGTACTATTACACGAACTGTAGGAACATTTATCTCTTCCTTGGTCAGATCTACTACTATTACTTCATCTATTCCTATTATCTTTAATCTGTTAATAATATAATTAATATCATTTAAAAAATCATCATTATCAATAGAGTTAATTTCACTTAATTTTATACTTTCCTTAGATCTTTCAAACCATTTTTTATTTAATCTTTTCATTCTTTCATATCCAATAATTCTTGCAAATGCTGCTTTATACGTATCTTCTCTTACTCCATGTATTGTTGTTAATCTACTTTGTGCTGCCTCTGTTAATGCTCTAATTAATGCAATTTCAGGAATTAAATGAGTTCCAAGACCAAGAGAAAGTAGAGCAGGATCTTTTGTAAGTTCATCATCTAATGCAACTCCTATTGTTGGAATTCCTATATCTGATGTGATATCCTTTATATAAACTCCAATAGAAGCTTTTTCAAATTTATTAATGATATTACTTATCATTCCATTAGAATCCACATAGACGTCCCTTCCTTTTGTAATGCCTACTTCATATAATGACCAGGCATCTCTTTCTATGACTTCTAATAAACCATGGACTATTGCTTCTTCTATTACATTACCAGAAGCTAAACCATTAGTATTTGTTCTAAATAATTGATTTTCTCTTTTATATGGATGAAATACTGCTTCTGCAGGAACTAATATATCACAATTATTTATTAGTGAAAAACCTAATACCCATTCTATTTCTTCATTATGAGAATAGTGTGTAAATGGAGGTAATATTAATTTTCTTGGATCTAATACTTTATATCTTTCTGATAAAGAATTGTAACTCCCTTTTATTATCATTCTATAATCTGGTTCGGCTGAAAATCTTTCAACTCCTTCCATTATTGCTGATACTTCAGCAGCCTCTGGAGATATTCCCTTACCACTATATACAGATACAGCTCCTTCAGCTGCTTTTGGTCTTATTGTTGAAAAAATAGGTAGTCCTATTCTATCTAATCCTGTAATATCTGCTATTCTTGTTATTCCTACTTTAGAATATATTTTTCTTAGGTATTCTAATGTTTCTTCTATTTTTTTAGCCCTATGTGTTCCTTCTTTATATTCTTTCTTTATATGTCTTAATATCATTGTTCTTTTTCCTCAAGCTCCTTTACACCTGATACCATTAAAGCAGCTCCTACTGCTCCTATTAAGTTAGGCTTTGGAGGAACTATCACTTCAACTTTTAATATATCAGACATTGCCTTAACAAGGCCTTTTATTAAGGCTGTTGAACCTACTTCTATTATTGGATATCTTATATCAATTTCCTGTAATTGTTGTTCAAATACCTGTTCGGCTACACTATAACATGCTGCAGCAGCAACATCTTCTACTTTAGCTCCAGCAGCTAATGCTGCTACTAAGTCTTGAAGACCAAATACTATACAATAAGCATTCATTGGTACATTTCTATAATCTCCTTTTAAGGCTAATTCTCCAAATTCTTCTAAACTGACTCCAAGTCTTCTAGCACTTGTCTCTAGAAATCTACCAGAAGCTCCTGCACAAACACCTCCAACTGTAAAGCTATCAGGAATACTATCATAAAGTGTTACAGCCTTATTATCCATTCCTCCTATATCTATTACAGTAGCATCTCCTTTTTGTTTATTAGCTAAAAATAAAGCTCCTTTTGAACATGTAGAAACTTCTTCCATTGATAATTGTGCATTATAATATTCTTTTAATATTCTTCTTCCATAACCAGTTACTCCTATACCTTCCAGTTTATCAATAGTAACATTTGCCTCTTGAAGTGCCATTTCAAGTGCTCTTTTACCACTTTCTAATACACTTGTTGTTGGGAGCCATCCTATACCAATTACTTCATTATCCTTCATAACAACTGCTTTTGTAGTTGTTGAACCTGAATCTATTCCTGCAGTTAGACCTTCTTGTTTTGTACGTGCAAATAATGGTTTTTTACTTACTGTATTAACAAGAGCCTCTAATCTAAGTAATAATGCCCCTGCTTTTGTTCTTTCAGTAAACGAATATGTCACAACTGGAATTTTGCTTTTGCTCTGAATATATCTCCTAAGAATGCTTCTTGTAAGAGCACCTTCTGCACATCTAAAACATGTTGCTAAAAATACTCCATCAGCCTCTACTCTTCCTTCTACAATAGCTTTTGCTCTCGCCATCATTACTTTTAATCCATTACTTACTGCATGAAATCCTATTTCTTCCTCTGCTGTTTTTATGTCTGAAATATCAATTTCAGGTATTATTATTTTAGCACCAACAAGTTCTGCAGCTTTTTCAATTTCTTTTTGTATTCCACTATATTCAGTTCCACATGATATCTGAGCTATTCTTACTTTTCTATTCATTTAATTATCACTTTTTAATATTATTCACTATAATTTTATTTAATTCTTATTTCAACAATATCTTTATCTGCTAATATATGTTCTGCTCCTACTCTTTCTCCATTATAATTTACTGATGCGCCCCAGACTTTTGCGTATTTGAAGTTTTTGTAAAATTGAGAATGAATAATTTTTGCAATATCTATAACTTTTGTTCCAATAGGTACAACAATTGGCTTTTTTGCAATTTCACCATTTGGTTCTTTTGTATAAACTCTTATTATTCCAAGCATATTAAATAGAGCTCTTCCAATCAAAGATAATCCCTCTCCTGTAATTATTGATATTCCTATAACATCTTTATTAATTATCTTTTTAAATTCTTCAACTGCATTAGGATATTTATCTATCTTATTTATTAGAATTAATGATGGCTTATATATTTTTGTTTGTTTAATTGCTTCTTTAAAATCTTCTAAATTTACTTCTCCAAAAACTTTTATTAATGCATTACGTATTCCATTATCTCTAAGTAATTTTTTAACTTCTTCTATATTACAATTTATTTTTCCTATACATTTTATTTGAATTCCATTGGCATTCTTTACTTCAATTTCGATCTTATTGTCTTTTTTTTCTATGATAATACCAGCATTTTCAAGTTCTTTTACTATAACATTATATTGATTAATAGGATTACTTCCATCTAATAATATTATTAATCCATCACAATTTCTTATAAGATTCAAAGTTCTTAATCCTAGAGTTCCATTTTCCATACCTTCATAAATAGCTGGGGTATCAATTAATTGAAATTGTATATCTTCATATTGTAACATTCCTGGTATGGGTATCTTTGTTGTAAATTCATGATCTGAAATTTCTGATTTTGCATTTGTTAGTTTTGTTAATAATGAGCTTTTTCCTGATTTAGTCATCCCTATTATAGCTATTTGAGCTGCACCTTCTTTTTTTATTGAAAATCTATCCATTCCTTTTCCAGTTTTTCTTTTTTTCTGTTCTTCTAGCTCTTCTTTTAATTGTGCTAATCTTCTTCTTAGATAAGCTCTCATTTTTTCTGTTCCTTTATGCTCTGGAATTAATGATAGAAATTCTTGTAAATACTTAATTTTTTCTGGTAAAGTCTTTGCTTCTATATATTTTCTTTCAGCAGCTTTGGCTTGTGGTGGTAAATTCGTTGGCATACAAAAGAAATATTTTAACTACTCTGTTTTTTATTTTTATTATAAAACATTCTTGCAATTCTTATTACTTTTTCTGCTAATTTTATTGCATTCTCATCAAAGAGATATGTGTTTGGCTCTATTCCAAAACTACCTTCATCTATAATTGCATCTATATCTTTAATATTCCTTTTTGCTAAATCTTCTATGAATTTTATAAGCTCTTCTTCTACATCCTTTGAGAAAATATCTCTTTTAAGAATATAATACTTCAAATTAAGTTTATTTAATATTTCTAATATTTCTTTGTTATACTTAATATTAATTGCTGAACGAATTTTTGGATTTACTCTCATAACGGCTAATAGAATTTTTCCGAGATGGCCTGATACTCCAAATTCTGGATCCATTAATGCTTTTGCTTTTCCTCTAAATCTCACAATTCTTCCAGGAATTCCAGCTATATCTGATATTACTTTTGCTCCTTCAATAGCCATAACAATATTTGAATATACCTCAGGTAATAATAAGTGAAATTCTTGACATTCCTCAATCATTCCTACAGCAATTTTAACTTCATTAATTACTTTTCTTCTTACTTCTAATACATCTGATAAACTTAAATGTAATTGCATACATATTGCACATCTTTCATCTTTAAGTTTTGGTAATTTTGACTTATGAGCATGACATACACTACCTCCTTTTCTTAGATTTAAACAAATTCTACAAATACCATATATTATATCTATATGTCCTCCTTTTCTTATATTCATTTCAGAAGCTAATCCTTTTGCAATATTTTTAATTTCCTCTAAATCAAAATATTGAGAAAGTAGAGCACTTTCATCTTGATTTAAATAATTACTTACAGCAGCTTGAGTAACTCCCAATATATTTGCTATTCTAGTTTGTGACCAGTTATAAGTTTGATATAGCTCTTTTGCAATCAACACTCTTAACAATGGTAAAAGTCTTTTTACTACGATCTCACAAGGCTGATTCATATATTTTCTCCTATTTATTCATTATAAATTCCATTATAAATAATTTATATCACTTACTAATAAAGATATTGCTTAAATTTTTAAAATATAATTATCATATAATCCAGATTTTGCACATTCTAAAAATGAAATTATTTTGAATAATGGAACAATATAGACATTATTCATTTCTATAATACTCTCTTCATATAAAGTCACAATAGCTAATATAATTATAACTTTTTTCCAATCTTTTATTATGCTTAATTTTTTAATTATATTAGTAAAATTCATCCCTCTATTATAGTGTATTAATGAAGCATTTTTTAAAGCTGATTTCCTTCTATATTTTGTTTTCCAATGTTTACAATCTATTAAAATTATCCTAGGATTTTGTATAGCAATAATATCTATTTCGTTTCTCTTTCTATTATATGAAAACCTAAAATTATTAATTGTTAAAAATCCATTTTCTGATATAATTTCCGATACAAATTTTTCAAAATCCTTCCATCCTTCTTTTTTTAGAATTTCTTCTAATTGCTCACCTAAACTTATTCTTCTTTTTATTTCATCCAATAATATCATTATTTTAATCCCTATATCTATATTCTTTTAATAGATCCAAATAAAACCTCATATGGGATTTTTGCTATCGGTGGGCTTCTTAATTTATGCTTATTTCTTATAACCATGTTTACTATTTTCTTCACTTTATTTTCTTCTATACCTGTAATTCTTATAATATCATCTACTTTATATTTTAAGTCTAAGTAATAATATAAAATTATATCGATTTCATCATATCCCATTCCTAATTCTTCTCTTGTAGTTTGACCAGGCCAAAGTCTTGGACTGCTTTCTTTTTCTATTATTTTTTTAGGGATTCCTAAATAATCTGCTAATAATTTTACTTGAGTTTTATAAAGATATCCTATAGGAAGTAAATCTACACCACCATCTCCATATTTTGTAAAATATCCTATGGCTAATTCACTTCTATCTCCACTTCCTATTACAATTCTATTTTCAGCATTTGCAAAGTAATATAGAATTATCATTCTAATTCTTGCTCTTAGGTTTCCTTCTGTAACTAAATTCGCTCTACCTAATTTTCTTAAGAATAATTCTACAAAATCTGTAATTCCTATATCTTTTGTTTTTATATTATACATATTTGCAATAGTCATAGCATCATCAATATCTTCTTTTGGGGTAACATAACTATCAGGCATTATCAATGCAAGTATTCTTTCCTTTTCAAAAGCTTTTGCTAATAGTGCAGCTAATGTAGAAGAATCCAATCCTCCACTTAATCCAAAAATAACTTTATGATTTCTTACTTTATTTCTTAGAAAATTTATTATATGCTTTTCAGTATTCTCAAAATCAATTTGTTTAAATACCTCAAACATATATGATCACCAAGGGAGGTAAATTTGCAGCTATTATATCCTATAATAATAATAAACTATAAAACTTATCTAGAAACTTTAGGTGAGAAGGGATTATATCTTGCAAAAATAGCTGAAAAGATTTCTTTAGAATATGGAGTTTGTATCGCCATAGCGCCTCAATTTGTAGATATAAGAAAAATAGCTGAAGAAGTTTCCATACCAATTTTTGCTCAACACATTGATCCATATCCACCAGGTGCTTATACTGGTCATATTACTCCAGAATCAATAAAAGAAGCAGGAGCTTGTGGCAGTCTTATAAATCATTCAGAAAGACGTTTGAGAATTGATGTAATAGAAGAAATAGTATCAAGATGTAAAAATTTGGATTTAAAGATTTGTATTTGTGCTAATAATACTCTAGTTGCTAAAGCATTATCTGTACTGGAGCCAGAAATGATTGCTGTAGAACCTCCTGAACTTATAGGCACTGGAATTTCAGTTTCAAAAGCTAAACCAGAAATTATAATTAATTCAGTAAATGCCATAAAGACGATTAGTCCAAATGTTCATGTTTTATGTGGTGCAGGTATAACAGAGGGATTAGATGTTAAAAAAGCCATAGAATTTGGCTCAGAAGGAATACTAGTAGCCTCAGCTATTGCAAAATCTAAAGACCCAGAAAAATTACTAAGAGAATTTGCAATTGCATTAACCAAGTAGGATTTTTAATTAATAATAAATTTAATGAAACTCTAGTAATTCTTTATTTTATTTTTAGAAAAATATCAAAATGAAGCTTTTCAAAATAAATTAAAAAAGAATTTTAGTTTTTAATAAATTATGTTCTTAATTTACTATACCTTTTAACAACCTTAGGAGCTTTTATACTAGCACTAACCTCAGGAAAACTTTCTAAGTCACTATTTGGCATATACATTGCATTAATATACTCTTCTTCAAAAATAGGCTCAGCAGCTAATTCTATATATTTCATTTTTTCTACAATTTCTTCAGATTCCTTTCTATAATCCATTGATTTTAAACAAAGTCTAGCACCTGAGCCAGCAGTATTTCCTAAGAAGGAAATTTTTGAAATTGGTAATTCTGGTATCATACCTATTAATCTTGCACTAAAAGGATCAATATAACTTCCAAAAGCACCAGCTATTATTATTTCAGAAAGTTCTTCTTTTTTAAAACCAGCTTTTCTCATTAAAGTCATATATCCTGCATACATTGCTGCTTTTGCTTTTTGAATTTCTCTTATATCATCTTGAGTTATAACAATATCTTCTTCTTTATTTGCTGTTTCTTCTTTAAATGCTATGATAAATTCTTTTCCATTTTCACCCTCACGTATTCTCTTATGATCTTGTAAAACAATTCTTCCACTTGTATCGATTACTCCAGTTCTTAACATTTCTGCAATAGCATCTATTATACCAGAACCACAAATTCCTCTTGGCTCTTCATTATCTATAGTTATATACTCAACATCAAAATTTTCTTTTATTTTTACTTTTTCTATTGCACCACTAGCAGCTCTCATTCCAAATTTTATATGTGCGCCTTCAAAAGCTGGACCTGAGGCTGTTGAACAACACCATAATCCATATTTATTTCCCAATATTACTTCTGTATTTGTGCCTACATCCATAAGTAAAGTGAGTTTTTCCTTTTCATGAATTCTTGATGCTAAGACATCAGCTATAGCATCTGCTCCTACAAATCCAGCTACATTTGGTAATGCATAAACACTTCCCATTGGATTTATATTAATTCCAAGTCTTTTAGCTCTTGTATAATATCCCTTACCTATTACAGGTGCATATGGCGAAAAACCTAGCCATTTTACATTTAAACCAAGGAATAAGTGGTGCATTGCTGTATTTCCTACAACAACAACCTCATAAATATTATCTTTAATTATATCAGTTTCCTTTATTCCTTTTTCTATTAATGAATTAATTCCATCTATTATTGTTCTATGAATTTCTCTAAGGGAATCTTCATTTTGTGAGGCGTATTGTATTCTTGAAATTACATCCTCTCCATATTTTATTTGTGGGTTCATTATTCCATCAGAAAATATTATAGTTCCATCATTTAGATCTACAATAAATAATGCAAGTTTTGTTGTACCAATATCTATAGCAACACCATAACATTTATCTACTGTATTACCAGCCTCTATATCTATTATTTCATTATTCAAAATAGTAAGAGTGACTTTCCAATTGTTTTCTCTGAGAATCTTTGGCATTTTTCTTGCAACTTCATAATTTATTGTAATACCTTTTATATTTAATTTTGATAATATATCAAGTATTCTGACATCATCTCCTCTTGGATCATTTAATGATGGTGGTGTTATTTCTAAATAGATTTTTTTAACATTTGGATTAAGTCTTGATGGAGGTTCGACTCCCATTATGACTAATCTCTGTCTCCCTGTTCTACTTTGTTCTGGTATATTTACTACAATGTTATCATAGACTTTAAGTTGACAAGCTAAACGAAATCCTTTTGATATTTTTTCGCCTAATCTTCGTTTTTCATGATCAGTAGGTGGATTAGCTTTCCCTTCAATTAATTCTACTATGCATTTACCACATAGTCCTTTTCCACCACATATAGCAGAAATATCTATATTACCTTTCATTGCAGCTGCTAATACTGTATTTCCTTCTTCAATCGTAATTCTTTTTCCATCAGGGAGAAATTTTACTTCATATTCCATTATTACTCATCTCTAAATATTTCTTTATTATATCTTCTGGTTTTCCATCCATTATTACTTTTCCATTCATTATTAATATACATCTATCTGCTACTTCTTTTACAAAATCTAATTGATGACTCACTAATATAATAGCTGGTTTAAAAATTTCTTTTATTTTCTTTAATGTATTTGCTATTCTTCTTAATGTTAATGGATCTAAATCACCAAAAGGCTCATCTAATAATAATACTTTAGGTTTAGAAATTAAAGAAAGAAGAAGTGCAATTCTTATTTTTTCTCCTCCAGATAATTCATATATCTTTCTGTTAAGAATTTCACTTTTCATATTAAACCAGTTTAACATCTTTTCTGCAATTTCTCTAGTTTTTTCATGATCTTTTTCTTTGAAAATTTTTCTTAAATCTTCTCTACTTAATCCTAATTCACCTAGTTTTATCTCCATGTCCATATCAGGAAGTTCAGATATTCTTCCTAGAATATCAATTGTTACTTCGCTTAAACCTTCTTTTTCTGCTCTTTTTATTGCTTCTTCTAAAAGTCTATAGTCTTTAATTCCAAGACGAGCTGCGAATAACTCTAATACACTAGCCCAATATGGTAAATCAAATTCTTGATGCATTATGCTTATTTTTCTTCTTGCTCTTAAGCTCTTCTTTCCAAATTTACTAATTTCTACCCATTCATTTTTATGAAGTATTGAAATACTTCCACTATTTGGTATTTCAAGACCAGCTAACATTCTTAAAAGAACCGTTTTTCCTGCAGCAGAAGGTCCAATTATTGCTGTAATTTCTCCTGTTTTAAAACTTAATGTTGTATTTTCAAGTTCAAAAATTTTTCCATAAGGAATTATTTTATATAATTTACTTACATTTTCCATTTTAAGAATTTCCTTACCTTTTATTTCTTTTTTCTCTAATGGTATTTCCATTTTTGAAAGAAAGAAATCTACAATATCTTCTGGTTTTCCATCCATTATTACTTTTCCTTTTTCAATAAGTAGAACTTTATCTGCAAGATTTTTGTGAATATCAGGATTATGAGAAACAAATAATATACTAGTATTATAAGCTTCCCTTACTCTTTTAAGAACATCAATCAGATCATTTCTACTATTATGATCTGTCATTGTTCCTGGCTCATCTAATAACAAAAGCTTAGGTTTTCTTGCAATCTGTCTTGCAATAATTAGTCTTTGCTTTTCTCCTCCACTTAATATCATAGCCCATAATTCTGCTTTTTTATCAAGTCCTATTACCTTTAAAATTTCCATTGCTTTTTCTCTATATTCTTCATATTCTCCTTCACTTTGTGGAACTGTTTCTTCTTTTATATCTTGATATCTGAGTGCTCTTATAACATTATTTACTACAGAATCTGACCATAACCCAAAACTTCTTTGAAGTTGAATGGCAGTTCTTTTTTGTAATTCTAAAAACTTTTCTTTTGGAGAGTTTGCTTCTACTTCTAAATCCTCAAATACTATTCTACCACTATTAAAGCTTTCAACTCCTCTTATTATTCTCAATAATGTTGTCTTTCCAGCACCACTTTCTCCAAGTATACCTAAAATTTCTCCTTTCTTCAATTCAAAAGATATTGAATCAAGTGCTTTAATTCCATTTGGAAATATTTTTACGACATTTTCACATATTAACATTTCAACACCTTATGCGAAGAATGACTCTGGTAATATCTTAATAAGTATATAATCTCTCATTAATGATTTGTTTATATTAGCAATTTCTATAAGTTTTTTTCCCTCAATTTCCATAGATGCAATTTTATCTTTATATTCATTATATGGAAGTTTTACTCTTATTCCATCTATTTTTAATGTTACAGGATTAGGAGAAAGTACTTCATTAACTTCAGGTATTTGTCTTTCTATTTCCTTTTTTACTAATGCAGGTTCAACTATCAATGGATCTAAATCCATCTCTCTTCTTCTTTTTTCTGCAATTTTTCCTAAAAATTCAGAAATTTCATTGAGCTTATTTATCATATCCATTGTTCTAGCTCTTTCACTAAATCTTCCAACCCCTCCAATATAACCATTAACATTTGGAAGAATTAATTTATCAGGTTTACCTGTTACTACAATAGGGATTGAAATATCATTAAATAATTTACTTTTAAATTTTGAAATACAGTATTCAAAATTTCCTAGTACAAATAATGCTATATCATGTTCCTCTATTAATAATCTTTCTTCTTTTGTTATATGTGCTATTTTTTGACCAACACCTCTTGCTAATCCTATAATATTTGTCTTTGCACCATGTCTTCTCAAATTTTCTGCAATATCACAAACTGGATGTGGTAGATGGTGTCTTGATAAGCTAGGTGCGACAACAGCTATTTCAGTACCAATAAGTGGTGCTTCTCTTATCTTTCCTTTAAGTTCTATTACTAATTTATTTAAATTATCAAATTCTTCTTCAGGAATTGCTAAATGCATTATTACATCTAATCCTACTATATTCTTTTGTATTAAATATCCTCCAATATCTTCTACAAATTCTATTAATTTTTCATGTTTGTATGTTCCTCCTTCAAATACAATATACTTTAACATTATTCCTCTACCTTAATTTCATGAGCTTTTCTAATCCATTCTTCTTTTATTGGATCTTCTGAAGCAATAACTATAAGCGTATCTCCTTCTTTTATAGTATGTCTAACTCTAAAACCTTCAGGAAGTATTCTATTTATCAATTCTATTATTCTTTCTGAAATATCTATTTCCTTTTCTCTTATCCTGATTTCCTTAATTTCATTAATATCAATATTTCTTGCTAGTATTTCAAGTCTACCAATCTGTTCAACTTTATCTCTTCCAAATCTACTCCATAAAGCTCTCAAAGCATCTGTTACATCAATTTCATTTTTTAATATTATTTTTGTATTATTTGCTACTTCTTCAAACCTTGCTAAATCTTTGAGTAAATTTTTTCTTTCTAATTCTTTATAATTTATTTTTAATATAACTAATGGAATTTCTAGATCTAAATACAAATATATCCAGTTAATATTTCCTCCTAATATTAAATCTTCAATACTCTGTTCTATTATTTTCATATAAGCTTCTTTTCCTTTTTCATCATTTGTATCTACTATTATCTTAATGTTTTATCTCCTCCTCTATTATCTTCTTAAGTACTTCAATATCAATGCCCTTCTTCTTTGGCTTTTCTTCTACTGGTCTTTCTTCTTCTAATGCTTTAGCTACATTCTTTAATGCCTCTCTTTCAGTTCCAAGCATAAAAAAACCTGGTCTTGGTCCTCCACCTCTTTTTGCTCTACAAATTCGTTCATCTCCTATTCTATATCCTCTTATTTTAAAGAATATTCTATTTGGATCCATACTTTCTAATTCTTTTATAGCCTTTTTCAAATCTTCTTCTTCACCTTCAATTAATAAACCATAACATGTTTCCTTATAATTAATTCCACTAATTAATGATATTTTCTCTATTAACATTGAAGGTGTAAGACTTGAATCAGGAGAAAGCATTACAACATATGTTTTTTTCATTATTTTTCCTCCATTATATAGACTTTATCTTCTAATTCACTTATTACATCTAATCCCTCTATTAATTCTCCTATTATATTTGTACCATTAAAATCTTCTGCAGTTGGTCCAAATCTATCACTTTTTGTTAATCTTATTCCTATCATTCCAGCAAACCTCTTTACAGAATTTGTCACACCAATAGTTCCAGGATTTACAATATCCTTTGGTGTATTTTCTGGTAATAATGATCTTCCTAATTCTTCAACACCTTTAAATAATATCACATCTTTTGTCTTAAAAAATAATTTTAATATACCAATCTTTTTCAATTCAATTCCTGTTATTTTTTCAAAATATTTTATTGAATTAGGTGCTTTATCTCTATAAAGTCTTATTTTAAGGATTTTTTCTTTTTCTAATCCTTTGCATATGACTTCTCCTTTTTGATATATTTCAATTGTAGTTGATGGATTACATTCTACAATAATACTATCATCATCTTTATTACCTTCTCTTATGTGTTTTATATTTAATTTTTCTAATAGCATTGAAGCCTCTTTTTGTGTTTTTCCAAGTAGATCTAATCTTTCAGGTTTTAATGATATTTTTATTCTATCTCCTTCTGAAGCAACTTCTGCTATTTCTAACCCTCTTAATACCCTTCCTACTATGTTATGTTCATTAGATATTGGTGCTTTTTGAGTATAAATATAAATAGCTCCAGTATTGTCTCCAACATTTCTTACAGAAACTGTACCTCTCTCTCTAATTCCAATTTTCTCTTTTTTTAAATCAAATAATTTTTTATCATAAGCTATAAATTTACTTGTTTTTCTAGTAACAATAAAACCATTAGTTAGGCTATTATATATATGTTCACTACTTATTGGAGAATTATTATCAAGTAGTATTTCTATTTTTGTAAGAATTTCATCATCTTCATTTAATTCATAATTACTATCTGCTTTAACTAAATATCCTGATTTAATCTTCTTTTCAATAACAGGTGAAATTTTCTCAATTTTGTCTCCTATTTTTAAAACATCAAGTAAATGTCTTCCATAAACTACTCTTCCCATAACATCTCCTTCATTTGGAGGAAAATATAGACCGCTATGATCTCTCTTACTAAATATTAAATGTGTTTGCTCATTACTCATACCAGATAAGCTTATTGTTACATCATATTTTTTTAATTCTACCTCTTTTATTACTGGTTTGAAATTTGTATAAGTAGGACCAAAAGCAATGGCATCATTACTTACCCATCTTATATTACAATTTTCAAAATTCTTATAGACTTCTCTCCATTTATCTAGAGTTTTATTATTTTCCCAAATTATAATCATTTTACCTTTATTAGTAATAATCTCATATAAATTAGTAATGATATTTTCAAAATCTATTTTTCTTTTTACTACAGATATAAACTCATTACTTCTTATAATATCTCCTAATTTCAATCCCTTCTCTATTTCTACTTCATTACCATCAATTTTTATCCTCAATTTTTCACCAAATAAATTTATTTGAGTTTTTACTAATATTTATAAATTGGTGCTTTATTTGAGTAATGAAATACCACCTGAAATTGAAATAATGCCAAGAAAACTTATGTCAAGGAATAAAGCTGAAGATTTAATACATCTAATTAAGGATACCGGATTGGTTAAAGAAGTATTAATTCAAAAACATAGATATTCAGATGGAAGTTACTTAGTTGGTCGTTTTATTTTAATTATTAATGTAAATTCTCCAGAAGAAGTTATAAATAAGATAAAGCCTATATGTGATCAAATGATGCCATATGGTTATGATATAAGAATTGGCCGATTTGTTAAACTAAGACCTACAGTATCAGACTATATTAGAGGTGATTATTACTGGATAAGATCATTGGAAGAAGTGCGCAAATAATTGATTGTAGAGAAACTCAAGGCATTGGAGAAGGTGGAGGTTTAGCTCAAAGAGGTACAATATCAGAAACTGAGCGTTTTGATGTTATTGCAATAGCAATGTCTCCATCTAAAAGACATATTACTAGACCAGTATGTGAAATTACATATGGTCTAAGAGAACAGGGAATTAGGACTGGTGTAATTGTATTGGAATCTGGATCAGGAGTACCTCCAGATTCTCCATATGGAGGTGCTCCTGGAGGATCTATGGCTGGAATAAATGAAAAAGAAATCCTTCAAATAAGAAGATTTAAATTAGCTTTACTTCATCTTGGTGGAATTTTAGGTCATGTTGTTTATAAAGCAAAAACATTTCTTCGTTATGTTGATATACCTGTAATAGTAGCATGCGAAGCACCAGTTGATTATGAAGATTTTGCTAAAGTTGGAATAATAACAAGAATAGTTCGTCCCCCTCCAGATAAAGTCGAATGTTTTGGTATTATAGTAGATATAGTCACTGGTATAATAAGAGGAGTAAGTATACCAAGAGATAAATTAAATGAGATCATCATAAAAGTAAAATATTGGTTGAATGAAATAGAGAAAGGAAAATTGGTGTATTAATATGGCAAAAGTATTCATACATCCACCAAATAGTGTTATACTTTTTGATCTTGTAAGAAGATTTGGACATACTCCACTAGGATTAGGAGAAGAAGTTTCCAAAAATGTAAATAAACCTGAAATTGACTCCCCTCCTATGAATATCACTCCTGATTTTCCAAGAAGAGGCTTAAAATATGCTGCTATAGAAGTTCCATCTGGTGTAAGAGGCAGACTAGCACTTATGGGTCCATTAATTGAAGAAGCAGATGCTGCTATAATTATTGAAGATCCTGAAATTGGTTTTGGTTGTACAAGTTGTGCAAGAACTAATGAATTTTTGATATATTTAGTAAAACAAAGAAAAATTCCTTACATAACTGTTCCATATCCTTCTTCTGAAGAAGAAGCAAGAATAATGGTTCAAAAAATAAAAAATTTTCTTTTATCTTTAAAATAATTATTCAAATTCTTTTAATTTCTCTTTTAATCTCTCACAAATAAATTCTTTAGCTTTCATTAAATCTTCTTTTTCTCCTTTTAATACCCACATCATTGGAGGTTTTTCTCCTTCTTCAACCATGGCTTCTTTTACTGGCATTTCTACAATTTCTAAATTAAATTTATTAACTGCTTCTGCAATTACTGAATATGGCGTCCCAGCAGGAATTGGCATTAAATATTTTTTATTACTCATACAGTACCTACTATGTTAAAGAAATATAATAGATTTTTTATTTCTTTAATGAATTAATTATTTCTTTAGCTCTTGATATAGAGAAATTTCTTTCTTTTACAAGAATCTCTACAACTTTGTCTATCATGTCTCCATAAGCACCTGCTGTTATTGCAATATTTCTTGCATGTAATTCCATATGTCCTCTTTGTATTCCTTCAGTAGCAAGAGCTCTTAATGCTGCAAAATTTTGAGCTAATCCTACAGCACACATCACTTCTCCTAGTTCTCTAGCACTTTTTACATTTAAAATTTTTAAACATAATTTTGCTATAGGATGTGTTCTTATAGCCCCTCCAACAATTCCAACCGCAAGTGGAAGTTTTAACTCTCCTACCAAATCTCCATTTTCATTTTTATACCACCTAGATAATGGCATATATCTTCCAGAAAGTGAAGCATAAGCATGTGCACCTGCTTCTATTGCTCTTGTATCATTTGCTGTAGCTAAAGCCACTGCTATAATTCCATTCATAATTCCTTTATTATGTGTTGCTGCTCTATATGGATCATATAATGCAAATTTATATGCTCTTATTATATCATTTACAACATTTTCTCCGCCAATTACTTCTTTTTTATAAATTACAGATGCTTTTACCATTCTCTCAGTAGAGAGATTTGATAAGATTCTTAATAATACTCTTCCATTAGTTAATTTTTCTATTTCAGGTGCAATTCCTTCTAAAACTGTATCTACTGTATTTGCACCCATAGCATCTTTACAATCAATAAAGAATTCAACTATTAGCATTTTATCATCAGGTGGACCAATTATCTTTGTAGATAGATTTCTTACTCCTCCCCCCAAGGAAACAAGTTCCTTAATAAATTCATTTGACTTGCTAATAAGTAATGCTTTATTTTCTTCAATTTTTTTAATAGCTTCATTTAAATTAGGTACATCTATTACTTGTATTTGTCCACGCATAATTGACTCAGTGCTTTCAGCTTTAAAACCCTCAGGGAGTGCAAGTTTTGCTGCATGACTTGCTGCTGCAACTACAGATGGCTCTTCTATTGCCATTGGTATGAGATAATCCTTACCATTTATTCTAAAATTAACTGCTATTCCTAGAGGAAGTTGAGTTAATCCTATAACATTTTCTATCATTCTATCTGCAATTGATATATCAAGACCAGAATTTAGTGTTCTTATATCATCATCAGTTAATTTAATTAATTCCTTTATTATTCTCCTTCTTTCTTCAATACTCATTTTATAGAATCCTGGTATTCTAGAAGTTCCTCTTTCCATATACTCATTAACACCTCTAATACTCCTTCACCATTATTTTTATTACAAACTATATCTGCTTTTCTTTTTAATTCTAATATGGCATTATTAACTGCAATTTTAAAATCAGCTATTTCAAAAAGTGATATATCATTTATTTCATCTCCTATTGCAACAATTTTACCATTTCCAATTCTTTCTATTGCAATTTTTACACCTTTTCCCTTATTCCAACCATAAGGCATTATCATGAAACTATCTTTATTGAACTCTATATTAACATAATTAATAAAATTATTTTCTTTTATTACTCTTTCAATGTAATGATAATTCTTTAATTCACTATATACAATTACATCTCCTAATACAAAATCTATCTTATTTTCATTAAGTAAGTTTATTATTTTTTCTCTCATTACAAACCAATTATTATTTGGAAGGATTTCTTTTTTATTTTTTGAAAATAAAATTGTTCCATTTTCTAAAACTAATACATCAAATATTTTCAATACATCTTTATCAGGAATATCATTTAGTCTTCTTCCTGTTGCTAATATTTTCTTTTTTGGAAGCTTAATTAGAAATTCTTTAAGCTTTCTATCTATCATAAAGTTGTTATTTTCATCTGCAATTGTCCTATCATAATCTGTTACTATTATGTCTATTTTCATTTAATCACCATAAAGATGCTACTTAGTCATAATTTTATTCTCCAAGTAATCTCTTATATAAAGCAATATGATCTTTTGCTCCTCTTTCTGAGGAGAATTGCTCTTTAAATATCTTTTTACCTTCAGCTCCCATTTTTTTAGCAATATCTTCATTTATAAGAATATATTCTAGACATTCTGATAATGCTTTTACATCACCAGGACTTACTAAAAAGCCATTTATGCCAGGCCATATTTGTGTAGAGATTCCACCAATACAACTTCCTATTACTGGTTTTCCAAATGCCATGGCTTCTGTTATGGCAAGTCCAAATCCTTCCTGAATTGATGGAAGGACTACAACATCACATGCTTTATAAGCTGCCATAAGCATTTCCCTACTTATCGCACCAGTAAAAATTACATTATTATTTAATCCCTTTAAAGAAATAAGTTCTTGTAATTCTCTTAAATATTCTTCCTTATCTTTTACTTTAAGTATTTCTTTACTTAAAGAACCATTACCAATAAAAATAAGCTTAAATTTAATATTTCTTAGTCGACTAGCAGCTTCTATTAAGAACTTTTGTCCTTTCAATCTATCTATCCTTGCAACACATAAAATAATTTTCTCATCTTCTTTAATATTATAAGCTTTCCTAAAATCAATATTTGAATCTTCAACTTCTATAAATGGTGGTATACATGATACTTTATTCCACTCAAGACCAGATCTTAATGCAGTACTTACATATGATTTTGTTGAAAATATTGAAATTGAATATTCTCTTAAATACTCTACTACAAATTTTCTCCATAGAATTTCAATACTTTCAGGAAATGGTATATGCCATGTAAAAGGCTTTGGTAATTTTAAATCAATAATCATTTTACTTAATGGTAATAATTGAAAATCATGAATATGTACAATATCTGGTTCTTCTTTTTTAATAACTTCTCTTATTCTTTTTTCAAAATATTGATTTACTTTAATATATTCATTAAAACCATAAATATGTTTATTGTATAATCGATCTAAAGAAATATTTCTTTCATGAAATACTTTAAGTAAAAGTTCTTTAAAATTAGTATATCCTTCTAATACTTCTTTTTCTATTTCACTATCAGCTGGTACTCTATATACTTTAAAACCTTCAATTTCTTCTTCAGATAGTCCACCAGGCTTTTTAAGATTAATAAAAATTGCATCATGAGATTTCTCTCTTAATCTATGAGCTAACCATATTAAATAGTAAGAAACACCACCAGTACTTGGGAAAAATGATTGACTTACAAAAAGTATTTTCATAGTATTCTCCTTAATACAATGCTTTCTTGAATTCTATTAATTACTTTTTCTTCTTTTAATATATTAATTCCTTGAATAATTCTATCTTTTTTCTTCAGTATATTAAATACATCCTTTGCCTCAAATAGTAATAAAGGTAAATACTTAGTAAATACAGCTTTTACAATTTTTGTATTCAGGCTTAATCTTTTACTTTTAATTTTTTTATTATTAATTATTATAAAAGGCTCTATTATATCAACTTCCGCCCCTCTAATAATTCCATAATATGGTACATATACCAATTCCATATCATCATTATGAGGAATTTCTGATTTATACATATATCTCTCTAAATTATTAATTTCTTTTTCAATTAAACTAGTAATTTTATCATATTTTTCCTTATTTCTTATATATTCAAATTTAGTATAGTCTTCTTCTATTTTAAGTTCCATTAATGCTTTCTCTTTTTCATTAATTATTGAATTAAGTTCTTCAATAACTGCCTCTCTATTCTTCATGTATTCTTCTCTTTTTCTTCTGCATTCTAAATCTTCTTTAGATGGAAGAAATTTTATTTCTTCTATAATCTCAGATAGATTCTTATTAAGTTCTTTAATCTTACTTTCTACTAGGTTCTTTTGTTTTTCTAATTTTTCTAATTCGTTTGATATTTCCAATTCTTTCTTATTAATGTTTTCTAATTCTTTTTCTATAATGTCTAGTTTTCTAATTAATTTATTTATTTTTTTAATATCTTTTATTTTATTCTTTATAATCATTATGTCTTCTCTTTCTTTATTTAATTTAGATTTTTCCTTCTTTAAATTCAGTAACTCCTTATTTCTATTACTAATTTTTTTATTAATCTCTATAAACTCTTTATTTAAGTTATTCAAAAGAGTAATCATACTTTCTTTTTTATTCTTCAATATTTCTTTCTTTTTCATTATCTCATTTCTTATTTTCGATATCTCTCTTTCTTCACAATCTAAAAGAAGATTTTCTATAACACATCTTTTTTCTTTTATTTTTTCATCAAATTCTTTAATAGCATTATCTTTTCTCTCTTTAATATAATTAATTTTTTCATCAAATTCTTTTTCCAATCTAGAACTTTCTTCCTTAATACTCCTTAATAATTCTTTTAATGAAGTGTATATCCTCATTATTTCATTTGTAATACTAATAACATTTTCTTTACTTAAAATGCAAGGAATTACAAAACCATCATTAATTTCATCATTAATAATTGTATATTCTTGACAAATAATTTTATCTATTTCTAATAGACTAAACTCATGGAGTTTTATATTAAACTCTTTAGAATTAATTAAATATTCTTTTATTTCTATTCTATGTAATTCTAAACCATCAATACTCATGATACTACTATCTTTATTAACAATAAAAATAGGATAATAAAATTTATAAATCGCATCAATTTTTTTAATTCTTTCTTCATTAAAAAAACCTATAAAACTATCAATATTACTCAATATTCCTAATCCTTTTAAAATTGCAAGCACATCTCCTGCTTGATCTGAAAGTGCTCTTATTTCATTATCTTTCTTAATATATGAAAAATTTAATCTTTTCATATAGCTTTTTATGTAAAAGTATAATATAAGTAATTTTATTTATAATTATAAATAATTATAAAATTTAGAAATGCTTATATATTACTTTATTGAGTTTTTTCTCTATGCAATCCCATAGTTGTCATACTACAAAATTTCTATATATTAATGTAAAAAATTTATTAAAAGGAGGTAAATAAAATGGAAGAAATTAAAACTTTACCATTATCAAAAAATATTCATCCTGATGTTAATATACTAAAATATATTTATAATAAAAGTTTAGAAGATCCTGAATCTTTTTGGCGTAAAGTAGCTGAAGATTTATTTTGGTATGAAAAAAATGGACCTGTATTTGAACCAATAGATTCACCACCTTATTGTTATTGGTTTCCATATTGGAAAACAAATTTATCATATAATACATTGGATAGACATATAGAAAGTTGGAGAAAAAATAAAGTAGCTTATTATTGGGAAGGAGAAAATTATGAGAAAAAAGTTCTTACTTACTATGATTTATATAAAGAAGTAAATAGATTTGCATATGTTTTAAAAAATCTTGGAGTGAAAAAAGGAGATAGAATAACAATTTACATGCCTGTAATACCAGAACTTCCCATAAGTATGTTAGCTTGTACAAGAATTGGAGCAATACATTCAGTAGTATTTAGTGGTTTTGCCTCTTATGCTTTAGCTGAAAGAATTAATGATTGTCAAAGTAAAATTGTAATAACCGTAGATGGAACTTTTAGAAGAGGGAAATTAATTAATACTAAGAAAATTGTTGATGAGGCATTAAATTATACAAAATCTGTAGAAAAAGTCTTAGTTATAAAAAGAGCAGATATTGAAGTTGAAATGATGGAAGATAGAGATTATTGGTATGATGAATTGAAGCCATCTTCATATCCTTATGTAGAACCAGAGAGAATTGAAGGAATACATCCAAGTTTTATTTTGTATACCTCTGGTACCACAGGAAAACCAAAAGGAATAACTCATGGAACTGGAGGATATATGGTTTGGGCATATTTTACTCAAAAAGCAGTCTTTGATATAAATGATAAGGATATATTCTGGTGTACTGCAGATATAGGATGGATTACAGGACATACATACGCAGTATATGGTCCACTTTTAGCAGGAGCAACACTATTTATTTATGAAGGAGCACCTGATTATCCAAGACCAGATAGATGGTGGGAAATGATAGAAGCATATGGAATTACCATTCTTTATACTTCTCCTACTGCTATAAGAATGCATATGAAATATGGAGAGGAATGGATAAAATGTCATGATATATCATCACTAAGATTACTTGGAAGTGTGGGTGAGCCAATAAACCCAGAAGTTTGGAATTGGTATTATAAGTATGTTGGACAAGAAAGATGTCCAATAGTAGATACTTGGTGGCAAACAGAAACGGGAGGAATAATGATTTCTCCTCAACCAGGTCTTGCACTTGTTCCACTAAAAGCTGGTTCTGCTACACTTCCTCTTCCTGGTGTTGATGCAGACGTATTTACAGAAGATGGAAAATCTGCAAAACCAAATGAAAAAGGATATTTAGTTATAAAAAGACCATGGCCAGGATGTCTTATTGGAATATGGAATAATCATGAAAGATTGAAAAGTCAATATTATTCTAAATTCCCTAATGTTTACTATACTGGTGATTTTGCTATTAAAGATAAAGATGGTTATTTCTGGTTACTTGGTAGAGCTGATGAAGTTTTAAAAGTTGCAGGACATAGAATAGGAACTGCAGAACTTGAAGCGGCTTTTCTTTCACATCCCGCAGTTGCAGAAGCTGCAGTAATAGGAAAATCAGATCCTATTAAAATGCAAGTCCCTGTGGCTTTTGTTGTATTACGTCCTGGACATATTCCTTCTCCTCAACTCAGAATTGAACTTATTAATCATATTAAAGAAACTATAGGTCCTATAGCTACACCTCAATCAATATATTTTGTAAATAAACTTCCTAAAACTAGAAGTGGAAAAATAATGAGAAGAATTCTATTAGCTGTCATAGAAGAAAGAGATACAGGTGATGTTACAACATTAGAAGATGAGACAAGTGTTGAAGAAGCAAAAAGAGCTTATGAAGAACTTAAGAGGATGATAGAGGAGATTCCTTAAGTATTTTCAATATTTTTAAATAATCTCTTAATTGTCTTGTTATTAAGAAATTTTTTCTAACATGTTCTTTTGCTTTTTCTCCCATTTTATTCCGTATATCAGGATTTCTTATCAAATATAATATCTTTTCAGCAGCTTCTCTAATATTACTTACTAGAAATCCAGTTTCTCCATCTATTATCTGATATTTTATTCCTCCAGTTTTTCCACCAATAACTGGTTTACCTTTCCACATCCCTTCAGTTACTGTTAATCCAAATCCTTCTTTAATGCTCTTTTGAATTATTATTGTTGATCCTCTTTGAATAGCATTTATCTCTTTATGTGCATCTGATGGTAATAATAATACATGAACATTTCTATCATTTGTTGCTTTCTTAATAGTTTCATAAAAAATTTTTTCACCTTCAGGATCATCTGATGCTAAACCTCCAACTAAAACTAATTGTAATACCTCTTTATACTTTAATATTCTGAAAATATCTATTGCAAATTTCTTTTCATCTAATAATCCATGAAAATCTATCATTCTTATTCTACTTTTTGCCAATTCAAAAGCTTTTATTACACCTATTGGATCTTTAAGTTTATCAAATCTTGATACTTGAGTAATTATAGGTCTTTCTGGATCAATATCATATTTTCTTAATGTATCTTCTATATAATCTTCTGATAATTCAATATTCTTTTCACTTAATGGATCAATTGATGGAGGAACAATAAATTGAGGACCAATATAATCTTGTCTTTTATATTCTGGTAAATGAACTATCATGCCATCATATTTTGAAATTAATTTAATTAAAAAATTCCATAAGTTTTGATTAGGATTAGAAATATCAATATGACATCTCCATAACCATTTTCCATTCTTTTTATATTGTATTAAAGCTAATGGCTGAGGATCATGTACAAATACAAAATCTTTATCCAAATTTATTAATTCTGCATTTACTTTATTAACTTCTAGATATTTATTAATCATATTTTGAGAAATTTCAATATTTTCACCATGAATAGCATTATGAAAGTTTTTAGTTATTTTGAAAAATTCATCATCTCCTTGAATAATTTTCCACTCTGTTTTCAATCCAATAGAATTCATTAATGGAACTATAGATCTTAATAATTCTGCTACTCCTCCTCCAATATATGTAGAATTTATATGTAATACTTCATAATCTTTTAAATTTTCACTTATGGATTTTATTTCTTCTACTGTTTCTTTTCCTACAAAAGGAATATAATCCTCAATCCTCATATTCTCTAAAGAATAATTCTCAGTAGGGGTGAATAAATTTGACTAAAGAATATAATAAAAAAATTTACTTAAAAATGAGTTTATTGAGGATATTTTCAAGATCATTTATTTTGTTATTATTAGTACTATTTAGCTATGTTATCATGTCTTATATAGAACAAATAAACCTTATAATACCCATAATAAATATACCATTAATTTCATTAATCTCAATTATGATATTAGCAATTATTGGAATTATGATCTATCGAATATTTTATGATATTCTCTTATTATTACCAAAATTCTCAAAAATACTAAATATTATCTTTAAAAAAATAAATTCAGACTTTGAAACTACATTAAAAAGGATATTTTATGATATTATTATTCTAATTTTTATGATTGTTATCTTAATTGTTCTTATGCCATTATTTGCAAAAATACCATTTATAGGTATCTATTTATCTACAGCTTTATCATTACTAGCTTTAGCAATAACAATTTTAGTATTTTGGGATTTGGGAAAAATAATTTATAATAAAATAGAAGCTCTTGCAGAATACATTGCTGAAAAACTAGAATAACGTATTTAAGTGAGTAAATTATTGATAAAGTTATGCCCCAATATATATGTAATAATTGTAGAAAAATTGTTGATATGAAAGAATTGTTCTCATTACCAGGTGTAAGATGTCCCTATTGTGGATACAGAATACTATTTAAAATTAGACCTCAGGTCGTAAAAGAAATTAAAACTAAATAAATTTATTAGCAATACAACAAATTTCATATATTATTTTTGATGCCATTATTGAAGTAATTCCATTATCATATGGTGGTGTTACTTCTACTACATCAAATCCCAATAATCTATCATCTATTATTTCTTCTATAATGTCTAATAAAGACGAAATTGAAATACCTTCTGGTTCAGGATTTCCTACTCCAGGCGCGTATGATGGATCTAGAACATCCATATCTATTGATAGATAAATTTTTTTCTTACTCTTTAATACATCTTTAAGCATTAATCCTATTTTTTTAGCATCATTTGTATTAATCTGTTTTGATGAGATAAAATAAACATTATTATCTTTTACAAATTTCATTTCTTCTTTACATGTTGCTCTTACACCTATTACCATAACATTCTCAGGACCAATTTCTTCAGAAATCCTTCTCATAGTACATGCATGAGATAGTCTATTTGATAAATAATCATCTCTCATATCAAAATGAGCATCAAATGATAATATAGTGATATCTTTTAAGTTTTTTGCTATACCAAGTGTGATAGTATGCTCTCCACCAATCATTATTGGAATTTTTTTGAGTTTCATTATTTCTTCAATAACTTCACCAATCCTTCTTATTGTTTCATTACAATCCCCATGAACAACTGCTAAATCTCCTAAATCATGAGTTCCTATGTCTTCAAAATCTATATTACCTCTCCAAGACCAAGTCTCTATATTTATAGAAGCCTCTCTTATTGCAGATGGTCCAAATCTTGAACCAGATCTATAGCTTGTTGTACTATCAAATGGTACACCAAATAGTACAAACTTACTATCAGAAAAACTTTTATTAAATCCTCCAAAGAATTTTTGTTGATTATTTATATATAATAAGTTCATCATATCACCTAAAAATACATATTTGAGTTATTTATAAATTAGTTACTAATAGGTGATGATATGGACAAATATGATAAAATTATTGATCTTGCAAAAAGAAGAGGATTTTTTACTACTTCATGTGAAATATATGGTGGAGTTGCTGGTTTTCTTGATTTTGGGCCAATAGGAACATTACTTAAGCGAAATATTGAAAATAAATGGAGAGAATTCTTTATATACAAACATTATGGTTTAATTTATGAAATTGAAACACCAATTGTTATGCCTTCTAAAGTATTTGAAGCCTCTGGTCATGTAGAACATTTTACAGACTTTATAGTCGAGTGTCTTTCTTGTCATAGAAAATTTAGAGCAGATCATGTAATTTTATATCAAGTAGGTGAAATTAGTGGATTAGAGGGAAAAAGTGCTGAAGAATTAGAAAAGATAATTCAAGAAAATAATATAAGATGTCCAGAATGTAAGGGCAAACTTGGAAAAGTCTCTAAATTTAATCTATTGTTTACTACTAATGTAGGTCCTTATAGTGAAAACATTGCTTATATGAGACCAGAAGCAGCTCAGGGTATGTTTGTTAATTTCAAGTACATATATACAATCATGAGGGAAAAATTACCAATAGGTTTAGCTCAAATAGGTAAAGTTTTGAGAAATGAAATTTCTCCTAGACAAGGCCCTATAAGATTAAGAGAATTCACTATAATGGAAATTGAATTATTTTTCGATCCAAAAAACCCTGAATGTAATCTTTTAAATGAAGTTAGTAATGAGAAGATCAATTTATTGACTGAGAATATTATTATAAAAGGTGAAAATAAACCAATAGAATTAACAATTGAAGAAGCTATTAAAGAAAAAATTATTCTTTCGGAATGGCAAGCTTATTTCATGGCTCTTTCTAAAATATTTCTAGAAAAAATCGGTGTTCCTAAAAATAAACAAATGTTTATTGAAAAATTACCAAATGAAAGAGCTCATTATTCAGCTCAAACATTTGATCAAGTAGTAGAATTAGAAAGATGGGGATGGACTGAAGTTTCTGGTCATGCATATAGAACAGATTATGATCTATTAAGACATCAAAATTATAGCGGTCAGGATTTAAAAGTATTTAGAAGATTTACTATACCAAAAAAGGAATATCGTATAATTGCTATACCTAAAATTGATATAATAAATAACATTATTAAAAATAATGATATTGCAACAAAAATAATTTCTATAATAAAAAATAAGAAAGCTGAAGAACTTAAAAAAGAATTAGAAAGAGGAAGCATAATTATTGATGATATTGAAATAAGACCTGAATTTGTAGAATTTAAAACTGAAGAAATAACTATTACAGGTGAACATTTTATACCCCATGTTTCAGAACCTTCTTTTGGTGCAGAAAGACTTGTTTATGTAGCTATGGAGTATGCCTATAGAGAAAAAAATAATAGAATAATTCTATCATTACCAAAAGATATTGCTCCAATAAAAATTGCAGTTTTTCCATTAGTAAATAAAGATGGTTTACGTGAAAAAGCAATAGAAGTCTATAATATGATAAAATCGAAAGGATTTATAGTAGAATTTGATGATGATGGTTCTATAGGAAGAAGGTATGCTAGAGCTGATGAAATTGGTATACCCTTAGCAATTACTATTGATTATAAAACTATGGAAGATAATACTGTAACAATAAGGAATAGAGATACATGGGAACAAGAAAGGATTTCTATTAGTAATATAATGGAATATTTAAATAACTTTTTCTCAAAGTAATATGGTGATATTATGTCAAAAAGACCTCCTGAAAAAAGACTAAGAATTAGAAGGATAGATAGTATAGAAAAAGGTACATGCAAAATGAATTCAGAAACATATAATTATCTAAAGATAACTGATAGAATAGAAATAGTTATTGCTGGTAAAAAAAAGATTGAACTAAATGCCTTTCCTTCTTCAGATGTTCCTGAAAATGAAGTATGGGCAAATTCTGATGAAATGAAAATAGTCGGTATTGCAGATAATACTATTGCAACCGTAAGAGCTGTTATGAAAAAATAATTGAAGATCAAAATCTTTATTATAAAGATAATTTTATTATCAATAATGAGGTGTTTTTGACGACAGAGGACTTAAATTCAATAATAAATGAAGTCTATCGTAGATCTATAGACTTAATAATTGAACATGTACGAAAGACTAGAGATGCATTAGATCTTGCAATTAATGCAGTTTCTAATTTCTCATCATCTTCTTATAATGAGCTTAAAGATATATATGAAAAAATTTCACAAATTGAAGAAGAAGCAGATAATATAAAGAGAGAGCTTATTGAACAATTAACAAAAAGTGCACCTGCTTTTCTTTATAGAGAAGATTTCTTTAGATTTACTGTGAGAATAGATGAAATAATAGAATATATACAATCCTTTACTAGAAGACTTTTAAAGATATCAGAAAGTAAAATAGAACCAATTCCATCAGTAAAAGATCTACTTGAATCAATTCTCACTAATATATCAAGTGAATATGATTATCTTAAAGAAGCTGTTATGACATTGCCAAGAAATCCAAAGAAAGTATTAGATCTTGTTGTAACTGTTCATGAAATAGAATCAAAGGTAGATCTTTTATATCATAGTGCTGATTTTAAGCTATTAATGGAAATAGAAGACTTGAGAAAATTATTGTTATATAGAGATTTACTTCATCTATTGGAAGAAATAAGTGATTTAATAGAAGATGCCTCAGATGACCTAAGAGTATTAGCATTACATAGAATTGTTTGATCTTGTTTTATTAATCACTCTATTTATTCCATAAATAGAAGTTGTTATAAGACCTAAAATTAATTCAAACCAAAATGTTATAATACGCATTAATATTGCTACTGAGCTAGCTATTCCTAATGGAATACCAAATTCCACAAATAATACTGTAATTGAAACTTCCATAATGCCTATCATTCCAGGTATTCCAATAGGTATAATTTGGATCATACTCATTAATGAAGAAACAGTAAGAATAATCCAGTATGAAACATAATAACCCATTGAAATGAATATTATGTAAGGTATTAAAGCTAATAAGAACCATCTTATTATTAAGAGAATAAAAGATGAAATAAATGCTTTTTTATCTGTTAAAATATTTTCAAGTTTATTTATACTTTCTTCTTTTACTTTAATATCAAAATTTGGTTTAACTTTTTTTATGAATTTTTCAAATATATTTACCATTTTTCCAATTAATTTTTTATATCTTTTTACTGCATATAACAATAATATTAACGTAATAACAATTATGATAGAAATTGTGAGTAGAAACAATGCTAATACCATATTGTAATTAATTATTTGTAATCCACATAATATTATTATAAATCCAAATGTTAAAGTTAACATAATTCTGTGTAGAATAACAGATGTAGCTGCTTTACTTATCTGCAAATTAGCTTTTTTTGCTGTAAGATTAATCCTTACAATTTCTCCAGAAATAGAAGCTGTAGGAATCATTAAATCACAAAAAATACTCATTAAAACAATTTCAAAGCAATCTCTAAATTTTAAACTAGGATTTCTTAAAAATACATACCAACTAAGTGTAAATAATCCAATACATACAACATCAATTATTATTAATAAAAATAAAATTGTTTTATCAACAACAAGGATTTCATTAACTATATTCTCTACTCCTATGGATTGTAAATATATTACAAATATTACCACTCCTATTATCAGCATGATATTAGTAAAACTTATTGGAAGCCTCAATTCATTTCACTTTAGTAAATATTTTATTTCTTAGTAAGTATCTTTTATTTTTTTAGGTGAAAAAATGATAGAAGCAAGTTTATGTGGCTCTAGAATAATTGTATGGTCTAAAGAGGATGGAGTAAAACTTTATAGTATGGGATATTATGGAAAGCCAGTAAATATTGATAAACCAAAAAATATTTCTGAAATAAATACATATCTTGAACTTTCGCTTTTAGAAGCAAATTATCTTGTTGAAAAAGGAATAATAGTTGTAAAAGATAACAATAGAGTACTAACAAAAGAAGAATTATTTGAAATCTCAAAAAAGCATTATCGCCTCTTTAAGGAATTATATGAAGTTTATAAAGATTTAAGAGAAAGAGGCTATATTGTAAGATCAGGTATAAAATTTGGAGCTAATTTTGCAGTATACAAATATGGTCCTGGTATTGATCATGCTCCTTTTATAGTTCATGTAATTCCAAATTCTGCTGAAATAGATCCTATAGAAATAATTAGAGCAGGTCGTCTTTCACATACAGTAAGAAAAAAATTCATATTAGCTACATTAGATGAAACTCATAAAAAAGTAGTATACTATATGTTTGATTGGTGGAAGGCTTAATAGATTGGAATTCCATTTTTTGGATCTGCAACATATTTTTTAAACTCTTCAATAATAAATTTAGTAGTTTTTCCAGGTTTACCATCTCCTATTTTTCTACCACTTATTTCTACTATTGGAACTATTTCTGCTCCAGTACCTGTAAAGAATACTTCACTAGCATTGAATAATTCATGTACTGTAATTAGCTTTTCTCTTACATTTATATTATTATTTTTAGCAATTTCCATAACAACTTGTCTAGTAATTCCAGGAAGTGCTCCAGTATATGTTGGAGGTGTTAAGAGCTCATCATTAATTACTAAGAATATATTTTCTCCAGGCCCTTCACATACATATCCATCAGTAGTTAATATAATTGCCTCATCAGCATTAAAGACATTAGCTTCAATTTTTGCTAATATACTATTCAAATAATTAAGAGATTTAATTTCATGTGATGTAGCATCTATTCTATCTCTTCTTATCCAGCTAATGATTACTCTTGCTCCTCTTTCATATGCCTCTTTTGGTAATACTTCAATTTTTTCAGTTATTATAATTATATTTGGTTTTTTACATTTTCTTGGATCTAATCCTAAATCTCCTTCTCCTCTTGTAACAATAACTCTAATATAAGCATCTTTTAAAGAATTTACTCTTAATGTTTCTATTATTGCTTTAATCATTTCTTCTTTACTTATTGGTATTTTTAACATTATGCTATGAGCAGATGCATAAAGTCTATCTATATGTTCTTTTAGTTTAAATACATATCCATTGTATGCTCTTATTCCTTCAAATACACCATCACCATAGAGAAATCCATGATCAAAAACAGATATACAGGCTTTTGATTTTTCAATGAAATTACCATTTATGTAAACTAATGGTTCTTTCATTCATCTCACCTTTTGAGACTAAAGATTTATAGATTTTTATATTTTAATTTTTCTAATTTTAAAACGTTAACTATAAAAATTTGTCCCCTCTTAATAATATTAAGAGGGGAATAATTTGAGCGATCCAGTTCTAAAAGAACTTGAAGCCATTGTAGGCCCTGATAATGTCATATCAGATCCAGCAAGAATTTTTGCTGAGGTCTATGATGCATGGCTTCAAATATTTCCAGGAAAACCTCCAAAAATGCCAAAATATATTGTTAGACCAGCAAATGAATTTGAAGTACAAGATATTGTATTAATGGCAAATAGATATAAAATACCAATACAAGTAGCAAGTTTTTACAGCTATAAACTTCCATGCTATAGTGGTATATTACTTCAAACAATAAGAATGAATAGAATACATGAAGTAAATGTTGATGAAGGATATGCTGTTATTGATGCTGGTGTTACTTTTAATCAATTCTATAGATATTTAAGATCAAGAAATATAGAACTTACTATTCCTGTGACAACAGCTCCTCCAAATACTTCAATTGTTGCTAATTTCTTATTCAAAGGAATTGGAATGAATATGACATCAATAAGTGATGGAAATCAAGAAGCAATAATGGGTTTAGAAGCTGTATTACCTACTGGTGAAATAGTACATACAGGATCATGGGCTCTTCAAACTGCCTCATGTAAATATACTTTTGATTTAGGATTTGGCCCTCAATTATCAAGAATATTTGTAGGTGCTTTAGGAACATTAGGTATTGTTACAAAGATGGCAATAAAACTCTGGCCAAAGCCAAAAGCATTAACTGTTAAGTTCTTAGGAATGAAAAAATGTGAGGATCTTGCAAAACACATGAATAAACTACAATATATAAAACTTGCTCCAAGTACTTCAGGAGGTCACTGGTTATTACTTGTCTTACATGGTACAAACTTATTCCCATATTGGGGATTTGAACAAAATAAGAAATTATATCAAATAACAGATGAAGATATTGTGAAGATGAGAGAATACTATGGATTCCCTGGAGATGGTACACAATACTTCTATGTTCTTGCATGTACACCTCATTATCAATCTGAAGATGAAGCAAAATTATGGGAAAAACTATGGTCAAATTACATATCATCAAATCCTGAAATAACAGAACTTACAGAAGATAATTGCCCTGGTATAAAATTTGGAGAAATAGAAGCTACTCTTAAAATGTATGGAGGAATTGGTGAAGGAGAACCAGGAAATCAACGTATAAGATATTGTGGATGGACTCCTGGACATATATGGAGCTTTTATGGTAGTGTTGGAAATAAAGCTCTTCCAAAACTTCATGAAATAACTTGGAATACAGGAAGAAAGTATGGATTAATTCCTGCTTTACATACTATAGGTATAAATGAAGGAAGGGTATCACATGTAAGATACATGGTACCAATAGAACGTGGTGATGACGAAGGTGTAAGAAGATATGCAGGATTCTTTGGTGAAGTTATTCCAAGAGTTATTCGTGAAGGAGGATTTGTACCTGCTAGATGCTTTGGTTTAGGAGCTAAAATTGTTTCACAACACATGGATTCTGGCTTCTTTGAATTATATCGTAGAATAAAGAAGGCACTAGATCCAAATAATATAATGGCTCCTTGGTTAGGTTTTAATGTACCATTTGAATATGAGTAGGTGATAAATATGGGAGAAGTTGAAAGAAAAATTCCATTTATAATTCACAAAAATATAGAATTTGTGCCATTTATTAGTCATGCAAGTTTTGATAAAACTCCAAGAGAATGGGTAAACATAAAGTTTCCAAATGAAGACAAATATCCAGATTTAGCAGTAGCAAAATTTGAAGCAGTAAGATGTTGGGCTTGTGGACAATGTGAACTCTCTTATATGGCAAATTGGGCTATGAATTGTCCATCTGCTACTTTTCCAGCAAACTATAGGAAAGCAGCATATAGAGGTCAAGGAAAGCATATGACTGTCTTAGGTTTACTACAAGGATTTATAGAACCATCACCTGAAATTGTTCATGTTGCCTATTTCTGTAATTTATGTGGAAACTGTACACTTCAATGTAGTATGGGTATTGGAAGTGACCCTGTTATTTCAGCAATGGCTTTAAGAAGAATGCTTGTTAAACTTGGAATGGGACCACTTCCTGCTCATAAACGTTTTGCAGAATATATTAAGAAATATCATAATCCTTATGGAGAGCCTCATGAAAATAGATTTGCTTTTATGAAAAAGAAAATTGAAAAGAAAAAAGCAGATATTGTATATTTTGCAGGATGTACAGGTCCATATAGAACTCCTGAGGTATGTGAAGCAACAGTTAATTTATTAGAATTAGCAAATGCTGATTTTACAGTATTGTATGGAGATGAATGGTGTTGTGGATCTCCATTATATATGGTTGGATTATGGGAAGAAGCAAAAGAAACATTAGAACATGATATATCAGTAATAGAAAGCTTAGGTGCATCTAAAGTAATTACATCTTGTGCTGGTTGCTTTAGACAACTTCATGAAGGATATAAAAAATTAGGAATATCAAAGCCATCATTTGAAGTATTACATTCATCTCAATTATTTGCAGAATATTTGAACTCAGGTAAATTAAAACCAAAATCAACTCCAACTGATAAAGTAGTTACATATCATGATCCATGTCATTTAGGAAGACATGTTGGTGTATTTGATGAGCCAAGAGAAATACTTGCTAATATTCCAGGATTAAAATTCATTGAATTTGAAAGAACTGCTCATAATGCATGGTGTTGTGGTGCTGGAGCTGGTGTGATGTCAGGATTTCCTGAATTAGCAAGATTTGCAGCAACTGAAAGATTAAAAGAAGCAAAAGGAATAGGTGCAAACTATGTATCAAGTGCATGTCCATTCTGTGAATTAAATCTTAAAAGAACTGAAGATGCTATGAAATTTGGCATAGAAATTGGAGACATATTGTTACTATTAGAAAAATCATTAAGGTGATAATCTTGGGATTTGAATATAATATGCAATGTAGGGATTGTAGACATAAATGGTCTTCTAATAAAATTTCATCATCTATAAAATGTCCAAAATGTGGCTCACATAATGTAAGACTACTTCCATCGAAAAACTTTAAAACATTTATTGCACCATATGCATAATTTTTTTCTTTTTTTTAAATAATTTTTCCATTATAAGATAATTTAAAGTGTTTACCTGATAATTCAATAAATCCCATATTTATTAATTCCTTTAATTTTTCTCTATCTTTTATATTATCCAAATTTTCTAGACATTTTTTATATTTTTCATCTAAGTAAATTGTACCATCTGTTAATAATCTTATAATATTTCCACATATGTTATATGTTCTATCATTTTCAGCATTCCACGGATCTATTTCCATTATATCAAGACCAATAATATTTACATTTCTTTCAAAAATTAAAAGTAATGCTTTATAAATTTCTACTTCTTTTAATCCTTCTACATTCAAAAATCTACTTCCATATAATGCTTTTCTTGCACCAATATCTATATCAATTGATATGTAAACATTACTACTTAAATATGGAAAAATACTTTTAATAGCTTCTTCTACTCCTAATGAATCTATAATTCTTCTATGAATTATCTTTATTCCTTCCTTCTCTAATGTTTTATATTGATCAACAAATTCTTTTACTCTTGAATCTTTTATTTTTTCTAATTTCTCAGAAGGATAATCCATAGGACCAAATACAATTATTTTTTCTAAAATTCCTTCGTAAAATAAATGATATAGAAAAGATCCACTATTATAACTATTTTTCCTACCTATTGGACTAAATACATAATCTTTTGCTTTATATCCATATGTCTCATAATTTGATTCATTTTCCATCATATAGCTTATAAGATTATTTCTAATTGGTGATGGAATTCCATCAAAATGAGAATCAAAAACTATTAATGTCAAATCATTAAATCTACTAGATAATTCATCAATTACTCCACCGCTCATTGAATGATCAATTCCAATCATTAGTGGTTTTTCCATATTCTTAACAAAATCTCTTACTTTATTTCTATATTCTCTACAACCATCAGAATCTAAAAATACTTCAAAATTTATTGGTGTAAGCATTATTAAATCTTCTTCATCTGGATATATAGATAGCCAGCTCTCTACAGGTAATTCTCCATAATATTTAATATCAATTCCTTGAATTTCTTTTAATTTTAAAATTATCTCAATTGGATTTTTTGGTCTTTTTCCTAAGATAATACTATTTATTTTTTTATTTATTGAATCACTACCTTCATCAGGATCGAGTAAGACTTCAAATAATGACCACATACTTTATCTCTCTCCATAAATAAATATATTATTGACTATTGTAAACTTTTCAATACTGATTATTTTAATTTTTTTATTCTGACTTATTTTATATTTAAAAATAATAAAATTATCATAAAATAGTTTTTAATAATGTTTAAATAGAAATAATCTAAATAATTATTATAGGGGAAACAAAATGAAAGGTGCATACATGGGTAAAATTCTAAGAATAGATCTTACAAATCAAAAAGTTTCAGAATCTCCATTACCTGAGGAATATGTTAAGAAATATATTGGTGGAAGAGGAATTGCTGCAAGAATTCTTTATGATATAATGAAACCTGGTACAGATCCACTATCTCCAGAGAATAAGATGGTTTGGGGCACAGGACCTCTAACAGGTTTACCTGTTCAAGCAGCCTCAAGTGGTTGGGTTGTTGTTACAAGATCGCCACTTACTTATACATACTTTAGATCTAGATGCGTAAGTAATCTTGGAATAATGTTAAAGAAAGCTGGTTATGACTTTATGATAATAGAAGGAAAAGCAGAAAAGCCTACTTACATTTACATAAATAATGGTAATGTAGAATTTGGTGATGCCTCTTCTCTTTGGGGTACTACTACTGATTTAGCTCAACATATACTAAAAGAATACATTATAAGAAATCCGGAAGCAGAAACAGCTGTTATTGGTCCTGCTGGAGAAAGACTTGTTAAATATGCTATTGTTCAGTCTGGTACAAGACAATTAGGTAGAGGTGGAATAGGTGCAGTAATGGGATCAAAGAACTTAAAAGGGGTTGCTGTTTATGGAGATAAACCAATTCCAATAGCTAATGAAGAATTACTTAAAGAACTTGTTAAAGAGCAAGTAAAACAACTTGCTGCATCACATGGTGCAAAAAGAATGCAAAGATATGGAACTGCTGCAATTCATGCTTTAATAAATCAAATTGGAGATTATCCACATAAGAACTTTAGAGAAACATTTTATCCCAATCATGAAAAATTAGATGGTGAACAAAGAGTTAAAAGAACAGTTAGAAATGCTGGATGTCCTAATTGTTTAATAATGTGTTGGAAAATTACGTATGTTAAAGAAGGACCATATGCTGGTGCTTGGGTTGACGGTCCTGAATATGAAACTTTCTGTACTTTTGGTGGCTTATTAGACATACCTAATTTAGATGCAGTTATCTATGCAAATCAGCTTGCAGATCTCTATGGAATAGATACCATATCTGCAGGAGTAGCTATTGCTTTTGCTATAGAAGCATTTGAAAAAGGTATATTGACAACAAAGGATACTGATGGCTTGGAATTAAAATGGGGGGATGAAAATGTTTTAATGACTTTAATTAGAAAAATTGCCTTTAGAGAGGGAATTGGCGATCTATTAGCAGAAGGTGTTAAAAGAGCATCAGAAAAACTTGGAAAAGGTTCTGAATATTTTGCAATTCATATAAAAGGTTTAGAATTGCCTGCTTATGATCCAAGACCTGTAAAAGCACATGGACTTGGAATGGTTACATCAAATATTGGAGGAAGTCATGCTCTTGGCTATGGAACACAAGAAGTATTTGGATTGCCCACACCAGTAGATAAGTACACTGTAGAAGGTAAAGGAAAATTAACAGCATACAATCAAAATAGATTAACATGGGGAGAATGTTGTATATGGTGTACTTTTCCAACAAGATCTGAATGGCATAAACCAGATTTACTTACTAAAATAGTTAATGCAGCTACAGGAATAGACTTTGGAGGTTTTGAAGAAGCTCTAAAAATAGGCGAAAGAGTATGGAATGTTGAAAGAGCATTCAATGTTAGAGAAGGATTTGATAGAAGGCATGATACATTACCAGAAAGATTCTTAAAAGAACCCATACCTTCAGGTCCATCAAAGGATCAAATATTTGAATTAGAGCCTTTACTAAATGAATACTATCAAGCAAGAGGCTGGGATGTAGCTACTGGTCTACCTACAAGAGCTAAATTAGAAGAACTTGGTCTTAAGGATATAGCTGATGAACTTGAAAAAATGGGTCGTCTAGCTAAATAATTTTTATATCCTAGTTTTTTCATAATTTTTTTATGCCAAAAGTAACTATTAAGTTCTTTCAAGATATTAGAGAACTAGCAGGTATTTCATCAACAGAAATAGAAATTGATAGTCCAAAATTTCTTAAAGATATTTTAAATGAAATATCAAATAAATATCAAAAACTAAATGATGTTTTTAAAAATATTGAAGAAAATAATAGATCAGTGATAATATTAGTAAATGGAAGAATGCCTATTCCTTTATCATCTACAATTATAAAAGGAGGAGAAGAAATTAGTATTCTCCCTGTTGTTGAAGGAGGATAATTTTTTAAAGTTTAAATATTTAAAAAATAATATATTCTTTAGGGACTTTTTATGAAAAAAGAAGAGATGACTCCATATGATCGCTTAATGACTGCTTTTGAAAGAAAAAAACCTGATAGAGTGCCAGTAACTCCTTTTGTAAGAGAATGGGCAGTAAGACAAGCAGGTTTTAAATTTTCTGAAGTTATGACAAATCCTGAAAAATATGTCTACTCTCAATTATATGCAATAAGAAAATATGGATATGATATGGTTCTTGATTTACTTGCTGTACATGCAGAATCTGAAGCTATGGGAAGTATTCTTAAGATACCAGAAGATGCTCCACCATCAGTTGATATACCTGCTGTTAATGATTATTCAAAGGATTTACCTAAATTAAAAATACCTCATCCAAGAAGAGATGGCCGTCTTCCAATTATATTGGAAGGAATACGTAGACTTAAACAAGCAGTTGGTGGTTATATACCTGTAATGGGCTATGTACAAGCGTGTTGGAGACATACATGTATGCTAAGAGGTACTGAAAGAGCTCTTTTAGATATGAAAAAAAATCCAGATCAATTAAAAGAATTAATTGAGATTGCTACAGAGAGTTTAATTGTATATGCTGAAGCTGTTGTTGAAGCAGGTGCAGATTTAATATGGGTTTCAGATCCTACATCTTCAGGTGATATGATATCAAGAAAAGCTTTTGAAGAATTTGTATTCCCATATTTAAGAAGAGAAATAAGAGCAATAAAAAGAATGGGTGTTAAAGTATTTTTACACATATGTGGAAATGTAAATGATAGATTAGATCTAATGGCAGATACTGGTCCTGATGCAATAAGTGTAGATGAAAAAGTAGATTTAGCAAGAGCAAAACCTTTAGTGGGAGATAAAGTATGTATCATGGGAAATATTAGTCCAGGAGTAACTTTACTTCAAAAAACTCCAAAAGATGTAGAAGAAGAATGTAAAATTGCTTTAGAGAAAGCCATGGCTGGAGGAGGTTTTGTCTTAGCATCAGGATGTATTGTTCCTGCAGCTGCACCTGGTGAAAATATAGCAGCTATGGTGGAAGCTGTAAGAAAGTATGGTTTTTATGAATAGGAGGTGACATTATGAAAGAAGAAATTTTTAAGAATCTTGCTAAATGTGTTGTAGATGGTGATGAGGAAGGAGCAAGGAAATGGGCAGAAGAAGCCATAAAGGCTGGAATAGATGCTTATGAAGCAATAATGAATGGATTAGCAGAAGGAATGAAAGTTGTAAGTGAATTATATGAAAAAGGTGAATACTATGTTCCTGAGGTTTTATTATCTGCATCTGCTATGACTGCAGCAGTAGAAATACTTAAGCCATATATAAAAGTGGAAAAAGCAGAAAAACCTATTACAATTGTTTTAGGTGTAGTCGAAGGAGATATTCATGATATTGGTAAAAATCTAGTGAAAATAATGCTAGAAAGTGCTGGATTTAAAGTTATAGATCTTGGTAGAGATGTACCATTATCAAAATTTGTAGAAGAAGCAAAGAAGCATAATGCTGATGTAATTGCCATGTCTGCTTTAATGACAACAACAATGCCAGGAATGAAAAAAGTAATTGAATTACTTATAAAAGAAGGATATAGAGATAAAGTAAAGACAATAATTGGAGGAGCACCAACATCATTAGATTATGCAAAATCTATAGGTGCTGATGCTTGGGCTAAGGATGCATCTGCAGCAGTTGGTGTAATTAAAAATCTAGTAGCTAAATAATTTTTTATTTTTTTTTTAAAAATGCCACAAATTTTTTTAGATTCTATTTCAAAAAAATATAAAGTTGCTGGAAGAGAAATTATAGCTTTAGATTCTATTTCTTTAGAATTTCCAGAAAAAGGTATTGTTGTTATAGCAGGACCATCAGGAGCAGGAAAAACCACATTAATAAAGATAATTGCAGGCTTAGAACTACCAACATCTGGCTCAGTTTTTATTGATGGTGTTGATATATCTCATTTAAGTGGTTATGAAATTGCATGGTTTAGAAGAAAGAAGATTGGATTTAAACCTCAAGATCCAGTACTAATACCACAATTAACTGTATTAGAAAATGTTGCTCTTCCTTTACTTATAAATTATGTTGAAAAAGAAAAAGCATTTAAAGTTGCTAAAGAACTTCTTGAAGAATTAGAACTTTCTGAAAGAATTTATCATAAGCCCTCACAATTAAGTGGTGGAGAATATGAAAGAGTAAGTTTAGCTCAGACTATTATAGGATCTCCTCCTATTATAATACTTGATGAACCAACTGCTCATCTTGATATTTCAACTTCAAAAAAAGTAGCTAATATATTAAAGAAAAGACAAAGAGAAACAGAATCTCTTTACATTATTACTACACTTGAAGAATCACTTATTGAGGGTGCTGATAAAATTTTTAATTTAGTTAAGGGTAAATTAATAAGGTAAAAATGGGTTTAATTGATAGGTATATAGATCCAAAAACAGAAGCAATTCTTAGAATTGTAATTAAAAAGATAGTTCATAGATTTCCATTAAGTTTATGCATGATAATAAGTACTACTATTCTTACTTATATATTCATATTTTATGAAGTTTTATTAGCAGGATGGAATGTATTTATTATATTAATTATGACATTTCTTTTAGCAATTACAACTTCTTTTGCTTTTGAATATGATACAAAAGATGAATTAATGAATTTAATAAATATAGGAGTTTCTCCATCAGATATTTTTAAAATTGGAATAATTAGATTACTATCTATTTCATTAATAGGCTATTTTATTGGTATAATACTTGCTATTATCTTTCCATTATCTGAAATAAAAAATAATATGTTATTTTACTCTCTTTTAATTTCTATAATGCTAGGTATGTTTCCCTCACTTTACTCATCTTTAAAATCAATGCAAATTAGTTTAGTAGGAAGAATAGCTTTTAGACCACTTATGGAAAATATTGCACCAGTAATTCTTTCAGTTAAAGAATTACCCCATGTAAAAGATTATATTGAAGAAAGATTAAAAGAAAGAGAAGATTTAGTAATACTAAGTGTAAATACAAAAGAAAATTCAATTGAAATTTTATGTAGATATTTAGGAGATACTGGAAGATTAACTTTTGTTACATTATCATCACTTGGTATAAATCCAGATGAAAGTCTAAAAAATGATGAAACACTACCAATTATAGGAGCAAGAGTAATTGTAAAAGAAGGAAGCAAAACAATTATTGATTATTGGGAAGGAAAAGAAAGGAAAAAATCCTTTATTTCTCAAAGCTTTCAATCATATATTCAACAATTATTAATAGAATATAAAGTATTTAAGAGTAAAGGAAGAGGTTTTGAATTTAAGTCATATTAGGTTTTCCTATTGGGCATACTTTTATACACATACCACAGACTGTAGCAGCATAAGCTGATTGGAAAGACTTTTTTAGAAGAACATTCTTAAGATTTTCTAATCTTTCTGAACATTTTTTAGCATCAAATATTTCTTCTCTTGATTTTGGATAATATTCAAAATTTGAATACTTTAATGCACCTGTAGGACAGGAATCGATGCATAATCTACAATCACCACATTGGTTTTTCATAGGAGTACCAGGTTCTAAGGGCATATTAGTTAATATACTACCAAGACGAATTCTAGGTCCATATATTGGATTTATTAATAAACCATTTCTACCAATCCATCCTAATCCAGCAGCACATGCAATTGCTTTATGAGATATATGACCTACTAACTTTTCTATATCTTCTCTTAAAGATGCTGGGATAATTAATGATAAATAACCCTTACTTGAAATCCATCCTGCTATTCTCATAGAGATTAAATCAATAAGATTATTAGCTAAATGATAAGCATGAGCATATAAAATTCCAGGATTATCAGTTTGAATAAGCTCAATAGCATAATTTGGAAGTGCAACTCCAATTGAAATTCCATATTTAAACTTATCTATTTTGATATCATATGTTGATAAATCTCTAAGTAATGATAAATCAGCAACTCCAATAATACTTGCACCAGCTATTTTTGCAATAGAGAAAAGTTCATCATTCTTCATAATAATAACTATACAACTACTTAATTATAAGTTTTCTTAAACCCAACCAACTCATTAATATTAATAATGCACTAAAATAAAACATAATAATATAATTAATATTCCATAATATGAATGCAATAAAAGGTCCAAATATAGAAATTATAAAAGAATTTCTAGAAAATTTATATTCACTAAATAATTTCTTATTTCTATTTAAAATAGCTATAAAAGAATTTAAAAAACTTAAGTCAATTAATATGAATATCCATAATAGAGTAAATATGAAAATATTATTTACAAATCCTATTAGTAATAAAGAAAGAAATAATGAGATAATTAATAATCTTCCCAATCCTTCTTGAATAATCTTTCTTTTGTTTATTTGCCATCCTATTATATGAGTAATTATTAATGAAGTTGTTAATACTATTCCTATTTTTATAATATCAATACCTATTATCTCTAATGCTATTATAGGAAGAAAAATTGTTCCTATACTTCCTCCTAATCCAATTCCTATAGATATCAACCATCCTTCTAATTTAAAGCTCTTTATTTCATCTTCAGGGATTTTTGGTTTTGCTACTATTATTTTAAGTGAAAATATTAAAAATACAGAAAGAATTAATGCTAATATTCCTGAAATTAATAATAATCTATCTACTTCATAAAAATAAATAATAAAAGCTCCTATAAGTGGAAATAAAGAAAAGATAATAAGTTTTGATAAGTTAAGAACTACATAAGAAGGTAGTGAAAGTAATCCTCCAATTGAAATTCCTAATAATAAAGAAAATAATATTGAGAAATATCCATAACCATATGATAAGAAAAGAATAGTAGTAATAACATATGAAGTTAGAAAAATACCAGTAATTCTAGATAATGAGGTTTTAGATTTATTATAATAGTTATTACCTATAAAAAATCCGGTATAATATGTAACAAGAGAAATACTTGTTATAAATAAATCTTGAATTCTCATCCACAATATCAATACTATTAAATAATGAAGAATTCCAGCTATTGGAAATGTAAGTGATAAAATAAATTTAAATAACTTTAAATAATCTATACATCATTCCCTCCGTTAAATTTTTTTAAATGATAGTCCTATATATAATTTAGGTGAAAATATGGAAAATCCAAAGCTTACTATTATGCAAGAATTAATAATAGAGGGAATTTTGAAAAAAATTGGTGATGAAAGTAAAGTAGGAACTGCTGAAGTAAGTAGCGGTGATATACTTGGATATGTTACTAATGAAATGACAAAAAGAAAAGATAGTGGAATAAAAGGAACAGTTGCTGCTACTAAGGGTTGGGCAGATATGTTTAGATTAGCAGTTAAAGATTTAGTTGAAAAAGGATATTTAAAAGAAAAGAAAGGATTGATATCTTCTAAGCTTATCCTTACAAAAGAAGGTCTTGAGGCTTATAAAAAGTATAAAGGAATATAGAATGCTAAAAAAATTAATTTCTTTTCTTATTATCCACAAAAATTTTTTTAAATTATATGAAAGGATAACTTATTCTCTTGGATTATTATCTGTACCTTTTATATTAATCTCAATAACTTTCTTAATTGCTTATGGTAGCATTCCAAAAATACTTTTACCATCTTCTTTAGATTATATTTCCTCCTTCATAATAATTTCTTCATTTATTATTGGTATTTTTTTACATGAAATTTCTCATGTTATTATTCTTACTAATAGAAATATTAGCAATATAAACTTAGGTATTTCTTTACGTGGAATTATTGGCGGATTTACAAGTGCAAATATAGATGTAAAAACTTATAATGAAATTGTATTACCATTTTATTCAAGTGGCTTAGGTCTTAATTTTTTATTATTTCTAATTTTTCTTCCTTTCTTTTATATAAACTCATATTTACATATAATTTCAGTAATCAATTTTTGGTTACTATTTATGAATGGTATTCCTGCTCCCTTTGTTGATGGAGGAAAATTATTTGAAATCTTGTTTAAAAGAGTTAATATAGAATTAGAATATATTTCGATTGTCATTATACTTATTTGGCTTTTAATATTTATTATTAGAATATTTATATAAATTAAAATATTTTGAGCTAAATTTATAAGAACTTTTAAGTTACTAAAAAGAAATTTATAAAATTTTTGGAAAACATTATAAATACCTTATAGTACTATTTATTATAGGGGTATACTATTATGCAAATGACAACTGCATATTTAGTAATAATTGGTCTTGCATTTTGGCTATTCGGTATATTTGTTATTTCAAAGAAACTTGAAAAAGCATACTTTACACCTGATCCTAAAAGAAGAACTCCTGCTGTAGCTTTTAGAGATGATTTTGACTTCTATCCTGCAAATCCATATTCATTATTTGGTGATCATTGGGCTGCGGTTGCAGGAGGAGCACCTCTATCAGGTGGTGTAGCAATAGCTCAGTGGGGATGGGCCTCAGGTATATTATATGTACTTCCAGTTAACATACTATTAGGATCGGTTCATGATTATGCTACTGGATTTGTTGCTATGCGTCAGCGTGGTCAAACACTAAGTGAAGTATCATATAGATGGATTACTCCTTTATCAGGTATACTCTTTGTATTTTTAGGCTATATTGCAATTGTAAGCTTTTGTGCAGCATTTGTTAAATTAGTAATAGTTGGAACAACAGGATTTCCAGCTCTTTTCATTCCTGTAATTTTACTAGGAGTAATAGGTCCTCCTAGTGGTTATTTACTTTATAAAAAAGGATGGCCTGTATGGCTTGTTGGAATAATTCAGTATGTTATATTCTTAATAGCTTTATATGTGGGCTTAATGTATCCAGTAAGACTTCCTGTAGAATTCTGGTATTTATTTCTTTCAATTATAGGAATATTAGCTGCATGTCTTCCTAATTGGCTATATTCAGAACCAGCAAACTTCATGATGTTTTTATACATGGTTACAGGTGTTGTATTGCTATTCTTAGGAGCTCTTGTTTCAAATATGCCAGTACAATTTCCAGCTCTTATTTTCTATGATCCAAAATTAACACCTAGTGGATGGTTCTATCCTGGTATTACTATGATGGTATCATGTGGTGCACTTACAGGAATGCATGTATATTGGATAGGTGCATATACATGTAAGCGTTTTCCTGAAGAAAAATGGGTAAGAATAATTGGATATGGTGGAGAAGTTTTAGAAAGTGTAGGCTTATGGACTGCATTCTTAGCAATGCTAGTTCTTCCTGTAACAGAATTTCTTCCAGCATTAAAAGCAGGTTGGACTGTAGCATATGGTAAAGGTTTTGCAAAAATTGTAGGTACAATATTACCATTACCTGTAGATATACTTATAATGCTTGGTATGTGGGTTGCTTTAGTATTCATAATAAGTACTTACTATTCAGGATTTAGAAATATGCGTGTACTGGGCTTAGAATTTGTACAATTAGTTACAAAAAGAAAAATAACAAAGCATGTTGAAGCATCTAGATGGATTGCTGCTATTGTAACAGCACTTATTGTAATTGGTCTTGCAGTAAGTGCTGGCTATTTATACATATGGGCATTATTCCCAATATTATCAACATCATTAGCAGTATTCTCATTCATAATAGTTGGTGAATGGTGTAGATTACATGGAAAGAATCCAATATACTGGAGAATTGCTATGTTAGTAACATTATGTGGAATATCTCTTCCAGCAGCAATCTATGGTGCATGGTGGAACTTCATGGCAGGTGGATATATTCCTGGTGTAGTATCATTAATGGCAGCAATTATTACATTAATATACGTAGCTGAATGGGCTAGAAAAAGATGGAGACGTGGATATACTCCAGAGGAAAGAGAACAATTCCTTAAATTCGAAGAATTCTAAATTTTTAAATATTTTTTTATTTTTTTATTTTTATATGAGTCCAAAAGAAAGAACTTTTAAAATATTAGAAGGAGAAAAAGTAGATAGGCCATCTGTTTTATCAGTTACTCAAACTGGTACAGTTGAATTAATGGAAGCATCAAATGCTTATTGGCCTGATGCAAATTTTAATGCTGAACTTATGGCAAAATTAGCAATTGCAGGTCATACAATAGCTAATTTAGAAGGTATAAGAATTCCTTTTTGTCTTACTGTATTGGCAGAATCTATGGGTTGTATTATAGATAAAGGAAGAATTGATCGTCAACCATCTATAGCAAAAACATTATATGATCAAGGAAAAACACCAAACGTAGAAAATTTACTAGATAGCTATAGAATTCATGTAGTTCTTGACGCAATACATAAAATTAAAGAAATGAATTTTAATGTTCCATTAATAGTTGGATTTGAAGGTCCTACTACATTAGCAGGTCATTTACTTGATGTTGAACGACTTTGTTTAATGATGATAAGAAAACCTGAAGAAGTAAAAAGCTATATAGAAAAAGCAGAAGAAGCATGTGTTATTTATGCAAAAGAACTTATAAAAGAAGGTGCAGATATAATAGTTGTTGCTGATCCTACTGCTTCTCCATCTGTTCTAAGTCCAAAGATGTTTGAAAAATTTTCAAAAGAACCATTAAAATCTATAGCAAAATTAACAAAAAGATCTGTTCTTCATATATGTGGAAATGCTACACCAATACTTAATCATATGGCAGAATGTGGATTTTCTGGATTAAGTATAGAAGAAAAAGTAGATTTAAAAACTGCTAAATCTATTTTAAAGGATAAAAAAGTTGCTATTATTGGTAATGTTCCATCTGCTGGAGTTCTACTAAATGGTACTGAAGAAGAAGTTTATAATGTAGCTAAACAAGCTATTGCCTCTGGTGTAGATATTTTAGCTCCAAGTTGTGGTATAGCTCCACATACACCTATAAGAAATATTAAAGCAATGGTTAGAGCAGCTATTTCTTAATTCTTAATATTTCAGGAATATCTAATTCAGTAATAGTTGCAGCTATTGGTATAGGATATCTAATTCCAAGATTATGTGTTTTTTCTAATCCTTCTGCTATCTTTTCTATATATTTAAAAGGAATTACCATTGCTATTTCATCATCTTGTGAATGACCAAATCTTCTTTCTCCATAGCATGGTATTACAATTTTAGGTTTTTGAGTATTATAAGCATCAGCAATACCATCTCCACAAATACCACAATCTCCTACTGTACCAAATATTAATCTTTCTCCATTCATTGCATAGACCACTCCTTGTATTAATCTCATTATTTGAGCACTATTTCCATATACTATAGACATATCAGGTTCAAAATCTAAAGCTTCTAAAGGACCAACAATAAATCCTTTTTTCTTATCTTTAATTTTTGGGATATTTTCCACAAATCTTTTAGCAGATTCATTATCATTAACATATCCTAATTTTATTATTATATCACCATTAATAAAAGATTCATCAGACTCTTTTAAGCCAAGTGCTATTGCTCCTAAAATACACTCTATATTATCTAATGTGACATTCCAAGACCACCCATAAAGTCTTGCAGTATTTATAATTTGACAAATAGTAAGTTTCTTTCTTGGTTTTCTTTGTATTTTTGTATTAATTTCAGATTCATATAGCTTAATTCCTAGGATTTTTGATTTTGGTTTTATATACTCATATATTTTATTTAAAAATTCTATACTCATGTTCCCTCCCACCAAGTTTTAATATAATTTATTTGTTCTTCAGTCATAGTATCAATTTCAATTCCCATTTTCTTAAGTTTCAATCTTGCAATTTCTTCATCAATTTCTCTTGGGACATCATATACCTTTGGTTCTAATTTATGATAATTTTTAACAATATATTCTATACATAATGCTTGATTTGAAAAGCTCATATCCATTACTTCACTTGGATGTCCTTCTGCTGCAACAAGATTTACAAGTCTTCCCTCAGCTAGTAGATATATTTTCCTTCCATCATTTAGTATATATTCATCAGTAAAATCATTAATTTTTCTTTTCTCTTTTTTCATTTCTTCTAAAGCATTAATATCTATTTCAACATTAAAATGTCCTGCATTTGCTAATATAGCACCATCTTTCATTAATTCAATATGTTCTCTTCTTATTACATTTTTATTTCCTGTTGCTGTTACAAAAATATCTCCATGCTTAGCTGCTTCTCTCATTGGCATAACATCAAATCCATCCATAACTGCTTTTAAAGCCTTTATAGGGTCTACTTCAGTAACTATAACTCTTGCTCCCATTCCTTTTGCTCTTATTGCAATTCCTTTACCACAATGTCCATATCCTGCAACTACAAATTTCTTTCCAGCAATTAAAATATTAGTTGCTCTTAATATTCCATCAATTGTGCTTTGTCCTGTACCATATATATTATCAAAATCCCATTTTGTTTCAGCATTATTTACTGCAATAATAGGGTATTTTAATAATTTTTTATCTGCCATAGCCTTAAGTCTTAATACTCCTGTAGTAGTTTCCTCAGTACCTCCAATAACAGTATTAATATTTCCTTTTCCTTTATGAAGTGTTGTTACTAAATCTGCTCCATCATCTATTGTTATAATTGGCTCATTTTCTAAAACCATTTCTATGAATTTATAGTATTCTTCTCTTGTTTCTCCTTTTATCGCATATACTCTTATTCCTTCAGATGCAAGTGCTGCAGCTACATCATCTTGTGTTGATAAAGGATTTGAAGCAGTTAGAGCAATATCTGCTCCACCTGCTTTTAATGTTCTTATTAGTACAGCAGTTTCCTTTGTAACATGTAAACAAGCTCCTATTTTAATGTCCTTAAGAGGCTTTTCTTCTTGGAATCTTTTTCTTATTTCCATTAATACTGGCATATGATTTTCTGCCCATTCAATAGATTTTTTACCTTTTTCAGCCAATTTTATATCCTTAACTATATATTCCATATTATACACCTTTATCTTTATTTTTTATATCCTATTCTCCTTAGTATTTCACTATTTAATTTTACTTTATTAAGTTCTAAAATTGGTATTCTAATCATACTTTCTTCAATACTTATCTCCTTTATTGGAAGGGACTTATTAATCCAAAATTCTTTTATTTTTTCTTCAAGTTCTGTATCATTGATTATTGGATTAAAGTATTTTTCTATTAATTTTATTAATTCTTTATCTTTTATCCATTCCTCAGGTTTTACTAAATGCGTATTATCAAAAGCAAGAAAAACTTCTGGTGCTACTGGTTTTATTCCAACTAACTTTTCTAATGACTTTTCCTTTAAAACAATTGTTATAAATATGTAATGTAAAAATTCATGAGCTAAACATGCTTTAATTAAATCATTATTTGCAAATAAGGCAAATGGGAGAGTAAGCTCAATACATAATTTAAATTCATTTTCAAAATTTTGAATTTTTGTTGATGCATAAATTACTGTACTTGTAAAACCTAATGGATATTTTATAATAATTAAATTAGGATCAAAAACAATAGGAGGATAAGATAATTCAAAAGCTTTTTCAACTTCATATACTAGCTTATCAATAGAAGGAAGTTTTTCAAAAAATTCCTTTAAAATATCATCACTTATATATCCTTCTTCATGAAATTTTATTATTTTCTGAAAATAATAACTTCTCAACATTATTTCTCACAAAAAAGATATCTTACTTTCCATTAACCCAATTATCAATTTTATTCCACTTTCTAAATCTCTTTTTGATAATACTTCACTAAAAGTATGTAGATATCTAGTTGGAATTGAAATACAACCTGATGGTATTCCTCCTCTTGATAATTGTATAGCTGCAGCATCTGTAGTTCCTCCTTCTAAAACTCCTAATTGATATTTTATACCTAATTTATTTGCTAATTCTATTAACCAATTAACAATTAATGAATTTGCTAATAATCCTCCTCCTAAAGACTCTCTTCTTCCATCAGCTACTACTATAACCGGTCCATTACCAATTTTTACTGGGGCCTCGCTTTCAGATACTTCAGGATGATCTCCAGCAATTGTAGTATCAATAGCAATACCTATATCTGGCTTAACATTATAAGAACTTATAGTAGCTCCTCTAAGTCCTACTTCTTCTTGAACTGTAAAAACTGCAATAATTTTATTTACTGGATTTGCTTTTTTTAAAGCCTCAATTAATATATAACATCCAGCTCTATCATCCATTGCTCTTCCTACTATCAAATCATTTTCTAATTCTACAAGATCTCTTTCAATAGTTATAGGTGTTCCAATTCCAATACCATATTTTTCAAGTTGTTCTTTTGATAATCCAGTATCAATGAACATTTTATCATAAGTGACTAATTGTTTTCTTTCCTCTTCTTTCATTATATGTATTGCTTTACAACCAATAACTCCATATATTTTTTTATATTTTCCATGAATAATAACTCTTTGACTAAGTAAAACATGATCTGGGACTCCTCCAATTTTTGCAAATCTTATAAATCCTCTATCATCTATATGTTTTACAATTAATCCGATTTCATCCATATGTGCTGTAATCATTATTGTTTTTTCTCCATTTCCTTTATACGCATATATATTACCAAATCTATCTTCTTCAATTTTATTAACAAATCCTTGTAATTCTTTTTTTATTATTTCACTTATACCATATTCAAATCCAGAAACTCCTGGCGCCTCACTTATCTTTTTTAATAATTCCATAATTATCACTCCTCAATTTTTATTTCGATTTCTTCATTACCAATCTTAACTTTAAACCACTTAATTTCTTTTCTTTTTTCTTTTGTATTGATCATACTAATAACTTTTGTTTCACCTTTTAAGAATGAAATTGCTGCTTGTGGGAATAATAAGTATGTAAGAGCATCTTCTTCTTTTTTAAATAAAGACTTAATATCTTCAGGGATGTCTTTAAATGTGAATTCCTTTGGAGGATTTGATGGTTTTATTTTTTGTAAAAGTTCCTTATTTATTTCACCAGGAGGCTTTCCATAAAATCCATTAATATAATCTTCAACTTCTTTTATAATTGTTCCATATCTTTTTCCAGTAATAACATTAATAACTGCTTGTGTTCCAACTATTTGACTCATTGGAGTAACTAATGGCGGATAACCTAAGTCCTTTCTTACTATTGGTACTTCATCTAATACTTCTTTCAATTTTGATAATGCATTAAATTCCTTAAGCTGAGCTACAAGATTAGATAACATACCTCCAGGTATTTGATGTTGTAATGCTCTAGGATCTATTCTATCTGTAATTTCTGAAGCATATCCCTTGTATTTTTCTCTTATTTTTTCAAAATATTCAGAACATTCATATATAATTTCAATATTTATGTGAGATAATAATCCTGTATTTCTTAAAGCATCATAAATTACTTCAATTGAAGGATGAGAAGTCCCAAAGGCAAATGGTGCTAATGCAGTATCAATAAATTCTGCTCCTGCTTCTATCCCTTTCATAAGTGAAAGAGATGCTAATCCACATGAATAATGAGAATGTAGACCTACTGGTAATCCAGTTTCCTTTCTTATTCCTCTTACAAGATCAAACGCAGTTCTTGGTGATAATAATCCTGCCATATCTTTTATTCTTATTGCATCTACTTCCATTTCTGCAATTTTTTTTGCTACTTCAATAAAATAATCTACTGTATGTATTGGACTACGTGTATATACTATATCTCCATGTACCTCTGCTCCTATTTCTTTTGCAATTTTTATTGGTTTTTTTAAATTATTTACATCATTTAAGGCATCAAATATTCTAAAAACATCTACACCATTTTCATATGCTTTCTTAATAAAAACCTCAATAACTTCATCATGATAATGTTTATAACCTACTAAATTCTTCCCTCTTAATAACATTACTACTTTTGTCTTTTTTAATTCTCTTTTTATTTTTCTTAATCTTTCCCAAGGATCTTCATTTAAATATCTTATACAAACATCAAAAGTAGCACCACCCCAAGCTTCAATACCATAAAATCCAGCCTCATCCATTTTTCCTAATATAGGTAAAATATCCTCAGTTTTCAATCTAGTAGCAATTAGTGATTGTTGTCCATCTCTTACTGTTACATCTATTACTTTTAGCAATATTTTTTCACCAACTTAAGTAAATCTAATTAATACATTTTTAAACATATTGCTTTACTTTTGTTTATTCCTTTTTTAAATTCTAAACCAAAATATATATTTTTAGGTTTTATTTGTTTATCTTCTCAGGTGAGTTTTTTGGCAAGAGGAAATAAAGAAGTACTCGCAAAACTTGAACAAATTGTTGGTCCTGACTATGTAAGTAATGAAGAGGCAGTACTCCTACCATATTCTTGGGATTTAACATGGGCAGAACCAAGAATGCCTGATTATGTCGTTATGCCAAAAACAGTTACTGAAATACAGCGTATACTAAGATTAGCAAATCATCTCAGAATACCTGTAATTCCATATGTAAATGCAACTAACATTGGTGGATTATGCATTCCAGAAGAAGGCGGTATTGTAATGGATTTAAAAAGAATGGATAGAATAATAAAAATTGATCCTGAGACATGCTATGCAATAATAGAACCAGGAGTAAGTCATGCACAACTTTCAGCTACACTTAAAGCAACAAATCCACAATGGGAAGGCTACGAGTTTTCAAAAGGATTTGAATTTGGATGGGGAGTACATCCAGCATCAGCATCTGTTTTAGCTATGGCAATTAATCATGGAATTGGTCATCTTAATGGTAGAATAGGAATTAATAGTCAATTAATTTCAAGTATGGAAGTAGTACTTCCTACAGGTGAGGTTGTAAAATTAGGATCTTGTGCATTTTCTGATTCATGGCATTCATTCCTTCCATTACCAAGAATGGATGGTCTCTTTGTAGGATGGATGGGAACTACTGGTATTGTAACAAAATTAGGAATATGGATCTTTCCAATAAGACCATACAAAGATGTACTAACAATAGCAGCAGAAACTGCACATGATATGACAAGATATATGGTTCATTGGCGTCATTATTCATTATGTGATGAAGTTACTGCAGTAAGTTGGTGGTTAGCCCAAATACCTATTCCATATCCATATCAAGAAAAACCAAAAGATGCTCCTGAATGGTTCAGCTATACTGTAATAAGTGGTTGGAGTGAAGAAGAATTAGAATATAAAAGAAAAATGTGGAAGAAAGTTGTTGAAGAAGAAAGAGCAAGAGGTACAAAATTAATTGATTTTGAATATCCACCTGAAGCAAAAAGAGGAAGAACAGAATTACCAAGTAGAATTGTAGGATCTACAAAGAATTATTCAAAATCATGTGGTGGAGGATTAGCTTGGCCAGGAACATTTGCACCATGTAAGAGCTGGCCTATATTATATGAAAAATGGAAGGAGATTTATATACGTCATAATCTATCACCCGCAGTAAGATTTACTGACTTCCAAGGTGCACATTATGGAATGTTAAGATTAATGACACCATTTGATAAAAGAGATCCTGATTCTGTAAGAAGAGCTAAAGAAGCTATGGTAGAATGTGTGAGAGTTGGAATACCATTAGGAATGCTTCCTTATAAGCCACCAGTAGAATACGTAAATGAATTAAATGCTGCAGCTGATGCAGGCTATGTTTACTTAATGGCAAAAATAAAAGATATGTTAGATCCAAATAATATAATGAATCCAGGTAAACTAGGTATAAGATGAGGTGATAAAGATGGCACTTGTATTAAAGAGAACTGATATGAAAGAATTAGCACAAATTTATGATAGAATTTCCATGTGTACACAATGTGGAAACTGTAAATATGGATATGAATATGGTCCAACTGAAAACTTTGCAGCAATGCTATGTCCTCAAGGAGATAAATATCAATTTGAAGCATATAGAGGATCAAAAGGAAAAGCAGCTCTTGCTAAAGGTCTTCTAAGTGGAATGATCCAATGGAGTGATAAAGCAGCACATGTAATATATACATGTATTGGATGTGGTGCTTGTGTAGAAATGTGTGAAACTGATATCAAAGATTATCTTCTAAGAATGTTTGAAGCTCTTAAAAGTGAAACTTGGAAACAAAATGTTGCCATACCTGAAGGTGTAAGAAAATGGAGTAGTACTATTAGAGAAAATCGTAATCCTTACTTAGAGAAACATGAAAATAGACTTGATTGGTTACCAGCTAGTATAAGAGAAACTCTTCCAAAGAAAGCTGAATATATATACTTTGTTGGTTGTACTGCCTCATATAGACAAAAAAATATTGCATTAGCTACAGTTAAATTATTACAAAAATTAAAAGTTGACTTTACAGTAGTTCCTGATGAATGGTGCTGTGCATCTCCATTATTAAGAACAGGACAATATGATGTAGCAAAAGAATTCATAGAACATAATAAAGAATTACCAGAGAAATATGGTGCAAGTGCATTTATAACTACATGTGCTGGATGTTATAGAACATTATCTATAGACTATCAGAAAGATCCTCCAGAAGGATATACAGATAAATTTGGCAAGGCTAATTTCAAAGTCATTCACACAATACAATTAGTAGAAGATATGATAAAGAAAGGAGAAATAGAATTTGAAGGAAGCTTTAATAATGTAGTTACATATCATGATCCATGCCATCTTGGAAGACATGCAAAAGTCTATGATTCTCCACGTAATGTGTTACAAGCCATACCTGGATTAAAACTTGTTGAAATGTATAGGAGTAAAAAGTTCTCATTCTGTTGCGGTGCTGGTGGAGGAGTAAGAGGAGGATATCCAGATTATTCAATTGAAACAGCAATTAAGCGTGTAAGAGAAGCAGAATCTACTGGTGCATCTGTAATAACATGTGTTTGTCCATTCTGTTGGAGAAACTTAAGTGATGCTATTAGTGCATTAAAATCTTCAATGAAAATGATGGATATTACAGAAATACTTGAACCTATAGTTAAAAAGAAATAATCTTTTTTCTTTTTATTTTTTATGAATTTTAAAATTCTCAATGGTTTATTAGATCCTGATGAGAGAATAGCTTACATAAATAGAAAAATTGAATCATGTAAAAACAATTATGTAAATGTTCCTTTTAAAGATCCTGCTATTGGTATTATAAATAAATTAGGAAAAAATTTTGAATTGATAGAAAATGAAGTAGAAAATTGGCTTACTCCTACACCATCCTCTGATTTTATTTTCATGGTTACAGTTGAGAATATGGTTACTTTTATTGATTCTAATGGTTGTAAAGAATATGCAGATAAACTCATGGAAATTGTAAATAATAATGTACTTCCTGACATACCTATTTTAATTGGTATTGATCATTCACTTTCAGGTGGAGTAATAAAAGCTATTTTTAAAGAATATGGTGAGGAAAATATTAGATTAATTGTTTTTGATAGTCATTTTGATTTTATATTACCAAAAATAAGATGTGGTCTTATACATTATGATTTAGAAAACAATCCAAATACAAAATTTTCTCCTTATGATCCCTATATATACAATAGGCCAAATAGCTATAATGCAGATTCTTTTCTATACTATTTGCTAGAATATTTACCACCAGAAAACATATTTATAATTGGTGTAAATGATTATCCATCAAAGACTGCAGAAGAAATAGATGATATACGTGTAAGAAAATATGTTGAATTCTATAAGACTATAGAAGAAGCAGGAGTTCATATTATTAAAAAAGAAGATGTTGAAAAGAATTGGGATAATGTTTGTCAAATAATTTCAAATACAAATTTACCATACACCTATGTTTCAATTGATGTTGATGTATGTGCTAATACTTCTATTAAAGGAGCAAGATTTTTAGATTATATGGGAATATCACATAGAGATTTATATGGACTTATATCTTGTATAAAAAAATCAAAAATTATTGGTATTGATATTATGGAATTTGATGTTTATAATGCAGGAGCAAAAATTTTTGGTAAAATAGATAGAACTTATGATATTATGAGTGAAATATTAAATAAATTAATAGACAAATGTCTAATTTAGTTACGGTAAAAGCCGAAGGAAAAATATTATATATTTCGTCAAACATCTATTTTATTGGAGAGAAAAGTGTTAGTATTAAAAAGAAGAATAAAAGTAAATAAAAAGAAGGAAATACAAAAAAGGATTATAGAGTTATGGAATAGTCCATTAGCTACATGGGAACCACAAGAGTAAGTTGTTTCTAAATTCAAAAGTTTATGAAATAAATTTTTGTTGATCTTTTCATTTTTGATTTCATTTTTGAGAATATATTTGTAAGAATAAACCTCATTATTCATAAATCTTAGAATTAATTTTTATAAAGAATTAAAGATATATTCTAGTTTTAAATATTATAGATGGTGTTAAAATTTGTTATTTGATGCAGTAAAACAATTAGCCCCAACCATAGCTAATTTCATTTTCTATTTCATAATACTAATAGTTATAATTCTATTCTTATCTTCAGCAATTAAAATAGTAAAGGAATATGAAAGAGCAGTAATATTCAGATTAGGACGTTTACTTGGTGCTAAAGGTCCAGGATTATTCTTCATAATACCTTTTGTTGATAGTATGAGAAAAATAGATTTAAGAGTTCTAACATTTGATGTACCTAAGCAAACCATAATAACAAAAGATAATGTAACAGTTCAAGTAGATGCTGTTGTATACTATAGAGTTTATGATCCTGTTAAAGCAGTTACTCAAGTAGAAAACTTTATATTATCTACAAATCTACTTGCTCAAACAACTCTTAGAGATATTCTTGGACAGGCAACACTTGATGATTTGCTTACTAAAAGAGAAGAACTAAATCAAAAACTTCAAACAGCTTTAGATATTCCTACAGATGCATGGGGAATAAAAGTTACTGCAGTAGTTATAAAAGATGTAGTATTACCAGAATCTCTTCAAAGGGCTATGGCAAAACAAGCTGAAGCTGAAAGAGAAAGAAGATCAAGAATTATAATTGCAGAAGGAGAATATGAAGCAGCAAAGAAAATGAGCGAAGCTGCTAAATTATATGAAAAGAATCCAATTGCTCTTCGTTTAAGAGAATTTCAAATGATATCAGAAGTTGCAAGAGAGAAAAATCTTATACTAGTCACCACATCAGGAGCATCTTCAATAGCAGAATATGCTGGTTTAGCTAAAGCTTTAAGTAAAACGGAGAAATAATATGAAAAAATTTTTAATTTTCCTTTTTTTAATTATCTTCCTTAATTTTTATATCATTTCTTATTCTCTTCCTATTGCATATTATGAAAATAAAGTACTAATATTTAAAATAACTGGAACAATATCTATAGCACATTATGAAGCATTATTAGATGCAATTAATATTGCACAAAAAGAAAATTATAATGCAATAATAATTTTACTTTCTACTCCTGGCGGGAGCTTAGATGCTACATTAAAAATGATCACTCTTATTGAAAATTCACCTATTCCTATTATTGGTTATGTATATCCTCCAAGTTCAACAGCATGGTCTGCTGGTACATACTTACTTATGGCATGCCATATTGCTGCAATGGCACCAAATACAATAATAGGTTCATGTCAGCCTATTTCTTATTCGCCTTTTGGTTCAACCCCCATAAATGATACAAAAATACTAAATGCTCTTATATCATTAATGTCAACTCAAGCTAAGGCTCATGGAAGAAATGAGACCATAGCTATTAAGTTTATTACAGAAAATTTAAATTTAAATGATGAGGAAGCACTTTTATATAATGTAATAGAAATAAGAGCAAAAGATGTTAATGATTTACTTAATAAAATTGATGGAAAAGAAGTTAATACGATCTATGGTGAAATCAAAATGAATACAAAAAATTCAATGATTGTAGAATATAGTTTCAGGCTTAGAGAAAGTATATTAAATGTAATTTCTGATCCTACAATTTCTAGTATTTTGTTTTTAATTGGAATAATTGCTTTAATATATGGATTTTCTACTCCTGGACATGGAGGTGAAATTATTGGTGCTATTGCATTAATATTGGCCTTAATTGGAATGGGCTTTGATATTAATATAGCTGCACTTATCATGATGTTAGGCGGAGTATTTCTTTTTATTTATGAACTTATGACACCTGGTTTTGGAATTTTTGGATTTTCAGGAATAATATTACTAATATTAGGATCTTTATTTATAACTCCCTTTTCACCTGAAAAATGGGCTGTACCTAGTGAATGGTATATGACTTTTACATATACATTCTTATTTATAGCAGTTCTTATTTCCTCATTATTTATTTTCATATTAATGAAAATAATTCAAGTTAGAAGAAAAAAGCCTATTATTGGTAATATGATAGGAGATATCGTTACTTCAATATCAGATGCCGCACCAAATGAAATAACATTTGTAATATATAGAGGAGAATATTGGCAGGCTAAATGTAAAAATGGAATTAAAAAAGATAAAAAATATAAAATTATTGGTAAAGACGGACCTGTATTAATTCTTGAAGAAATTAATGAAGTATGATAAATACTTTAATATCTGTTATTCCTATTATTAAATATGAATCAAGAAGAAATATCAATAATAGAAATTACTGAAATTGAGGCAAAAAATCCAATAATACTATGTGGTCTACCTGATGTCGGACTTGTAGGCGTTATTGCAGTATCTCATATCATAAAATCATTAAATATGAAGGAAGTAGCATATATTGATTCAGACTTATTTCCACCAATTATGGTATTTCATAATGGTACTCCTACGTATCCTTTAAGAATTTATCAAAAAGAAGATATTTTTGCAATATTTTCAGAAGCTGCATTATCTCCTGACTCTATCTATCCATTAGCAAGAAGTATTGTTTCTTGGGCAAAAGAAAAAAATACTTCTTTACTGATATCCTTAGGTGGTATTGGAACTCCTAATAGAATTGATATTGAAGTACCAAAAGTCTATAGTGCATCAAATATGCCAAGTGTGAAAGAAATTATTAAAAAATATGAAATTCCAATAATGGAAGAAGGATTCATGGTTGGACCTTATGCTTTAATTGCAAAATACTCAATTCAAAATAATATTCCCAATTTACTATTACTAGCTGAAGCTTTCCCTAATTATCCCGATCCTGGTGCAGCAGCTTCTATTATTAATACATTAAATAAGTTCATCCCATTGAATATAGATGTAAAACCTCTAATTGAAAAATCAGAAGAAATTCGTTTAAGTGCAAGAGAACTTATGAAAAGAACAGTAGAGAGCTTAAAGAAAATGGGCAAATCACAAGAATATGAAGTTCCATTAATGTATGTATGAGGTGAATGGTATGGAATTTTGGACAGATGAATCAATATGGAATTATGAGTGTGGAAAATTAGAACCATTATATGAAATTTATGAAAGCAATGGTGAAATTATCATAAGAATGGACTTGCCTTGTGTTCAAGATAAATCAGATATAAAAGTCAATGTTACAGAGTATTCAGTTAATATAGAAGCTAAAATGGGAAGAATAATTCAATATGAAAAATGGGGTACATTTCAAAGATCAATAAGATTTTATAAATATAGTAAAACAATTAGATTACCAGTAAGAGTAGATCCTAAATCTGCTAAAGCAAGATTTAAGAATGGTATATTGGAAATCCGTCTGACTAAAAAAGAACAATTATTCACCATACCTATTGAATAGATCTTTTATTTTCATAATCAATAATCTTTTTTAATGTATTTTTTATTATTTCAATACTTTCAAGATATTCTATTATTGATACATTTTCTTTTTCAGTATGACTAAGCTTTGAATTGCCAGGACCATAAACTACACATGGAATCTTCATTTTCTCAGCAAAATCATTTACATCACTTGTTCCAGTTTTTTTGATTAATCTTCCTTCTCTTCCTGAAATTTCTTTTATACTTTCAAGAAATAATTTAACAAGTATTGAATTTTCACTTTCTAAGAAAGGAGGATTTTCACTGAGCTTTTTCACATATACATTTTCATTTTTCTTAATTATTTTCATTACTTCTTTCTTTACTTCTTTCATCATATTTGGTGGGATTCTTATATCAACAACCATATCACATTTTGAAGGAATAACATTATGAGAATTTCCACCTTTAATTTTTGTTACACATAGACTTGGTTTCCAAAAAAATTCTTCTTTTATATTTTCCCATTTCTCTTCAATTTTCAATAATTCATCGATTATATTCTTAGCTTTATATATTGCATTATCAAAAAATTGAGGAATACTAGAATGAGCTTTACTTGCTTTACATGAAATTTTTAAAAGAATTCTTCCTCTATATCCTACTGTTAAACCATATGTGCCACTGGGCTCTCCAAATATAGCATAATCATATTTTTCATTACATTTTGATAGAAAATGTCTTATTCCCTTTCCATAACCTTCTTCATCAACAACTGCTAATAAGGTTATTTCACCTTTATCACATATTTCTTTAAATTTTTTTGCTCCACATATTAAAGCTGCGAGAGATGATTTTGCATCTACTGCTCCTCTTCCAAATATTACTTTTCCTCTAATATATGGATTTATCATTCCTTTTACAGTATCCATATGTCCACATAGAAAAATTCTTGGTCTACCTTTTCCTATAACTGCTTTAACATTTCCAACTTCATCTATTTCTGTATTAAATCCTAATTTTCTTAATTCTAAAAAAAGAAAATTAGAAATTTCTTTTTCTTTTCCACTTGGACTATAAATTTTTAATAAATTCAGTAAAAGTTCTACTGGATAATTTTCATCCATTAAATTTTCACCAGCTCAATTACTTCCTTTAATACTGAAACTACCTTCTCAACTTCTTCTTTTCTAATAATCAATGGTGGAAGCAATCTTACTATATTCTTTCCAGATTCTAATACTATGACTCCTTTTTCAAGTGCTTTAATTATGATATCTCTAACTTCAATTCTCATTTCTATGGCCATCATTAATCCTAATCCTCTTATCTCACGTATAAGTTTACTTTCTATTTTTGAAAATCCATTTAGGAATAAATCTCCCATAATTTTTGCATTTTCTATAAGATTTTCTTCAAGTATTACATCTATTGCTGCTTTACATGCTGCACATGTAAGTGGATTTCCACCAAATGTACTAGAATGTTCTCCTCTCTTTAAGGAATCCATTATATCTTCTCTTGCAAAAGTTACTCCTATGGGCAGTCCTCCTCCTATTGCTTTACCTGCACATAGTATATCTGGCTTAATTCCAAAATGTTCATGTGCCCACATCCTTCCAGTTCTACCAAAACCAGTTTGAACTTCATCAAGTACTAGAATGATATCCTTTTCATCACAAATTTCTCTTACTTCTTTTAAGTAATCACGGGGTGGAATATTTATTCCACCTTCTCCTTGTATTGGCTCAATAAATATTGCAGCAGTATTTTCATCAATTAATGATTTTAATTTCTCTATATTACCAAAAGGAGCAAATTTTACTCCTTCAAGTAGTGGAAGAAATGGCTCTCTATATTTTGAATTCCATGTAAGTGAAAGAGCTCCCATTGTTTTTCCATGAAATCCATTTATCATTGATATAATTCCTCTCTTTTTTGTATACTTTCTAACTAGTTTTATGGCAGCTTCAATAGCCTCAGCACCTGAATTTGAAAGAAATACCTTATCTGTACCTTCAGGTTTTATTTTTTTAAGTCTTGAAAGACATTCTTCTCTTGCATCATTATAAAAAGATCCATGACATGTAATTAATTTTTCACATTGTTTTTTTATAGCTTCAACAATTTTTGGATGACAATGTCCTAAAAATGCTACACCATAACCACAACCACAATCAATATATTCCCTACCCTCAGAATCCCATACTTTTGTGCCTAATCCTTTTACTAGAGTTATAGGACGTTTCCAATAAGTATCTGCTAAAAATGTATCTTCAAGCTTCATCATAAATAAATCACTGTTCCTTCTTCTTCTTTTATAGCTTTTGTAATTGGTTTTTCAATAAATCCAGAAGTAATTATTGCCTTCTCAACTCCACCTTTTATGGCATCAATTGCTGCATGAACCTTTGTTGACATTCCTGGTCCTATTTTTTCTAATAATTTTTCTACATCATTAATATTTATTTTTCTAATAACTTCTCCATTCATTAATATTCCCTTGACATCAGTAAGATAAATTAATATATTTGCATTAATTGATTTTGCTATAGCTCCTGCTGTTCTATCACCATCTACATTTAATGGTTCAAATGCTTCTCCCATTGCTACTGGTGATATCACAGGGACATAACCTTTTTCCATTAATAGTAATATTAATCCTGAATTTACTGAAATAATTTTTCCAGTATATCCTCCATCAATAGCCCTTTTCCTTCCTTTTTCATCTATTATGACAATTCTTTCTTTTCTCTTTGCTCTTAATAAGGCACCATCAAAACCTGAAAGACCTATTGCATTTATACCAAAAGATTGAAGTAATCTAACTATTTTTTTATTTATTTCTCCTGCCATTACCATTGTATAAATTTCAACAGTCTCCTTATCAGTATATCTACTTTTAAATCCTTCAGGTGAAATAACAAATTTTTGCTCTTTTCCTAATTTTGTTGCAATTTCTGTAACTCTATCTCCACCACCATGAACTATTATCAATTCCTTATTTTTTGCATACTCCTTGAAATCTTCTATTAATGATTTATTAATGCTATCTTCTTTTATTAAATCTCCACCTATTTTTACAACAATTTTCATACAGGTCTTACTCCTGCGAATCCTAGAGCTGTTCTTTCATCTACACCTATCATTATATTAAGATTTTGAACTGCTTGTCCTGCAGCTCCTTTTATTAAGTTATCAATAGCTCCAAATGTTACAATTCTATTTACATGAGGATCAATTTCAAATCCAACATCACAGAAATTAGAACCAATTGTATTAATTGGATTTGGTAATCTATGTAATCCTTTATGCTCTCTTACAATTCTTACAAAAGGCTCATTTTGATAAGCTTCTCTATATGCCTTCCATACTTCTTGTAAACTAACTTCTCTTTTTAAAAATAAATGTCCAGTTACTAAGATCCCTCTTACCATATCTATGGCATGGGGAGTTAGAGCAACTTTAATTTTTTCTCCTGTTTTCAATGAAACTTCTTGTTCTATTTCAGCTGTATGTCTATGCATAATTGGTTTATATGCTCTTACTATGTTAGAATGCTCAGGATGATGAGTTGCTTTACTCACACTAATTCCAGCACCAGAAGAACCTATTTTAACATCTAAAACAATTCTTTCATTTTCTACAATTCCTGCTTTTATTACTGGAGTTATACTTAATATACTTGCTGTTGATATACATCCTGGATTTGCAACTAATTTAGCATTTCTAATTTCTTCTCTATGAAATTCTGGAAGACCATATACTGCTTTTTCCAATAACTCAGGACATGGATGTTCCCATCCATACCATTTTGGATAATCTTCTTTATTTTTCAATCTAAAATCAGCACTCAAGTCAATTACTCTAATTCCTACTTCTAAGAATTTTTTTGCTATTATTGCTGATTTACCATGAGGTAATGCTAAGAAAACTATATCACATAAAGATGATATTTTTTCAATATTAGGTTCAATAAATTTCAAATTAGTAACTTTTCTTAAATGTGGATGTGCTCTATATACTGGCTCACCTGATAATTCTCTTGATGTTACTGCTTTTATTTCTACATTTGGATGATTTAATAATATCCTGAGAAGTTCTCCTCCAGTATATCCTGATCCTCCTATTATTCCAACTGATGTCATTTCTTAGCCTCCTTAATAGCATAATCAATAATCATGCCAGGTATATCTACACCAGTAGCAGGGACGGTATTTTTAAATTCTACAGTACCATTAATTTCATGTACTATATATTCCCCATCTCTCTCCATCATATCCACTCCAAAAACACCCCCTCCAACAGCTTCTGCAGCTCTAAGTGCAAGCTCTCTTATTTCAGATGTAACAGGACATCTTTCTACTCTTCCTCCTCTAGCAGTATTTGTCCTCCAATCATTTTCATTTATTCTATAAATAGCAACAGGTACATTATCTCCTATTACAAATACTCTAATATCTCTTGGAGGTCTTTTAATCATCTCCTGTATATAATATACATGATATAATGGAAACATCATTTCTCTATGCTCTAAGGCTACTATAGCAGAAGTTCTATCATTTATTAAAGAGACTAGTCTACCCCAACTCCCTATTATTGGCTTTAATATTGCAGGATATCCAATTTTTTCAAAAGCTTCTAAGGCTGAATCAATATCAAATGCTACAAAAGTACGAGGTGTTGGAATATTATGTTTTTTAAATATCAATGTATTTAAAAGTTTATTACCACATATCTCTAAAGTTTTAAAACTATTTATTACCCTAATTCCATAATTTTCAATGATAGCAGTAAGATATAATCCACAGAAATATTCAACACATCTTTGAAGTACAATATCACCAATATTCTCAGGCTTATCATCAGAAGTCAATTCAAGAGAAAGATTTTTTGCATTTATCATAGAAAATTCTATATTACGCTTTCTACAAGCTTCATAAAGTGCTTTTTCTTCCCATCTCATATGATCATATAATATACTTAATTTAACCATTATAGTCAACCTTTATAGATTCGTTATTTAAATTTTATTTAAATATTTTACTAAAATTAAAACTTTTTAAATCCAGGATCTGAGAACAATCATTGAGCTTGTCTTAGCAATTCCTTCTATTTTTCTTATATCATCTATATATCTATTTATTTCTTGTATGTTTCTACCAGAGGCTATAGCAATAATATCAACTTCTCCAGCAACTTCATATACTTGCTCTATACCATTAATCTTCTTTATTGCCTGAGCAATAGTAGGATTTGGATATGATGGTAAGACTGATATAAGTATCAATGCTTGTACCCTTTCACCAAGATCTACTTCTATTGTGAATTTTTTAATTACACCTTCATTTCTTAGTTTTTCAATTCTTTTTCTTACAGCTGCTTCTGATATATTTAATTCCTCAGCAATTTTTGTATATGGTGTTCTACTATCATTCTTTAAAATTGATAATATTTTAAGATCAATATCATCAATATTTTTCATTTTTTCTCATTTCCTAAACATACTATCTTATCTCTTATTTTTTTTCTGACCTCCTCCCCGCCCTAAAGGACGAGGATTCCCCTTAGGGGGTTCATAGGTTTGTGGTTTACCACCTTCATTTTCATCACTTCATAGGGTGCGAACCTCACCCACCCCGCTCCATTCA
>Ga0080004_1127668_pt1 | contig 214879 bp, 188 predicted proteins | sample WasSprMetagenome_FD_69207 | JGI IMG/M metagenome (GOLD analysis project Ga0080004, IMG submission 69207) | Sulfidic aquatic microbial communities from Washburn Spring, Yellowstone National Park, USA - WS (SPADES assembly) (version 2) | ecosystem: Environmental > Aquatic > Thermal springs > Hot... | reverse complement strand
GCGCCCGTAGGCGAAAGCACCAATCGGTATCAGCGGGATGAGGGAAAGAGTTGATGCCTTGCTCAAGAACATTAAACCGCTAACGATGCCAAGAAGGGCAGAGCCAACGAGTGGCTGTAATGGGGCGCAAAAGGCGCGAACGAGGAGGTAAAGAAAAGCATGTGTTGTAAGCGTTGTCAAACTGTCGTTGTTCATGACGGCGCTGATCATGAGGTAATGCGGTAAGAACGCAACGAACGCAACAGATGAAACGATGAGCGCATTCTCATCAAACACGGATACGGAAGTCTGCCAGACAAACCAAAGGGTCGCCACGCTCACCAGCAACGAGAACAAACGAAGCAGTCTCTGAACAAGCTTGCTACGCTCATACGGGAGCAACTTGAATGGCACTTTTGAAGCATCGGGAAGAGTGCAATCGATTTTCCTGTCAGCGAGCAAGGAATAGAACGGAGCGAGCAAGGCATAGTATAAAGGTGGGTGAATGCCAATCGCATTCGGCGGGCGAGGGTCTCTGTGGCATAGGTATGGATGGCTCGCTGGACCAAGCTTTGGTAAAGAGCGGTAGAGCACAATGTGCTGTATGTAGCCGTAATGGTGTGGTTCGTCTGGACCGTAGCCCAAAGGTATAACGAAGTTATACACGAGCGAGAGGGAGATATGCACAAGCACTATGGCAACGAAGAACAATTTAAGACGCCGTTGGCTCGTCTCGCTATTGTGCTTATGCATAGCACAACCACTCCCAAACTTTGCAGTTGCGCCACATCACTATGATGACATGATGCGCCTTCGGATATCTTGTCGGTTTAAATCGATCAAACGGTGGCTCAGAGGTGAATGGTTATGCCGTGCATACTCGTGACTGGCGGAGCAGGTTTCATAGGAAGTAATTTCGTGCGCATGTGGATGAGCAAGCACGAAGACTTTGAAGTAACCGTCATCGACAAGCTCACCTATGCGGGAAACATCGACAACTTGCAAGACTTGATTGGGCGAGAAGGATTTAACTTCATACGCGCCGACATATGTGATAAGGAGGCAGTCACGGAGTCATTTGAGCGCTTCAAACCGAGCATTGTGGTTAACTTCGCTGCCGAAACTCATGTTGATAGGTCGCTCCTTTCCCCCGGTTCGTTCATCATGACCGATGTCTACGGTGTGTATGTGCTACTTGAAGCTTGCTTGCGTTTCGGCGTTGAGAAGTTCATCCAAGTTTCATCCGACGAGGTTTATGGTAGCTTGGATGAAGGTGCTGCAGACGAAACATATCCACTGCGCCCACGAAACCCTTACTCAGCAAGCAAGGCAAGCGGGGATATGATGGCATTGGCATACTTCCACACTTACAAACTGCCGATCATCATAACGCGTGGTTGCAACACATACGGACCATACCAACACCCTGAGAAATTCATCCCACTGCTCATAACCAATGCGATTGACGATATGCCACTGCCGATATATGGTGACGGGATGCAAATCAGGGACTGGCTCTTCGTTGAGGACCATTGCTCTGCAATTGAATTTCTGATAGAGCATGGCATGGCTGGCGAGATCTACAACATCACTGCTAACCAAGAGATGCACAACATAGAGGTGGCAAGGCTGATACTCAAACTGCTTGGCAAGCCGATGTCTTTGATCAAATATGTTGCCGACAGACCCGGGCATGATAGGCGCTACTCTATGGACGGGAGGAAGCTACGCTCGCTCGGTTGGAAGCCCAAATACACATTCGAGGACGGCTTGCGAGTCACTGTTGACTGGTATCTTTCAAACGAGTGGTGGTGGCGTAAAATAAGGCAGGAGCAATCGTTCAAAGAATACTACAAGCGCATGTATGAACAACGCCTTTGGTTTGATACACCAGAGGAAGCTATAAGGCATGTGCATATGCCAAGTTGAAGCGTGATGTGTAAGGAGGGGCAATGTGGTTTGACCGACAGGGAGCGTTTCCTTCAAACGATGCTTTTTGGGACACCCGACAGGATACCGTATCGCTTCGGTCATCCGAGGGAGTCAACGCTCCGTGCGTGGCGTAAGCAAGGTTTGCCTTCAGGGATCAACTTTGAGGAATTCGTAGGCATGGACAGATGGGAGAGCATTCCGATTGACCTTGGACCAGTCCCGCCATTTGAGGAACGCATAATCGAACAAAACGAGCGCTACAAGATATGGATAGACAGGCTTGGTGCTAAGAGGCTCGATTTCGTCAGAGACCCAACACCTGGATTTGTCACGCGCACATGGCTTGAGTTCCCAGTCAAGACAAGGGACGACTTCAAGGAGATGGTAAAGCGCTACGACCCTGAGACACCCGAGCGTTACCCAAGCAACTGGGAAGAGTTGAAAGAGAGTTGGCGCAACCGCTCGTTCGTCCTCGGTCTGACAATACAATCGATGTTTTGGCGCGTCCGAGACTGGGTTGGGTTGGAGAAACTATGCACATTGATGATTGACGAGCCGTCATTCGTCCACGAGATGATGGAGTATGTTGCGGACTTCACAATAGCAGTTCTGAGAAGGGCGTTGAAGGAGGTTGAGGTTGACTTCGTGTTTTTCAACGAAGACATGGCTTACAAAACTGCCTCGATGATATCGCCGAGGATGGTTAAGGAGTTCCTTTGCCCACGCTACAGAAAGCTCGTGCGCTTCTTCAGGGACAACGGTGTTCCGGTGCTCATCATGGATTGCGATGGGCATGTCTCTGAGCTGATACCAATTTGGCTTGATGTCGGGTTCAATGCCATATACCCAGTTGAGATAGCGGCAAACAACGATCCAATAGCATACCGAAAGCGCTACGGCAAAAGCTTGGCAATGATTGGCGGGATAGACAAACGGAAGCTGTTGCACGACAAGCCCACCGTCAAGAGTGAGGTCTTGAGCAAAGTTCCATGGTTAGTGGAGAGTGGCGGATACATACCTGCTGTTGACCACGCAGTCTCACCAGATGTTCCACTGCGCAACTACCTATACATGGTTGAGTTGATCAAGGAGATAGCCAGTGGCGGTAGCCCATGCTTTTGGGAAGCGAAGGGAGAGCTCGAAAAAGAGCTTGGACCAATAGAAGAGATGTGGCAACCCGAGATGGCATGGACGATACCAGATGAAGACGAATACCATGAGGGGAAGACTCCGTAACTGGCTTCCTTATTCACCTTCCCCCGCCCATTACCTCAAAGAAAAGTATGGCAGCAGGTCCAAGGAGCACAGCGAGGAGGGCTGGGAAAATACATAGCACAAGTGGGAAGAGTAACTTCACTGGCAGCTTAGCTGCCTGCTCGCGTAGCATCCTCAACCTGCGCTGTCTCAGCTGTGTAGCCAGCGAACGAAGCGCATCGCTCAAGCTCGTCCCGAGCGTCTCAGCTTGATAGACAGCAGCAACAAGCAATGAGATATCCTCCAAGCGCAACCTTTTAGCCATGTTGCGCAACGCTTCAGAGCGCATCTTCCCACGGGAGATCTCCGCAAGGACTCTTGAAAGCTCTTGTGATAGCGGACCTCTGAAGCGTTTCGTCACCTCAGCCATCGCTCCATCAAAGCCCGTGCCAGCCTCAAGCGAAAGCACGATGAGGTCAATCACATCGGGCAATTCTCGCCTTATCCTTGCAACCCTCTTTTTAGCGAACCTGCGCAAAACGAATGTCGGGGCAAGGAAACCCAACACAGGGAGTGAGCTTGAAATGAGGAGCGCCACCATCGGCTTCCCAAGATATGCCACCACGGTAGCAAAAGCGGGTATGGCTAACCCCATGCACGCTACCCCACATAGCACCCTTAACCCGGCGAACTGAACGACATTCATACCCCAAGGTCTGCCAGCCATCTCAAGCAACGCTTCCATCTGCTCGGCAGCTTCCTTCGGCAAGCGCATGGCATAGCCAAGTCGTTCAACCAAAGGGCGCATAACACGCTCAAGGAAAGGTCTCTCAAGCTCCTCTGCTATCGGCATAGCATCGAGATCTTGATCACGCGATGGGCGCGTAAGCTCTTCAAAGCGTTCTTCGAGCCTCCTCGCAGCGATCGTGCTCGCGACACCGAGCATCAATGTCACCACTGCAATCATCCAACCAACAATGAGGATGTAGAGCAAGCTTCACCACCTCGTTCTTCAAAGCTCAAATTTGAGCAACTGCCTTATCCAAAGGATGCCAAAGAGTTGCCATCCTATAACGAGCTTTAGCAAGGTTTGCCCTTGCGGTGTTGTGAAGAGCCTTTGCATGTAGTCCCAATTGAGGATGGATGCGATCCCGCCGACGACGATCGGGAGAGCCATTAAGACCCAACCGCTTAGCCTCGCTTGAGCTGTTGATGCGGATATTTCGCCGCGAAGATCAATGCGCTGTCTTATTGTCTCAGCAATCGTATTGAGGAGGCGAGTTAGGTTGCCTCCCCTGCGAAGTTGGATTATCATAGCTGTCACGGTCATGTCGTAGTCGTAGCTCTGGACACGCAAGGCAAGCTGTTGCAACGCTTGTTCAAGGGGCATACCCATGCTTGACAGACGCACAACCCTTTCAAGCTCGTCAGATATCGGTTGCGGTAGCTGTTCAGCAGCCAAACGCATCGCCTGAAGAAAACCAAAGCCAGCACCTATTGCTGCCGACATAACCGTCAACGCGTCGGCTAACTGATTTTCAAGAAGGGTTCTACGCCAGTTGTAACGCCAGTTGAGATAAGCGTTCGGAATCCAGTAGCCAGCAAGGAGCGCAAGGATAAAGACAACGATGTTTTTAGAGAGCACCCATGAAAGAAGAGCGAGCATGATCGATGTAACGATGACTATCGATGCGAACTCACTCCCACGCAGTGGTATGCCTGCTGCGATCAGCTTCAGCTCATATCGTTGAGCGAAGCGAAATTTTGAGAGGAAGCGAGAGAGCCATTGCAATGGGAAGCGGACTGGCTGGCGAAGCGCTCTTTCAACTTCGGCTTGCGCGGTCGTATCAGCCCTCCTAACAAGCCTTTCGAACCTCTCCTCAAGCTCGCTTGGCTTTCTGCTCAGCCTGATTGCGTAGATGAGAGCGAGCAGGAAAACGAAACCTCCTGCGACAAGCAACAATACTGCCATTGTGCCCCTCACCATCTCCTACCGATAGGAGTCTCTTGGCGTGAGCGCGGTTGGAAAATGTCATCTGGCAAGTTTATCCCCGCAATCTTTATCCTCTCCATGCAAAGTGGTCTTATGCCCTGTGGTTCATGGTAACCTATCACCTTGCCGTTCTCGTCGATGCCAAGCTGTCGGAAGACGAATATGTCTTGAAGGATTATCGTCTCACCCTCTATGCCTTGCACTTCCGTTATGTGAGTGATCTTTCTACTCCCGTCTGACAGCCTTGCCTGATGGACGATTATATCAATGGCTGATGCTATTTGCTTTGCTATAGCCCTCATCGGCAGATCCATCCCCGCCATTAGAACCATCGTTTCAAGCCTTGATATTGTATCCCTCGGCGAGTTGCTGTGCAAAGTGCTCAGAGAGCCATCGTGTCCCGTGTTCATAGCTTGAAGCATGTCCAATGCCTCAGGTCCTCTGACCTCGCCAACCACTATCCTATCTGGACGCATCCTCAAAGCGTTCCTAACCAAGTCTCTTATCGTCACCTCACCGACACCTTCAATGCTTGGTGGGCGCGCCTCAAGCGTCACAAGGTCTTCATGGTCAAGTTGCAACTCGGCAGCATCCTCGATCGTTATAACTCGCTCATGGGGCGGTATGAAATGAGACAGGACATTAAGCGTCGTCGTCTTACCGCTCCCAGTCCCGCCAGAAACGATTATGTTGAGCCGTGCTCTAACGCACGCCTCAAGGAACATAGCCATCTCCTCTGTGAGCGTCCCGAAGTTGATGAGGTCGGTTATCGTTAACGGCTTCTTTGAGAACTTCCTTATCGTGATGCAAGGACCTTTGACAGCAAGCGGAGGTATGACGATGTTGACGCGAGAACCATCTGGCAAACGCGCATCGACCATTGGCATCCTTTCGTTCACTTGCCTGCCGAGCGGCGAGACTATCCTATCTATGATGCGCATGACATGTGCCTCATCATCGAAGCACCTGTCCGAACGGTAGATCTTACCACCACGCTCGTAGAAAATGGCTTTGGGGTGGTTAACCATAACCTCGGTTATAGTCGGGTCATCAAGGAGAGGTTGTATCGGTCCATAACCCAATATCTCGTCAATGACATCTTGGACGAGCTCGCTTTGGACTCTACTTGACAGCGGTATGGCTTTCTCAAGGAGCAACTCCTGCATGGCTACTTGAACAAACTCTCTCACCACTTCCCTCCCCAGCGATGAATCAACACCGATGCCACGCCTGTCCATCTCAACTATCACACGCTCATGTATCTCTCGACGCAGTTGCGTTATAAGCTCTCTTTCCTCTTTTGATAGTTTCGCCCTCCCGGCAATAGGCTGTGGGTCATCTGGTATCTCTTTCTCCTCGTCCGGGAAGAGCAAAGATTTAATCTCCTTCTTCCCCACACTTGTGCTTGTTGGCTTTGTTTGCTGGGCTTGAACTTGTGTGCTTGGAGTCAACACTTCATCTGGATGCTTAAGCTCCCTCTCCTTACTGCTGCGAAGTATGCGCATTCTTTTTCACCACCCTTTCGGGAAGAGTGAATTAGCATCCCAACGAAGACTGACCTTCAACATGGGCGGAAGATCGGCATCAACGCACTTTGCAACTCCATCCTCTATGATGCCATATTTGAAGCCCAAATTGCAATTTGGGAAAAGCGCAGTTTTAGTGTGGGCTTCGGTGCAGTATAATAAGAAAACGACACCGTGTCCATGAGGATTTTAAGCTGTCCACCTCGCCTCCGTTGTGGTGGTAGCTAACTGAAGGGTGATGAGAGATGCACGACGAGAAACCTTCCAAGGTCTTCATCTACGATACGACATTGCGAGATGGCTCTCAAGCTGAGGGCATCATCTTCACCATTGATGACAAGTTGAGGATAACACAAGAGCTTGCAGACATAGGCGTGCATTACATTGAAGGTGGCTACCCGGCATCAAACCCGAAGGAAAAGGAGTTTTTTGAGTTGGCCAAGTCCTTAGATTTGAAGGGTGCGAAGTTGGTAGCCTTCGGAAGCACCCGTCGCCCAAACCTTAAGCCATCTAACGACCCTAACATACTTCAACTCCTTTCGGTTGAGACGCCTGCAGTAGCAATCGTCGGCAAGAGCTGGAAGCTTCATGTAACAGAGGTTCTGCGCACAACCCCGGAAGAAAACCTGCGCATGATCGCCGACACGATAAGCGAGTTGAAGAGGCATGGTAGGGAAGTCATATACGATGCTGAGCACTTCTTTGATGGATACAAGGACGACCCCGAATATGCGCTAACCACACTGCTCGTGGCTCAAGATGCGGGTGCTGACTGGATTATACTCTGCGACACGAATGGTGGGACGACACCAACTGCAGTCGCCGAAACAATCGACTCAATCAAAGAGAAGTTGAGAGTGCCGTTTGGCATACACGCGCATAACGATTGTGAGCTTGCCGTCGCAAATTCGATTATAGCTGTCCAACACGGTGCAACACAAGTCCAAGGCACTGTGAACGGTTATGGCGAGAGATGCGGTAACGCCAACCTGTGCTCAATCATTCCAATACTTGAGTTGAAACTCGGCATAAGTTGCATCGGTCCAGAGAACTTGAAGAAGCTACGCCACCTTTCTTACTTCGTTGCCGAGGTGGCGAACCAAGTCCCAAACGACCGTCAACCGTTCGTTGGCAGGAGCGCTTTCGCACACAAAGGTGGGTTGCATGTCGATGCGATGATGAAATGCCCTATAGCGTATGAGCACATCGATCCTCAGCTTGTTGGAAATGAAAGACGCATATTGGCATCGGAACTCTCTGGTTTAGCCACCGTTGTCGCGAAGGCAGCGGAGTTCGGCATCAACATTGATAAGAACTCACGAACTGCAAAGCAGATACTTCGCGAACTCAAATGGCTTGGTAGAGAGGGGTGCGAATTCGAGGGTGCCGATGCATCTCTCGAAATGCTTATGAGGCGCTATCTTGGGCAATGGCAGAATCTGTTCACGATCGAGAGCTTCAGGACAACTGTTGAAGGGCGCAACGGAGAGATATGGGCAGAAGCAACTGTGAAGGTGCGCGTTGGAGACAAAATCATCCACACTGCTGCCGAAGGTAACGGACCTGTGAACGCGCTTGACATAGCCCTACGCAAAGCTCTTGAGCAGTTTTATCCAGAGGTGAAGAACATGCGCTTGATAGATTACAAGGTGAGAGTTGTTAACAGCACAGCTGCAACGGCTGCGAAGGTGCGAGTGACGATTGAAACCGCCGATGAAAACAGCTCTTGGTGCACACTCGGTTTCTCAACGAACATAATTGAGGCAAGCCTCAACGCGCTCGTTGAAGGCATTGAATACGGTCTTTGGAAAAGGATGGTGAAGGCGAAGGAAAAGCATAATGATGTAGCGCAAGAGGCGGTATCTAAACCAAGTGCAGAGGGTGGTGAGAGTGATGCCGAAGAAAGTTGAAGATGTTGGTGCTCAAATCGTCGATGTGAGGGCGCGTGAGATACTTGACTCTCGTGGAAACCCAACTGTCGAGGCAGATGTGCTATTACGGTCTGGCGCCTTCGGACGTGCAGCCGTTCCGTCGGGCGCATCGACGGGCGAGTATGAAGCGCTTGAGCTAAGAGACGGAGTGAAAAAGCGCTACGGCGGTAAAGGCGTGCTCAACGCAGTTAGGAATGTGAGGACGAAGATCAGGGAGGCTTTGCTTAACATGGACGCCACATCACAGGAGAAAATTGATGAGACACTTTGCGACCTTGATGGCTCGGAGAAAAAGAGCAACCTTGGCGCTAACGCTATACTTGCAGTTTCAATGGCTACGGCAAGGGCTGGCGCATGCCATATGAAAATGCCACTATACCGCTACATAGCTACGATGATGGGCGTTGCAAACCCAGTTTTGCCAGTCCCGTTGATGAACATAATCAACGGCGGGGTGCACGCACCAAATGAACTTGATGTCCAAGAGTTCATGATCGTGCCGTTTGGCTTTGATAGCTTCGGGGAGGCACTCAGAGCTGGTGTTGAGATATACCATGCGCTTAACAGCGTGCTGAAACGAATGGGATTTGCAACAGGCGTCGGCGATGAAGGTGGCTTCGCTCCAAACTTCAAGGAGACACGAAGAGCAATTGAGTGTTTGCTTGAAGCGATTGACAAAGCTGGGTATCGCCAGAGGGAGCAAGTGGCGTTGGCTTTAGATGTAGCTGCGTCGGAGTTGTATGATGAGGAACTGAAGGCATATGTTTGGAAGGGGGAGGGCAAAACACTGACAGCTGAGCAGATGGTTGATTACTACGAGGAGCTCATCTCCGAATATCCGATCATCTCAATTGAGGATGGTTTGTCAGAGGACGATTGGAACGGCTGGAAACTGCTGACTGAGAGGCTCGGCAATAAAATACAAATCGTTGGGGATGACCTGTTCGTTACGAATCCGAAGCGCTTGAAGCGTGGCATAAAGCTTGGTGTGGCAAACGCCATCCTGATCAAGCTAAACCAAATAGGCACCGTCACCGAAACGCTCGCCACAATAAAACTTGCGTTAAGCGCTGGCTACAGTTGCATCATATCACACCGCTCCGGTGAGACAGAAGATGCGTTCATAGCCGACTTTGCAGTTGGAACAGCAGTTGGGCAGATAAAGACGGGCGCGCCATGTCGTTCCGATAGGGTCGCAAAGTATAATCAGTTGCTACGAATTGAAGAGGAGCTCGGCAAGGAAGCGAAGTTTGCGGGCAAGGATGCTTTCAAAAGCATCACACAGTTGTTTACTGCATAACCTCTACCGTGACAGCGTTCAAAAACGCTTGAGCGAGGATAAAGCAGGTGGCGTTCAATCGTCATCAGCAGTGTAAGTCCACTGTCCATAGCGTGTCCTTGTAAGCCATTTTATGTGCCCGTCAAAGAAGAGGAAGTTCGCCCCACCGTTGTGCCTCTTCTCAAGGCGCATCGGTCCAAGCCAGTAGTATTGTGAGCATATGGCATCGTTGTAGCCGAGCTCGCGCTGATCCGTATGGCAGACGATGTTATGAATGCACACATTGTTTGCATCACACATGGCTATCGTATTTGATGGGTTCTCGATTTCGTGTAACGGTGGACCCGGCGGGTTGAGGGCTTCAACTATATTGTTGGGGTCAAAGTTCTCCGGGACTTGGTAATTGAGAGCATAGTTGAATTTGTAACCTTGGAACTCAAGCGGGTCTGGGTCACTTGGGCATGGCAGAACATCCTTCATGCGCAAGTAAGGTTGGATGTCCATAAACCAGAACCAGTAAAACGGTGGATTTCGGTTCGGGTCAAACTTGTGTCCCTGTGGGAAATACCCATCATAGTCATCGGCATACATCATGCAGGCCATGTAAAGCTGGCGCAGGTTGCTCGTGCAAGTGGTCTGCCTCGCTTTCTCCCTCGCTCTGGCGAAGACAGGGAAAAGCAATGCCGAAAGTATCCCTATAACCGTTATCACAACCAACAGCTCAACAAGCGTGAACGCGAAATCAAACTTACTTTTGTTCACCCTGCCATAAGCCCCAACCAATCAAACCAACTCCTTGCCCGTTGTAGTAGCCATAATTGCACCATGCTTTACGCCTCGCAAACTCACAAGCTTATCAGCAACTTCCCTCACCGAGCGCGGTTTGCCACGAAGTATGACCACCTCAAGGCAGTTGTTCTCATCGAGGTGGACATGCGTTGTGCACACAATATGCTTTTGGAACTGGTGCTGTAGCTCCATAAGCCTCCCGACGACGATTTGTTTGTTATGGTCGTAGACGACCGCAACTGCTGCTACCACATCACCTTTAGCATGCTCCCACTCATCTACAACTAACCTGTTACGGATAAGGTCTCGCACCGCCTCCGAACGATTAGAATAGCCCTTGCGTGCTATCAAGCTATCAAATGCTTCAAGTAGCTCCTCCTCCATTGAGATGCTGAAGCGTGCAACCCTTCCGCCTTTCCGTTTCGCCTTCTTTTTTTCCCGCACAAGCTTCTTCACCTTTCGCACCACCTCTCGTTTTCCAAGTGTGTGCTACAAGGGTTTACATTGTCGGCTCGTCCTCATGGGATCTCACAGCCATACATCATGATAACACAAAACCGACGATCAAGCACAATGCCAGTATGCATGTTATTGCATATCTTCACACTGAGGTAGCGGCTAAAGTCTTTGAGCCAATGCATGTTTTGAAGGGAGCGTTATAATTTTGAACCACCAATGCAAGTTAGCGCTAAACTCATGAGGGGTCATGTTCCCGATGGCGATCTTAAACGAAAAACGAAAGGGGTAAGGCTGACATGAGGCTAAGCGCTATAGCAAATACGCTTCTTAGCAGTCCACTCGTGCTCATATTGGTTGCTGTTTCACTTGGTGGCGTGGGACAGATGTTGATTCAAATGGGAGCAAACAGAGTTGGGGAAGTGCCCACATTGTCTGTGCGCTTCATGCCACAACTCGCAAGATTAATCCTCTCGCCCGAGGTCATCGGCGGTCTGCTCGCTTATGCTTTCTCATCCGTGCTTTATATCGTCGTTGTGTCGAAACGAGGAATCGGATACGCATACCCGTTCGTTGCTCTAAACCAAGTCATCATAGTGCTCATCTCGTATTTTCTGTTTGGGCAACCGCAACCGCTGTTGCGTCTCTTGGGCGTAACGCTCATATGTTTTGGTGTCATCCTTGTTGCGAAAGGCGGATAAGAAGCCTTCACGGTGAATAAGGGAAGAGCTCATCGATCGGCGATTGCGAAAGCTCAGCTATGAACTTACCTATCCTTTCAACAACAGCGTTTATGATTTTCTCGCCCTTCTCGCCTGATGCCTCCACCACGCCACCCTGACCACCGCTGAAAGTGAGGCGTTCCCAAGGGCGGACAAAATCCACCCAACCATTCTCTAAGGCTTCAAACTTGGCAGTTCTGGTCTTCCCTTCTTCAGCCCATTCCATGTGGACAAACTGTGGGAAGAGAGCAAGACAAACACTCGTTTCAACAGCTCCAGCATGCTCGCCGGGCTGCTTGAAGAGTTGCGAATATAAATCGCTTGCTACCTTCCACCATTCCACAATGCAGATGAAGGCATCAACCTTCCCGTAAAGCTCGCGCAATAGCGGTTTGAAATCGTTCCCGCCATGACCATTGAACAACACAATCTTCTTAATGCCATGATGCTCAAGTGATGCAACTATGTCAGCAACAAAAGCATTCAGCGTTGATGGCTTTATGTGGATTGTCATGGGGAAAGAAAGCATGTTGCTGTTCACGCCATAGGGTATCGTTGGGAGCAACAGGACACTCGCACCAAGTTGAGTGGCTCTCTCGCAAACCAGCTTTGCGATCATCTCGGCTTCGAAAGAATCAGCACCATACGGAAGGTGCATGGCGTGCTGTTCGCAAGAACCTATCGGCAAGACGGCGACCTCAAATTTTCGCTCCCTAACTTCATGCAGTGTCATCTCCTTCAGTGAGATGCTCATCTTTCGTCACCCCCTCAAAGGGCAGTTCAGCGGAATTCGCCCAGATGCTACAATTCATCATGACCAAGCTACTCTCCCGCATATGGAGGCAAAGGAAAATGCGCTCGCTGGTGCTCAGTGTAGCACACGGAATTATGCCATGCGTGGTGGCTTGCTTTGTTTGCGTAGCGATGTGTATCCAAGACTCATTTGGAGCTTCGCACAACACTCGCGTGGACCGACATGAAATGCTCTTAAAAGCCATTCAAGCATCATCAGTTGACGATTGGGAACTAAGGGCTATAATGGATGCCCTCGTTACGGCTTCCAGCGCAAGTGAATTGAGATGCAAAGTGCTGGTAGTAGATGTGCCTTTTGCCAACGCCATCACACTGCCGACTGGAGAAGTGCTCATCACCGAGCCCATGCTCTCACTGCTCCGCACACCAGATGAGATAGCCTTCGTCCTTGCCCACGAGTTAGCACACATGTTGAGAGGGGATGCGCAATGCCTTCAAAGAGTTTACGGTCAAGGGTTGAGCCAACTGCCGATTGAGCCTGCTTTGGACAAAACTCTGATAACCGAAGGGTTGAACTTGCTTGCAACGCTTGCTCGTTCAATCTATTCGCAGGAGCTTGAATGCAGTGCTGATGAAATCGCTGTTAAGCTGATGGCAGAAGCAGGGTTTGACACAAACGCTGCGTTGGATGTCCTTGAGAGGCTGTCACAATCTGGCTCAGCTCAACAAACTGTATGGGCTATAACCCATCCAAGCGTTGAAAAGCGTTTACAGCGCTTGAGGAGCATGCAATTGCCGAAGCCGAAAACGCATTTCAAACCAACACCACCAAAAGATGTCGTTGAGCTGTCTTTCGAGTTGGATGTAAGGCTACCGTGGTGTGATAGCGCATATGCCAGTGCTCTTGAGGCGGAGTTTAAAAAGCGCTTGGATGGATACCTCCAAAAGTCTTTCAGCGGTGTTAAGCTTGCAAGGGCTTGGCAAAAGAGAAGGGCTGTAAGTTGCCTCATCTCTGTTTGGCTCGTGAGCCACAGCGAAGAGGAAATGAAAGGGATGGATGGGTGGCTACTTTTGAAGCACTCGCTGAAGGCAACCATCGTGAAGGCGCCCGAGCAACTTCACTTGAAATCTGATGAGCGAGAGTTCGTGTATGCTATGCGTTCAACCGAAGGGCTTAAAGAGGTAATGCGCTGGCGCTTGAATGGGATAGCGGAATGGCTCGCCAGATTAAGCTGTAGCGCCATACAGGAAATTTTGGGAACGAGGTTATGAGTTGATGGCAGGTCTTGACGAATGGGGCATAGCAGGGGGTGAACGCTGAGATGAAAGTGGCGATAGTCGGTGCGGGGATGGTCGGGACTGCAACAGCCCATAAGATAGCAGAGATGGGGATCGGTAAAGTCATCTTGGTTGATATTGTTGAAGGGCTCGCTGAGGGAAAGGCACTCGACATATGTCACGCACTTGCTGCACTTGGCATCGATTGCGATGTGGAGGGCTCAAGCGATATAAGAGCTGTTGAGGGGAGCGATGTTGTAGTCGTTACAAGTGGGAGACGAAGGGAACCTGGGATGTCACGAATGGATTTGCTCTATGTAAACGGGTGCATAGTTGAAGATGTGTGCAAGGCTGTAGCTGTGCATTCACCGAACTCAATACTCATCATCGTTACGAATCCGCTCGATGTTATGTGCTATGTGGCATGGCGTTCGAGCGGTTTTCCGAAGGAGAGGGTGATAGGGCAAGGTGGACTGCTCGATTCAGCGAGGTTCAAGTGGCTCATATCAAAAGCCACATCAGCACCCGTTTCACAAATAGAGGCGATGGTCATCGGCGAACACGGTGATGGGATGCTCCCTCTGACTCGGCTTGCAACTGTCTCAGGCAAACCGTTAACGCAGTTGCTTGATGAAGGAACGATTTGGGAGATCTCCAAGAAGACTAAAGAAGCAGGTGGAGAACTTGTGAGGCTACTGAAGACGGCGAGTGCAGCGCTTGCACCCGGGGTTGCTGTTGCGCTCATGGTCAAAGCAATCGCAAACGATAGCAACGAGATAATTCCAGCATCTGTCTTGCTGAACGGTGAATACGGGATAAGCGGTGTGTTTATGAGTGTCCCCGTCAGGCTCTGCCGAGATGGAGTCTCTGAAATAGTGGAACTCAATCTGACCGAAGATGAACTGAGTTACCTTAAACGCTCCGCAGAGACAGTCATGGCGGGCATAAAAGCGTGGGAGGAGATGAAGTCGAGCAAGCAATCATGAATGCAAGCGCCAAAGCCTTTTTATTGTCGTGTCACCGTTTGAGTGCTACCATGTTAGAATGGCGCACCAAGAAAACGGCATTGCGATAGAGTGGCTTTGACGGCGAGGTGATCCTCTAATGGACATCATTGAGGAACTCATCCGTGAACTTGGCTCAGAAGATGAGAATGTGCGCATGTATGCTGGTGAGAGGCTGATAAGCATCGGGCAGGAAGCCGTCAAGCCACTAATAGAAGCGCTCGAAGACTTTGAGCACCCAGCAAGGCATATGATAGCAGCCACACTCGGATACATCGGTGACAAGCGAGCCACACCAGCCCTGATAAAGGCTTTGAAGGATAAAGATCACCTTGTGCGTTTGCATGCAGCTGCAGCGCTTGGGAAGCTCAAAGACATAAAAGCTCTTGAGCCACTGATACACGCTCTGTTTGATGCGACAACTTCCGTTGAGAAGGATCCGCTAACGAACGAACCACTTACGGTGCGCGCTGCAGCAGCTCAATCGCTCGGTGAGCTCGGTGACAGAAGGGCTGTGCCAGCGCTCATCGCTGCCCTCAGCGACCAAAACAGGGGTGTGCGAAATGCGGTCATACAAGCGCTCATGCGAATCGGCGATGAGAGGGCAGTCGAACCACTCGCAAAGATGCTGCAAGCAGAGAGAGATGAGAGCGAATGCCTGCTCATAGTCAAAGCTATAGGGCACATCGGTGGCGAGAAAGCAAAGCACATACTGAAAGAGCTCTCGGAAAAGCATAAGAACGAAAACATCGCCAAGGCTGCATCGGAAGCATTAAGCAGACTCACTCAGCAACCGAATGTGAAGCCAACGCAACTCCAGTTCCAAAAGGGCGCCCATAGCTATGTTAAGCGGAAGGCTATAGCACCAGTGCTTAGCGCCTCCATGGCTGCTTCTGCGCTGTTGCTTGTGGCGTGCGCCATCTACTGGGTCGTTGAGCACCCAACGAAGGCTCTTTTTATGTTCCTCCTCTCAGCTGTGCTCGCCATCTCTGCTGGGCTGATTACATCCGTCTGGCATAAGCGTGAGCGTTTGCATCGGCTTGAGTTCACGCTCAAGCGTAGCAAGGCTAAAAACAAATGCACATGAAAGAGGTGTTGACTTGATGAATGGCTATCCCGCATCCCAAAGAAAGGTGGTCAGAAGTCTTCTCACATTGGCTATCGTGTTATCGCTCACAGCAAGAACGATTGCGATAGACATCTTCTCACGCGGCTCTGAGATAGCCCTCGGAAGAAAGGTCGCAAAAGAGATTGAGTCGCAAATCCCGCTCTGGGAAGACCAGACCCAGTTGAGCAGGGTGAGACGGATAGGGATGAGCATACTGGCGGTTTGCGACCGAAAGGATGTGCCATACGAGTTCAAGATACTCAACATTGATGAGCCAAATGCGATTGCCTTGCCGGGAGGGGTTGTCTATGTAACTCGTGGGTTGCTTGAGACGGTTACATCTGATGATGAACTGGCTTTCGTCATAGCACACGAGGTTGGGCATGTCGTCTGCAAGCATGCCCGTAAAGCTATAAGCCAAGACACGGTTATCTCCATCCTCGCCTCGATACTACTTAGTGGCGCACCGCAAGTCCTCAGGAGTGCAGCGGATGTGCTCTACACGCTACAGCGTTTGGGTTACAGCCGTAATCAGGAAAGGGAAGCAGATAGCTATGCTTTGAACTACATGATAGCTGCTGGCTACAACCCGATGGGCGCCATAACTATGCTAAGCAAGTTCTTGGACAAGAAATTAAAGGGCTTGGAACGCTACTTCTCAACTCACCCCGGCGCTGATGAAAGGATTGAGAGGCTGGCAAAGAGACTCGGCATCACCATAACGGGAACACAGCTCAAAGGGAACCTGCAGAGCATGATGGCTTCGTTCGATTCCCCATTCCTGTCAGAGCCAGTGACATTCGTTTGTGGTTCATCGATTTTCATAACCTGCAAGGACGGCAAAAAGGAGTTGTGGACTGCGAAGGGCGAGAAGACACCGAATGACATCATCTGGTATAGCACATTGCCACGGTCAAACCAGATGCTCGTGCTCACATCAGCGAAAGGAAATGCCTACGCTCATATCTTTAAGCTTGAAGTCCAACAGGATTTGAGCGTCAATGAAAAGCATCTCATGAGCATATCGCCACCACAGTGGCTCAGCGAACCAGTAGCGCTATCGCCAGATGGAAAGATGCTCTCGGCGATCTCGCTTGAGGAAAACCAACTCAAACTAATCGTGCTCGATGTTGAGCAGATGAAAAGTGAGGCACTCCCTCTTGGGGAAAGAAAGCCTGTGGGGAATATGCTTTGGCAGTCACCACATGAAAGGCTCTTCATACCAGTTGAGGGTGAGTTGGTAACTTTTGATTTCAAGAAGGGGTTGGGAGTCGCACCCGGTGGGAGAAAGCTTTTTGAAACCTTGACTAACATCCGCCTGCAAGCAGTCTGGAACGATGGGGCTATTTTGCTCGTTCAGGGCACTGACAGCAGTGGCAAACAGAAGCTCGTCGGCTTGAACTTAAACACAGGTGCTGTAGATGAGATTTCGGACGGCATCTATGGCTTCTTTGTTGGCAATGCTGGGAAGAGGTTCGCAATCATCCGACAGGGCAATAACGCAAGACTTGAGATATGGCTTGGAGATATGCCAAAGCCTCAACCAAAAGTAGAGCCAGCAAGCCTGTTGCGAAAGGCAATTGAAGATGCGATGCCGATCGAAGCGAGGGAGGGCATCTGCGCATCACCACAGTTTTCAAGCGATGAAGAAATGCTGGCATATACTTTCAAACCGCACTCGGGGCAGAGCTGTGAAGTGTGGGCGGTGAAGATAACTCAAAGACAAGCACAGCGTTTAGCAACGGATGCCAGTAGACCACGCTTCTTGAAATTGAATGTCGAAGCTCAGAAAGTAGCGAGCACAAAAATCACCGACGCGGTTCAGGTGGGACATAAACAGCGTGAGCCTCAACCTTGAATTGCAAGGCTTGCAAATGGACAAGCGCATAGTGTCGGTCGTCTTTCAATCGCTTCAAAACAGCATTGAGCTGTTCAGCGTATCCGATAGCGCTCGTTCGCTCCCACTTCGGGAGCCAACGGGAAGAGCTCTTCAAACAAGTTAGTGAGGAGTAGCAAAGCTTGGAAGCTCTGTCCATGTCGCCATAGCGCAGTTCATCTAAAGCTCCAATGAGGTAGAACGAAGAGGCGAGTAGATACAAGCGCCCTATGAGCCATCCTTTATAGTCAACGGGCTTGTGTGTTTTACGGTAAGCGAGCTTGAGCAACTCCGTGCCAAGCTCCTGTGGCAGGCTCGAGGAGATGACTTGAGCCATCTCTGTAAGCGTAGCACTTTCATACATGCCTTCAAGCCTGACCGCAAGCTCTTTCACTTGATTCGCCCTCGATACAATAGTTGAAGTATGAGGAGCACAACCGAAATGGAGGAGCGAAAGAATGGGAAGCATTAGGAGGAACAAGATGACGCTCATCCTGATTGTGGCATTGCTTTTCTCATCGTGTGCTTTCATCGTTTGGAGCTTCTCCAAGTTCCATCACCCTGCAAGGTTTGATAACAACTTGGGAAGGCACTTCATTGCTATTATTGACGCAGGTCATGGCGCTTTCACTCATTTTGGATTGCTTGATGAGGGCGCTACTCGTTATGGGGTCAAAGAAGCCGATGTCGCCATCGCGATAGCGAAGAAACTGCAAAAGGAACTCGAAAGGAGAGGCTGGATTGCCATCACGACACGGGACGGCGACTTCACTCCATTTGGGTTGATTGAAAGGGCAAGGCTTTCGTCACTCGTTAATGCGGATGTGTTTGTCTCCATTCATTTGAACAGCTACCGTAATGGCAAGCCACACGGTTTATCAGTGCACTATTGGAGCGAAGAGAGCCGTCCGCTTGCCAAACTAATGCAGACAAGGCTATGCAGAACACTTGGGTTGAAGGATAGAGGCGTCGTAAGACAACCGCTGACAGTTTTAACTTGGGCGAGCGTGCCAGCAATACTGATTGAACTCGGCTTCATTTCAAACCCTGCGGAAGTGCGCCGCTTAACTAACACGAAGTTTCAAGACAAGGCTGCGAAGGCAATGGCTGACACTCTAACGATGTGGGCATGCGGAAGGTGCGACGAGAGCACTCCGTGCTCGCCATCCATACGCCCAACTCGATAACTCCTACGGCGTCAAACCACGCCTCAGCTGATGAGCCCGACCATCTTTCGTGTTCCTTTTAACCTTGACTGATGGCAATCAGGTTGCTAACTTCAATTTTGCATGATGCAGTTACGAAGCGATGAGCCAAACAAGGTCTCCAATTTAGCCTTAGCCGAAAAGGGGGTGGCGTGCAATGCCTTATGTGGTAGCGCTGACGATACTTATCCTTGCGGGAGGTGGGAAAGCAATGGCAGTGCTGATGCCGAAGGAGTTGCGTTGTGAATATCGCTACAACCCGATAGGTGTCGATATCCCGAACCCTCGTCTCAGCTGGGTGCTTGAAAGTGATGAGCTGACAAAGCGAGGTGTGCGCCAAAGCGCATACAGGATAATCGTCTCAAGCAGTCTTGAGAACCTGAAAAAGGATAAAGGAGACCTTTGGGACACTGGGAAGGTGCGCTCAAGCGAGACATCGCAAATAGCGTATGCTGGGAAGCCTTTGAAGTCGCTAATGCAATGTTGGTGGAAGGTCATGGTGTGGGACGAAGCCGATAAACCATCACGATGGAGTGAGCCTGCATTCTGGGTTATGGGGTTACTTGAACAAGGTGAGTGGCAAGCCAAGTGGATTGGCTATGACGAGCCAGCCGAGTTTGAGATATCGCCGTTCCACAATGCTTCATGGATTTGGTTTCCCGAGGGTGACCCGAGGAAAGAAGCACCTACAGCGACGCGTTTCTTCAGGCGCTCGTTCCAAGTAGCAGAAGCTGTCGAGAGAGCCCGCATCTGGGTGACTGCTGATGATCAGTTTGTCCTCTTCATCAACGGTGTTGAAGTTGGTAGGAGCGACGGCAAAAAAGATGCGTGGCGTCGTCCAAGGCAGTTTGACATCACGAAAAACATATCCACAGGGATAAATGTGGTTGCGATCGCTGCAACAAACGAGGCAGGTCCTGCTGGCTTGCTTGCGAGGCTGGTAGTTGAAACAAAGGGTGAAAAGGGGCTGACGATCGTAACAGATTCACGCTGGAAAACGCACGACAGCGAGGTCAGCGGTTGGCAAGGGGTGCAGTTTGACGACTCTGGGTGGAAGAACGCAGTTGAGCTCGGAAAATACGGTGCACAACCTTGGGGATACATAACTGAAGAGGCACCGCCACTGCCATACTTGCGCAAGGAGTTCAACATCGATGGCGACTTGAAGCGTGCGGTATTGTTTGTCAGCGCCTTGGGGAGTTGTGAAGTGCGCATAAACGGAAAGCCAGTTTGCGACGAGTATTTCATCCCCGGCTGGTCCGACTTCAGGAAACGAGCATATTACAGGGCTTACGATGTGACTGAGCTCTTGAAGAGAGGCAAAAACGCTATCGGGGCTATCTTGCACGACGAATGGTATTCAGGTCTGCAGGGTGGTTGGGGAAGACGCAACTTCTACGGTGGCGAACCAAGACTTTTGATCCAATTGCATGTGGAGTTGAAAGACGGCAGGAAACAGGTGATCGTTAGCGATGAATCATGGAGGGCTTCTTACGGTCCGATAATCTCAGCCGACAATTACATGGGGATGATCTACGACGCTCGCCGCGAAAGCCTTGTTGAAGGCTTTGATAAACCAGGGTTTGACGATAGCGCATGGAAACAAGTATCCGTTACGGAAAAGTTGGCGTTGCAACTGACATGGCATCCGGGTGTGCCGATAAGGAAGGTTATGGAGATACGCCCGAAGAGCATCAGTGAGATCAAGCCCGGCGTCTTCATCTTTGACCTCGGTCAAAACATGGTAGGCATCGCAAGGCTAAGAGTGAAAGGCGCGAAAGCCGGGACGGAGATAACGATGCGCTTTGCAGAGGTGCTCGAGCGAGACGGGACTTTGCACACAGCGAATTTGCGCCGCGCTAAGAACACGGATGTTTACATCTGCAAGGGTGCGCCAGAAGAAACATTTGAGCCACGCTTCACCTACAGGGGTTTTCGGTATGTTGAAGTGACTGGTTACCCGGGCAAACCTGACTTGGATGCCATAACTGGCATAGTGCTCCACTCAGATGTGCCTATGGTTGGTGAATTTGAATGCTCTGACGAGCGCCTCAACAGACTCTTCCAAAACATCGTGTGGGGGCTTAGAGGGAACTACTTTGAGGTGCCAACGGATTGCCCTCAGAGGGACGAACGACAAGGTTGGACTGGAGATGCACAGATATTCGTAAGAACTGCATCATACATCGCCGACATAGCATCGTTCATGACGAAGTGGCTCATTGACTTGAACGACGGGCAAAGGAAAGACGGTGCATACCCAGATGTAGCTCCAACAACTGGCGCAGGCTTCGGAACACCAGCGTGGGGTGATGCGGGCATCATCATCCCTTGGACGATGCTCAAGGTTTATGGCGATAAACGCATAATTGAACGCCACTACGAATCAATGGCTCGCTACATAGACTACCTCGTTCAAAACAGCAAAGACTTGATAAGACCTGCGATCGGCTACGGTGATTGGGTGCCCGCAGGCGCAGAGACTCCAAAGGATGTCCTCTCAACAGCTTACTTTGCGTATGTGGTGAAGCTAATGGCGGAAATGGCTGAGGCGATCGGGAGGCAGGAAGATGCAAAGCGCTACAGCGAGCTGTTCGGGAGGATAAAAGAGGCGTTCATAAGGGAGTTCGTTGGAAGCGACGGAAAGATAAAGGGAGATACTCAAACATGCTATGCGCTTGCCTTGGATATAGGTCTCCTGCCAGATGAGCTGAGAGGAAAGGCTCTTGAGCACCTCGTAAGAGACATTGAAAAGAGAGGTTGGCACTTATCGACCGGGTTCGTCGGGACAAGGCATCTAATGCTCGCATTGAGTGACGGAGGAAAAGACGATGTCGCATGTAAACTGTTGCTTCAGGATACATACCCATCTTGGCTTTTCATGGTTAAGATGGGCGCAACAACTATCTGGGAACGATGGAACAGCATTCAACCAGATGGCTCAATACACGAACCGGGGATGAACTCGTTCAACCACTATGCCTTTGGTTCAGTTGGAGAATGGATGTTTCGCAAGCTTGCCGGAATTGACATAGCCGAAAACGGTTTCAAGCGTGTGCTCATAAGACCTGTTATCTGCGATGGGCTTGAGTTTGTGAAAGCAAGCTACAAATCGATTCACGGGCGCATAAGTGTTGAGTGGCACAAAAGCGAAAACTTGCTCCACATGAAAGTGAGCCTGCCACCAAATGTGAGCGCCATAGTCCATGTGCCAACGAGCGACCCGCAAAAGATAACGGAGAGCGGAAAGCCCGCAGTAAAATCACCCGGTGTCAAACTGCTACGCATCGAGGATGGTAAAGCCATCTTCGAAGTCGGCTCTGGAACATACGAGTTCACAACACCCTAACGCCATCTCGCAACCAATCGTTATTGATGAATGGGGCAGACACTGCATAGGCTAACTCACATGTGCCTGCCCCATGTAGTTTGCGATTAGATGTTTACTTGGCGATAATGTCCACACCCTTTGCACCCTTTGAGAGGCGAACCTCAGTTGCATTCCTCTTCGTCGGTGCCCCTCTACCATGAAGGCGTTGTGCGACAATCAAATCACCGCGCACAACAACACTTCCGCCATCTTGAGCAATCTGTAGCTTCCTACCACGAGTCGGCGCTATCACTCCTATGACATGCGGATACTCTGTATCGAAAACGATGACGACTTCCCCCACAGGTAGCACTTGCCCACTACTGCCAACCCACTCAGTTGGAGAATTACCAGGTCCATTATCTTCAAGCACTTTGAGTATGTTATCTGCTTCCACATCCACGCAGAGAGCATCCCGACCCATAACATTTGGTAGAGCTGTTATCTTAACACTTCCCGGAGTTTGGGCAATTATAGCTACAGCGAGTGCTCCCTCATATTCCTTAACTTCGCTGTGAGGATACTCACCACCACCGCCACCGATTATAGCTGCTGAGATGCTTGTGCCAAACGGTGGTGCAAAACCTTGGTCGTATGTTCCAGACGGACCAACTAAGACTCGCCGATTAAGCGTCCTCCAACCAGACCAGCATGGATAGAGGTCAAAGCTCACAGGTTCAGTTAGAAGTGTTTCATATAGAACTAGTGTTTCATATAGAACTTCTCCCGCCATTCCCGCCATTCCCAGGACCAAGCAAGGCTTACCTGAGATATATCGTGAAAAAACGACACTATAACCGGAAGGAGACACTGAAGGGAACCTGTCATTGACGGAATTCTCGGTTAAGCGCACATAATCTGGGTATCCCATTATCTCGTAGGTGCCACCACTGCCGATTGCCGAGCAATACACAAACTCGAAAGGAAACCAAGGATTGGGGTCGGGGTTAACGGCAGGGTCTACATCGGCTACAGTGTTGTTCGTCAGCTTGGTGAACGAGGATGATGAAGCGTTGGTTGCTGTTGCTGGCACCGAACATATCTCGTAATCGCCATCAAAGTTGGAAGCGAAAATAACCCTCGTGCCATCTCGACTGAACTTAGGCTCAGTTTCATCTGAGGGGCTACTTGTCACTTGCCTTAACGAACCCGATCCAAAATCATAAATGTAGATCTCGTTGTTGCCGGTTCTACTGCTCACGAAGACGAGCCTTTTACCATCGGGCGAGAATGAAGGGTAAGCTTCCAAGGAGCTTGAAGCAGCGATTGGACCTTGAAGGTTTGAACCATCTGGGTTCATGATGTATATATCTCCACTACCAGTTTTGTAGCTCGTGAAAGCTATCTTTGAACCATCAGGTGACCATGCCGGGTAGTAATCATTCTGAGGAATGAATGTGGAACGCTGTAGATACTCTGGATGGCCAGGGTCAATCAAGAAAATCTCATAGTTACCCGGACGGTAGGAGGCGAAGGCAATTTTATCCTCGTCACCATATGCTAAACTCAATTCGGTAATCGCTGTGCCATACAGAGCCAAGAAGGTGCCAACTCCATAGAAGGTGCCAACTCCATATCCGCTGGGTGGAGGGAGGAGGGACTCAACTTTCAATGCCGTTGGGTCGATAGCCTTTACGCGCAACCCTGGCAGTTTATTACTCACTACCTCACCTGTTGTGCCACCTGACCCGCTCACGATGTTGAGACCTGTCCCTTTTGAACCGCCACCACAGGCATACAACCAAACCATGCTACCAACCAACAGCGCCACACATACAACTCTCATCTTCGTCACCCCCATGTTATTGTTTTTCCGTCCCCCTGCTCACACGAACTTGCATCACCTCCTGTTAGCATCCTAAGTTTGAGTGAAACGCATTTAGCAGTATAACTCATCTCTGCCACTGTGTTAATCTTGCAGTTGTTTTAGCTTCTCCTCGACGGCTTTCACTTTGCGGTTCATTGTTTCTGGCTTATCACGCCTGTCATCGATTTGGATGTGGGTAATGATTCTCTGGCAACCGAGCTTGAAGAGAGCCTCCTGCATTTCCCTTATCGCTGCAAGCGCAACATCGATGTCGCCTTCTATCGTTGTCCCCATAGCACCGACCGAGAACTTTAGCCCTTCTCTTTCGGCACGCTGTGAGAGCACTTTAATTGCGTGAGCTATGTATTCGCTCAACCCTGTTGATCCAGTCCCAACCGGGATTATCGAGACTTCAACGAGCGCCATATCTTCTTCACCCCCTCACAAAGTGCCCAAATCCAAGAGAGCAATCTCAGTTTAGCATGTTGCAACACCGTCGTTAATAGCTTCCGATGATGTTCCAAAAACCTTGTCCTCATTTCAATTGGCTCGCAGGTGCGTTGACATCCCATTTTTCCGTGTCCCATGTCTCGTTCAATGCGCCTAACATGGACTGTTGGCGAGGATATACTTTTACCAAAAGCCTACGCATAGAACATGCTCGTCAAAGCACAGAACTTTAACGGGGGTGGTAGTGATGACGGGATGGCAATGCGGTATGTGTTTCTTTGGCATGTTGCCGATACTTTCGGATGCGGAGACACGTTCAATATCGGCTGAGAACCCAACTGGTGAGAAAGGAAAAGGTGCGATGGCGATACCTGACGAAAGGAGCCCAGCATCTGAACTTGGCGTCGGCTGGAAAGTTCGCCCGTGCATAACGCTCCCAGCAAACAGCATCACAAAGTTGGCTGAGATAAACGGCAGTGGCGTCATACAGCACATCTGGATGACGGTTGATGTGCGTGCCTACAGGAGTTGCATTCTGCGCTTTTATTGGGATGATGAGGAGACACCATCAATTGAGGTGCCGCTTGGCGACTTCTTCTGCAATGGGCATGGTTTGCGATATAATGTGAACTCATTGCCGATCGTCGTCAATCCATCTGGTGGCTTCAACTGCTACTTCCCGATGCCATTCAGGAAGCGTGCCCTCATAACGATTGAGAACCAACACTGGGAGGACATCGGTGGCTTCTTTTACCAAATCACTTATTCCTTGATGGATGTCCCCGATGATGCTGTATACTTCCATGCGCAATGGCGTCGCTCAATGACGAGGAGGGAACATCCAGAGCATACAATCCTTGACGGTGTTATTGGGCGCGGACACTATGTTGGGACTTTCATCGCATGGACTCAGCTTTCAAACGGATGGTGGGGTGAGGGCGAAGTCAAATTCTACATTGACGGCGATACAGACTACCCAACGATTTGTGGCACTGGGACGGAGGACTACTTTGGAGGCGCGTGGGGCTTCGGTGGACAAACATATTGCACGCCCTTCCTCGGCTACCCACTCTTCCGCAACGAACCCGGCGAAGTGCCAAGGCATGCACTCTACAGGTGGCACATATGCGACCCGATACGCTTCAAGCATGATATCAAGGTGACGATACAGGCACTCGGATGGTATCCGAACGGCAAGTATCAACCGCTCACCGACGATATAGCATCGGTTGCCTACTGGTATCAAACCGAGCCACACGCGCCATTCCCACCGATGCCACCGTTGCGGGAACGCTGGTCAAGATGAAATGGGAAAACGATGCGTTATCATTTGATAGGCAAACAATGTGACTAAGCAACATGGAGGTGAAAGAGAGATGCCATCACACGAACCGATAAAGCTCGCCATCATCGGATGTGGGGGTATCGCAAGAGCACATTTGAGGGGCTACATTGAGATCAAACGCCACGAACCTGAGCTCTTCAAATTCGTAGCCATGTGCGACCCCGTCGAAGAACGCGCCAACTCGTTTGCCGAGGAAGCATCACAAGCACAGAGCGAGAAGATACACATCTACACCGACATCGATGAAATGCTACGCAACGAGGAGCTTGACGCGGTTGACATATGCACTCCTCACGGTCTCCATCACATCCACGCCACGAAATGCATGGAAGCTGGAGCGCATGTGCTTCTGGAAAAGCCAGTCGGCGTAACAATCAAGGCAGCGAAGGTGATCGTTGAAGCGTCAAAGCGTTTCAACAAGATAGCTGCCATCGCCGAGCAATGCTTCCGTAGCCTGCCGGCAAGAACTGCAAAATGGGTGATACACGAGTGCAAGTTGATAGGTGAACCGAGGCTGTTCTATGCGCAACAGGTTTCGTGGAATCCGCCACCAAGCGAACAGAATGCACCAAGATGGCATTGGCGCGTCGATAGGTATCTTGGTGGTGGAGGGTTGGTCTTTGATAGCGGTGTGCATTACATCCACACTCTACGAACACTCTTTGGAGAGGTTGAGAGCGTATATGCTCAAGTGAAGCAACTGCAAAAACGCCCGCACAACAAAGACGGTCAAATAGTTTACGACTTCCGTGAGGACACATGGATGGCGGTGCTCAATTTCGCCTCTGGCGTAGTCGGCTTTTGGAGCTACACATCGGCAGCACCTGGGCATCAGTTTACGCATGTTGTTTACTATGGCACTGAGGGCGCATTGATTGATTCAGGCGATGCGTTTCATGGTCCTTTCTCTGGCGCAATGATACACAGGGTGGATGGGAGGGTAAGGAGGCTATCAGAGTTGCAAGGCGAGTTCTTAGAGAGCCTGAGCACTGAGCAAAGGAAGCGCCTCTTCCCCCACAACATCACCGACCCATTTGCGATAGAGTGCTACGATTTCCTTGACGCGATAAGGAGTGGAAGGACGCCAGAGGTAACCGCTGAAGACGGGATGGTTGATGAAGCGGTTGCGATGGCGATTTATGAATCGGCAACGATTGGAAGCCAAGTGAAAGTCAAAGATGTGCTTGATGGCAAAGTTGAAACTTATCAATCCGACATAAATGCCCATTGGAGACTTTGATGCTCTCACTCGCAGGTCATCCTCCATCCACAGGGAGCTAAAATTGGAGATTGGGCTTGTCACCTTCGTCGTATGATGGGGTGCTTCCACTATGATGGAAGGACGCCAAGAGAAGCTGACACCGATGTTCCGCCAATATCAGTCAATAAAAGCACGCTACCCAGATGTCATCCTGCTTTTCCGTCTCGGCGACTTTTATGAAATGTTCGGCGAAGACGCAAAGATAGGTTCGCAAGTTCTACAGCTCGTTTTAACATCTCGTGACTTCGGGAAGGGAATAAGGTTGCCGATGTGTGGCATACCACACCATGCAGTCGAGCGATACATCGGTAAGCTCCTTGAAGCAGGCTACAAAGTCGCAGTGTGTGAACAGCTTGATGAAACCGCCTCTGGGAGACGATTGATGCGCAGGGAAGTGATAAGGGTTCTAACGCCGGGAACAGTTGTAGAAGAACCGTTCTTGGATGCCAAGGAGAACAACTTCCTTGTGGCGCTTTATCCGGATGAGAAATGGCAGAAGTGTGGGCTTGCGGTAGCTGATGTTTCCACTGGCGAGTTCGCCGTAACCGAGATTGACATAACGAATGGCTTTGCAACCGTCTCAGACGAGCTTGGGAGACTGCAACCTGCTGAGCTTTTGCTCCCACATAGCATATCCGAAGATGCATCCATCGTTGCTCAACTTCTAAGTTCGTGCTCGCCACGCATAACCCCATATCAACTTGACCAATTCGCAATCACATCGCCAGCTCAACTACTTATGAGCCATTTCGGGACGACATCCTTGAAGGGCTTTGGTTGTGAGGGCATGGATGCAGCCATAACAGCTGCAGCGATGGTCCTCTCATATTTGAAGGAAACGCACATGGCTGCGCTTGAGCATATACGCACCATGAGCACATACTCGCTGAGCCAGTTCATGACACTTGACGCATCGGCAAGGCGCAACCTCGAGCTTACGCAAACTATTCTCGGAGAGTATCACGGTAGCCTGCTCTCGGTGCTCGACATGACAATAACACCAATGGGTAGCAGGCTACTCAGGCGTTGGTTGCTTCACCCACTGCTTGATGTTTCCGAGATAAACAGGCGTTTGGATGCGGTTGAGGAGTTGCTTAAGAATGTGGTGCTTCGCGGGAACCTTAGGGAACGCCTTCGGTCAATGCCTGACTTGCAAAGGCTCATCGGAAGAACCGCAACTCATACTGCGAACCCTAAGGACTTGGCTCTCATAAGGACTGCTCTTGAGAACATACCGAGCATCATCTCGGCTCTCTCGGAAGCTCGCTCCGAACTTCTGCAAGAACTGTGCTCACAGATGCATACTTGCGATGATCTGAACCAACTCCTCAAAAGGGCTTTAACGGATGACCCACCAGTAACAGTTCGTGAGGGAGGCATCATACGGGATGGGTATCACGAAGAGCTTGATGAGCTACGCAGGATAAGCGCTAACGGGAAGGAGCTGATACTTCAACTTGAAGAACAAGAGAGAAGGCGCACTGGCATAAAGTCGTTGAAGATAGGCTATAACCAAGTCTTCGGCTACTACATTGAAGTGACAAAACCAAACCTGCATCTCGTCCCGAGCGACTACATCAGGAAGCAAACGATGGCAAACGCGGAACGCTTCATCACTCCACAGCTCAAGGAGCTCGAGGCGAAAGTCCTCGGTGCACAGGAGCGCATCTGCCAGATTGAGTATCAGCTTTTCTGCGAGCTGAGGGAGGAAGTGGCGAAGCGGAGCCATGAGCTGTTGAGCACAGCTCAAGCGGTAGCAACGCTCGATGTCTTACTCTGCTTCGCTGAGCTTGCCGACCGATATGGATACATAAGACCGATAGTCAACGACAGCGACCGCATAAGGATAAAGTCAGGGAGGCACCCAGTTATCGAGCGCATGCAACGCGATAAGCCGTTTGTGCCAAACGACTGTGAGCTTGACTCAACATCAAACCAACTGCTGATAATCACGGGACCGAACGCTGCGGGCAAATCGACATACCTTCGCCAAGTTGCTCTCATCGTGCTCATGGCTCAAATGGGGTGCTTCGTGCCAGCCACATACGCTGAGATTGGTGTTGTTGATAGGATATTCACTCGTGTTGGTGCGCATGACAACATAGCCACAGGTGAAAGCACATTCATGGTTGAGATGCACGAGACCGCAAACATACTCAACAACGCAACACGAAGGAGTCTCATACTCATCGACGAAGTTGGGCGTGGCACAAGCACATACGATGGCGTTAGCATAGCTTGGGCTGTCGCCGAATACATCCATGAGATAGGCGCTAAGTGCTTATTCGCAACGCACTTCCACCACTTGAACGAGCTTGAGAGGCTGTTGCCGAGGGCGAAAAACTTCAGAGCTGCTGTGAAAGAAGAGGGCGATGGCATCGTCTTCCTTTACCGTATAGTTCCTGGTGGGACCGATAAAAGCTATGGGATACAGGTGGCAAGGCTTGCTGGATTGCCACTTGAAGTGATAGAGCGAGCGAAAGAGGTGCTAAGGCAACTTGAAAGCACCGATGGAACAAAGCGCATCGCACCAACTCATGAGGCTGCAAAGGAGATAGCACCACCAATACAGCTTAAGCTGTTTGAGATCCAGCAACACCCGATAATTGAAGAGATTGAGCGCATCGACCCAGACACGCTCACCCCGCTCGAGGCGCTCAATAAAATCTATGAATGGCACAGGAAGCTCAAGAGGAAGTGATGGCTCAAAGGGAATCATCCCCTGAGCCATCCGTTGAGGGGAGATGATGAAGGAAGACGAGAAAACCAAGTTGGCGTTAAACGCCTTCATAGAGGAGTTGAGGGTGTTCCAAAGGCATCCGTTTGCGTTTCTCTGGCGTAGCCAAACCCTCGAAGGGTTGATCGCAAGGAGAGAACTTCTTGGATTTAAGTTGAAGAGGGATGTGCCACTGATTGAGAAGTTGAGGAGGGGCATACTCGCATCGCAATTTCCGAAGGGTAGCTTCAAAGGCTCAGTTGGATGGACGGCATATGAGCTATGGAGGCTATCGCACCTTGATGTGGAACCATCTCACCCACAGGTTGTGAAAGCGATTGAGTTTGTCGAGGCACATCAGACTTGCGATGGTAACTTCTACGAACGCCACTCGGTGCCGACAGTTTATCAAGCCCTTGATGGTGGTGAGTTCTCTTTAGGCTCTTTCTCGCTCGGCTTCACAAGTTATGTGCTCTTGGGCTTGAGGAGATGGAGTGGCGGAAACGAGCGATACAAGCGTGCCATCAAATGGCTGATTGAGAAATACCTTAACGATGGACTATGCTGTTTGCCGTGCGCTGTTTACATGCTCATGGCGTTGTCAGGAGAAGGGACAATGGAAGCAACTCTCGTAAGCCAAGAAATCCTGCTCTGGCTCGAGGCGCGACAGCAAAGCGATGGGATGTGGAACTATGATGCGTCACTCACATTCATCGTGCTCTACGGACTTGGTAGCACGAGAGATGAATGCGCAAAGAGGCAGGTGAGGCGTGCCATACCACTACTGTTGAAACTGCAGTTTGAAGACGGTGGTTGGGGTAAAATGGGACGCGCTGAAAAGAGCCTTGCAGTAGCGATGGCACTGCACACCCATGCGCTCGTCGAGGAATTTTTGAGGTGCTCGAAAGCTTGCCATCAAAAGCCACGCCCACTGCCGTTGCTGTCCGACCTCTCAACATCACTTGACAGGTTCACAGCCACAGTCTGATGCTCTTGAGTTTTCATGCGGTGCTACTTCCTAAAGCGACAACGGGAGCAAACTCAGCTGATGTTACAACCTCAACCCTGTTCTTCCCCTTCACCTTCGCCCTCAGGAGGGCTTCATCGGCAGCTTTTACGAGGTCTTGTGGGGTTGTGATTGTTGGACCGATGGCAGCAACGCCAGCGCTAAGCGTGATGCGATACTCAACAGGTGGATCGCCAAAGCGAAACACCATCTGCTCAACCTTCTGCCTTATCCTCTCAGCTGCCACTTTGGCGCCACTCAATGGCGTGTGCGGAAGGATGACAACAAACTCCTCACCGCCATACCTTGCGGGTATGTCCGATTCGCGCAAATTGGTTTTGAGCAACTCACCTACCCTCTTCAGCACTTCATCGCCCGCTGGATGCCCATATGTGTCGTTGCATTGCTTGAAGTTGTCCAAGTCAAGCATTATGAGGCTTAGCGGGTAACTGTATCTCAAGGCTCTGTTGAACTCCCTGTTCAACATCAGCTCAAAATAGCGCCTGTTGTAGATGCCAGTCAGTTGATCCACCTGCGAGACCTTTTGCAACTCTTGAAGCATGCGTGCGTTTTCAAGAGCTGAAGCTATGTGCGCAGCAATTAGCGAAAGCAACCTCAAATCATCGGGTGTGAAAGGATCTCTCTCATGCGAACCATAAGCCACAAGCACTCCAGACACACCTTCACCAGTCCGCACAGGCACAGCCATAAATGTTCGGTATGGTGGCATTTGCTGTTGTTGTGTCTCCTCCATCAAGGTGCTTGTAACACCGATGTTAACCTCGCCAAAGAGCAACGGGACACCCGTTTGGAAGACGTGTCCGACAACACCCTGCCCAGGTGGCATGCTCAGCGGGAACTCATTCGCTGCATCTGGCGGCTGGAAGTGACGCAGTTCAAGCATCTTTGACACGGGGCTGTAGATGTAAAGGAGCGTGTGAGAAGCCTCAAGGTGGATCTGTGCGGTGTCGACAGCCAGTTGAAGCGCGAGCCCTAACCTGTCAGGGTGAGGTGGCTCACCACCAAGCTGATAGAGTTCTTCAATGCGTTTGAACAGCTCACCTACCTTGTGCATCTTTCGGAAGAGAGGCGTTGCAAAGAATGTCCCAAAGCATGTGAAGAAGAATAGTGCAACCCACCCACAGTAGATTGGGATGAGGAATTGATTTGCGAGGAAGTATCGCGCTACCCAAAGCGATGCCGATGCGAACCCCGTCATCATCAATCCCCATGCGAGACCGTAAGAGGCTGAAACAAAAACAATCGGCAGGATGTAGAAGGCGCTGAGAAGCTCTGAGCTTGGAGTTGGAACTGACAGAGCTATCGTGATGGCAAGCAAGTCAAGTGCTGGAACACCAACACTCACAATCCTGTGCCAACGCCTGTATCGCTTTGGGCTGGCTGTAAGCAAAACGATGATGAGGTTGTATAGCGAAAAGCATATGACTGCACCAGTGAATGTGTTAGGGTTGATTTTGACCGAGCCAACGAGTGTGAACACAGCTATACCCAGCCCGATCCAACGCACATGCGTAGACCACAACATCAACCTGTAAGACCTTTCCAAAGCCCCAGCAAGACGCTCAAACTCACTCCCTTTCAATCTCATACGCCCTCACCCTCTCGTGGCTAATTGCGCGCTCATGGCAACTCATGTTCATGTCATCTCTTACCATCAGCAAGCCTGTGAATTCACAAATGTGACACACTTTGGTAGTGCTTAGCGGTTGAATGGAAGAAGCGTTTTCGGTCACTCCAAAATGTTGGTTAGAAATGTTGAGCGGTGGCAAACTTAGGGGTTGGGGAGAGTTGGGAGATGCGAGAACGGTTATTGCTTGTGTTCATCGTCATCATGGTCTGCTTGAATGGGCTTGTGGAGCGCACGATAAACTTGTCTGGCTTGCTTGACATGTCAAGGCACTTCATTGAGGTTTGGCTTTTGGCTATCCCGATGACTTTGATCATCATAAGCGGTGGCATTGACCTCTCCGTTGGCTCAATGGTTGGGCTATGCGTCATTGTGCTCGCGATGACCTGGAAAGAATTGAAACTCAACATATGGTTGAGCGTGCTCTTGACGCTTTTGATTGGAACGCTTGCTGGTGCTTTGAATGGGGCTGTCATAGCCTATATCAGCGTCCCACCGCTTATAGTCACGCTGGCAACGATGGCTGTTTACCGTGGTTTGGCTTACGGCATCAGCCAAGCAAAACCGTTCAGTGGCTTCCCTGACGCTTTTTTGGTTTTGGGTCAGCACTACATCTTCGGCATACCCGTGCAACTCCTCATCTTCATCCTCTTGGCTTTACTCACCTCGTTCATAGCTTCAAGGACGGTCTTTGGGAGATACATTTACGCCATAGGGCAAAACGAAACTGCTGCGTCGTTCACAGGGATACCAGTTAGAGCCTTGAAGCTTTCGCTTTACGCATACAGCGGGGTATGTGCTGCTCTTTCTGCGCTCATACTCGTCTCAAGGACGAGCACGGCAAGAGCTGACGCTGGCATCGGATACGAACTTGACGCTATCGCGGCGGTGTTGCTCGGTGGCGCGAGCATTTCAGGCGGTGAAGGAAGTATCCTTGGAACATCACTTGGGTTGCTCCTAATAGCACTCGTCAGAAGGATACTCACATTGCAACTCGTGCGCACTGAGGGGCAAACTATGGTCATAGGAGCTTTATTGATCGTGAGCGTCGCTATAGACCAGATGCTGCGCAGGAGGGGGAGGAGATGAAACCAAAAAGCACGAGGATGGCGAAGCGTTTCCTTACGCTCGTTTGCCTCTTCGTCACCATATCGCTCGTTGGATGCGCAAAGGAAGGAGCCAAAGAGGTAGCGCAAAGGCGGGCTGGGAAAACGATCACGCTCCTCATGGTGCCGAAGATAAAGGGCATTGACTACTTCAACGCATGTGAGCGTGGCGCTATGGAGGCAGCGAAAGAGATAGGCAACATAAAGCTCATCTACGAGGGACCAACGGAAGCGAGGGTTGAAGCACAGATACAGCTTATCGAAACTTGGATACTTAGGAAGCCAGATGTCATTGCTGTCTCCTGCAACGATCCTGTGGCTATAGCTGGCTCACTGCGCAAAGCGAGGGAGGCTGGCATAAGAGTTCTCACATGGGATGCAGATGCAGACCCGAAACGCTCAAAGCGTGAGTTCTTTTGCAATCAGGCTACATTCCAAGATGTGGGCTACTCACTCGTTGATGAAATGGCGAAGCAAGTTGGTAGCGATGCGAGTGTTGCTATCGTCACAAGCTCCCTCACAGCGCCGAACCAGAACGAATGGATGAAGTGGATGAAAAAACGAATGCGTGAGAAATACCCGAAGATGAAACTGCTCACAATCCAACCTTCGGAAGAAGATCAGCAACTCGCCTACCAGAAGACACAAGAGATATTGCGTGCATACCCAAATGTGAAGGGCATCTTCGCAATATCTTCGGTTGCGTTCCCTGGCGCAGCACAGGCAGTTAGAGATATGGGTAAAAGCGGGAAGGTCGCCGTCGTTGGTCTTTCAACACCGAATGTTATGCGACCGTTCGTCAAAGATGGCACAGTCAAAACGGTGATCCTGTGGAACCCCGTTGACCTCGGCTACCTCGTCGTCTACGCATCGAAAGCTCTCATCGATGGTCAGCTCAAAGCTGGCGTCAAAAAGCTTAAAGCGGGTAGGCTCGGAGAAGTCGAAGTGCGTGGTGACGAGATTATACTTGGTCCGCCAGCCAAGTTCACGAAGGAGAACATAGACAAGTTCCACTTCTAAAACCCTCCGCCCACTGAATGCGATGTCCACCGCCTTCACTTAGGATGTGCCATAGAGGTGGCAACACATGCTCTATTTGGCTTTCGCCCTGATAGCAAGCTTGATAATTCAAGGCATATCGCACGCAAGCAAATCACAACGATACAGCTTGACCCATGAACCATTAGGTTGGGAAGCTTTTGAACCGCTGACCCTTCCCATGCTTCGACGGGCTAAGGCATTCCAAGCTTCTTCAAGTGACCCAACTGGCGGAAACGATGATAAAGGGCACTTCGTCAGGTTGCGATCAAATGTAGCGACATTGCTTGATGTGAAAGGGAGTGGATGCATCTACAGGATTTGGTCTGCAAACCCGATGGGCGAAATACGCATCTACATTGATGATGAGCATCAGCCAATGCTCAAAATGCCGTTCGTTGATTTCTTCAACCGTGATAAGACGCCATTTGCAAGCCAACTTGTTGGGAAGGAAAGCGGTGGCGGTTACTGCTATGCGCCAATGGCTTTCAAAAAGCTCGCACGCATCGAGGTCGAAAACCCATCCTCGCTTTACTACCAAATCACATATCACATCCTGCCAAGCGATGTCCATCACGAACGGCAGGCATTGAAATGCGAATGGGCGTTGGAAAGATTGACCGAATGGATGCAAATGCCAACGCAGGGCAAACCGCCTGACTTGACTTCAAGCGTGACCATACCTCCAAAGACGGAAAAGAAACTCCTTGACCTGCGAGGGAGCGGTATGCTCACTTGCGTGGCGCTGAGAATAGACCCGATGAAGCTCAGAGTTCTTCACTCGCTCAGGCTAAGGGCATACTGGGACGGAGAAACAAACCCAAGCATTGATGTGCCGATAGCATATCTGATGTGCATACCGTTTGGGTGGGTGCAGTTAAACTCGGTGTTCGTTGATGTGAGGTGGGAACAACTCGTTTTTCGCATGCCGATGCCGTTCTCGCGCTCGGCAATCCTTTCAATAGCTAACGATGGCAATGAGCATGCTAAGGTGGGGTGCATGGCATGGCGCTCCAGCTTGCCAACGGATGAAAATAAACTCGGCAGGTTGCACGCATGGCTTAACTGCGGTCTAACGAAGCAAGGCATCCCGCACACCATCTTGCGCACAAGTGGTAGGGGACACCTTGTCGGCATCGTCCTCGCCATAATCGGAAAATCGCTCGATTGCTATGAAGGCGATTTGAACATCAAAGTGGATGGGGAGACGAAACCATCAATTTGTGGCACTGGCACGGAGGACGAATTTAACAGCGGTTGGTATTTCATCTTCGGTAGCTATGCGACGCCTTTCGCTGGCGCACCGATATTCCTCGGTGCGAAAACCCGCTCAGTGCTTTACAGGTGGATGCTGACCGACTGCATACCGTTTAACAAATCGATAGAAGCATCCATTGAACATGGTCCGAACAACAACTGCCCCGGATGCCTTTACAGGAGCGTTGCTTTTTGGTATCAAGTTGAGCCACATGCAAAGCTGTCATCGCCACCACCTCTTGAAGAGCTACTTCCGCCACCGTTCAGCGAGCCAGATGCTCAAGAGGCTGAAAACTTGCAAGTCAGCGTTGAACAAGGAAACGCCCATGCCTTGAAGGTGATTGAGGATGATTCGCTACCAACGCAGTTGAGCAACGGCAAAGGCATCCGCATCACCACCGATGGCACAAAGAAGTTGCAGATTGCCACTAAGTTGAAAGTTCCAAGGAGCGATACTTATGATGTGTTCATCCGTTACTTCGCTACCGACGAACTCCACATGGAGGTATCAGTTGGCGAAGCTCACAAGACGCTTAAGCTTATGCGTGGAGTGCATAATGCCAATTTGTTCCGTCGCTGGCTGAAGGAAGGGGAGTTGGAACTCAACTTGTGCCTATGGAGCGACAGCGTGAAGGATGCTGAAGTTGTTATCGATTACTTCATGCTCACACCGCTTGAGAGGGCGAAAGGCGCTCTGGAGGCTGAAGAACTGAAAGTGGTTGAGGGCAATGCGAAGGTTGTCTCACAGGGTGAGAAGCGCTCACCATATCGCCTTTCTTCGCTCTGGGAAGGTGAATGGCGTGAAAGGGTTGACCTGAGTGGCGGCAGGTGTATCATCTTCGAGCCCAAGAAGCCAAAGGAACGCCTCTCACTTGAGTTTGATGCGAGCATCAATGGCTCTTATGAAGTTGCGCTCGGGTTGCTCGCAAAAAAGCATTGTGGGAAGGCAAGGGTTTTCGTTGACGGGAAAGCAGTTGGTGGGGTGTTCAGCGGATATTCGGAGGAGGAGTTGGCTTGGCATCAAATCGGGCTCGGTGTGACGAAACCGATAAGAGCTGGTAAACGGAGGCTGACGATTGAATCGGTTGATGGGAAACCGCTCTTCATCGATTACATCGTCGTGCAACCGGCGTTGGCTGGCTATCAGGCTGAACGCATGTTCATTCTGTCCTCATCAAGACAGCCTAAGATACGCAAAAGGTTTGGAGCCGAACCGCCATGGAGAGGCGGAGCATATCTCAAGTTTGATGCGAAGCGAGTTGGCGAGAGCATAACCTTCCTACTGCCATCGTTCAAATCTGGTGTCTATGGCATCTCGCTGACGATCGCTGGGATGCCGAGCGGTGGCATGTTTGAAGTGCTTGTTGATGGAAAAAGGGTTGGGGATGTTGTGGACAGCTACTCGCAAACCGAGAAGATGATTGAGGTTGACATCGGCTATGCCAAATTAAGGCGTGGCTCACACTCATTGACATTGCGCACCGTCGGCAAAAACCAAGCCTCTGGTGGATACACAATCGGATGCGATGAGATAAGACTGCAACTGCAGAAGGCAACACCTGAGTTAGCGCACTTGGTGGGAATGCTAATGCTTGCTTTGGCGCTCGCAACCTTAGTGGTTATCATTCTGTGGAGACAGCGTAGCAGAGTGTAGTTTCAGCTTTTGAGCTCGGTTGCAGAGCTTTGCTTTGCGATGACACTTTGCCTCTCCAGCATGCTAATGAACATTGAGACTATTTCGGCATCGAGTTGTCTCCCCGCCATTTGCTTGAGCTCGGCTACTGCTTCATCGGGTGATAGCGGTGGTCTGTGTGGGCGAAGGCAAACGAGTGCATCGTAAACATCGCAAACCGCAATCACCATCGCCAACCTCGGTATCTGTTGACCCACGAGTCTGTCTGGGTAGCCACTTCCGTCAATCCTTTCCATGTGATGCCTTATGGCGGATGAAAACTCGCTCAACTGAGGTATGAGCTTGATGAACTGCTCGGAGTAAAGTGGGAATTGCTCAAGCAGTTGTCTTTCTGACCTTGTGAGCTTCCCTTGCTTGTTCAAAATGCTATCGGGGAGCGCTATCATGCCGACCTCGTGACCTAAAACAGCCATCGCAAAGCGCTGTGCGTAAGCTGGGTCATATCCCATCTCGATGAGCAACTGCTTACAAAGCGCTGAGACCCTCCCAGAATGTCCCCTCCTGCCGACCAAGCGTTGTTCGTTTTGCGAGACAACCGTTGTGAGCACCCTCTCGAAATGCTCGTAGCTTGAGACGGCCGACAACCTTGCGTTGTCAATCGCTATTGCTGCGTATGTTGCGAGTGCGAATGCAAGCTTTAAGTCTTCTTCGCTGAACAACCTACTCCTGCGCATGCTGTTGACGCAGAGAACACCGAGCGTTTGACCTCTCGCCTGTAGTGGCACAGCCATAGATGAAACTATCTCATCCCTATGAAGCAATCCCTTTATGCTTGCATCAACGCTTGTTGGCGATATGATTATCGGTCTCCCCTCCTTCGCCACCTTCCCAGCTATTCCTTCACCGAGCGGTATTCTCGTCGTTGCCACTATGTCATCGTCAAGCCCACGATGGCACGCAATGCGTAGGGCTTTCGTCGCCTCATCTATGAGCAGGATCGAACCGCTATCGGCATCGAGCAAGCTCATAGCTGCATCCATCACGGTGTTGAGTATCTTGTCCATGTTGAGCTCCGATGTCACGGACACCCCGATCTTATAGAGCTTATCGAGTTGCTTTAGATGCCTGTTCACTTCCTCTGAGAGGCGCGCAGATATTGGCTCGACACCTTCGCCGCAATATGGGCATATACTCCACTCCGACCTCAATGTGCGCTTACAGTTAGGGCAAATGTTCAAAAGCTGTGTGTGGCATCTGGGGCAATAAACGAAGTCGCTATCAAGTATCGGGAAGCCACAGCGTATGCATCGTTTCTCATCCTCAGGTCTTGCGAGGACTGCGATGACTTCCTCAATCGTTGTCTTCCCCTCAGCGAGCATCTTGAGGGCGCTCTCACGGAGCGTTGTCATACCTTCGTTGATGGCTGCGCTCTCGATCTCGTTTTCGGGTGCATCTCGCATTATGAGTGAGCGAATGACCGATGTCACAGGCAGTATCTCAAATATTGCAGCTCTACCGAAGTAGCCAGTCATGTCGCAATATGAACATCCCTCTCCACGCATGAAGTTAAATTTGCTTGCCTCAGAAAGCGTTAACCCGAGCGCCCTTATTTCAACATCGGATGGAGAGTAAGGTTGCATACATCTTGGGCAATTAAGCCTCAAAAGCCTTTGCGAAAGTATGCCGAGCAGGGAAGAAGCGAGCAGGAACGACTGAACACCCAAATCCCTCAGCCTCGGTATAGCGCCTGCAGCAGTGTTTGAGTGGAGCGTTGAAAGAACCAAGTGACCCGTCATTGCAGCTCTTATGGCGAGCTCGGCAGTCTCGCTGTCCCTTATTTCGCCAACGAGGATGATGTCCGGATCCTGTCGCAGGACGCTCCTCAGCGATGATGCGAATGTTAAACCTATTTCTGGGCGCATCTGAATTTGAGAGATGCCCGGTATCTCTTGCTCAACTGGCTCTTCGAGGGTAACTATGTTTCGCCTGCCATCATTAAGCCACATGACGCTCGCATACAAAGTCGTCGTCTTACCACTGCCGGTTGGTCCGACGACGAGTATTATACCGTGTGGTTGGCGGAGCAGGTTCAAATATGTGTTGAGTTGCTGTTGTGTCATCCCGAGCGATTCAAGGGTGAACAACTCCTCTTCGGGGCGCAGGAAACGAAGAACCGCTTTCTCACCGTGAATTGTTGGTGATGTAGCAACACGCACATGATAATCCTTTCCACGAGCCTTGAACCTGAAGCTACCGTCTTGAGGCAAACGCCTCTCAGCAAGATTCATGTGCGAGAGAACTTTTATCCGTCCGATCAGCGAAGTCTCAGCGCCCTTTGGTAGCTCGGCAACCGTGTGCAAGATGCCGTCTATGCGCATCCTGACCAAGACTTTATCTTTCTGCGGTTCGATGTGGATGTCGCTCGCATGCCTTTCAACAGCTTTTAGGAGCAGGCTGTTGAGCAACCTCACAGTGGGTGCTACTCTTGCCTCCTTCGTCACATCAATGACCGGTGTCTCGGTAACCGTTTCAAGTTCACCGATCGCTGTCGTTGATACTTCACCGCTGATCGGGTAGTAGCGCGAGATGAGCTGTGTGAGAACTGAATAAGAGACGACGACCGGTTCAACATCCATGCCAGTCACCGAACGGACATCATCAATAGCGATAACATTCCCCGGATCTACCATCGCCAAAATGAGCTTCCCGTCGCGCTTGCCTATCGGCATCACCAAGTGCTTCCTTGCGATCTCAGCTGGCAGGAGCTTCACAGCTTCGACATCAATTGGGAACTTGGCGAGGTCAACCTTGCGCACACCATAGTAACGGCTCAGGACATCGAGTATGACCTCCTCATCTTTAACGAAGCCAAGTTCATAAAGCACGCTCCCAAGCGGCTTGTTGACTACCCTTTGTTCCTCGAGAGCCATATCAAGTTGCTGTGGCGTTATCACCTTCGCTTCAACGAGAAGCTCACCAAGCCTTGGCTTTACCTTCCCACCAGCACTCATCTTTTATCACCTCAACGCAGTGCTTATGGCTACAACTTAATTATGCCCATCCTACGGACACGAAAGAAGCAGAGGAAACCGAAGTCATAACTTACTTTGACTTACTTCAATCAGGCTTAGTGGCGCGCTTGCGCAACGCTTTCTTCAACTCGCCCAACAACAGACGCATCAAATGCAAGTTGTGATGCCTCCCTCTGCCATACACTGCTTCGGTGTATAGCTCTGCCATCAGCATGAATGTTTTTTGAGCTTCGAGTGGCAGTGCTTCCGCTACACTCGTAGCGTATTCAATCGCGGTCTCGGAGCTTCTCCTCATTCGGTAACGCTTTGCCACCAACTTAACAGCTTTGGCGAACAACCTTGTTGCATCGCCAAGCTTCAATGTTCTTTTGCGTTTGAAAAACTTGAAGACACTCGGCGTGTGCATGAGGACGAAGAGCGAAAAGCCGATGAGAACTAAAACGATAGTGCACACCGATATGAGCACATCGTGCCCTTCCCAGAACAAGATAAGGTTTGTCTTGAAGTCATCCCACCAAGTGCTCTCGGCTAACGGTGCAGAGGCAATCATCACCCTCGGTTCAGGAATTGAATAGCCGGGTGTTGGATCCATAGCCACCCATCCAACCTTCGGCAAGTAAACCTCAGCCCATGCATGAGCATCTCTCTCCCTAACGATGAAACAGCGTTTCCCTTCATCCCACTCACCTATGGCAAACCCAGTGACCAACCTTGCTGGTATGCCAGATGCCCTGCAAAGTAAAACCATCGCAGATGCGAAGTGCACGCAAGTCCCTTTCCTTGAGACGGTGAGGAAGTAAAGCACTGGGTCTTGATTTGCTGGAGTGATCGGATACTTCTCGTCGTATGAGAGATTGCGCTTCAGGTATCTCCTTATAGCAAGCGCTTTCTCAAAAGGGTCTCTTGCGCCAGCTGTGATTGAAGTAGCTATTAGCTCAAGCTGTGGCTTAATGCTTTCTGGCAACTGCAAGTAGCGTTCCAGTCCCTCAAGCTCTCCCTTCTTGAAAGAGAGTGTGGTTCCCGCAAGAAGCGAATATCTCCAAAGCTTCACCTCAGACCAAACAGTGTATGAAAAGCCTTCCGTTAGAAGTTTCCTTGAGCGTATTGTCCCGGAGGGGTCGTAGCTCACATGGTCAAGGTCGGCATCCAAGCGAGTTGGTCTGAAAAGCGCTGGAAGGTATATGAAAGAACCTCTCTCAATGTGCACTATCTGCATGACCTTCATCGTTTTGACTGAAGCGTAACGGTCATCGCCCGCAGTCAAGGAAAGCTCCTCATCTTCCTCAAGCAGTTTCGTCTTCCATTTGAGTTTCCTTCTCCATGTCCCGTTTTTGTAATAGTCGTAAGCGCAAAGGCGCCAATACCCAGCGACTGAACTCTCAACACGCAAAACAACTGTATCAGAAACCCCGCCACTCGGTGAGCGAAGCGAGAGCGAAAAGCCCCACATCGGTAACATGCTATAAGTGCGGAAGAAGTATTTCTCGATGCATTTTGAGATGAGGCTGTCAACAAAGCCAAATTTAAGCTCACCATACTTGGAAAGCCACCCAGAGAGACGCTCGAAGGAAGTAAGACCATATGAGAGTGTGACCGCAAAAACGATTACCCACAAACTCAGCGAAAGCATCTCACGGAAAAGCGATCTCCTCAAAATGCTCTCCCACCCGGATATGTCCACGAGTGGTGAGAGCACACGCAGGTAAGCGCATTGAAGGAGCAACAAAACAGCGATCGCTGAAACACCGTATGGGAGGAAATAAAGCACGAAGTAGAGGGAGCGCTGAAACGGCATCATCAGGACATAGATGACGAACTCAAGGAGCAAGACTAAGCCGAAGTCAACACGGTCAAGTAATTGCAAGTGCTTCAAACTTAGAAGCACAACGATGAGCAACATCAGGAGCGAGACTGCGTCTCTCGCCGAGATAGCCACGAATACTTTTGATGTCGGCATGCCATACAACCAACCGGGCAGTATATGCCTTGCGTCCAAGAGCGCTGTGACGAGAGCAAAGAAGAGTATGACGCCACTCAATAGGTTCCTTGGGCAAAAATCAACTCGCACAAGGTAAAGGCTTGTGACAGCGCCAATGAAGGCTATTACAAGCGAGCGTATGGCGATAGCGTGCGAGATGAGCCCAAACGATAACGCAGTTAAAATCGTGGACAGGAGCGCAGTAAGAGAGAACGAGTAAAGCAGGACCTGCTCACTCGGCTTGAGCAACTGCAGTGATGAATGTTCTCCCAAAGCAGTTTTAGACATGGCTCATCACGGCTCTATCTTGCAAGAGTAATTTCACGCATTCCTGCAGAGCTGGCAACAACCCTGGAACACCTTTGATGGCAATGTGACTTACTCCATCCACCTTCACTTCCCCCGCTTGGCAATCGACGCCTCGAACACAAAAATGCACAACGACATATCGTAGCTTGCCAGCATAGCGCTTCCTTTGTGGCATAGCAGTAAAATCAAACTCCTTCACCCCGCTACATGTCGTCAGCAACACAAACACACCTTGATCATTCACGATGCTGTTCATGGGGAACCGCCGTTGAGCATCTGACTGCTTCAGCGTCGCTAAACTCTCAAGTAAGACAGGCACATCGTTCCTGCGTTCTCTTGCACGAATAGTCACCTTTCGTTGACCCGCAAGCACTGTTACTTCCCACTTCATATCGTGCAACATGACAGCGAGCGTTGCCGCAAAGCGAATCATGTGTTCAAGTATGGGCTCATCATTCCACATCGTTTCAGCTTTGACAGCTTCCTTGGCTTCCTCATCTTCATCGAGTCCAAGAAACCTCAAAATCGGTTTGGGAATGATTTCGAGTAGCAGGTCATAATCCTGCGCTGTGACGGTTTTGTTAGTTTTGTCGGCTTCGTCAACCTCGTCAGGTGCATAAAGCGCTATCGTGCAAGGCAACGATTGGTGATACTCAGGTAGTTTGACCACCAACTCCCCACGCTTTGCGCTACTCATCCAGTGGATAAGCCTAACATCATCCGATGGCTCATATTCTCTCACGCCACGATAATCAAGCCTGTCTTGGAACATGAAGCTTCCAGACCTCACCCACTTGTGAGAGGAAAGGGACCTCGAGTCGCAAAGGAGCTTTGGGTAGACAATGCAAACATCGCTACAAGTGTGCTGGCGAACAAGCCAGAATGCCCCGAGAGGACTTTGACAACCCACCTCTACAAACTCGATCAGGTTTTCACCTCTCTTAAGTTTTCCAGCCGTTAACGGATTTAGGTGTATTGCCTGCTCACCGCCAACTGTTGGAAGAAGCCACTGCGCTAAATGCTCTGAGCCAAGCGTTTTGTTAGTGATGCCAACGCACAAGAGCAAATTCGTCTTTGACAACGAGCCGTAGTTTGTCACCTCAGCGCATATGTGTGTTTCATCGCCTTCATGAATCCTGTTCCTAACGAACCTCGCTTGGCACACAACTCCACTTATGTTCATCAGACCAAAAACGAAGCTCACAGCGGGCACAAGCAACAGCACACGGGAGATGAAATAAGCCGAATCGCTCTCGTTGCTCATCCCCACAAGGTATAATGCGATGCTCAAGCTCACAAACAGATACACTGCTTCGCTTCTAACCTTCACTTTGAGCTTTCCTTTCACGCTTGCTTCCTTGCGGCGTTTGAAAAACGACATAAGGATACCTCCATCACCATCAGGTAGCGTCAGGGAGAGGAGTCCTCTCAAGAATTTCTTTGACGAGCTGTTCACCTGTTATCCCTTCGGTAGCGTAAATTGGGTTGATGAGCAGTCTATGAGCAAGGACATCGACAGCAAGCGCCTTAATGTCATCTGGACTTACATAGTCTCTACCGCTCATCGCAGCTTTAGCCTGCGCTGTGCGAACGAGGAACAATGAAGCTCTCGGGCTTGCCCCAAGCAACAGATGCTTATCAGTTCTCGTCTGGTGGACAAGGTCAAGGACATACTTGTAAATGAGCTCGCTCACGAAAACTTCCCTAATCGCTTTTTGCATCCTCACAACTTCCTGTGCGTCTGTCACAGGTTGCAACGATTCAATCGGGTGAGAGAGGCGCTGTCCTATGAGCACCATCTTTTCTTCCTCAGCGGTTGGGTAACCGAGCCTCAGGCGCATGCAGAAACGATCAACCTGCGACTCAGGTAGCGGGAAGATGCCCTCCGATTCGATCGGGTTTTGTGTCGCGATTATGAAGAAGGGTTCGGGGAGTTGGTAAGTTACTCCGTCAACTGTTACTTGATGTTCGTCCATGCATTCGAGCAGGCTTGATTGCGTTTTCGGTGAAGCCCTGTTTATCTCATCGGCGAGGAGTATGTTGGCGAATATCGGACCTGGCTTGAATTTGAATTTGCCCTCGTGCACGAGATACAAATTTGCACCCGTTATGTCTGACGGAAGCAAATCAGGTGTGCACTGTATCCGCTTGAATGTGCATCCGAGCGCCTTAGCAAGGGCTTTTGCGAGTGTTGTCTTGCCGACGCCCGGAACATCCTCAAGAAGGACATGACCTTGCGCCAATAGTGCTATCACAGTTTTCTCAATCACATCGCGCTTGCCCACTATCACTTTGCTGACGGCTTTTATTACTCTTTCCGACCATGCCTGAACTTCTTTCATCCCCAGACCCACCTTAAGAACTCAATCCTGAATTTGAGGGAGCGAGAGGTCAGCCCTTGTGCGAACGCACCAAAGAGGCTATAAGCCAAAGCGCAACAATCAGTGCAAGTATGATCATCAGCACCTCAACAAAGCTCATTAAACCACCTACCCAAGGCTCAGCACAATCAAAAGTTTAAGTCTTCTTTAACCCTTCCTTGCCCTCGCTTATCGGCTCCATAAGCTCTGAGATCTGTGGCGTGATATAAATTGGTGCTTTCGCTCTGAGCGCGAGCGCAATGCTATCGCTTGGACGAGCATCAATTTCCTGAACCTTCCCCTTACCCTTAAGGACGATGTTCGCATAGTAGGTCCCTTCGACAAGCTTGTGGATGACGACTCGCAAAACCTCTCCATCCAATGCCCTTATGACCGTGTTAAGCAAATCATGAGTCATTGGGCGAGAGGGCTTCCTGTTAGAAAGCGCCATAGCTATAGCGAGCGCTTCGGAAGGACCAATCCATATCGGCAGATACTTGTTTGACGCTCTATCAACCAACAAGACGACTGGCTCGCCAAGCTTATCAGTGACAACACTGCCCACTTCAACCTCAATGTAATCTGGTGGCACTTCAACTTGAGCTGTATGCTTCGCAGCGCCTCCTTCGTTCCTCTCAGCTTCTGTGGTCTCTTCCGCCTTCGCAACCTTCTTAGGTTGGTTGCTTTTAAGCTGTTTCGAAATCAGTGTTGTGTTTCCCCTGAGCTTCCTCCATAGCACAGTTCCAGCGCCAATTCCAAGCGCTGTTATAGCGCATAGACTGAAGAACTCACGCCTCTTCAAACTCTCCTTCAAGTTGAACATGTTTCATCCCCCCTGTGCGCTGAAGCTACAACCATTATAAAGGTTAGCATGCTAAAAGGTCAACAGGTGCGCTACTCTGAGAACATGAAACTCCGAAAGCGGTGAGGGAAGCACTCGCATGAAAGAGAGAGATGGCATGCTGGCGAAAGTAATTGTAAGCGAAGAAGCTGAACAACATGTGAGTGTGAAAGCTATAGCCATCGCATTCCCACTCGTCATCGGTATAACTGTCGCTGGTTGTTTCTCGGCGTATCTGCGCTACGATCTCATTGGGACAGGTCATTTGCCCCGCTGTGCCCTCTTCCCACTCATGGTTCTCATGCTTCTCAACATGGCTTGCAAAGGCATATTCGGGAGGAGGGTTTTCTCCCACTCCGACTTGCTTTTCATTTACTGCACCGTCCTCATCATGACGGGTCTTCCAGGACAGCAATATGCTGATTACCTCTATCTCGGTCTTTTAGCACCAGCCTACTATTCCCATCCGAGGAACATGCCAGAACTACTACAGTATGATGTGCCAAACTGGCTCAACTACATACCAAGTTGGTTTCTACCATCAAAGGATGCACGAAGTGGTGTTATAGCGTGGGCGTTTGAAGGTTTACCTGAGGGCGCAAAGATACCATGGCAGGCTTGGGTCATACCACTTTCGCTTTGGACCATCTTCTATGTTGCTCTCTTCTACACTGCTGTTGGCATTGCAACGATGCTTCGAAAGCAGTGGGTAGAAAATGAAAAGCTTGTCTTCCCATTGGCTCAAGTGCCAATAGAGGTTACCGACGAGGAGAAGATAAATGCCCTCTTCAAAAGCCCACTTATGTGGGTTTGCTTTCTCATACCAACCTTCATCTACACGGTTAGGGCAATACACATCTACTTTCCAAGCTTCCCAGACATCAACATCTACCGCAACTTCGGAGTCCTATTCAGCGGGCGTCCTTGGGATGTCCTAAACTACCTCCCGCTCAACTATTACTTCGACATGATCGGCATCACCTACCTCATCACAACGGATGTCGGATTCAGTTTTTGGTTCTTTTACATCGTGCGCAGGATGCAAATGGTGGCGAGAGCTGCGTTAGGCTTAACTGACTTCTATGTCCCGCTCGAATTCCAAACGATCGGTGGGCTGATCACGCTCTTCCTCATGCAGATCTGGGTTGCAAGAGGCTACTTGAAGGATTTCTTCAGAAGGGCGTTGCGTGGTTCGGATGGCGATGGAACGAAAATATCGCCTCGCACAACATTGCTCATAGTGAGTGTTGGCTTTGCCACGCTGTTACTGTTCGCCACCGCTTTGCGCCTTTCAATCCATTGGGCAGTCCTCCTCTTCGCCATCCACTTCATCTGGAGGATACTTGTGGCTCGCATGGTTGCTGAAGCTGGTCTCTTCGTCTTTTGGACGCCATCGCCACACACTTTCATCGTCAGGGCATTCGGTAAGGATGCCATAGGACCTAAGGATATAACGGCGTTGAACATGATCGGCTCAAAGCTTAATGATTCAGCGACATGCGTTCTGGCTCAGGCGGTTCAGGCGATGAAGATCGCACATGCTACAAACTTGAACGAAAGGCATACCTTGAAATTGATACTGTCGTCCCTTCTCCTTTCAATGCTCATATGTCATCCAACCTGCATCTACATCCTCTACACAACACCGATACCGAAGATGGGTTGGTGGACGAGAGGTTACCCTGCATCAATGGCAAGGACATTGCTCAACCAGCTCGTTCAAGACCAAAAGATGAAAACGGGCGACTACATGTCGCTTGTGAGTGGGTGCATAGTCACGGTTGCATTGTGTATGCTGAGGTGGCGCTTCCTGTGGTGGCCTCTGCATCCGCTTGGTTATGTGGCTGTCAACGGGACTTGGTTCGGAGACAGGTATGGCTTCAGCATCTTCCTTGGATGGGTCATAAAAGCGCTGACCCTTTGGTTTGGCGGAATAAGGTTGTGGCAAGCGCTTAAACCAGCTGCTATGGGATTGATACTCGGAAACACATTCATCCTCTTCCTCCTGCTACTCTTGCATTTCTTCAAGCCAACGAATGAAGTCGTCGTCATCGAGTAGCTCTAAAAGCCAAAGCACAACGGTGAGCTTGAGCGCAAGACTGAGCGCTAACATTATGGTTTGAAAAGGGCGTCATCCCCCACAAGGCAAAGTTTGAGGTGTAATCGGATTGAAGGAACTCAAGCCAGAAAGCGCTCTTGAGAGGGTGGATGTTTGCGCTGGCACAAGTAGCATGGGACGAAAGGTCTTGCGTGTGCTTTGGATACTTGTGGTTGCTTTAACTTTGAATTGGGTTTGTGGCATTTGGGTCAGGCAGGCGGAAATAGTTGTGCTTGCGACACAGGTGACGGAAGCCGTCCCACCAGTGCCAGCAGTCGGCGTGCTCCTTCTCCTACTCATCGCAAACCAACTGCTGAGCAGGATTTGCAAACCGCTTTCGTTCAGCAGGTCCGACATACTGCTCATCTACTTCTTCACCACGATAGCTTCATCCCTCCCCGGGTGCGGGATTGTGCGCTTTCTGTTCGCACTCATAGGCACGCCAGTTTACTATGCTTCGGGCGAAAACGAGTTTGACACCATCCTTTGGAAGAACTTACCAAGCTGGCTTGTCCCATTGGATAGGGATACAATACGCTCGCTTTATCTTGGATCAACGGCTGGCGTCCCATGGGGAGTATGGATACCGAGGCTTTCGTTTTGGACTCTATTCTTCGTCCTATACTGGGTGTGCTCCTTGGGGCTGATAGGGCTTTTCGTGAGGCAGTGGTGTGACAAGGAGAAGCTCGTCTTCCCTTTGGTTCAACTGCCACTTGAGCTAACAAAATCGGAGAACGGTAAGTTGCTGTTCCTCCGCAACAAGCTGATGTGGATCGGCTTCTCACTCTCCTCGCTTTACAACGCCATGAACATGCTCAATGCTTACTTCCCCTCGTTTCCAGCTCTCGGGAAAATGTTTGACATGGGTGCGTCGTTCATTGAATCGCCATGGAGCGCGCTTAAACCTTTGATCATCTGGTATCGCCCTGAGTTGATTGGGTTTGGCTTTCTCGTCCCAACGGATGTATCGTTCTCAATCTGGTTCTCCTACTTACTCTTCAAGTTGCAAGCTCTGATAGGCGAGCTCATAGGATACAGGTATGCTGGCTTCCCGTTTTATCAGGAGCAAAGCCTCGGTGCATATCTCGCAATGGCTGTCTATCTTCTCTACACCGCTCGCACGCACATCGTCGAGGCGTTAAAATGCGTCGTCGGTAAAGGTGGGGGCGCTCGAGAGGCGCAAAGGGATTTATTGAGCCCAAAGCTCTCGCTTGCCTTCTTGATCTTCGGATTCATCGGCATGGTTGCTTTCGCCGTAGCAGCAGGTATGGCGACATGGCTTGCATGCCTTTACTTCTCAATCGTTCTTGCAGTCGCTTTCGTTTACGCCCGCATAAGGGCTGAAGTTGGCATACCTCTCATTTGGATGTTCCCTTTCTTTCAACAGAAGCGCTTCATCACATACACCCTCGGGACGCAACCCCTGCTCGAGAGAGGCGGGGTTAAAAGCATGACGGCATTCGCATTGTTTACATTCATGTCTCGTGGCTATTACCCTGAGTTGATCGGCTACCAAATTGAGGGCATACGCATCTCCGACCATGTCGGTTGGAAGAGGAGCTTCACCGTCCCTTGGAGCATAGTCGCAATCATCGTCGGACTGGCGATTGGCTACTATTTCCATCTCACCCCATATTACCACTACGGTGCTGTAAGGCTTCGCGGTGGCATATGGGGCACATGGCTTGCTATGGAGGAATACGGGGCTGTTGTCAGCGCTGTGCATATCCCTTCACCACCTGAGATGCCAAAAGTGGTTGCGACGATAGCTGGCGCAATCTGCGTTGCTTTGCTCGCTGGCATCAGGTTAGCTTTCCTTCAAATGCCAATACACCCTTTGGGGTATGCAATGGCTGGCGCATATGGGCACTTGATATGGGGACCTTTCTTCATCGTATGGCTCATCAAAAGCCTCATACTACATTACGCAGGTGGAGTCGTTTACAGAAGATGCATACCTTTCTTCCTCGGATTCGCTCTGGGGCATTATTTCACAGCTGGCTTGGTATGGGGGCTTTGGTCAGTCACTGGCGCTGAAGTGTTCACAAGGTATGCAGTTTGGTTTGGATAAGGTGGAGGTGAAACGATGCGAAGGCGAAGACGCAATACACAAACGCTTTGGTCCGAGAGGTTCTCAAAGCCTTTGTCAAGCGAAGCCCTCTCCTTCTCTTCCTCGTTCCCATGCGATAGAAGGCTTTACAAATTTGACATCCTCGCAAGCATAGCACATGCGCGCATGCTCACAAACTGTGGAATCCTCAAGGAGGATGAAGGGGAGCTAATAGTCAACGCTCTTGAAAGCCTGCTGAAGGAGATTGAGTCAGGTAAGGTTCGCCTCGAAGGCGAATACGAGGACATCCATTCCTTTGTCGAGAGGATGTTGGTGAGGAGGATTGGTGATGTCGGTGGTAAGCTACACACAGCACGGAGTAGAAACGACCAAGTGGTCACCGATATGAAACTGTGGATGCGCTCAGCTATAGCGAAGCTTTGCGAAGCCATACATGAACTGTGTGCTACATTGCTTTCCGTCTCACAGAGACACATTGAAGCTTTGATGCCGGGCTTCACGCACCTGCAACATGCACAACCGATAAGGCTATCGCATCACCTGATGGCTTACTTTTGGATGTTTGAGCGTGACGCCGATAGGTTCATCAACCTCTGCAAGAGAATGAATTTCTCGCCACTCGGCTCTGGCGCACTCGCTGGTGTGAGCTTCCCAATTGACCCAACTATGACAGCCAAGATGCTCGGGTTTGATGGCTGTGCAAAGAACAGCATTGACGCAGTTAGCGATAGAGACTTCGTAGCCGAGTTCATCTCATGTTGTGCTATAACGATGGTTCACCTAAGTAGGCTTGCGGAGGAACTGGTCATTTGGAGCACTCCAGAATTTGGCTTCGTCAAACTCGATGAATCGCTTTGCACTGGTAGTAGTATAATGCCACAGAAGCAGAACCCAGACATGGCTGAGCTGATGCGCGGGAGGTGTGGCAAAGTCATAGGTGCTCTCACTTCCATCCTCACAACTCTAAAGGGGTTGCCACTCTCATACAACCGTGATCTGCAGGAGGATAAGCCTGCTATGTTTGAGGCGTTTGATGTGACGCATTCGTCATTGCGCATGGCTGTGTTGCTCATCGGGACAGCTCAATTTAACATAGATAGAATGCGCTCAGCGCTTGAGCGAGACCTCTCAACTGCTACCGATCTGGCTGATGAACTCGTGAGGAAAGGAATACCGTTCAGGAAGGCGCATGGGATGGTTGGGAAGTTCGTCAGGGAGTTAACAGCTATGGGGAAGGCTCTTGAGGATGTATCACTTGCGGAACTGAAGAGGGTCTGCGAGATGTTTGACGAGGGCACGATTGAAACGATAAAGCCAGAAGTTGCCGTTGAGAGGCGAGTTGAACTTGCAGGCACTGCTAAGGCTTCTCTAAAGCGCCAATTTGCGGATGCAAAACGCTCCCTAAAAAAGATGCGCAAATTCGTATCTGGGTTAAAGTTGCTCGCAGAACCTTAGGAGAGGCTACACAAGTTAAGCTGATCAGCGGATGAGAGAGTAAAGAGGCAGAGGGGCAAGTGATGATTAGGGAGCTGAAGCAAGAGCAATTGCAGAAGACGGAAGCCAAAGTCCGTGCGAGGGCATTCATCGTTTCAGCCTTGCTAATCCCGTTAAACGCCTATTGGGTTGGTTGGATGGAGGCAGTCAAATGGACTGGGCACCCAACAACATATTCCCTCTACTTCAACACTGTCCTACTCTTGCTCGCCCTCCACTGCGTTAACAACCTTTGCAAGAAAGCCTTCGGGCGTTACTTGTTCACGAGAGCGGAGCTAATCATCATCTACTTCTCACTTGGTGTTGGTAGCGCCCTCGTTGGGCATGACCAATCACAAGTCCTGCTTGCCGTCATCGGGCATGTGCATTACTTCAAAGCGCCAACTAACAGGTATGAGGAGTTGATCATGCCGAACCTGCCAAACTGGCTTGTCGTTACCGACATCGCTGCTCTGCGCGACATGTATATCGGTGGCTCAACAGTTTGGACTCGGCAGAATTTCTTAGCATGGCTTTCGCCGTTGCTTTGGTGGTGGAGCTTCTGGTTCTCCATGTTGATGATGTTCATGGGGCTTTGCATCCTTATGATACCACAGTGGGTGCAGCGTGAGAAACTTTCATTCCCACTGGCTCAGTTCTCGTTGTATATAACCGAGAGGGGGCTTTACAAGAACAACTTGTTCTGGCTCGGCTTCATCATACCGACATTCGTAAACACGCTCAACAACTTACATGTGATGTTTCCTTCGGTGCCAGAGATGCATACGCACAAAATCAATCTCGGCGCTTTCATCACATCAGCCCCATGGAACGCGCTCGGTTGGACCCCGATCAACTTCTTCCCATTCGCAATCGGCATAGGTTTCCTGTTGCCGATTGACCTTCTCTTCTCAAGCTGGTTCTTTTACCTCGTTTGGAAGATGCAGCGTGTGGTGGTGGCTTCGCTCGGCTACCCGACTGGTGGCATAGGTAATCCACCATACCCACATGAGCAATCGTTTGGCGCATATGTTGGCTTAGGGCTACTCACGCTTTGGACTGCTAAGAGATACCTCATTGAAACGCTAAAGAGTAGCGACCGAAGGGATTACATCGTATCCCCGAAGCTAAGCTTTGCACTTGTGGTATTAGGTTATGCCTTCCTCGTTTGGTTCAGCATCCGCGCTGGCATGCAAACACAATATGCCATCGTTTTCTTCGTCTCATATGCGCTTGTATCTTTGACTGTCTCTCGGCTTCGTGGTGAGTTTGGGGCACCAGTCCACGATTTGCACTTCGCCAACCCCGGTGCAGTCATGGTTCAGATGTTCGGCACAAAGCCGTTTACGCCAAAGACGCTCACAGTGTTCACGCTATACTACTGGTTCACACGAGCTCAAAGAAGCCACCCGATGCCGACTGTGATGGAAGGGTTGGTCATAGGTGAGCAACTTGGTGTGGGGAAAGCTATGTGGCTTGCCCTCTGGATGGCTATCATCCTCGGAATACCATCGGCATGCTACGCTCTCCTTATCCCCTATTATCGTCTCGGTGCAGCTTCTTCAAAAGTTGGTGGTGCTCAAAGGGGCTTCGGTTGGGAGGCATATAACTGGTATCTCATACCCTGGCTCAGCGTTGAGCGTAAACCAAACTATGGAGCGATGTGCTTCGTGTTTGGTGGATGCGCTTTCGTTTGGCTCTTGCATTTCTTCCGTTACTACTTCATCAACTTCCCATTCCATCCAGTTGGCTATGCAGTCTCTGGGACTTGGTCAATGGAGATGGTTTGGTTTCCTTTGTTCATCGCATGGATGTGCAAGGCTGCTGTCATACGCTACGGCTCCTCGGTAACATACTACATGGTGCGCAATTTCTTCATCGGATTAGTCGTCGGTGACTTCGTCACAGGGGGCTTGTGGAATTTGTATGGGGCAGCGTTTGACAAAGAGGTTTATCGATTCAACGAGTGAGGCTTGATGCTTCATAGCCCAACATAAAGTGTTTGGGAGGTGAAGAAACATGTTCGGGAGGGAAGCGCCACAAACAACTACGAGAAGGGATTTCATCGCCTCGCTCGGTGCAACTGTTGTTATTGGGGCATCATTCCTGAGCGAGGACGAGGAGATAAAGCATTGGTCAAAGGAGACACCGAGCGAACCACTGCCGACGATAAAAATTGGCGACTTCAAAGTGACAAGGCTCATAGCTGGCTACAACCCGATTGGCGGGTTTTCACATTCAACTTGGCACATGTCGGTGCACATGCGTGAATGGTTTACCGCTGAAAGGACTGCTCGGTTCCTAATACACTGCGAGCGTCAAGGCATTAACACATGGCAGTTCGATTACACTGACAAAACAGTGAAAGCAATCGAGTTAGCCCGCGAGCATGGCTGTCGCATACAGCTGATATGCTTGCACGCAGAGCGCCCAACAGATGTGCCGATAAAGGAAGTGATGAAGCTAAAGCCGATAGCAATAGCTCATCACGGAGGCGTTACGGATTCACTTTTCAGGGCTGGCAGGGGAAAGCAAGTCCATGACTTCGTTAAGAAGGTTCATGACCATGGTGCACTTGCGGGTGTATCAACACACAACCCAGAAGTGGTGAAGCGCATCATGGACGAAGGTTGGGAGAACGATTTCTTCATGTGCTGTTTCTACTATGTCACGCGCCCGAGGGAGGAAATGCTGAAACAGCTTGGCAAAGTGCCAGTTGATGAACCGTTCTTTGAATCCGATCCAGAGGATATGACAGCCGTGATGCGTAGCGTCGAGAAACCATGCCTCGCCTTCAAAATACTCGCAGCAGGAAGAAAGTGCTGGTCAAAAGCACAAGTTGAAGACGCTTTCAAATACGCATTCAGTAAGATCAAAAAGAACGATGCTGTCATCGTGGGAATGTATCCGCGCTTCACTGACGAAGTTTCCGAGAACGCAAACTACACACGCAAGTATGGAAAGGTATGAGCAACATGCAAAAGATACGCCTTCTGTTCATTGCTTCCCTTGTGCCGATCATCGTCTGGATCGTCTTTGCCTCGGAGAAGGAGAGGGAGCTTAAAATCGTATTCCCGCAGGACCGTTCAATATTAACCAACCCACATGTGACCGTAATATGCAAGCTGAATGAGGACGCAAAGGACAAGCCCCACACATTGCCAAACCTTACCGTCAACGGCATGACGCATGAGTGGAGAAAAGAATACCTTCCGACAATACTCGTTGCAGGCGTCAAGCTACAAGAGGGGTTGAACTGGCTTCAAATCGGCGATGCCAAAGTATCCGTTTATGTTGTTGGCGAGAAAGCCAAAACGCCACCTGCTGACTGGAAGGAGATTCGTTCACATCCACTGTCTGTGGAGAAAGAACCAACCTGCTCCACATGCCACACGCTGACAAAGGGCATTGGCACTCCTCATCTTGGAGAGGTGCAACTGCCGAAGGCTTGTGACGCATGTCATAGTGAGATAGAGTTTGAACTCAAGCACAACCACCCGAAGCGATCGATTGAGCACTGCACCATCTGCCATTCAATTCATGGCTCAACCATGAGTAGTTTGCTCAAGAGGACACCGAAGGAGCTTTGCAAGTCCTGCCACGATTGAGCTTTTACTCACCGCTTCAGCTCGCTTCAAAGCCATCGGGATCACTTTGAACTCACTATCATCGTGCCGATCCCTTTGTCCGTGAATATCTCCATGAGCAATGCGTGAGGTATTGCACCGTTTATGATATGTGCTCTCTCAACGCCACCTCTGAGCGCCTCAACGCATGCACGAACCTTTGGTATCATGCCTTTCGTGATGATGCCATCTTCAATCAATTTGAGCGCCTCCTCATCCGTAAGCACTGGTATGAGGGAATTTTCATCCTCTGGGTCTCGGCATATACCGCACACATCCGTCAGCACGATTAGCTTCGTTGCCTTTATAGCTGCTGATAGTTTCCCTGCAACATGGTCTGCATTGAGGTTGAGCGTTCTGCCATCCTCGTCGCTCCCAATAGAAGCTATGACGGGGATGTAGCCTTTGTCTATGAGCACATCCAAAATCTCCGTCTCGACATGAGTTACTTCACCAACAAGCCCAAGGTCAATTCCTCCAGTCTCATCAGGTGTGAGCTTACGAGCCAACAGCAATCTGCCATCCTTCCCACTCAATCCAACAGCCTTAGAGCCATGTTGATTGAACAGCTCAACAAGCTCCTTGTTGATGTTTCCAACGAGAACCATCTCAGCGATCCTCGCTGTCTCTTCGTCAGTTACTCTCATGCCGTGCACAAACTGCGGTTTCTTACCCATGCGTTCCATCACTTCGCTTATCTCGGGACCACCACCGTGAACGAGCACTGGCTTTATGCCGACATAGTGAAGCAGGATGATGTCCGCTATGACCTGCCTCTTGAGTTCATGATCAACCATTGCCTTCCCACCATACTTGATCACCATTCGCTTCCCGTAAAAGCGCCTTATGTATGGGAGCGCCTCAATCAACACTTGTGCCTGCTTCAACAAATCGTCGGTGATCACATTGGGTCACCTAACCTCGTTTTTGATGTGCAGGTTAGATTTCGTATTCGGCATTCAACCTAACATAGTCGTAAGTTAGGTCGCAAGTCCAAACTGTCCAGCTTGCCTTCCCCAAAGCAAGATCTATCTGTATGAACACATTCGGGCTGTTCTTGAGTTGCGAACGCAGTTTCTTTCTGTCAAACTCGATGACAGTGCCATCCTTCATAACGCATATGCCATTGATCCACACTGAGACTTTCTCTGCGCTCAGCCTCGCGGGGGCTCTCCCGATCGCTGCAGCTATCCTGCCGATGTTCGGGTCACCACCAAACAGAGAGCACTTAACAAGGTTTGAATTAGCCACTGTTAAACCGACCGCTTTCGCCTCCTGCTCTGTTACCGCTCCATTGACGGTTATCTCAATGAACTTTGTTGAGCCCTCGCCATCCCTTGCTATAGCTTGTGCGAAGTGCCTCAGTAGCGTTGTGAGCGCTTCTTCAAACAGGCGATATGAATCGCTTGAGACATTGTTTATGCGCTCATTTCCAGCTGCACCGTTGGCGAGTATCACAACCATGTCATTCGTGCTCGTGTCACCGTCAACCGTGATCGAGTTGAATGTCAATTCAACAGCGTTTGATAGAGCCTTCTTCAAGCAGGTCTTTGTGATGTCAGCATCTGTTGTAACGAAACAGAGCATCGTCGCCATCTTGGGCGCTATCATCCCAGCTCCCTTCGCAATGCCACCAATGTGGACGGTGGTTTGATTGAGCTTGAACTTGACAGCACCATACTTTGGAACTGTGTCCGTGGTCATGATGGCATGCGCTGCATCAATCCCACCAGCGCTTGAGAGCTTCTTTGTAGCCTCCGCTATGCCTTGAGCTATTTTCTCCATCGGTAAGCGAATGCCTATCTTGCCAGTTGAAGCGACGACAACTTGCTCTGGCAATATGCCGAGCGCCTTGGCAACCAAGTCACACATTTCTCTTGCGTCCATTATCCCCTGCTTGCCAGTGCAACTGTTTGCTATCCCACTGTTTGCCACTATAGCCTTTATGACAGCTTGAGGGGGGCGTAGGTTTTCCTGAGTTACAAGCACTGGTGCAGCTCTCATCTTGTTGGTTGTGAAAGTTCCAACTGCGATGCAAGGGCGCTCACTGTAAATGAGGGCTAAGTCCTTCCTCCCGTTTGCTTTGATCCCACAATGAACTCCAGCAGCGAGGAAACCAACTGGAGTTGTAACAGAGCCATCGCTTATGAATGCTATCTCCTTTCTCACGCCACCTCACCTCCAAAGCACTTCAAGGTGAGATTGCAGGTAGCAGTAAACCACAGCATTCATCAAGCCCAAACATGATGTTCATGTTCTGGATGGCATTACTGGATGCGCCCTTTGCAAGGTTATCAATGGCGGAGACAGCAATGGCACAATTTGTGCGCTCATCAACGAATATGTTTACATCGCAGAAGTTGGATCCAACAACGCTCTTGAGCCTCGGTGCAACACCCATTGGTAAAACTCGCACAAACGGTTCGTTGGAATATGCCCGCACATATGCCTCATACAACTCCTCAGCGCCTACCTTGTCTTCAAGCTCAACATAAGCTGTCGTTAATATGCCACGACTAACTGGAAGCAAATGCGGTGTGAATGTTACGCTAATCTTCTCACCAGCTATGAGCGAAAGCTCTTGCTCAATCTCTGGAGTGTGCCTATGTGAAGCGATCCCATACGGCTTGAAGTCGCCGAACATCTCTGGGTAATGATAGTCAACGCTTAGCTTCGACCTACCAGCTCCTGAGACTCCGGATTTGCTATCAATCAAAATGTGCTTCGAATGGGCTATCCCCATCTTGAGCAAAGGCATGAGCGCTATTATGGCTGAGATTGGATAGCACCCTGGGTTGGCTACAAGCTTTGCGCTCCGTATCTCTTCACGATGGACTTCGGGAAGCCCATAAACCGCTTCTTTGAGCAGATGAGAGGATTTATGCTTTGTGTGATACCAGACCTCAAACTCACTTGCATCTTTAAGTCTAAAGTCGGCGCTTAAGTCAATTACCCGCACGCCCGCCTCAAGCAACTTTGGCGCAATGTTCATCGCAGCGCCATGTGGCACCGCAAGGAAAACGACATCCACATCTCTCGCTAATGTTTCTTCGTTCATCGGAACGCACTTCAGTTGAGACAACTTGCGCAGGTGTGGGTGAACTTGCTCAAGAGCTAACTCAGCTTCCGATGTCAGACGCATCAGGTGGACAACCTCTGCTCCTGGGTGATGCATGAGGAAGCGGATGAGTTCACCACCTGTGTATCCCGTAGCGCCAACTATGCCAACCTTGATCGGCATCTTCACACCTCCAACGGTTATTGGATGCAAAAACAAATTTGGAGCTTCGCAGTTGCCCGCGAAACTCCACGCTCTATCCTCACACATTATATCGCATCAAGGACAGCAAAATCTTTTCATGCGCCCTTGACCTACCCTTCAGTGCATAATTGGTGCTGGAGGTGATGAGCGATGGATACCTCTATCAAAGTGAAGTTCATCAAGCTGTGGGATCGTTTCGTTGGGGCGGAGCTACCAGTCGCATTCTTCTACACCGATGACGAATCGTATGCTCCATTCAAACCCTCGGAGATAACGCACTGCCTTATCGCGTATCTCAACCTCGCTCTCAATGGCGAAACAGTTTGCCTTGATGCTGAAGCGATCGGTTGTGCGGGTGGAAGACGCTACCTTGGCTTCTCACAGGAGTTGCCTTCGGGCTTTGAGTATTTTCTCTCACATGGCATTCCGGGAAAGCTTGAAGGCGAACGATATAAGAAGAACCCTCAACTGGTTCGTGAGCTCATCAAATTCTATGAGCCGTTTTACGCGCCAGCGAAATATGCCGCCTTCAAGCGGTGGGATAAGCTTGAGGAAAAAGAAGAGCCAACTATCGTTATCTTCATCTCAAAGCCCGATGTCATAGCGATGCTCTTCACACTCGCAAATTATGACCACCCAAGCTTGGATGGCGTTATTGCGCCATTCGGCTCAGGGTGCTCTTCAATCGTTTACCACCCTTTGCGCGAGCTCAAGAGTGACCAACCGAGGGCTGTGTTGGGCATGTTTGATATTTCCGCACGCCCTTACATACCGCCAGAAACGCTCTCGATTGCCATCCCTTGGGCAAAGTTCACACGCATGGTTGACAACATGGAAGAGAGCTTCCTCATCACCAACTCGTGGGAAAAGGTTAAACAACGAATAACTACCCGCTTGGGCGCAAACAGGTAACGGGCTTATTTCTAAGGCTCACCTGCGAGCGCAGTAGAAGGAGTTAAAGTAGCGAGGTTCGTAGAGGCTACTTATCGTAACTTTGCCATGCCTACCAGAGGCATGTATGAACTTACCATCGCCAATGTATATGCCACAGTGATTAACTCGCCCATCTTCACCCACAAAGTAAATCCTATCGCCCGGCTGTAGTTGACTGAACTCAACAGGCAAACCATATGCACATTGCTCGCTTGCTCTCCTTGGAAGCCTTATGCCAAGTGCATTATAAACTCTTTGAACGAGCGCAGAGCAATCAATGCCATTCATCGAATTTCCACCGTATTTGTATGGCACATTCAAGTAGCGCATAGCCTCCCGAACGATAGCATACCCTCTCCCATCATACCCTACAAGTTGAGCCTTATTAGAGGACACCAGCCACAAAGTTGATAGCGAAACAGCATCATTAGTCAGCTCAACCGCATCTCCCCATATCCATCCTACTGCGCCATTAACCATAAGCACACCGAACCAGTTGCCACGCCCGTCAACTACAAGTAGTTTCTTTCCGGGGTTACATGCGTAGTAACGCACCGAATTTGTAGTAGGTGCCGAGTATATGTAGCTTCGGCGCTTAACAATCGCTATGTTCGCAAAATTTTGGCTCACTGCTTGTGCCCTCAATAGTGGCGATGGCAACGATGAACGCTGTAGCGAACTCATACCTGCAGAATCTTTACTACCTTGCGGAGGCTTTGACACAATCGTCGTAGTTGATTTGACCTCTCTCGGTCTATCAGAGCTTGTCACTTTGCTTTTGTTCGATCCCGCTTCGCTAACGCCAACCGAAATTGGGATTAGCAAAACTGTGCCATTACGGAGTTTCATACCCGGCTTAACATCTTTGTTAGCCTCACGTAGCACTTTGACTGGCACCTTAAAGTTGTTTGCAATCTCCTCAACCGTTTCTCCCTCCTTCGCTTCATAAATAAAAAAAGCTTTCACATTTTGTGGTGATGTTTCAAATGAATAATTGCCAAGAGATTTGCTATCGTTTGCGGACACTAAAGGGATTAGAAGGACACTTCCTTCCTTTAGTGGCGCTTTTTCGGGGAAATCGCTCATCCCGTTAGCAGCACGCAATTGCTCAACTGTAATGCCATATTGGTAGGCGATAGAGGATAGTGTTTCACCCTCTTTGACGGCGTGTAGTTTGCATAAGTTTCCATCCGCACAACACCTAACTACCATCCAGCCAACAATTAGCCAAAACAACCCTTTCAAATGCCGTTTCATCCACACCTTTAACACTCCCCGCCAACCCAAGCCAAACAAACTTAAAGCCGTTTAAAACTTACCATCAGCCAGTGGTTAAAACCGACGGCAAAAATTCCAAAAACCTTTACAAGCGCTAAACCTACCCCATTAACGCTTCCTGAACTGGAAGCCACGCCTTGCCCTTTTTCGTCCATATTTCTTCCGCTCTTTTACCCGTGGATCACGAGTGAGCATACCAGCTTGACGCAAAATTGGGCGAAGCGATGGATCGTATGTCACGAGAGCCCTCGCAATCCCGTGACGCAAAGCATCAGCTTGTCCGCTTAGCCCGCCACCTTTAGCAGTTGCTTTGACATCGAACAAGTTTGATGTTTGGGTTATGAAGAGCGGTTCAAGGGCACGATGCATTAGGGAATACCTACAAAGATACTGCAAAATCGGCTTCTCGTTGACCACCACATTGCCACTCCCGCCCGGTATCAGCCATACCCTTGCAACTGCCTCTTTCCTTCTCCCAGTTGCATAGAAATACTGCACTGATGGCGATGCTTTAACCTCCGATGGCTCTTCGTAATGGGTGGGAGTAGGTTGTGGTTCTATATTTTCTCCATTTTTTGTCAATTCATCGGACATTGTTTATATCCCCCTTTCCACTGCGTCAGCGACTCGCATTGTTTCTTCAAACTTACGCACATCAATTCGTATCGGTTGTTGAGCCTGATGTGGATGGGTTTGACCTCGGTAAACGCGCAACTTCTTCATCATTTTTCTCCCAAGCCTATTTTTTGGCAACATCCGCTCAACCGCAAGCATTATAACCTGCTCAGGGCGATTTTGCAACATCCACTTGTAGCTATACGCCCGCAAATTCCCCGGATAACCAGAATGCCGATAATGAAATTTTTGCTCAAGCTTTTTCCCAGTAAGGACAACTTTTTCAGCATTTATAACAATGACATAGTCACCCACATCTATGTTTGGTTGCCATTGCGGCTTGTGCTTCCCAATCAACAAGTATGCCACAACACTCGCAAGCCTCCCAAGCCTCACACCTTCAGCATCAACCAAATACCATTTTCTCTCAACTTGCTCAGGTTTGATGTAGGTTGTATTGTTAGCCATGCTCCTTTCCCCCATTGTTTAGTATTTTACTCGCACGAGGCACAAACCATGAGCAGGTGCCGTTGGACCGGCAACCTTTCTGTCTTTAGCTTCCAATATTTTTCTGACATCCTCTGGCTCAATTTTCCCCAATCCAACCTCTACGAGGGTTCCAACGATTATTCTTGCCATATGATAAAGGAATGCGTTAGCTTCTATAGTTATGCTCACAAACCTGCCTTTTCTTTTGCATTTTATTCCAAAAACATGCCTGACTGTGCTTCCAAGATTGCTTCCGCTTGCATGAAATGACCTAAAATCATGCGTCCCAATCAAGTAATTTGCAGCTTTTTGCATTGCCTCCACATTGAGTTTCTTCGGTATATGCCACGCATACCTACGCATTAGCACTGCTGGTTCTTTACCATTATCAATCAAATAGCGATAAACACGGCTTTTCGCCTTATATCTTGGATGGAAATCGGCATCTGTTTCACTTGCATGCTTGACAACGACATCTTCAGGCAAATGACTATTTATTGCTGAAACAAGCGCAGAAACTGGTATACTACTCCTCGTCGAGAATTTAACAACCTGCCATGTAGCATGAACTCCTGCATCTGTTCTACCAGCATATTGCAACTTAACTGCATGCCCTGTTACTTTTTCAATAGCATTCTCTAATACTTTTTGAACAGTTCGTGCGTTTGATTGTTTTTGAAAGCCACTGAAGTTCGTTCCATCGTATTCAATGACTAACTTTATGTGCCTTTCTTTGTTTTTCTTTGTCATTTTGAAACTACTCAACAAGCATCAAGACTGCCATCTGAGCACCGTCACCGCGCCTAATGCCCGTCTTGATAATCCTTGTATACCCTCCGTTTCTATCCCGATATCTTGGCGCTATTTCGTTAAATATCTTATTGACAACCTGCCTTTGAAGCGGATTAGGTATCATCCTTCGCACAAGGCGCCGAGAATGAATCGTGTCCTCTTTCGCAATTGTGATCAATTTTTCAGCTATTCGCTTGGCTTCTTTTGCCTTCGCATAAGTTGTCTCTATCCGTTCATGAAGGAAAAGCGATGCCACAATATTCTTTAGCATTGCCATCCTTTGATCGGCTGGACGACTAAACCCTTTGTGTTCCTTACGATGCCTCATTTTCAACACCCTTTTCCTCTTTGAGTTTCAATCCAAGATTTGATAGCGCCCTTTTAACCTCGGCGAGCGCCTGTTTCCCAAACCCCTGAATGCTCAGGAGTTCTCTTTCTGTTTTGCTAATCAAATCACCTAAGGTTTTGCAACCACTTTGCATTAGAATACTTGCAACTTTTGCACTTAATCCAATAGTTTCAATCGAGCGATTAATATCCTGTGCCTCATAAATTGGCACGAAAGGACGAGGTATACCGAGAGTGAGAAATATCCTGAAATGGTTTATGAGCAAACCTGCCGCTTCAACAAGAGCTTGATCAACATTGACCGTCCCGTTTGTCCAAACTTCGAGGACCAACCTCTCATAAGTGCTTACTGTTCCAACCCTTGTTGGCTCAACTACGAAATTCACCCGTTTTATTGGAGCAAATATTGCGTCAACTGGTATGAGACCAATTTCCAATTTACTCCTGTCAACTCTGTCTATTGGGGCATAACCCTTGCCGACTTCTATTGTCAATTCCATGTTCAATTTCGCTCTTTCATCTGTCAATTCCGCAATATGAAGTTCGGGATTCACAACTTCGTATCCAGAGGGCATACGAACATCAGCGCCTGTGACCTCTCCTTCACCACGAACCGATATGAATGCCTTTTGAGGCTTTGATGTATCGGCAGTATCAGTTATCTTAATTGCCAATTCTTTGATGTTTAAGATCAATTCAATCACATCTTCCCTAACGCCCGGAATAGTGCTATACTCATGCAGAACTCCATCAATCTTGACAAATGTGACAGCTGCTCCTATTATCTCATTTAGCAATACACGCCTTAAAGCATTGCCAACTGTGATGCCGAAACCAGGTTCTAACGGAGAAATTTCATAACGGGCATATTTGTCCTCATCCACAAGTTTCCTAATTTTTGGTGTTATTTGATCAATTTTCCAGCTCACACGCATCTGCCTCCTGATACTATCGGGAGTAAAACTCCACGATGAGTTGTTCATTCACTGGCACATCGATTTGATCACGCGTCGGAAGCGCTAAAACACGCCCTTCATACTTACTCACATCTCTTGACAACCAAGGAGGAATTGACCAACTTCCAGTTATCTCGATAGCTTCGTTTATTTCTGGAATATCACGACTTTTTTCCCTAATTCTTATCACATCGCCAACCTCAACTAAATATGACGGTATATCAACCACTCTATCATTGACAATGACATGTCTATGTCTGACAAGTTGCCTTGCATGCCTTCTCGAAAGCGCAAACCCTAAACGATATACGACATTATCCAGCCTTCTTTCGAGCAACTGGAGCAAATGCTCTCCCACTTGCTTTCCAGTCCTTTTTGCCTGCTTTTTTGCCAGCTCAAAGAAACGCTTAAATTGTGTTTCAGTCATGTTATAGATGCGCTTTGCGCGTTGCTTTTCTCTTAACCTTAAGCCATAATCTGTTGGCTTTTTTGCACGCTTCAATTCGGGGTTAATTCCAGGAGGATATGGTCTTTTCTCAAGCACACATTTGGTCAGACACTTGTTGCCCTTCAAAAACAACTTAACCCCTTCACGCCTGCATAACCTGCATACAGGTCCGATATATCTACCCATTTTGCTCATTCCCCCTTGATTATACTCGCCTTCTGCCAGCAGGGCGACATCCATCATGCGGGACGGGCGTTATATCCTTGACAAATTCAATCTTAAATCCAAGTGATTCAAGCGCCCTTACCGCTGTTTCCCTACCTGCCCCTGGACCTTTCACATATACTTGCAATGTTTTAACACCCATGTCTAATGCTTTCCTACCAGCTGCTTGAGCTGCCATTTGAGCTGCAAATGGAGTCCCTTTTTTAGTTCCTTTGAACCCTACTGTTCCCCCACTTGCCCAGCATAATGTGTTTCCTTCCATATCTGTGATCGTGACGATCGTGTTGTTAAAAGTTGACTGAATATGAGCGATAGCTTGGGTGATCCCTCTACGCTTCGGCTTCGAGCGCCCTCCTTTCCGTGCCATCCCTAACACCTCGCTGGTTAAGATTTTGCTTGGCTACTTCCTCCTCCCTTTCTTGGCGCCAACGGTCTTACGCGGACCTTTGCGAGTGCGAGCATTTGTGCGTGTTCTCTGCCCTCTAACGGGCAACCCTCTAAGGTGCCTCAATCCACGGTAGCACCTTATGTCTATCAACCTTTTTATATCTTCGGCTACCTTCCTTCTCAAGTCTCCCTCAACTGTCAAATTACGGTCAATGTAATCCCTTATTCGGGCAAGTTCTTCATCGGTCAGATCTTTGACCCGTTTGTCTGGGGATACCCCTGTCTCCGATAATATTTTTTGGCTTGTTGATCTGCCAATGCCATATATGTAGGTTAATGCTATTTCTACACGCTTATTGTCAGGTATTTCGACGCCAGCTATACGAGCCATCTCTAATCCCTCCTATTTGCCTTGTCTTTGTTTGTGCTTTGGATTTTCACATATCACATAGTATTTTCCTTTTCTGCGAACTATTTTACACTTATCACAGATACGCTTTATCGAAGGTCTAACTTTCATCCAACTTTCACCCCTTTTAAAGCTACTTTAGCCGGTAAATGATTCTCCCCCTCTTAGGGTCGAGCGGCGATAACTCAACCTTTACTCTGTCGCCGGGGACGATGCGAATAAAATTGACCCTCATTTTCCCAGATACATACGCCAAAACTTCATGCCCTCCTTCTATTTCCACACAGAAAACAGCGTTAGGTAAGCATTCTTTTACAACTCCTTCAACTTCTATCTTTTCTCTTGGCATAACAAGTCTCACCTCCTTTCAAAAATCTACTTCCCACAAATCATTTTCGCCATTTGGACCAAGGGTTAAAATCCTTACGCTATCGTCAACAATCGCAATAGTATGCTCAAAATGAGCCGAAAGGCTTCCGTCCGCTGTCACTACAGTCCATCCGTCATTCAAATATGCTACCTTGTAAGTTCCGACATTTACCATAGGCTCAATACAAAATGTCATTCCTGAGACAACCTTTACATCGGGCATGTTTGATTTGTAATGTGGAACTTCTGGCTTTTCATGCAAATTTTTCCCTATACCGTGCCCTACAAGGTCACGAACTATTTGAAATCCCTCCTTTTCAACATAGCTTTGAATTGCTGTTCCCATGCGTTGAAGCGATTTAGAACATGAAATTTCTTTTATCCCAATCCAAAGGGCATTTGATGCAACTTTTATTAATTTTTTAGCTAAATCGCTGATTTCGCCAACTGCAACTGTAATAGCAGCATCAGCGTGATATCCATCCCAACAGGCTGCCACATCAAGACCAACGATATCCCCTTCTTTCAAAGGATTATTGTCAGGTATTGCGTGAACTACTCGGTCGTTAACAGCAATACAGGTTGATGCCGGGTAGCCTTTATATCCCAAAAACGACGGAATTGCTCCATTATCCCGTATGTAACTTTCTGCTATCTTGTCAAGTTGCAAAGGAGTAATCCCAGGTTTAACAGCAGTAGCCATCTCTTTCAGCGCACCATAGACTATTATCCCTGCGATGCGCATCCGCTCTATTTCCTCAAGACTTTTTAGCAAAATCCCGTTTTTGTTTCTCTTTACCCTTAGCTTCTTCATTTCAATCATCACAAATTATTTTCAACAAAGCTTCAATTTTTCTATGCACTTCTTCAACTTCTCCCAGCCCGTCTACCCGATATAAAAGGTTGCTTTTCTCGTAAAATGAGATTACTGGGTCAGTTTGCTCGTGATACACTTGCAAGCGTCTCCTGACAACCTCCGGCTTGTCATCCTCGCGTTGAACCAGTTTCCCTCCACATATATCGCAAATTCCCTCTATTTTTGGTGGATTATATTCAACATGGTAAACTGCGCCACACTTTTCGCAAATCCTTCTGCCAGATAAGCGCTTAACAACCTCTTCATCTGGGACATCAATTAGCAAAACTGCCGATAATTTCAGGTTTATTTCGTTAAGCAACTTGTCAAGTTCTTCTGCCTGCCTTTCAGTCCTCGGAAAACCATCAAGAATAAAGCCAATCTTTGAGCCATCAGAACCGCTTTCAAGTTTTTTTCTTATCACTTCCATAACCAGCTCATCAGGAACAAGTTCACCACGAGCCATGTAGGCTTCGACTTGCTTTCCTAAGTCTGTTTTTCGTTTAATTTCCTCCCTAAATATATCCCCTGTGGCAAGATACAGCAACCCATATTTCCGTGCAAGTATAGAAGCTTGTGTCCCCTTCCCCGAACCGGGTGGTCCAAGGATAATAAGCCTCAATTTTGCCCCTTTCACTATCTGATCAGCCTCTCATACTGGCGAGACAACAACTGAGCCTCGAGCTGAAGCATAGTCTCAAGGGCTACACCAACCACTATCAAAATTGAAGTTCCACCTGCGATATCGTATAATGGCAATCCAGTCCAATGTGGGACAAGGAACTCAAGGATGGCAATTATGCCGAGGAAAATAGCCCCTCCAAATGTAATTCTTGTCAAAACTTTGTCAATATATTGAACAGTGGGTGCTCCCGGTCTGACGCCGGGGATAACTCCTCCCCATTTTCTCAAGTTATCTGCCAAATCTGAAGGATTTAACACAACAGCTGTGTAAAAGTATGTAAAAGCAATCACAAGTAGAAAATAAAGCAATAAGCCGATGTTACTGCCCCCGGGGTAAAAAATCTCCCTAATTTGTGCTCCTAATGCCCCCATATCAATTTTACCGATCAACGGGAGAGTTACCACTGTGCCGTGCCTAAATATCGGTATCATTGAGGTTAATGTGCCCGGAAACATGGCAACCGATATTGCGAAAATTATAGGAATAACTCCAGCTGTATTTACTCGCAGAGGTAAATGGCTTGTCCTTCCCATCATTCTTGTTCCGACTATTCTCCGAGTATATTGAACAGGAATGCGCCTTTCAGCTTGCTGAACAAACACAATAAACATCACCGTTAACACGAAGAAACCAAGTAAAATAAACACATTTGTCCACTCAACCGCCCTTGAACTGAGCAGACCATAGACCTGAGCAACATCTGTAGGCAAACGCATCATTATCCCAGCAAATATGATCAGCGAAACACCGTTTCCTATCCCTTTTTCCGTTATAAGCTCGCCTATCCACATTAATGCTGCAGTGCCTGCAGCAAGTGTTAAAACAATCCGCCAGCAGTTTAAGTTTAGTAAGCTCACATCTTTCACCGCGCCAGTTTGCTGGAAAAGGAACAAAATGCCCCATCCTTGAAGAACCGAAGAGATAAGGGTTAAAACACGGGTAAGTTTAGCTATTCTTCTTCTCCCCCACTCCCCTTCTTTTTGCCATTGCTCAATTGACGGTATAGCTACAGCAAGTAGTTGCATTATAATTGACGCATTTATGTAGGGCATTATACCAAGGGCGAATATGGAAAATCGTTTCAATGCTCCACCAGAAAACAGATTTATTAACTTCAACAACCCGCCACCAAAACCTTGAGCAAATGCTTCTCCCAATACCTTGGTATCAACTCCAGGAACTGGCACATGAGCACCAAACGCATAAACAGCGAACATAGCGAATACAAAAATTACTCTTGCCCGTAAATCTGGTAACTTCAATGCTGCTTTTGCGTTTTCAAGCAATCGCATCAAGCGATCACCTCAGCTTTCCCACCAGCTTTTTCAATTTTTTGCTTCGCAGTTTTGCTAAAGTGGTGTGCTTTAACTATAAGCGGTTTCGTCAACTCACCATCCCCAAGCACACGCAATCCATCCCCGATTTTGTCAATTATACCCTTTTCAACCAACAACTCGGGTGTTACTTCGGTATACGGTTCAAAACACTCAAGTTGCTTAACATTCACTATAGCATAGTGTTTGCGAAACGGTTCTCTTGGCATTGCTTTCTTTGATATGCCTCTCAATTTAGGCACCCTTTTGTAAAGCGGTGTCTGTCCCCCTTCAAACCAAGGTGGGACATTTTCCCTTGCTTTTTGTCCTTTTGTGCCACGACCACATGTCTTTCCTTGCCCCGCTGCTATACCTCTGCCGACTCGTTTGCGTTTATGCTTAGCTCCTGCAGGAGGTTTCAGAGAACTAAGCGACAGCATATCACACACTCCTTTCAATTTATACTAAACTTCGCTTACTTCAACAAGATGTTGTATCTTTCTTATCATCCCACGAATACATGGATTATCTGGTTTTATAACGACGCGGTTAATCCTGGTCAATCCTAACGCTTTCGCTGTAGCCTTCTGGTCCTTCGGGTATCCTATCAGGCTCTTCTTTAGGCGTATTTTTAGATACTTCTTCTTGGATTTGTTGCTCTGCAAACTCACTTTGGACGAGCCTCCTTCGTATTTTGGCTGGTATTGGTAGATCACTCAATTTTTTCCCCCTGATTCTTGCAACTTCTTCAGGCGAACGCAATTGTTTCAAGGCATCAAGCGTTGCCCATACAGTGTTCACTTTATTTCTTGAACCGAATGTCTTTGTCAATACATTACGGACACCGAGCACATCCATCACTGCCCTAACAGGGCTACTTGCAATAACACCAGTGCCCGCACTCGCTGGCTTCAACAAAACCTTCGTTGTGCATGCTTTCCCGACCACTTCATGGGGTATTGTGTCACCTACTAAAGGGACTTCAAACATTTCTTTGCATGCTCTTTCATATGCTTTTCTGACCGCTTCTGGAACAGTTAAAGCTTTCCCGATGGCAGCTCCCACTCTCCCCTTGCCATCTCCAACCACAACCAACGCCCGAAAAGAGAGTCTTTTACCACCCTTGTGCGTCTTAGAAACCCTTCTAATTTCCACGACTTTTTCCTCATACTGCTTTTCTTCCCATTGCAGGTCCATTTTTCCTTACTCCCCCTTTAAAATTCTAATCCGGCTTCCCTTGCAGCCTCTGCAAGTGCTTTGACACGCCCGTGGTAGGCATGCCCTCCCCTATCAAAAACAACCTTTTTTATTCCCATTTCAATCGCTCTCTTGGCTATAAGCCTCCCTACTTCTCTTGCAGCTTCTGTGTTTCCCGAATGCTTAAACTTTCCCCTCAATTCCTTGTCAAGAGTTGATGCTGAAACAAGAGTATGTCCTTTCGTATCGTCAATTATTTGCGCATACATGTGATTGAGGCTTCCAAAGACCGATAATCGTGGTCTCTCTGGAGTTCCAAAAATTTTCTTCCTTATTCGCCAATGCCTTCTTTGTCTGCGCTCTTTTCTTGTCTTATACTTGACCGCCATATGTAATCCCTCGCTTACTTACCTTTAGCTTGTTTACCTGGTTTCAATTTTACAACTTCGTCCTCATATCTTATACCTTTTCCTTTGTAAGGTTCAACTTTACGCAAAGCTCTTATTCTTGCAGCCACATCTCCAACGAGTTGTTTATCAATCCCATTAACAACTATTTTTGCTGATAAGTATTGATTTTGTTGTGTTGGTGTAAAGGATTCAACATTGAATGTTATACCCTGCGGAGCTTCAAAGACGACAGGGTGGGAGAATCCCAACATTAGCCTCAACTTGTTTTCGCCTATTAATTCCACTCTATAGCCCATGCCACGAACTTCAAGCACTTTCCTAAAACCTTTAGTTACGCCTTCGATCATGTTGGCAATCAAAGTCCTTGTAAGACCGTGCAATGAGCGATGAAATCGGTTATCCGATGGGCGTTCTACAATTATTTGACCATTTTCCGAGCGAATTATCATGTCCGGGTGAAAGGACTGTTGAAGTTTCCCCTTCGGTCCTTCGACGACCACAGTATTGTTATTGATTTCCACCTTAACACCTTCGGGAATTGGTATAGGTTTCCTTCCAATCCTCGACATTACTCATCCCTCCACACACTACCAAACATATGCCAAAAGTTCGCCTCCGATGCCTTTTTTACGAGCTTGTGCATCAGTCATTATGCCTTGGGATGTTGAAAGCAATGCTATACCTAAGCCACTTTGCACTACTGGTATTTCGTTTGCTTTCACATAAATCCTTCTTCCAGGTTTGCTTATCCGTTTAACCCCTGTTATTACTGGCTTTTTTCCGTCAAGATAGCGAAGGTAAATGATCAAAATACCTTGCTTGTTATCACGAATAAACTTATAGTCAGCAATATATCCTTCTTCTTTCAAAACTCTGGCTATTTCTCGCTTTATCTTAGATGCGGGTATGCGGACTTTACTTAGACGGGCTTGCGATGCGTTTTTGATTCTTATCAGCATATCGGCAATTGGATCAGTAACTACCATTTAATCAAACACCCCCAGTTAAAGTATTGTTTTACCAACTTGCTTTTTTAACCCCCGGGATCAGCCCCTGGCTTGCGAGTGTTCTAAAACAAATCCTGCATAAGCCGAATTGACGAATATATGCTCTTGCCCGCCCACAGCGTGTGCATCGATTCACTTTTCTCACTTTGAACTTCGGCTCCTTTTGAGCCTTTACTACCAATGCCTTTCTCGGCATATTTCCTCACCTCGGCACTTATTTCCCAGCATCACGGATAGGCATCCCAAGAGATTTGAGCAAAGCCAATGCCTCTTCATCGGTCTTTGCGCTTGTGACTATAGTGATGTTCATCCCCCGCACCTTAGCGATGTCATCATAGCTTATTTCTGGGAAAATTAACTGTTCTTCGATTCCGATGTTGTAGTTGCCATGCCCATCAAAAGCGTCGGGAGGCAACCCCTTAAAATCCCTAATACGAGGTAAAGCAGCGTTGATCAACCTATCAAGAAACTCCCACATGCGAGCTCGCCTCAGTGTCACTACACATCCAACTGGCTGACCCTTTCGCAACTTAAATCCAGCAATTGACCTTTTAGCCCTCCTTACAGCAGGTTTTTGACCAGTTATCATTGAGAGCTCCTTTATGGTTGAGTCCAAGTATTTCGTATCTTCTTTTGCGTCTCCAACCCCCACATTTATCACTACTTTAACGGGTTTGGGAACTTGCATGACATTCTTGTATCCAAACTGCTTCATCAGAAGCGGAACAACTTCCTTTTCCCATTTTTCTTTCAACCGTGGTTTATAGCCTCCTGCGGACACCTTTCATCCACCTCATTCGTCAATTAATTCACCGCATTTTTTGCAAGCACGCACTTTCCTTCCATCTGGCAAAAACACTTTCTTTATCCGTGTTGGGTTATCACAGCGAGGGCATACAAGCATAACTTTGCATCTTGGTATTGGCAAAGGAACTTGGATACGCCCACTTTGGACCTGCATTGTTCTCGTCCTTTGAAATCTCTGATGTTTCCAACGCAGGTTAACCCCTTCCACTACAACTTTCCCTTCCCTCGGCATAGCTTTTATAACTTTCCCTCTTTTTCCCTTGTCAACCCCAGAGATCACTACAACAGTATCCCCAGTTTTTATGCCCATACTTGGCATTTTGATCACCTCAAACAACTTCAGGTGCGAGGGAGATTATCTTCAGAAATTGCTTATCTCGCAACTCCCTTGCTACTGGTCCAAACACTCTCGTTCCTATCGGATTATTTTGGTGGTCAACAATAACTGCTGCGTTTTCATCAAACCGCAAATATGACCCATCCGCCCGCCTAATTCCATATTTTGTGCGCACAATAACAGCTTTCACCACATCGCCCTTTGAAACAGCAGCCCCAGGAACAGCGTCTTTGACAGAAGCAACAATCACATCCCCAATATTGCCATATCTACTACTCCCACCTTTCAAGACACGAATGCACATTATTTCCCTTGCCCCAGAGTTATCAGCGACTTTAAGCCTTGTTTGTGGCATTATCATGGCTCCTCACCCTTCACTTTTGTTCCTCTTTTTTCTTAGATTCAGCGATTATTTTCTCAGCCAGATGAGGTGGAACTTCCTCGTAGTGAGAAAACTTCATGGAATATTGACCACGACCCCTCGTTAAGGACCGCAAAGTGGCTGCATATCTTTGCATTTCTGCAAGTGGGACTAAAGCACGGATCTTCTGCATCCCATCTATCGCTTCCATACCTAAGATTCTACCCCTTTTGCTCGTCAAATCCCCAATTATATCTCCCATGTTTTCCTCTGGCACTATTATCTCAACTTCCATTATCGGCTCAAGCAAGTAAGGATCGCACTGAAGCATGGCATTGCGGAAAGCAATGCTACCTGCATTCTTAAACGCTATGTCTGATGAGTCCACTTCGTGATACTTGCCATCAAAAAGTGTAACTTTCACATCCACAACTGGATATCCTGAAAGAACACCTTGCTGCATTGCCTCAATTACCCCTTTTTCAACGGAAGGGATAAACTTACTTGGTATAACGCCTCCGACTATGGCATCCACAAACTCAAAGCCTTTGCCCCTTTCCAAAGGCTCTATTTCGAGCCAAACAACACCATACTGCCCTCGCCCGCCAGTTTGGCGTATGTATCTCCCTTCGCTTCGTCCTTTCTTCCGTATCGTTTCCTTATACGGTATTTTGGGCAAAGTAACCTCAACATCGGCGCCGAATTTGCGCTTCAACCGCTCAACTGCTACTTCAAGGTGCAAATCGCCCAAACCTGCAATGATTGTCTCGCCAGTTTCATTGTTCCTATACCATTTGAAAGCTCCATCTTCCTCCCGCAATTTTTGTAAGCCACTTAGCAGTTTATCTTCATCTCCCCTTGTCTTAGGGTGGACTGCGAGTTCCATCACTGGTGTTGGAAATTCTATCGGTGGAAGCAAAACTGGATGTGATTCATCACAAAGTGTGTGCCCTGTGCGTGTTATCTCAAGCTTGGCAACAGCTGCAATCTGCCCTGCACGAACCATCCCAACTGATTCAAGGCTTTTACCCTGAGGTATGAACAACTGTCCTACCCTTTCCCTCCTACCTTCGTTCGCATTGAATACAAAGGAATCTGATGTAACCGTCCCAGAAAACACACGAAAGTAGTTGATTCTTCCAACATATGGATCAGACACCGTCTTGAAAACCAATGCAACAAACTCACCCTCAGGGTCAGCATTCAGCTTAACTGTCTTCTCACCATCCAGCGTTTTAGCCTCAACTGGTTGGCGCTGAACTGGCGATGGCATAAACTTTACAATAGCATTAAGTAAGCATGAAATGCCAATGCACTGAGTAGCTGACCCACAGAAAAGAGGTATCACCAAGCCAGCAAATATGGCATTCATCAACCCTTTTTCAATCTCCTCTCCCGTTAATTCCTTTCCCTCAATGTATTTTTCAAGCAACTCATCACTACTTTCAGCTGCCACCTCTACCAACTGTTCTCTATATTTCTCCAATTTTCCCTCAACTTCCCCAATCATCTCCTCGCCAGCACTATGGTCACCTTTGTCAAATGTGAACACCTTCCCCGTCAAAACATCGACAACTCCTTTGAACTCTGAGCGTTGCCCAACTGGGATGGTTAACGGGATTATATTTGTTTTTAGCCTTTCTTTGGCTTGGGAAACCACAATCTCAAAATCCGCCTTTTCGCTGTCCATTTTCGTCACGAAAATTATTTTCGAAAGCCCATATTCACTTGCCTTTGCCCACAATCTTTCAAGTTGGAACTCTACTCCTCCACCAGCATCTATCACTGCAATAACACCGTCAACAACTCTCAAAGCTGCATATGCATCCCCAACGAAATCGATGCCACCGGGAGTGTCAATTATGTTGATCAAAACACCATCCCACTCGCAATGCCCGACTGCAAGGTTTATACTATGTTGCCTTTGTTTTTCGTCCTCTTCATAGTCAAAAACACTTGTTCCTTTCTCTACTCTTCCCTGCCTGTCAACAGCATTTGTCACCCACAACATAGCGTCAGCCAATGTTGTTTTACCTGAACCACCTTGCCCAATCAGGGCGATATTCCTTATCATTTCAGGTCTAATCAATTCCACAACACTTCACCCCCTGTTTTCGTCAACTTCCTGTTCTGTTTGCTCGGAGGGGGTTGCAAGCTCTGGTGGAGCCACTGCAGTTTCTTCAACAACTTCTTTGTCAACAAGAGGCGCTACTGTCTTCGCCCTCTCAATTATTCGCACGACTCGCCAGCGCTTCAACTTGCTTAGTGGTCTTGTCTCCATAATTTCCACAATGTCACCAATTTTGCATTCATTATTCTCGTCATGAGCATAATACTTTTTTCTCCTTCGCAAAACTTTTTTGTATAAAGGATGACGCACTAACCTTTCAACGACAACAACAACTGTTTTATCCATCTTATCGCTTACAACAACCCCGATCCTTCTTTTCCTCTTCCCCCTTTGCTCACTCATTCACTCAGCACTCCTTTCTGAGCAATTTTGACCGAAACTACTCAATTCCAAGCAACTCTCTTTCTCGCAGTATTGTAAGAATCCGTGCGACTTTTTTCTTGAGAGTTTTCACGCGAGCAACATTAGTTTGGCTAAATGTGGCTATTTGTGCTCTCGTTAAGAACAATTCCTTCCTCGTTTCTTCGAGCTCTTTTATTAACTCTTGAGTTGGTAATTGCCTAAGCCTTTGCAATTCCTCACGGCGTTTTTCATCCGGCATGAGGTAACACCTCTTTCGAAACAATGCGAGTTTTTATTGGTAATTTATGAGAAGCACGCCTCAACGCTTCTATAGCCGTATCACTTGAAATTCCACCAACTTCAAGCAATATTGTCCCTCTCTTAACAACAGCCACATATTCTTCAGGGTCTCCCTTACCTCCACCCATCCTACTTTCCGTTGGCTTCTTTGTCACTGGTTTATACGGGAAAATGCGAATCCATATTTTTGCTTCCCTTCTAACATAATTTGCGATTGCTATTCTTGCTGCTTCTATTTGACGAGCAGTCACCCAACCAGGTTCAATAGCCTGTAAGGCAAAGTTACCCTCAACAATCGTGTTTATCCTTGTCGCTTTCCCTTTGCATGTTCCTCGTTGTTCCTTGCGATATTTACGCCTCCTCGGCTGTAACATCTTCAATCTCCCCCTCAAGCTCGGTTGTAGCAACAATAAGGCGAGGCGATATAGGCTTTCCAGCTTTCGCTGCGAGCACCAACTTTTCCTCGGCTTTTTCTATGATGTCTCCGCGATAAATCCACACATGAACACCTATCATCCCGTATTTCGTCTTAGCTTCGGCAAATCCGTAATCAATATCGGCTCTAAGGGTATGCAACGGGAGCTTGCCTTCCATCAAAGTTTCGTCCCTTGCAAGCTCAATCCCGCCAAGTCTTCCGCCAACGGTTACTTTTATGCCCTGAGCGCCAGCATTCATTGCCCTCAAAATAGCTTGACGCATTGCCCTTCGCCAAGAAATGCGTCTTTCAATCTGCTGAGCTATGTTCTCGGCAACGAGTTGAGCTTCTAATTCAGGATTTTCAACCTCTTTAACAGTGATGTGAATTTCACGCCCCGTCATTTTCGTCAGTTCTTGCCTCAATTGCTCAATTCCTCTGCCTCCGTGCCCGATAACCATCCCCGGGCGCGCTGCCCATATCGTTATTATGACAAGCTTTGATTTTCGTTCAATCTCAATTTTAGGTATTCCTGCGTTTTTGAATTGCTGTTTGATATAATCTCGTATTTTCAAATCCTCGCATAGATATTCCCTGTATTGCCTATCTGCAAACCATTTACTTTGCCATTCCTTATTTATTCCGATTCTAAGCCCAATAGGGTTAACTTTTTGCCCCATATTCCTCTCCTCCTTACTTTCCAAATTTTACCATAAATTTTCCAAGTTTACTTTTCACGCATCAGTTAAATGGAGTGCTCTCATTGCATCTCTTTTCTGCATTTTCGAATGTTATTAGCATCATTCCTCCTTTGATTCAATCACCACTGTTATATGGCTCGTTCGTTTGCGTATCCTGTCTGCTCTGCCTCTTGCCCTTGGTATCCAGCGCTTCAGCATCGGACCTTGGTCTACGATGACATTTGCCACATACAATCTCTCGACATCAAGGTTATAATCGTTTTCGGCGTTTCCGATGGCGCATTTAAGCAATTTGTAAATATACCTTGCAGGCTTCGACGGAGTCATTAACAAAATATTTGCAGCTTCTTCAACTTGCTTTCCCTTGATCAACTCAGCTACCCTGCGAGCCTTCCTTGGAGAGACACGGATATAGCGTCCAACGCTCCTCACTTCCCTTTTGACTTCGTTTTCTACCTCGTTCATTGTGATTCACCCTTCCTACTTCAATGCTGTCGAACGCTCTGTAGGTTCGCCATGCTTTCTGTGCCCCCTTGTAGGAGCAAATTCGCCGAGTTTATGCCCCACCATTGCTTCAGTAATGTAAACGGGAACATGCTTTCTTCCATCATAAACTGCTATGGTATGCCCCACCATTTCTGGGAAAATTGTTGAGCGTCGTGACCATGTCTTTATGACTTGCTTAGCCCCCGTGCGGTTCATCTCCCTTATTTTTTCTAGAAGTTTTGGGTCACAATATGGACCTTTCTTCAAAGAGCGTCCCACTCCGCTCACCTCCTGTCAAGGTTATCTTTGCTCTTTCAATCTCCTGTCACCATATCCGATCCTTCTTCTCTTAACTATGAGCTTGTTTGAAGGCTTTCTTGGCTTCCTTGTTTTCACACCCAAAGTTATCCATCCCCATGGCGATTTCGGAGCAGGCATACCGATTGGTGCTTTCCCCTCTCCTCCACCATGTGGATGGTCGTCAACATTCATAGCTTTACCTCTCACATGCGGTCTCCAGCCCATATGCCTTGCTCGACCAGCTTTTCCTATCACAATTAACTCATGGTCAACATTTCCGACCCTGCCAATTGTAGCTTTGCACTTGATATTGATCAAACGAACCTCTCCAGATGGCAGTTTGACATGAGCATACTTGCCTTCTTTTGCCATAAGCTGTGCTGCTGTGCCTGCTGCCCTTACAAGTTGCCCTCCTTTTCCTGGTTCAAGTTCAATATTGTGGATAAAAGTTCCGTCGGGAATTTTTTCAAGTGGTAGAGCATTTCCTGGGCGTATCTCTGCATTCTCCCCAGACATGAGTATGTCCCCAACTTTTACCCCTTCAGGCCACAAAATGTATCGTCTCTCCCCGTCTGCATATTCAAGCAGTGCGATCCTTGCAGATCTGTTTGGGTCATACTCAATTGCTATAACTTTTGCGGGAATGTTATCTTTGTCCCTTTTGAAGTCAATTATGCGGTAGAACCTCTTGTTTCCCCCGCCTCTGAAGCGAACTGTAACCTTCCCTTGATTATTCCGCCCAGCATGCTTTTTCAGTGGCTCAATCAATGATTTCTCTGGCTCTTCCTTCGTTATTTCTTCAAAAGTTGAAACCGTCATGAACCTTTGCCCCGGTGTGACTGGCTTCTTAAGCTTTATTGGCATACCCATCCCTCCAAATTAAACCTCAAACAGCTCTATTTTTTGCCCTTCCTTAACCTTCACTATGGCTTTTTTCCACCTTGGTGTTCTCCCGCGATTCAGCCATCTTAATCCTTTTTGCTTTCCTTTTACAATCATCGTATTAACCCACTCAACATCAACATCAAACAACTTCTCAATAGCTTGCTTAATTTCTGGCTTTGTTGCATCTAATCTCACTTTGAATGTGTATTGATTCAACTCGGCAGCAAGCCTTGCACTTTTTTCCGTCAATACTGGGCAAATTACTATGTTAGTTGGGTCTCTACGGATATTGGTCATGGTGCAATCCTCTCCTTTATGGCATCCATTGCATCACATGTTGTCAATATTTTTTCGGCATTGATCAAATCGTATGCAGATGGTTGATAATATGGCAACATGTATACATTTTGCAAGTTTCTCGCGGATAAATAGACATTTTCGTCAAAGTCCCTCATGAGTAGCAAAACTTTGTTGCCGGCTATACCCAATTTTTGAAGGAGTTGATACATCCGTTTCGTTTTAGGTTCCTCAAAAGCCAAATTGTCAATCAGCACAACATTACCACTCCTTATCTTGTCAATCCAAGCAAATTTTATCGCTTGTTTTCGCATTTGTTTGTTAATTTTCATATCCCAGTCAAGCGGCTTTGGAGTATGAACCTTCCCACCACCACGCCATTGCGGAGCTCTAATCGAACCCTGTCTTGCTCTTCCTGTTCCCTTTTGAGGCCAAGGCTTTCTACCTCCGCCTCTAACTTCACCCCTTGTCTTCGTTGAATGAGTTCCTTGTCGTTTGTTTGACAGATGCGATACAATGACTTGGTGTATTAACGCCTTATTTATCTTGACATTTAACCATTCATCTGGTATAGTGTAAACTCCAACTTTTTCACCCTGAATGTTATACACTGGGATATCCATGCGTATTCACCTACTTTTCTGCCTGTATTTTAACCAAACTCCCTCTCCACCCGGGCACGCTTCCCTTTATCAACAACAGATGGTTTTTGGGGTCGACATCCACAACTTTTAAGCCCCGAATTGTCACCGTTTTTCCTCCATATCTGCCAGGCATTCGGTGACCTTTGAAGACCCGCTGAGGACCTTGGGGTCCAAGTGACGCAGGTTGACGATGATACCTTGAGCCGTGCGAATCCCTCTGTCCGCTCATGCCCCATCGTTTCATCACACCAGCAAATCCCCTACCTTTTGAAGTCCCAGTCACTTTCACGACATCTCCCGGTTCAAATGCCTCAACTGTTATTTCTGTCCCAACTTCAATATCCATTTCCTCAGGGACACGAAACTCGCACAAAAAGCGCATAGGTTGTAGCCGCGCTTTTTTGAAGTGACCTAACAATGGTTTGTTTACCTTCCGTTCTCTGACTGGCAGATAGCCAACTTGAATGGCGGAATACCCATCTTTTTGGATGGTTTTCCTTTGAACAACATAGCATGGACCTGCCTGTATCACTGTCACAGGTATATGTTGTCCATCAGGCGAAAAAATGGAAGTCATACCAACTTTTCGTCCAATTATTGCCTTGATTGGCGCACCCATTTCAGATCCCCCGTTTATAGTTTGATTTCGATATCCACTCCACTTGGCAAATCAAGTTTGCTAAGTTCTTCAATAGTTTTGGGTGTTGCTCCGATCACATCAATCAGCCGTTTGTGGATTCTCATTTCAAAATGCTCCATAGATTCTTTGTCAATAAACGGTGACCGAATGACACACCAAACTTTCCTATCAGTTGGTAACGGTATAGGTCCACGCACTTTTGCCCCAGTTTCTCGGGCAACCCTAACGATATCTTGAGCTGATTTATCTATCAACTTGTGATCAAACGCTTTCAATTTTATGCGGATGCGTTCAGCAGGCATGTCCCATTTTCTCCCCCCATTTGTCAAGTTCTGGTGCCAATAGCTTCGCTATCCATCATGGGCAAATAGATGTCAAGAGAACCATAACCACGCTTCTGTATGATTTGTTTAGCCACATCCTGAGGAACCACAGCGTAGTGGCTTGGTTCCATTGTATAGATTGCCCTCCCTTGTGTCAACGAACGAAGCTGTGTAGCGTAGCCAAAAACCTCAGCTAAAGGAACTTCTGCGTCAATAATATACACCTCTCCAACGCCTTCCCTCATGCCTTTTATCGATGCCCTTCTTGAATTCAAATCCGCCAAAACATCCCCAATATACTCCTTCGGAGTTATGATCTCAAGTTTCATTATCGGCTCAAGGAGAGTCATTTTGGCTTTCCTACAAGCGTTTTTGAAAGCCATCATTGCAGCGAGTTTAAACGCAATTTCGGACGAATCGACCTCATGATAGGAGCCATCGATTAGGGAAACTTTGACATCTACAACGGGATACCCAGCTAAAACGCCTCTATCGGCAGCTTCCTTGACACCAGCTTCAATCGCCGGAATGAAAATATCGGGAATTACTCCACCTTTTATCATATTTTCGAACTCCAACCCCTTTCCCTTCCTCGGTTCCACCAACAGAACCACATGCCCATACTGCCCTTTCCCGCCTGTCTGACGGATATATTTGCCCTCTCCCACAGCAGAACTAAGAACTGTTTCTTGATAGGCAACTTGAGGCTGTCCGAACCTTGCTTCCACTCCAAATTCCCTTCGTAATCTATCTTCGGCTATCTCAAGATGGAGTTCGCCCATACCAGCCAATATAGTTTGACCAGTCTCCTTGTCAAATTTTAGCAAAAGTGTTGGATCCTCGTGAACAAGCTTTTGGAGTGCCTGCATCAACTTTTCTTCTTCAGCCTTCGTCTTTGGCTCAACAGCCTTCATAATCACAGGCTCTGGAAACTCTATATGTTCAAGCAAAATTGGATGCTTTACATCTCCTATTGTGTCCCCAGTGAATGTATTTTTCAGACCAACCAACGCAACGATGTCTCCCGCAACCGCTTCATCAACTTCTTCCCTATAATTGGCATGCATGCGCAATATCCGCGATACTCGCTCCTTGCAATCTCTTGAGAAGTTGTAAACTACATCTCCCGCTTTAACTGCGCCGCTGTAAACACGAACATATGTTGATCGTCCAACATACGGGTCTGTTTGTATCTTGAAAGCCAATGCACAAAATGGCTCTTCTTTGACCAAACGCCTCCTTATTTTCTCCCCCGTCTTTGGGTCGACGCCTTCAACAAAACCTATATCCAAAGGTGATGGCAAATAATCAACTATGGCATCAAGTAGCGGTTGAACACCTTTGTTTTGGAGGCTCGCACCACAAAGGACTGGAACGATTGTCCCATTTAGCGTGTGCCTTCTTATGGCATTTCTAAGAACCTGCGGTTGGACTGTTCCCTCCTCAAGGTATGTCTCGAGCACTTCATCATCTACCTCAGCAATCCACTCAATCAAGGCTTTTCTAAAGATCTCAGCAATAGGCTCTATGCTTTCTGGTATAGCACACCTGCGGATCACAGTTCCAAGCTCGTCTTCCCAGTAGACAGCCTCATATTCAACGAGGTCTACAACGCCTTTGAAGTCCTCTTCCTGCCCAATAGGTATCTGAACGAGGACAGCCTTACATTTCAAGCGTTCGCGCATCTGGTGAACTACCGAGTGAAAGTCAGCCCCTGTCCTGTCAAGCTTGTTTATGTAAGCGATCCTCGGCACACTGTATTTGTTTGCCTGCCGCCAGACTGTTTCAGTCTGCGGTTGCACTCCACCAACTCCGCATAAGATAACCACAGCGCCATCAAGGACTCTCAACGACCTCTCAACTTCAACTGTAAAATCCACATGCCCGGGCGTATCAATAAGGTTTATCCTGAACAGTTTCTCTTCGCCATTTACTTTCCTTCTCCAGTAGCATGTTGTTGCTGCTGAAGTTATGGTAATGCCCCTCTCCTTTTCCTGCTGCATCCAATCCATAGTTGCAGTTCCCTCATCCACTTCCCCGATGCGATGGACACGCCCTGTGTAAAACAGAATCCTCTCTGTAGTCGTTGTTTTACCCGCATCTATATGGGCGACTATGCCTATGTTCCTTGTCCTTTCAAGTGGCACTACTTCTTCTGCCTTGCTCATAACATACCACCGTCTCTCCGACATTAGAACCATCGGTAATGTGCGAACGCCCTGTTCGCTTCAGCTATCCTGTGGACTTCTTCTTTTATCCTCACGGCTCCACCTTGGTTATTGGATGCATCGATTATTTCATCTGCAAGCCTGTGAGCCATTGTTTTTCCCTTCCGTTGCCTTGCTGCCTGTGCGAGCCATCGCAGTGCTAAGCTAACTCGCCTTGTTGGGCGAACTTCCATCGGCACTTGGTATGTTGCACCGCCAACTCGCCTTGGACGGACTTCAACAACTGGCATGACATTCCTTATGGCGTCCGCAAGGATGTCGAGCGGATTGCGCTTAGTGCGCTGGTGTATCAGCAATAGCGAACCATAAACTATTTTCTCGGCGATGCTTTTCTTCCCTTTGCGCATGATCTGGTTGATCAGCTTGTGAATGAGCACGCTTCCGTAGACGGGATCTGGTGGTATCTCTCTCGGTGGAACTGGTTCTCGCCTCGGCATTTTACCGCTTCACCTCTTTCTCGAATTCGTAACATCAAATTAAGACTTCGGGCGCTTCGCACCATAAACTGAGCGTGCCTTTCTTCGCCCTTCAACACCAGCGCAGTCAAGCGCTCCCCTTATGATCTTGTATCGTATGCCCGGAAGATCCTTCACTCGTCCACCCCTAACAAGCACAACACTGTGCTCCTGCAGGTTGTGACCTATCCCCGGTATGTAAGCCGTGATGACGCGCCTGTTGCTCAAACGCACCTTCGCTATCTTGCGCAATGCTGAGTTTGGTTTCTTCGGGGTCATCGTTCGCACAACAAGGCAAACGCCACGCAACATGGGCGCGCCTTGCGGGTCATACACCACTTTCCCCTTCAATGCGTTGTATCTGTATTTTAACGCTGGTGTCTTCGAGCGATACTTCTTTGGTTTACGAGCGCCCCTCACAATCTGATTCATCGTCGGCATCGTCTCATCACCTTCTGCCTCATTTTGCCCTACTAAAAATTTGCCCCTCTGGCAAAGCCAGAGGGGCGATTGAAAGGCAGTCACCCGCATCAAGGCGTTTCTATGGTGCTCTGCTCCACCTTGCCGTTGACTGCCTTTCAACCCCTCTGACTGACCACCATGATAACGCGTTATTCTCCTTGTGACGCACCATTCGGACTTTTGCGCTCCTTGTGGTCTTCAAGAGCACCATCGCCAACAACTGAAGTGGATGAACGATAACGCTTCACTCATGAGACCACTGCAACGCAACCGCAACATTAGTTTAACGCAAAATTGTTCGTTGTAAAGCACAGCACGCATGCCACCCAACAGCTTGATTGGGATGCATTCACCTAATCAAACAAACAGTTGCGCATCTATTGAAAAGCGCGTTTGACAAAGCGCCCGACACGGCGTATCATATTTATCGGCAAGCAAAACCAAACAACCATAACATCTGAAAGGGGAGGTGGAAAGGATGCGCCCAGTGACATTGTTCACGGGTCAGTGGGCTGATATGCCTCTTGAGACACTCGCAAGGAAGGCGAGTGAGTGGGGTTACGATGGTCTTGAGCTCGCATGCTGGGGTGATCACTTGGATGTGCGGAAGGCTGCTGAGGATAAAAACTACTGTGAGGAGAGAAAGCAACTGCTGGCAAGGTATGGTTTGAATGTGTGGGCTATAAGCAACCACTTGGTGGGGCAGGCTGTGCTTGACCCAATCGATGAGCGCCACAAGGCTATCCTGCCACCGCATGTTTGGGGAGATGGCGACCCGAACGGTGTGCGTGAGAGGGCTATCGAAGAGATGAAGCTCACAGCGAGGGCTGCAAAGAACTTGGGCGTTCAGGTGGTTAACGGATTCACAGGTTCACCGATATGGCATCTCGTCTATCCATTCCCGCCAGTCCCTCCACAGATGATCGAAGACGGTTTCAAGAAGTTCGCCGAGACATGGAAGCCGATCTTGGACGAGTTTGAAGCATGCGGTGTGAAGTTTGCGCTTGAAGTTCACCCAACCGAGATAGCCTTCGACTTGCACACCGCAAGGAAGGCACTTGAAGCTGTTGATTACCACCCGGCGTTCGGATTCAACTTCGATCCGAGCCACTTACACTGGCAGGGCGTTGATCCTGTAAAGTTCATTTACGAGTTCCCAGACCGCATCTTCCACATGCATGTTAAGGACGCCATCGTAACGCTCGACGGGCGCAGTGGCATACTATCATCTCACTTGCCATTCGGAGACCCGAGAAGGGGTTGGGACTTCCGCTCACCCGGAAGAGGCAGAATCAACTTCGAAGAGATAATCAGAGCTCTTAACAACATCGGATACAACGGCCCCCTCTCCGTTGAATGGGAAGACAGTGGCATGGACAGGGAACATGGCGCAAAGGAAGCTTGCGAGTTCGTCCGAAAGCTTCAGTTCAAGCCATCGGAGATAAGGTTTGAAGCTGCGTTCGAAAGGTAAGCTTGAAGGTAAACCTTAACGCAAGCCAGCACTCACCCTAAACCACACAACAGCACCTTTAAGATCTAAGGAAAACGAAGGGTGGGTGCTGGCTAATTCGTTCTTGAAGGGCTTGCTTAGTAGCTGAAGCAAACTCGAAATCGGAGGTGAAGGAAATGGTTCGGCGGTATAAGGAAGAATACAAACTGCTCGCAGAAAGGCTTTACGAGAACGGGATCGATGTTGAGTGGGTGAAGGAGAAGTTAAAGTCATTCAAAGTTGAGACGCCTTCGTGGGCTTACGCTGACTCTGGAACTCGCTTTGGCGTCTTCTATCAACCTGGTGCAGCTGTTACCATCTACGAGAAGCTTGAGGATGCAGCTCAAGTCCACAAGCTGACTGGGATAGCGCCATCGGTGGCGGTGCATGTCCTTTGGGATTTCCCAGATGGCAAGGTGGACGGGGTTAAAGAATACGCACAGGAATTGGGTTTGAGCATCGGTGCTGTTAACCCGAATGTGTTTCAAGACCAATGCTACAAATTCGGTAGCATAGCTAACCCAGACGCAAACATCAGAAGGAGAGCCGTCCAACACATCCTTGACTCAATCGAGATAGCAAAGAAGGTGGGCTCAAAAACCTTAAGCTTATGGTTTGCCGATGGAACAAACCACCCGGGGCAGGATGATTTCCGAAGAAGGAAACAGCGCATGACGGAGTGCTTGATCGAGATATCAAGGGCGTTACCGGAAGACATGACAATGCTAATCGAATACAAATTCTTCGAGCCAGCGTTTTATCACACCGACATCGCAGATTGGGGCATGGCTTATGTGCTTTCTCAGAAGTGCGGTGAGAAGGCGAAGGTGCTCGTTGACCTCGGACACCACCCACAGGGCACAAACATTGAGCACATAGTTGCATTCCTAATCGACGAGGGGAAGCTCGGTGGCTTCCATTTCAACAACAGGAAATATGCTGACGATGACCTCACCGCCGGCTCTATCAACCCTTACGAGCTTTTCCTCATCTTCAAAGAGCTTATCGCAGCTGAGGAAGAGGGGATGAGCTTCGCATACATGATTGACCAAGCAGCGAACATCAAACCGAAGATCGAGGAGATGATCCAGACGGTCGTGAACATCCACACCGCATATGCAAAAGCGCTCTTAATACCGAGGGGGAAACTTATGGAGGCTCAAGATAAGTGCGATGTGGTGATGGCTGAACAAATTCTTCAAGAAGCGTTCAACACCGATGTGACACCACTCCTAATGGTTGTGCGTGAGGAGATGGGTGTGCCACTTGACCCAATTACAGCCTACAGGGAAAGCGGTTACCAACAAAAGATAGAGAGGGAGAGAGGCATCAGGAGAGGAGCTGGCGGGCTTGGCGCTTGACCATTCAATGAGTGAACCCAACTAAGCTTCGGTATGCTTCCTGCTTTTGCTAACGAAGTGAATGTGTAGTTCTCCTTCGACGAATTTTGCGCCAGCCACTTCAAGGCGAGCAAGCGTCATCGGGAGAATGAGATTGCGCTTGAAGTTGCCCACCTTCACTATCAGCTCGTCTCCCTTTTGATAAAGCTCAATATCCTTTCGCGTTGTGAAGGGCAAGCTCAGGATGAGCTTATAAGTGTTTTTCTCCTTCACCACCTGCATCGGTTCATCAACGCCGAAGATACGCGTTGGGTCTTCGTCGCCAAATATGTCGTGAGCCATCCTGCGCAGCCTCTCAAGCCCAACAACTTCATGCTCGTAAAACTGCACTTTGAAGATAGGCAAGTTCGGAAACGATGCCTCCACCTCCTCCAAATAGCCCTGTTGCGCTTTCTTCCACTCGTCGAAGTATGCATCGGTTACTTCATCGGGCAGAACTTTATTTGCGACTATGGCATCGGTGTGGAAGCCAAAAAGGTTGAGGTAAGTGTATGCCCGCCTCGTCTCTTGGATAACCATCTTCTCGGGATTGAGCACAAGCCTTATCGTTGTGACCTTTGAATTGAGGAGGATGTCACGCATCTCATCCACATTCGAATACACGCGCTGGACCGTCTCAAAAACTGCTTCATCGGGTAACGGGACCGAAAAGATCTCGCGCTTAAACTTTCGTATCGTGCTCACAACATACCTCTCGACCGGAAACAGCTTCCTCATATACCACTGCAGGACCTCTGGGAAGTTGAGCAAGCGAATTGTTGCTCCAGTTGGAGCACAATCAACGATGAGCACATCAAATTCACCGCTCTCGTAGAAGCCCTTCACCTTCAGCAGGCTGAACAACTCGTCCATCCCCGGCAGGATAGCCAACTCCTCAGCTGCAACCTCATCCAAGCCCTGAGAACTAAAAAGAGCCGTAAGGTAATCTTTTGCAGCTGCCCAATTTTCCTCAATCTCAATGAACGGGTCTATTTCCATGCCCCACAGACGCTCGCATATCTTAACTGGCTTGCCTCCAAGTGGCATATCGAAGGAATCCGATAGCGAGTGGGCTGGGTCAGTGCTCATAACCAAAGTCTTGTAGCCAAGCTCTGCACAAAGAAGTGCTGTGGCTGCACTTATGGTTGTTTTCCCAACACCACCTTTTCCTGTGTAGAGGATGATGCGCATGAAGGCACCTCCTTACTCAGGGTTATGCGAACGACCTCTCAAAGAGCATCACACTACAACTGGTTGGGGCATACCACTACAATGCCTGGAACGGATCGCAGCTTCAATGAAGGCAACGATCTCCAAGCTCTCAGAGATATCAATCGGCGGCTTCTTTGTTTGGAACATTTCCACAACGCGCTTGAGCAGTTCACGGTAAATGAAACGAGTGTCGATGTTTGCAGAATATATCTTGCGTTCGCAAAAAGCTGTGAAGCCATACCCAAGCGCACCAGCTCTTATGCCTCTTATTGAACCAATGCGTCCATCTGACCATGCTCCAACAACTACTTCGGCATCCTCTTGCCATACACACCAAACTTTATCACAGCCTTTCCCCATGAGCGCATAAAGCGTTTCAACAGCATGAATGCCGTAATGGAACAAACCCGGGTTGCGCTCATGGTATGGAGCTGGACTGTATGCTTCTACACCGTTGACTTTGCCAAACTCTTCTTCTCGCTCCTTCAGGTGTTGCACTTCAAGCGCGTAGCGCAACGATGAAGATGTGAAGATCGGCACATTCTTTTGTTCTGCCAACTCTGCTAACTTCTTCGCTTGCTCAAGCGAGCATGTGAACGGCTTGTCTATGAATGTTGGGATGCAAGCATCAACGAACGGGAGCGCCCGCTCGTAATGGACACTGCCATCAACAGATTCAATCATAACGGCATCTATCATTGAGAGCATCTCCTTCAGGTTATCAACCTGCTTGACCTTGAGTTCTTCCCTCATGATCGTGGCGAACTTGTTCACCTCCTCTTCGGAACGGATGGCAGAGCGACCCGCCCAAAAACAAACCACCTTAGCACCATCTACCCACTGCTCTTCATCTATGCCGATGTGATTGAGGCGCTTGGTAAACTCAATGGCGTGCGTTGAGTCCACATCAACTATCCCAACGCGTATCTCACCCATCACGACCACCCCGCTTCATTCAGGCTGAGTTGATGCAGTCTACGCATGCCAACTCACTTTCAAGTATAGCCATGCACGGCTTTGATACAATATCAATTTGGTGAGGTGGAAGTGGCATTGGGTTCAAACGCATCGGTAAAAGCTTATATCTCCTACATGCGTGAATACAGCCTGCTTTGGCATCACATAGCACAAGGCATTGATCTTGATGTCATCCCGCCAAGACCACCAGACAGGCAGACTGTGGATGTGGCGAAGGAATGTGGGTTCGATTACTGGTGCTATGATCTCAGGCTCATACTTGCAGACTTGCTCATCGGCGCCAAAGACGGCGGGCAGTTGCTTATCGTGCCTGGTGGGCATGGAACATGCATGCTCGGGCACGCCACAGCCGCGATGATGAAGCCGATGATCGAAAGCTCCTTTGAGAAAGAAGTGAAGTGGCTGATAGTTAACATCAACCCAGCAGTGATGTTTCGCACAGCTTTCGCATCCCTGCTGAAGGAAGCGAAGTTGCTCTGCAAGCTCTCGAACAGAAGCGCAATGCCACACAAGCTTATCAAGCTCATCATTGAGGGGCTTGAGAAAGTCAAAGCATATGCTAAACTGCACGAGTTTGTCGTTGAGCACTTGCATGTCATGAACGACTATGATGGCGCTATGAGCATCTTAAGGGATACATACGATAAGCTTTTGAAATCAAGGTCAAGGGCGGAGATAGCGAGTTCTTACGAGGAAGCCATCAGCAAGGCGAAGGGGATGGTGTGCGGGGATAAGGCTAACATAAGCGTTTCCATCATCGGTGACTTCTACACGACGATGCTCAGTAGCTTCCCAGTGTTTGACCTTTTGCGTTTCCTCGCTTCACAACTCGGCGTGCGCGTCGTTTGGGTTATGGATTGGTGGTCGTTCATCAACCCGTTTGGGGAGTTGTGGGGCAATGGCAATTACAGAAAGGCTATGCAGATACTTGGGCAACGAGTCACTGGGTCTGACATAATCACCGTCTCAGCAGCTCTTAGAGCACGCAGAAAGGATGTTGATGGGCTCATTCACCTGAGCGTGTTCGGGTGCACACCAGAGGCGACAGCTGTTGGAGCGATTGACTTCTTCAAAGAAAAATACGGGTTGCCACCAATATGCAGCATAACATTTGACGAACACACTCAACCAGACGCCGTCAAGGTGAGAATCGAAGCTTTCATTGATACGCTCGCCTTCAAAAAATACAAATCCGTTTCAGTGCATGGCGGGCAAAGGCAAAAAGCGGTTGAAGCGCAACATCGCTCAAACCATCGCGACATGCTCCTTGGAATCGATGTTGGTTCGATCTCAGCGAAGGTTGTCATCCTTGATGCCGACAGCAAAGCTGTTGTTTATAAAGCATACGAAAGGACGCACGGCAACCCGATCGAAACGCTACGCAAGATGCTCGCTGATGCTGGGAGGGAATGCAAGGGCAAAATAGTTTCAGTTGGTGTGACTGGCAGTGGTAGGGAACTCATCGGGGCATTCGTTGGTGCTGACTTGATACGGAATGAAGTGACTGCTCACGCTGTCGCTGTGCGGCATTATATCCCACATGCAAGGACTGTGTTTGAAATAGGCGGGCAGGATTCAAAGCTCATATTGCTCCAAGATGGAATTCCTGTGAGTTTTTCAATGAACACCGTATGCGCTGCGGGCACTGGTGCGTTCCTTGACCATCAAGCTGCTCGTCTCGGGATACCGGTTGAGATGTTTGGTGAGATAGCGAGGCGAGCAAAGAAGAAGGTAAAAGTGGGTGGCAGGTGCACTGTGTTCGCTGAGAGCGATATAATCCTGCGCCAGCAAGCCGGACAGCCGATCGAGGAGCTTATAGCTGGGTTGTGCTACGCACTCGTGCGAAATTACTTTGCCAATGTAGTTTCTGGGAGAGCCATCCAACCACCTTATGTGTTATGTGGAGGGGTCGCAGCCAACATCGCCATAAAAGAGGCGTTCGAGGAGATGCTCACATGCGAAGTTTATGTTCCAGAGCACTTCAATGTGATGGGGGCGATAGGTGCTGCACTCCTCGCAGCCGAAGCGATCCCTCAAAGAACATCGTTCAGAGGTTTTGAGCTACCGAGCCTTGAGGCGATAACAACCACATTTGAATGCAACGGTTGCTCAAACAGATGCTTGATTCGCTGCTTCAAGACAACCTATGGGAAAGAGATGTGCATAGGAAGCCTTTGCCAGCGTTGGTGATGTCAACTGAATCCTCGTGAACATGCTTGACATGTAGAACTCACATAGGCTAACCTTTAAGTGATGCAGAGGCTGGCTCTTTGCGGAAACAAAACAAAGGAGGGGGTTGTTAAGGGATGGAAAAGATGAGAAGGCACTTCAACGCTGTTGCGTTGTGTTTTGTCGCTTTGGCTTTCCTTAGCGGGGTGAGCAGTGCACAGTTAAGGCGAGCGTTCTTGGGGAAGCGCCCTCTGATTGAGTTTTTGAAGGGCGACATCACCATCGTATCCAACTCAGTTACGCTATACAACGAGTTTCGTAGCAGGTTACCTGAAGGCGCTCAAACAACATTCATCAGCTTTTCCGAACTCGATAAACATGCGGGCGAGTTGATAAACGCACAAAGGCACATCGTCTTCATCATCGACTGGACGAAAGAACCTTTCCCAGTTGAGCACCGTGAGCTTTTGCCTTACGACATACGCCTCATTAGAGACATGGATGTGGTCATAGCTGGCGATGTGAAAGTTATTGAACGCAAGCCGTATGTGCGCATGCTCATTTCAGCCCCAAGCCACAACTCAGCACTTGAGGCAATACAAAAACTCGGTGAACTTGAGGGACGCGAGATAACCGACTTGAAGATCCAGCGTGTGTGGCAGGTGCCATTGCTTGTCGTTGTTACAAACGCAGATGAAGAAACGATCTCAATCTTCGGCGAGACCATAAAAGCGGACTTTGTGTGGGTAACGATTGATAAGCTTCCGAAGGTTGAGAGGTTGCTGACGACCGAAACAGAGGTTTACATCCTCACGGGTGAGCAACCCATACCGAGCGCCGTGAAGGCGAGATTGCCTTTCCCGATTGATGTCCTACGGCAGAACCAAAGTGTGCTTGTGCGCTCAAGCAAGGGTGGCAATTACTATCGCATACTCTTCTACTCGCCCAACAGCCGCTTCCTGAAGCACATCGTTTCGCTCTACGAGAAGATCGAAGACATACCGACCGAGCCACGCTTGATACTCCACCTTGATATGAGCCATGTTAAGAAACTGCTTGTGTTCCCCTTCGCTGAGGCTCCAGCGATAAAGCCATATGTGATGCAATTTGGCGAGCAAGTTGTTGATGCTATTGGGAAAGCTGGCATTGTTGATGAAGTGCTTATAGCCAAGCCAGAGATGTTTGATGATCCTGTAGCTTGGGAGACATACCGTAGCGGTAACATACCAACAGATGTCGCAAGGGAGCTATGCGAGAAACACAACTGCGATGCTGTGATCGCTGGGCACATCGCTGGCGTTGATGCAATATCGGTGATCAGTCAAGGCTTGACGAGCTCACCAAGCCCAGCTCCTGACAGGCGTATATGGAGAGTTAAAACGGAAAGGACACAAAGCGTGAGCATATTCGTTGAGGCGCGCCTCTTCGACGGTCGCACTGGAAGGCTCATCTGGAGCAGTCGCTTTGAAGGTAAAGGTGTAAGCAAGCAAACGATACACACATCAATGCCTATTGAATCTCGTGAGCCACCACCAATCCAACCAGAGCAGATCGAAAGGCAAGTGCTTGATACCTCGCTTTACAGAACGGCTGTCTCGGATGCCATAGCTCAACTCGTCAAGGCGTTGCGTGGAGAAATGACATGGGCACCACGCCCGAGAATAACCCCAGTGGCAACGGTAGCCAAACCTGTTGAAGTGACTCAAAAGGAAGGACAAGTTGGAGCGGTTGAGGAGAAGTTCGTCTACATTGACTTGGGTGAGAAAGAGGGAGTAAGGGTCGGGGATGAGTTTGTGGTGTTAAGGAGGGTGCGCTTCCAAACAGCTCGTGGCGAGAGGGTGATCGAGGAACCGGTGGGCATAATTCGCATCACCGAAGTGAAAGAGGATATGGCAAAGGCTGTCATCGTCGAGCTTGAGGAAGGTATGAGCATCAAACCACAAGACATAGTTAGGTTGAAGATACCGCAGGAGGCAAAGCCAAAGGCGATAAAGGAAGAGAAGCCAGAGGCAACAAAGGAAGCGAAACCTGAGGAGAAGCCTGAAGAGGCAAAAGGAGCGAAACCCACACCAGCGAAGGAAGGGCAAGTTGAGCAACAAGAGGAGACAAAAGGCAAAGGCGAGAATGACTAATCATTTTCTTCAGCGTGGTCTGTGCTCAAGCATTTTACCATCCGCACCCAGTAGTAACCTTCGCCGACCTCTTCAAAACCGAGCTTACGATACCACTCCCTTGCAACTTTATTTTCAGCCCCGACCCACAAGCTCACGAAATTACAACCGCATTCAAGTGCGTGTTCAATAGCGCATTTCATAAGCTTTGTCCCGATGCCCATGCGTTGATAATTCTTGTGCACTACAAGCTCGTGTATCTCGGCAGTGCGCCCAATCCGTTTGTCCCACCAGTTCGTGTGCACAGCTACAAACCCAACTATCTTGCCATCAAGCTCAGCAACGAAAAATCCATCAGGGTCACCACGATAAAGCCAGCGCATGTAGCTCCTGACCTCACTCCCAGATGTGTAAGCATATTCTTCAAGCCCTTCATACGCCGAGAGGTAAACGCTCACGAGTTTGTTCAATTCATCTTGCCTCACACGCCTTATGACGAGATCGTGGGCTATCTTCTCCTTCAGCTCTGCACTCCCACAAGCGTTTCTATCATCCTCGGGCATACACAGGGAGCACCTCACTTTGAAGCCATCTTGTGCCTATAGCACACTTTCAAGGACCTTGAGCACCTCATCAACCGTTATCATTTGCATGCAAGTTGGCATCCCGTCGCACTTTGGATGCCTGTAGCAAGGGCGGCATGAAAGGTCATGCTCAATGATGTAGACTCCTTTTGCCATCCGCCACTTGAGTGGGCTCGTCGGTCCATAAAGTATGAGCGTTGGAACTCCCATAGCATACCCTACATGGGCAGGGAATGAATCAACGCCGATAAGGGCGCTCGCTTGTGCAATGAGATATGCGCACTCACGCAATGACACTAAACCAGCAAACAAATGGACTGATGAAGCACTCCTGTTTGCGATGCGTTTGAGCAAAGGCGAATCGCCTTCACCACCGATGAGAACGCTACTCATGTGCCACCTTTCGTAGACGGCGCTTGCCAATTCAGCCCAGCGCTCTTCAACCCAATGCTTGTGAGCCCACCTCGTAGCTGGCGCAAGGACAATAAAACCTTTTGAACGAAGCCCGTGTGACCGCATTAACTCTTCAACCTTGCAGCGCTCCGTATCACTTATCGGGATGAGCATCCTGTGCTTTTCAACATCTGCCTCTATTCCGAGAGCTTTCAAAAGTTGGAGCGACATGCCAGATGGGTGGAAGGAGGGTGCTTTTTCGATCTTGTGCGTCAGAGCGAATGTTGCACCCTCCCTGCCATCCGAAAAGCCAACACGATGCCTTGCACCTGAGGCGAGCGTGATGATGGCACTCTTGAGCAAGCCTTGGAAGTCAATCGCCATCTCATAATGCTCTGAGCGCACCTCATGTATCAGCTTAAGCAGACCGAAGAATGTTCTATCCCAGATGTGCAATCGGTTGATGTATGGGTTGCCTTCAAGCAGTGGTGCACATCTTTTCTCGACAGCCCAACCGATGTGGGCATCGGGTATGGCTTCCCTGATCGCCTGAGCGACTGGGGTTGCAGAGAGCACATCACCAAGCGAACTTAAACGCACAATCAAAATCCGTCTCATAAGTCGCGCATCGAAATCCATCGCGGAGCTACCACACTTTTACCCTGTGATTGTGAGTTCGCTATAAGCTACTCTCCGCCCTCCCCTTCGCCACCGCCACCTGAGAGCTTGTTGATGATAGTGATCAGGGGCATGAACACGGAGAGGATGATGAAAAGCACAACTCCACCAAGCATGACTATGAGCACTGGCTCAATAGTTGCAGCTAAACTCTCAAGCCTTGCATCAACCTCACTCTCATAGAAGTCAGCTATCTTTTGGAGCATCTGGTCAAGCGAACCAGTTTCCTCACCGACTGCGATCATGTGGACAACCATCGGAGGGAATAGCTTGCTGTTTTCGAGTGGGTCTGCGATCCTTGAACCTTCCCTAACCGCCATCCTTGCATCCATTATCGCTTTCGCGACGATGTCATTGCCAATAGCTTCAGCGCATGTATCCATAGCCTGAAGTATTGGGACACCGCTGTTAATGAGCGTTCCAAATGTCCTCGCGAAACGAGCGAGAGCGACCATGTGGTTTATTGGTCCAAGTATTGGCACATGGAGCTTCAACCAGTCATACTGCTTCTTACCGGTGCGAGTCCGAACATAGTTGATAAAAGCTATGACGAAGAGGACAACGCCGATTAGAACCATCCACCACTTCGTTATGAGGAAGTCGCTAAACGCTTTCAGCATGCGCGTAACGATTGGGAACTCCTCTGGCTTCAGTTCAAGCTCTTCGAACAACTTCATGAACTTGGGCACAACAAATGTGCACAGGAAGATGACGACACCGACAGCGAATATTGTGACGATTGTCGGGTATGTCATTGCTGACTTGACTTTCCTGCGCAACTCCAAATCCTTCTCCAAGAATGTAGCCATCCTGTCCAAAGTCTCATCAAGCACACCACCAACTTCACCAGCCCTGACAAGCCCAACGAAGAGGTTCGAGAAAACCTTCGGATAATCTGCGAGTGCCCTTGAGAACGACATCCCCTCTTGGACCTTTTGGGCGACCTCCCTGATTATCTGAGCGAGTCGAGGGCTCGGCGACTGCTTCTCAAGGACTGAGAGAGCTCGCACAAGTGAAACTCCAGCGTTTATCAAAGTCGCAAGCTGTCTGCAGAATATAGCCAAGTGGGCAAGTTTGACTTTACCGAAAACGAACTTTGGACCTGCCTTCTTAGGTGCAGCTACAACCGCTTCCTTCTCTTGCTTTATTTGTGTGACCCAATAACCCCTATCCCTGAGTAGCTTCTTTAGCACCTCAGCGTTTTCAGCTTCTTCGGTGCCCCGTATTATCTGCCCCTGAGCATTCCTTGCGACATATGTGAAGACTGGCATAAACTCATCACCTCACTTGGACACCAGCGTCTGCGAGCATCTTCTTCAGCTCTTCAGGACGCTGTGCCCTTGCCATTGCATCTTCGTATGTGATTATGCCCTGAAGGTAAAGGTCGCGCAATGCTTGGTCCATCGTCTGCATACCAAATTCACCGCTCGTTTGGATGATTGAAGGTATCTGGTGCGTCTTGCCTTCCCTGATCAGGTTTCTAATTGCTGGCGTTGCAATCATTATCTCCATCGCTGCCACTCTTCCCCTCCCAGAAGCTCTTGGGAGGAGTTGCTGAGAGAGGACGGCTACGAGGTTGTTTGAGAGCTGGACTCTGATTTGGGCTTGCTGTTCAGCTGGGAACACATCGATGATCCTGTCAATCGTTTCCGCTGCGTTGTTCGTGTGCAGAGTCGCCAGAACCAAGTGACCAGTTTCAGCAGCGGTTATAGCAGTGGCTATAGTCTCAAGGTCTCTCATCTCTCCAACGAGTATGACATCGGGGTCTTCACGGAGAGCGCTTCTAAGCGCCTTCGCAAATGAGAGTGTATCTTGACCTATCTCACGCTGATTTATGATGCACTTCTTGTGCGTGTGCATGTATTCGATCGGGTCTTCAATCGTTATAACATGCCTGCTATCGGTGTTGTTCAAGTGATCGATCATCGCTGCAAGCGTCGTTGATTTGCCAGAGCCAGTTGGACCTGTGACGAGTATCAGTCCCCTCGGCTTTAGTATGAGTTCCTCAAGGATGACGGGGAGACCAAGCTCCCTGATTGACGGTATGCGCCTCGGAATTAGTCGGAAGGCTGCAGCCACATTTCCCCTATCCTTGAAAACATTCACCCTGAAGCGAGCTATGTTCTGGAGCGAGTAGGAGAAGTCAAGCTCAAGCTCGTTCTCAAAGCGCTGTATTTGGTCATCGGTCAGGATCTCATAGATGAGGCGTTGCGTTTGAGCTGGCTCCGCTGGCATGAATGGCGTGCGATATAGCTTGCCATCAATGCGTAGGACTGGTGGCACACCAACGCATAAGTGAAGGTCTGAAGCGTTCTTCTCAACAACTATTCGAAGCAAGTCATCAATGTGCACATCATCAAGCGACATCAATTCCTTTGCACGCCTCTCAGCAGCCGTAGCCATAATGGCACACCTCCACAAGCAGTTTTCGTTCTTTCGATTAGTAGCCAGCTGTTGCAACGACCCTAAGGACTTCTTCTGGGGTCGTTATCCCAGCAAGCACTTTCCTGAAGCCGTCCTCAAGGAGTGTCTTCATGCCACTCGCTATAGCTGCATCTCTTATCTCTGTCAAAGGAGCTCTCCTTAACACGAGGTCTGCGATCTCTTGGTTCATAACGAAGATCTCAAAGATGCCTATACGCCCTTTGTAGCCAGTCTGCCTGCAGATCTCGCAACCTCTACCACGATAGAACTTCTGGTCACCATCGCCCTGATAGCCGAAGCGCGCAAGTATTTCGGGCGATGGGTCATATTCCTCTTTGCAGTTTGGGCATATGCGCCTTGCAAGCCTTTGCGCTATAACGCCTATAACTGACGCAGCTATGAGGAATGGCTCAACGCCCATCTCTATCAAGCGCGTTATAGCAGTTGGAGCATCGTTAGTGTGGAGTGTTGAAAGGACAAGGTGACCAGTCAAAGCTGCCTGTATGGCTATGTCCGCTGTCTCTAAGTCTCTAATCTCTCCAACCATTATGATATCGGGGTCCTGACGCAAGAAAGAACGAAGCGCTGTAGCGAATGTTAGCCCAGCTTTCCTATTGACATGCACTTGGTTTAAGCCGGGAAGCTGATACTCAACTGGGTCTTCAATCGTGATGATGTTGACCTCGGTTGTGTTGAGGCGGTGCATGATCGAATACTGTGTCGTTGTCTTCCCACTACCAGTTGGACCAGTGCTCAATATCATGCCGTTTGGCTGAGAGATCAAGTATTCAACTCTGGCGATATCGTCTGGGAACAGCCCAAGCTTGTCCAAGCCTATAAGGACACTCGTTTGATCAAGCAAACGCAAGACTGCCTTCTCACCGTTTGTTGTTGGTATTGTTGAGACCCTGACATCGAAGAGCTTCTTCGCCATGCGCAACTGTATGCGCCCGTCCTGAGGCAGACGCTTCTCAGCTATGTCCATGTCCGCAAGGATTTTGATGCGGGCTATCAATGGTGCGTGTATCCATTTTGGTAGCCTGAAGAACTCGTGAAGCACACCATCGATGCGCATCCTTATCCGCACATCCTTGCGCTGTGGCTCAACATGGATATCGCTTGCGTTGTTCCTTATGGCTTCCTTGAAGAGCAAGTTCACAATCCTGATCACGGGTGCTTCATCAGCGAGCGCCTCATCGCTAACCCTTTCAAGCTTACTCAAGTCAGCGAGGTGACCAGCAGCTGTAAGCTCTTCTCCAAGCCTGCTTTCTTTGCCAGCCGCTTCCTTCTCCATGGCTCGTAGTGCAGCTTCAATGTCTCTTGCGACGCTTCCGCCAGCAGCTGCAGCACCGCTTATCTCGCCAGAGAGGATGGTATCAATCGCCTCTGGGTCTGCAAGGACTGGTCTAATGTTCAGCCTTGTGCGCATCCTTAGGTCATCAATCGCCATAAGGTCTCGTGGGTTCGCCATAGCAACAGTGAGCCTGTTGCCCTCAATCCTTATCGGGACGGCTTTATACTTCTCCATGAGCTCTCGTGGCACCAAACCCATAGCGCTTTCATCAATCTGTATTTGAGTGAGGTCTACAAACTCAACGCCCATCTGCTCGGCTTTAGCCATAAGCACATCCTGCTTGCTCACCATACCGAGCTGAACAATTATTTCCTCAATAGGTTGCGTTGTGTCACGACGCGCCTTCATCGCTTCCTTGATCTGTTCGTCGGTCAGCTTACCCTTCGCCCGCAATATTTCAAGAACGCTACGCCGAGCAAGCGCCATACTGCTTCACCTCTTTTTGAAACGCCCAACTGATTACTCCCAATTCCAATTATGTCTCAATGAGAACCGCTAAACTAACGCAACCGCCCAATATCCAAAACCGTCATGTGTAACCCATCCACACGGTTTGGAAGAGCCTGATGTAGATCAGGTCATAGCTGTCAAGCTCGGAGATGAAGTTTTTGTGAGGCTCTGCGAGCTCTGGCATGTTGAGGCTTTCGTAAAGCTTGGCGAGCAGGTAGCGGTAGAAAGCATTTCTCGGGCGCAACTTCACCGCCCTCTCCATCACCTCAGCTGCTTTATCCAGCCTCCCCAAGCGAACGCAAACAGCAGCGAAGCGCGCATGGTAGTAATCATCGAGAGGCGAACAGAGCATGGCTGCTTCAAGATGCTCTGCTGCCTCCTCAAGGCGCTGAAGTTTCAAATAGAGTTCGCCAAGCTCAAAGTGATAGAACGCATCCTCTGGAGCGAGCTTGCACGCAAGTTCGAGTTGCTTGACTGCCTGAGCGTGCTCGCCTCGCGCGCAGAGCGCTTTCGCCATCAGGTAAAGCATCCACGCTCGCTGTTTTTGCTCACCATCGGTTGAAGCGGGCGCCCTCTCTTGGCACAAAGATAAACTGTCGCTCCTCAACAAAGCCAAAGCTTTGCCATCGCTCTTGTTGTTCCTTTGCCTGTTCCTTCTCACTCTCATCTGCCTCACCAACTTCGGAAAGTCTTTTGACAGCATCGGAAGGCTTACCAACAGGTTCACCCTGTCACTACGCCAAGTTCGTTTCAAATGCTCATGGTTCAAAAGCTCTTCATCAACCACCGACTGAAGCTACTAACACGGAACTTTAAAACACCCTCAATTCTCACTGTGCCAGCGAAACACCCATCTACAATGATACCATGCGCATGACGCTTAGTCAACATGATGCCGACACAAGTGGCTGAGTTCAACCTCTGCAAGACACCTCAGATATGATGTTGCAAAGGTGTTGATCTGCGTGGCATAATTTGGCATTGCAATCATTGGCTGATCACGCACGATGATGAACTGCGAAACTTAAGCGGGGTGAAGCGATGTGCAACAGCTCAAGCTCGGACTGCCAAAAGGTAGCCTACAAGAGGCAACGCTACAGCTCCTCAAAATGGCTGGTTGGAATGTGCACATACAACCTCGCTCACACTTCCCAATTGTTGATGACCCAGAGATAAAGGCTGTTCTGCTAAGGGCGCAGGAGATACCTCGGTATGTGCACGAGGGCGTCTTGGATGGCGGTATAACTGGCTATGACCAAATAGTTGAGAATGAGGCGGATGTGGTTGAAGTAGCAGACTTAATCTACTCAAAGCAAGGTCTTGGGAAGGTGCGCCTCGTTATAGCAGTCCACAAGGATTCACCGTATCAAACTGTTGAAGACCTAAACGGCAAGCGCATAGCCACAGAGCTACCCAACATCGTCCGCAAGTTCTTACAAGCAAGGGGTGTGAACGCCCATGTGGAGTATTCGTGGGGTTCAACTGAGGCGAAAGTTCCAGAGCTCGTAGACGCCATAGCAGATTTAACGGAGACAGGCGCAACGCTTTTGGCGAACAACTTGCGCATCATCGAGACAATACTTGAATCAAACGCAAAGCTCATTGCAAGCAAGCAAGCATGGGCTGATGAATGGAAACGAAACAAGCTCACGCAAATAGCGGTGATGTTGCAAGGGGCATTGCTCGCTCAGCAGAAGGTCGGTATCAAGCTCAATGTTCACTCTGATAACCTGAGCAAAGTCCTTTCGATCCTCCCAGCGATGCGTCACCCAACGATATCGCGCCTTGCCGAGGAAGGATGGTATGCAGTTGAGGCGATAGTGGACGAACACCTCGTTAGAGACCTCATACCGAGACTGAAGCAGGCTGGTGCATGCGATATCGTTGAATACCCACTTAACAAGGTCGTGCCCTAAATGGACTTCATTTGAGTTTCGCTATTTGTCGTGCTCAACGCCTGCGCCTTGCTCTGATCGACTTTTGATCGTCATAAAACGCCTTTGTGTGAACGCCTCTACTATGGCACTCTCGGCAAAGCAAGACGGAACTTGGGACAGGAGTGCCAGGGAGCATAGTTCTAATTGGACGCCCACACATACCGCACCTCGGACGCCGCATGCTCCTATCACCCTTGCGGATCAACTGCCCATTAGGACCGAGCGTAAACGAGTCCGTGAACATAACACAACTCCCCTTTCGAGAGGGATTTGGTAGCTAAGCCAACTCAACCGCATCAGGCAAAGCCAACTGCTAACCAAACGAAAGAAAAAACCTTCCTTCTCACCTATCGCCAGCAAGCACACTGCTTAGACTTCACGAAGGCATGAGGCAATCCTCGGCACACAGGCGTTTCATTTTCTAATTATGCCACTTCAATGCACCTATGTGTAACCGCCGTTTGACAGCGCATGCCAATTAACTGCCCACGCTCACAGCGAATGCCTTTTCCCACACGGCAACTGGCGCATTAAAATCACCCATGATGAACACTCGAAGAAGGAAGCGAATGGGAATGGCGAGGTATGTGCGAGTCAGCACAATAACATTTGGTGGTGCTCACAGTCATTCCGCAGACCCTGATGAAGTTGTCAAGAGCAACCTCAAGGCAGCCGTAGAGCTCTTCAACCGAGCCGTGCTTGACAAACCAGACATAGTGGCATTGCCTGAGGTTTTCGCCTTCATCGGTGTGCCCTTAGAGCAATGGGAGAAGGTTGCCGAAACAATTGAAGGTCAAGTGGTGAAGACATTTCGCGAGTTGGCGAGGAGGCACAACTGCTGGGTGATTTGTCCCTTCGTTGAGAGGGACAATGGTCTACGCAACTCAGCAGCATTCATAGACAGGGAAGGAAATGTGGTGGCAACATATCACAAGATGCACCCAACAATTGGCGAAATGGAAGCTGGCGTCATACCCGGAGATGAGGCAGTTGTGGTTGAGAGTGACTTTGGGCGAATCGGTTGTGCCATTTGTTTCGACCTTAACTTCAAGGATGTGATTGAGGGGATGGCAAAAGGAGGGGTGGAAATCGTGTTCTTTTGCTCAATGTATCTTGGCGGACTGCAAACGCGCATATGGGCACACGATTACAGCGTCTTCATAGCATCAGCATGCACTTCATATGGCGCCATGTTGGTGGACCCTCTTGGGAGGGTTATTGCCACCTCACAGCCCTACGAACCAGTTGTAACAAGGAGGCTTAACCTTGATGTGGTCGTATTGCACCTCGATTACAATCACACGAAGTTCACAGCTCTAAAGGAGCGCTACGGTCCAGCCGTCGAAATTGACATTTCATCCCCAGAGGGCAAGTGCATGCTCATCTCTCACTCCCACGAAGTGAGCGCTAAAGAAATCGTCGAAGAATTCGGGCTTGAGCCATTGCGGAATTATTTTGAACGAGCAGAGGCAATGCGCAAAAGGATCCTCGCAAACTTAAACCACAAAAGAGGATGATCAACTAAGGGGGGTCAGTCTTTCGAAGCCATAAGCATCTTTATCTTGGGGTGCTCACGCAACTGTTGTAGCCCAACTTGAACAAGTTGCATCGCCCTCTGCCTGCTTAAGCCAAGCTGATAGCCAATCTCATCATAGGTGTGTATGACATTGTCCTCAAGCCCGAAACGCAACTTGAGTGCCTGTTGTGTTCTGTCTGGCAATTCCCTGATGGCTTCCTCAATGGCTTCCTTGAATTCGCGGTTGATTACTATCTCCTCGGGATTGCTTGATGGATCATCAGCAAGATACTCGGAGAAGGAAGGGACTTCATCAGCATCCAATCCCTCCGCAATATCAACTGGGTCATCGAGCGATATAACCCTTTGAGCCATGTATCCCATTAGCTCTTTGACGCGCTCCTTTGATAAGCGGACGCGCCTTGCTATCTCATCTATCGTTGGGTCACGACCGAGTTCTCGCATGAGTGCCTGTCTCGCTGCAGCTATCCTGTGAACTTGCTCTGAGACGCGCATTGATAGGCGAACAACACGCGCATGAGAGTCAATGGCTCTGAGTATAGCTTGCCTTATCCACATGACTGCGCATGTGCTGAACCTTGTCCCCTGACGCCAGTCATAGTGATCAACGGCTTGGATCAAACCTATGTTACCAGCTTGGATCAGGTCTTCAAGAGGGACACCGCAACCACGATACCTTTGCGCAATGCTTACAACCAATCGGTAGTTTGACTCGATGAAGATACGCCTTGCTTCCTCATCACCCTTCTCCATGCGCTTTGCCAGCTCAACTTCCTGCTCGTGTGTCAATAGAGGACGCTTGTGCAATTCTTTGCCCCATAGCGTTAGCGAGTCTGGGATGCCACTACGCTGGCGCCTTTGCTTGCCTCTGAAGAGAGCATCAACAGGTGTCGCCAAACTCATCTCCTCGGTATCGACGCCAGAACCGTTACCACCACCAACTCCGCCTAAAGGCGCAACTTCAATGTTTTCGGTCGTCTCATCAATCCCGCTGGGAAAGGCGAACCTGTCGTCTGCGCCTATGGGAACCACTAACTTTGCCCTCTTTCTAACTCTACTCGTTTGCGAGAGCGACTTGGTGGGTTTCGTTTCTTTCTTAGTTTCCTTCGCCTTGGCTACGGTGCTCCTCTTTGTTGCCTTCCCTTTCGCTACCTTGCCTTGCGCACTCTTTTTCCCTTGCGCAGTTTTACCTTTGCTTGCTTTGGTGCTTCCCTTCGCGCTCGCTACCTTCGAAACGCTTTTTGCGAGTTTGGTTTTTGTCGCCTTCGCAACTTTTGAAGGTTTCGCTGAACGAGCTTTCACGGTATCCTTCACCTTTGACCCTGTGCGTGACGCAGAGCTATTGGAACTTTTAACATCAGATGCGGGTTTGCGCACGGTGCTCGCTCTCCCACCACCGCCTGCTATTTTCTTTCTCGTGGCACTTTTGGCTTCGCCTCGTGCCACTCCTTTCACCTCCAAATTCGCAACAGTCATATAGCGTTAACCTACCGTCTCTTTCCAACCGCTGATGAAAAGCCAAATGTGTTTATACCACACCAACTCTGTGCTGTCCACCTTTGCATGCGCTGAAAAGCGAGTTTCCTTTCCAACCTCGCCTCAAAAGGATCCGCTCACCTTAGCGGGGCATTATCGGCAGTCGTTTTAAAATTATAGTTGCATGAGCGCCCTCCTTCAAGTCCTATCCCCGTGCAAATATTAGACGACTCTCAACTCCATAAGTTTCACCGTTCTTGATGTGACACACTTATGATAGCAACATGGAAGTGCTTTGCGCTCCTTGATTTAATGCAACTGTGCTGCCATGAGGTGAGTTACATGGATGGCAGCGGAAGCAACGCCGTTGGAGCAAACCAAGCCAACTCAATGGGACAGGTGTTCGTCTCGTTGTCGGCATACATGCGCATCAAAGAACATTCCCTGCTTGCCTACCCGAATGAATGTTGCGGTTTGCTTATCGGATGCAAGCATGGTGACAGTGTTTGGAGAGTCACGAAAGCTTTCCCAACGAAGAATGTGCATAGCGAATCCAAGAGTAGCAGATACGAAATTGAGCCAAGTGCGATACTTATGGCTCACATGGGCGCAAAGGCTCAAGGCTTGGAATGGATTGGCGTATACCATTCGCATCCCGATGTCCCTCCAATACCTTCTCAAACGGATGGGCAATTGGCATGGGAAGGTTTGATCTACATCGTCACAAGTGTCTCAAGTGGGAAGATGAACTCGATGAGGGCATGGTTGTATTTGGGTGATTCAGATAGCTCATCCGTAAACGGCTTCCACGAGTTAAGCATAGTAGCTGTGGCAGACACATACCTTGGGGTTGGGCAGGTAAGCCATGACTCACTATCGGTTGATGCATTTCTTGACCTTAGGGGTGAAGTGCTCCCGTTCAACCTGATAAAGGCTAAGGAAAAACTCAACCAGATGCGTCCGGGGCAGGTGCTACAAATCGTCTTTGATTGCGAGCGTTCTATAAAGCAACTACCAGATGCGCTTGAAGACGACGGACATTACATCATCGAGGTGCGTTCAAGAGGGGAAGGCTTTTGGGAAATCCTCGTGATGCGTCGTTACAAACGATAATCGTCATGCCGACGGCGGGAGTCGAACCCGCACGGGCTTATCGCCCACTGGCTCCTGAGGCCAGCGCGTCTGCCATTTCCGCCACGTCGGCATCACCTTCAAAAATTATTATTGCGCATGCGACATGGGAGCGTCAGCACATGAAACATAGACGGTTGCAATCCGATAGCCTGAGGAAGCTAACATAATTTGTGAGTTGGCATACCGCAAGCAAAGGATGTGGTGAACGCAGATGCATGACATATCTACTGAGCGCTTAAGGATGATTGCGATGGCGCTCATAGGGAGTGTTGCATGCACTATCGCTGCAAACCTCGTCGGGGGAGTCGTCGGAGCGTTCTTGGGCTTTCTCTCAGTGGTTATAGCCTCATCAGTAGCCATCCTCCTATGGCTTTTCAGCAACTCGCTTGACGAGCACTTGATAAGAACACGAGACACAATCTCGCAGATGCGCTCAAACATAGCAGAACTGCAACACGAAATAAAGGAGAGGAGCGAACACACACTACAGTTGCAAATGCTGACAGAAGTTCTCAAGTCCATAACAGCCGTTCCAGATGCGGAAGGGCTTGCACATACGCTACTTGAAGAGGTCATGCAAATGTTTGGTGCAGAGTCAGGGCAGGTCTTCTTCGTCTCGGACGATGGGCAATACCTCGAAGAGATAGCTTCAATACCTGCTAAGGAACCACAACAAAGGCGTTACTTGCTCAGTAGCCAAGGGGGCGTGGTAGCACAAGTTGCCTTGACAGGCAAATCAATCATCGTCCCAGAGCAGGAGGGGAAGTGGTCGGATAGAACGACGCATTCTCTCATGTGCGTGCCTTTGACCTCGGCGAAAGGTGTGCAAGGTGTCTTGCTTATCGAAGACAGCAAACGCAGGTTCACACAACCAGACCTGCGCCTGCTTGAATTCCTCACACAACAGGCTGCCATAGCCCTTGAGAGAGTAAGGCTGTATGAGCAATTGGAGAGATTATCGCTCACCGATGCGCTCACCGGGATAGCCAACAGGAGGCACCTTGAGAAACACTTGGAATTAGAACTCGCAAGGGCGAGACGGTATGGCTATCCACTCGCAGTTGTTATGCTGGACATTGACCACTTCAAAAGATTTAACGACACATACGGTCATTTGGCTGGCGACAAGGTGTTGCAAGGGTTAGCCAAGTTGATTGCCAGCGAGGCACGAGCTTCTGATCTGGTTGGTAGATATGGCGGTGAGGAGTTCCTCATAGTATGCGCCCATACGGATCTCAACGGTGCTTTAACGCTCGCTGAGCGAATTAGAAAGTCAGTTGAGGAGAAGTTGATCATATCGCACAATGGCAAAGAACTTCGTGTCACTGTGAGCGCTGGAGTCGCTATCTTCCCAGACGATGCAACGGATGAAGTTAGCCTTATTGAGGCAGCTGACAAGGCGCTCTACAAAGCAAAGCGAACTGGTAGAAACAGAGTCTGCGTGTATAGGGATGTCAAGGAGAGTAGCATTTAAATTCAATCGGCAGGCTACCAATGTGCAATTTGTAGATGGAGGTGGGGAAAATGTCCATCGGCGTGACTGAAGCGCTGATCATAGCCGGTGCCATAGTGCTCCTCTTTGGCGCATCAAGGTTGCCCCAGCTTATGGGAGCACTCGGGAAAGGGATAAGGGAGTTCAAACGAGCAGTGCGCGAAGAAGACGAAGCACCAAAACAGAAAGCAAGCCATCCCGACGAGAGCAAGCAAACCGAAGAAAACGAATGCTCACACAGCTAAGCGAAGATAAGAACGCACTTTGGAACTTTCATCTACGGAGCGATCTTTTGCTTCTGCTCCCAGACGCGCTTTTCATCAATGATGTGAAGGACACGCCAACCGCGTGAAATAAGTGAGGAAGCAATAAATCTCCTATGGCACATCCATGGGAAACGCTCAGCACACATGATCGCTACAGATGTTTCTTTTGCGAGCTCTTCAAGTTGCCGTAAGCCACAAGCAAATCCTTCCGTGCTCATATAGCATTCGTAGCCACCCTGCCTGTAGCCACCGAGCTTATCACCGAGCCACACATACTTAATCCCAGCCTCAGCAAGCCATGTTGCGATCGCCTCGCTGTTGAAGTGTGGACTCTTCGTGCTCTTAGGGAAACGACGAACATCCACAACCACTCGGATGCCATTCAAGTGAAGCAACCGTATCATCTCCTCGGGCGAACGGGTGCTATGCCCAATAGTCCATATGCATTTTGCTTCCCGGGTCACCTCACCCACCCCTTCAAAGTTCGCGACACTTTAGCAATGAGCGAGATTTCACACAAGCCTTCTCAGCAAGTTTGAGGATGTCCTTCGCTTCCTCTTCAGAAGAACAATGAGTTGTGATTACCAAACCATTTGGTGAGAGCTCGCTCAATATGTGTTCAACATTCTTCGGAGCAACTCCAAGCAACACCACACCCTTACCGGCGTTTTGTATTCGCCTGTAATATGGAAGCCACTTCGGATCATCAACAGGTGCCTTACCTGCGCCGGGCGTCCATTGGATTGCGTCCAACTCATCTATCGATAGCAAGAGGTCAAGATGCGCAAGTTGTCCAACTCCGTCCCAGTGATAAACGGAGTGATCAAGCCATCGGCATTGCTGTTCAAGGAAGGGCAAGACGAGTTCCTCAAAGTGCTTCGGAGAAATCATGTAGGAGAAGTCGCACTGTATCGGATACCAAGTCCCCGATGAGAAAAGACCCATCCATGCGCTGCGCCCAAACATCCTCCTTTGGAGCAATTCATCGAGCTCGCTATAATAGCGAAACCATAGGTGAGTAATGCGTTGCGAAGCCCTGATCACTTTTTCAGGCATGGCGATGAAATCCTCAAGCAAGTTAAGTGTGCCTCTTAGCGAAGCGAGAACATCGGTGACGCCACCCAAGTCAGTCATGCTCACGAAAGCCTTATCACGAAAATGAACCGAAGCTTCCTCGGTGAGCTGTTTCACAAAGCGCCACCAGAAGTTCTGCTCGTCGTAGCGGAGGCAATTCATAACCTCGTTCCATTCCATCGGCGTTTCAAACCACACTGTCTCCTTAGCGAACCTCGGTTTCGCACCGATGAATGTAGCCATGATGCCCGGACCTAAGTTGCAGAAGAAGTTAGGGAATGCTTCGCCACCGTAAAAGGTGCGCGCAAAATCAGACTCGGCTTGCTCTATTCGGAAACCTATGTCAAGCCATTGCTGTTCAACAGATGCTGGTGCGCTAACAGGCTTGTGTGGCAAAGGCTTCCGTCGCGGCGCAGTGACGCAGATCACGGGTCGGTCAATTATTTCCCTCTGCCAGAATGCCTCCCACCGCCTCATCGCTATCTCCCAATCCTCTTTGTAAAGCATAGCGCCAACCACCTCGCGGAAGCGAAAGCTTGATTACACATCACTTTTGAACCCCACTTCACCGTTGCCTGACCATGCATTTTATCTCTCATGCATGCAGGTCTAAAAGTGAGCACCAAGGCACATGCGGTGGCTTTACAACAGCACTCATGTGATGCAAAATATAAGCATCGGCTGATGTGAGAAGTGGCCCCATCGTCTAGTGGCCAAGGACGCGGGATTCTCAGTCCCGAAACCCGGGTTCAAATCCCGGTGGGGCCATTTGTTTTATGCATGCTTTAAATGCATCCCAAGCATCGTGCTATAATGTAGTGTCGCAAGTGAAGAAGGTGTGAGGGGGTGCTAAACAATGTTTAAGCACATCCGACGGAGCGCTACTGTGCTGTCCATGATTGCGTGCACTCAAGCACTCGCTCAGGAAGGGAGAGTGAAACTCCCGCCGTTCACGCAAGCTGAGATAAATGTGCTTCTCTTCGTCCTCGCAACAGCCATAGGGGCGCTCATCTACGGCTATTACCTCATTCGAAAAGTCCTAAGCGAAGACGCTGGAACACCAGCGATGCGCCAAGTTAACCAAGCGATCAAAGAGGGGGCTTTCGCATACCTGCGAAGACAGTTTCGGACAATGATTTGGTTCATTGTCGGTATCACCATCGTCCTAATCCTTGCATACATGCCACTGCCAGATTACGGACCTTACATAGCTATAGGTATTGGGCTTGCGTTCCTGATGGGCGTATTGGCTTCATACTCCGCAGGCTATGTCGGCATGTATGCAGCAGTTAACGGTAACAGCAGGGTAGCGATGGCAGCACTCAGCTCGTTTAAGAAGGCACTTGAGCTCGCCTTCCAAGCTGGCACTGTATCTGGCATGTTCACCGTCGGTTTGGGATTGCTCGGTGCGTGCATCATATTCCTCATCTTTCGTGAAAATGCGATGAAGGTGCTTGTTGGGTTTGGTTTTGGTGGATGCCTTGCAGCGCTCTTCATGCGAGTTGGTGGTGGGATATACACGAAGGCTGCGGATGTGGGTGCAGACCTCGTTGGAAAAGTTGAAAAGGGCATACCAGAGGACGACCCAAGGAACGCTGCAGTGATTGCTGACAATGTCGGCGACAATGTCGGCGACTGTGCTGGGATGGCTGCCGATGTCTTCGAGTCATATGAGGTGACGCTTGTTGCAGCGATACTGCTTGGGTATGGCGCATTGAGTGTGGTTGGTGAGGCTGGCGCTTTGAAGCTCATAATGTATGCCTTCTTCATACGCGCCGTGGGCGTGATCGCATCGGTGATAGGGACATGGCTGGTGAGAGGGAGAGATGAAGAGGAGTTAGATCCGATGCAACCGATCAATGTCGGCTTCTGGAGCTCAGCTGTGGTTTGCATTTTGGGGTTCGCACTGGTCAGCTTTCTCTACTTGCGAGATGTCACCAATACGGCTGGCGAGCCGATTGGCTGGTGGCGCTTCTTCCTCGCAAACACTATGGGCATAGTTCTCGCAGTCGTAACTGGATGGCTCACCGAATACTTCACATCCACGGAGCGTCGACCCGTCACCGAAATTGCGTATTCGTCAAAGACAGGCACCGCAACGCTTATACTCGAAGGTTTTGCAACCGGACTTGAATCAACCGTGTGGGCGATAATAGCGATAGCTGCAACGATATTTTCTTCGCTGGTCATATTCGGTGGGGATGTCCTCTTGTCCGCTTATGGCATCTCGCTGACTGGGCTTGGGTTGCTTGCAACGACTGGCTTCATACTCGCGATGGATACCTACGGTCCAATATCGGATAACGCACATGGGATCTATGAGATGTCGGGCGCACTCAGGGACGAGGCTATGAAGAACGAAAGAGCTGCGAGGATGGTGGCAAAGCTTGATGCAGTTGGTAATACCACGAAAGCGCTCACGAAGGGCTTCGCAATCGCTACAGCTGTTATAGCTGCTGTTTCGCTGTTCCGCTCATTCACTGAGGCGGCAGGGCTCGTCAGCGCCGGACATATTACAGGGCTGACAGGGCGCATTGTGGGCATATCAATTGACCAACCCGAAGTGTTTATCGGGTTGCTCATCGGTGCAGCAGTGCCCTTCCTCTTCTCATCGTTTGCGATAAGGGCTGTAAGTAGGGCCGCTTTCCAGCTGATCGAGGAAGTGAGGAGACAGTTCAGGGAACGCCCAGGGATAATGGAGTGGAAGGAGAAGCCAGACTACGGAAGGTGCGTTGCTATAAGCACAGCAGCTGCTCAAAAGGAGCTTCTTGGTCCGGGCATTCTGGCGGTGTGCTCACCGATACTGACAGCGTTCGCCCTTAGCTTCATGGGCGAGAAGGTTGGTGCTGCAGCGCTTGGTGGCTTCCTTGGTGGCGCAATAGTAACGGGACAACTGCTTGCAGTGCTTATGGCGAACGCCGGTGGCGCTTGGGATAACGCTAAGAAGAAGATTGAGGCTGGCTTGTTTGGTGGCAAGGGGACAGAGTTTCACAAGTCAGCCGTCGTGGGAGACACCGTTGGAGACCCGTTCAAAGACACCGCAGGTCCTGCACTCAACCCGTTGATAAAGGTCATGAACTTAGTCGGCATCCTTGTTGCACCATTGTTTGCCCAACCGATATCACCACTGGTTAGAGCTATAATTGTGGTTGTGGCGCTTGGGCTTCTTGTGGGTGCTATCGCTTATAGCAAGCGTAGTTGGGTGATGGAAAGGGTCGAGAAAGAGTTTGCCGAGGCTCCTGCTGGTGTGATAACTCCAAATGGCGGTAACAACCAGTAAACCATTGTGCTTGTGTTCCAGCGCAAGGTAGAGGCTCAACTGCGGTCGCTTTACATCGGAGAGAACATCGCTAAAATTTTGAAAATGATGGGGGATGAGCGCCGTTAGCTCAGTCTGGAAGAGCACCGGACTTTTAATCCGGGGGTCGCAGGTTCGAATCCTGCACGGCGCACCATGAAATTGAACTTAACAAGTGGCCCCGTCGTCTAGGCTGGTCAAGGACACCGGTCTTTCAAGCCGGGAACACGGGTTCAAATCCCGTCGGGGCCACAAAGCAAGTTTGAAAAGTAGCATACGGGCGGTTAGCTCAGCGGGAGAGCGCCTGCCTTACAAGCAGGAGGTCAGAGGTTCAACTCCTCTACCGCCCACCAATTTAAAAAGTTCGTCAGCTTAGCGTGCGTTATAATTGTGAATGGCACTGCCGACTGAATGGGAAATGTTTCAAGTGGCAGGGGCCGTGGTGCAGCCCGGTTAGCACGTCGGCCTGTCAAGCCGGAGGTCGCGGGTTCAAATCCCGTCGGCCCCGCCACCTAAACAGTGGCCGGATAGCTCAGGTGGTAGAGCACCGGACTGAAAATCCGGGTGTCCCCAGTTCGACTCTGGGTCCGGCCACTTTGAATTAACCCTCCCCACAACGCAACTTGCCCACGCCATCAAATGCGCAGGAGTTGAGCATGTAAATGATACGCAAAGCCGTCATCCCCGCTGCAGGCTTGGGAACAAGACTTCTACCAGCAACTAAATCACAGCCGAAGGAGATGTTACCTGTCGGCAGGAAGCCCGTCATTCAGTATGTGGTTGAAGAGCTTGTAGCAGCAGGTATCAAAGACATCCTCATCATCACCGGGCTCAAGAAGAGAAGCATTGAAGATCACTTCGATGAAGATCCGATGCTACAAAACATGCCTCCACAACTCTGTCCGACTGCAAACAACATGAATGTGCAATTGTTTTACATCCGCCAGAGCACACCGCTCGGGCTCGGACATGCAGTCAGCTTGGCGAAGGACTTTACAGGTGACGAAGACTTTGTTGTAGCACTTGGAGATTCAATCATACACTCATCAAGACCTCACGAGTTGCTTTTGCGCATGATGAGAGTGCATAGGGAAAAAGAGGCTGTAGCAACAATTGCCCTTGAGCCAGTGCCAGAAGAAGAAGTGAGCAAATACGGCATCGCTTCTCTTGAGGGCGAAGGTGAGGAAGTCAGCCGCCTCGTTGACATTGTTGAAAAACCACCGAGGGAGCAATCGCCCTCAAACTATGCGGTGGCTGCAAGATACATTTTCTCGCCACCCATATACGAGGCGTTGTCACGGATTTCGGTCGGGCACGGTGGTGAGTATCAACTTACCGACGCTATAAGGTTGCTGATACACGATGGGTTGCCAGTCTACGGTGTCGTGCTCAACGAGTGTGAACGCAGGCTTGACATAGGTGGCTTTGATACATACTTTGAGGCTTTCTTTCTCCTCGCGCTTACCGACGAGGAGTTAGGCGGGAGAATGGTTAAGTGGGTTAAGAAGTGGTTGCAAGAACACGAAAACCACCTCAAACACATCCGCTGAAAATCAACACGCTAAAACACTATGAGACATTGAGGGTGATGAAGGATGAGGTTTAACAATGTCGGGGTCATTGGGCTTGGCTACGCTGGCTTGCCATTAGCACTCGCACTTTCAGAAAAGGTAGAGAAGGTGTTCGGCGTTGATGTGAAAGAGGACAAAATACAAATGCTACTACAAGGACGCTCATACATAGACGATGTTTCGGACGAGGACTTAAGGAAGGTTGCAGGGCGGTTTTTCCCAACGACAAATTACGATGTCATATCGGAATGCGATGCTGTGATAATATGCGTCCCAACACCGCTGCGCAAGACGGGCGAGCCCAACATATCACATGTGCTGAGCGCCTCCCAAAAGGTAGCACAACTCATAAAACGCGGGACGCTCGTCATCCTCGAAAGCACAACATACCCGGGCACGACGGAAGAAGTGCTGAAACCTGAGATTGAGTCAAGGGGTTTCGTGATAGGGAGAGATGCCTTCCTTGCCTTCTCACCAGAGCGAGTTGACCCGGGGAATAAGAAATGGACGCTGAAAAACACACCGAAGGTTGTTGGCGGTGTCACACAAGAGTGCACGAGGCGTGCAGTGGCACTCTACTCGCTTGTCGTTGATAAAGTTGTGCCAGTCTCATCGCCTAAAGTCGCCGAGATGGCAAAGCTACTTGAAAACACATTCAGGGCTGTTAACATCGCGCTCGTCAATGAGCTCGCTTTGATGTGCAGGCGCATGAAGATTGATGTCTGGGAGGTCATAGACGCAGCCTCAACAAAGCCGTTTGGCTTTATGCCTTTCTACCCCGGTCCAGGTGTAGGTGGACACTGCATACCCGTCGACCCAATGTATCTGGCTTGGAAGGTTAAATCTTACAACTTCCGTTCAAGGTTCATTGAGCTTGCTCACGAGATAAACAAGCGCATGCCTGAAGAGACAGTCAGCATAATCGCTGAGGCGCTCAACTCTCATGGAAAGCCATTGCGCGATAGCGTTGTGCTCATACTCGGCGTAACATATAAGCCCAATGTATCGGACTACAGGGAGTCACCAGTGCTTGATGTGATTGACTTACTCACAATGTGGGGAGCGAGGGTGATCATAAGCGATCCGTATGTCCAAGAGATTGAAGTCGCTCATCGCACTTACAAGTCGCAGGAGCTAACAGAAGAGTTGCTCTCCTCGGCGGATTGCGTGGTTGTGTTGACACCACACGATGCATATGACTGGCATTGGGTTGCTGAGCATGCGCGCTTGATCGTCGATACACGCAACGCTATACCGAGAGATGAAAAGTATAAGGCTAAGGTTTTCAGGCTTTGAGCGGTGTGACTCATCTCACAGCACAACTCCACAAAGATGAGAAAACGCAAAGGACGGTGCAAAGCGATGAGAGTGAGGTTGCTACAAACCTACATAGCGCTGTGTGCCTTTTTGTTTTCCGTCAAGCTCGCGGAAGCAATCATAGACACCGACAAGATAAAGCCGGGGATGAAAGGCATCGGTAAGACAGTTTTTGAGGGCACCAAAGTTGAGGCTTTTAGCGTTGAGGTGATTGATGTCCTGAAGGGTTCACTGCCACGAACCGATATCATCTTGGTGCGTGTTGGTGGGAAGAGGATTGACGAGATTGGAGGTGTATGCGCTGGGATGAGCGGTAGCCCAGTGATCATAGACGGAGAGCTTGCTGGGGCGATCTCCTTCGCAGAGCCGTTCTCCGATACAAAGTTCGCATACATGACACCAGCCAAGGATATGCTCTCAATCTTCCAATACGACGAGGAGAAGAAAACAGAGCTACCTGACCTCAAGAGTTTCTCAAGGCTTACGCAATATGCCTCCACTAACTACGGTGAGCATGCGACTCCTTACCTCGCTGGAACAACCATAATGCCAGCATCACCACTCAACTGGGAACGGGTTTTGCTCTCCATTCGCATCCCGATGGTTATGTGGCACATTCGTAGCGTTGGTTTGAGTGATAGCGCTATGGCGAGGTTGATGACGCCTCTAATGGTATGCGGGCTTTCACGCAGAGCAATGGAGGAGTTAAAAAGGTTTTGCGGACGCTTCGGGATGTTCTCAATCCCGTCGTCCACCGCAAATGTGCAGAAAGATAGCGTAACGCTTGAGATGGGTTCAGCGGTAGCGCTTCAGTTCGCAACTGGCGACATCTCTATAACAGCACTTGGGACGCTTACATACTGCAGTGATAACAAGTTCGTTGCCTTTGGGCATCCACTGCTCCAGTGCGGTTCTACGAGGCTTGGGCTGACTGGCGCATACATACATAAGGTTGTGCGTAGCTTGATCATGCCGTTTAAAATCGGCTCACCACTTGGCGCAACCATCGGTGTCGCTACACAGGACAGAGATAAAGGGGTGGCAGGCTACATCGGTCGCTCACCTGAGTGGGTTAACCTTAGCATAACTGTTGAAGGTGAAAGGACACAAAGGGTTACAGCCAAAGTTACACCCGAAGAAAAGATGCTACCAATGCTCTGCGGGATCATCCTGCTTGATGCAATCGACAAAGCTTATGACAGGATAGGCGCTGGGACAGCAAAGCTGTTTTGGAAAGTGAGATGGGAGGGCAACGATAACCATGAACTTGAGCGCGATGAAAAAATCCACTCAGAGGATATAGCCGTCAAGTGCGCAAGCAATTTCACGAGATGGCTTAAAGCGTTGGTGGATAACGAGTTCAAGAGACTGAGTTTGAAGGATGTTGAGGTCAATGTGGAGCTCTCACAGAGGCGCATGACTGCACGCATATGCAAGCTATCGCTCGCAGATGGCGTTGTGCGCAGAGGGGGAGAGATCGAACTTAGCGTCCACCTGCAACCATTCATGGGGGATGCCGAAACTAAAACCCTGAAGTTGAGCATACCAGAGGATGCACCAAACGACATCGTAGTTGTGGCACGCTGTAAGCAAAGCCTTGATGAAGTTTCAAGGCGCGTTTTGAGCAGGCAAGTGACAGATCATAGCTTCCCAAGCTCGTTTGAAGAGTTGCTTAAGGCGCTAAGGGAGGAACCGAGGGGTAGCGATGTGCTCGTTGAAATTTGGGATGCTTCCGATTGGCGTTTTCGCAAGTTGGTTGAGAAGTTCGAGATGACCCGCCGAACTGTAACTCCAGAGAGCGCCGAAGTGCAAGAGCTATTCCAACATCCCGATGAGATGGATGCGCAACCAGTAGGGTTTCCTCGTCCGTTGACTTCGGTTAGCATAAGGACTGATTATGTCATTGAGGGACGCTGTGAATTGCCCCTCAAGGTGAGGTGAAGGGGGAAGCCCATATTGGTGTCAAGGTTCAAGCTCAAGGAATGTCTCTTTGTCCTCCGCCTTTTTCTCCTCTTCCCTTCTCGCTGTCTTTGCCCACTCTTTTTCTGCGCACTCAAAGCACATCGTTGTGCCATAAACGAATCGTTCGCAGTCAATGCACACCCATCGCTTACATGATGGGCACTTTGAAGTTGCTATCCTGTCTGGATGCCAATGGCATCTCAAATGCTCAAAGCTTTCTTCTATGACCTCAAGTGGCTCAGTCTCAATCACAGGTGTCTCTTCACTTGCCTGCAGGCTTATCTGCTGTTGGACTTCCTCAAGCGCCTTCAAGGCTGGTTTATACTGCGGATCGAGGCGCACCGCCTCACCGAACTCGTCCTGAGCGGCTTTAAGCTCGCCCCTCTTCTGATAGACCCTGCCCAAGTTGAAGTGAACTTGTGGTGAGCGCGGGTTCATTTGAACTGCTTGGCGAAGGTGTATGAGAGCGTCTTCCAAGCGACCGCATTTGGCGAGAGCGACACCAAGCGCATGATGAACAACGAAGCTGTGAGGAGCTAAATGGACAGCCCTTTGCAAAAGCTCTAATGCCTCGTTCGCCTTCCCAGACTTAAGCAGTTGTGTCGCCTGCGTCACTAACCTTTTGACTTCTTCCATTTCCCATCACACCCCGACAGCGAACGGGTTTGCCAAAACTTTAGACATACCCAATTTACAAGTGTAGCAGGAAAGGGTGAACGAGTGCTGCTTCAGCAAGCGAAGTGGCATCATGAAGTTTTGGGAACGAATAGAGGAGCACACTCATTTAGCCTCGTGAGAGGTGAGATAGAGATGGCGCTATGCGAGAGAGTCGGCGTTGTGCTTCAACCAACCAAAGGTAGCTGGGACGCTAAAGGGGTTGCTGCGCCAATCGTTTGGTGCGAGGACGAAGTTTACTTCATGCTGTATCAGGGTTGGGAGAAGGGGAGCGGTTTGTTTGGTGATGGTTCACCGAGGATGCTTGGGCTGGCAATGAGCGAAGACGGCATACACTGGGAGAAGCATCCCGATAACCCTGTGCTTGTTCCGACAGAGGGCTCATTTGACGAACTCGGCTTTGAGGTTGGTTCTCTCTTGACAGTCGGGGATGAGTATTGGCTTTACTACTCAGGGTTTGGGGCTGATAAGAAGTTGCGCATAGGGCTGGCAACTTCAAAGGACAAGAAAGAGTGGCACAAACTGGATTCCAACCCAGTAGTTGATGTCGGAGGGAAGGAATGTTGGGACGAAAATGGTGTTGCCTTCCCATCCGTGATCAAGATGAAACACGATTTCCTTATGCTCTATGGTGGCTATGGCGAGCGTTCGATGCAGATTGGCGGGGCAATATCTGGGGATGGCAGGAACTGGGCTAAGTTTGAGGAGAACCCAGTTTTCATGCAGCGTGGTTGGCACGAAGATACGCAATGCCTCTTTTGGGACGCTGGGATAGAGGCACATCATGCGTTCATTCATGGCGACCACATAGTGATGCTCTACGAGGGCATAGGTAGGCAAGGGCGTTACGGCATTGGCATAGCATACTCACCAGATGGCATAGCATGGGCACGCTCGCCACGCAACCCTATTGTGGGCTTAACTCAAACGGTTGTAAAGCAAGACATGAGTGTTGTTCACCCGTGGCTTGTTAAAGGCAAAGGCTTGCTATACTACAGCGAGGTTATGGGGGCATCCGCTGATGCAACCCACAGGATATGCTTGGCGAGGATCGACGAGGAGAAGCTTGAGCCGAGCGAGGAGAAGGCGCTCGTTTACTCACTTTGGCAGAGACGCCTCGTTGAAACAAATGGAGCAGTCACATCCGCTGTATACACACTCGCGTTCGCACAAAAGACAGTCTGGTTGCGTAGTAGCACTGATGGTGTGGTCACAGTTGAAGTAGATGTCGCTGGAGATGATAGCTGGCATGAGCTATGCGAGATGGAAGTTAAAGCGAATGTTTTGTGGCATAGCCATATCGTAGACCAGATAACAAGGCTCAGGTTGCGTTTCCAACCGAGGGGAAGCGCTTTTGTGTCAGCGTGGCTCGCGATGAGCAAATGAGAAGGCAACAATGTTGCATGTAACAAGAAATGGCTTTCGACACATCCGTAGGAGGGAAAAGGGAATGAATGCGGGCGAGGAGACAAAAGTTGAATTTGGTGAAGATGGTGTTGTCAGGGTTACGAAGGGTGGCGTGAGCACCTTAGAGGCACTTGAAGTTCGCTGGCATGGCAGGGCTGGACAGGGCATAAGGACTGTTGCATTGTTGCTTGGGCATGCAGCCCTTGCTGATGGGAAGTGGGCACAAGCATTCCCACAATTCGGTCCTGAAAGAAGAGGAGCTCCCGTTGAGGGCTTTACGAGGATTGCTGAAGCTCCGTTAACGATACACGGTGGGATTGAGTCACCCGATGTGATTGTAGTCATCGATGATTCGCTTCTTACGACACCAAGCGTGCTTCAAGGCATAAGGAGCGATACAACACTGATAGCTAATGTCCCCTATCAACCGAGCGAACTTCGGAAGGTTCACCCAGTTTTTGGGGCTTTAAAGAAGGTAGCGACAGTTGATGCGAATGCAATTTCAGTTGAGACGATAAAGCGCCAGATGCCCAACATGCCGATGCTCGGCGCAGTCGCAAAAGTCACAGGTGCAGTGAAGCTTGAAACCCTCACGGAAGTCGTTAAGGAGCATTTGCCCGAAAGAGTTAGAAGGAGACCCGAACTGCTCAAGGCGAACATGGAAGCAGTTGAAAGAGGTTACAACGAAGTCGCAATCGATGAGGAGCCAATAAGCTCACCAGAGGTGATTGAGGAACATCTCCCGAAGGCTGAATTGGCTTCGTGGGAGGAATTAGCACCTGCTGGAATAATACCGAAACCAGCGACTTCACTGGCATACAAAACTGGAACATGGCGCAGTAAACGCCCAGTGTGGGATAAGGAGAAGTGCACTAACTGTTACATGTGCTTCATTCATTGTCCCGATGACGCGATTTTGATCGAGGATGGGAAAGTGGCTGGCATAAACTATGACTACTGCAAAGGTTGTGGCATCTGTGCGGTCGTTTGCCCACCAAAGGTTAAAGCGATAACGATGCACCCAGAGAGAAGCACGGCAACATGACCGTGCCTCAACGGGGGGATAAACGATGACAGAAGAAATGAGCGAGGGCAAGTTCATTCGGGGACAGGTTAAGGGCTTGATTGGCGATGACGCAATTGCAGAGGCGATGCGCCAAATTAACCCCGATGTTGTTGCTGCATACCCGATAACACCTCAAACATTGATCGTTGAGAAGTTCGCTGAGTTCGTTGCTGACGGCTTGGTTGACACCGAAATGATCCATGTGGAGAGCGAGCATAGCGCTATGAGTGCGTGCATAGGTGCTGCAGCTGCGGGTGCAAGGGCAATGACATCAACAGCATCACAAGGGCTGGCACTGATGTGGGAGATGCTCTACATAGCGTCCTCGCTTCGTTTGCCGATCGTCATGGCAGTGACGAACAGAGCGTTGAATTCAAACCTCAACATACACTGTGACCACTCAGATGCTATGGGAGCGAGGGATTCTGGCTGGATCCAACTATACTCGGAAAACGCGCAAGAAGCCTACGATAACACGATTCAGGCTGTCAAGATAGCTGAGAGCATATACCTGCCAGTCATGGTTTGTCTTGACGGGTTTGTTGTCAGCCACTCACTTGAGCCAGTTGAGGTTTTACCTGATGAAGCGGTGAAGGAGTTCGTTGGGGAGTTCAAACCGCTCTATTCTCTGCTTGATGTGGATAACCCAATAACTGTTGGACCTGTTGACCTTCCACCCTACTACATGGAGCACAAACGCTCACAATGGGAAGCCATAAACAGGGCGCCAGCGATTGTGCTCGAGGTTGGTAGGGAGTTCTATAAACGCTTCGGGCGCGCATACGGGTTTGTTGAGGCATACCATCTTGAAGATGCCGAGATAATACTTGTCGCCATGGGCTCTTCTGCTGGGACTGTTAAAGCTGCGATTGATGTAGCCCGCTCAAACGGGAGCAAAGTTGGCTTGCTCAAAATACGCATGTATAGACCCTTCCCATGGTCAACCGTAAGGAAGCTCCTTTGCAATGCCAAAGCCATCGGCGTCATGGATAGGGCTTTGAGCTTCAATGGTGAGGGTGGTCCGCTGTTCACGGACATAAAGGCAGCCCTCTACGAAGCTGAGAGACACCCGAAGGTTATCAACTACATCTACGGCTTAGGTGGAAGGGATATAACCTTGAGGCAAATTTTGAACATCATCAGACAGCTTGAGGCTGTAGGGAGAGGTGAACAAGTTGAGCCAGTTCAGTGGGTTGGGTTGAGAACAAAAGAAGGAGTGACATTCGCATGGTAATGCGCAACGGGGGCGATTTGAGCGATGCCAACCGCAAGAGAACTCGCAAAGAGGAAGCCATTCATTGTGAGCGGTCATAGGTTGTGCGCTGGATGCGGTGCTGCAATGACGGTCAGACAAATCTTGCTATCGTCGCCTTATCCAGTTGTTGTAGCCTGTGCAACTGGCTGTGTTGAAGTTTCAACATCCATCTTCCCTGAGACGGCATGGAATGTCCCTTGGATACACAGCGCCTTTGAGAACGCAGCAGCAACTATTGCAGGCGTTGAAGCTGCTTATAAAGTCCTGAAACGCAAGGGGAAGGTAAGCAAGGAGATAAAGTTCGTCGCTATCGCTGGTGACGGGGGAACATACGACATAGGCTTGCAAGCTCTCTCAGGTGCACTTGAGAGATGGCATGATTTCGTTTTCGTGTGCTATGACAACGGTGCTTACATGAACACAGGTATACAGCGCTCTGGCGCAACCCCGAGAGGAGCATACACAACCACAACACCATCTGGAAAGGTCATCCCGGGTAAAGTGCAACCAAGGAAAGATTTAACAGCGATAGCCGTTGCGCACAATATCCCTTATGTTGCACAGGCTAACCCAGCCTACTGGAGGGACTTAACGGCAAAAGCTGAGAAGGCAATAACGACTGAAGGTCCAGCAGTGCTCGTTGTATACAGCGATTGCAACTTGGGACATGGGCATGAACCCGAGGAAACAATTGAGCTATCAAGGCTCGCCACCGAAACATGTTTTTGGCCGCTGTATGAAGTCGTTGATGGGAAGTATCGCTTAACATATCGCCCCAAGGAGAAGCTACCTATAAGGGCATGGCTTGAAAAGCAAGCTCGCTTCCGCCATCTCTTTGAGCCACAAAATGAACACATCATTGATGAGATACAACGAGAAGTGGACAGGGCATGGGAAAAACTGCTCTGGCTCTGTGGCGAGCTTGAGATGAAAGAGCAGACAGAGGAAACGCAAGCATGATGCGGTTTGATATGAGCGAATTAAATTTCAAAAGCTTGACCACCTACGGAGCAGGCGTGGAGGTGTAAGCGTTTTGATAAGCCATATCTTATGGGCAACAGACTTCTCAGATCCAGCTGAGAGAGCGCTTGAGTGGGCACTTTTGTTAGCGAGGAATTTCGAAGCAACGATAACAGCAGTCCATGTAGTGCCAGACTGGGTCAAATACTACGAGGAAAGAGGGTTTGATGAATGGACTGAGGGCGAACTCTCTCAAACATTGAACACAATACAAAGAGCCCATGTAAGCACACGCACCGAGCAAATAAACAAGCGTGTCGAGCAAATACGCTCCTCGGGGTTTAAAAAAGTTGAAGGCGCTTTGCTACTTGGCTCACCTCCTGCTCAAATACTTGAGTATGCGGAGCTCATCCATGCCGACTTGATCGTTCTCGGCTCACATGGGATGCGTAGTTTGAAAGAGCACCTCTTGGGCTCAACTGTGTCTCGCGTCATACAAGGTGCTCAAGTGCCCGTTATGGCAGTCCCTTCAAGAGCACTCACGGGTAGCGATGTGAAATGCGAGCATATACTTGTGCCGACCGATTTCTCCGCTGCTACAAGAGCAGCCATTGATTATGCGATCAGGCTTGCAAAACCATTCAAAGCCCAAGTCCACCTGCTACATGTGATAGAGTTGCTTGAGTCAGTCGGCGAGAGGGAGGCGCTACAGGAACTTGAGAAGATGATCTCAAATGGATTGAAGCAATGGGTGAACGAATTCATGGGCAACGGTTACAAGATACCGATGCATGTCATGCGGTGTCACCATGCAGCTGATGGCATCTCGCTCTTCGTTGAGCGAGAAGGAATTGATATGATCGTGATGAGCACACATGGGCGCACAGGTCTTGTGCGCTTCCTTTGGGGGAGTGTCGCTGAGAGGGTTATAGGACAAGTCTCGTGCCCAGTCATCGCAGCAAAGGCTACATCGTTCAGAAGAGCGATGAGCAACTCCGACAACCGTGTTTTTAACTTCTGCATGGGTTAGCCCCCTACGGACTGCCACCGCAACGGAGTGAGTGTGATGAAAGACCTCACTTCGGAGCTCAAAGCTTTCGCTGAAAAGAACAGGGTTGACTTGCTTGGCATAGCGCCGATTGAGAGGTTCAACGATGTGCCGAAGGAGCATCACCCTGCTTCGATCTTTCCTGAGGTTCGTTCGGTTCTGGTTGTAGGTAAACGAATACCAAGGGGTGCCCTGCGCGGTATCGAGGAAGGAACACACTTCACCTCTTATGAACTTTATGGGCGCTCTTGGCTTGTTGACCGCATACTCGCCATCGCTACCATCACAATCGCAACCTTCATTGAGGACAGAGGTTTTGAGGCGGTGCCATTGCAAGACTTACCCCCACAAATACCACCTTCTGGCATCCCTGTTAGGCGTGGCTTGCCAGCACCAAATGTCATCATCGACGCTAAAGATGCAGCCGTCAGGGCTGGACTTGGTGAGATAGGTTATTGTGGCGAGTTGCTGACGCAGAAGTTCGGACCAAGACAGCGACTGCAAATTGTGTTGACTGACGCAGAACTTGAGCCAACGCCAATAAGTGAAGCGACGCTTTGCGACATGTGCATGGAATGCGTTAAGAGTTGCCCCTTGGGTGCTTTAAGAGCCGATGCACACAAGACGATAACAATCTGTGGGAAGAGGATGGTTGTGGCGGACATCGACTATGACCTATGCAGGCGCTGTAAGAATGGCTCTTTCCCGAACCCATACCATGATGCAGGGTTGCCAGATCGTCTTGGTGCCATATGCATAAGGAGTTGTGTTAACCACCTTGAACTTGAAAGGCGCATCCTATCCACTTTCAACAGCCCCTTCCGCAAACGCCCATCATGGCAAATTGACCTCTGCGGTCAAATCAAACTGCTTCAGGAGGATGAGGCGTGAGGAAGAAAACACTGACAAAGGAGAAGCTCCGTGAATTCGCTCACTCCTGCGGGATCGACCTACTTGGTGTAGCTAACATTGAGCGATTTGAGAACGCACCGAAGGAGATGCACCCGGCGAGCATATTCCCAGAAACTCGCTCTGTGATAGTTGTTGCGAGGCGTATAGTGCGAGGTTGCTGGAGAGGAATTGAAGAGGGAACACATTGGCTCAGCTACACTTACTTTGGTTACCATGGGTTACTCAACACGCTCTTTTTACCACTCGGCGTCTATGAGATAGCCTGCTTCATTGAAGATCATGGTTGGGAAGCCGTGCCATACTATCCCGGCGTCCCAGAAGCTCAACCTCCAAACAAGCCGCTAAGAGATGGCACACCACCGCCAGATGTGCATCTCGCCATAAGGTTGGTAGCTGTTGCTGCGGGGATCGGCGAAATCGGTTGGTCAAAGGTTTTGCTGACAAGGAAGTTTGGTCCGCGCCAGAGGTTGGCTGCCATCTTAACTGACCTTGAACTTGAACCAGATGAGCTTGTTAAGCCGGGAAGCATATGTGATAGGTGTATGGCGTGCGTGCATGGATGCCCATGTGACGCCATACCACATGTGCGCGAAGGGAAAGTGGTTAGCATCAAAATCGGCGAATACACATACGAGTGGGCAGATGTTGACTTCGGTAAATGCACCCTCAGCTACCACGGTTTTGATCCGAGAGTCTCACCATTCTTGCACAAGAGCTTTCCGGGGTTGGAGTTTGATGTTCGCAAACAGCGCTTGAGCGAGGAAGTAGCATACAAGCTCTGTTGGACGCTGTCGACGGGGAGATGGAGAAGGACGAGGGAAGATCCATCTGGCTTCATCGTTGAAGGGCATTCGCAAATCCAAAGGTGGGGAGTTGGCGGGAGCTATGGGATCTGTGCTTCAAGAGGATGCATGAGAAGTTGCTTTGACCATTTGGAAAGGACTGGAAAGATCGAACAGACATTTCAAGGTGGACCGTTCATCAAGAGGAAACGCTGGCTACTCCCATGCAAAGTCCCCCCAACAACCCCTCAAAGGTAGTGGATGCGATTTCAACCTCAACCGCCCTTGAGTTACAATATCAGTGATGATGCAACCACGAGAGGCTAAGGAAGGAGAGACAAATTGCGTGCCAGCGAATGGGCGTTCGCTTTGATAATAGCACTGCAAGTTGGTGTGGTGACGCTCATCGTCCTTGAGGTTTACTACTTCAGGCATAAGCGAACCGTGATAAAGCTCGCTCAACTTATACTGCGGTTATTCATAGGCGTTCTCTTCCTTACGCTACTTACACTCATCTTCGGAGGCATGTTCACATTTGAGTTCAAATCGCTTGAGGGCGAACTTTGGTTCTGGATATGCTGTCTCCTCATCGGACTACTTGTGCTATTGCTGTTGCTCGTTGATGCACACTTGCTTTACAAAGGCAGGATGCGGGAAAGGGAAAGGCTTTACGAAGACCTCGCACGAAACATCCTACGCTCAATCGTTGAGAAGGCTCAAGAGGAAGATAGAGGAACTCAGAAGGAAACCGATGGCGGTGAGAACAAAGATGAGCCACTGAACAACGCATGAAGAGGCTATGCAGTGGCGGTGTTAATCGACATGACTTCAAACAAAGCTATGCCATTGGTTGCAGAGGTTGTTGAAAGTTGCACAACGGAGTTTGTAGCCCAGTGCTTCAAATTGCACGCATCGCCACCTTTCGGTTCACTCGTTAAGGTTGATTCACAACCGCCAGTGTATGCGTTTGTCTACGAAATAACCACTCACAGCATCGACCCGCTTAGGCGTCCGATCGCTTATGGGAAGACGGAAGAAGAACTGATGGAAGAGCAACCGCAAATATTTGAACTGCTGAGGACGGAGTTCAAAGGCTTAATAGTCGGATACGAGATGGAAGGGATGATAATGCAAACTCTGCCACCATCACCACCGAGGCTACATAGCTTCGTTTACGAATGCACCGATGAGGAGACAAGGCGCTTCACTGAGGAGTTTGACTACCTAAGGCTCATCGTCGCCTCTGCAAAGGGTGTGAAAGATGAACTTCTGATTTCGGCATGCAGGTATGCATGGAAAGCTCACGGATACACACACTTGTATCTCGTCTCTCTCGGGAAGGAGCTTTCCCGCCTGATCAAAGATGACTACGACAGGTTGCGCTCTATACTTAGGCGCATATCGAAGGCGAAAAGCACAGTGGAGGTGGTGGACAGTTAACCATGCTCGTGCTCGGTATCGAAACATCTTGCGATGAGACATCGGTGGCGGTCGTCCAAGACAAGCGCAAAATACTCTCAAACATCGTTTGTTCACAAGCGGAGTGGCATAAGCTTTTCGGAGGCGTCGTCCCTGAGATAGCTTCAAGGAAGCACTTGGAGTTGCTTTTCCCAGCGCTTGATGCTGCGTTGTCGGAAGCCTCGATTAGGTTGGATGCCATTGACGGAATAGCCGTCACTTGTGGACCTGGACTTATAACATCGCTCGCTGTTGGGCTATCAGTGGCAAAGGCTCTTTGCGTAGCTCTCAACAAGCCGCTTATACCAGTCAACCATCTTGAGGGGCATCTCTTTTCTGCCTTCCTTGCGGATGCAGATGTTGACTTCCCCTTGCTCTGCCTGATTGTCTCGGGAGGGCATTCGGAGTTGGTTTATGCTCATGACCTCGGGAACTACGAAGTGCTCGGACGCACAAGAGATGATGCTGCTGGAGAAGCGTTTGACAAGGTCGCAAGGATACTCGGCTTAGGTTTCCCCGGAGGTCCAGCAATTGATAAAGCTGCAACGAATGGAAACCCGCACGCAATCGCTTTCCCAAGAGCTGATATGGGTGAGTCACTCGATTTCAGTTTTGCGGGGCTGAAAACTGCGGTTGTGCGCTTCGTCGAGGGTCATGATAGGGGAAGGCTCCAAACGAAGGTGGACAAGATAACAACGCAAGACATAGCTGCATGCTTCCAAGAAACCGTTGTTGACATGCTACTCACGCAGACAGCGAGGGCGATTGAAAAAGTTAAACCGAGCCTGCTTGCCGTGGTTGGTGGGGTAGCTGCAAACAAGCGCTTGCGCCAAAGAATGAAGGAACTCGCAGATAGCTACGGTTTGAAGCTTGTCATACCACCTACTTTGCTGTGCACGGATAACGCGGCAATGATAGCATGCGCAGGCTCATATAGGCTTGAGAGGAATCTTGTCGGCGGTTTAGATGTAGATGCGGTTGCTGTGTGGGACTTGGAAGAAGTCACTCAGTCGCATCTACCCCCGAAAGGGCTCTGAAAACTCTATCGGCAGTCATCAAGCTCCCTTTGTCGCCTATGTCAAACCAGATGCCCGTGAACAAATACCCGTAGACATCTGTGCGCTTGCAAAGCCACTGGATGAAGTAACCCGGCTCGTCCATCAGGTGACCTTCAGCACGGTATTCGAAGAGCTTGCGCAAGTCATCACGCCTGATCAAGTATAGGCAGATCGCAACCAAGTTGGTGCGTGGCTCTTTTGGCTTCTCCTCAAAGTAGATGATCCGCCCATCCTCATCAACTTCAACAACGCTGTATCGCTTGACTAACTCAACATCCTCCACCCTGTATAGCCCAACGCTTGTCCCGCGAGCCAGTGCAAACCGCACAAACCCAGAGAGCTCAAAATCAAAAAGGTTATCACCAGCCACCACGAGACAGTCATCATCAATGCTGTTTGATTCAACCGTGAATATGAGGTCACCAATTGCTCCCATGCGTTCCTCGTTCGTCATCGTCCCATCACTCAGTAGCTTTATCTCTTTGGTGAAGGATGGAGAGAAGCCATGAAGCCATTCCACGAAGTCGTTGTAGAAGCGCCCGTTGGTGACTATATAAACTTCGTCAACCGCATCAAGCGGTGCTATGCGCATGAGGGTGTATTCAATCATTGGTCTTCCAGCGATCGGTAACAGCGGTTTGGCTTTGTTCAATGTCAGCGGGTATAACCTTGTGGCATAGCCAGCAGCGAGGACTATCGCCTTCATCGCCATCTACCACCTCACCATTCGTGGATAAGGCTTGCCACATGAGACAATACCTCCCACCGTTTCCCCCTCAAATTTCGAAGCGCATTGATAGCGTCATCAATGAACGATTTTGCCACCGACTTAACACGCTCATCGATGCGACGCTGGACAATGGCTTGCCTCAGGAACGCAATCAGCTCATCGTCAACCTCCCTCTCCTTCAACTTCTTCAAAAGCCACCCAGCTAAATTGCTCTCCTCATCTGCCTCGAACACTCTTATGAGCTCTATGAGTGGCAATGTTATCTTCCCATGCCTCATGTCCTGTCCGACTGGCTTTCCAAGCTCATTCTCCGTCCCGATGAAATCAAGCAAGTCGTCAATCATCTGAAAGGCTATACCGACTAAGAGCCCAAACTCTTTCAAGCACCTCGCCTCTTCAGGTGAAGCGCCAGCGGAGATGCCGCCAGCGAAGCAAGCAGACGCAAACAACTTACCCGTCTTGAGCTTGATGATTTCAAGATACTCCTCGTAGCTCATGCCCAAGTTGAAAGAGTGTGTGGATTCAAGCATCTGACCACAGCACATTTGCTGTGCCGTTTCAGCTATGTCGCGCAGGATGCGCTCATCGTTATGCTTTGCGAGGAGCTCAAAAGCGCAAGCCAACATGAAGTCGCCCGTAGTTATGGCAGCCTTGTCGCCCCAGACATAGTTCACAGTGGGTTTGCATCGTCTCACACTCGCATCGTCGATCACATCGTCGTGCAGAAGGCTTGCGGTGTGTATCAGCTCAATCGCTGTAGCGTAGGCTATAGTCCGTTCGTTCACCTCGCCCACCGCCCACGCTGAAAGAAGCGTAAGTGTTGGACGAATCATTTTCCCACCCGCACCAAGAGTATGTGCAACAGTTTCGGCAAGCCTTCCAAAGGCTTTCTTCGCGCAATCAGCCAACATGGCTTGAACAGACTGCAAATGATTTTCGATGAGAACACACAAGTCATCCCCGCTTGGAAACGACTTGAGCAAACTGCGGTAACGGTTTGCGAGCATTCCATAGCTCACCACTCGTTTTTGAGCTTGCCGCACTCACACATCAAAGAGTTCGTCCCTTGAGAAGAAAATGTTCATCTCCCTTACGGACGACTCCACAGAATCCGCAGCATGGATAAGGTTCATCGTTGTGTTTAAACCGAAATCACCGCGTATGCTTCCAGTAGCTGCGTCAATCGGATTTGTTGCGCCAACGAGTTGCCTCACAGCTGCAACAGCGTTTTCACCCTCCCAAACCATGACTATGACTGGATGCGAAGTGACGAAGTTAATCAACGGTTCAAAGAAATCCTTCCCCTTATGTGCTTCATAGAGCTCTTCAGCCTGCCTGCGCCCCATCATAATCATCTTCATCCCAACGAGCTTTAAACCTTTCCGCTCGAGCCTCGATATTATCTCACCAACGAGTCTCCTTTGAAGTGCATCTGGCTTTAGCATCACAAATGCAAGCTCCTTATGCATCCTCTGCTCCCCCCACTAAGGGTGTGTTGCAATGACATTGTAAATGGCATCCCTCACCCATCGCATAAACGGGTTCGGGAACAAGCCTATCAAAATCGTTCCAAGCAATGCAATGAGGAGCGCTGCATCCATGTTCGGTGTTGTTCGGATGGCTACCTGCTCCTTCTTCGGTGGGAGCAGAAACATCTGCCTAACCACATTGAGGTAGTAGTAGCCCGATATGACGGAGTTGAGGACGCCAACGATTGCGAGCCATGCCATATCCGAGTATATGGCGCTTGCGAACACGAGCATCTTGGCGAAGAAGCCAGCGAGCGGTGGTATGCCGATGAACGAGAGGAAGAAGATAACGAGAGCCCACGCAGCATGCGGGATGAGCTGTGATAGACCTGCATATCCAGCTATCTCCTCCGTCCCGATGATGCTCGAGACGATGAGCACCACGGCAAATGCCCCGCCTGTTGCGAAAGCGTATGCGAGGGAGTAAAGGAGGAATCCAGTCATCGCCACATCTGTGTTTCCTAAAGCTCCCTCACCCATCATGAACTTTATCTCCGCATATCCAACAGACGCTAACCCGACGAGCATATATCCAGCGTGAGCTATGCTTGAGTATGCAAGCATTCGTTTTATGTTTCGTTGTGGTATCGCGAAGAGGTTGCCGAGCGTCATCGTTATAGCGCTCACTATCGACAATATGGGGCGCCAGAGTTCCTCCGACGCTGAAAAGCCATACAACATGAATCGGGCTAAGAGACCAAAGGCAGCAACTTTTGATGCAGCAGCCAAAAACGCTGTAACCGAAGTTGGCGCACCCTCATAGACATCTGGAACCCAAGCGTGGAACGGGACAAGCGCCGCTTTGAAACCGAGCGATGCCATGACCATGAGAAGGCTTACGAGGATGAGCAGTGGAAGATGCAACGATGCTTCAGATTGAGCCTTGAGTATGCCAAAAAGATTCGTAGTGCCAGCCAAGGCGAAAAGGAGCGACATGCCATAGAGGCTTACAGCAGTAGCAACCGCCCCCGTAAGAAAATACTTGATACCAGCCTCAGAGGAACGAGGTGTGGATACATCAAACGAGGCAAGCGCATAGGAAGCTATACCCGTAAGCTCAACAGCAACGAAGATGGTTATAAGCTCAACTGCAGAGACCATGAATGACATACTCAAGGTGGCAAAACACATCAACGCATAAAACTCGCTTCCAACCGCTTCGAAGTTCGTTTCAACATAATCGAGTGATGCCAAGACAACAATGAGCATGGCTATAGCGATGGCGAACTTGAAGTAAACGGAAAATGGGTCTGGCGAGAGGCAGAAGCTAAGGAATGGACGGATGGTTGAGCTGAGCGAACGAGCTTGGACAGCAAGCCAACCTTGCCATGGCACGATGAATGCAGAAAGCGTCATGATGGAAGCTGTGAGGTAACCAACATGACGGCTCTTGAGCTTCGAAAACAAGCCGATGAGTAGTATCATGATGCTTCCGATGGCGAGAACTGACTCAGATGCGAAGTAACCGAGAAAAACTATCAGCTCATCCATCCCTCATCAACTCCGAAAACCAGACAGAGCCATCAAGAGAGTTACAGGCGCATCGATTCGACGATGTTCACCATGACAGTGTTTATGGGCTCAAGGACAAGGTGTGGATAAACACCCAACAGAAACACAAGGAAGACCAATGGGAAAAGCGATATGCACTCTCGTGCATCCATGTCTTTAAGCCTTTCATACTCCCTTGGCATCGAGCCCATTAGCATCCGCTGTAACATCCACAGGAAGAAGGCAGCCACAATGACTATCCCGAAGACAGCGAGCCAAGCGAAATGCCCATAGACACCGAACGCACCCATCAATGCCAAGAACTCAGCCCAGAAGCCAGCCAACCCCGGTAGCCCAAGCGATGCCATAGCCATGAAAGCGAGGACTGAGCTGTAAATGGGCATCTTGTTCCAAAGCCCGCCAAACGAGTTCAAGTCACGGTGATGGACTCGCTCGTAAATGACGCCCACAAGCAAGAAGAGGCTACCTGTGATAAGCCCATGTGCGATCATTTCGAGTGTGGCACCGTTAAGAGCCATCACCTTCGCACGGATGATTGGTTCAACAAGGCTGTTTGGCACATCTTGCAACCCTTTAGCAGCAGCAGCGACACCGAGCATGACGAAGCCCATATGAGCGATGCTTGAATATGCTATGAGCTTCTTCAAGTCGTCCTGTCCCATAGCCACCAAACTTCCATAAAGTATGTTGATGAGCGCAAGGACTGCCATAGGCTTCCAGAAGAACTGGCAGGCTTCAGGGAACAGAGGCAACAAGACACGCACCATGCCGTATGTGCCCATCTTCAGGAGTATGCCAGCAAGGAGGACGCTTCCTGCGGTTGGTGCTTCAACATGAGCATCTGGAAGCCAAGTGTGAAACGGGAAGACGGGAACCTTTATGGCAAACGCGATGTAGAAGCCGAGGAAACAAAGGAACTGGACAAGCAAGTTACCACTCAACGGGCGCTGAGATATGAGCTCAAGCATGTCAAATGTGCGTGGCTGTGTAGGGTCGTAAGATGGAGGTCCGCTGAAGTAGTAGAGCGTCAGGATTGAGAGGAGCATGAAGACAGAGCCAAACAGCGTGTAAAGGAAAAACTTGATGGCTGCATACTCGCGTTTTGGTCCGCCCCAAATGCCGATGAGGAAATACATCGGCACAAGGCTCACTTCCCAGAAGATGTAAAAGAGGATGAAGTCAAGCGCCACAAAGACGCCTATCATGCCTGTCTCAAGCAGTAGGAAGAGGGCGTAGTAATCCTTCTCACGATGCCTTATGGCTGTCGGTGAGTAAACGATTGAGAGGAAAGTAAGCAACGCCGTTAAAACGACGAGCGGGGCACTCAACCCATCGACGCCAAGGTAGTATCGGATGTTAACGATTGGTATCCAAAGGAAGCTCTCAACGAACTGCATCTTCGGTGATTGTTTGTCCAAGTCGGCAAACATGAAGAGCGAAAGCAGAAGCACAAACCCGCTTATCAAGTGAGCTATTGAGCGTATAAGCGCAACACGCTCCCTTGGCGTTATGGCAATCATGAGAGCGCCCAACGCTGGAAGGAATGTTATCGCCGTCAGTATCCCGATGCCCTCTCTCACATCCCACCACCTCATCGCAAAATCATGGGTGACCTAAGACGACGATGCGCCATATGCTGACAATGAGCAGGAAGACAAAACCCATAAGGACGAAGAGCATGTAATGGCGTATAAAGCCAGTTTGGATGCGCCTCAGCATGTCACCGCAAACACCCGTGATGAAAGCCAACCCGTTGATGAACCCGTCAACCACATAGAGGTCAAAGAAACGGTGCAGTTGCGCAAACACATATGCAACAGCCCACCCAACGAGATTGACAAAGCCATCAACGACACCCAGATCAAACCTCCTGCAAAAGCTGACGAGTGAGAAGAAAACACGCCTTGTGGCTTTCCCCTCATACCAGTCCATGTGCCACTTCGCCTCAAGGAAGGAATAGAGGTTGCCTAAGAGCTTGCGTAGCGGATCTTCAGAATGATTTGGGATGTGCCTTGCGCCATAGAGCAGATACCCACATAACACACCGAGGAGCGACACAGCGATTGAGAAAAACATGATGGCAGTCGGTGGCTTATGGTGAGCACCTGCACTTGCCATCCCGTGGATGATGAAACTCGCATACAAGTTCATCCACGGAGTCCCAATCAATCCACCTACCGCTGCACCGACCGAGAGCACCACCAACGGTAGCAACATGACAGGCGGGCTTTCGTGTGGATGAGCCTCTGGATTCCTCGGTGAGCCGAGGAAGACTATGCAAAGCTGTCTTGTCATGTAAAGAGCGGTTAGGAAAGCTGTGACCTCACCGATCAACCAAATCGGCTTGCTGTGCACAAAAGCATGTGTGAGTATTTCATCTTTGCTCCAGAAGCCAGAAAGGGGTGGTATGCCAGCGAGTGCGCCCATGCCTATGAGGTATGTGGCGAATGTTATCGGCATAACGCTCTTCAGCCCACCCATCTCAAAAATCTCGTTTGTGCCCATCGCATGTATGACGCTTCCTGCGCAAAGGAACAAAAGCGCTTTGAAGAACGCATGCGTCACGAGATGGAATGTGCCAGCTGAATATGCGCCAACCCCGAGAGCCATCATCATGTAACCAAGTTGGCTTATCGTTGAGTAAGCCAGTATGCGCTTTATGTCAGTTTGGACGAGCGCAACAGTCGCAGCCATGAAAGCTGTAAACGAACCGATCAGAGCGACGATGTGCGCAGGTGAAAGCACGATAAGACCGCCAAAAAGATTCAGCTTGCCATTAGCATCAAACAACACAAAACACCTTGCGACCATGTAGACTCCAGCAGCAACCATAGTTGCAGCATGTATCAATGCGCTGACTGGCGTTGGTCCTTCCATTGCATCTGGAAGCCAAACATGCAAAGGGAACTGAGCAGACTTGCCAACCGCACCGCAAAACAGCAACATGACTGCGAGGGCGAGCATGTTTTCTTTACCCTCGGTGGCACGCCCGATGGAAGTGAAGATGCCATTAACACCGTCCAACGGATAGAATGCGACGCTACCAAACATTGAGACCAAGATGAATATGCCGAGTGCAAACCCTGTATCCCCAAGCCTTGTCACTATGAAAGCCTTCTTACAAGCACGCATCGCAGTTTCCCTTTCATACCAGAAGCCGATCAAGAGGTAAGAGCAAAGCCCGACAAGCTCCCAACAGATGTAAAGCATCACGAAGTTGTTGGAAAGGACCAACCCAAGCATTGACGCCATGAAGAGCGACATGTATGCGAAGTAACGATGGTATCGTGGATCACCATCCATGTATCCGATTGAATAAAGCATTATCCACCAGCCGACGAAACCAACGACGAAAAGCATGATAGATGTGAGGGGATCAATGAGGTATCCAAGAGGTATGACGAAAGGGGCTTCCTTAGAGCCTACATGAATCGTCATCCAACAGCCCTGTATGAGCTCACCATTGCCTTTGCCCGAAACTATGACATCAACAAACACCCAAAGGCACAACAGCGATGAAGAGCCAACAAGCAAAAGCGATAGCAAGCCAGCGCCCTTCTTGAGCTTGTATCCGAGCAATGCGCAGATGAGGAAGGAGGAAAAGGGCAAGACGATGATAAGCAACGGGATAACATCATGGATGGCTCCCGCATTGCTTGCCAGGGCAAAGTTTAGCAGAACCGAGAGCATACAACCTCACCAACGCATGATGTTGATGTCGTCAACGCTCACCTTCTCAAAGTTCCTGTATATGGCGATGATCAAAGCAAACCCGATACATGCTTCAGCGGCTGCAACAGTTATCACGAAGGCTGCAAAGAGCTGTCCAGTGATTTGGTTTGGTGTCAAGTGAGCACCTATAGCAACGAAGTTAAGATTGACTGCGTTAAGCATCAGCTCAATGCACATCAAAATCGCTATCGCATTCCTTCTCGTCAAGATGCCGTAGATGCCTATGGAGAAGAGCATCGCTGAAAGGATGAGGTAGTGCATCATACTGCTAACCATCCATCCCACCTCACAACACAGATCTTCACGGTTGAGTTTTTCACTTGCTTCCCGAAAGCCTCGCCACCGTGATAGCGCCAACAACTGCAACAAGTATCAGGACTGAGACAAACTCGAACGGCACGAGAAATTGCGTTAACAGTGCCACACCGATGACTTCAACATTGCCCATCGTAGAAGAATGTGCTTTGGCGAAGAACTGAGCCACTGGAGATATGTGAGCTTCGTAGGTTGGTGGTAAGAAGACCACGCAAGAGCTGTAGAGCGCAAACATGAGCACAAGGAAGCAAACCGCAACAACTATCCCCATCCCCTTCCCTCTGCTTATCAATGCCTTTCCTCTCCCAACCACTTCCTCGCTTAACATCACTGCGAACAGAATGAGAGTTGTCACCCCGCCTATGTATATCAGCACTTGAACGCCAGCGAGGAAGATCGCCCCTTGCAGTAGGAAAAGACCCGCAACGCCGATGAAGACAAGCATCAGATGTAGCAAGCACCGAAAAAGGCTTGGCGATGTTACTACGATGATTGCGTTGAAGAGAACGAAAGCGGAAACGAGGTAGAAGAATGCCCACCACACGACCTCTTTCCCCATAGCTCAACCCCCTAAAGAGTTCTTAACCCTCACAATGTAGCTGAGATGAATGAAACAACTGCAACATCAGCAAGAGCTAACGGGAAAAGCCTCTTCCAAGCGAACTCCATCAGTTGGTCAATCCTCACCCTCGGGTATGTTGCTCTGATCCAAAGCGCTACAAATGTGAGAGTCCATGTCTTGAGCATGAACCATAGCACAGACCAAACACCTTCGCTTGGCAGGGACGGAAGAGGTGCATGCCATCCGCCAAGGAAAAGAGTTGTAGCGATGGCACACACAACGAACAGGTTCGAAAACTCGGCAAGGAAGAAGAAAGCGAAGCGCATCCCGCTGTATTCCACATTGTAGCCAGCAACAAGCTCGCTCTCTGCTTCTGGGAGATCAAACGGTATTTGATTTGTCTCAGCAAGCGCGCAGATCATGTAGATGATGAATGCGGGGAATGTCAGACCGAAATAGTTGATGTTGAAGAAGTTCCAATGCCAGAAACGATCGCCTTGCGCTTGCGCTATCTCCTTCATGCTCAATGAGCCAGCGACAAGCACTGGCACGATGACAGCCAATGACATTGGCACTTCGTATGAAATGAGTTGAGCAGCGGAGCGCATCCCGCCGATTGTCGCCCACTTGCTCCCAGAAGCCCATCCCGCTGACACAATCCCGATCACCGTTATAGAGGTTATGGCGAGCACATAGAGTATGCCCAAGTTTAAATCCTTCGGTTGGAAGTGCGGTGGCTGTCCAAAAGGTATAACGATGTAAACGAGATAGGCAGGCAAGAACACAATGAGCGGGGCTGAAATGAAAACACCTTTGTCAGCGTTCTCTGGTATTATGTCTTCCTTGGCGAGCAACTTGAGCGCATCGCATACAGTTTGAAGTAGCCCTCTTGGTCCTACATAGCGAGGTCCAAGGCGCACTTGAACGAAACCAACAAACTTGCGGAACAGGTAAACGAGCGCAAGAACAACGAAAGTCATGAAGAGGAAAATGAAGACTGCCACGATGACACCAACCAATACTTCCGTTGGTAACTTAGTCCAACTAAGGAAGCGCTGGCAAAGTGAACTCAAGCTAAGCTCATGCATTTATCACATCACCTATCCACTTCACCCATAACAAGGTCAAAGCTACCGAGTATCGCTACAAGGTCAGCTATCTTAGCGCCCGGCAGAACCCTTTGAGCTATTGAAAGGTTTACAAACGATGGTCCTCTTATCTTCACCCTATATGGCTTCTGGGAGCCGTCGCTCACGATGTAGACGCCCAACTCACCTCTTGAAGATTCAATGGCGACATAGCAATCGCCTTTCTTAGGGCGTATAGGTCTTGGAATTTTCGCGCTCACATTCCCACTCGGAATCCCCTTCAACCTTTCCACGACCTGTTCAACTATCCTCAAGCTTTGGCGCATCTCCTGTGAGCGCACCCAAACCCGTGCCCAGCAATCGCATGCATCGTGCACAACAACATCCCATTCAACAGCATCGTAAAAAAGATACGGATGACAGCGACGAACATCATACGGTATACCACTCGCCCTTATCATCGGACCAGATAGACCGTAGTTCACCGCCAGCTGCGGATCAATGATGCCGATGCCTCTCGTTCGCTCAATGAATATCGGGTTATAAAGTAGCAGTTCATCGATTTCATCAAACCCGCTCTTCAACTGCGGTATGATCGCCTCAAGAGCTTCGATGAAGCCCTCGGGCAAATCTGCTGCCACTCCGCCTATGCGGACATAATGGTATGTCAGCCTTGCTCCACAAAGCATTTCAAAAAGCCAAACAACCTTTTCCCTCTCTCTAAAGCAGTAGAAGAACGGCGTCATTGCACCCATGTCTAAGCCATACGCAGCTATGAAAACGAGGTGAGAGGCTATACGCTGTAGCTCTGCTACGAGCATCCTTATCCACTGCGCTCTTTCTGGGACCTGTATCTCAAGCAATGCCTCGATGGCGAGTGACATGGCTAAGTTGTTGCTCATCGATGAGAGGTAGTCCCACCTATCGCTGAGGAAAATGGTTTGCTCGTAGGCGCGCATCTCGGCGAGCTTCTCAAAGCCCCTGTGAAGATAACCAATCTCTGGCTCGGCTGAAACTACCCACTCGCCATCTACAGTCAATATCACTCGCAAAACACCATGAGTGCTTGGGTGCTGAGGTCCCATGTTCACGATCAACTTATCCGTCCTAATGGCCTCGCCTGGGCGAACGCTATCAACACCGCTTTGGTTAGATTGATATAGCCTGTTCAAGCTATCTCGCCCCTCCTAACCTTAGAAGCATACTCCTCGTCGAATTCGACTGGGTCGTAGCTGTAATCCTTACGAAGCGGGTGCCCAACCCAATCTTGCGGGAGCAATATGCGTCTCAAATCTGGATGCCCTTCAAAGACGATGCCGAACAAATCGTAAGCTTCCCTCTCGTGCCAGTTTGCTGTTGCCCATATGTTGCTTACCGATGGCAAGCGTGGATCCTCTCTCCCGATGCGCACCTTCACAACTAAGCCATGCCCTTGCTTCATTGAGTAGAGGTGATACACAACTTCCATCTGCCCCTCTTCAAACCAATCGACTGCGCTTAAGCAACGCAAATAATCAAACTGCAATTCGGGGTCATCACAGAGGAACTTACAAAGCTCAACCAAATAGTCCCTATCGGCATGAACCTCAAGACCGTTTCTCCCGACGCTGAAAGACAGCGGTATCCCTTTAGCACCTTCCCTTATCTTCTTCTCAAGCTGGTCAACACTCAAAGGCATGCAAAAACGCACCTCACCAGTCAAGGGCTCTCTTTCGGTAGGCGTAAAGCCACCCGCAAAGAAGAATGCCGATGAAAAGCATCATATCAAACCAAGCGAGGAATCCAAGCCCGACTTTGCTAATCTTACTCAACACGACAGCCCACGGGAAAAGGAAGATGACCTCCACCTCAAACGCCACGAACAGGAGCGCTATGAGGTAGAAGATGATGCGAAATTGAACCCTTGCATCACCGATGGGGCGCACGCTACATTCGTATGAAACAAGTTTATCTGTAGTCGGGTTGTGAGGGCGGATAAGCCACGCAAGGAAGAGCGCAATGAAAGCAAAAGCAACACCGCTCAGGGCAAACAGCGCTACATACCAATAATCGGCTATGAAGCCCATCGAGGCGTATCACCTTCCAAAGTCGTATCTGCTGGATAGGCTTTGAACTTAAGAGGTCTCGATGAACTCTTGATGCAACACACTTACCGCTCGGTTCATGTCTTCTTCGTAGACGAGGAATGAGAGCGAGTGGTCTGCGTCCGAGACTTGAAGCACATCGATGTTTGCCTTATAAAGTGCATCCAACGCCCTTGCGAGCACTTGTGGATGGTCTCTTACATTTGGCGCTACGATTGAGACTGTAACCCTGTTTGCCCCAACTTTCACCTTCATGGCTTTTATCTGCGTTTGCTTCCCAAGTTGCTTGAAAGCCTCGTTTAACATTCGTAGCTTTACCTTTGAGGATTCACGATGCTCGTCCACGAGCAAGACATAAGCCCTCCCGCTACTGACATTCAACAGCAACCCATCAAGCACCTCTAAAACCTGTGACATGACTTCCCTGCTAACGACGAACTCAAAGCCGTTTTCGAAGTGGACATTGAAGTGGACGCTTATGTTACTGTCACCGAGCGCCCTGTAGACGAGCATCTCAACCTCGGGCAAATCCTCACGCTCCTCAAGCTCCATCCTAAGGTGCACAACGGGTGCTGACTGAGTTATGCCAGTTATGCGATGCAGCTCGCCGACATCGTGAAGCGATTTATCCACTCTTGTCCCAACGGATGTCGGTTTGATGCTTTTGACCAAGATCGGTGTTTTGCTCTCATAAGCGATTTCAACAGCCCTTGGGTGAATGACCTTAGCACCAAGGTGTGTTAACTCTGAGACCTCCTCATAAGTGAGGTTGTCATGCCTTTTAGCTTTGTTCCCAACAATCTTCGGGTCTGCTGTCATCACACCGTCCACATCGGTGTATATCTCAATGAAGCGAGCGCCGAGTGCCATCCCAAGCGCAGCAGCGGTTGTATCCGACCCTCCCCTGCCAAGCGTCGTTATAGCGCCATGGACATAACGCCCTTCAACGGAGCGCTTTGTAACACCTTGGAAACCAGCAACAACCGGTATCTTCCCCTCCCTCAAGCAGCGCCAAATGTAGCGAGTATCAATTTCGATTATCCTCGCGTTGCCGAACTCGTAGTCAGTATATATGCCAGCCTGTCCGCCCGTGAGCGCAATTGTGTCATAGCCCCCTAACACCCTTATCGCCTGCGCCATGAGCACGATCGAAATTATCTCGCCACATGTCATGAGCAAATCAAGTTCCCTCGGCTTAACTGGGACTTGCGGGTCTATAGCCTCTGCGAGCTTCTTGAGCGTATCAGTTGCGTAAGGGTCTCCTTTACGCCCGGGCGCAGATACAACTACGACTGGAATCCAACCTTGATGTATTGCCCTGATGACACACCGTGCGGAAGCAAGCAGGTTCTCAGTGGGATGGACAGATGTGCCACCAAACTTTTGCACTATCACCTTGTCGCGATAAGATGGCATGCCCTCTCACACCCCCCTAATTCAGCAATCACGCTAAAGGCTTTGGGGAACGCACATTGAAGGCTTTGCACAAAGCTTCCACGAATTGCATCGCCTCATCCTCATGCACGAGAAGGAGAACAGCAGACCTTGTATCACTTGTTTCGAGAATATCGGTTGAGAGGCGCAAAGCGACTTCTGCAATCCTTGACATCACTCCCGGAAGATCCCTCATCGCAGAAGAGATGACCGCAACAAGACAACAGTTATCAGTCACCGTTGGCTCAAGGCGTAGCTTGCCCTTCAAGACACCAAGCGCCTTCTCCTTCTCTTGGGAGCGGACAGCGAAGTGAAGGGAGTGCGGATGGAATTTGACGAGCATCGGCTTTACACCGCCAGTGCTCAATTCACTCAATATCTGGATGCGCTCCTTAGCGTCCTTACCAGCCTTCAGTGGGACTGCAAAATGTATCAATCCGACCTCATAACCTATGTCTGTAACTCCCTTCCTGCGGGCGAACTCTGACCTGCTTATCGTTATGAAGCGCTTGCCCTTCTTCCCTCGCATTTCTCTTACCCCCCATGAGCGACTATGATGATTCCTTGGCTACCCTTGATATGCTCACCTTCCCTGGCACGAGGATGTGATCGCCAATTCGGTTGGATGCATGAACGATTCGTGCAAGCCACCTTTCATCGTCCCTGTCTGGGTAATCTTCTCTGAAGTGCGCACCTCTACTTTCTGTGCGCATTAACGCCGATTCAACTATTAGCCTGCATACCAAGAGCATATTCGCTACCTCCCACGCTTTAGCTGTTGGCGCCACATGTTTGAAAGAGTTTAACCACTGCTCAATCTGCGAGCGAGCTGCTTCAAGACCTTGCTTCTCCCTGCTTATACCAACGCTTTCGCTCATCAGCTTTTGCAAGTTGGAGTGTATTTGGACGAAATCTATGTTTGCCTCCTTAGCCTCGCTTCGTTCCTCAAGGAACGCTCTCACATCAACATTGACGGTGGCATTCTTCATGAGTTGTAAGGCATCAGTGGCTGCCCTTTTCCCGAAGACAAGGGCTTCATTCAATGAATTGCTTGCGAGCCTGTTTGCGCCATGCAAGCCAGTGCAAGCTACCTCACCAACAGCATAAAGCCTGCGTATGGATGTCCGCCCGTAGAGGTCAACACTAACCCCACCCATGATGTAGTGCGCAGCTGGGGCAACTGGTATCGGTTGCTTAGCTATGTTGTAGCCACGCTCAAGGCACTGCTCGTAGATGTATGGGAAGCGCTTCCTTATCAAATCACCATCAAGCGAAGTCACATCAATGAACACATATTCGGAATTGGTGCGCTTCATCTCGTTGAGTATAGCACGACAAACGACATCCCTCGGTGCGAGTTCACCCATCGGGTGGTAGCGTGGCATGAAACGCTCCCTGTTGATGTTGAGCAATATGCCACCTTCACCCCTCACTGTCTCACTTATCAAAAGCCTCGGAGAACGGATCTCATAGAGTGCAGTTGGATGAAACTGGATGAACTCCAAATCTGCGAGCGTTGCTCCAGCGCGATACGCCATAGCCAAACCGTCGCCTGTTGCAACTTTCGCGTTCGTTGTCGATTCATACAATTGCCCAGCCCCACCAGTGCAAATGAATGTGACCGAGCCAAGCAACGCCATGTAACAACGATCGTGCTCCGACCAAGCGAGCACGCCGAAACATTCGCCATCCATCGTGAGGAGGTCAATGGCAAATGTCCACTCAAGCAGGTCAACACCCTTTTCCCTCGCCTTCCTGAGCAACACTTGCTCGATCTCATACCCAGTTCTGTCACCCCTTGCGTAAACGATTCTGCTAACTCTATGTGCACCTTCGCGAGTGAGCTTCAACTTCCCGTCTTCTTCCTCGAACCTTACACCAAGTGAGCGTAGCTCGTGGATTCTGAGAGGGGTTTCGGTGACAAGCACCCACACAGCTTCTGTATTGCAAAGCCCCGCCCCAGCTTCAACAGTGTCATTAAAGTGCATCTCAGGGGAATCAGTTGGATAAAGGACAGCAGCTATGCCACCTTGAGCATAGTATGTGTTGCATTCGTGAGCCGAAGCTTTGCTCACAATTGCGATCTTGGCATCCCCAGCCGAAAGGATTTGCAACGCTGTCCATAGCCCTGCTATCCCACTCCCAACTATTACAGCATCGTAACTCCTCACAGCGAGACCTTGAGAACGGCATTCGTCTAAGCTGACAAGGTAGCGCTTAACCTGTGCCACAAAGCGCTCACCTCTCAAGACGACCGCTCGCTCCCCGAATCAAGATGTGATTAGCTTCCTGAAACGCAACTCATTGATGAGCTTTCGCAACGGCTCTTGTGCTTTCGAGCGCTTTTCATATGCCCTCCAAATGACAAGTCCTTCATCACGCAACACTTTAACACGCCTACCATCTACAACGAGCAGAGTGACAGGCATGAACCATCGCCTCATTTTGACGACGCATTTATCGCCTTTCACGGAAGCCCAAACGGACCACCGCTTCTCGAAGTGCACCTCTTCAATCGCCCTTTTGAGCGTTTCAATGTAAACAACATCTCCAGCCGAAAATTCAAACGCGTAACACCTCATGCTCAGCACCCTCCGAATTGAACTTGCATGTAGCTTCAATCAGTCCATGGTGACCATGACCTTGATGGCTTCATCCTTCCTTGTATCAGCTAACTCAAGCGCTTCAACAGCCTTCTCCAAAGGGAAGCGATGCGTCACCATTGGTAGCAAGTTAACTCTACCAGTCGCTGTGAAGGCGACTGCTTGAGGATAACTGTTGGCATACCGCAATATGCCACGCACTTGATACTCACGCGTGATCAGGTCAAGCAATGGAACTTCGTTTTTATCCTCTGGGGTCATCCCGACAAGCACTATTACGCCACCGCTCTTGACAACCGAGAAGGCTTGTCTTTGTGTCACCACAGAGCCAGCCGCCTCAAAAACAACATCAACACCTTCACCATTGGTTGCCTCAAGTATCGCAGAAACTACATCAACCTCTTTAGCGTTGAGGACACGCGTAGCGCCCATCTCCAAAGCTTTGTTCAGCCTGAGCGAATAGATGTCGGTAGCGATCACATTTGATGCACCGCTCGCAATCACAGCCTGGATCAGAGCCAGCCCGATTGGTCCGCAACCCAAGATAGCGACAGTTGAGGCTGGCTTCATCTCCGAGATGTTGACCGCATGCAGTGCAACAGCCAGGGGTTCACATAGAGCACCAGCCTCGTATGGTGTTTCATCTGGGAGCTTGAAAACGAAATCGCCATCCCAAACTACATACTCAGCAAACGCACCATGAGTTGGTGGTGTCGCCATGAATTTCTCCTGCGGGCAAAGGTTGTATCTCCCTTCATGGCAGTATTTGCACCTTCTACAGCCAACACCGGGCTCTATCGCTACTTTGTCACCCGGCTTCAAGCCTTTAACAGCCCTCCCAACCTCCACTACCTCACCAGCACACTCATGCCCTAATATCAAAGGCTCTTTGACGACGAACCTACCGATGCGCCCCTCACGATAGTAGTGGATGTCAGAACCACAGACGCCAACAGCTCTTATCCGTATCAGCACTTGCTCGTCGCTGGTAACCGTCGGCATATCAACTTCTTCGATGCGCAGGTCATTTATACCGTGCAGAACAGCAGCCTTCATTTTAGCCATCCACCTCACCCCCTCAGGATGAAGTTTTCAAATTGAGAGCCGAAAAATATTTTGCCGTCCGATGTGTTAAAAGCGCTCATGGACATGAGAGGGCTCTCTCATATGCTGTAAGCAGTTGGGATAGTGTTTGTTGTGGCGAAAAGAAAAGCGCCCTCTCAAGCGACATTTCGCTCATGCGCCTCGCAAGTTCGTCATCCGTCCAAACTGCTGACATAGCCTCGAATATCTCATCCGTGTTGGTTGGGTTTACGAGCATTCCAGCATCACCAACCACTTCGGGTTGGGCACCCGTATTCCCAGCGATGACTGGCGCACCACAAGCCATGGCTTCAAGCAGTGGCAAACCGAAGCCTTCATTAAGCGCTGGCGATACAAAAGCAACACATGCGCTGTAGAGCAATGGCAGATGTTCCTCTGGAACATAATTTAGCCAGATGACATTTGGCTCGCCACGCAATATGCGCCTCGTCTCCTCCCAGAAGGGCATCACGAAACCTGCTATGACAAGCTTCGCATCTGGATACAGCTTCCGAAGTTTTGAAAAAGCATCAAGTAGCCTCCCGATGTTCTTGTTCGGCTTCGCCACACCCACAAAGAGCAAGAAGCGCCCCTCTATGCCATAAAGCCTCCTCACAGCCTCCTTTGCATTTTCAAAGCGCTTGAAACGCTCATCCACATACGGATAAACGAGGCTAACACGCTCCTTCGGTATACCAAGCTTAACGATCACATCCGACATCGTAGCTTTTGATATGGCGATGTGATGGTCTGTTCGCCATTTCAAAGACGGGAAGACACCCCTCATGATGAACCTACGGCTTGGTGGGTCTATGAAATCGATGTTTTGAAGCCACATGACATCGCATGTTGTCACAGCAACTTTCGAAATGAGCTTTGCGAGCACTGGCACATATCCGATGCCAAAATGGATCAACTGGATACGGTCAATCAGCATCCACATCGGCACGATAACGCGTAGCCAACCCCTCCCACGATAGCTCCTCCACCTTATGTGGCGAGGGAGTGGGAACTTTGGCGGATCGGAGAAGTATAAATGCCACTGATGCATTTCGGGAACGCTTAGGATTAGCTTGGCAAACTGGTGGGCAACATTTTCAACCCCAGTTCGGTCATGCTTTGTAAGCGGGCGCGCATCAATAGCTATGCGAGCCATCTACAAACACCTCACTTGAAGCACTCCACATGCCAAATCATCAACTGTAATGAATCCGCTTCTCAAACTGCTTCACTGCCTCTATAAGGTTTGCTTGGCGTGCCAAAATTTGCAAAGTGGCTACCTCAGACTCACACGGGTGAAGGAAGATGAAAATTTGCTTCTACGCTCCTGTTGAAGTCTTGCAACGACCGTTTGGGAGCGGCGTATATGTTAGGGAACTCCTCAAAGCCCTCCTCAGCATTGATAAATCAAACTGCTATATCATTTGGTATGGATGCATGCTCAAACCCCCGCCATGCATAGCGAGCTTAAACATCCATTCAGGCAACGCTGAGCGTGTGTCAGTTAAGGTCACCCGTTTCCCGACGAGGCTCTTTCACCATCCAAAATTCAGGCTTCTCCTTGTGCAGTTCAACAGGCTTCCGATCGCCGACATCATGTTTGGGAGACCGACTGTTTACTTCTCGCCATTCTACCCTTTCCTGCCCTTCATGAGTGGTGAGCTTGTGCTCACAATCTATGACCTGACACCGCTCACGCACCCACATTGCCACTTGCCCAACACTATCAATGTCACCCGCATAACGATGCGGTGGGCGAGAAGAGCAAAGCGCTTGCTCACATTCTCACAAGCAGTTAAGGACCAGCTTGTTGAGCTATTCCGTTTCCCAAGCGAACGCATAATCGTCACCCCACTCGCACCCGCAAAACACTTTAAGCCACAGCCAAAGGGATTCGTTGAATCGGTTATGCGTAAGTATGGACTTACAGAGAAGTTCGTGCTCTATGTCGGTGTTGTGGAACCGAGGAAGAATTTGAATGTGTTCTTAAGAGCCTTTGCGAGGTTGAGGGGCGAACTGTCTCACAGGTTCGTCATAGCTGGCAGTCTTGGTTGGTATAGCGATTCTGTGCTTACGGAGATTGAGAAACTTGGCTTGCAAAGCAGAGTTACAATGGTTGGCTATGTGCCAGACGACGACCTTCCAGCACTGTATTGCGGTGCCGATGCCTTCGTTTACCCATCGCTTGCTGAGGGGTTTGGTCTCCCAGTCATCGAAGCTATGGCATGTGGCACTCCCGTGCTTTGTAGCAATGCACCTGCGCTACAAGAAGTGGCAGGTGATGCTGCGCTAACGATTGACCCACACGATGAAGATGCCTGGACATACGCCTTAAAAGAGTTGCTCACAAACGAAGAGTTGCGATCGGAGTTGAGCGGGAAAGGGATTGAGAGGGCAAAGCGATTCTCATGGGAGCAAACGGCTTTAAAAACATTGAGAGCTTTTGAAGACGCAGCACTTAATGCCTCACATTGAGGTGAAATAACGAAAGGTATGCGAGTCGGCTACGATGCACGCCCGATGGTGATGCGCTGGACTGGCATGAGAACTTACATGCTCAACATCGTTAGGGAACTCGCACGCCTCTTCAAAAACTACGAAGCACTCCTTTACTACCATGAACATGCGTGTGGTGATCTCCCTCACATCCCGAACAACGCCAGATGGAGAGCGATAAAAGCCCCATCAGGTTGGTGGTGGACTGTCTTCCAGTTGCCCCCTGTCGCCGCGCGAGACGGTGTCGAGCTATTCCATGCCGAATACATCGTTCCGTTCTTGTGCCGTTGCCCAACCATTGTTACGATGCATGATGCCATATCAGCGATGTTCATTGAGCCATCGAGCATCAAAGCCCGCATCATCACAAACGCTCTTAGCTTCATCTCACTCCAACGCTCAAGAGCTGTTCTCGTGCCATCGCAAAGTGCAAGGAACGATGTGGCGAGGTTGTTCAAAGTTAACCCGTCAAAGATATTTGTGACACCATATGGCGTTTCACCGTCCTTCAAACCGATGCAAAAGGAGCTCTCAAAACAGTTGCTCGCAAATCTACTCGGGATAACTGGGCGCTTCATCTTAACGGTTAATTTCTTTCGACCGAGGAAGAACGCGCACATCCTCGTCAGAGCCTTCAGGAAGCTGTTGAAAGAGAAAGCCCCAGTCGACTGGCTCGTCATGGTCGGAGCATCGCCCGAGCATATGAAGCAAACGCTCCTCAGCATAGCTGGGGAAGCTGCCGAGAGGATTGTTTTCACAGGCTATGTCTCAGATGAGCTTTTACCCATCATCTACAGTGCTGCCGATGTTTTCGCTTTCCCATCTCGCTATGAAGGTTTTGGTCTCCCAGTCATTGAAGCGATGGCGTGTGGCACTCCAGTTGTGGCTGGAGATGCGCCAGCGATAAACGAGTTTGCAAGTGGCGGTGCAATACTGGTCGACCCAAACGATAGCGATGCGCTCGCCTATGCGATATTGACTTTGCTCACCGACAAGGGACTCGCAGAAAACCTTATCAACACGGGCTTGAGAATAGCAAGCGAATACACATGGGAAAGGACGGCGAGAATGACGATGCAAGTATATCAGCTGGCTTTGAAGCGAACATGTGAGTAAGTGCTTCGTTAAACTGCTATACAGTGAGCGTTCTCAAGGAGGTTTCTACGGAACGGAGAGGAGAGGCTATGAGCACTCGCCGAAGAAGAGTGCTTGTCGTTGATGATTCTGAGACATTGCGCAGACTCGTAACCCTCTCTTTACGCTTCCTTGAAGGATGTGAAGTCGTTGAGGCATCAAACGCCTACGAGGCATTGAGACTGCTAAAGGAACAGCCGTTTGACCTCGCCATCGTTGATATATACATGCCAGAGATAAGCGGGTTACAATTGCTCGGCATCATCAAGAGCGACCCAAATCTACGCTCAATCCCTGTGATCATACTCACCACTGCAAGGGGCGAGGAAGATAGAAGGCGCGGCATGGAACTCGGTGCAGACCGTTACCTCACAAAGCCTTTTAAACCGAGGGTGCTTGTTGAAGTCGTCAAAGAACTGCTTGAATCTAAAGGCAGGGGTGAAGAGGAGAAAGAGGGAAGTGATGGATGAGCGTGACAGCAGGAAGCTTCCGAACGCCATTTGTAAAACAGCGGTGGTCATATTTTTATGCCTCGCTTGGATGGCATCCCCAACACGAAGCCAGACCGAAACAACATGCGAGTATGAGCCACAGCACAAGTTTGTGGTGGCAAAGGAAAGCTCCCACCTTAAACTTGAACCGCTAAAGCCACACGCCTTAGCTCGCATCGTTGCTGAGCCGTTGATCGCCTTGGCTTTCGTTGTAGGAACTGCTGATACAAGTTGTTCAGCTGTGTTGATCGCCCTTCTGACCGTCATCCCGTTTATGGTGGCTCGGATGGCTCGCAGAGGGTTCTCAGCTGGCAACCTGTTGAATGGGTTGCTAACATCACTCGCGCTTTCAGCTCAAGTGTTCACGATGATGTGCTGGCTGAGCTTTTATGCTCCAACGATGCGCTACAAGGCTGAAGGAGAAGGTTGTATCGTTGCAAACTTCCATGCCCATACATACCGTTCAAGTGGGTTGTTCAGCCCCGCAAAGGTCGTTGAATGGCACCGCAGAAGGGGTTTCAAGGTCATCGCCATAACAGATGCAAACACAACAAGCGGAGGCATTGAAGCATTACGCTACGCACAAAAGCGTGGCTACGACATCTTGGTCATAGTCGGTGAAGAGCTACATGCGGGCACTCATGTCCTGTTGCTCAACATCGAAAAAAGCTACAGCCCAAGCGAAGGGCTTGAACGAGTAATTGAGGAAACAAAGTCAGGTGGCGGTGTGGCAATCGTGGCGCACCCTTGGACAGCCCGTCACAATGTTAATGAACTGTTTAAACTCGCAGACGGCTTTGAGGTGATAAACAGAAACATCATCTGTGACGACATAACACTATGGCAGAAGGCATATGGGAAGCGCCCACTCATAGCGAGCAACGATTTCAAGTTTGGCGCACACAGCTTCACTGCAACTTGTTTACATGGCGATGCGCAAAGCGTTGAAGATGTATGTGAAGCCCTGCGCGCTGGCAGGACGCTACCGATAACATGGACGATGCACAAGCTGGTAAGCCCTAAAGCATTTGAGTCAAGGACCCTTCGCGATAGATTCGCAACGCTTTCAACTGCTATGCGACTTTACTTCGTGTTCTTCGATGTATGGGCAGCAATCGGCTGGTTGTTTTTCCTGCTCGTAACTGTGCTGGCACTGAGACGAGGAAAACACGCATTGAAGCGTTATCGCCAAGTAAGATCAGCGCACATGATGAGAAGAAGATCGGCATTGCTACTTGTTTCATACTTCGTCGGGCTTTTGCTCATCGGATTCGGTATCACATGGACTTGGAGCCCAACACTCAAAATGAGGCTCAAATACAACCCCACTTTCGTAGTCATCTTATGGCTTGTTGGTGACCTACTACTTCTGCGCCACCTCAGAACCGAACATGACATGCAAAAGAGTGATTTGCGATCGGTGTCGTGGCGTCTCTAATACTAAAAAAACCACTGCATCGCTTGCACGCGCTTTCCGATCTCCTTAAGATGATCAACTCCCACAGCATCTCAAAGCAGGCTTGGATTCCCACGAGGAGAAGGAAGCGAAGGTCTTCAGCGCTATGAAGAAATTACTCCAGCTGTTTCAGCTTCTCCATGAGCGCCGTTGCTTCACTTGGGAGTTTCCCACATTGCTTTTCGATCTTGAAAAGCAGTTCCCTTGCCTCGTTGTAATTGCCGAGCTCAACCTCAATCGCAGCTATACGCAAAGCGACTGTTATGTTTTGCGGGTCCAGCTCAAGGATGCTTTTAAGGTATTCCCTTGCCCTCCTTTTTGCACCACTGCTTTCATACAGGTCGGCGAGGTGTAAGAGTTCCTCAATCTGCCTTTGCTTTTCATCTTGCTCTCGTTTCAAGCGCTCGGCTGAAAGTTCTCTTTCGAGTTCCTCACATCTCCTTTGCAATTCCTCAAGCCATTCAGGATGATGCCCACTTGAGCTTGCCGCATCAATCGCTTTTCTATACGCGTCAAGGGCTCTCCTCTTTTGACCTGTGGCTTCAAGTGCTTCTCCGAGTTGCTTGTGCACATCGGCATCGTTTGGGTTCATCTCAGCAACTTTTGACATCGACGAAATAGCCTCATCCCACCGCTTCAAACGCATCATGAGGTGAGCATGTAGCATCAACGCCGGTATGGCTTTAGGGCTCAATTGGAGAACATGGTTGATTAGCTTTTCAGCAGCTTCGAAATCTCCACCGTTGTATTGCTTTAAAGCCTCGCCATAAAGCCTTACAGCTTGCTCAACGACATCGTCCGGTAAAACACCATATCCGAAGCGCACCATCTCCCTGAGCATCTCCCAACGCTTTGCAGTTCTCTCCTTTTCCTTCCTCGTCTTGCGCTTCGCCAATTCGCATCACCACTCACTTGGTCTCATCTTGAGACAACGCGTATCGTTCTATCGGCGAGTGGTAAAGTGACAGCCATGCCACCTTTCATTGCTGATGCATGGACTGCAAGTCCCAGCTCCAGTGCTTTCCTACCGTCATACCCGCTTGAGCGTGGCTGTCTGTCTTCGATGATGGAATCAATCAGGTCTTGAACTGCTGCCTGCATCGGTGGAGTGAACGGTTTTTCAATCTCGATGTGCTCACAGCGCGCAAGCCTCTTTGGACGAAACTGGTAATATGGTCTGTCCGCCGATGACGGTATCACATCCTCGTAGACTTCCAAACGGAAACCCTCCTTGAACATATCGATGTGGATCATGCCATCGCTACCGTAAAGCTGCATGTTAAACCCCTGCATGGTCATTACATCGGCGAAAGCCATCACGCCGTTTTTGAACAGTATCATCGCGCATCCTCCGGGGTCTTGCACATCCTCCTCAGCAACATATCCCCAAACCTTATCTGCGTCTCCGGCGAAGTAGCAAAACATATCCCAAAGGTGAGTCCCGTTGTGGAGAAGGAATGTCCAGATGGCGCCACGCATGCTCTTCAGTGCACCTATGACTCCGTCTTCGATCATCTTCTTTGCCGTAGTAAATGTTGGGTGATAGCGCCTCGGGTGATTGATAAGCAGTTTAACGCCATTGCTCTCGCAAGCGCTTATCATCTCGTCGGCTTCCTCCAAGGATGTAGCCATTGCCTTCTCACATATTATGCCTTTAACGCCCGCCTTAGCAGCAGTGATAGTTATTTCGGCATGCATGTCAGCGTGTGTCACAACGCTGACTATGTCCAATTCTTCCAATTCAAGCATCTTCCTGTAATCCGTGTATGTGCGCACATCGTGGAGCTTCCACCTTGCGATGTATCTTTGGAGTGATTCTTCGGTGCGAGCTGCCACTGCTACTATCTTCGTCCTCGGGTTCTGCAAGTATGCGGAAGTATGGCTACTTGGAACAACATCGTAATTCGTCAACCAACGCAGGTGGGCTTCGTCGTCAATAGTGGAAGCCTTCCGCCCGCACCCAATTATCCCAACACGAAATACCCCTTTCATCTTGTTGTTCCCTCCCGCAGACCAAACTTGGCTTGCGCTACTCTCTTGGTAATTATGCCGAAACGAGGGTAGCGATCTTAAACCCTTAATCCATTCTTCTATGTCGCAGGGGTTAGCTTGCAGACAAAGCCCAGAAACTGTGACACGAGAAAAATGCAGGTTTGCCTCGTTAGCGAGTTTACGGCTAAAGCAATTTTTCGCAACGGGCTTAGTTCTCGGATACAATCTAAAATTGGATTTTCAGAGCATGCGAAGTGAACGGCTTGACACAGCGAGAGGAGGCGCCAATGATGAGCTTCGATGTCCTCATAAGGAATGTCACCGTCGTTGATGGGACGGGAGGAAGACCGTTCGTTAGCGACATAGGAATAGTCGGTGACAGGATTGCGGAGGTCGGCTTCATACCGAACGAGGCGGACAGAAACTGCAAACTCGTTATAGACGCCGATGGGTTGGTTGCCTCGCCCGGTTTCATTGATGTGCATGGTCACTCCGATTATGAGCTCCTTGTGAACAGGCATTGTGAAAGCAAAGTGATGCAGGGCATCACAACGGAGATATGTGGGAATTGCGGTTTCTCGGCAGCGCCGATCTTGAAAGGAAGCATACGCGAGCAAACCGAAATGTGGTTGCAGAGGATGGGCATAGAAGTCAGGTGGAGCAAGCTTAGTGATTTTCTAAACATCCTCGAAGAGGGTGGCTTGGGGTTGAACATAGCGACTCTCGTAGGGCACAACTCATTACGCTCATCAGTCATGGGAGATGATGCAAGGGAGCCATCGCTGGAAGAGATGAAGACGATGAAAGCGCTTCTGGCTGAGGCGCTTGAGCAGGGTGCGTTTGGTCTTTCTTCTGGTTTGATATACCCTCCCGGATGCTTCTCACAGCCAGATGAGCTTGTTGAGCTTTGCAAAGTGGTGCGCCACTACAACGGCGTGTATGCTACACACATCAGAAACGAGTCTTACGACTTAATTGAAGCAGTCCATGAGGCAATAGATGTCGCCCGCCAAACTGCGGTCTCCGTGCAAGTATCGCATCACAAAGCTGTCGGGAAGGAGAACTGGGGAAAGGTTGGAACGACCCTGCAAATGATCGAGCAAGCCAACGAAGGCGGTTTGAATGTAACCTGCGATATGTATCCATACACTGCCACCTCAACGACACTAAAAATGCTTCTACCGAAGTGGGCACACTCTGGTGGGACAAAGGCTCTCCTTGAAAGGCTGAATGACCCTGATGCACTAATGCTTATGCGGATGGAAGTTGAGAAAAGGTTCGCCACGGAGGACGATTGGGCACAGGTCATGATCTCCGAGACAGTGAACGAAGAGTTGAAAAGCTTCGAAGGGATGAGGCTGAATGAGGTAGCCACCGCGCTCGGCAAGAAGCCCTTTGAAGCGCTTGTTCATTTGCTGCGCGAAGATAACGCCCGAACAACCATGATATGCTTCACGCTTTCCGAAGAGGATGTGGCTCAAGTTATACGCTACCACAGGACTATGATCGGAACTGACTCATCAGTGAGAAAGCTAAGCCCTTCTGGCGAGGCAGGCAAACCACATCCAAGAGGCTTCGGAACATTCCCAAGGATACTTGGGCGCTATGTGAGAGACACAGGTGCGCTCACACTCACAGAGGCTGTGAGAAAGATGACTTCACTTGCAGCCTCAAAGTTCAGGATAAGCTGTAGAGGGGAACTGAGGGAAGGTTACTTCGCTGACATAGTCGTTTTTGACCCCATGCTCGTAAACGATACAAGCACATTCCGTCAACCTTACTCTGCCCCCGTTGGCATAAAACATGTCTTTGTGAACGGAGTTGCTGTCGTATATGATGGCAAACTTACCTCAGCTCTACCTGGGAGGGTGCTTTACCGCAGCTAAAAAGCGAAGGCAAGCTATGGCTTTGCATCCTTCTGCTCATCATCTTGTCCTCTCGTGTCTCCAGCGGTCGTAAAGGACAGCTACTATCACGGCTATGCCTATGACGATCTGCTGATACTCGTAGCGCAGGTTGAGTGCGTCACAACCGTTTCGCAAAACAGCCATTAGCAAAGCTCCTGCTATCGTCCCGATGATTGTTCCTCTACCTCCAGATAAGCTCGCACCACCAATGACACACGCTGCGATCGCATGCAACTCATACATGATGCCACTCATTGGCGAGCCAACGGTTACCCTTGATGCTTCAACGACTGACGCTATGCCCGTGCACAACCCACATAGCACGAAAGCCATCATTAGCACGCGTCTGACTGGAACACCAGATAGGCGTGCTGCTTCGTAACTACCACCAACCGCGTAAAGATGCCTTCCGAAGCGTGTATAGGCGAGTGTGATATGACCACAAAGTGCGACAAGAATAGCTATGAGGAAAGGCATCGGCATGAATAAAATCTTCTGACTGCTGATACCCCAAAACCAACTTCGCGGGATGTAAATGCTGACACCACCGCTTATCAGGTGAGCCAACCCCCTTGCTATGCCCATCATACCGAGTGTGGCTATGAATGGAGGCAAACGCCCAAGCACAACGAGCGAGCCATTGATCAATCCACAGAAACACCCTGTGAGGATAGCAACAAGCAAACCGAGATGTGGGCTGTAACCTTTGTTTAGCAACCAAGCTGCATTCACAGAGGCGAAAGCAAGCACTGAACCGACTGATAAGTCGATGCCACCCGCTGTTATGATGAGCGTTTGCCCGACAGCGATTATAGCTATGATGGGTGCTTGAAGACCGATGTTGTAGAAGTTCTCGGGTCTCCTGAAGGCTTCCGAGATAAGGCTAAAGCAAGCGACCAAAAAGACAAGGCTTACTAAAGGCGCAGACCACTCCGCTCTCAAGAAACGCAAAAGCACATCCCCGATTACATCAAACGCTGTCACAAAACTTGACCTCGCTACGCCAGACCCTGGGTTTGACGGACCTCGCAAATTCCCTTGCACCTCGTCACCCTTCACTTTTAACCTCTCCCCTTCCAGACCTCAAGCTGTCTATTGGCGGAGCAACTCCAACCGACTGAAGCGCTACAACTTTGGATGGGCATAGCAACGCAATGTGTAAATCAACTTGTCTCCATTAACCCATGCCGTCCATTTCCACAAGCAACCTCTTTGGCGGGAATGCAAGTTCAAACCCTCCGTGATGATGGAAAGCCATTCGCCGAGTGTCCACTTCTCGTTAAGGAGGGTTCCAAAGACAAGTGACAACTGTGCAACCCTCATCGGGACAAGGAACGGTTCTTTCACCTTCATGGACTTGTATTGTGGTAAGAGGTTCGAAGGCATGAACCTATGTTCCTCTGGCTCGATGTTGATGTAGATGCCAGTTCGCTGTTTTATCATGTCCCGAACGGTGTCAAGCGTGAACTCATCGGCAAGCTCAAGCCCAAATGGCTCGCGCTTAACTATGTCCCCATCTGGCTGTAACCGAACGATAACGCGCGCACCGCCTTTAACGGGCTCCCAATCGAAATAGCGGTTGTTGCAAGACCATGATGTGTAGTTGGCGATTTTTATTTGTGGCGGTGTGCGGGAGAGCATGTATGTCTCGTTAAGTTTGGCACGAACTTCAGTTGGTATGGGAGAACCATCCCAACCAACTCCGAAGAGGAATGAAAGCGCTTGACCAGCAGTATCAGCCTTGATCGTAACCCCGATCATGTGCGGTGGGAAACGATAGTTCCTCACCACTTTGCTATCCTGCTTTGAGACATAAATCACCTGACCTGTGCGATTGGAGATGAGTTGGAGGACATCATACAGTGTCGTGCCTTCAGTGATTGTGAGTGTGATGCGCTGAGCATACGAGGGATTGTTCGGAACGAACAAACACAGAACCATTAACGCTACAAAGAGTCTGCGCACTTTGGACGCACCTCCAAAAGTTGCGGGCAATTGATTCTCGGCATAAAATTGTATCACGATGGCTTAAAGCTTCTTACGCTGTCATCGTCTCCGTCTTGCAGAAGCTCAGCTATGTAGCCTATAGATGTTCTCGCTTTAATTTCGATCGGTTCGGGTGAAGGTTCTATGGCGACCATAACGATAAGCAGGGCACACGGTTGCAGTGGTGAGTTGATAGCCAAAAGGCTGGCTAACATGCTCGGCTATGAGCTTGTTGATAGGGAGGTGATAAAGTGGGTTGCAGAGGTTGCCAACCTGCCCGAGGATGAGGTTGAGAAGTTCGACGAGATGCACATGCATCCAGTTATGCGTTTCATTTATTCACTGCTTCACCACGGTGGCAAATACGCTGATGTTCATTGGACACCGAGCTTTATAAGGCATTTCGTCAACGCTCTTTCAGCCGAGTGGAAAACCGAGACACCTCAATACAGCTCTTTCGATCACGAGGCTTATGTTGAACTAACACGACAGCTGATTGAACGCCTCTACGATAGAGGCAATGTCATCATAGTCGGGAGAGGCGCTATGGCTATTCTAAGGGGTAAGGAAAAAGCGTTTCATGTGCGTTTGACAGCACCTTTGCAATGGCGCGTAGAGAACCTTGCTAACTCTTTGAACATTCCTTTAGAGCAAGCAAAAAACGAAATCGCTAAACACGATCGCAGGCGCTCACTCTACTTGCGCCAGTTCTACGGCGTTGACTGGGATGACCCCTCACTTTATCACATCATAATCAATGTAGCCTCAGTGGGAGTTGAGCGTGCGCCTCATGTCATCGCACAAGCATTCCTCAGGTGGCTAAGGTGAGAAAAGCCTATGGAAGTGAGAAGGCTTGCAATACTCGGTTCTACTGGTTCGATAGGGAGGCAGGCTATCGAGGTAGCTAAGGCACACAACGATAAGTTGAATGTGGTTGCACTGGCAGCACACTCAAACGCTGAGTTGCTCATCGAGCAGGCAAAGGCATGCGGGGCAAAGCACATCTGCCTCTACGATGTCAGTGCCGCAGAGAAAGTAAAAGCGATGATCAAGGACAAGGATTTGGAAGTGCATGTTGGCTTGGACGGATTAATCGAACTTGTGACGCTCGAAGCAGTTGACACAGTTTTGAACGCGGTTAGCGGTAACATCGGTTTACTGCCAACATTGAAGGCGCTCAAACTCGGCAAGCGTCTTGCGCTCGCAAACAAAGAGGCGCTGGTCGCAGGTGGCGAAATAGTCACTAAAGCGTGGCGCGAAGGGAATGGGGAGCTTATACCGGTTGACAGTGAGCATAGTGCTTTGTTCCAATGCCTGCTCGGTGAGAAGCACGAGGGCATAAAACGACTCATACTCACCGCCTCAGGTGGTCCGTTCAGGCAAAAGACGCTGAAAGAGCTTGAAGCGGTGACACCACAAGAGGCGCTTTCACACCCCACATGGCGCATGGGAACGAAGGTGACGATTGATTCAGCAACACTGATGAACAAGGGGCTTGAGATAATTGAAGCCATGTGGCTCTTTGATGTGCCACCGCAAAAGATAGATGTGCTTGTTCACCCTCAAAGCATCATCCATTCACTCGTTGAGTTTGTGGATGGCTCTATAAAAGCTCAACTCAGCGTGCCAGACATGCGTCTCCCGATACAGTATGCGCTTCTATACCCATACAGGCTTCAATCGTTGGTTGGAAGCTGTGATTTGCTCTCCATAGGCACGCTCACATTTGAGCCACCAGACCTAAATCGCTTCCCGTGCCTGCGACTCGCTATGGAGGCTGCAAGGATTGGTGGGACGATGCCAGCAGTCATGAGCGCCGCAGATGAGGTCGCTGTAAACGCTTTCTTGGATGGCAAGATAGGCTTCATGGACATACCTCGTGTAATCGAGGATGTCATGACGGCACATAATGTAATTGAGAAGCCATCACTTGACGATATCATGGAAGCAGACGCATGGGCAAAAGAGCTCGCGAGGCAGTATGTAGCCAAGTTGGAACGAAAGTAAGGTCGGGCGTCTGTCAGAAACTTTATGTCATACTAAATTGCAGAGGACAGCGGGCTTGACTACATTGCCTACCGCAACGCATAATGAAGATTAAGATTGCCTGTGGTTGCAAGAGGGGAAGAGTGTTTTACTCAGATGGCAAACTGTTGGCACGGCTTTAAAAGTGGGAGGGATGTTAACATGGAGAGGATGAATGGCGATTACAGGAGCAGAGCTATCATAAAGGTCTTGGGTGTTGGTGGTGGTGGTGGCAATGCGCTCAACCACATGATCGCCTCCAACTTGGAAGGCGTTGAATTCATAGCTATAAACACCGATGCGCAGGACTTGGCTAAGTCATTAGCTCACAAGAAGGTCCAGATAGGGCAACGCTTAACTGGTGGGCTTGGAACTGGGGGAGACCCGAATATCGGCAAGCAAGCAGCGGAGGCAGACAGGGACGCCATAGCCTCAGCGCTTGAGCGTGTGGATATGGTTTTCATAGCAGCTGGCATGGGTGGTGGGACTGGGACTGGTGCATCGCCAGTGATAGCGCAAATAGCTCGTGATATGGGAGCGTTAACTGTTGCGGTCGTGACAAAGCCCTTCACAGAGGAAGGTCCATTGAAGATGAAAATAGCGCTCGAAGGTATCCAAGAACTCAAGCAGTATGTGGATGCCGTCATCACAATTCCAAACGATAGGATATGGCAACTTGCAGACAGACGCCTCTCTTTGAAAGATGCCTTTGAGATGGTCGATGAGGTTCTGAGGATGGCTGTTCAAGGGATAAGCGACCTCATAGTTAGACCGGGATATATCAACATCGATTTTGCCGATGTAAGGAGCATCCTCTCCAACGCTGGCATAGCGCTGATCGGCATCGGTAGCGGAAGAGGCGATGAGCGCTCCGCAGATGCTGCAAGAAACGCTATATCAAGCCCCCTCCTTGAGTATTCAATTGAGGGCGCAACGAGAGCATTGGTCAATATCGTCGCACCAATGGATATGCCCGTTTCAGAGTTGCATGAGATGCTTAACATCATCAGGGAAGCTTCTGGTGTAAAGGAATTAGACCTGCGCATGGGCTTGGTGCTTGACGAGGGAATGGGTGACGAGGTGAGAGTAACATTGATTGCGACAGGTTTTGAAACTGAGCCGACAAAGCCAGCTGAGGCTGTGGAGAAAGTGAGTGTAAGACAACCCCGTAGGGAAGGGAGAGAACCAGTGTCGACTCCAAGCGGCGTCGAAGCACCGCGCCAAGAAGCAAGACAACCAGTTCGTTCGATTGACGAGATTCTCAGAGAGGTGGACGAAGGGATAGATACACCGACATTCCTGCGTCGCTCCCACGGACGCTCAGAAAGCGGATGAACTACTTCACCCCAACAACACTGTCACTCTCGCGGTATAGCTGTGACAGCTTCGAAAGGAGACAAGAGCATGCCACCGATGTTGCACAAAGTGGCTTGCTTAACCACCCTTATGCGAGATAGATCCTCATCAGCGATGCTTAAAGCTGACTTGATGAAGTCAAATGGGCGACAATGAGCTTTTTGTCCGTCTGGCAGTTCAAGCCATAAAAGCACTTCGTCATCTTCAAAGCGAACTTCAGCACCGTGCCTTGCAACATAGCCTTCCATCTCAGTTTCGCGAGTGACCTTCATCAGGTTCGCATTTATTAGCTCCTCAATTTTGCAAAGCTCGTGCCTGACGAGAGCCTTTGGTAGCCTTACTTCGTAGACAGAGCTAAATACGAACGGCACGAACGAAGGCGCATTCAAAGGCACGGAAACTGCATCAAGAACCTTGCATCCATCTGGCAACTGCTCATTGCACACCTTCACGAACTCGTCTGGAGAAACCCACTCATCAAGCCACACATCCGCATATTCAGCTACGCTCTCAACACCAACTGGAATCGCCATACCAAACGAAAACTTCGGCTGAGGATTAAAACCGCGTGAATACGATACCTTCAACCCACTGCGCATTATCCCTCTCTGCAGAGCTCTTACCATCTCAACATGCGATAGGAAGCGCAACCTGCCGAGTTTAGTCCATCTGAAGCGAACCCGTTGAGCAGGCTCTGCTGGCGTGCGCGTCTTGAGCTTGGCAATCAAATCCTGCGCATCAAACCTCTTGCCCTCAACACGCTTTCGCAAGCTCATAGCGGTAGAGCAAGCTCTTGATGCGACAATGTTCGCTCCGCACTTAACACATCCTCCGAACCTGCAATCTTGCGTTACCTCACCTTTAAGAGCTTTCAAGCGCTCGCTCAAGAGGAAACCTTTATCCACATGGACATCAATGTGATCCCAAGGTAGTGGCTCATCCTGCGAGCGCTCGCGGAGATAATGTTGAGGGTCAATGCCGACAGCCTCAAACGAGCGCATCCATTCATCCCATCTCAGTTGCTCACTCCAACCGTCAAACCTGCATCCGAGCCGATATGCCTCAAGCAAGACGGCGCAAAGCCTTCTGTCACCGCGACAAAAGACACCTTCAAGGAAGCTAACCCGACTATCATGGAACCTCAATGCTATGTTTCTCCTTTTGATACGCTTGAGCAACATGTGCTGTTTGGACTTGGCTTCATCAAGCCCTATTTGCCTCTCCCATTGGAATGGCGTATGTGGCTTTGGGACGAATGTGGCGATTGATATGTGGAGCTTTGCACGCTTGTTTAGCGAGAGTGCCCTCCCGGCAACTTCATTGCAAAGCTCAGCTATGGAGAGCACATCCTCATCGCCTTCGGTTGGCAGTCCAATCATGAAATAAAGCTTCACCGTATCCCAGCCAGCTTGAAAGACAGCGTCAAGTAAGCTGAAGATCTGCTCGTCACTGATCGGCTTGTTGATGACATGCCTCAATCTCTCCGTGCCAGCCTCTGGGGCGAATGTCAATCCAGTTCTCCTGCTCCCATGCACCAACCGAGCGATGGGCAAATCAAAACTGTCCATCCGTGAAGAAGGGAGCGAAAGGAATAGTGGCAACTGAGCTGGGTTGAAAAGCAACTCGCAAACGAGTTCACCTATTGCACTGTAGTCGTAAGTGTTTAGCGAGAGCAAGCCCACCTCGTCATATCCTGTGTGCTTTGCAATTGAGCATACTTGCCCCACTAACTTTTGAACACTTCTTTCCCTAACAGGTCTTGTGATCATGCCAGCTTGGCAGAACCTGCACCCTCTCGTGCATCCCCTGAACACTTCAACATTGGCTCGGTCATGTATCAACTCAACCCAAGGCACAACTGGTTTCGTTGGGAAGGGAGCATCATCCAAGTTTTGTGTGATGCGCCTTTTTATTCTCACATCCCTCCCCGCCCCCCTCACGACGACAGTCCCATCGCACAGACTTTCAAGCTCATACAAAGATGGCACATACACGCCTTCAATCTCGGCGAGCTTCTCGAGCCTCTTTCTTCTCGCCACCCCTTTTGTCTGGATAAGTGCTTGAGCAACTTCAACGATGACTTCCTCCCCATCACCGATGCAAAAAGCATCAACGAAGTCAGCGAACGGTTCTGGGTTAACTACAGCGCAACCACCAGCGATAACTATTGGATCGTCATCGCCCCTCTCGCTTGAAAGTAGCGGTATGCCTGAAAGCTCAAGGAGCTGAAGCATGTTCGTTCCGAGCAACTCATAAGGTAGCGAGAAACCGATGGCGTCAAACTTCCACAACGGCGTAAATGTTTCCAAGCCGTATAGAGGTAAGCCATGAGCCTTCATCAAAGCTTCCATATCGTGCCATGGCGAGAAGACCCTTTCAGCTTGCACATCGTTAAGGCTGTTGAGGACATGATAGATGATGCTTAAGCCAGTGCTTGACATCCCAACCTCATAGACATCGGGGAAGGCGATGGCGAAGTGCAACTTGAAATCGCTTTTGACCACGCAATTCACCTCGCCACCGATATACCTTCCCGCTTTCCGCACCCTCGGAAGAACAAACTCAAACAGTCTATGGAGCAACTCAGCCTGACTCACGCTTTTAAGCTTTGAGGTTTCTTTAGGGTTCATTTCAGTCACATCACCTTGGAAGCGGGATGCTCGTCTTAAATCGGCGGTATGCGCTTTGCGAGCATCTTCAGGGACATGCTCACCCTGACATTGTGACGGATGAAAGTCTCCTCAAGCATCCTGAAGAAAAGCTCGCGCTCATTACCTCGTATAAGCGCACGCTCATGTGCCTCCGCTAAGGCTATTGGATACCCATTGCCCTTCATAGCCTGTTCATATGCTGTAGCCATAACAAGCTCCCTCATGGACTCATCATCCGCCACCCACTTCGGCATCTCAATCCTAACAACTTCGTAACCGATGTTCAGGTAGGAGAACATAACCGCATGCTCATCATACCGTTCAAGTATCTTTGAAGTGCTCTGGAACGGCTCGGTCCATTCACCCTCCCTCAAGATGCGTCGGAACAACGATGCATCCGTAACACCGTCGATGCATGCGCAATGTGGTATACCGGTCTCACGCTTTGATTCGCATCTGTCGCAGTTTGGGCATTCGTAAGGGCAGATGCAAACTTTGAGCATGTTCACAACATCACATGAACCTGGCGAGCTGATATAGCCAGCAACTGGTATCCCCATGCTCTTAAACTCGGCGAGCGCTGTTAGCAACCTCTCAACAGCCACACTTGTGAAGTCATCTGGCATGCCTTCCAATCTCCACAGTATGAGGGAGCCATCGAGGAAAGCGACCTTTTCATGTTGACCTTGTAAGGAGCTCGCGAGCTCGGCGAGCATCTCGATCTCAAGCAGTTGGCGCTTGATGGAGACGATATCATAGTTGAGCAAGACCTTCCTACCACCCCACTGTTCATATAGGTCTTCCTCACGGTAGAAGAGGAACGGGCGACTCTGCATCACCGGTGGCTCACCAGCGCCGTAATGCAACGCCACCAAGCCTATGTTGATTAGATAGCATAGCGCTACTTCATGCCTATCTGGAAAGATCTGCGAACCGTCGCTCGCCATAACTGTCAAAGGGCGCCTCGTAGATGCCACTTTGAATTTCCGATCAAGCTGACCAGTCGGCAACGCAACTAACCAAGATGTCTTGCTCGCTTTCACCTTGCTCAAGACATCTCCCCACATGTGTGCGAACAGCTTCAATTCATTTACAGCTCTTTTGATCCTCTCAGCTATGATGTCGTGATGCGCTATTTGCTCTAATACCATCTCGTTCATCTGACGCCTGAGTTGGACGAAATCAAGCACACCCGATCACCTCTCGAAGCGCGAGATGAAGCTTTCAACATCCTCCCTCCATGGAGCACCTTCCATCGGTCCGAGTTTTGTAGTTGCGAGTGCTCCACAAGCATTTGCGAGACGAGCGATATCTTCAAGAGGCATTCCTTCAATCAACCCGACAACGACCGCAGCATCAAAGCAATCGCCAGCGCCAGTTGGATCAACAGCTTCGACATCAAACGGTAAGCCCTCAACGAAAGCCTCATGTGAATAAATGCGACAGCCTGCTTTGCCGAGCTTTAATGCAACGATGCTCACGCCTTCGTTGAGCAACTTCTCACACGCCTTCCTCTCATCGCTTTCATTGGTTATGACGAGCAGTTCGGTCAAACCTGTTGAAACGACGCTCGCATGGCTTAACACTGGTTTGCATATTTCCCTCACAGCGTCGACATCTGAAAGCAACTCGGGGCGCAAGTTAGGGTCAAACGAGATCGAGATGCCGAGCCTAACCGCCCTTTCAACGAGCCTGTAACACTCATCGCGCAACCTACCTCCTCCAGTGAGGGTGCATCCACATATGTGCACAAACTTAACTCCTGTTAATTCAACCTCGTCAGCGCTTGGTAGGAAAGAGGCAGCGCTGTTACCGAAGTGGAAAATGAACTTCCTGCTACCGTCGCGGAAGTAAGCGACGAACGCGACACCTGTAGCGACTTCATCAACGACATTCACATACTTTGTCACAACGCCGTCTTTGCTGAGGCGCTCAAGTATGCATTTACCGAAGTCATCATTCCCGACAGCCCCGACTATAGCAGCGCTATGCCCAAGACGAACAACTTGGTCAGCAAATATGGCTGGCGCACCGCTCGGGAACGGACCGATGAATTGCCCCGGCTGATCAAGTGGCATATCAACATCTGGGCGCATCACCTCAGCAAGCATTTCACCTATGGCAACAACCTCCATCCAAACTCACCCCCATAAACCTTGGCGCAATGCGTCATCATTATCGCTATGATACTGCCACTAAGTTCAACATAGCGAAGGTGCGAGCCTATGGACATCGCGATAAAGATATGTGGCATGAGGAGCGCCTCAGACATAACTGCAGCGAAAAAAGCCGGTGCTGACTTCGTCGGAATAGTTGTCGGAGTGCCGTCGTCCGTGCGCTCCGTAAGCGAAGATGAAGCTGTAAAGCTTTCGCAGGCTTCGCAACTCCCCGTCGTCATCGTGACAGTTAACATGGATTGCGATAGACTTGTTGAGCTCGTCTCAAGAGCTCAACCATACGCAATTCAACTTCATGGTGACGAATCGCCCGATGCAATCCGCAAACTGAAAAAGCTAACAGCGTGCGAGATATGGAAAGCGATGAAGTTACCACCGCAGGACGCATCATTTGATGAGGCGTTTGCTGAACACCTGTTGAAGATGGCTCAGCAGTATGTGTCGGCTGGGGCAGATGCTATACTTTTCGATGCCACGCCGAAGAAAGGCGCATATGGAGGGACAGGTCTGCTGTCGCATTGGGGATATGCACGCTTCCTCACCGAAAGGCTTCGCACGCGCACAATACTTGCAGGAGGGCTCAACCCCAAGAATGTCCAAGACGCAATAAACAGCGTAAGACCTTGGGGAGTGGATGTCTCGAGCGGTGTTGAGGTATCAAAGGGCATTAAAGCGTTTGAGCTAATGGACGAGTTTGTAAAAAATGCGAGGACTGCAGCATCGAAGCTTTGGCAACTCAGTCGTTAATCCTCGTCGTGCAAGAGGAGCGATCTTACCACTCATCCAGCGCTTTGACCGGTGGCAACTTGGCGGGTGGCTTTTGTCCCTTCCAAAGTGGGATAAGTGCAACGCACAGGCGAAGCTTATCCACATCGTCGAACTTGATCACAAGCTTCCTCACACCTGCGTTTTTGTTTTGCCCTTGTGGGTCAGGCGAGGAGGGCAACGGCTTCGCATCCATCACTGAAAACTTTGCACCGTTTGGGGACACTATGCGACACAGAAGCCTTTCGTCACCTTGTGAAAGGGTTGCACCATCTTCATCCAACTGGACTTGCGCAGGGGTGTGCATAAACCAGTAGACACTGCTTGGTCGCTTTAATTCCACCTCATCTTGGACGATGACTTGGTTAGCGCCACGCAACAGCATCACACCTCTTCTGATGCTCACTGCATGAGCTGAGTATGCTGGAGTTAGGTCGGCGATGGCGAAAGCTAAATCAACATCCGAGAGGAAGCTAACTATCTTCGCTGAGGCTCTCGGGTCTTGGTCGGGTTCCTTAGACGGGTTTATAACGAGTGTGTTATGTCCTTCAGCACGCATCCTGTAATATGACCACCTTAGCGCACCAAAGTATCCGGGCAGGTTGTAGTTATCTGCGCCAAGATCGAGCGCCCACCTATACCCGAGTGCATCCAGAACGAAAGTGCCTATATCCAAGTTCGAGTGATTGGCTTTGTTGTCACCAGCCTTGAACGCCACAAATGTCGCTTCCCTGTCATTCCACGAGGTGCGCATAGTCGCAACCTCAACTTTTCTGAAATATTTGTCAAGCGGTAGCTTTTCAGCGACTGGGTCACCGCCACCTTCGCTGAACCAGATGATGTCAAGCGGGTGCGAGGCAGTGGTAGTGCGTGCATACCAAGCGTATATCGGGCGGTTGAACTTGCGTGCAAGCCAAAACATCTGCGGTGCTCTCAGAGTCCCTTCGCTTCCATCGGCAAAGTTGAAAGTCCGCATGAGCGGACCAGTGATGTAAATCGGGAATAAGCCTGTTTCGGAGAAGCCCGCCACCTTTGAGAGCCCAAAGTCGGTCCCTGTAGCCGTCTCAAGAGCTGCAAGGAAAACACAGTTGTAAAAGGTGGCGTAATTCCAGTATCCCGGTCCCTCAGCCCAAGCGCCATCAGGCGCAAACTCATTCATGGCAAGCACGATTGAGTTGAGTGCATGAGTGAGTATCTCTCCACACATTTTTGGGTTCTCATCAAATATGGCGAGCGCACCCATCCCAATGCCACCGTTGCAAACTTGGTTCCAGTTGTGCCTCGCCTTCGACCACCAGCCACCACCACGATAAACCTTCAATGCTGGCTCAAGCCCTTTGACTGAAATAGCCTGAACTAATCTCTGACGCCTCTCATCGCTCCAGTAACTGTAGAGCCAATCGTAAGCGATGGCAAAGGCATGCGTCATCTCGGCAGTGTCAAGGAAATGGCGTGGGTTCCAATCTGGGAAGTTGGAAGCAGCCTCAAGCTCACTCCAAGCACGCTCAGCATATTTCTCATCGCCATCAACTTGGTAAGCAAGCGCAAGCACATAAATGCGATTGAGGACTCGCCTGCTCACACCAAGCAACCTCAACCCGTCTGGTATTTCGTATCGCGAGGGTGGCTCGTCGAGAATGCGCCTCGCCTGTGTTCTCACCGCCTCGTAAAGCTTCGCTACAGTCGGATTTGAAGCTATGAGCTCCTTCACACCCTTGAAGCCATCTTGCGTTACAAGCAACCTTGGGTGAACTTTTCTTATGTGCTTTTCCCACTCGTCGGGTGAAGGGAAAGCGAAACTGGCTTGGAGGATTACGATGGCTGAAGTTAGCACATGCACCAACTGCATCCTCATCACCCCTTGCCATAGCGGTGCTTGAAACTACGATGCTGTTGTGCCTTGCTTAGTATGCTCACCCTTCCCGAGCTTGTCTATGTTTCTGCCACTACCACATTCAAGGAGGATGGCACCACTTTGACTTTCGTCGGGGTTGGACTCATCGGTTCTCCATCAGCATAAAGCCAAAGAGGTTGCGGTGAATCAACGCATGCTTCCCTCAACATATGGATTGAGACGGCGCTATGCATCGTATGCAATCCAAAGAAGACAGTTGGGAGGTAAAGGAGGATTGAGAGTTTCGGTGCCTCCCTTATGAGGCACATGTTTAGCAAGCCATCAGTTATGCTCGCATTTGGAGCGATGAGCAACCCGCCACCATACGCAGGCGTGTTTGCAGTAGCTGCAAGCAGTATCCTGCCTTTAAATTCACCAAAGTCAGCTTTGATGTGCACATACGGAAAACGATACACACTCATGAGGCACAACGCAGTAAACACATAAGCAGGCATGCCATGAAGCCGAGACCTACCCTCAAAGACGATCCTCGTCACTTCAGCATCAAAGCCGAGGGTTGCCACAGTCGCAAACACCCTATGCCCAACCATCCCAAGGTCAACACACAATGTCTTCATGTGTGCGATTGCATTTGCAACTAACTTCGGTGACTTGGGCATGTGGAGTGCCCTCGCAAAGTCATAGCATCTACCAGCGGGTAAAACTGCCACTGGCACTTCCTTACCGACAAGCGCATTCACAACCTCGTTCACCGTTCCATCACCACCACAAACAGCAACACACCCAACGCCTCTCTTCATCCACTGCCTTACAATTTCCTCAGCGTGCCCGCGCCCAGCCGTCCAAATTGTGAGAGCACTCAAGCCGAGCTTCGACAACTCAACCTTTAAATCCTCTGCAAGCTTTACAGCTCTGCCCCGCCCTGCACGCGGGTTTACGACGACCAAAACATCGGGGCTTATCACTCACTTCACCTCGCAGAGGAATATAGGGGGCATGTGGAAGTATGTGATGCTTGGGTTTGGACCAACCACATCCTTTGCCATCTCGATTGCATCGCTAAGGCTGTCCGCCGTTTCATATCCGAGCACCTGTGCCACATGCTTCACCCTCGGCTTGACCACAATTATCTTGCTAAGGTAACATTGTGCCCTGTAGCCCCAATACCAGTCAAATGGGGCATGAGCACCATGAAATGAATAGGAGCGACGGTAAAGCTCAATATACCTTGGGTTCGTAGCGAACTCCTCCTCATGGGCGACGATCTCTTTCATGTCCCTTGTGCGCTTCAGAACATGCTCGTAGAAGTCTTTGTGAGGCACTTGGTGCACTGGATGAAAGTCCTCATGAAGCGGATATGTGAAGATCAGCACACCGCCCTCGCGGACGAGGGGCTTGTTGAGGAAGAGGTGAAAAATATACCCCGGACCAAGGGCGTTGACCAATATCGGGTTTAGGATCGAGTTGACATTGTAAGGTCCAAGGTAGGGCATGCCTGCAAGGAGGATGTCACATTGCCCCTCTACTGGCACAACTTGCTGTTTGCGCAGGTTCTCAATCGTGAGTTTGTGCACCTCTTCAACATCGCCTGCTTGAACGCTCGTCATCTTATACGGCGCCCTCGTTGCGTGGAAGATCGCCCTGCGCAAAGATGTCGGCATAACCTTGAGAGCATTTCGGCTTATGTGAAAGTTTAGCCTGTCCCAAACCGTGTGCTCATGCTCAGCCCTCTGTAGATAAAGCAGATACCATGGGAAGGTAGCGTTATTGATTGTCGTCTCGATGTGGAAAACTCGCACATGCTCGTGTATCACACGATCGATGCGTTCAAGCGAGCGATGCATTTCGGAATGCCTTGTGTCCATGAGGGATGTTTGGAGGAGAACGTCTGGGTTGTGGTGATGCCTTATACTGCGATATGTTCCAAGCCCAGTTGGGATGCTCTTGTGCCCGCCATCCATAGGTGTCAAGTTCAGATTAACATAGATGAGCAAATCGCACTCAACCGCCCTCCTGTTCACCTCAACATCTTCACCCATATCCGTCTTCCCAAGCCAAACTATGTTTTCCTTGTCTTCGGCATCGTGATTGTAAAGGCGCTCTGGATAGAAAGCTTTGAAGACCCTTTCACCAACGATGTGCTTTATCTCCGCAGGTGTCATCCGCCTGTGCAAACCTATCGCACCGATGATGTGTATGTCATCAATGCCCTTCTCTGATAACTTGCTCAAGACCTTCTCAAGCACGAGTTGCCTCACATCTGGTGGTTGCATTGGGGGTAAGGAAAGCGATATGTCATCAAACGCTATCGTGACTTTCATGCCACGCCTCAAGAGCGCCGAGAGCGGTTCACTGCCATACGGGTGCTCAAGCGCGTGTTCTATCGCTTCATCTACATCTTCAATCGGGGGTAGCGTGGGTGGCGGGTAAATGACCCTCGTCCCTACAGGTAGCCTCTCCCATAGGAAGCCCTCTCCATAGTGGAAGTAATATCGCTCTCGCTCATCCTCAACATAACGGATAAGCTTATCCACCTCAACGCTCATCTCGCCATCCCACGGGGGAAGCATTTTTCAGTTTGCCTTTCACTTGGCGAACGCTTTCCTATCCCTTTCGGGAATGATGAATTCAAACCGTTTGTCAGTCATCCACATCTTGAACCTCTTGTCGGTGCTCCAGTGACGATAGCTATCATCAACCGATTGAACGAACCTGTGCTTGATAGTTTGCTTACCATTGCTTATCGTCATCTCACCCGCTGGGACCCCGTCTCTTGCGAAACTCACACGATACCTCTTGCCGTTATAGGCGAACTCAACTGCGCACTCGCTTGAGTTGATGGAAAGCTTTGGTGATACTTCTTCGGCACTGCCAACTCCAACGCTCATAAGTATGAGGAACTCAACTTGCCTTCCCACGCCCTCGGGGTGTATCTCAATCACCTTCTGATGAGCTGTCACTTTGTCAGCCAAGCGCCAGTTGATTGAGAAAGGTGGTGGCGTTGTGTATTTGTTTGGCTGTGAAAGGTCATAAACTTGAATTTGCGCTTTAGTTGGCATGAGCACATATGCGTTCATTGCTGAATTGCCCTGACGGACTTTGAACATGCCTTCTTGCAGTTCAACCTTCTCACCAACTGCGCCGACCCAGAAAGCCCTTTTCGCCTCATCCCCGAGCCTTACACGATCGTAGACCAAGATCACATTTGGGCGGATGAAAACTACCTGCCGATAAACCTCCTCAGCCTGACTTGGGAGCCATGAGTTAGTCGCATCACCACAAACATAATCAAACTCAGGATGTGTCTCATAAGCCAAAAGCTCACCCTCACGCAGGAAGACAGATTCAGTATGACCGTGGAGGTCAAGCCCGCCACCATATCCACCCTCAGCTGGTGCGTAGCCAACTAAGAGCCTATCTCTGGCGATGTAACGGAATGTGGCATCGGAGAAGCGCATTATTATCGGTAGCTCCTCAGCCCTCGGATGCGAGAGGTTGTTTCCCCATCTCTCAAGCCAATCTGACGGCTCAATGACGACAACATTACCCCACGACTTGCCCGGGTTTGGGTTGCCATCGTCACCATAGCTTGAGAGCGTTCCCAAAAGGAACTCGCCTGCTTTAGCTATTTGCAAGTGCGTTGGCTGATGACGATAAACATGGTCTCTAACTCCACACGCAAACCAAACTTCGGTCAACTCATTCGACCAGTCCGAGCGCATGACAACTTCGCCCTCGCCATCAAAAAGAACTGTTGGTGGAAGCTCCTCAAACTTTACTGACGGTGTCTTAGGGTCATACCATCCGAGAGCCAGTTGGATTGGCACGACGAACGCCATCGGACGATTGCTCGCAGCCTCCTCGGCGAAGTAGAGCAACTTATCAACCTCTTCATCTGTTGTATCTTCTGCCATGAGCTTCTCAATCAGCTTGCTCCAATCATACTTGAAAGCTCCAAGTGGATGCTTTGAGATGGCATTGTCTATCTGGCGTATCGGCTCACCCAACGGGTTTACAACTCCAAGCATCCTTCGGTTATCCATCCTTGGGTGGATGAGCTCGCAGTATGTGATGAACCCTCTCACTATCACTCGCTCGTGGAACTGCGGTTCATCGAGGAAGTGGCGCAGGTATAAGAAGGGATACGCGTAACCTGCGTATGGGCAATGGCAACCTGTCCTCGGGTTGAGCCACCTTGTGCCACCACGAGTGCCGGCGTGCGTGTTGAAATATCTTTCAGCATTGACCAGCCAGCTCATTATGTGCCACAGGATGGCTCTCTCACGAACGGATATAGGCTCATCAAGCGCAGCGAGCGTCCACGGGAAAACATCCATGTTGCCTATGTAGCCCCTGAAGAATTCACGCAAGCGTTGCACCTCTGGCGTATCGCCCAGCGATGCGACTGCGAAGTCAAAAAGGATTGCAACCGCACCGGGGAAGAAAGGACCATGGTGGTGGAATGTGCAGTATGTGTCGGCACGCCCATCTTTAAGCAGTTCTGAAACTCGCTCCATGAAGAAGGAGCGCAAGTTTGGTTCCCGCGCAAACAAGGCAGCAAAGCCAGTTGCAACCATTCGCCATCCAAGCTCATACCTACGCCATCCGCCTTTCTCGTTCAGCTTCTGTTGAGCCTCAGGTAGCTTCGGGACGAATGTGGCTTTCGTTATGCCAGCTGGCAAGAAGCCCTCCCTGTCGCATTGCCTCCTCAGCCATTGGAAATAGCGCTCGAACAACCTCGCATAGCCTTGCACCCGCTTTTCAACTTCTGGGATATGCTCTTTCCGTAGCAACATCCTTGGGCGCGTTAGCTGTGGAAGACGCATGAAGTAATGCCTCTCAAACAAATCTCCATCGCTTGAGCTGACGCGCACGAAGAGTGAGAATATCCCCGTCTGCTTAAGCTCAGGGCGTATCACCTCAACTTTCTTTCCGTTCGGCTCAAGTTCAACGAGGCGATTCCCAGATGTGACTTCCTTGTCCATGTAGTCAGATATTGTGAAGCTCAGATTGAGCCTCTGCGTGCGCCTCGTCAGATTGGTCAACTCAATGTGCAACTCAACTGGTTCATCGGCATAGAAGACGGATTGATAGCGACGCTGTTCAATGGGTAGCTCACTATGACCATAAACATTCATCCGCACCATACCATGAAGCGTCCTTCTAACCTGCAAGCCATCAATCAATGCATACCTGCTGTATGCTCTGACTCTTATGACATGCCTTCCGGGTGGGAGCTTGAACTTGGGGGCATTCCATGCCCAGAACTCGTCTGTGTCGTTGATGAGGAATATCCCCTGAGTTGGTGTCTGCCAGATGCCCCTCTGCCAATTGAACTCACTACCACCATCAAGCGCTATCGTTATCGTGCCCGGCTTATCTCGAGCAGTCAGTGGCAAATCATCCGGCAGGAGTTGAACATCGGTGATATCACTCACATCAAACCATTCGTTGCTGAGCCACCTGCCTTGAGCATCACGCAGTGAGATGCGCACTGTGTGGTTGTTCTCAACCGTTATAACTCTCTCAACGCCTTTAACCACTTCCTGAGTCAAGCTGACCCTGCGCCTATATGTTGGTGCTGGAACCAATGTCCGCAGATGCTTTAGTTCGTCTTTGCTGAGTGCGATAGGCGCTGGCGTGATGAAAAGGTATGCACGAAGCGCCACTAACGGTATCCTGTCAACCGGTATGAGTGGCCACCAACCCGGATCAGGTGGATTGACTACCCTCAAGTGATATGGCTTGAATGGCGTTTTAATGGTGGATCGAATTTCAAGTGATGGTAAGTCGATAACTGCAACTGACTCACCCTCATAGCACGCCACAAATAACAGTGAAGGACAACTACGCAGGAAGCCCGGTGGTATGAAAGCCTCAAGCATGATCGGCATCTTATCAACTTTGAGTGAGGCGACGGCTTTCAAACCCTTTGCATCTATCGCGACGATCCTGTTGTTAGTTGCGTCAGCCACGAAGACCCTGTTTCTCGGTGCGTCCACGAGGATGTCGGAGACATAACCACCAATGTCAACAGCGCCTTCCAATGTGCCCTTCACAACATCCACAACACCCACTTTCCCAGTCACAGGCGATGTGAAGAAGAGCCTGTTGCCAACCAAGCACATGACATCAGGACCGGATGTGTTAACAAGTGGCGATGGAACTTCTTTGACGATGCTTTGAGCACCCGTCACCTGCTTGACATCAACCTCTTTTTGCTCGTAGCCTTTATCCGTCCAAGCTTCAATAATGATCGCTCCCGGCTTCCTTGAATAGCGCCTTGCACCAACTGTTCCGGGTCTCCCAACCTCAATGAACTCACGCCTGGATAGTAAGTCCACATCAAAGTGAGGCTCAACCTGCGACATGTCTGCGAGGTTGATCGCAAGGGACTTGAACCAAACAAACACTTCCTTATCCGTGGCATCAACACCTATTGGTGACCAACCTAACTCCCTCTCAGCAACAACCTTGTCGTTTCTGGAATCAACCGCGATGACGCTTTTGCCTTCCCTTGCAACGCAATAGAGGACGCCATCGGAGAATGCCAACGCCCATGGTGCTTGTGGAGTTTTTATCTCTCCGACAACCCTTAGCTCACGCAGGCTACCGATGAGCACCCTGTCGTTAACTGCATCCGAAGCGTAGAACTTGCCCGACTTCAAATCACTCACAAGGTCGGATATGTAACCGCCAACATTGATTGCTCCGATTGGGCGTTTAGCCACGATATCAAAAATGCCGATGCGCCCACTCGCTGGCGCTGTGAAAAGCGCTAAATTCTTCTCAGCTGACACTATCACATCTGGACCGGGTTTCAATTCGAGCGGGAATGGGAAACGCCTCGCAGGCAACCGTTCGCCATGCTTCCACCAAAGCGGATAAACCATGATTGAAGTCTCGTTAGGAACGCTTATGGGGAATTCAAGCATGACATCTTTCCCGATGCGCAACGGACGAACATATGCGCCACCGCTCGCCTTTCCGTCTTTCCTGACTTCCCAATCTCTTGGGGTGACTTTAATCGCTTGCTCCGCTTCCCAAACGGTCTTCGTGCCAACTTGCGGGAGCGAAAACAGAACAGCTTTTGCCTGTGGCTTTGCTACGCCAACATACCCCACCAACCAACCCAGCACGAAAGAAACAGCTAACAACCTCACCTTCACCCTCCTTCACCTCCCTTTCAATTTTCCCTCAGCCTATCACTCAATTATGCCTCGCCTCTTGAACTCGGAGCAAAGCCAATCTTGGTATGCTTTAAGGTTTCGCTTCACCTCATCAATGCTATCTCCACCAAACTTCTCAAGCAACGCATCAGCGATCACAATTGCCATCATGGCTTCAGCGATAACTGCTGCAGCTGGGACAGCACAAACATCGGCTCGCTCAAAGTGCGCCTCCGCTGGCTTTAGCGTGTTCAGATCGAAGGAGCGCAACGGCTTCCTCAGAGTTGAGATGGGCTTCATAGCGGCGCGAACCACTATCGGCATGCCATTGCTGATCCCGCCTTCAATGCCACCTGCATTGTTTGTCCTGCGTGGGAAAATCACATTGCCATCGGTGTCGATGGTTGGCTCAAGGAACTCATCATGCACCTGTGAGCCAAACTTCCTTGCTGCTGAGAATCCGAGCCCCACCTCAACGCCTTTAACACCGTGTATGCTCATGAGCGCGTATGCAAGCCTTGCATCAAGCCTCTTATCCCATTGCGAATAGCTTCCGAGCCCTATCGGGACTCCGACGGCTATGACCTCGAAGATGCCACCAACACTATCGCCCTTCTTCATAGCCTCATCAATGAGAGCCATCATGCGTGCCTCGGCTTCCTTATCGGCACACCGTAGCTGTGAATCTTCCGCGAGCCTTTGAATTTCCTCTTCCGTCAACTCCTCGTGTGCCTTCGCATTCACATCACCAATGGCGACGACATGGCTGAATATCCTTATGTTAACTTCCTCGCACAACCTCTTTGCAACTGCTCCCACAGCAACCCTTGCAGCGGTTTCCCTTGCGCTCGCCCGCTCAAGCACATTGCGCAAATCATCCAAGTGAGCGTATTTGATAGCGCCAGCAAGGTCTGCATGCCCGGGGCGAGGGACAAAGAAGCGCCTCAAAGTTGCATCGTCAAACTGTCTCTCAAGTGGTTCTGGCTGCATGATGAGCTTCCACTTCTCATGCTCCTTGTTAACTATGCGCATTGCTATCGGGCTTCCGAGCGTCTTGCCGTGACGGACTCCGGAGAGCAACTCAACTTCGTCGCTCTCGACTTTCATTCGTTCGCTGCGCCCATATCCAACTTGGCGTCGACGCAGTTCACGATTAATGTCCTCTCGCGATATCCTCAGCCCCGATGGGACGCCATCAACGATAGCTATGAGGCATTGTCCGTGTGATTCTCCAGCCGTGAAGAAACGAAGGGGCATCTCCTTACACCACCTGCATGAGGAGTGATTGGAAGGCGTCAGCAAAGCTCAGCGTCATAACATGACGCCACTGAGGGGCTAAAACGCTTTAGCCATTTATGGAGCACCTGCACCGCCACCTCTGGCACGCAAGCCGAGCGCCTCTTCGGAATACTCAGGCCACAGCCTTATCACATGCGGTGTGACGAAAATTATCATCTCCTCTTCTGAGCGCTGTTTTTGCGTGCCCCTAAAGAGATCGCCTATGATGGGCAAGCGAGCGAGCAGTGGCACTTCCGTTATGGCTGTGCTCGTGCTACCACGAGTCAACCCACCGATAGCGAAGCTCTCGCCATCCCTAACCGTGAGATACGCCGTTGTTGAAGCGCTTGTAAAGATTGGCACCGAACCACCGATCGGGTTCGCCACATAGCCTGTGACTTCAGAAATGATTGGCGTGATGAAGATCGAGACACTCATGTCAGCATTCACTCTCGGAAGCACAACGAAGCCAACAGGTATGACCAACGGCACAGGGAGAGTGACTCTGATTGGGTTGCCAAATTGGTCAAGGACGAGCGTGTCCATAAAGACTGGCTGGACAGTGGTGAACATTATTTGTGCTGGTTGGTTGTTTGTAGTGACGACTCTCGGTGCCCTCAAAACTTTCCCCTCACCGCGGCTGAGCAGGACGCCAAGGGTTGCCCTCAGGTTGCCACGCACAAACCCGATTGTGAACTGCGTTCCTCCGGGCATCCCTGATGTGGCAACCATAACCTCATCTCCACCAACTGCCCAGTTTATTCCGAGGGCTTGTTGTGCGTTCCTTTGTAGCGCAACAAATTGCGATTCAATCTCAATCTGGTCTGGCGGTATGTCGATGAGGTCAATAAGTTGGCGAAGCTGTTCGATAGCCTCGGGTGTGCCATAGACGATGAGAGCGTTAACAGTGCTTACAACAAGTATTTGCTGGATGCCGGGGATGGCAAACACACCACCCGGAGCTCCCCCGGGTGCTGCGCCCGGAGCCGCACCTGGAGGTGCTCCAGGAAAAGCCTGCAGTAAATCACCGCGAGTTACATTTCCGCCAAAGCCACCTACCCCTCCTAATCCACCAAGACCGCCTTGTGTGCCTGCAGGCTGTCTTTGGAGACCAAGCATGTTTGTTAACCCAAGTCGCTCAAGCATTTGCAGTGTGGGTGCAGGTGGATACGGTAGAACCATGTTCATCTGGTTGCCCAAAGCACGCTGAATTGAATCCATCGGTGAAAGCACAGATACATTTGCGCCGAGCATCTGCGCAACATTGAATGCATCGAGGAACTTAAGCTTTATCACACCGAATGTGTAGCGTTGCTGTTCTTGCTGTATGCGTTCCTTTAGTTCCTCGCCTGTTACAAGCCTGGGCAAAACTGGTGGTGGCTCGCTCTCCTGAGCAACTACAGGCGGTGATGGTTGTGATGGCTTTATTGGCTCCTCTTGGACGGTTTGTTCAGGTGGTGCTTGCTTTTGCTGTTGACTCTCCTGAGGCGCTGGAGGCTGTTCCTGTGGTGGTTTTTCGGAGATGATGAAGACTCCGCTTTTATCACGCCACCAATACAGACCTGCAGGCTTAACGATGTAATCGAGCGCTTCGCTCAACCTCTTCTTGTAGAGCGAGAGCCTCCCAACACGCCTGTTTCGTGCTTCCAGTGTGATGTAGTATTGCGCATCAGTTTGTTGGAAGAGCATATGACACGCATCAGCGACTGTTGCATCTTCAAGCTCAATCTGCATTATGAGTGGGTCTTCCTCAGGCTCCGCAGATAACACGACACACGGAAAGCAAATGAAAAACACAAATGCAATCAATACCACCACTCGTTTTATGGGCAACGGGCATCACCCCCTAACTCCACAAGCCTATTAGCGCCTCCAGCCTCTGCCCCAGCCACCAAAGCCTCCCCAGCCTCCCCAACCTCCAAGTCCACCAAGCCCACCCCAGCCTCCTCCCCAACCACCAAGTCCACCAAGCCCACCAAAACCTCCCCAGCCACCAAAGCCTCCAAAGCCGCCAAGCCCACCAAGCCCGCCAAAACCTCCAAAGCCTCCTCCCCAACCACCAAGCCCTCCAAGTCCGCCTCCCCAGCCTCCAAGTCCACCAAAGCCTCCAAGTCCGCCAAAGCCACCAAGTCCTCCTCCCCAACCACCAAGCCCTCCAAGCCCACCAAAGCCTCCTTGCCCGCCTCCGCCACCCAATGTTCCACCTGTTGGTGTGATAACTTGTCCACCAAGCATTTGTGCGACCATTATCGCATCAGTGAAGCGCAATGGGATGCGTGCCCAGACATATTCTTGTGGTTCGGCTTCCTCAGCAGTTTCTATGCCACCAACTGTAGGTGCAGTTCGCCTGCCACCAACTTGTGCACCTCCCATTTGAGCTGCCATCTGTTCCTCTGGGCGAACTGGTGCAGCAGCGCCCGGAGGGAACGGTCCTGGTTGAGCAGGAACACCTCCCGGCGCACCGGGCTGGAAACCAGGTCCGCCAGGCTGTCCAACAGGTTGTTGAGGGACAGGCTGTTGCTTCGGGCGGATGCGCACCACGCCATCTTCAACAACCCACTCAGCGCCAACACGATCGCAAATCAAATCAAGGACCCGACGACGAGGCAAACCCTTCACTTTCAATGTGACTGTGCCTTGTAGTCTTGGGTCAATCATGTAGTTTACGCCTGTGTCTTTGAAGAGAGCATCAACGGCGTCTTGGAGTGTGGCATCTTGCAAGTCAAAAGCTTCCTCAATCACTTCGTCCAAGCCTTTGACTTGCGCCCTCGCAAACGCGCATATCGCAAACACAAAGAAAGCACACACTGTCATCGCCATTGCCACTTTTGCGTTACGCATTTTCGCACACCTCCATTGCGAAGTGCTTCATTGCATGAGCCACTTAGTTAGACGCGCATGATAACTTTGCAGTTCCATCAAAAAGCACGCAGGGTAAAAACATCACTCCCCTTGTCTTTGTGGTCGGCGTATGAATGGTCGTCTGCCACCAGGTTGAGTTGGGCGTGCCCCGGGTGCAACACCTGGTTGCGGTGCGCCGGGTTGTTGCATCCACATTGGAGCACCCGGTGGCTGTGGTGGCACCCATCCAGGTTCTGGTTGTGGGAATTCAGCACCCATCGGCGCACCCGGTGGTTGTGGCATCCATGGTTGTTGAACACCGGGAGCACCCCACATCGGAGCACCCGGTGGCTGTTGTGGCATCCATGGTTGTTGTGGCATCCACGGCTGTTGAACACCGGGAGCGCCCCACATCTCACCACCCGTTGGCACTCCAGTAACACCAGCTGGCATCGCCCTTACACCTGCTGGGCGCATCCTAACATACTTCAACTGCCCATCCACATCTTCAACCAACATCCTATCACGCTCAATTCGCACAACTCTCACTTCGCTTCTTTCCAAGCCAGGTGTAGGTAGCATGCTCAACTGCAGGCTGTCGCCAGCACGCACAACACCGTGATCTTTCTCGTTCGCCTCAAGTATTGCATGGACTCGCTTGCTATCAATCAGTATGCCCGCCATTCGGTAAGGTGCTTCCAACGGTTCGTGGGCACGCTCTTCCTTTTCGGGGCGTTTGCCACGCAGATGTTTTCTACCTTCAACAGTCCAGTATTCAACCCCTGTCGGCGTCAAATCAACATTCAACATTGGCACTCCAACATTGCCCCATTGAACCTTCTTTGGTGCTTCTACCTCTGGTGGCGATAGCGGTGGAAGCGTCATCGCCTCTCCACTTGGGCGTTCAAGCGCAACTCGCTTTGGCTGATACACAGGGCTAAACGGATCATCACGCCCTTGATAGCCCGGCTCCTTCAACTTCTCTCCAGAGGGCGCTTGAGGCTGTGCCTGTTGAGGAGCACCAGCCCCTCCAGATGGAGGCATCATCGGCGTCGGTGAAGGACCTCCGGGTGGTGGCGATACACCACCAGACGGTGGCATCATTTGTCCTGCTGGAGGACCACCAGATGGCGGTGGTCCACCGGGCGGTGACGATGAACTACCGGGTGGCGGGCTAATCCCTTCTTCCGATGACGCCTCACCTGATGGCAAGCTCACCTTCTCTGCCTTAGCACTCTGCGATTTAGAAGTTTCCTCGCCACCAAAACCTTTTGGCTTGCTCATAAACAAAGCGAATAAAAGAGAAACGATGAGCACTGGGAGCAACACGCCAGCCCATATGATGAGGAGCTTCTTTTGCTTCTCGTCCATTCACTTGTTCACCTCGCAAACTGCGTTCACAATACAGTTTAACAACCTTGCTTTCGCAACGCCACATTTTATGACGCATGTCAAAGCCCGAAGTTACGCATTCGCAACAGCTAAACATTCTACTCCCCTTCCTCACCCATGCCTGCTTCCCCTTTGCCTGCTTTCCCAATGCCTGCTTTTCCTTCTGCAGGTGGCGGTTTAGGACCTTGTGGTGCACCCGGTGGCATTCCTGGGCTTGGTGGTTGTGCCTGTGCAACTGGTTGTGGAGGCGGGGTTGGAGGTGGGCGTCCTTCAAGTGCTGCCTTCTCAATCTCAGTCTCGCAAATCATGAGCAATGTCACAGGTATTAACGCTGTGATGCGTGGCGAGATGCCTTCAAACCTTGGCATCTCAACTACCATCGGGCGAGGCCCACTTGGCAGTCGTTCGATGAACTTGAGTATGTTTGCGAAGCTTCCCTCAACGGTTATCTCGAGGTGCCCAAGCACCATGAATCCGTTCTGAGGTGGTTGCGGTGGTTGTAAGCTAACCTGCAGTGTCGGCAAAGTGTAGTTGACCAATCTAACATTGCACTCGCGTGCGAGCCTTGCGATGAACATCCGTGTTTGAGGTTCGTAATTGACCATCGCCTCTTCGAGCCACTTCCAAAACAACTCAGATTGATCAGCACCAATGAATGAGAAGACATGGAAACGCTTTTTCAATTCCATCCAGCGAGCCCTTGCCACAGCTGCAAACTTCCTTGCCTCCTCTCGTTCCCTTTCGGCTTGCTTCAACTTCTCATCGGATGCTTCGACACGAAGTTGCTCAACTTCCTTGCTCAGCTTCGCTATCTCTTTTTGCTTCGGGCTAAGACGCCACCACCCAACAGCTGCGATTATGAGGAAGAGAAGCACTCCTGCAACGCTAACATATACCCAGCTAAATCCTTTCATGCGCTTCACACCTCACTGACTTGCAGGTGGTCCGCCTGCCGCGCTTTCAGGCGGTGGACCTGCTGCACTCTCAGGCGGTGGACCTGCTGCGCTCTCAGGTGGTGGACCTGCTGCGCTCTCAGGCGGTGCGCCTGGAGGTCCACCAGCAGGTGGCATCCCTGCAGGTGCCATCCCCGGAGGCGCAGCTACCTGCGGTGCAAACGATGGAATTTGGATCTGCACAGAGAGCGTCGCCTGTATCGCAAACTCAACTGCACCAATAGGCATGTAATCTCTCCATCGGCTCACTGGTGCAGCGGTTGGTGATGGTTGTCCTGGTTGTGGCATCATGCCTGGCATCATACCCGGCATTTGTGGCATTCCAGTTGGTGGTCCACCAGTCGGTGGCGTTATGCCGGGCAAAGTCCCTTGTGTTGGCGCACCAGAAGTGAGCGTTATCCCAAAGGGCTCATTCAACGATAGCCTTAGCAGGTTGACATTGGTGAAAAATTCCGAACGGGATATAACATCCCAAAACTGTTCCCAAGTCTTCCTGTCACGCGCAAAGCCTTCAAGCGTCACAGTTGTCCCCGCAAATTGCAAGCTCGTTATTTGCACTCCAGCTGGTATCCAGCGTGCAAGCTTTTGGCATGCATCAACCCATAGCTTGCCAGTCTTCAAAATGCCATCAAGCATAGTCAGCCTCTCATCGATTGCCTTAACGCCATCCCTTATTCGTTGAGCTTCGTTGAGGATGTTTTGTATCTCCTGCTTCTTCTGCTCAAGCTGTGTCTTTTCTTCCCGAAGCTGTGTTATGCGTCTTGACCAGTTCACATCGATGCTCATGATCACAGCAACTTCAATTCCCAACGCTATTGCCACAACAAGAATAGCCCACTTAGTCCAGCCTCTTCTCCTTACCCATGGTGGTAACAGGTTTAGCCTTGGGGCGCCAGGTCTCATTGGTGGACGCCTTGGCATCCTTCATTTCGCCTCCTGTTGCCTTAGAGCAACTCGCGCAGTGCTGCGCCGAGTGCGATGACCATGTAAGGCGCTATGTCATCAATGTAAGCGCGTCCATAGCGCGCCACCACAGGATCAAGCTTAAGGTATCGGAATGGATTGCCAACCTTAACTGGAACGCCAAGCTGATACTCGAGGAACTTATCAAGCCCATTAAGCCGTGCACCACCGCCGATTATGTAGATGAGTCTCACTTCGGCATTTGGCACTTTGCCAGTGTAGTATTCAACCGAGCGCACTATCTCGGTAGCCAGATCATGCAACCTGCTTTCAATCGCATCAAAGATGTAGCGCGCTGTAACAACTGGCGTTGGAGTTGCCCCCTCAAACACATCAACATCGCTCACCGTAGTTTTAGCACCCTCAGGTGGCTGGATGATGCTCTCGGTCTCCATCTCCTCACCCTCGGCTGACTTTTGTGGTTGAGAGACTGCTGTTGGTTCCACTTCAAGTTGGAACTCTTCTACTTTGGTCTCCTCAGCCTTTGTTTGCTCAAGGCTGATCGTCTCACCCTCAAGTGTGAACTCAGATGGAACGCCAACTTGCTCAGCTTCTTCGGCGAGTTCTTCGACACCAAAGTTGTAGTCAAATTCATCTTCCGCTGGCTGTGCTTCTTCAGTCTCCTCAAGCCCGACTTCCTCAATCCCGATTTCCTCAATCCCCATCCCTTCAGGTTCCATTTCCTGCCCTCCTTGCTCCATCTCCACCTCGAAAGCGAAATCCAAAGGCAAAGTTAACTCCTCAGTCTCTTCCTCACCGCCGGCTGTTGGCTGTTCAGGTTCAGCTTGCTGTTCGAGTGGTAGTTCAAACGTGAATTCGTCAGCGTATTCTGAGCCCTTCTTCTTTCCTTCCTCCTTTGGCTCCTCATCAAGCTCAAGTGTGAAGTCATCATCATCGGTTGGTGTTCCGCCATCCGTCTCAATCTCGTCCATCCCAAGTTCGCTCATCCCAAGTTCATCAATTGGAGTCGTCTCGCTTTCACCCGCTGTTGATGTATACCCGCGTGGCATGGTCATGAGTTCCTCAATCCAAGCTGTTCCCTCCTCCTGCTTCAAGCGTTCAGCCTCCGTTCTGTCCAAGCCAAGTGTGTCTGAGATTGCGATCGTGAACTCATCACTACCAATCGGCAGTATCCTTGGGAAGGCGATTATTCCACCGTGAGTCACGATGACATCCGAGCTTTCTGCGCCTATGTTGACGATGACAACCAAATCGTTCTGACCAAACTCGCTCCCCTCTTGCATGCTTTGTGGGAGGTCAATCAGGGCTCGCACTGAAGCGAGTGGCTCAACTTCAACAGCAATTGGATTTAACCCAGCTTTGAGAAGCACATCAATGTATGTCTCCAACACATCGTTCCTCACCGCTGCATACAGGACTGGGACAGTCTCTCCTTCGCTGACTTCGTCCATGTCACGAAGTGGGACAAAGTCTTTGCGTATTGAATCTGGGGCGAATGGCACTTCGCGCTCAATCTCAAGAGCCATTGTGCTCACAAGCTCCTTATACGGCATCTTGGGAACTTCGGTAACACGAACTACAACCGCAGCTTGCCCTGCAATAGTCACAACGGTGTCTCTTGACCTTATGCCAGCTTCCCTCAAAAGCTCTTTGAGCGCATCAACAAGCGCATCTGGTTGCAATATCTCACCTGCTGCTAACGCTGCTTCAGGTGTTGGCGCTATCCCGAGAGCTGAAACTTCAATAGCTCCGCCACGCCCCTGACGCAACTCAACTGCTTTTATGAAACGGCTCCCGATGTTTAACCCAACAACACTGCGAGGCATCTTTATCACCTTGCCCTGATCGCAAGCGATGCTAATCAGCTCAAACACCACTGTCATTATACCAGCTATCGTGCCCCACTGTCAATGCAAGCCACCACGCCGACAAGGTAAAATTACAAGTGACGAACACTCACACATGGGTTGGTGAATGTTGATGAACGAGCATAGCGTTGAAGAGTTTGAGAGAATGAAGCGTGAATTAGAACAGCGCACCCGTGAACTTGAAGCTGTCTTTCGCATAACCCGTGCCCTGCATAGCCAGACTGATTTGGAAAAGATGCTCATGGAGACACTCCAAACAACGCTTGATGTTGTTAACGCTTCCGCTGGTTCAATACTTCTCCACGATCCAGAGAAAGATGAACTCGTCTTTAGATGTGTCGTGGGTGAGAAGGCAAGCGAGTTGCTCGGTATGAGGATGCCAGCCGACAAGGGCATAGCTGGAGAAGTTTTCAGAAGCGGTGTATCAAAGCTGAGCCATGATGTCCAAAGAGAACCATCGCACTACAGAGAAGTCGGCAAACGCATTGGCTATGTAACAGTCAACATGATGACGGTGCCACTAACATCAATTGAAGGAAAGCCGATAGGCGTGATCCAGATATTGAACAAGCGTGATGGTAACTTCACTCAACAGGATATGGCTGTGACTGAGATAATGGCAGTCCTTGCAGCAACAGCCATTGAGAACGCAAGGCTATACGAGGCTTTGCGCTTGGCTGTTATAACGAAGATGCTCGGCGATATAAGCCACGACATAAAGAACATGCTAACGCCAGTCATGACGACAGCTGAAACGCTTCAACTGATGTTCAACGAGTTCATAAGCGAGTTCGAAAAGTTGCGTGAGCATAACCCGCAATATGAAGACCTGTGGCACAAGCTTGACACAGCCATAGAAGGCTTTCGCTCCTTCTTTGAAGAAGCCATCGAGATGATACTTGACGGCTCAGCAGCTATACAAGGGCGCGTGAGGGAAATCGCCGATTGCGTCAAGGGCATAATATCAAAGCCGAGGTTTGAGCTGAGCGATGTTAGCGAAGTAGCTAACAAAGTCATTCAGGCGCTTCGCCCAGTGGCTGACAAACAAGGTGTGACATTACAGCTCGATGTGAGTGAAGGGCTACCCAAAATATGGGTTGACCCAAAACGCCTCTACAACGCTATCTACAACCTCGTCAACAACGCCATCCCTGAAACGCCCTCTGGCGGGAAGGTGACAGTGCGAATAAGGTTTGTGGGTGGTGATGCCCCATTCCCAGATGGGAATTACATGCTCATTGAAGTAGCAGACACAGGGCGCGGGATGCCTCAATGGGTCAAAGAGAGGCTGTTCACCGATAGGGTTGTCAGCACGAAGCCCGGCGGAACTGGCTTGGGGACGAGGATTGTCAAGAATGTCGTTGATGCGCATGGTGGCACAATCTCGGTTGAAAGCGAAGAGGGCAAAGGGACAACTTTTTACATCAAGCTACCTGTTGAACCACCGGGGTTGAAAGAGCAGTTGCTTGAAGAAGCGCAAAGCTCAAACAAGTAAACGCTACCACCGCAACATAAGAGGGTGTGGTCGGCGCGAAATACTGCGAGGTGGTGTGCAGGTGATGAGCGGAGGGAAAGAGAAACTTAGGATAGGTTGGTTTTCTACCGGCAGGGACGAAGCTGCGATAGAACTGCTTACAACCGCACTCAACTCGATACGCTCGGGCGAACTCAACTTGGAGATAGCCTTCGTCTTTTGCAACCGCGAACTGCACGAGAGCCCTCACTCGGATGCCTTCATTGAACTGGTCAAGAGAGAGGGGCTTACGCTCATCACTTTTTCTTCGGCGAAGTTTGAGCCACAGCTGAGGAAGAAAGGTTTGTCTGGCGATGAGGAGGCGCTTAAGAGATGGCGCAGGATGTATGATGAGCATGTCTATGAACTCATAAAGCCGTTCGGTGTTGAGATCTCATTCCTCGCTGGATACATGCTCATACTGAGCGATTGGATGTGTGAGCGCCACACATTCCTCAACCTCCACCCAGCCATCCCCGGTGGTCCGAAGGGCACATGGCAAGATGTCATCTGGCAACTCATAGCACAAAGGGCTGATGTGGCAGGCGCACAAATACACATAGCAACTCCTCAACTTGATGAAGGTCCGCCAGTATCGTTTTGCAAGTTCTCTCTGCGCACCGAAAACTTCATCCAGCTTTGGAACAGACTTGAAGAGGAGTTGAGATGCATAAGCCTTGAAGAGTTGAGAGAAGCATATGGCGAGTCCTACCCATTGTTCGCCGAGATAAGGAAACACGAACTCGCCCGTGAAATGCCACTCATAGTCATCACACTGCGCATGCTCGCGGATGGAATGATTGAGCTTCGTGGCAGGGATGTGTTTTTCGAAGGCAAGAGATGTGAGGGCGGAGTTGACTTGAGCGAGCAAGTTGACTTAGCAGTGTCAGAGTTGTTAAGGAGGGATCAAGAGGCTCATGGCTGAACATCAAAGGAGTCTGCTCATAGCATTTGACCTTGAAGGTCCTCTGTCAACCCAAGACAACGCCTATGAAGTCATGGGGTTGATTGAGGATGGCTACGAACTGTTTGAGCGCATAAGCCGTTACGATGACCTGCTGACCCTCGAAGGGAGAGAGGGATACGAACCGGGAGATACGCTCTCGTTGATCCTGCCGTTCCTGATAGCGCACGGCATAACCGAACAGCACATAGCAGATGTATCGAAAAGGGCAACCATTGTCCCGGGTGCAAAGGAGTGCGTAAACGAGCTCCGCTCGAAGGGGCACAAAGTTGTGATCATATCGACAAGCTATGAACCACACGCTTTGAACATAGCAAACCAATTGGGCGTGCCAAAGGAAGATGTGAGGTGCACGCCAGCACCTCTTGAACGAATTGCGGATGAACTTAAAAGCGCAACCGCTGATGAGATACAGTATCTGCTAACTTGGCAAAAGCGAATCCTTGAGATACCGTTGGATGACGATGATTTGCTGAAGGCAGAGCTTGATAGATTCTACTGGCACGAGCTTAAGGCGAGAGAGATTGGGAAGACTCTCAGCTCGATAAAGGTGGTTGGCGGTGGAAGGAAAGTTGATGCGCTCATCTCATTCGTTGAGAAGTGCGATGTGAGGATGAGCGATGTTGTGGCGATAGGAGACAGCATAACGGATTACAAGATGTTGCAAGCTGTTAGGGACAGCGGTGGGCTTGCAGTCGTCTTCAACGGAAATCAATATGCGCTCCCATACGGGACAGTCTCGGTTGCAGCTGATAACCTCCTTCCCATCTTGCCACTCGTTGATGCTTTCTCTTCCGGCGGTTTGGAAGGAGCAAAGGAGTTTGTCATGACGGCTCCGAAAAATGAGGAAGGTCCAATTTACCACTGGTTGGTTGACGGCGAGAACCTTGAGGAGGTTCTATCAATCCATAAACGCTTCAGGGAGATACTGCGTGGGAGGGCTGCGAAACTTGGATGAGGTGTGAAGGGAGTGGGAGTTGGGTTGAAGAGAAGCTTGCGCGCAGGGATGACAAAATACGCCTCATAGCATCTGGCGCCCTCAATGTCGATTACCTGCACAAAGTCCCTCAGATCGTCACCGATGGCGAGACGAGAGTCATAAGCCTCCACCGAGAGCCGGGTGGCTCGGCAGCCAACACAGCTTATGCGCTATCAAAGTGGGGAGTGATGTGCGCCTTCGTTGGGTGCGTCGGCGATGATGAAGACGGCAAGCTCCTTCTCTCATCTTTTCACGAGGTGGGAGTGGACACACAATGGATTAAAGTCAAACTCGGTGCACAGACGGGGCGTGTCATCGGCTTCGTTGACGAGAGCGGAAAGAGGGCGCTATATGTGCTTGCAGGCGCAAACGAACTTATAGAGGAAGATGACTTCCCAAGACAAATCCCAGAGAGCGTTGAATGGGTTCATTGCACATCGCTCGTTGGCGATGCGCCGATGAGGCATCAACTGGAATGGGTAGTTGGACTGCCAAGTAGCGTTAAACTGAGCTTTGCACCGGGCGCCATCTACGCATCACTCGGAGTTGACGCATTGAAGCGCTTCATTGAGCGAGCCACGATAATCTTCCTCTCGCATGATGAGCTCATAAGCATCACTGGGAAAAGTGATTTGCACGAGAGCTTGAAGATGCTCCACTCGATTGGTGTAGCAATTGTTGCAGTGACTATGGGCTCTGAAGGAAGCATCCTAAGCTACACAAAAAAGGCAATCACAACACACGGCGTTGAGCCTCCAAAGTCACGCCACCAAGACACTCAAGAAGAACACTCACTGCTCTATGAGGAAGCACTCAGGGCGAATGTGGTTGATACAACAGGTGCGGGCGATGCCTTTACAGCTGGCTTGTTGCTCGGATTGATGAGAGGGTTGCCGTTGGATGTATGTCACAAGTTGGCGTGTTGTGCTGCTTCGGTATGCATTGAAGGCTTCGGGGCAAGGACAGCTCTGCCCTCGCTCAATGCCCTGATCGAGCGCTACAGGTTAGCCTATGGATGAACAGGTAGTTAAATGGGGCGTGCAGGAGATGTGATAGGATGGCGGTAGCAACGGCGAAGGTGAGTGGAAGGAAGCGAAGTTTCTTTTTGAGGGTGCTTATCGCTATCCTTTTGATGCTCGCATGGGAGGTGGGCATTGCTATGGAACAGGCGCTCAAATACTCGCAACTCATAATGGCGCATGAAAAACTCCTCTCATACTGGCGCATGGAAGGAAACTTTGAGGATGAGAAAGGGGTCGCTCACGGAACTCCAAAGGGAGAAGTGCATTTCATTGACGGAGCTGTTGGAGGGCTTGCGGTATCGTTTGACAAAGGTGGCTTTATCACATTCGGCGAAACTAAACACCTTGATACTCCAGAGACAACCGTTGAACTCTTCTTCAAAGTCCTTGCCATGCCAAAAGGTTACAACCCGTGCATAATCGCAAAGCGAGCCACTTCACCAAACACGCGCTTTTCAATCCATGTGATGCAGGGCATGGATATGATCGGCATCTGGAATGGTAGGGCTTTGGCGCGAGCAATTTTGATTGAGCCACTTCAAATCGGCAGATGGTATCACTTGGTTGTCTGCAGTAGCGAGCGATACTTCGCTGTGTTCGTTGACGGTGTTCGTTGTAATGTCATTGATGGCGGAATGGAGTGCGGTCCGTTCAATACTGCCATGAACGGTTTGCCACTGCAGGTTGGCGCATCGCAGTTGGATGGGAATGAACAATTCCCATGCGCAGTCGACGAAGTCGCCATCTATTCAAGCCTGCTCAGCGAGGACGAAATAGCAAACCACATTTTAGTTGCTGGTTGGCAGGAGAGAAAAAACGAACTCATCAGGCTCGCTCAGGAAAAGCGTGAGAAATTCATTGAGGCTCAAAAGAAGGTGCTGAGCAAACGCCTAAGCGACCCAAAGTTGATTGAGCAAGGCAAACGGAAAATCTACACCGACGAATACCTGACTGGGATTAGTTTCCCAGTTGGAGGCATAGGGACTGGAGTCATCCACATCAACGGTTATGGGGAACTGTCGGCATGGCAGATCTTCAACAACTTCACATACGCACGACTGCCTCACTCTTTCTTCGCTATCCGTGTTGCGGATGGTAAGGGCACGCTAAACATCAGAGCGATTCAAACGAAGGACATTGAACCGTTTAAGGGCATGCGAAATGTGAGGTTCTCTGGAGAGTATCCGTTTGGGTGGTGGGAGTTTGAAGATGACATTGGCGTGAGCGTCACAATGGAAGCGTTTAATCCACTCATACCTCTCGAGACGAAGAAGTCAGCAATGCCATGTGCCATCTTCAACTTCACCGTGAAGAACACAACTAAGCACCCTGTGAGCGTCTCCATACTCGCGTCGCTCCAAAACGCCGTTGGCTTCACTGGCATAGGTCAAGTGGAAGGGAGAAGATTTAAGGGCTACGGTGGAAACACGAACTCGGTCATAAACTTTGAAGACGCTGTAGCCATCCACATGACGAGCACGCTGGATAAAGACTCACCGGCGTATGGTGACATGGTGCTTATGGCTCTTTCAAAGGAAGCCAGTGCAACTGCCTCATGGGAAAACATTGAGGGACTGTATGAGGATTTCGCTTCCGACGGGAGGCTCACCACCCAAAACGAGGCTGGTCCTTCAGCATCTGGCGAAACAGTTGATGGCGCTATAGCAGTTGAAGCGAAGTTGAAACCGAACGAAGAGCACACATTCACATTCGTTATCACATGGCATTTCCCTAACGCTGTTCACGGTGATGAACGCACTGGATGGGTAAGCAGGGGCAACATGTATGCCAACTGGTGGGCAAACGCACTTGAGGTCGCAAAGGAAGTTAAGAGTGACATCGGCGAACTGACGAGGTTAACGAGGCTGTATCATGACTCGCTTTACTCGTCCAACTTACCACACTGGTTGCTTGACAGGATAAGTTCACAAGTGAGCGTCCTAAGGAGCAAGACCTGCTTTTGGGGCAAGGATGGATACTTCGGTGGATGGGAAGGATGCAACCCAAACAGTGGATGTTGTTTTGGCAACTGCGCTCATGTCTGGCATTATGCACAGGCTCACGCTTTCCTCTTTCCAGAAATAGCGAAGCGCATGAGGGAGCAAGCGCTGAGTTTCCAGCGCGATGATGGTAGCATACCGTTTCGCCAGCCAAGGCATGGCACCGCTTGCGATGGGCAACTTGGCGAGATACTCGCTACATATAGGGAACACCTCATGAGCACATCGAACGATTGGCTGAAGGCAAATTGGGAGAAGATAAAGCGAGCAATGGAGTTTGCGATCAAGCAATGGGACAAAGACGAGGATGGCATGTTGTCAGGTGAGCAACATAACACGCTTGATGGCGAAGTCACTGGGACAACCTCATGGCTTGGCTCACTCTATCTTGCTTCCCTCGCTGCTTGTGAGAGAATGGCAACCGTAGTTGGAGATAGCGATGCAGGGAAGCGCTATCGACGCATCCTTGAGGTCGGGATGCGAAATCAAAACGAGAAACTATGGAACGGCGAATACTACATTCAATTGCCTGAGCGACCTCAGAAGGAAGACTATGGCGATGGCTGTCACATAGATCAAGTCCTCGGGCAATGGTGGGCACACATACTTAACTTGGGCTGGGTTTACCCACAGGAGAGGGTTAGGGAAGCGCTTAAGGCTCTACTGCTTTACAACTTTCGTGACAACTTCAAGGGCATAATCCAACACCCGAGGAGATTCGCTGACGACAACGATGCTGGGATGCAAATGATAACATGGGTTAAAAGCGTCCGCCCAACTCCTCACACAAGGTATGCGGATGAAGTCATGTCAGGGTTTGAGTATGCTGTAGCAGCGACGATGATTTACGCGGGGCTGTTGAGAGAAGGGCTTATGGTGGCTAAGGCGGTTTATGAGCGCTACGATGGGCGCTTGCGCCCAAGCTTAGTTATACCAAGTGGCAATCCGTTTGGAGATGATGAATGTGGCAGGTTCTATGCGAGGGCGATGAGCGTTTGGTCACTTCTGCTCGCTTGTCAAGGGTTCATCTACAACTTCCCAGAAGCAAAGATGGGCTTCAGACCGATTTGGCAACCCGAAAATCATACATCCTTCTTCACAGCGCCAACTGGATGGGGAGTGTTCTCGCAAGTGCGCAGGGCAAATTCACAAACATGCAAGATTGAAGTCAAGCACGGGAAGGTGGAAATCGCTGAACTCCAATTTGCTATCCCAGAAGGCGCTAAGGTTAAAGGCGTGACTGCGCGCATCGATGCTAAAGCACTTAAAGCCTCGTTCAAGCAAGACGCAAGCACCTTAACCGTGCGCTTCGAACGAAAGTTAGCAGTGAGCGAAAAACAAACACTCACCATATCCATTGCATTCAAATAGCGAACTGCGCATGCTCGCTCAGTTGTTTGACATATCGCTATCGCCATCAACACTCGGTAGCGCTCTTATCCCAAGCACTGGAATCCGCAAAGCGAGCATTGCTTGCGTTACACTCACACGAACGGCTTCATTGTGTCAGGTAAATTGGCGTTTCACTGATAGCGACTTTTCTGCCCTCAATCGGATTGCCCATGATGTCAAGGGCGCTAACACCTGAAGGCAGGGCAATTTGGTGAACTTTGCCATCCGTTGACCACGCAACGCCCACCCGCTTTTTGCCAACCCTGAACCAGTGCACAATCACGCCGTCGCTCAACTTTTGGCTTCGCTCAAACTTCGCTTCTGGCGGAATCAAATTCGCCATCGCTGCGACGGTGGCAAGCATTTTTCGGGGCGTCCCGCCATACTCAAAGAAAACGCTGCCTGTGTCAACGCCGTTAATTTCGCCACAAGTTCCAGCGTGCAGGAAAATCTTCTCGCCGCCGTTGGCGAAGAAAAGTGTTGCGAATTTGACCAACCACTCGGACGCTCTCCGCTCGCTCGGATGAAAAGCGCTCCGCATTGCGGCATCGCCGAAAAAGTTGCGAAGCGGTTCTATCGGCGGGTCATCGTCGGCGTAGCAGCCTAACTCCGTCAGCCAGATAGGTTTCGCTTCGTCTCGTTTCCTCATCCGTTCCCAAAGTCCTTGCAACGGCTCGCAAAGCCCTTCAGGGCTTCCGCTGCTGTAAAGGTGCAAATCAAGGACATCAACGAACTGCAACCCACCTGCTTCAACGAACTCCCTCGTCCAACGGCTATCCGCCCAAATGCCAATCCCGCCGACAACGATTGCGTTTGGTTGCTCAGACTTAACGGCTTTGTAGGCGATGCGAAGCAACCTCAAGTAATCGTCAAGGGTGTGACCGAGCGATGATGGGAGCGAATAGAAGGTGTAAAGTGGCTCGTTGAAGATGTGGTAAGCAATCACTCGGTTGCGGTAGCGGCGAACGCTTTCGGCGATGTATCGCTCAAAGGCTCGTTCGTCCTTCGGCTTGCAAGCGAGCAACATAACCTGCCGCCGATAAGCAATGGGTTGCACCTTTTCAATTTGTGCTGGGTCGCCACTGCTACTCCACTCAGCGGATGGGAACGGGAACAAAACGAGACAATTGCCGCCTTCCTTCAGCACTCGGTCAATTTGAAAGTCAGTCTCACCGAAGTTGAAATCTGCGTCAGGTTTCGGCTGCACTGTTCGCCACTGCACTGACCAATCCCGCCACCACAAAATCCCGGCGCGATGAGCCAACCGTAACAGGAACTGCCAAGGGTAAGCGTGGTTCATGCCCCATCGGGAATCTTTGGCTCGGTAAGGCTTGATGACAGCGCAGCGAAGGGGCAGGCAGAAGTTTGCTTTTTCGGGTGTCGTCACTTGAACCCTGTAAAACCCGAACTTGCCCACTGGCAAATTGACTGTCCTGACGATGCTTTTGCCAACGGGCACTGCGAACCTGACCGTTTGTCGCAATACTTCACGGTCAAAGAAATCACGCACCGAAATCGTCGCCGTTACTTCCCTTGCCCCTTGTCCCTTGTCCCGTGTCCCTTCAACTGTCCCATCCGCAAACACATGGAGTTTGATGGGAAGGGTTGGTTGCCCTCTTTCAACGACGAAAATGTTGCCCGTCTCATCTGTTGACGCCATCACTTCCACCTGAAGTCGCGGACGATACTCGCTCGCTTGCGAACCTTGCTCAAGTTGCATCGCATCAAGCCAAACCGTCGCGCCGCTCATCTTTGATGCGTTCAGGTCAAGCCCTGCGCCAACCCAAATGAAGTCCGCTTGCGGCGCGAATGTGAAAGAGTAGCGCTGCCAATCGGTCGTCAAGGTAAAGTTTCTGCTCAGGTTTCGCCCATCCGATTGGCGAACGAAAAAGACGCCAACGACATTTGGTCTGTCAGTTTTCATGAAGGCTGAAAGGGTGTAAGGTTGACCGCGATTGACGGTGACCCAGCCGTGATGGGCGACGACAATTGAGCGGACAGGCTGACGAATTGGGTCGAACCAGTCAAAGTAGAAGGTCGGCAAATTAGGTTCGCTCAGCGTGACCTTGAGGCTGAACCTGCCGTGTGCGGATGTTTTGTCGTCCAGTTCGCCAATCAGTTGAAAGACATTGCCCATCCACCAACGCAAATCAGGCGCGTAACTTCCCCAGCCCGCTGTCCCGCACTCAAAACTGCTGTTGGGTAGAAAGTTGACGACACCTTCGGTTGGAATTTGCGGAAGCCGTCTCGGGCTCAAAGCGGGGATTTCAACCAACTCAACATCGTCAAGCCAAAGGACTCCCGTGCTGTTGAACCAAATTTGCAATCGGCTTTCCTTTGCCGACAGGTCGCTTGTGGCTTGAAAGAAAAACTCGTAACGCTGCCATTGACCCGTCGGCGCGAAAAGGTCTTGCAGCCCCACATCGTTCCAAAGGCAAGTGTTGACGAGAGCGACGCGAACAATCCCAGTTCGAATACCTTCCGCTTTCGCCCAAAAACTCAACCGATACCAACGCCCCCGTTGGACGCTGATTGTCCCGACTTGGCAAATCATTGCGTGGCTTGCCGGCGTGCCATTGCCGAATTCGGTGCAAATCAACTTGCCCGAAAAACCTTTGCCCTCTCTACCGACATCGCGGACGAGTTGCTGCTTGATATGGGAAGCGCCTGCGGTCATCCAAAAATCGGGGACACCATCGCCGTTTTCATCCCGCTCAAAATCGCCGTTAGGCACAAGGTTCGTTTGCGCCATCGCAAAACCGCAAATCAAAAACACCAACGCCCATCTCAACATCGCTCTCACCTCCCACCTTCTTGGCAGGTCAAAAAGGGCAACGCTACCTTTCATGCTTCCCGACTTGCCAAATCTTGCCTTCGTTGCCGACCAAAAGCACCCAGCCGTTAGGATTGTGGCGCTCAAAAAGTGGCAAACCTTCCTCGCCCAAAACCAGAAGCGCCGTTGACCACGCTTCAGCGTTGGTGGGTGAAGGAAGGACGACGGCTGCAAGCAAATTTCGCTGAACAGTTTCACCCGTCAGCGGGTCAACGGTCCTGCGACCTTCAACGGGGATGCTTTCAGACACTGACAGCCCGCAATCATCCAACGGGACAGTGGCAAGTGCTTGACCGCTAATGGGATGAGCAATCGCAACTCTCCAACTTTCGCCATCGGCGTTGTGACCGAAAGCGAAAACGCTGCTTGTGCCACCGTGCAAAAAAGCGCTTTCAACGCCTGCGTCTCTCAAAATTTGCGCAGCCCGTTCCAAAGCGTAACCTTTGCCGATACCCCCCAAGTCCAACTGCACACTTTCATCTACCAATCGCACCGTCATTGTCGCTTCGTCCAACATGATGGCGTCGGCGACCGATTTCGTCTTTCCCGACCGTCGCCAAGTTCCCAGCGTGATGTCAAAAGCGCCTTCCGTCGCGTGGGAAAGGAGCAATGCTTGCTGCAGCAACCGAAATGTGCGGGCATCTACGCGGACAGGCTGGAAGGCAGCGAGACGATTGATTCGTCCAATGTCGCTGTCGTTGCGGAAGCGGGAAAGCAACCTTTCCAGTTCGGCGATTTCACGCAAGGCTTCTTCACCTGCCGCCCGCAAAAAAGTTTCGTCGTCGCCGACCAACACTAACTCAAAGCGCGTCCGCATCGCATAGGTTGCCAGCAAAACGACTGTCATGCTCATCGCCCCGGAAAACTTTCTCACACCAATTCCTCTTGCAAACGGGCGAAAAACTCCGTCAAGGCTTCGACGGTTACAGGCTTCAACACATAGTCAGGGATGCGATGGAAGGTCACATCGCTTAACACGAATGCCAGCGTCGCAGGCGAAACACCTGCATCCTTTTGCCGAGCCCACTCAATCGCTTGCTTGATGTCCACGCCATGTTGGTGCAGGAAGTAAAGGTCGAGGAAGTCCTTCATTTCACCCCGTCCCAGCAAGGTGCAAATTTTGTTGGCTGCGATGTCCTCAAGGCTGTCCACAATAAAATCGCCGAAGCGTGGCTTCTCCACAACGATTTGAGGCGCAACTTCATAGACGAAATCCACGACCGCACTCTCATCGCCTCGTTGAAGCAGATAGCGCCGAAAATGCGGCGTGACGACCAGTGAAGTGTGGCTTGCCCCGATGCTTTCAGCGACATGGGCAATAAGATGGGGGCAGCTTGCAATTCTTGCTCCCTCAAGGTGAACAAGTCCAAGGCTTCCGAGCGGCGATGGAACAGGTAGAAGGCAGCCAATGCTGTCCCGCCCGTCAAGAGGAATGCTGGCGCTTGCTGAAAGAAACCCACCAAGAAATCTCGCTGCAAACTCGTCAGCAAGTTACCGAACAAGCCCTAATTCCCTCCACTTGCGCAACAGAAATTCCCAAAAGGCGCGGCGGCGACCGAGGCGAGGTGCCAGTTGCTCCCAATGGCGCACCAAGTCATCCACGCTCAAAAATTCCCAGACATCTTCGTAGCAGGCTTCACGCAGAATTTTCGCCATGTAAGCCAACCGTTCCTGTTCACTCCCTGACCGCAAAATCTCTCGCAGTTGGCGGATGGTCAAGGGCTCATCCCAAAGGAAGTAAGGTCGGCTGTCTTCGTCCTTCATGTCCGTCGTTAGCCGACTCATCGTTGATCACGCCCTAAAGGAAAAACGGGGGCGCATTGTTAAGCGCCCCCGCCTTTGTCACTGTCACGCGATAACTTCCTGCTTTTGCGGGTCGAAGATTTTCATCTTGCCCTCGCGGTAGGAGAGTTCAGCCAAGCCGACAGTGACCATGACTTTGTAAGCGAGGTCAATGGGGCAATTGGGAGTCTTGGTGCGGTCGCGGACGCACTCAAAGAAGTTGCGGTGGTGGGCGCGAAGGACATCTGGGACAGGCTCTGTCGGCACTCGCAGCGGTTCAACTTCGTCAGCGTAAACTCGTTCAGGTTGCACGACAATTTCGTTGCCACCCAAGAACATGTTCGCTTTATGCCCGTGAACAATCGTCTCAAGACCGCGCTCGTTTGCTGTTGAACCGACTACCACAACCACATGCCCACTCGGAAACTCAGCCATCATGTGGAAGGTGTCAGGAACTTCGCGGTCGTGGTGGACGAAGATGCCGCCCGTCGCGACGACGCGGGTAGGGAATTCAGCGCCGATTGCCAAAAAGAGTGTGTGCAAGACATGCGGGAACAAGTCAGTGGCGATGCCACCAGAGTAGTCCCAGAACTTCCGCCAGCGGAAGAACCGCTCTGGGTCCCAAGGGCGCTTGGGCGCAGGACCGAGAAAGGCATCCCAGTCCAAGTTGACGCCCGGCTTGGCGTTGGGGTCGATGCCGTAGTTCCACTCGCCCTCGCGGGAGTTGCGGCAATAACTTGCTTGCGACCAAACAATTTTCCCGATTTTGCCTTGCTGAATCAACTCCGCTGCTTGCCTCCACTTCGGTTCGGAAGTCCACTGTGAGCCAACTTGGATGACCCGCTTCGTCCGCATTGCCGTTTCGTAAACCTTCTTGGCTTCGTCAACATAGCGGGTCATCGGCTTTTCAAGGTAGATGTCCTTGCCTGCTTCCAGCGCGTCAATTGTCATCTTGGCGTGCCAGTGCTCAGGCGTGACAATCCAGACGACATCAATGTCTTTGCGTTCCAGCAATTTGCGGTAGTCGTGATAGACCTCCACTTTGCCCGTTTGGCTCTTGCCTTCCCATTGGCGTTCAGCGAGTTTTCGTGCGCTCTCTTTGCGTGGTTCGTAGATGTCGCACACAGCAACAATTTCAGCATTTTCCTCGCCCTTTTGAATGGCTCGAACGAGGGTTCCAAGGTGGGCATGTCCCATTCCACCGCACCCGATGATGCCGATGTTGATGCGGTCATTAGCGCCGATGACACGCTGGCTTCCCGCCAGTGCGTAAGCGCGGCTGGGCTTGAAGCCACCCGCCATCGCCCCAACGGCTAACGCCCCTGCAGCCGTCTTCAAAAATTGGCGGCGCGAAACCTCTTTGCGTTCGTCTTTCTCGCCCGTCATGCGGCAACACCTCCTTGCTTTTTATGCTTTCAGCCACTCTTCAATGCTGATGCCTGCTTGCTTAAGGATTTGACGCAATAGCACTGGACCGATGTCTCGTCCGTGCGGGTTTGGGATGATGATGCGGATATTGCCTTTGCGCATGTATTCGTGCTTCTTGCCACTGAAAGGACCTTCAAAACCCAACCGACGCAGTTTGCGAATGAGTTCGCGCCTCGGCACGGGCGTGAGCCTTCCTCTTGACTGCCCCACTTGCTTTCCCCCTTTGAGCCGTCACTGCCAAACGACAACCATTGATCACGGGAATTTCGTCCCCGTCCATCAACGCCGACATCACCCAAAGTTCAATGGCGTCAATCAAGTCCTCTCGTGCCTCCTCAAAATCCCGTCCTTGCGCGAAGCAACCGGGCAAGTCAGGAATCCATGCGGCAACTGCATCAACTTCCGTGTCCTTCTCATAGACGGCGTTTTTCAGCGCCTCTTGCACATACTCCCTCAAAGTGACGAGCCGTTCCTTCGGCATATCGTTCACCTCGCCCTAAAGTTTACGGCAACTCCTTGATGCGGATGTTTCGGAACTCAACCCGGCTGCCGTGATTTTGCAACCCGATGTAACCCTTGCGCAGCCTGTCTTTCAACTTCGGGTGTTCATCCATGTTGACGCGAACAATCTCCTCGCCGTTCATCGCCACGACGACCCAAGGTCCGCTACATATGATTTCCACGAAGTTCCATTCGCCCGCTGGCTTGGACATGTTCTTTTTGGGCGCGACGGCATCGTAAATTGCGCCCGTCGTGTGTGGTGCAGGTTCTCGCCCGTGGTCGTCCAAGATTTGAATTTCCATGCCAGTAAATGCAGGGTTGCCTTCCAATGCTGAGCGGATGAAGATGCCGCTGTTGCCACCTTTGCTGATTCGGAACTCCAAACGCAAAATGAAGTTCTCGTATTGCTTATCCGACCGCAGCCACCCGCCACCTTCGCCGGTGCAGACCAGAACTCCATCCTCAACTTTCCACGCAGGCGTTCCCATCACATGCCATCCTGTCAAGTCTTTGCCGTTGAAAAGGGGAACAAACCCCTCTTCAGCCTTTTGGGCGGCAGACATCTTCCCGAATTGCACAAGCGCAACCGAAAGAGCGACAATGCCAAACACCGTCCACCATCGCATCTCAACCGCCTCCTTTTTCCGAATGGTTAGACGACCGTCATAAAGATGTTAACGCACCAACCGATGCGGTGTCAGGGAAACCCTGTAAAATCAATTTGCGAGTCGCAACCGAGGACGGCATAATATCTGCGGTGACCGAGAAATGGCACTGACACGCGAAGACCTACAAAGCCTTTTGCAATGGCTGGACGAAGACCCTCAATTTCGTGCGGAACTGCGCCGCCGTCTGTTGGCGGAACCGCTCATCGTTGAAATCCGCCTGCCGACCGATTGGATGACACGAGTTGATGAGCGGTTGGAGAGATTGGAAAGCGATGTTGGGACGCTGAAAAGCGATGTTGAGACCTTGAAGAGCGATGTCGAGACTTTGAAGCGCGACATGGGCATAGTGAAAGGCAAGGTGTTGGAAGTTGATTACCGCACGAAAGCAGCCAGCATCTTCGGCATCTTCCTTCGCAACGGTCGTGACGCCAGCGAATTCGTCAGCACGAAACTGGACGAAGCGGAAGCGAAAGGTTTGGTCACGCCTCAGGAGTCTGAATTCGTGATGGCAGCGGATTTGCTTTGGATGGGCAATATAAGGCGCGGCAAATTTGAAGGCGAAACACTGGTTCTGGTTGGCGAATCTTCTTGGAGAATTGAACCCGACGATGTTGAGCGGGCTGTGGAGAAAGCGAAAATTTTGCGCAGGGTGGGCATTTGGGCTATTCCCTTCGTTGGTGGCGCTGAGTGGGCATCGCCTGATGTGAAGGAGCAAGCGTTGAAGCAAAGAGTTTTGTGCGCCACAGATGCGAAACTTGAGCCTTCACGCTCCGACCCAGACGAGTGGGAGCGTTTTTTGGAATCGTGGCGACCTTAGGTTTCACTTCAAAGCCCGCAGCGCAAAGTGTTAAATCGTCTCGCGAACCCTTGACATACAAAAAAAGTGTGCCAAACTAAAGGCGTCAAAACAAAAATGCCCTCCTTGAGGGCAAAAAGGAGGGATCAAGAATGATGCGAGGATGGATGCAGCACGACCGGCGGAATGGTGGGCGATGCTCAATCTTCGTTCGTAGAGTTTTGCCTGCATTATCTCTTCGTGTCGGCTTCACGCTCATTGAGTTGCTCGTGGTGATCGCCATAATCGCCATTCTGGCGGCGATTCTGTTCCCAGTGTTCAGTCAAGCCCGTGAAAAGGCTCGTCAATCTACTTGTAACTCCAACTCCCGCAATATCAGCATGGCAGCCGCTCAATATGTCCAAGATTATGACGAACAGTTCATGGAACTCTATCGCAGGCATGAAGGCGGCACTGCAGCGTATTGGCCAGCAGGCTTTTATCCATGGGAAGGTGGTCCTTGCACCGGTAACAGTAGCACCAATTGCCATGGTTGGTGGACAGCGCCTCAAGTTTTCCGCACTGATCCCAATTTCGGCACTCCTGCAGGAGTGACACCCAACTGGGGCTATCTGCTCGCTTCAACCTACTCCCGCAATAACCAAATCTTTGCCTGCCCTTCCGGATTTCGGACTTCGTGGCGACCTTCAAATCGTGACAACAATGCAGGCTATGTCTACAGCAACTGGGTTGCTGATGGTGGTTCGTTCTTGGCTCCTGCCATCAAACTGCCACAAATTCGTCGCCCAGCCGAGTTAATTGTTTTCTGGGACTCAGGGAAATCCAACTGGGCAATTGAAATGCAGGGTTGGAACCAATGGGCTGGATGCACACCGCAACCTGTGACTAACCCTGATGGGACTTGTCCTAAGTGCTACGGTGACTGGGTCGCTCAGCATATGGAAGGGCGGAACTTTACCTTTGCTGACGGACATGTCAAGTGGTATCGGGACTCACAAACTTATAACCGCACTGTGCCCTACATGTGGCACTGGCAATGTCAGTAAGGACAAAAACTGTGCTGAGAAATTATTGGGGCGAGGTTAACGCCTCGCCCCTTCTCGTTTTCATCTGAGGCATGAAGTTTCCTATCCAACGGCGCATAACTCGCTTTCACTGAGCCAAAAGGTAAGCCAGTTGGTAAAGGGCTTCGTCAATTTCCTTCGGTTTGGAGATGGCATCCTCAAGCGGTGTCAAGACGATTTCGCCTTTGACTTCGCCCACAAGTTTGTCGGTTTCGCCTTGGAGCAGGAACTCAACAGCGGCGTTCCCGAGCCGACTTGCCAAAATTCGGTCACGAGGGGTTGGAGTGCCGCCTCGTTGGATGTGCCCCAAAACTGTCACCCGAACATCTAAGCCGGTTCGCTGCCTAACTTGTTCGGCGATGGCAAACGCACCGCCTGCTTCGTCGCCTTCAGCAACGACAACGATACTTGAAGTTTTGCCCCTTCGCCTGCCTTCCATCAGCCTTTGGCAAATGGCGTCAATGTCTGTTGGCTTTTCAGGAACGAGGATTTCCTCACAGCCGCCAGCCAAACCAGCGTAAAGCGCCAAAAAGCCACGATGCCTTCCCATCACTTCCACAAAGAAAATCCGTTCGTGAGCGGCAGCAGTGTCCTTGATTTTGTCAATGGCGTGGACGGCTGTGGTGACGGCGGTGTCAAAGCCGATGGTGAAATCGCTGCCGTAAAGGTCGTTGTCAATAGTGGAGGCACAGACGAGGATGGGAATTTGCTGCTCCAACCAGAACAAGTGAGCCCCAGTTGATGTCCCGTTGCCACCTATAGCGATCAAACCGTCAATGCCAGCCTTGCGAACTTGCTCGGCTGCTTGCGCTCTTCCCTCGGGAGTGAAGAATTCAGGGCAGCGGGAACTTTTCAAAATCGTGCCGCCCAAGTGCATGATGCCAGAAACGCTTCGCAAATCCATTGGGCGAAATTCGCCCCGCAGCAAACCCGCATAACCTCTCATGATGCCGACAACTTCCAACCCTTTAGCGATTGCCGTTCGCACAACTGCCCTGATGCAAGCGTTCATTCCGGGAGCGTCTCCGCCACTTGTCAACACTCCAATTCGCTTCATCCTCGTTCACCCCGCTTAACCGATCTGTTTGCCCGCCATCAATTGTGTCTCTTGTGGGTGCGCATTGTGTCGGGAGAAATTCGGTCCGGAACGGGCTTGGGTTGCAAGTGCCAAAATGTCCATAGGAGGTGCTAACCCGAATGGGCGTTTGGGACGAAGAACTTGACAGAAGTTGGCAGGAACTGGTTTGGCGCATAGAGCAGGAGTGGCAGGAAGAGCCAGTTTTCACTGTCTCCGAAATCAACGAGTATGTCCGCCAGATGCTCCACAGGGATGAGTTTTTGCAGCGGGTTTGGATTAGAGGCGAAATTTCCCGCTGGCAAGTTTACCAAAGCGGTCACGCCTACTTCACCCTCAAAGACGAACAGAGCCAAATCACTGGCGTGATGTGGCGGGAACGGCTCGCTTACCTTGAGGAAATGCCGAAGGAAGGCGAAAAAGTTCGGGTCTTGGGCAGCATAAGGGTCACGAAAAAGGGCGGCGAGTTCCAAATTGACGCCATCAAGATTGTCCGAGAGATTGACAAAGGGTTTTGGTGGCGCAAGTTTGAGGAGACGAAGCGGAAATTGGAAGCGGAAGGTCTTTTCGCTCCCGAACGGAAACGGCAAATCCCGACTTTCCCGCAACGAATCGGCGTCATTACATCGCCCGACGGAGCAGCAATCCGAGACATAATCCGCATCGTTCGGCAAAGGCATTCTGGCGTCGAAATCGTCCTGTTTCCCTCACTCGTCCAAGGTGAAGATGCTCCCCTGTCTTTGGTTCAAGCCATCAAGTTGGCAAACTCCCTTGAGGTTGAGAGGTTGGTCGGCAAAATCGATGTGCTCATCATCGGGCGAGGCGGCGGCTCAATTGAAGACCTATGGGCGTTCAACGAGGAAATAGTCGTCAGGGCTGTAGCAGAATCGCGAATTCCGACCATCAGCGCTGTCGGGCACGAGATAGATTTTGTCCTGACCGATTTCGCTGCCGATGAGAGAGCACCAACCCCGACAGCAGCAGCGCAAAGGGTCGTGCCTGACAGGCAAGAGTTGCTTGACAAGTTGAGGCAACTTGAAATCCGGCTGAGACAGGCTGTCAGAAACAGGCTAAGACAGTGCCGCGAACAATTGTGGCGGCTCAGCGAGAGGAGATGCTTCACTGACCCACTCAGCCTGCTGGGCGATTTCAGGCAGGAATTGGACAGGGTCAGCATCCAAATTGACGCTTTAGCGCAACGCCAAATTTCTCTCAAGCGTTGGAAGTTGCTTGAACTTTCCAGCCGATTGGCTCACTGCAGCCCACAGGCACAATTGGTCAGGTGGCGCGAGAGGCTGCACCGATACAACGAGGCTTTGCAAACTGCCGTTGGGTTGGCGCTGAACAAATGCCGCCGCAAACTGGAACTGATGGCTGGAAAGTTGGAAGCGCTCAGCCCTTTTGCCGTCTTGCAGCGAGGATACGCTTTGGTGAGAGACCCGATAACCGGGAAAGTTTTGACGCGTGTCGGGCACTTTGCAGTTGGGCAACGAGCGGAAGTCCTACTCGCCGACGGAAAACTTGATGTCACTGTCAACGAGGTGATGAGCGATGATGAGGCTTCCGATAGAGCAACCCAATGAGCCAGAAGAGACCTTGACCTTTGAGCAAGCGATGGCTCGGCTTGAGGAGATTGTTCGGCTTTTGGAGTCTGGCGAGTTGAGCCTTGACGAGACCGTCAAGCTTTACGAGGAAGGACAAAGGTTGCGACAGTTTTGCGAAGAGAAACTCAATGCGGCTGAAAAGCGGATAAAGATGGTGACCTTAGCCGACAACGGCTCAATAAGGGTGAGCGAATTTGAGCCCGAATTGTGAGACCGACAAAGAAGGTGAGTCGACATGAATGTCAAGGCTAAGACGGAGGAACTGCTTCAACGGCTGGAAGAATGTCGGCGAAAGATTGATGCCCTTCTGGATGAGTGGCTGCCGAAAGAGGATGAACTCCCCTCGTTGCTTCACCGAGCGATGAGATACAGTGTCCTCGCTGGCGGGAAGCGGCTTCGCCCCTTTTTGGTCATTGAGAGTTGCAGGGTCGTTGGTGGCGACGAGGAAAAAGCCTTGCCCGCAGCATGCGCCGTTGAAGTCCTACACACTTACACCCTCGTCCACGATGATTTGCCCAGCATGGACAACGACGATTTTCGGCGAGGCAAACCGACTTGCCATAAGGTCTTCGGTGAGGGCATGGCTGTGCTATGCGGCGATGCCCTTCAAGCCCTTGCCTTTGAATGGTTGGCGACGAAGTTGCCGGAAAAAGGTGTGCCTTCGGATGTCGCCTTAAAGTGCGTTGCCGTCTTGGCTCACGCCTCTGGCTCAAAGTGGCTTGTCGGCGGACAGGCTTTGGACATCACGGAGCAAGCGAAAGGTTACTCCGACAGGTCGCCTGAGAAAGTTTTACTCATCCACGAGCGAAAAACTTCGGCGTTGATGCGGGCTTGCTGCGTCATCGGCGGTTTGATTGGGAACGCAACGGAGGCACAAATTGAAGCCCTCAGCGATTACGGCTATTGGCTTGGTCTCGCCTTCCAGATCACCGACGATATTTTGGACGAAATCGGTGACCCCGAAAAGTTGGGCAAAAGTGTCGGCAAGGACAAGCGGCAAAAGAAACTGACCTACCCGATGGTCTTTGGGATTGAAAGGTCGCGCGAGTTAGCAGCAGAAGCCGCCGAGCGAGCCGTAGAGGCTTTGTCAGTCTTCGGCGAAGAAGCAAATTTGCTTAGGTCACTCGCAGAATATGTGCTTGAGAGGCAATCCTGACATTTTTAGCAAGCACCATTGCGCCCCAAAAACTGGCAAACGGTGAGGCTAAATGGCGTTGACGGAGACAATCAGCGATAAAACTTCCGTCCTGCTTTCCGTTCACGGCTTGACAGTAAGTTACGCTGCTCACACTGTTTTGCGCGATGTCAGTTTTGAAGTCGCTCGCGGTGACTTAGTGGTCGTGCTTGGTCCTAACGGTGCAGGCAAGACAACTTTACTGCGCACGATAGCGAAAGTCGTGTCTCCAAAGGTCGGCACTGTGCTTTTGGATGGTCGCGATATCACAAAATTGCCAGTCGGGCAACTAATGAAAACCCTGAGCGTTGTGCCGCAGTCGGAAGGGAGCGTTTTCAGTTTCACCGTTCAAGACATCGTTGCGATGGGCAGGACACCTCACCTTCCACCGCTCGCTCCACTTTCGCAACGGGACTGGCAAATCATCCGCGAGGCGATGGAGGCAACCGATGTTTGGGAACTGAGGGACAGGCTTTTCACCGAACTTTCTGGCGGCGAACAGAGAAGGGTTTTGATTGCCAAAGCGTTGGCTCAAGAGCCCCAACTGCTTTTACTTGACGAACCGACAGCGAACTTGGACTTGCATTACCAACTGGAGGTCGTTGAACTCATCCAGAGGCTCAACCGCGAAAGGGGCATAACTGTCCTCGCTGTCCTTCACGATTTGAACTTGGCTGCCATGCTGGGATATCGGTTCATTTTGATGCACCGAGGTCGCATTTACGCTTTAGGCAACGCCGACGAAGTTCTGACGCCACAAAACATTCAGCAAGTTTACGGTGTGCCCGTCGTTGTCACAAGGCACCCGCTTAACGGGAAGCCGATAATCCTTTTGGCTGAACGGCGAATCCCGTCCCTGCGGGGCGTAAAGGTTCATGTCGTTTGCGGCGGCGGGACCGGAAGTGAAGTTATGGCGATGCTGACGGCTGCAGGTTGTCAAGTCACCGCAGGCGCTTTGAACCGAGGTGACAGCGATTTTGAAGCGGCTCAGTTGCTCGGCGTTTCGGTCGTTGAAGAGCAACCCTTCATGCCGATTTCCCAAGAGGCATTTGAGCGGACGAAGGAAATGATAGCGGACGCGGAGGTGGTTGTCTTGACAGATGTTCCCTTCGGTTGGGGCAACATCGTGAACTTGAGGGCAATTTTGGAAGCAGCAAAAGGTTTGGTCGTCGTATTCAACCCCGAAACCATCGCTGACAGGGACTTCGTTAACGGAGAAGCCTCGGCGTTGCTGCAACAAATTTTCGCCACAAAGCAAGTCGTCTCCGTCCACAGTCTCGCCGAACTTCAGCGCCTATTAGTCACCCTGTGAAGTCCGCCGGTTCTTCCTTCGTTCCGTCCCAAGTCAAGTCAACAACTTTGAATCGTTGAGTCCTTGACCTCAAGGTGACGGTCACTTCGTCGCCGACCTTTTTGCCTTTCAAAGCCAAACCCAAAGGCGAATTGGGCGTTGCAGTTTTCACGGGAGAAGACAAATCAGCTTCTATCGCCTCGGCGATTCGGTATCGGACCAAATCGCCCGTGTCTAAGTCCTCCAAAGTCACAACCATACCCACATCAACATATTCTGGTTGCCCATCTTGTTCAATTATCTCGGCGTCCATCAGTTGCCGCTCAAGGTGTTTGATTCTGGCTTCAACCAAACCCAAAGAACGCTTTGCTGCGTCCAAGCCAGCGTTTTCACTCAAGTCGCCTTCAGCGCCCGTTTCGCGAACTTCCTCAATAAGTTGTGCTCTGCGCTGGTACAGTTGCTCAAGTTCCTTTTGCAGCCGTTCGTATCCGCTTCTGGTCAACCTCAGGGGCATGACCATCCCTCCTTGTCGAGTGTCGGCAATAAATTTTGCCACGCCATCTTTACATTGTCGGCTTTGCTGCTAAACTTGATGCAGCCGAACGCAACAGGAGGCGATTGATAATGATGGTGGCGATGCGTCGGCAAAAGTTTTTGTTGGCGTTAATTGCCGTTGGAAGTGTTGCGTTAATCGCAGCAGCGCAAAAGCAACGCCGTTTAGAAGTTCAGCTGGCAGGAATCCGCTTGGGTTCCCCCGTTATTGACAAAGATGAGGCTGGAAACCTGAAACCTAACTGCTTACTTCGAGTTTGGGGACTCCCAGATTTCATCATTGCTCCCACAGGTTTAGTGGCTCAACCGATGGGAATGCCCGGTGCCCCCATGATGCCCGGCATGCCGGGGATTCCGGGAGCGCCGATGATGCCTGGTGCTCCAGCCGGGATGGGGAGTGAATTTGGAGGGCAACCACCTTTCATGCGACCAGGAGGAGCACCGGGTGGTCCGCCTGCAGGGATGCCTTACGGTGGACCTCCAATGATGCCTGGTGGTATGCCTCCGATGGGTTACGGAATGCCCGGAGCGCCGAGTATGCCGGGTGCACCAACAATGCCCGGAGCACCGACGATGCCGGGGGCTCCGACCATGCCGGGCATGGCTGGTGGGGCGGCAGTTCCTGTTCCCAGTGAACTTGTTTGGGCGCTCCCTGTTTTCATTCAACCACAGCAAAATCAGCGACTTTGGCTCTACCGGCGTGAACAAGCAGCCTTAAGTTTTTTGGAGCAGGATGGCATCGTGATTGCAATTGCGGTTGCCGGCGATTATTTCCCTTACGCTAAAACTGCCCTGGGTGACCCGTTCAGGTCAATTCAACTGGGTGACGACCTGCAGAGAGTGCTTCTTCGCTACGGACCTCCCGATTCAGCACGCCTTCTCGGTCAAATGCAAGCCATCCAGCCGACAGCCGTCGGCATCTTCTCCATGATTTCGCTCCGCTACACCGAGAGTAGCAACATCGAGTTTCTCGTCGTGAACAACAAGGTCAAGCGCATCTTCATCTTCTTGCCCGAACGAGTTGAGTTGTTGAAGTGACGAAATTTTTGGAGGTGAGCAAGGTGGGCAGAAAAGAAGTTGTCAAGAACGGGTGGTTGTTCGGGGTAGCAATGCTTCTCGTCAGCACGCTTGCTTTCGTTCAGGCTCAAAGGGGTTTGGAAGAGCAATTAGCAGGTGTCCGATTGGGAGCACAGTTCATTGACTACGACGAGCAGGGCAGGCTCAAACCTGATTGTTTGCTTGCAATTTATGGGATGCCCGATTACATCGTCGGCAGAGGCGCAGCACCTGCCCAACCAGGAATGATGCCTGGTGCACCGGGAATGCCAGGGATGCCGATGATGCCGGGCGGTCCTATGATGCCCGGTGGACCAATGATGCCGGGCGCATCCGGCTATCCCGGTGCGATGGCACCAGGTATGGGTAGCGGTTTTGGTGGACAGCCAACCATGCCCGGTGTGATGGCAGGAGTTTCAGGAATGGCAACATTGGCTGGTGCTCCCATGGCTGCACCAGGGATGCCAAGCATCCCCGGCGGTCCGATGATGCCGGGCGGTATGCCGATGGAGGAAATGGGTGCTCCAATGGGTGCTGGACCGATGATGCCCGGCATGGGATTGGGTGGCGCTGCGGGGGCAACTGGAGTGGCGCCGACCTTCCCGCGCCCTGAAGAATTGCCTTGGGTCATACCGCCTTTCGTGCAACCCGAAATGAACGAGATTTACTTCGTCTATCGCCGTCAAGGTGCTCACTTGAACTTCTTGATGGAGTTGAGGGAAGTTAGTGGTCGCAATGAGTTACGGGTCGTCGCCATAACGGTTGCGGGGCGAAGATACGATGGCGCTCGGACTGCAAAAGGAGACCCGTTCAAGTCCATCAAGTTGGGCGACGATTTGCAGCGAGTTTTGATGCGCTACGGTCAGCCCGACGAAATCGTTTACTACAACCCGTTGACTTTGCAAGTTGTCAACACTCCGACCCGCAACCTAATTTTGCGCTACCATCGCACCAGCAACATTGAGTTCACGACCCTTGAGAACAAAGTCGTTCGCATCTTCATCTTCTTGCCAAGGCAAGTGACTTTCATTCGCTGAAAAGGTTTGGGAGGCGGCATTGTCCGATGCCGGACACAAACATTGTCCGCCTCATCCGGGAGCAAGCGAATATTGTTGAGGTTGTCAGCGCTTATGTCCGACTTATTCCTGCGGGGAAAAGTTATAAAGCCCTCTGCCCCTTCCACCAGGAAAAAGACCCTTCCTTTTATGTCAGCCCGGAGAAAGGGGTTTGGCATTGCTTCGGTTGCGATGCTGGCGGGGATGTCATTGATTTCATCCAACGCATTGAAGGGTTGACTTTCACCGAGGCTGTCGCAAGATTAGCCCGCCAATTGGGAATCCGTTGGTCTCCTTCCCCTGCAACCCGAAGGGAAGAATGGGCAAGGGAAAGGTTGTTGCAACTGAACCAATGGGCGGTGGAATTTTTCGAGCGCGTCCTTTGGGCGTCTGAAGTCGGCGAGAAGGCACGCCAGTATCTTTTCCAGCGCCAAATCGGCACAACTACCGCCCGCATGTTCCGATTGGGCTACGCACCGGCTTCGTGGGATGCCTTAGCGAAAGCCGCTCAGGAAGCGGGTTTTCAAGTCAACGAGTTGCTCCAAGCGGGGCTGGTTCAGAAAGTTCGCGATGGTTCGGGGGTCATTGACCGTTTCCGCGACCGCTTGATTTTCCCTATCTTCAACCCTCAAGGCGAACCGATTGGTTTTGGCGGGAGGGTTCTCGGTGAGGGCGAACCGAAATACCTCAACACTCCCGAAACCCCGCTCTTTCAAAAGCGGAAAGTCCTTTACGCGCTGAATTTGGCTCGCAACTCCATCCGAGAAAAGGGCGAAGTTATCCTCGTTGAAGGTTACATGGACGCCATCAGTTTGCACCAAGCAGGCTTTACGAACACAGTGGCAACAATGGGAACGGCACTGAATTCCGACACAATCCAAATTCTCAAACGATACACAAATCGGATTGTCGTCGCCTATGACCGAGATTCAGCCGGGCTAAACGCAGTTTTGAGGAGCGCCGATTTGTTCCGAGTGAACGAGATGGAGGTCAGGTTTGTGGACTTGCCCGAAGGAAGTGACCCCGATAGTTTCATCAGGGAGTATGGTGCGGTCGGCTTCCGCGAGTTGCTCGAGAAGGCGGAGTCATTGACTAAGTTCAGGGTAAGTTGGTTAGTTAGGCGTCACCCCAGTGCGACATCGGAAGGGCTTCATGCTGCAGTGCGGCTCCTCGCGTCCCTTAATGACCCAATTGAGCAAAGGAATTGCCTTCAACTTTTGGCGGAGGAGTGGAGTGGAGGGCAACCTGAAAAAATTGGGGCGTTGGAACAGGCTCTCACGCGAACGCTCCTTCAATACTTGCGCCAGCAACGGCAAGCCACAACTCCAAAAGCGCCATCCCCTTCCGACCCCATCGCAACTTCTTTGGTCTCAAGTTCCGTCATTCCGCCGGGAATATTGCAGGCTGAACAGGACTTGATGGCAGCGATGGTTCAGGACAAGGAACTTGCCCGAAAAATTCTCTCGTTGATTTCGCCAGACGAGTTCCTACTGTCCCGCCACCAAGAGTTAGCCCGATTGGTCAGCGCTTGTTTGGAAGAGGACAGTTTCAACGACTTAACCGCGCTGGTGGCTGAACTTGGCGATGAAGAGATGCGACAAACTTTAAGTGGCTTGCTGCTTCGCGACCTTTCGTTCTTGAGGGCTAAAAATGCTGTGGAAGACAGAGTTCAAAGGTTGCGACGCTACAAGTTGGAGCAATTAGCCCGACAACAACGGGCTGAACTTTTACGCAAAATTTCAACGGGTCAAATCTCTCCCGACGACCCAACTTACAAGGTTTGGCAAGAAACCTTGAAGGCACTGAAACTTGGGACAAGGTAGGTGTTTGAGATGCCGTTGCCGTCAAACGCTTTTGATGTTCCGGAGATTCAGGAACTTTGGGCAACGGCTCAGGAGACAAAAGCAGTTTTCCTGTCCGATGTTAAAGCCACAGCGGAAGCGGTTGGCGCTCCTATCGAGGAGTTGGTCGAGTGGCTCACTGAAGAGGGCATAACAATCCTGTCCGACGAGGCTGACGAGAGTGAAACTCAACTTTTGACCGAAACGGAGGAAGTTGAAGAAACCTCGGAATTTGACGAGGAGAGGGAGGAGTGGGAACTCACGAAAGCCGAGGAGACCGACACTGCATTGACCAATCCCCTTGAAGTCCTTTTCAGGTCACTGAAGTGGACGAGGCTCTTGACCCCCGAAGAGGAAATCGCTTTGTTCCAGAAGATGCACCAAGGCGACGACAAGGCAAGGGAACAACTAATCGAAGCCAACCTGAGGTTGGTTTTGAGCATAGCGTCCCAGTTCGCTCAAAAATCGGTTGTGCCTCTTGAAGACTTGGTGCAAGAAGGTTGCTTGGGGCTTATCAGAGCCGTTGACAAGTTTGATTGGAGACGCGGAACCAGGTTCAGCACCTACGCCGTTTGGTGGATTCGCCAATACATCGTCCGCGCAATTGCGGAGCATAGCCGTTTCATCCACTTGCCCTTCCACTTGGTTGAATCCCTCGCTCAACTTGTCGCCGTCACTCAGAGGCTTACTCAAGAGTTGGGACGGCAGCCTTCTAACCAAGAAGTGGCGGATGCGTTGGGCTTGCCCGTCGAGAGGGTTGAAGAGATGATGGCGCTCTTATCGCCACCTCTTTCCCTTGAAGCGCCTGTCGATGAGGAAGAGGAGTTGGTGCTTGAGGACATCATCCCTGACCCCAACACAATCTCGCCTGAAGATGCCTACTACCGGGCTTATGCCCGTGAACAAATCAGGGCTATTCTGGCGGAGAGTTTAACGGAGAGAGAGTGGGAGGTCATCAAGTTGAGGTATGGCTTGTTGGACGGGAGAACCTACACCCTCGACGAAATTGGGCAGATGCTGAAAATATCGGGTGAAGCGGTCCGCAGGATCGAGCAACGCGCTCTTGAGAAACTTCGCCGACCGCGATATAGGAAGTTGCTTGAGCGGCTCAGTGAACTTCTCGCCTGACGGTGCTAAAATTAAAATGCGACTTAGGGCAAGGTGGGCGCGTAGCTCAACGGCAGAGCAGCCGGCTCATAACCGGTTGGTTGGGGGTTCGAATCCCTCCGCGCCCACCAAAAATCTTTTTTGTGGCGTGAAATTCGCTCAAACTTGCACCACTTCCCCTTTCCCATTCCGCTTCGGCGCTGCTATCATCTTTGCGGTTGAAGAACAATCTCGCAGGTTGGAGGGATTGGGTGGATGGCTTACGAAACGCTTTATCGCAAGTATCGCCCCAGAAAATTCGCCGATGTCGTTGGTCAAAAGCATGTCGTAAGGGCAATCCAAAACGCAATAGCCTCCAAGCGAGTCGCCCACGCTTACCTTTTCTGCGGGCAGCGTGGGACCGGGAAAACCACGATGGCTCGGTTGTTAGCGATGGCTTTGAACTGTGAGCGAGGAGTTTCTCCCGAACCTTGTGGGACTTGTTCGGCATGCCAAAGCATTGTGAAAGGCTCAGCGATGGATGTCGTTGAGATTGACGCCGCCTCACACACAGGCGTTGATGCTGTCCGAGAAGTCATCATTGAGCGGGTATCTTTCCTGCCCGCAGTCCTTCGCTACAAGGTCTACATCATTGACGAAGTTCACATGCTGTCAACGGCTGCATTCAACGCTTTGCTCAAAACCCTTGAAGAGCCGCCACCTCAAGTCGTCTTCGTCTTGGCAACGACTGACCCACACAAAGTCCCTGCCACCATTCGTTCCCGATGCCTTAGGTTTGACTTTCACCCAATTTCGGCAAAAGACATCGCACAAAGACTCATCTTCGTCCTTGAGAACGAGGGTTGGTCAGGTCGCTACGATCCGGCAGCCGTCGCCCTCATTGCCCGAGCAGCAAGGGGCGCGCTCAGAGATGCGCTGACGATGCTGGAGCAAGCAATGAACTTTGCCGACGATTCGATAACCGTTGACTTGGTCCGCTCGCTCCTCGGCATTACCGACGATGAGTTCCTGTCAAGGTTAGTTGAAGCGATGAGGGAAGGTAATGTCCCCGCTTTGTGGCGATTGGTTTCCGAGGCTGTTGAAACAGGACGCGACTTACATCAAATTGCTCACGATCTCGCCGTCTACCTCAGGGAGTTGCTCAACCACAAAATTGGCATCCCAGCCGAGGAAACCGAAGAGCGGGTGAGCCTGCTTGACCAACAATCTGCCCTTTTCAGCGAATCTGAACTGATGCGCTTGATCAGGTCTGCATGGGAACTGGAAAGAGATTTGCGTTCAGCTGCAGACGCTCAACTGATGCTTGAAATCGGGCTTCTCAACATGGCGATGATGCTGAAAGCGAGGGAGGAACTGCCACCAGAGAAAGTGGCAGCGTCGGTAACAGTTCCCCAAACGGTTTCAGCACCAACCCGCCAAGTGGCAGAGACAACGGTCGCAACCGTCGTCACAGAGACGCCGGAAGAAACTACCCCACCGCCTCAAGGCGAACTTTCGGGTATAGATTACATCCGCCAGCATTGGCACATCTTTTTGGAGCAACTGAAGCGGACATCAATGGTCGCTTACTCCTTCCTGCTCAACGCCGAACCTACCGACCTGCAGGACAACCAATTGGTCTTGACCTTCCAGCACGCTTTCTCGTGGGAATGCGCCAACGACCGAACTTACAAGGAGACAATTGAGAAGTGCCTGCAAGAGGTCTTCAGCATGCCCGAACTGAAAATCAAGCCTGTCCTCTCGCCGCAAGTGACTCAGCCGACTGTTGGCACGCCCGTTGACGCTGCATCAACAGCGAAACCTTCGTCCCAGCGTGAAATTGACACCGAAGAGTTCCTTGCCTCGCTTTTTGACACTTGACGGGGTGAGAAAACCGTGACTGACCGAACAATTTTGGTTGGGATGACAACGCAAGAGTTGGAAGCCTTTGCGGAACAGTTGGGCGAGCCGAAATATCGCGGTCGGCAACTGGCAATGTGGATTTACCGCAAAGGTGTCATCACTTTTGATGCCATGACGGATTTGCCCAAAGCCTTCAGGGAGCGGCTGCGAGAAATTGCCACCGTTAACCCGCTGCAGGTAATTGATGTCAAGGTCGCTTCCGATGGGACGACGAAATACTTGAGCCAGTTGCCCGATGGCGAGACAGTTGAGTTTGTTTTCATTCCGCACAGCGATTGGGATACCATTTGCGTCAGCACGCAGGCGGGCTGCCCAATTGGATGCAAGTTCTGCGCTTCGGGCACAAGTTTCTCCCGCAACTTGACGGCTGGAGAAATCGTCGGGCAAGTGCTCATAGCGAGGCGTCGCGAGAACCCTAACATCGTCTTCATGGGCATGGGCGAACCTTTGCTTAACTTTGACAACCTCGCAAAAGCCATCAAGTTGCTGAACCACGAAGTTGGCATTGGTGCGAGGCGAATGACTGTTTCAACCGTTGGGATAGTTCAAGGCATCCGAAAACTGGCTCAACTTGGCATGCAAGTGAACTTGGCGGTTTCCCTTCACGCTCCCAACGACGAACTTCGCAGCAAACTCATCCCAGCAAAATTGCCTCCGATCGCTGAAGTCATGAAGGCTTGCTGGGAATACTTCCAAGCGACGAAACGGCGCATCACTTTCGAGTATGTGCTTTTGAAGGGCGTCAACGACAAAGTTGAGCACGCTGTTGAGTTGGCGAGGTTGCTTAAGGGCTTGCCTTGCCATGTTAACCTCATCCCTTACAACCCGACCGTTGAAGAATTTGAGCGACCGAACGAATTTGCGATTGAAAGGTTTCGTCAAATTCTCGCCGATAAAGGCATCCCAGTCACTGTCAGGCACGAGCGCGGGACGGAGATACAAGGCGCTTGCGGTCAATTGCGCCGACAGCATTTAGCGACTTTGGAGGTCAAGACTTAAGGCTCTGCTTCTACCCGAAAAACTTAGCGCGGAGGCGAAAGGTTTTGGGTCGCATAGTCGTTTTGCCGCCAGATGTCGCTTCCCAAATTGCTGCGGGGGAGGTCGTTGAGCGACCCGCATCGGTTGTCAAGGAGTTGATTGAGAACTCCATTGATGCGGGCGCGACCAGAATAACCGTCCGTGTTGAGGAAGGCGGCAAGAGGTTGATTCGTGTCAGCGACGACGGATGCGGCATGGACGCCGAAGACGCTGTTTTGGCTTTCCAAAGGCACGCAACCAGCAAAATAAAGGACGCCAACGATTTGTGGCGTATAACGACAATGGGCTTCAGGGGCGAAGCCCTGCCTTCCATCGCTGCAGTCTCCCATGTTGAACTCATCACACGACCGCCAAATGCGGAAAAGGGCACAAGGGTCGTGATTGAAGGCGGGATTTTGCAAAGCGTTGAGCCAGTGGGTTGCCCACAAGGGACAACCGTAACTGTCAAGGGATTGTTCTTCAACACGCCAGCGAGGCTCAAGTTCCTGAAAGCCGCTTCAACAGAGTTTGCCCACATCGCTGAAGTCGTCAGCCGTTACATCCTTGCTTTCCCCGAAATTTCCTTCACCCTCTTTCACGGCGACAGAGAAGTCTTGCGCCATGTCCCGACGGGAGACGAACGCTCTCCTCTTGCGGAGGTTCTCGGTCGCGAAATCGCCCAGCAACTTGTTCCCGTCAACTACCACGAACCGCCATACACCGTTCGCGGCTTCATTTCTCCACCGACGATGAGCAAACCCACGAGAAGCCACCAATGGTTTTTCGTTAACAACAGGTTCGTCCGCAACAAAACCCTCGCCGCAGCCGTGAGCCATGCTTATCACGGCTTCATCCCTGAAGGTCGCCAGCCAATCGTTGTGCTTTTTCTGGACATGCCACCCGAACTTGTCGATGTCAATGTCCATCCAGCAAAGATTGAAGTTCGTTTCCGCAAAGAATCCGAAGTTCAAGCAGTCGTCGTTAGGGCATTGAGGGAGGCACTGGTTGCAGGTCAAGTAGTCCCCATCGCTTCGTTCCCTAAAAAACCGCAACCAACCGAACTTCCCGAAGGCACTTTGACCTTGCGCCCGCCAACGGGCGAACAATCGACTTTGCGCATCACCCAACGCGACCTCGCTGATTTCAGGACTTTGCTTAGGCTTCGTTTCGGTCGGGCGGAGCAGACGATTGCTTCACCTGCCGAAGCAACCGTTCAACAGCAAACTCAGCCCACCACTGCATCTGCCCCAACTACTGTTCCAGAAGCGAAAACGCCATCGCCTCGCCCTGCCGCTCAGCCTTCCGTCCCGTCTCTCATCGTTCGTCCATCAACCTTGACACCTATCAAGCAACTTGCAGCGACTTACATTTTGGCGGAAAACGAGCAAGGCGATTTGTTCATCATCAGCCAACACCGAGCACATGAGAGAGTTCTCTTTGAGCAACTGGTGAAGCGAACCGAAGGCGGTGAAGTTTTAAGGCAAGGTTTGGTCGTTCCCTTCACTCTCAACTTGGGGCAGGCACAAGCAGCGTTTGTGGAAGCCAACCTGAGCGTCCTCAAGAGGGCAGGTTTTGAGTTAGAGCCATTTGGGCGAAACACCTTCATCGTCCGAACCGTTCCCGTCGTAATTGCCCAACGCGACTACGAGCAACTCCTTCACGACCTGATTGACGAGTTGACGGCTGGCGAATTCCCCACCTCAGGCGAACTCTTTCATGACCTTCTGGCTGTAGTCGCTTGCAAAGCAGCCATTAAGGCGGGCGATGTCCTGTCGCATGAGGAGATGGAGCATTTGCTTGACGATTTGCTTTCCCTTGAGAACCCCACCCTTTGCCCTCACGGTCAGCCCATCATTATCGCTCTGACCAAATCCGAACTTGACAAAAGATTTGAAAGGGGCTGAACACCTTCGTCAACGGCAAAAGTTTGGGAGGGCAAGGCTTCTGCCGAGCCGAAACGACAGCGAATGGCGACTGGCGATTAGCGAATAGCGAGTAGCGAATGGTTTTTCTGGAGGACAGTGCTCCCGCACTGCCGAAAATTTCAGCGCATCAGGAGATGCGCCCTCCAGATTTTTTCGCTTAACGGCAGCATGCTGCGCTTAGCACCTTGCTGCTTCATCAGTGCTGTTAAAATTGTTGCCAGCATGCAACAAACTGTCGTCGTTCAGGAGGTGCTTTTGTGATGGTCAACACCGCCGTTGAATTGGAGGTGCTCGAAGAAAAAATGCCCGAAAGCCCTTGGCACAACGAAAAGGTCAGAGAATGCGAGGACATGTTGCGTGAGGCAGTGAAGTCTTTGCCGACAGCCGTTGTCTTCCGTGACCTTTTCTTCCAGTTCAAAGGCAAGCGATATGCTCCTGACCTTGCTGTCGTCCTTCAAGGCTCACCGCCTTTGGAAAGCATAGGCTTTGTTTACCGCGTCC